>Ga0255169_1000004_pt1 | contig 624827 bp, 470 predicted proteins | sample Atl_Miss_RepC_8d_FD_183179 | JGI IMG/M metagenome (GOLD analysis project Ga0255169, IMG submission 183179) | Freshwater microbial communities from Altamaha River, Georgia, United States - Atl_Miss_RepC_8d | ecosystem: Environmental > Aquatic > Freshwater > River | place: USA: Georgia...
AGGTCTCGCTGGTGCCAGAACAAGAATCCTCTGATAGAGATAGAGGGTAATTATGAACAGCGTTCAAAAATTTACCACTGGCTTGACGGCCGTTCTGGCGTTGATTGCTCTTGGCTGTACCAAGCCCGAAGCACCGCAGCTTACAACACCAGCCGCAGCAGCCAAAGCGGTTGAAGTGAAACTTACAAAACCTTCCAGGCAAAAACTGGTGCGAGTCATCAGCCAGCCTGCCCAGGTGCTTGCTTATGAAGAAACTGTCATTCATGCCAAGATAACCGGGTATGTACAGCAAGTTTTTGTGGATATCGGCGACAAGGTAAAGGGGCCGGTGCTTGATGCAAATGGAAATGAACTGCAACCTGGTAGCAAGCTGATTCGGCTGGATGTGCCAGAACTTATCGAGGATTTGAACCATCGCAAGGCACTTGAAAAGCTGGCATCCGATGAAGTAGCTTTGAAGAAAAACATGGAGAAGGTATCGCAGACACATATTGAATCCGCCCAGGCAAACATGCAGGAAGCCAAGGCAAGCATAGTGAGAACCAATGCCAATCTGGAACGATGGAAATCGGAGAATGAACGCATCGCAAAACTGGTTTCTGGCAAGGTGTTGGATGAACAAACGGGTGACGAAACGCTGAACCAGTTCAAGTCGGCCCAATCTCTGAAGGAGGAAAGTGCCGCACGTGTAAAGCAGGCCCAGGCAAAACTCGACCGCGCAGAGGCGGAATTGGAACAATCCAAATCGGAAACCTTGGTGGCGCAATCCAAGTTGATGGTCAGCAAGGCTGAAACCAGAAAAATGGAAGCCATGGTTAGGTATACCCAGATAAATGCCCCGTTTGATGGAATTATCACGAACAGAAAGGTAGACCCCGGCAGACTTGTGCATGAAGACAGTGCAAACAAGGGAGAATCACTTTTTACCGTGGCGAAAATGGACCCTGTTCGATTGTTCATTGAGGTACCAGAGCAAGATAGTCCACTGGTGCAAGATGGAGCCGAGGCAAAGGTTACCCTGCAAGCCTTTGCCGGAAAGGAATTCAATGGCAAGGTAACCCGTACTTCCTGGGCTTTGAATATGGCTTCCCGAACTTTGCGTGCGGAAATAGACATCCCCAATAAAGACCTGACCATCCGCCCGGGTATGTTTGCCAATGCGCGCATTCTTGCAAACCTTCCAGAATGCGTCGTTCTTCCCACCACGGCTTTGGTTCGCAGTGCCGATGGTGCATTTGCCTTCGTAGTGGAAGAAGGTAAAGCCAAAAGAGTGGATGTAAAACTGGGCAGGGTTGAGGGAGACCTGGCGGAAGTTACCGGCATTCGAACGAAGCCTGCGGAAACCACCTGGCAGGAAGTCCCCATGACCTTGGAATTTATCGCCAGCGGAGCCACCACACTTGCTCCGGGGCAGGCCGTGACAATTGCCAAACCGGATTCGAAGTAATCCCAAAGCCCATTTTTCCTTTGTTTAGAAGGGTTTGAACCAGTAAAACACCCATGACTGGATCTTTAATCCTCATGGAGTTTTCACATGGCTCAGAAAAAATCTTCGAAGAAAATCGTGCTCCGCACCGGTGAAGCCCTGGTGGAGGGCGACATTGACTACCTCTGCGCGGAACCGGAAATCGTAATCGGCGAACTGGATGGCCCGGTTGGCATCGCCATCGCCAACCTGATTGGGGACCAGGTAAAAGGGCACACCAAGGTTTATGCAATTCTAAATAGTGATTGCCAGGTAAAGCCTGCCACTGTGATGGTTAGCAAGGTTACCGTGAATTCGGCCCGCTACACCAACATTCTCATGGGAACTGTACAGGCGGCAATCGCCCATGGTGTGCTTGATGCGGTTCGCGAAGGCATTATCCCGAAGAAAAAGGCCGAAGATCTGGGAATCATCTATTCCGTTTGGCTTGACCCGAACATCCTGAATGTTCCCACCAAGGAAGTTAACCACAAGGCGCTTTTCGATGTGCACCGTGAAGCCACCACCAAGGTAATTCGCAAGGCCATGAACGGTGAACCCGGCATCGACTGGCTGTTAAAAAACCAGGACAAGGTGGAACATTATTTCCATCAACTGGGTGTGGAAGGCAAGCTGTAATTTTTGTGGGGTGGATATAAACCCACCCTTTGCTTCCGCCACACATCCTTTAAACATCAGCGGAGGGCTTGCATGTCCGAAGTGCCTCAGGCAGCAACTGAAACACGGTCCCCACTGGGTTTACCCCAAGGCAGCGTGCGGGCGTTGCTTACCCTCCTGATCCTTAGTGTGGTGCTGCATGAGATGATCATGGGCCGGGAAGTCGATATTCTCTGGAATGAGACTTTGTTGATTGCCCTGGCCCATTATTTTTCACGCAGAAGGTTCATGAACATTCCCCCCGAGGCGGTTCCCAGGTTGCAACAAGAGGGACTCTTACCACCGGAAACCCGGCCTCTGTACCTGCCCACCGGTTTCATCCGTGGCATCATCGTGCTGGCCTTTGTTGGAACCGGATTTTACCTCTACAAGGTTGGCAGATTATTGAACCCCGAAGTGACACCCATCCTGGGCGCGGTGGCTTCCTATGTACTTGGGATGTTCATCAACTGGGTGCTGGGGTTCATCTGGAAGCCGGGCAAAAGCATTCTTATGGAAAAACTTCAGGACCTGCAGGCCTTGCTGGTTTTGATCACCCTGGCAAGTACCGCGGCAATCTTTTTCATCCATGGGCCAGCCGGCCTTCCTAACTGGCTAAGGCATGTCGCGCTGTTTCTAAGCCTTTATTATTTTGGCGCAAGATAGCTATCCGGGGCCATCCGGAGTATTTTTCAAGGCAATAGCCGCCTGTTCCGGTGGAACTGGGTTAATGTAAAATCCGGTTCCCCATTCAAAACCCGCCACCCTGGTAAGCCTTGGAATGATCTCAATATGCCAGTGATAGTGTGGCAAATAGGGTGAGTTCAAAGGCCCTGTATGAATCATGTAGTTATATGCAGGCTGCTCAAGTGCCAATTCGTGCTTCCAAAGAGTCTTTTTCAGAACGCCTGCCAGTTCATCAAGCTCGTTCTTCGAGGCATTTTCGTAATGGCTGTTGTGTTCCTTGGGAAGAATCCAGGTTTCATAGGGAAACCTGCTGGCGTATGGCGCGATCACCAGAAAGTTCTGCGATTCCAGAACAATGCGTTTTTGTGCAGCGATCTCCTGGTCAAGAATATCACAATAAATGCAACGGCCCCGATATCGGTAAAACTCGTCCGCCCCATTCATTTCTTCCAGCACATTGATGGGAACAATCGGGGTTACAATCAACTGACTGTGTGAATGTTCAAGGGAAGCTCCCGCCGCACCGCCCACATTCTTGAAGATCATTCCATAAATAAGCCTGGGATCCTTCTTTAGGTCCACCAGGCGGTCGCGATAAATCCAAAGTATTTCACGAATATTCTGTTCTGGAAGACGCGCCATGCTTACTTCATGGTGCGGACATTCAATGATCACTTCGTGGGCACCCACGCCATTCATGCGGTCGTAAATGCCATCGCCCCTCTTCTGCAGTTCCCCTTCGATCTGAAGAGCGGGAAACTTGTTGGGAACCACGCGCACCCGCCAGCCAGATTGCTGTTTTTGGCTGTCTGGGTCGCGGTAGGAAGTGATCTCGTGTGGGGTGTCACCTTCATTGCCTTCGCAAAAAGGACATCCACCCGTGGAAAGAGGCATGGGTTCAGAGAACTTTCCGATGGGCCTGTTAGCCCTTTCCGTGGCAATGATAACCCATCTGCCAACGATCGGATCTTTTCTCAACTCTGGCACTGTGTGGAAACCTTTCCTTACCTGGCTTTTTGGAAACAGGGCAACCGAATCAATCCATCATGGATTCATAAAGGCTGGCGTAGGATTTCGCGCTGCGGTTCCAAGACCAATCCTCGCGCATGGCATTGCGCTGAACCTGCTGCCAGAGATCCCTACGATCATGATACAAGCATACTGCCCTTCGTGTGGTATCAAGTAGCGATTGCCAATTGTAGGCAGGGAAGGAAAAACCGGTGGCAGTGCCGTTGGCAAGAGATTGATCGGTGGTATCAGTAACCGTATCAGCCAGACCGCCAGTGGCGCGAACAATCGGCAAAGATCCATAGCGCATGCTGTAAAGCTGGTTCAGACCGGAAGGTTCGTAAAGGCTGGGCATCAGGAACATATCCACTCCAGCCTCGATTCTATGCGCCAGACTTTCATCAAACCCAAATTGAAGTGCAACCCGGTTGGGATAGCGTTCCCTGAGGTAGGAAAGGGCCTGATGGTAACGCTGGTCACCTTCACCAAGCACTATAAATTGAATGCCAAGATCCATCATTCCCCACATGGCATCCAGCACCAGATCCAAGCCTTTTTGGGAGACCAATCTTGCCACCATGCCCACCAAGGGGGCTTGATCGTCCACCTGAAGGCCAAGTTCCACCTGTATGGAGCGCTTGCATTCCGCCTTACCAGGAAGAATGTTCTCTGCATCATAATGGCCGCTTAGGAATTTATCATTTGAGGGATCCCAAATGTGATAATCAATACCGTTGACAATTCCAGATAGCTTATCCGCATGGGCCGTCAATATGCTTTGCATGCCGTAGCCATAGTAAGGGGTCTGTATTTCCATGGCGTAGGTGGGGCTGACCGTATTCACGCGGTCTGCAAACACAATCCCGGCCTTGAGGTAACTTAACATGTCATGGAATTCAAGCTGGCGGTAGTTGAAGAGATTCCAGCCCAGATGAGTGGCGTTGAGATCATGCTTCCAGAAATTACCCTGATAGGCAATGTTATGAATGGTGAACAAGGTCCGAATTTTTTGGTATTGTCTTGCCCAATTCAAGTTGGGATGGCGATCATAAAGTTCCCTCAAAAGAACCGGCCCCAAACCTGTCTGCCAATCGTTGGTGTGAAAGACATCCGGCCAGAAACCCATCTGGGGAAAACTTTCGAGCACCGCCCTTGTCAAAAGAAGAAAGCGGCTTGAATTGTCAGGGTAATCTTTTTTGTTACCATCCGAACCTTGAAACTGATAAATACCCCGGCCATAGCTGGGATTGTCCCTCTCAAAGTTTTCATGGTTTGCAATGAAATAAACCGGGACGCGTGAATGGGGCAGGATCGATTTGTACAGCGTAACCCAAACCTGATAGGGACCTATGGGAACCGGATATGAAATCCCCGTGGGTTCATAGTTGCCTGCACGGCGGACAGTTTCATACATGGGCATGAACACTGCCACTTCATGGCCAAGCTTTTCCAAGGCAACTGGCAGGGCACCGCAAACATCCGCAAGACCACCTGTCTTGGCAAAACCAATCACTTCTGACGCTGCTAACGCAATCCGCATCTGGAACCTTTCCCTAGGCTGAAATCCTATAATCGAGTTTACAAAACACTTTGGGTTTAACTCTGATGAAAGACCCCGAAGATTGAAGCTTTTGCCTGGAAAGGTCATTCCAACCCGCATCACTGCTATAAATGGAATTCAGCCCCTGCTTTCCTTATCTTTCAGGATTCGGCGCTTGTGCGTTTCTTTTGGGGTATCCATGCTATCATGAATAGGAAGACCACTTTTTAAAGGTTTGGAATATTTATGGCATCAAAAGTTTTGCTCGCCATGTCAGGCGGGGTGGACAGCTCGGTATGCGCCAGACTGTTGAAAGATCAGGGGCACGAAGTGCTTGGCGTTTTCATGAGAACCGGGGTTCATAGTCACGCAGAAAACGCCCCTGAAAGAAAAAAAGGGTGCTGCAGTGCAGTGGATGCCGCGGATGCCCGACGGGTGGCGGACCGCCTGGATATTCCCTTCTACGCGCTGGACTTTGAAGCCGAATTTGGAAAAATCATGGACTATTTCGCGACCGAATATCTTTCTGGCCGCACCCCAAATCCCTGTGTTGTCTGCAACAACTGGCTTAAGTTTGGCCAGCTATGGACCTATGGCAAGAAACTGGGCGTTGATTACATAGCGACAGGCCATTATGCCAGGGTGATTCCCCATACGGATGGTTCCCAGTTGCATCGTGCTTTTGACAGGCAGAAAGACCAGACTTATGTGCTTCATGGATTGAAACAGGAAATCTTGAACCACATCATCTTTCCCCTGGGCGAAATGCAAAAGGAAGAAGTACGGCAACTTGCATCGGATGCGGGGCTTGCTGTCGCTAATAAGCCGGACAGTGTGGAAATATGCTTTGTGCCCGATCAAGATCATGCCCGCATGGTTCGAGAGCGCATGCCTGGAAAATCCAAGCCAGGGGTCATCCGTGATACCTCGGGGAAAGTGCTCGGTCCGCATGATGGCATTGAAAGGTTCACGGTTGGTCAGCGCAAAGGCCTTAATGTGGCAGCAGGTGAACGAAGATATGTGCTGGAAATCATCCCCAATTCCGCCGAGGTAATCGTAGGCGACAAGGAAGGACTACTTGCAAAAGGTCTTTCTGCCACCGGCATGAACTGGCTTTGCAAAGTCCAGCCTGGGGAAACTATTGAAGGTCAGGCACAAATTCGCTACAGGCACCAGGCGGCCCAAGCCACGGTTCAATGTCTTCCCGACGGGGAGGCTTACTTCCAGTTTGATGAGCCACAAAGTGCCATTACCCCGGGTCAGGCGGTAGTTCTCTATCAGGGCGACAGGGTTTTGGGTGGTGGCTGGATCAACGAAGCCACCGAATCGGCCTAGTCTATTTGTTGGCAATGTTCTTCATGCATTCGAAACGGCTTTGAACCCAATTAATGGCTTTGGGAACAGCTCTGTTACCACTCTTCAAATCATGTTTGCCGTGAGGATCATAATCCACCGTGATCTTGATGCCACGCTTGTTGGCAACCTCAAGAAAACTTTCCACCTGGTTGGCAACATGGAACTCATCCTTGCCACCATAGGAAATGTAAAGATCCATTTCCTCATCCTTTAAGTCGTAGGCTTCCATCAATTCAACAGGGTTGATCGCACTAAGACCCCCCAGAGCCTGGTTGCCCAAACCAAATAAAGGCCTGTAAAGGGTTCCGAATCTCAGGACAAAAAACTTGCGTCTGCCAAGCGGTTCCAAGTTCTTCATCTTGGATCTGTATGACCAGGAATCCGGTTCATACTTGCCTTGGTAATGCCCCTGTCCATCAACATATCTCAAATTCAAAAGAGGCATGAAGGCAATGGCAATCTTGAATCGATCCCGGTGCTTGATACCCAGGGCGAAAGACGCTGAACCACCCATGGAAGGACCGATCAACGCATGGTAATCCCGTTCCGGCTTGATTGGGTAGTTATTCATCATGAAGTTGTAAACATCCTCCATGACATAATCTTCAAACCTGCCAACCCGTGTATTTGCCCAGAAAGTTGCCGGTTTAAGCAAATTTGCCCTGCCATGCATACTGCCATCCGGCGCGACAATAATCACAGGGTCCAGCTTGCCATCTGCAATGGCCTGGTCAAACTGGTCGACCTGGGATTGAAAGAAGAACTCTTCATCCTGGGCAGCACCATGTAAAAAAATCGCAAATGGGTATTTTTTGGATGGGTCGTAACCCGGTGGCAGATAGACATACATGTCGCGTTTTTCACCCAGCGAAGGGGAAAAAACGCGCCGGTCCCTGCCATGGTTGCGGGTGTAATCAATCAGGCATCCGTGCAGCCTGCGATTCACCCTTTCGAATTGATGTTTTCCAAGAATGGCTGTGGGAGCCTGGCCGATTCCCACTCCATCAACCCAGAAGGATACAATGAGAGACCACAGTGTTTCCATGTTACTTTTTTGCATAGAAGTATCGATGTGCTGGCATGTGTGAAAACAATTAGCACCATGCCCTAAAGAATAATCTGCACCACACTCCGGTAGGAGGCGGATAAAACTTGAGTGAATCTTGAAATTATTTCAAAAAAGGGGGCCGGTTATTCCGGCACCAAAAAGCAAATCACCCCGGTAACCTTTGGCCACGGGGTGATATTTATCGTTTGTGACGAAAGTATCAGGCTGCCATTTTCCGAATAGGGGCCAATTCACACAGAACCGAGCGGTTTAATGATTCATCCAGCGCCACCAGAGCACGGGCAGCGTTTCCACCATCCATCACACGATGGTCAAAAGACAGGCGAACATCCAAGTTTCCATCCTTGTCCAGCATTCCATAATGAATCTGAGTGCTAAGAATCGGTAGTAAGTTCACCAAGCCGGCACCCATGGATGAAACCGAGGATATTGCAAAGGTTCCAAAGTTGTGGGTTTTCAATTTTCCCTGCACATTCAGGGTGTACCACCAAACAAACTTGCGAAACAGGGAAGGCACCATCCCCAGCGTTTTTGTTCGGGTATAGGAACGCACCTGTTCAATTGGGTCTTCCTTGTGATGACGAATGATTTCGTCGATTTCCTCTAGTGGCCTGGTTTCAGGCGACCGTACATAGGAATAAAGAACAATCCTTTCGCCATTCACTTCTCGTTCCACATTGATGGAGGCAACGCTATGCGGATGTTCATAAAAATGGGGCCATGGGAACGACATATAAGTGCGTCGAAGGTCCGGAATGTCCCTGGCGACGATGCCATAAGCCTTGGCAAAAATGCTAGTCCAGCTAGGTTTGGAAGGGTGAAGATTTCTTGCGGATTTAATCGCCCCGAGGTTTATTTTCCGTTCCACGGTGGCAACCGGAACAGCTTTGCTGAAATGCATCAGGTCATTCACTATCGACCTGAAAGGGGTAAGGGCTACGTAACGGCCGGAGGGTTTTGTCATGATGGGAAGCCTGGTAAGATAAATGGCGCCCGAATCCATGTCGACCGCGTTCCGATCTTACATTACCAGACACCTTTTAATCAATATCGGTATTTTTGGGCAATTCCCTCATACTTTTATGCTAAAAGACTAAAATCAAACCTTTTAGTAAATATGATCAGCCAGAAGATCCACCGGAGGAATCGGTAAAACAAGATCAGTTTTTGCTGCTTTTGCGGTTTCCAAACCTTTCTTGAACCTGGCAATATCCATCCTTTGGCTCAAATTTGGACAATCTGGATCATCAATCCATAGCATCAGGCATAATCCGGCCCTTACTTTTAAGGGCAATCCTTCATGCCCGGGTATGGTTATCTCGTATTTAATATTTCCATGCTCCATGATGTGATGAAAGCAGCTTGTTGCCTGCTCAACGGTAATATCCCCACGGTAAAGGGCGTTAACGATTTCTTTTTTAAGGCTTAGTCGGTTGAGAATTACAAGGTCTTTTTCATGAAGTTCAGTCATTTGCTTTTCTAACTGGTTCATCTTAGATTCATAATTTCCCATCTGAAGGATCTCTGTCAGATCTTCAAAAAATGAACCATCCTGTGAACAGAATAATCCCAGAACGCTGGCGCACAATATGCATCCAAGAGGTTTCAAATAACCAAGCATAAATCATCCCTCCGGGCGAGGAGTTCCGGGCAAAAGCAGAAAAGACTGAGGAAACTACATCATTCGCAAAAGAAAGCTTTCTTGAATGGCTTTGGTCAATTTTTTCCGCCCTCTAACATTTCAATGGCAAACGATATGCCAAACAACCAAACAATTGTTTGATATTTCAAAGCAATCATTTAACGGGGATTCTAGTTGGTAACTAAGTGCTTTTAATGTCGGGAATTTGAAAAATAAAAGTAAAAACTATGAATCTATAAACATCTTATGCTCATTAATTGGTCAGACATGCCACTTAAAATGGCAGCCCTTATCGATGTAAAAACCAACCTAAAATTGCCAAAAGTGTTAAACCCAAACCAAGAGAACCTCCCACCAGAAGCATTTCAGCGCCAGAAAATGGTTCTGCGGGGGTCTGGTTCATTTCTTGAACCAAGTCGGCTGATTCATCCCTGCTGTTTTTCATCACCATGCACCTGATACTTTGTGGATAATCGAGTGTTATATTAAATAGACTAACTTTTTAAGCGCGCAGATCCCATGGGAATCCTGAAAAATGTCCTTGGTATTACAACGAACCTTTCTTTGCCTTGGGCTTTGTTTTTCTTCAGCCTTCGCCATTGCCCAGGCACCAGATAACGTTCGGGTCTTTCTTGAGAATCATTGCCTGGTTTGCCACAACGAAAAAAACCAAAAAGGAAAGCTGCGCCTCGACAATCTCCCATATGATTTCAGCAACCCTGAGAATTCATCAAAATGGAAACAGGCATTGGAGCGAATCACCGAGGGTTCCATGCCTCCGTCCGGCAAACCAAGGCCAACTGCCAGGGAAATTCAATCTCTAGAAAAATTCGTACAAGGCCCTTTGAATGCCGCCCTGCTTGCCAAGGCAAAAAAAGAAGGGCGCACCACCCTTAGAAGATTGAACCGGATTGAATATGAAAACACCCTGCACGACCTTCTTGGTATACGCACCAAATTGAAGGACCTTCTTCCTGCAGATGCCCTGGAACATGGCTTTGACAACCAGTCGGAATCCCTGAGTATTTCACAAGTTCAAATCCAGCGTTATTTGGAAGCTGCGGAAACTGCACTAAGTTCAGCCATCTCCCGCACTGCCCGCCCAGAAACCAAAAAGGAATCCTTTGGATTTCAGCACCAGCGCACCGAACAGTTCATTGGAAAACACTGGTTAAAAAAAGACGATGGTGCCATAGTCTTTTTCACGAACAATACTTATCCACCGACTCACCTTTATGCATTCAATGCATGGAATGATGGTTTGTACCGTGTTCGCATTCATGGGTATTCTTATCAAACGCAAAAGCCGGTTCCTTTCGGGGTTTATTTCGGTCATTACTTTAAATTTGGAGACATGCAGCTTCACAGCTATCAGGAACTACCCATTGAACAACCTGGAACCGTGGAGTTGATGGTTTCCCTGGTCAAAGGGGATGGAATGCAAATTCTTCCCAGCGACCTGAAAGGTTTTAACGCATACAAACAGAAAGATCCTGACGACCCCAAGACCTACAAGGGCGCAGGGCTTGCGATTTTATCCGTGGAGGTGGAAGGGCCGGTTATTTCACAATGGCCATCCAAAGGTCACAACCTGCTGTTTGGAAACTTGGAACAAAAGCCCCGGGATAAAAACCCAAACCGGCGCAATCCGGTTATTCTTCAGGTTCAATCAAGCAACCCGGAAGAGGATGCGCAAAAGCAGCTTGTGGGATTCCTTACCAAAGCCTTCCGAAGACCGGTTTCCAAGGAATTGGCGGATGTTTACCTGAAGCTTTTTAAAGACCAGCTTTCCGCGGGAGCCAATTTCGAAGAAGCCATGCTTACAGCAGCTAGTGCTGCACTTTGCAGCCCGGAGTTTCTTTTCTTTGAAGAAAAGCCGGGCAGGCTTGGCCCATATGCCGTAGCCAACAGACTTTCCTATTTTCTTTGGAGATCCCTGCCGGATGATGAACTAATCACACTTGCACAAAAAGGCAACCTGACCGAGCCAAAAGTTCTCACGGCGCAGGTTGACCGGATGCTGGCTGATCCCCGAGCCAAAAGGTTCATTACAGATTTCACGGATGCCTGGCTTGACCTGCGCAACATTGAATTCACCACACCAGACAAAGCGCTTTATCCCGAATTCGACAACGAACTTCAGGAATCGATGCTTCTGGAAACCCGGGGCTTCTTTGAGGAGGTATTATCCAAAAATCTGGGTATTCGAAACTTCCTAGCATCGGATTTTGCAATGCTGAACGCCCGCCTTGCTAATCATTACCAAATTCCGGGAGTGGAAGGAGTCGCCATCCGCAAGATAAAGCTACCGCAAAATTCAATTCGTGGGGGGTTGCTCTCCCAATCCAGTGTGCTGAAAGTTTCCGCAAACGGCACCAACACTTCACCTGTGGTTCGGGGTGTTTATGTGCTGGAACGTTTCATGGGAACCAAGCCTCCACCTCCACCACCGGGTGTTCCAGCAGTGGAACCAGACATACGAGGGGCGAAAACCGTGCGGGAACTATTGGAAAAACACCGGAGCGTGGAAACCTGCACAGGATGTCACCGCATGATAGATCCACCGGGCTTTGCCCTGGAAGAATTTGATGTGATTGGTGGAACCAGGAGTTCTTTTCGAGTTCTTGGCAATCCACCGGGAAGCAAGCCCATACCAGGGGTCCGTTACCGGTTTGGCCCCAATGTGGATTCCAAAGGTGAACTACTGGACGGCAGAAAATTTCAAGACTTCCAGGGGTTTCGACAATTGCTTCTGGCGGACCAAGATCGTTTTGCACGCTGTCTCATTCAAAAGTTACTGGCTTTTGGCACTGGCAGAGAACCCGGAATGGAGAACTCCCAAGAGGTGGATATATTAGTCCGAAAATCCTCCGCAAAGGATCACGCCTTTCGTGATATGATTCAATTGATTGTTCAAAGTGAACTTTTCCTGGAAAAGTAAACTGAAATGGGGCAGCTATGGGTTTTTTTGAAATTGTGACCAAGAAGCGAATTCCAAGAAGAACTTTCCTTCGTGGGAGCGGCGTGGCTATAGGTCTGCCTTTTTTGGATGCCATGACTGCGGCCTTGGAACCAACACGCCAGGAAATTCCACGCCGATTTGTTGCCATGTGTGCCACTCTAGGCTTTCATGCGCCTTATTTCACGCCCAAAGAAAAAGGCAGGGACTACAGCCTTACCCCCTATTTGGAAACGCTTTCCTCCTTCCGGGAAAAAATGACTGTCTTCAGCGGAGTTTCCCATCAGGAACAAAGTGGGGCCAATGGCCATACCTCTGAGCTTACCTGGCTAACATCCGCGAAGCGACCTGGCCTGAATGGCTTCAAAAACACCATTTCACTCGATCAATACATGGCTTTCAAAATTGGCAATCAAACCAGGTATCCGTATCTGGCGCTTAGCACGGGCGGTGAATCACTCTCCTGGTCCGGCAATGGTGTGCAAATTCCCGCGGAAAGCTCGCCATCCAAAGTCTTCAAGCAGCTTTTTGTGAATGGCACCGCGGACGAGGTCAAAAATCAGATTCGGGACCTGAAACGCGGCCAAAGCATTTTGGATACGGTCTTGGGTCAGGCCAAAAAATTAGATCGGGAGTTGGGGCCCAAGGATCGCCAAAAGTTGGATGAATACCTCACGGCAGTTCGTGGCATGGAAAACCAGCTTCGTGAATCCGAGGGCTGGACCAACAGACCAAAGCCAAAAATCGAAGTGACTGCCCCAACCGACATTTCCAACAGAAATGATGCCATCGCTCGCACCAAGTTGATGAACGACATGATCGTTCTTGCGCTTCAGACCGATTCTACCCGTAGCATCACATTCCGGCTGGCGGGACTGAATTCCGTTCCTGTTGTGGATGGGGTAAAAAATGACTGGCATAACCTTTCGCACCATGGCCAGGATACCACCAAGATCGAGGAATTAAAGCTAATTGAAATCGCCGAGTTCAAGGCTCTCGCGGAGTTCCTGAAAAAGCTTCAAAATATCAGAGAGCAAGATGCCACCCTTTTGGATAACACCACAGTCCTTTACGGTTCTAATCTTGGAAACGCCAGTTCCCATGATTGGCACAACCTTCCCATACTGGTGGCCGGTGGTCGCTTCCGCCATGGGCAACATCTGGCTTTTGATACCCAAAACAATCTGCCCCTTTCCAACCTGTTTGTCTTGCTGCTGAAGGGCATGAAGATCGAGGCAGACAAGTTTGGGTTCAGCACCGCATCCCATGTGAGCGGTTTTGAACCCCTGGCGTAATCATCGAAAATTTTTGAACGTTGGCTTATGCAGGATCCGTCGCTTTAGATTTCAGGGACAGGCTTTGTAACTTTCTTAGCGGCGGCTTCCTTGGGAATGGCTATATCATACTTTCCATCCGCCTTGGGAAGATCCACACTTAGTTGGTATTCGCAAACAAGCTTGCCACCCTGGGCACTCAGGCCACGAACATGAATCACTGTGGGGCCACCGGCTATCCCTTTTCCTTCCGGTCCTCGAGTGTCAAATTTCCCATTGTTAATGTAAGCCACACCTTGCGGTCCGGAATTGCTCTTCGAGCCATCCGGGGTAAAGACAACATCCCCATACACAATTGGCTGACCATCAAATTTGGCCTCCCCGGAAACCTGAAATCTTTGCGGTCCGCTTTCCCCGCAGGCTGGAATCATCAACAGCAAAACAATCAATAAGCAAGCTGGCTTGGTTCGCATGATAGGGCCATTTTCCGGTTAATAGTCAGAGACAACTTCCCCACCGTTACGACTTGCCAGGGGAAGAAGAACCTTGTTCAGGTCGATGCTTTCCTTCAGGAAACGGGTACTGCCATCCCCAAAAGCCACATTGCAACCCCCGGTGTGATTGCTTCCAATACTGGTTTCATTGTGGTTGGTGTTGGTTATGTAACGCACCGTACGCATGGAGTTGGCTATATTTTTTGAACAGGGAAAATCACCATCCCAAACACCACCACGCTGCCACGCGCGGAATGCACCCTGATTGGTTACCAAACCTTGCCAGGACCATTCCGCAATCATCATGGTGTTGCTAGTTCCATCGGTTATTTCACCTATGCGCACACCGGAAGTAACGGTTGGAGCAGTAGCGGAAAAAGAACTGTGGTAAGCCAGAATCCCATCGGCAGCCAAACCGGCCTGCGTGGTACCGGGGCCATTCAGCCTGTAGGCTGTGCCAGTTGTGGGATTGGTTCCCTTGGGCCCGGCAACACCCACATAATGCATGGTGTAGGCAAGCTGACCACTAGGCATATTATCAATCGCGCTGGATGATTGAATTTGATCCTGGCTGGGGCAAAGGAATGTATCAACCTTGAATCCACCGAGAAGTCGGTTGGCATTTCCTGCAACAGCATAGGAAGCAAGATTTACATCAACCTTCCCTGCCAAGGCTCCCTGTTCAATGTAAGCAAGAATCATGGCATGCCACCCTACGGTGGTTGAAGCCCCGATATTCTTGTAGGTGGGGAAGGATTGAAAGTTGTCATGGTAGCCATGCAAGCCAAGGGCCAACTGCTTGAGGTTATTGGAACACTTCATGCGAGCGGCTGCCTCACGTACTTTTTGCACCGCTGGAAGCAGTAAACCAATCAGAATGGCGATGATTGCTATCACTACCAACAGTTCTATAAGGGTGAAACCCTTGTGGTTTTTGGTTTTCATGGCTACGTCCAAACAGGATATGAATTAAGACCTATTTAAATTACCATGAAATTCCTGTGGGGATCAACCACGAAGGGGTTATTTCAGGGAACTATTATGGCGCGGAAGGTGGCATGACACCATGGAAGAACAACCACGAAATTCCAAGACCGATCCAAATGACAAACCCAAAAAGACAAACCACATAAACAGCAACCAGTCTGCCCAACCCCTCGCGCCATAACCTTCTAAAATCGGCACTGATGCCAATACTGAAGAAAGCCAGCGCGAAGAAATACTTGCGGAAAGCATCAAGGTGGGCGCTGGCTTCCTTTAAGGCATCTTTTTTTTCCACCAGCAGTGTACCCAGCAAAAGAAACAGGGCAAAAGCCACAAAATAACCAATCACAAACTTTGGAAACCGATCCCATATTTCCCGCGGCGAAACCTTCACTCCGGGTTTACGATCCAACCAGTACACCCATACACAGGCCAACACAAAACACCATACGCCAATAAACAGGTCGATGAAAATTTTCACCGTGGTGGTGGTCATCAGCATCCAGCCTTTTTGAAAACCGCCATTCGCCTGAAACAGTGCCTCGGTTATGGCACCACTTGCAATGGCCGCGCCATCCGTTTTTACCGCCAATCCCATCCATGCCGCAGCTACCATGGGTTCGTTCGGCACGATAGCCTGGGCCAAAAAAGGAAGCACTAGCAGTTCCACCACAGAAAACACAACCACAAGTGAAGAGACCAGAATTGCCACCACAGGTCTGGCACGAATGGCCGCACCAGTGGCAATGGCAGCAGAAACACCGCATATGGAAATACCGCTTGCCAACGGAGCGGCCCATTCCCTGCTGAAACCAAAACCCTTGCGGGCAATCAAATAGACCAAAGACCAATACACAAGGTAGGCTTCCACGATCGCAGCAAGACCGCGGAAAAATACTGTGCCGGCAAGCTGGTACTGCTCTAATGCTTTGAGGGCGACGCCGGCGCCCACCAGAACAATTGCAGTCTTGATAAACCATTCCGTTCTGGCAGCCTGCGAAAGAAAGCGGGCAACCGGTTGAAAGAAATTCCCCAGAATCAAACCGAAGGCCAATGCCACCAGATAACCGGCCTCTCCCGTAAGCCCCAGAGACCAACCGATTCCAAGCTTGGATCTTTCATTTGGGGTGGCTGCAATAAAACCATTGTGCCCCAAAACCCAGCCAAGCATGGTGAGGGCCATCACAATCCAGAGCGCCGCCAGAAACGCCCCCTTGTTTTCAGGGTGGCGCCTTCTTTCCCAAACGAGGAGCACTGTAAGAAAAACAAATGTGGCCAGAAGGCTTATCACGCCAGATAAATGTGAATACTGCTTGGAAGATGCCACAAGCGCCTTTGCGGGGTCGGACCATACTTTTACCCCGAGCACCCAACCCAGAAGATCGCCCGCGCCCAAAGGAAGAAAAAGGGCCAGTGCGATTAATAGAAAAGCCAGACGAACTGAAGACTTGTCTTCGTTAAAGTAAATTTTTTCCATAAGGCAGACTCCCAACTTCTGGTGTGTACCAGAAAGGATAACTTCCACCCCGGGAAAGTTCAGTCAGATTCTTGGGAATCAGCCACGAAATTCCTCGGAAACATCCAGAGGACGCACCATAAGAATGTATTTTTGTGCCACAGGTGAACGGAATCGCACGCTCCAGCATCTTCCTTTTGGATCCAGCGAGAGATGCTCATCCATCAGAATTTCCATGTTTTCATTGACCGCCATTACCTTCACCTTGGGAAATGGATAGGTTCTGGAGGGAAACAGCAGCGTGGTTCTTTCTCCATGGGAACATATGGTTCTTTTCAAACGAATGGGAAAATGATCTAAAATAATGGCACGGGAATCATCACCAAGGGATTGTTTCTCGATCAGCGTTTTGGCTGGGGGATTTTTTTCCCTAGGCAGTGGTCTAATCCAGGTACTGGAGACCCCCAAATGCCCAAGGATATTCATCTGCCGTGCCCGTGAAAGCTCAAGCAATTGTTTAATGCCAGAATCTTTTTTCAAAACATCGAGAAGACGAATCGATCTTGCCGCTTTCAAATTTTCCAGATGAAACCGGATATCCTTGCAGACATCGGCAGAAAGAAACGGATCATGAAGGAAACGAAAAAGTTCCATGGGTTTGGGGAACCACAGGTTTTCCTCAACCATTGCGATTTCATGATCAAAGCTTTTTAAGGAAACAATTTCAGAAGCGGACCAATCTTCTTGGTAAATTGCATCTGAAATTCGGGCGAGCGAAAAAGAGTCAACAAAGTAGAACATGAAATTCACTCGATTTAAACCGCCAGCCCGGCTTGGGCGTTGCCGGGCTGGCTGGGAATTTTTACGCCACTAGACTGTTATTCGAGTCGGGCGAAAAAAATTTCCGTAAGTCGTTATTCCATAAGCATATCCCCACCTCCCAGAATCTTTGCCAAAAGCTCGTTCCCTTCCATAAGTCTTCTATGGATAGAGGTTTGCGACATCCCGAGTATTAGGGCAATCTGTCGCGACTTCATTTTTTCGATGTGCTTTTTCCAAAGAATTTTGCCAAACTTTTTAGGCAACTTGGTGATTGCATCGCGCACTTTTTCCACGGTTTCCTCTCGGATTAAATACTCGATGGCAGAAGGGGATTTGTCCGCGACATCTTCCGGAATATTCCCATCAGAATCCACCTTCAGGGAAAGATATCTCACCTTCCGTTTTTTCTTTCGATAGTAAGCCCTCTCCAAATCCAGGATTTTTTTCTTCAGAATGCACATTGCCCAGGTAATCACCGATGCCCGGCCTTTTTTCCAACGCAAAGAAGGTTTCAATCCATTAGCCCAGATTGCGACCTGCAACTTGCTTTTCAGATCATCCTTTTCCTGATACAAATAGGATCCCCCAAGAGCTTTTTTGATGATGGCATTGGCTGGTTTTTCCAGGGATTCGCATATCTGGCTTAGAACTTCATAGGCTTCACCGGTTTTCTGTTCATCCAAAAGCGCATAAAATTCCATGATTTTACAAGCCATAAAATCGGTGAACTTTTTTCTTTCGATGGATTTTTTCAAGGCACGTCTCCCCTTTCAAGTGAACATAAAACCAAGCAAAAGCGCCCCCCGGCACCATTTGCCAACCCCAGGAACCAATCGACAAACAATCCCACGACCCCGGATTTGAAATTTCCTTCCGGAGAGAGCATCAAACAAAAGGCGTAAAGTTCCCCAGCAACTTTAAGTGCGGGAATCTTTTCAAAACGTGATTAGCAAAGACTAACGGGCTCTAACTGGAGGAGGACCACATACCCCTGCACAGAACAGTTTGGAAAACCGAAATCGCAGTCATTTTGTGAAGAATCATGCGGGCCTCCCTGATGTCAACTGATGGATATTTACAGTTATTCGCCAACACGGCTGGATTATTTCTGAAAAAAGGAAAAATCCTGACAATTTACCTAAAACGGCAACCTGTCAGGGTTTACTGGAGCTTCCTCTTTCTGAATACGGTTACCCTGCCTTTGAGCCTTGAAATAATCCTCCGAACAAACCCTCAAAGCCAGGCGAGATATTTCCGTCACTATCAGTTCCTGGTCATTGATGGATTTCACCGCAGGTTCCAGAAGAATATAAGGAAGCTCAATTCCCCTCACACGATAGGAATGACCCCAGCAACCATAGTTCCGCGTTTTGGTGTGATGCATGATGACCGTCATACCTACTTCAAGATCATCCGGTTTCAGATATCTATCATGTTTCTTGAATTTGTCGCCTTCGAGGTATTCCAAGGCCTCCTTGACAGTTAACTGCTTCAAGCCTTTAAAACCTTCCCGGACCCAACCATCGGAACCATGAGCTTGAATAATCTGATCAACAAGATCCGTAAGGATTTCACTATCCTCGATTTTGATTTTTCCATCCCGAAACATGGCAAGGTGGGTTTCGAGTAATTTTTTGACGAGATCGCGCATGGTTCCTCCCCCGAATTGGAAATGCAGCCACAAATAACCTTCTTAAAGGCGTAAAAGTTATTCGCAGCCATGGAACAGGAATTTCCAGAAATTCAACCAGCGGATTGTAAATTGGTTTTTTCATCTGCCAAGGTTGGCAGCCGAAAATATTTCAAGGCTTTTATTTGGCAGGTAATTTGGGGGTCGGCCAATCAGGGGAATCTTTATGCGCTTTTTCCATGCCTTCCACAAGGGTTTTCACCACATCTGGATACTGGGAGGCAACATTGTTTTTCTCCGCGGGATCTTTGACGAGGTCAAACAGCTGAAATTCACCGTGCCAAGTGTTTCTTACACCTTTCCACCTGCCAAGTCTAATTGCGCGGGCCCCTTTTCCTTCGTAGAACTCCCAGTAAAGAAAATCACGCTTATTTTGGGTTTCATCCCCTTTCATGGTTGCAACCAAACTAACCCCATCCTGCCCAGGGGGAATTTTTACGCCGGCAATTTCACATGCTGTTGACAAAAAATCCCCGTGATATCCCATCTTGTTAGTGGTTTTTCCAGCAGCAATTTTTCCAGGCCAACGGACTATCATCGGAACCCGGATACCACCATCATGCAGCGACCTTTTAATTCCCTGATATGGTCCGCTGGCCTCAAAAAAATCAGGCTGGTTGCCCCCTTCCCGGTGTGGTCCGTTATCGGAGGTAAAAAAGACCACCGTGTTTTTTTCCAGTCCCAGTTTCTCCAACGCGTCCAGTAATTGCCCAACCTGGGTATCCAAGTAGGTAATCATTGCGGCGTGGGCCTTGTTTTGTTCTGTCCATGGTTCATTCTTGTAGATACCAAGGTCTGGGACTTCGCAACCATTTCCTTTCAAACGATTTGCCTCGTTGTTGGCATGAGGAAGTATCGGTGAAAAATATAGGAAAAACGGCTTGCTGCGGTTTGTCTCGATAAATTGAAGGGCTTCCTTGAGAATCAGGTCTGGTGCATAAGTCACTTTTTTGGTCGCTACGCCACCACCATCTTTGCCGATTGGAGTTACCTCATTTTGCAATGGTTCCCGCTGCTCATTACGAATAAGAAAGGTGGGCCAATAATTGTGCGCGTGATGCTGGTTAAGGTACCCATAAAAAAAATCAAAGCCTTGTCGGGTTGGGGCACCTACCATGGCAACACCTTCATCCCCCAGGCCCCATTTGCCACAAAGCCCGGTGGTGTACCCCGCCTGTTTCAAAACCTTGGCAACGGTTAGATCTTCCGGCCGAAGGGATTGAGTAAGGCCACCGCCGTTTCCCCGAACCCGGCAATGACCCACATGTTTGCCCGTCATCAACACACACCGACTTGGCGCACAAACAGTGGATCCCGCGTAGTAATCGGTACATCGAATTCCCTGGGTGGCAAGCTTGTCCAACTTGGGGGTTTTTATCTTCTTTTGGCCGTAGCAACCCAGATCGCCATAACCCAAATCATCTGCCATGATGAAAATGATGTTCGGTTTTTGATCTTGCTGTGAAGGTATTTGCAACCATGGCTGGCAAACAAGGCAAAGGGAAAAAATGGAACCCATCACGGTCGCCCCCAGGAAAATCAGGCTAAACAGCCAAAAATCTACGGCTTCAGAACAATTTTAACGCCTTTTCTCGAAGAAACGAGCCATTAATACCCTGGTTTTGATTTACATCCATTCAAATTTGAAGATAATAATATCATCAGAATTTCAGGCCATTATTCATGCAGCCACCAGATCCCAAAGAACCTGATCCTTTAAAAACGCAGGAATTTCACGGCGATTCATGTAATCTGGAACAGACCAGAGTCGTTCAGGATTTGGCTGACAAACGACAGCCATCTTCAGATGTATCCCCCGGGAAAGACCCGGAAGTACTTCTGGACCGTTTTTCCGTAATGAAAGTTTTAGGCGAAGGTTCTTTTGGAAAGGTATACCTTGCAAATGACACTCGCCTGAACAGGCTTGTTGCAATCAAAATAGCCAAACCGGATGCATTGGACGCAAATTCCCTGGAATCCTTTCTGGCTGAAGCAAGAACGGTTGCCATGCTGGATCATCCCAACATCGTGCCTGTTTACGATGTGGTAACCGATGCCAATGGATTAGTTCACATCATTTCCAAGTTCATCAAGTGCCAGAGCCTACACCAATCGATGAAGGCAAAAAAAACAGATGCAATGGAAGCCGCCAGAATGGTTGCCACCCTTGCAGATGCGCTACATCATGCGCACCTAAAGGGGCTTGTACACCGGGATGTAAAGCCCGACAACATCTTGGTGGATGAGAATGGAAAAGCTTATCTGACCGATTTCGGCCTGGCCTTAAGCGAGGAGAATTTTGGCAGCGGAGCCAAATTTGCTGGTACACCCGCTTACATGAGCCCGGAACAGGCCAAAGGGTTGGGCCATCTGCTGGATGGCAGGTCGGATATATTCAGCCTTGGAGTGGTTCTTTACGAACTACTAACAGGCAAAAAACCTTTCAAGTCCACATCTTTTCAGGAACTGCTCACTCAAATCATCAAACTGGAGGTAAAACCACCCAGGCAAATTGATGATTCCATACCACCAGAAATCGAAAAAGTTTGCATGAAGGCGCTGGAAAAGAAAGTCGTCAACCGTTATGCAACAGCAAGGGATTTTGCAAACGCCCTGACGGATGCAATAGCCCCTCAGGAAAAGTTCACCGCCACCAGGATCAATCTTGGGTCAGGAATCGATTCCAAATTTTTGAACATGGAATCCTTGCTGGGAAGCGATTCCAAAAACATGGCAGGCTATGCCACCGCCTCGGGAACCGAGTCAATCCTTCTCAACCAATTACGGGATATCAAAGGGGTTGGCTGGCTGCACTTCATTGAAAACCTGGAAAAAGAACACCCCAACGCCCAGGAAATCCTTTCCAAGCAATTGCCCAACATGGCAAAGGGTAATTTACTGCGTCAACGCACACTGGTAGCCTTGATGCCAGAAGATGCGGAATCCCTCCAAGAAATACTGGAAATGCTGCTGGAAGCCAGTGCCCCGGAGTTTTTGCTGCTAAGGAAAAGACTACAGCCCAAGGTAAAAAAACTGGTGCCCATGCTGGAACAAATAGCCAGTCTTCCCGGGCTAGAAAGAAGGAAAGCTCTTCGCATCGCAGGGGCGCTAACCACTTGGCACTCTAACCACCCTTTGGTGGAGAAATGGATTCCGGAAATACCGGGGTATCTCACCTTGGAAGATGCCATGTATGCCAAAGAGTGGGCAGAGATATTCCGACCCCTACAAAGATTGCTAGTTCACAAACTGTTTGCATTCGCGGATTCCGAGGCAAATTCCGAAACCGATCGCGAAAAAATACGTTCCATAGCCATCGAGTATTGTTTGGATAACGAGAGGATGCTTTTCCATCTTCTGGTTACATCCAACTCCAGCAAGGCATCGACCATTCTCGAAAAAATCATTCCCGTCAAGGAACGAATGCTGCCATTTCTAGCGAAGATTGAACCTGGTTTGTCCGCAAAAATCGGAACAGTTGGTGAATCGGTAGTCCTTCGTCAATTTGCAATGCTCAAGGCACTGCAAGTGGCATTGGGTGATATTTCAAGCGCGACCCCTTTTAATCCATCCACAGACCCCACCTGCAGAAACCTGATTCTGTTTTTCCTCAGGGAGTTGGGATTGCCCTCGGCAAAGATCATGGCCCGCATCGAAACTGAAAATAATTCCTTCTGCCTGGGTTATTGGTTTCTGGCTCTTGGGGATTGTCCGGATATTTCCTCCTTCCGCAAGGAATACCAGCCAAGATTGCTGGCACAGTATAGGGAAAATAATAATTCCTTTGTGCATGGCTGCTTGGATTGGCTGTTCAACACCGCGCTGGATTGCAGGGAGGAAGCGAAGCTTACATTGGCTGTTTCCGGCAAGCAGATGATTCCAGAAAGGGACTGGCATTTAAACTCTAGAAACCTGACCTTGGTTAAAATTCAACCCAAGCCCAATTTCCGGATGGGTTCTCCTTCCCAAGAAACAAATCGTTCCAACGACGAAACCGTAGCTGAGGTCAGCATCCCCAATTCATTCTGGATCAGTCAAACCCCTGTAAGGGTGAGTGATTTTCTTGGCTTCCATGCACGATGGATCCAAGGCAAGAGCAGGCAATATTCCCTGCATTATCCTGCATTTCAGATCAACTGGTACCAGGCGGCCCATTTTTGCAACTGGTTGAGTGAACAGGAAAACATTCCCATGAAGGAATGGTGTTACCTTCCGAACGCCAAAGGTGAATATGCCGAGGGCATGAGTGCCGTGCGGGATGTCTCCAAGAAATCTGGTTATCGTTTGCCAACCGAGGCGGAATGGGAATACTCCTGCAGGGCTGGCACCACCACTCCATGGTTTTTTGGCAAAGATACTTCCCTAATAGATCGTTATGCCTCTTATCAGGCAAATGCAAACAATCACCTTAACGAAACAGGTTCTCTCCGACCGAACGACCTCGGTTTGTTTGATATGTCAGGCAATGTTTTCGAATGGGTCCACGATTCTTATGCTGCCAGCTATTCTGGCAAAAATCATCATTCAGCCGAGCCCTTCGAAAAAGTTTACGAAGATCTTCCGAGGGTTCTTCGGGGAGGTGCTTATTATTACCCTGCGGATGTTTTGCGAAGTGCAAAAAGGGATAGCCTAAAGCCCTCCGTATCCACCGCTGGCACCGGCTTCCGGATTGCAAGGACGATACTTTAAACAACAACGCTTCAAATTCTTACGCAATCACATCGCGGATGACATTTCCCGCGACATCGGTCAGGCGAAAATCTCTGCCATTGAAGCGATAAGTAAGCCGGGTGTGATCCATGCCCAGCAGATGAAGAATGGTCGCGTGCAAATCATTCACACTGACCCGATTGACCGCGGCCTTAAAACCAACCTCATCGGTTTCACCATAATGAGTGCCGCCCTTCACACCGCCGCCCGCAAGCCAGGTGGTAAAGGCATGGGGGTTGTGATCTCTGCCGAGGAAATTCTTATCCTTGGTTTTCTGCACGATGGGCAGGCGGCCAAATTCGCCACAGCATATCACCAGGGTGGAATCCAGAAGCCCACGCTGTTTCAAGTCGCTTAGAAGGGCACCGATGGGTTGATCCGTCTCACCGGCAAATTGCCTGTGGTTACCTTCAATATCCCTGTGACCGTCCCAGCTTCGTTCGTTTTCCATGCCACCAGAATAAATCTGCACAAAGCGGGAACCGCGCTCGACAAGCCTGCGGGCAACCAAGGCCTGCCGGGCAAAATGAGTGCACTTCTTGTTATCCAACCCATACATGCGTTTGATATGTTCCGGTTCCCTGTCGATATCAAAAGCCTCAGGGGCAGCCATCTGCATTCGGTAGGCCAGTTCAAAACTTTCAATACGGGCGGCAAGGGCTGCCTCATCGGGAGATTGTTCCTGATGAATGCGGTTCAGCCGGTTCACCAGATCAAGCTGGTTGCGCTGCTCTTTTTCATTCATGTGGGGTAGCCTGGCGAGATTGTCGATAGGGGCCCCCTGGGGATTCAGAGCGGTACCCTGGAAGATACCCGGCAAAAAGCCAGCTCCCCAGTTGGAGGCATGTCCCTTGGGCAGGCCCCGGCCAAGGGTATCGTACATCACCACAAAGGCGGGAAGATTTTGGCTGACAGATCCCAAGCCATAAGTCACCCATGAACCCACGCAGGGAAATCCCATCCGGCTGAAACCGGTGTTGATCTGAAACAAGGCCGGCGAGTGATTGTTGGTTTCGGTGAAACAGGAATGGATAAAAGCCATGTCATCCACATGGTCGATCATGTTGGGGAAGATTTCTGGCACCCAGGTGCCGGACTGTCCCTTCTTTTCAAACTTGAATGGCGACTTCATCAAGGGACCAACTTCGCCGGAGAAAAACCCGGTGAACTTGTCAAAGCCCTTGAGTTCCTGGCCGTCATGTTTCGCAAGTTCTGGCTTGTAATCCCAGGTATCCACCTGGCTTTGACCGCCATTCATGAAAAGCCAGATCACCGATTTGGCCTTGCAGGAAAAATGGCCCTGCCTTGGCGCCAACGGATTAAGGCCAAGATCATTACTTGCCGCCTTTGCGGAATCCGCCTGCATCATACCGGCAAGCGCAAGCATGCCCATGCCCTGGCCGGTGCGGGCAAGGAAATCCCTGCGACGCGCAAAGCTCGGCTCGGCATGGTAGTGGGGTATATGGTTTATGTTCATGTTGTTTTACCCATTAATCCAGGAATACAAATTCATTCAGACTAAATAATGCCTGGCAAAGGTCCGCCAGTGCCGCTGATTCTGGTTTCTTTTCCGTTCGGTAAAAATCCTGCTGCTCTTTCAAAAATTCCAATCCTTCCCGCATTTCAGCTTCCACGGGTAACCTTCCAAACGCCGACAGATAAGCCTGTTGAATCTGCCTTGCGGGTTGATCGGTCGGGGCAGTCTTTGCAATGTGATTTGCAAACCCCTCGGCATAACTTCGAACCACAGGACTATTCATCATCATAAGCGCCTGTGGGGCAATCGTGGTGGTTGGCCTGGTGGCCAGATCTTGCAGGGTATCGGGACCATCGAAAAGCATCATCATGGGAATCAACTTGCTGCGCTTGATGAAAAAGTAAATGCTTCGACGTTTCTGGCCGGCATCCAAGGTTCCCGGACCAAACTGGGTTTCATCCAGCATCGCCGAAACTTTCAGCATGGAGTCGCGTATTATCTCGCCCTCGAGCCTGCGGGTTTGGAAATGCCATACCAGATTATTGTCCCTATCCTTCAACAGGCGCTTTTCATCCACCGCGCTGGTTTGAGTGTAAGCCGCACTGGTCATGATCAACCGGTGCAAATCCTTGATCTTCCATCCGCCCTTCACAAATTGATTGGCAAGCCATTCCAGAAGATCGGGGTTGGAGGGTTTCTCTCCCTGAACACCAAAGTCACTGGGGGTCGCCACGATGCCTCTGCCAAAGTGATAATGCCAAACCCTGTTTACAATCACCCGCGCAAGCAGCATGCCGGCACCCTGTTCGGTATCGGTAATCCATTCGGCCATGTTGTGCCTGCGGAAGGAAAGCTTGGAATCCTTGGGTGGTATGGTTTGCCAGTGTTTCTCCCCATCCTTGGATTTCATGAGAACCACGGGGAATCCCTGTGTTGCCACAGACACTTTCTGGTTCAGGTCGCCTCGCTTCAATAAGTGCACGGGGTCGTAAAAATCCGCCCCCTGGGTATGCAGGCGAACCGCCGGAACACCCTCGCTGGATATCAGAGCCTTCGCAAGGCTTGCCTTCGGTTGCGTTGCCAGCACATCCTCCACTGCCTGGTTTAGCTTCTTCCAATCCTCATCTCGGGTCTTGTACCAATTGGCAAGCTCCAACATCTGGCCTGGCTGCAACTTCTCACCAGATTTCAAACGGGCAAGCGCTGTGCTGGTGTTCTCGGGGATGGCAGTACCGTTGATCGCGGGATTTTCAACGGAGGAGATGGCAAGACGAATCTTGGCAAGGTTGTGCTTGTTGTTGCCATTAAAATCCAAAGTGAAGGTCCAATCCGCACCATGTGGAAGATTCAAGGCGCCATCCACCTCGTAAACCGCCGCATGATCTTTGCCAAACTGTGGATCCACCGCCCAGGAGGATTTCTTATTGCCATCAATGGTGGCACTAGCGGGCAGGCCCTTCTGGTCGAACGAAGAACGCACCGTCTTCAATTTGATTACTTTGGCCTGGGTCGGTTTACCCGAGGCATCCAACGGGTTAACCATTACCTTAAAATCACTCAGCGCAAAGTTACCATTCGGGGCGCGGCCCGGCCCCCCCTTCACCAGCGACTTGTCGCTTAATGCTTCCAGCCTTATGGAAGACACCTTGGCGGAAGAAGAGGCAGCTTGAATGGTATAGGTTTCAAAATCGGGATTGGTTCCCGTGGCAGTGATGATTCCACTGGCACCTGCAATCAGGGTGGTGCCGTTTTTGGCGGTGACTGATTTAATCTGGGGCACCAGATAATCCGCCGTGGGCGCATCCTTGGCACCAGCCTTCACCCAAGCTTCCACCCGGGAGGGAAGGACTTCCTTTTCCCACTGCGATCGTTTGTCTTCCACAGCCTTAAATCTTTTATCAAAGGCTGACTTCTCGCGCAGGTAATTTTCGGGTTCAAGATTGATGTCCATATCCGACCTGACCGTGGTCGAAAACGTGGAAATCATCCGATAGTAATCGTTTGCGGTGATCGGATCAAATTTGTGATCATGGCATCGGGCACAGGCAATGGTAAGGCCCAGCATGGTGGTACCAATGGTGCGCACCATGTCATCCAATTCATCGTAGCGTTCTTTTTCGGCCTGGCTTGCGGTGATTTGGGTGGCGTGGGTTCCCGCTGCCAGAAAACCGGTTGCCATCATAGCCATCGGGTTATTGGGTTCGTACTCATCCCCGGCGATTTGCCATTTCACAAAAGTGTTGTAGGGCAAATCCTGGTTCAGAGCCTTGATGACAAAATCGCGGTAGTGGTAGGCATTTGGCCTGTCGTAATCTTGCTCGTAGCCATGGCTTTCTGCAAAACGGGCAACATCCAGCCAATGACGCCCCCAACGCTCGCCATAATGCTTGTTCGCCAAGAGGCTGTCGATCAACCTGGGGTAGGCATCCTTGGAATTATCCTTCACGAAATTTTCCACGTCTTCTGCCGTGGGTGGAAGCCCGATCAAATCGAGATATGCCCTGCGGATAAGCTTTCTCCTGTCAGCCATAGGGTTGGGCTGAATGCCTTTGGCTTCCATCTGATGCATAAGAAAGCGATCCATATCGTTCTTGCACCAAGTCGAATTCATAACCTTGGGAACAGAGGGATTTCTCAACGGCTGCCAAGCCCAATAATTTTTGGCGGCTTCAAAATCGATCTTCCTGGTTACAGGCCCCTTGGATTCACCCTTGCGTGGGTCGTGCGCACCGCGTTTCACCCATTCCGAAAGAATGGCAATATCTTTGTCTGCCAGCTTACCTTTGGGCGGCATCTGGATGGCACCTTTGTAGGAAAGAACATCCACAAATAGACTTTTTTCCGGCTGCCCAGGAACAATCACCGGGCCACTCTCGCCACCTTTCAGCCAGCCATCTTTGGTATCCAGCCAGAGTTCCCCACGAACTTTTTTTGCATCCTTGGAATGGCAAGAATAACAGTGTTCCACCAGAATCGGTCGAACCTTGGATTCAAAGAAGGCCATTTCCTCGGCCTCTGTTGCTGCCATTGCTGGCAGGCAAACGACCGTTATAAAAACCAGGGTTACAATATTTTTCATCATGGCTCGGAGGGTATTTCAAACTGGTGGGTATTGTCTTTTAATCATTAAAAATCGCTGAATAAATCTTAACCTTAGTACCGAACCTACGCAATTGATACCAGCCGTTCGCCAAGGTTTTTCAAGGTTTGGAATTGCTTTGCGCGGATTGATTGGTTTTTTCAGGTGGGCGATGGCGGGGCACCTCGGATTTGTAATCCCCCAGGCTTAACCACCGGCTGGTTTTGTTTAAATCCACCTCTGCAACCGTTATGGAACCCCATTCCTTCGCCTGGGCTATCACCTCGCCCGAATGATCGATCACCCCAGTAATCATCCAGTCACTTTTGGAATCGGTATAAGAACTACTGACCACATACACATGGTTTTCGCAGGCACGGGCACGGGCCAGAAGTGGATTACATCCAGCCACCGGCCAGGCTATCACCTCAGCCCCGTTTTTGGAAAGTTCCCTTGCCACCTCGGGAAAGAAACCATCGTAGCAGACCATCATGCCAACCTTGCCGAAGCGGGTGTTGAAGACAGGATATTCTCGCCCGGGGCAAATACCCGCTTCTATCTCGGTACGGGGAAGACATACCTTCCGATACTTGCCCGCGACTTTGCCATCAGGCCCAATCAACACCGCAACATTGAAAATAATCGGTCCATCCCTTTCCACCAAACCCACCACAAGATATAGACCATGCTTGCTGGCCAACTCGCCAAAATAGCTGGTGGATGGCCCAGGGATGGGTTCTGCCACCTCCTCATACGATTTTCCAAGATTGGGTTGCGTAAGCGCTTCTCCCAGAACCACCAAATCCGCCTTTTGGTTCGCAGCCTGCTCCACAAAAGGGGCAAACTGCCTGCAATTATCCATGGGAGTTTTACCCCCACGAGGGACATATTGCACCGTGGCCAGCCTTACAAGGCGGTTTGGAAGTGGGCTGCCTTCCTGAAGCCGAACATTTTGGAAAACCACTTTTCCTCCCGGCGCCCAGAGAAGATGCAGTTGCACCACGGCCTGAGTAGCTTTAGATGGAACGCGATAAACTCCGGAAAGTAATTGCCAGCCGCCGCCTTTTCCATCCCGGGTTAAGGGGTATTCCGGCTCATGGGTTCCGCTTTTACCACGCATGTAACTCATGCGAGTTGGCTCATCCATGCCCACGGGTGCGCCTTTGTCATCCCGCCAAAGTATTTTCGCCACCACGCTGCGGGAAACCTCAGCAATATTTGTGGCCTGAAAATCCGCGCCAAATGCCACATGGCTGCCTCCCTTCACAGGGAAACTTTTCTCCCACCAGCCATGCGTACCTTCATGATTGCCAGCGGTAATGACAAGGCGTTCCTTCTCACGCGAGAATTCGGGCGCTATTTCCGAACGGATCGATTTGGTTTGCCATCCCGTTTCCGCAAACCCAGCCAGTAAAAGCAGAAAGGCATTCATTGCACCCATGACATACTCCGAATCTTGCTTCTGGTTATATTTCAATAGCGCTGTTATGATTCCATCCAATGGAAATACATTTTAATCCATCGAGCTCATTCCATGAAAACAATCCTTTGCTATGGCGATTCCAACACCTGGGGTTACATTCCCGGCACGGGCAATAGATACCCGCGACAAGTTCGCTGGACCGGCGTGCTGCAAAATCTTCTCGGCGAAAAATTCCACGTCATCGAGGAAGGATTGAACGGCAGAACAACAGTGATGGACGACCCAATGCGCATCGCCAAGAATGGCCAGCCTTACCTGCGCCCCTGCCTGGATTCCCACGCCCCTATTGATCTGGTGGTATTAATGCTGGGCACTAACGACACCAAGCATCGCTTTGGACTTTCCCCATTTGATATTTCGGAAGGCGTGGCCATGCTGGTGAACATTATCCAGCAAAGCGCCACAGGCCTGAACAACCGTGCCCCCGCAATACTTCTGGTTAGCCCGGTGGTGTTGGATCCCGCACCAGAAAAAAGCGCGCTGTTTGAGGGGGCCGCTCAAAAATCCCGCGAACTTGCAGGGCACATTGAGAATGTCGCGAAGAACACCAGATGCGCTTTCCTGGATGCATCCCTGCATGCAAGGGTTAGCCCGACCGATGGAATTCACCTCGATGAAGAAGGCCATCAGGCTCTGGGCCACGCCATTGCCGAAAAGATTCAGCATTTGGTTGGCTAAATCCACCTATGCAAGCAGGTTTCGGATCACATGCTGCTCTTCCACGCCTGTCAGGCGTTGATCCAGCCCCTGAAATTTGAACGTGAAGCGTTCGTGATCAATTCCCATGCAATGCAGGATGGTTGCATTCAAATCATTCAAATGGGCGGGATCCTTGGTGATGTTGTAACTGAAATCATCGGTCTCACCATGGGATATCCCTGCCTTGATGCCTCCACCCGCAAGCCACATGCAGAAATTTCTGGGGTGATGATCACGCCCATAGTTGTTCTCGGTCAGGGTGCCCTGTGAATAAACGGTACGGCCAAACTCGCCGCCCCATACCACCAAAACTTCGTCCAATAGGCCGCGCTGCTTCAGGTCCATTACCAAGGCGGCGGCTCCACGATCCGTATCCCTGCACTGATTGCCCAATTGCGTGGGCAGTGAGGAATGCTGATCCCACCCGCGATGGAACATCTGCACCACTCGCACGCCTCGTTCCACGAGTCTACGCGCCATAATGGCACTGTGGGCGAAGCTGCCCGGTACATTCACATCCGGGCCGTACATTTCCAGGGTGCGTTTACTTTCCTGCGACAGGTCGGTGAGGTCTGGCACGCTGGTCTGCATGCGGAAAGCCATCTCATACTGGGAGATGCGAGTCTGAATTTCAGGATCGCCCAACCGGGCGTATTCACGCTGGTTCAACTTTTGCACAGTGTCCAGCATGGTTCTGCGATCTGTGGCGCTTACACCCTCCGGATTGCGAATGTAAAGTACAGGATCACCACTGCCACGAAGTGCCACACCGTTGAAACGGGTGGGAAGAAAACCGCTGCTCCACATCCGGGTGAAAAGAGCCTGACCATTGCTTCCATCTGGGAATCTGGGGGTGAAAACCACAAAGGCGGGCAAGTTGCTGCTTTCACTTCCCAAGCCATAGGCAAGCCACGAACCTATGCTGGGTTTACCGGGAACCTCGCTGCCTGTCATAACAAAAGTACAAGCGGGATCGTGGTTAATGGCATTGGTAAATACAGATTTCACAACAGCGATCTCATCCACCACCTGCGCGGTGAATGGAAGCAATTCGCTATTTATCCAGCGGCCACACTTCCCCTCCTGGGTGAACTTGAACTTCGAAGGTGCAACCGGAAAACGCGCCTGCCCGCTGGTCATGGTGCTTAACCGCTGCCCCCCCTGAACGGATGGAGGAAGATCCTTGTTGAAAAACTCCTTCAACCGGGGTTTGTAATCCCACAGGTCGATCTGTGAAGGCGCCCCGTTCATGTGCATGTAAATGATGGCTTTGGCCTTGGGAGTATGATGAGGCAATCCGGCGAGTGGTTTGTGCACTTGCTCGGCTGCCACCCTGTTCCCCTGAGTTCCCAACAGGCCCAGTGCAAGGGCACCCATGTTCAAACCCTGGCTGGCAAAAAACTGCCTGCGAGTCTGGAGCAGGTTTCTTTCAAAGATAGGATGCATGGTGTTAGTTCCTGTTCAGGGTTTCATCAAGGTTGAGAATGGTGTTGGCAAGCAAGGTGTAGGCGGCTAATTCTGGTTCAGGGATTCCCTCCCTCGGTTTTGATTCGCCCACCTTTACCACACTGGCACTGGCCTGCGGATCTTTCTGGAAACGATCCAGATGTTTTTGAAGGCCTTCCATGACAATACCTTTTTCATCAGCCGATGGCAGGCGGGACAGAACAATCTTATAAACGAGGTCTATTCGGGCGGAAGCATCCCTGGGAGCTTCGGTAATCAGCCTCTCCCCCAGCTTGCGGGCGGCCTCGAAATGCTGGACATCGTTCATTAACTGAAGCGCCTGCAGGGGAGTGTTGCTTCTTTCCCGTTTGGCGCAGAAAGCCTCGCGATTGGGGGAATCAAAATTGGCCATGAAAGGTGCGGGGGCTGTCCGCTTGATAAAGACATACAAACTACGGCGGTAAAGGTTGGAGCCAGAATCCTGCTTGTAAAAGCGGGTATTGGAGCCGGCAAAACCCACTGGTTCCCAAATGTTGGAAGGCTGATAGGGCATGGAACCACGGCCACCCATTTGAAGGTTCATTAGCCCGCTGGTGAACAAGGCATTGTCGCGAATCTGCTCCGCATCCAAACGAGTGCGGGGTCCGCGAGCCAGTAATTTGTTTTCCGGGTCAAGCCGAACCAGGTCGGGGGTAACCTTGGAAGACTGGGTAAAAGCCTCTGTCATCAGCATCAGCTTCATCAGTTTTTTGACATTCCAACCATCTTGAATGAAGTGGGAAGAAAGCCAGTCGAGAAGTTCCGGGTTGGTTGGAAGTTCACCTTGGGTGCCAAAATCACCACTGGATGGAACAATGCCCACGCCAAACACCTGCTGCCAGAGGCGATTCACAGCCACGCGGGAAGTGAGTGGATGGTCGGGGGAAACAAGCCAGTTGGCAAGATCCAACCTATTGGCACGCTGGCTGGCATCCGCCTTCTTCAAAGGTGGTAATACCGCTGGGGTGGTTGGCTCTACCTTTTCGCCGGGCTTGTTGTACTGTCCACGCAGCATCACAAAACTATCCCGGGGCTTTGGTAGTTCGCGGAAGATTGTGGTACCGGGTACGCTTTGTTCCAGGGCGGTTTTCTTTTTCAGCAGATCATCCAGTTCCTTGCGGGTTTTTTCCATCTGGGGTTTGACAACCTCGCAGAAGTTTGCGAGGTAGTAGGAGCGAACTTTTGCAATCTGTGCTTCATCGGTTGTTTTTGCAGGCCCCACCTTGATCCACCTGGCGACTTCCTCGCCAGCTTCCGGATGATCCCGGCCGGTGTGCTGTTTCCACCAGGCCTGGAAAGACAGCATGGTATCGGTGGAGGGGTCCTTTCTGGAAACAATACCAACATGATCCCACTGCACAATTCCCCCATGCTGGGTAAGGGCAAATCCGTTAATCTGATCACCGGGCTTTAACCCGATTTTTTCAACAGGCACCTCCAGCCGGACCCATTTATTGGTTTCTGGCAATGGCCCCATATTCACTCTTTCGGTGGTGTTGGCAGCCCCCCATGGAATAATGTTGTAATCACCCCACACGGCACGATGTAGCCAACCCTTGGTGTGATACTGCAGCATAATCGACTTGGGGGTGCGACCGTCAAGAAGGTAAACATAGGCAAACAGGACATTGCCGGATTGAATTGTCACGGCAGGCATGTTCTCGCATACATCCTGCGCAAGTCCAGCATCAGTCCTGCGGATGGCCTTGTTGCCGCTGAAGACCTTCCCTTTTTTGGATTCCACATACTCAATCGGTTTCCCCGGGCTGGCAAACACCCGGCTACCCTTGGGAAATTCATCCTCAAACCAGAGGTTCTCGGCAACTTTTTCCTCGGCCTTTTCTTTTTTCAGGGCAGGGTCCTCGTAGGACAGTTTCGAGGCGACTTCAACCATCTGCTTTCTTTGATTCACTATGGCTTCATCAACCTTTGCCAGTTGGCTGCGAATCTCGGGCAGGTCAAGCTTTACGCTGGGTGCCAAAAGCAACTGGTTTCCATCCAGAGCGTTATCCGCCGCCGAATGAAAGAACGAATACAAAGAATAAAACTCCTTCGCGCTTATGGGATCAAACTTGTGGTCATGACAAACCGCACAACTGCCTGTAAGCGCCAGAAATGCCTCCATAAAATTGGAGGTGCGATCCACGGCGTTGCGAAAGACCCATTCATCCGCGATCGAACCACCCTCGCCAGTGGAAACATTGCAGCGATTGAAACCCGTCGCAATCAACTGATCAATAGTGGCATTGGGTATCAAGTCACCTGCGACCTGTTCTACCACAAAACGATCATAGGGCTGGTTTCTGTTAAACGAAGAAACAACCCAATCCCGGTAGGCCCACATTTGCCTTTCATTATCCAAATGCAGGCCGTGGGTGTCGGCATAACGGGCAACATCGAGCCAATGACGGGCCATTTCCTCACCGTACTTGGGCGAAGCAAGGTAACGATCCAACATTTTCTCGTAGGCATTTGGGGAGTTATCATTCAGAAATGAATCCACTTCCTCCAACGAGGGTGGCAGCCCGGTAAGAGTGAAGGCAACTCTCCTGAGAAGGGTGGATTTATCCGCCCGAGATGAAAAACCCAGATTATGCTTCTTTAACCCCGAAAGAAGATAGCCATCAATCGGATTATTGGTCTTGTTTGCCGGCTGTTTAACCTGCAAAGGTTCAAACGCCCAGTGCTTTTCATAACTGGCACCCTGACGGATCCACTCTTTTAAAGTTTCTTTTTGGGCGGTGGTCAGAGTTTTCTTGGTGGATGGCGGAGGCATTACTTTTCCCTTTTCATGGGAAAAAATTCGCTCCACAAGCTGGCTTGCTTCCGGCTTGCCGAATTGAATCGCTGGCTCTCCGCTTGCCGCCACCTTGAGTGCTGCATCCCTGGAATCCAACCGTAATTCGCCTTTTTGCTTTCCCTGGCCATGGCAGGAAAAACAATGCTCGGAAAGTATGGGACGTATATCACGGTTGAATCGCAGCGGTTCCGCAGCATCCAGGCAAACACCACCTGTGCCAACCAACAAACCCAATACAGCGATGTTGTGAAATAACTTGATCATATTGGACCTTGGAATCAGGAAATTTGCAGCCAGGCAGGCTAATTCAGCTATCTACTTTATTCTAGTCTTCAAGGCATATACGCTCAATTGGAATAAAAGTCGTCGAACCTTTTTAGCGCTTATCTAAAGAAATGAATGAAAGTTATTAAAACCCATCAAAGACTCTTGGTTTTGCCAACTATTTATGATTACAATCATAGCTTCAATTCTAGTCTGTGATAGGGGATAAAATGAGCCTTTCGATTTCAAAAAAACGCCCAGCATTTACGCTGATTGAACTTCTAGTGGTAATAGCCATCATTGCCATCCTGATAGGCCTTTTACTTCCCGCTGTTCAAAAAGTACGCGAAGCTTCAAGCAGAAACAGTTGCGCCAATAAACTGAAGCAGGTAGCCCTTGCCTGCCATAATTACGAAAATGTAACTGGAAGTTTGCCAACTTCCATCGACCCCGCCACAGGCCTTAGCTGGCATGTATTTCTTTTGCCCTATCTGGAAAACGAAAACTTGTTCAGGAAATTCGACCTGACCAATGCAAGCAACTCTCATGCAATAGTGGGAAGAAATGATCCCAATGGCCTGGTAAAAATCAGCCATTATCTTTGCCCCTCCACCGATGTGACTGAGCAAGCCTTTGGTGCCCCCAACAACACCAATGGTCCCTCAGATCTTATTCCCGCCAACACTGGAAAGCCCGCTGCCATCACCCATTACTATGGCATTAATGGCCCTAGGGGTACCAATCCTTCCACCGGTGTGGCATACCCCGTTGGCACAGCCCTTCATGAAGGGGTGCCAGTGGCAACTTCCGGTGTTTTTCAAAGGGATGGAAATATCAAAATATCTCAAATCAGTGATGGATCTTCCAACACCCTTATGATTGCGGAAATGTCTTGGATTTCCCCTCAATTTGGAACGCGCTACCGAACTTGGGTTCGAGGAGGAGATGAATACGCGGGCGTTGTTGCTGGAAGACCAGCTTTCGTGGTAAGCTCAAGAAACATTGTCAACGCGATCAATTCCATTTTCACCGCCAACCTGATAGTTCCCTACAACGATGTGCCTTTTGGAAGCATGCACTCTGGTGGAATGAATTCGGCCTTTGCCGATGGATCTGTTAAATTTCTGAACCAAAGCTTGAACATGAACACCTACCGAGCCATTGCAAGCCGTAATGGCGGCGAAGTGGTTTCCGACTACTAAATTGGAAAGAACATGAAACTGAATGCCGCCTGGTATCTATTTTTAGCAACACTTTTCATCTACGGTTGTAGCAAAGGTGAAGAGTTGTACGATATTTCTGGCACCATCACTTTTAAGGGAAAAGCCATTCCCAAAGGATTAATTTTCTTCGACCCTGACCCGACTTCGGCAACTCCGGGAACCCAAGGATTTGCCAATATCGAGAATGGTAAGTTTGATACTTCCATAAAAGGTAAGGGCCGGGGAATAAGGGGCGGAAAATACAACATTCGAATTGGTGGCTTTGATGGCAAGGAAGGGCCAGAGGCCCCTTTCGGTAAATTCCTTTTCCCTGAACACCAACTGACAAAAGATCTTCCCCCAAAAAAGCAGACCTTTGACCATGACATTAAATAATAGCCTGATCTGAAACTTACTCTACCACCAGATTCCTGAAAACCCCTTCACTTCCATCAAATCTAATCTGCCATCCTTTCGGGTTACAGAGCAAGAGGTTATACTTTCATTCTTGTTTCACAGCCCGGGAGAATGGAATGCCTGACATTCGCAAGCGTGCCGAATGGTTACGCGAGGAAATAGAAAAACATAATCGCCTTTACTATGTGGAGGCCAAACCCGAGATATCCGACCGGGAATTTGACAAGCTGCTAAGGGAACTGCAGGAAATCGAGCAATCCCACCCTGAACTGCAAGAACCCAACAGCCCCACCCAGCGCGTGGGAGGGGCTGCCATCGATGGCTTCACCACCGTTCGTCATCGAATTCCCATGCTTTCCATCGACAATACCTATTCCCCCGCTGAAGTTCGAGAATTTCACCAGCGAGTGGTCAAGGCATTGAAAGGCGAGAAACCCGCATATCTGGTGGAATTGAAAATCGACGGCGTTGCCATTTCCCTTACGTATGAGAATGGAAAATTATCCATCGGTACCACCCGGGGAGATGGGGATAGTGGGGACGATGTAACCCACAATTTGCGAACCGTGACCGGTGTGCCATTGAAGTTGAATTGCAAAAATGCGCCGCGATTGTTCGAAGCCCGTGGCGAAGTCTACATGACCCGGGCCGATTTTGCCCGCCTGAACGAAAACCGTCAGAAAGAAGGCCTGGAGGCTTTCGCAAATCCCCGTAATTCCACAGCAGGCTCGTTAAAACTTCTCGACCCCAAACAATGCGCCCAGCGCAAACTTCGTTTGTTTGCCTACGCCCTTGGTGCGGTGGAAGGCTTGGAGGTGAAGTCCCAATCTGAAACATTACGGGTGCTTGAATCTTTCGGCTTTCCGGTGAATCCCCATTACAAGCGACTGGAAACCATCGATGAAGTCATCGAATGGTGTGAATCGTGGAAGGATAAACGCAATGATCTTCCATTTGACACCGATGGCATGGTCATCAAGGTGGATGATCTTGCTCAAAGGGAAAAGCTAGGCATCACCAGCAAGTCTCCCCGATGGGTGGTTGCCTACAAGTTTGCTGCCGAGCAGGCACTTACCCGCCTGAAAGACATTGAACTGCAAGTTGGCAAACTGGGAACATTAACCCCTGTGGCTCACCTGGAACCTGTAAAACTAGCAGGAACCACCGTTGCAAGGGCTTCCCTGCACAACGAAGAGTTCCTGCATTCCAAAGATATCCGCGTGGGTGACATGGTCGTGGTGGAGAAAGCCGGCGAGATCATTCCCTATGTGGTTCGTTCCGAGCCATCCTTGCGGACCGGGAAGGAAAAGCCTTTTGCCTTTCCCAAGACCTGTCCGGTATGCGGGGCCCTGGTTCAAAAAGATAAAGCGGGTGCCTTTTACCGATGCACCGGTTCCGAGTGCGTGGCACAGCTCAAGCGGAAACTCCGGGCATTTGCCATGCGAAACGCCATGGACATTGAAGGACTGGGCGAGGAGATCATCGAACAACTGGTGGATACCGGTCTGGTTCGCAACTTGGCAGACATTTACAAACTGGAATTGGGACCACTTACCGAACTGGAACGCATGGGGGAACAATCTTCCCGAAATTTACTGGATGGAATCGCACAGAGTCGGTCTCGAGGCTTCTCACGATTGCTGGCAGGAATGGGTATTCGCCATGTCGGCGAAACAGTGGCGGATGTGCTTGCAAAAAAGTTTTCATCGATGGATGCCCTGGCAAAAGCCGGTGAGGATGAACTTGCAAAAGTGGAGGGCATTGGGCCCGAGCGAGCCACCAGCATCCGCGCCTGGTTTGATGCCCCGGAAAACCAGGCCCTGGTCGAAGCATTCCGCAAGTACGGACTGAAGATGGATCAGGAAACTGCAGCGGCCCCGGCATCAACCGTGTTCGCGGGAAAGACCATCGTTGTTACCGGCACACTTTTGAAATACGGCCGCGAGGAAATCGAACGCAAGATTCGAGATTTGGGTGCCAAGGCTTCCGGCAGCGTATCCAAGAAAACTGATTTCCTGCTGGCTGGTGAAAAGGCAGGCAGCAAGCTTGCCAAAGCACAGGAGCTGGGCGTGCGAATCATTACCGAGGATGAGTTTGAAAAACTTTCCTCTTCCTGATGCTCTTAAGAAAGTGGTGGCAGCGGAATTTGCAGGCTCATGCATGTGGCTCTTAAAAGGTCAGCCTCTGCTATGGTTATTCTTCCATCCTGCTGGGCACTAGCCAGCAGCCCTTGGAAAATCCTCTCCCTTAATACCGGGTCACAACCAGCCAGGGCGTCCATCATTCTGTCCAATTGCTGGTAATTCACCTTTGCACCCGCAAGGGTTGGTGGGCACTTGGGAAGCTGACTGGCCTTGATGGCGGCAAGGTAAGAAACCTCGGGGTTGGAGGATAGTTCCGCAAAAGCAGCAAACAAACCGCCCACTGCAACCCCAAACGCGGCACCGATTGGCCTGGGGGGGCGTTGCGCCTCCAAACCCATACGGGCAATCCGCCAAACGCAGAATTCAAAGAAATCCACCTGACCATCTTCCTGAATCAAATTGCGGGACAATGCCAAAACACTGGCTGATTGCTGTTTTGACAACATCTTCAGGGAAGGCACCGCTAGCGAAAGCAGCGGGATTTTAGCCTGCCTTGCCAGCGTTGCAATCTTTCCTTCCACTTTCAACAACTCGCGGTTGATCACAGGATCCAATCGACCCAACAACTGATTCAACTGCTTTTTTCTGTTCATCGGGTCGGTAGACAAAAGCATTCCCAGCAACAAAGCACTGGCCCCGGCAGGCTCACGGGCGAAGGCTGATAGATCATCCGGAAGTTGCTGGCTTGCAGCGGGCGAATACTGAACTGTACCGGAAAGCCCGGAAACTTTTGTTGGCGCAAATCCTGCCGCCATGGGATTTACCGTTTCAGTCGCAGTGGCTACCTCGGGATTTTCCGGTGCCACAAAAGAGGAACCCTCGATTCTTTGAATGCGCTCTTGCAATGGCGGGTGAGTGGCAAACAACGCGAATATTCCGGAAATGGCATTGCCGAAAAACAGATGGCTGGCCTCTGCCGCATGAGGTGCTTTCAATCTGGAACCGGTATCCCACCCGGCGATTTTCCTTAACGCATTTCCAATGCCCTGGGGGTTTCTTGTGAACTGAACCGCGGAAGCATCCGCCAGGAACTCACGTTGACGGGAAATGGCAGCCTGTATCAATCTTCCGAAGAAATATCCCAGCCACCCCAAGATAAAGAGCAGCAATCCAATGAAAAAAACAACCGCTTTGCCATCATTCTTCTTGTTATCCGAACTGGAACTATAAGCCATCGAACGCAGCAGTGTTTCGCCTATCACACTCAGAAAAAATATTCCGAACAAAAGACCCATCAGCCTTATATTAAGGCGCATATCTCCGTGCAAAATGTGGCTGAATTCGTGGGCCACTACCCCTTGCAACTCATCCCGATTCAGAGCTTCCACACAACCCCGGGTAATTCCAATCACCGCGTCACTGGGGCTCCAACCAGCGGCAAACGCATTGATCCCCTCCTCTTCCAACAGGTAGACCCTGGGCACCGGAACACCGGATGCGATGGCCATCTCCTCGACTATATTCAGGATCTTTTTTTCGGTTGGATCGATGGTTTCGGGTGGAATCACCCGGCCCCCCAGCATTTCGGCAACGCTGGCTCCGCCACCACTTCCCAGTTCTGCAAGTCGAAAAAGGCTTGCGCCGCCTACCAGCAGGCCTACAAAGGCGGAAACTCCTGCAAGCAGGGGAAGGTTGTGCAGAACAACCTGGTTCCAGTCTCTGGGCTTGCCTTCCGATTCGGCAACACCCACCCCAACCAGAACCAGCATATCAATCACCAGAATGATGGAGGCAACACCCATGGCAAACATCACCAATAGCCAGAGGGTGTTTCTCTTGGCCGTTTCCTGATACTGGAAGAAATTCATGGTTAGAATTTAACCCGTGGTGCTTCCCGTTCGGTGGGATTATCCAGAGCGAATTGTTGTGCCACGGTAAAACCAGTGAACCCCGCCACTACCACATTGGGAAATGTCTCTCGATAGATATTGTAATCCATCACCGCATCGTTAAATGCCTGTCTGGCAAAACCCACCTTGTTTTCCGTGGACGAAAGTTCTTCCTGAAGCTGCATCATGTTCTGGTTGGCTTTCAGGTCGGGGTAAGCTTCGGCCAGGGCAAACAATCTTCCCAGCGAACCGCCCAAAGAAGATTCCGCGGCACGCAGGGCGTTCATGGCTTCCGGGTTTCCCGGGTCGGCAGCAACTTTCACCTCTGCACTGGATGCAGAGTTTCTGGCTGCGATCACCGCTTCCAAGGTTTGCTTTTCATGTCCCATATATCCCTTGACCGCCTCGACCAGGTTGGGGATCAGGTCGTAGCGCCTTTTTAATTGAACATCTATCTGGGAATAGGCATTCTTGAAGCGGTTCTTCCTGGCAACCAACCCGTTATAGATGCCAACAAAAAACAGAATTAAAACCACGGCTATACCAATGGCAACAATCAAACCCGTACCCATGTTTTCCATGTTGGCTACTCTCCCTGTGTATTAGGAATTCACTTCCATAGGCCAAAGTATAAACGCCTTAATCGGGGTGAATCTAGAGATTATTCGTTGCAGTCCTCGAATTATTCATGATTTGCCACTAAAAAAGAAAAAAGGATGGAGAAAGCATCATGCGCATTGGCATATTTGGCGGCACCTTTGACCCAATACATCTGGGCCACCTTACCCTGGCGGAAGTTTGCAGGGAAGCTGCCAGATTGGATGAAGTTTGGTTTATTCCCGCGCCATCTCCCCCCCACAAACCCAACCGCAGGGTTTTAGACTTTGAACAACGCGCCGAAATGTTGCAATTTGCAATAGCTGGAAACGAATCCTTTAAGATCAACTTGATGGAGGCCAACAGACCCGGCCCCAGTTTTACCGCAGACACCCTGGAGGAAATTCATCGTCAGCACCCTGCCGATGAACTTTTCTTGCTTATGGGAGGCGACAGCGCCCTGGAATTTTCCACCTGGCATGACCCTGCAAGAATCCTTCGCCTGGCAACACTGGTGATTAAAGACCGCCCCGGAAGCAATCTTCCCAACTCTCAGGATTTGAAAACCGGCTTGGAAGGCAAATTTGGCATGGAAGCAAAAATCATGGTTGTGCAAGGTTCGCCTTTTGTGGATATTTCCAGTACAGATCTTCGAGGCAGGGTGCAAAAAGGCAGTACCATTCGCTATCAGGTCCCCAGAGCGGTGGAAGTTTTTATTGAACAGAAAAAACTTTATAAGTAGTCATTTCTAGGGTTTCAGTTTTTATGGAATACTTCTACCTGCTGTTCGGTGCTATAGGTGTGGGTTTTGTGGAAGGGTGCAACCCACCTGCGTTTGCCCTGCTTTTCATGCATATGCAGGATCGCCGAAATATTTTCCCGGCCATCAGGCTTGCGCTTGGAATCTTTACGGTGTTTGTGTGCTTTGGCCTCATCGTTTATTACGGCTTGGCGGCTTGGCTCCACAATCTTTTGCCAGATCCTGAACCTTGGGAATATCTTTTGGCCGCACCGCTTGGCATACTGCTTATTGTCATTGGCGTTCGCATGCGCCACTATGAGGATAAACTGCAGAAGGAAACCTACAGCCAGGGAAAACCATTCTGGACTGGCGCATTGGTGGCTGCACTGGACTTTCCCATGTCGTTGCCTTACTTCGCCATTCTGCAACAAATGCATCAGGCTCGTTTGGATTTCCTGGAAGCCTTGGTAATTCTCCTGGCATTTAACTTCTGCCACATAGCCCCCCTGGTAGCCATCGCAATTTTGGCAAGATTGCTTCCTGATTCCAAACAATGGGTATTGGATTGGGTAAGGCGTAAAATCCTTTCCTGGGGAATCGTGCTGATCAAGTTTTTACTGGTGGCAGTGGGAATAATCGTTTTCATTGATGGAATCATGGGCTTTCAAGGCGATCCTTTACTGCCGTTCTAACCTTATTCCTGATAGAATGCATTTCTATCGACAAAGGGTTCCCTCTTTCCCAAAGGCAAAAGTCATGCATCGCTTTCATGTGTACACCTTGCTTGTTTTGATTTTTGTGCAAACCATAACCCAGGCGCAAGAACCCCTAACCCGCATTGCATTCGGTTCGTGCTGCAAACAAGACAAACCACAACCAATCTGGGAATCAATCGTCGCCAAAAACCCGCAGTTGTTCCTGTTTCTAGGTGACAATATTTATGGCGATACCGAGGATATGAAAGTCCTGAAGGCCAAATGGGATATGCTTGCCAACCAAGCCGGTTACAAGAAATTAAAGGAAAAATGTCAGGTTCTTGCGACATGGGATGACCATGATTATGGAGCCAATGATGCTGGTGCGGAATATCCCCGAAAAAAAGAATCCCAGCAGATCTTCCAGGATTTTCTGGGCGTAACCAAGGACTCCCCGCGCAGAAAACAGGAGGGAGTTTATCATTCTGAAATAATCGGGCCTGTGGGTAAACGGGTACAGATCATCCTCTTGGATGTGCGTTATTTTCGCAGCCCCCTAAAGACCGGGTATAAACCCGGTGAACCAGGTGATGGCTACCGCGGCAAGTACGCCCCCGAAACCAATCCGTCTGCCACAGTACTGGGGGAAACCCAATGGAAATGGCTGGAGGAACAGTTAAAGAAACCCGCGGAGTTAAGGTTGGTTTGCTCCGGGGTTCAAGTCATTCCCGATGAGCATGGTTCCGAAATGTGGGGCAACTTCCCCTTGGAGCGGGAAAAACTTTTCAAACTTATTGCCAGCACCAAGGCGAACAATGTGCTGTTGCTTAGCGGTGATCGTCATCTTGCGGAGATTATGAAACTACCCGCCAAGACCCATGGGATTCCTGATCCGCTTTATGAGATAACCTCGAGCAGCCTGAACACACCCAGTGGTAATTTGACCAAGGCTGGCACGCGCTTTTCCAACGAGATTAATTCCTATCGCATGGGGCTGACTTATTTTGAAACCAACTTTGGCATAGTGGAAATAGACTGGAACCAGTCACCGCCATTGGTTCGCGGACAGGTTTGTGATGAAGCTGGCGCCGTGGTTCTGCAACAGAAAATACTTCTTAAAAAGTAAGGGATTTACTGCTTGGGCGTTACAGAAGCTGAAAGATAATCGCAGTTCATGCGCGCGATAAAGTCCGCGGGAATGGACTTCGGGCAAGCAGCCTCGCACTCGTACTGGTTGGTACAGGCGCCGAAGCCCTCTTGATCCATCTGGGAAACCATCTTTTGCACACGGGCCGCGCGTTCCGGCTGTCCCTGAGGCAGCAGACCCAAATGAGTAACCTTGGCAGAGACAAATAACATGGCAGATGCGTTTTTGCAGGCTGCCACACACGCACCACAGCCAATGCATTCTGCCGCGTCCATCGCCCTGTCGGAATTTACCTTGGGTATGGGCATGGCGTTGCCATCCGGCGCACCACCCACATTCGCGGACACATAGCCACCAGATTGAATGATGCGATCAAATGCACTGCGATCGCAAGAAAGATCCTTGATCACAGGAAAAGCCTTGGCTCGCCAGGGTTCGATGACGATAACCTGGCCATCGTAGAAATTTCTCATATAAGTCTGGCAAGTTGTGCCACGCGTGGGACCATGCGCCCTGCCATTGATAACCAAGCTGCAACTACCGCAAATACCCTCACGGCAGTCATGGTCAAAAGAAATGGGTTCCTTGCCGTTGGCCATCAGTTCATCGTTTACCACATCCAGCATTTCAAGGAAGGACATGTCTGGAACAATGTTCTTCGCCTGATAGATCTCGAATGATCCCTTGTCGTTTGGGCCGGATTGCCGCCAGACCTTGAGAGTGAGGTTCATTACTTGTAGCTCCTTACGGCGAGATGAACATTCTCGAAGGAAAGATTTTCCTTGTGAAGCTGGGGCTTATTGCCCGGCCCCTTGTATTCCCACGCGCTGACATACGCGTATTCCGCATCATTACGCTTGGCTTCGCCATCCTCGGTTTGATATTCCTCCCGGAAATGGGCACCACAAGATTCCTCGCGGGCCATCGCATCCTCCGCCAGCAGCTCGGCAAACTCCAGGAAGTCGGATACCCGCAGGGCGTATTCCAAACCCTGGTTGAAGGAATCACCGGAACCGGGCACAGACACATTCCTCCAGAACTCCTCGCGAATTTCCGGAATGCGCTTAAGGGCTGTGTCAAGGCTCTGCTTGCTGCGTGCCATGCCGCAATAATCCCACACGACTTTACCCAACTCGCGGTGGAAGCTCATGGGGCTTCTCTTCCCATGAATATTAAGAATCTTGTTGATGCGATCTTGGACATCGGCAAGGGTTTGTTTCGCTTCCTGACTATCGGTGGAATATTCGCCGGGCTTGGTGGAGGCCAAATAGTTACTGATGGTGTAGGGGGCGATGAAATACCCATCCGCCAGCCCCTGCATAAGGGCACTGGCACCCAGTCGGTTGGCACCATGGTCCGAGAAATTTGCCTCTCCAAGCACAAACAGGCCTGGAATATTGCTCATCAAATGATAATCCACCCACAACCCACCCATGCAATAATGCACCGCTGGGTAAATTCTCATGGGGGTCTTGTAAGGATTCTCGTTGGTAATGTGGTGATACATATCAAAGAGGTTGCCATACCTCTCCTTGATAAGTTTATCGCCAAGGCGCTTGATAGCATCGGAGAAATCCAGATACACACCGCGTCCACCCTCGCCAACACCACGGCCCGCATCACAAGCTTCTTTGGCAGCGCGGCTGGAAATATCACGAGGCGCAAGATTGCCAAAACTTGGGTACTTGCGTTCCAGGAAATAATCTCGCTCAGAATCAGGTATCTGCTCGGGGCTTCGCTTATCACCTGGATTTTTCGGCACCCAAATCCGGCCATCATTTCGAAGCGACTCACTCATCAAGGTAAGCTTCGACTGATGGTCACCCGTAACGGGAATGCAAGTGGGATGAATCTGGGTAAAGCATGGGTTGGCGAAATAGGCCCCACGCCTGTGAGCGCGGTAAGTCGCAGTCACATTGCAACCCATGGCATTGGTGGAAAGATAAAACACAGGGCCATAGCCACCCGTGGCAAGAACCACGGCATCCCCCATGTGGGTTTCCAGCTTGCCGGTTTTCAGATCACGAACGATGATGCCCTTGGCTTTGCCATCCACAACAACCAAGTCTTGCATGTTGCATCTTGGATGTGACTTCACCCTGCCTGCGCCAATTTGCCTGCTAAGTGTGCTGTATGCGCCAAGAAGAAGCTGCTGTCCGGTCTGGCCCCTGCAATAGAAGGTTCTGGAAACTTGAGCACCACCAAAGCTGCGGTTATCCAGCAAGCCACCGTACTCGCGTGCGAAAGGGACACCCAAAGCAACGCAGTGATCGATAATATTGACACTTACCTGCGCAAGACGATAGACATTTGCCTCGCGGGAACGGAAATCACCACCTTTGATGGTGTCGTAAAAAAGGCGCCAGATACTGTCGCCATCGTTTTGATAATTCTTGGCCGCGTTGATGCCACCCTGCGCGGCAATGCTGTGCGCACGCCGGGGCGAATCCTGGAAACAAAAAGTTTCCACCTGATAGCCAAGCTCGGCAAGTGATGCTGCCGCAGATGAACCCGCCAGACCGGTTCCCACAACAAGAATTTTGTATTTCCGTTTGTTCGCCGGATTGATGAGCTTCTGGTCAGCCTTGAACTTGTCCCATTTTTGCTGCAACGGTCCGGAAGGAATTCTGCTATCCAGGGTCATTGTTCGCTAGGCCTCCGCTTACTTCACCCATCCGAGCAGGATGGAAACAGGAATGGAACAATTTCCCGCCACCACCAGGATGGCGATGCCCAGCCCCAAAGGCATTACAAGCTTACGAACCCAGCCCCTGGCCAAGCCCAGGGATTGCAACCAGCTTCCAGCACCATGGCTGAGGTGCAAGCCCAAAGCCAGTTGCGCAAGTATGTACAAACCACTCACCAAGGGTTGCTTAAAACCATGCACTACCATTTTGTAAACATCATGGCGCTGGTGTGCATCGCGGGGAAGATTATCCTTAAACCCACTTGGATCGGTAAGGCCAAGGGTAAGATGAGCAATGTGATAAATCACGAATGCAAAAATCAAGATGCCAGTCAGCATCATATGGCGGGAAGCCCAGGTTGCCTGCAGTGTTTCATCCACGGCATAGGGCACAGGTCGGGCATCACTGTTTTTCTTGCGAAGCGCAAAAGCCAGACATAGGTGAGTGGCAAAGATAGTCAGCAAACCCGCCCGGGCCACCCAGATTAACACACCATGACCTGCCTTGTGCAGGAACTCGGCATATTCATTAATGGCATCGGGGCCCATATAGATGAGTAAATTTCCGCTCATGTGACCAAGCACAAAGCCGACCAGCAAAAGGCCTGTTATGCCCATGCAAAACTTCATGCCCAGCGAGCTACAGGGAAAACAAACCGGCGAACTCATGCGATCCTCTCGCTTTGAAGGCTATTGGCAGGGAAGCCATCCCATCGATCTTCGGGCGATTAGCGTATCGGACATTAGTATTTATAGTCAACTTAACCTTTACAATCGAGATGATAAACCATGGGAAAATAAAAGAGACCCCCGGTTTTAATCCAGGGGTCTTAATGATTTCGGGGCTAATTTACACCCCAACTCCATTTAAAAGTTTGGCGGCGGTGCCGATCAGCGAATCCGGGCTGTTACTGTCCCGAACATCGCCCGAGGCTTCCCAGAACATCATACCCCCTAACTGGTTGGCAAAAATGTAGTCCACCCTTTTGGCGATCATCTCGGGATTTTCAAAGGTACTGAACATACCCCCCTCGACGGTGGGGGCATAGATAAAGGGCGTGTCTGCCTGAGTATCCCAGTACACTTTGTACACTTCAGGCTGGGTTTTCACCTTGTTTAACAAATCGGAATAATCAAAGGTACCTTTTTCCCAGGTGCCGCTTGCCGCACCTGTTGCATTCTGGAACAAACCATGGTTCACATTGGCAACGCCCGACCATCCCCTGCCGTATATAGGCGCACCCATCACAATCTTGCCAGTGGGTACCCCCGCATCCATGTATGCCTGAATGGTAAAGTCCACATTGTACTGGGTACCCACGCCGCTTGGGTCATTCGGGTTGGCGAACAAAGCAGCCTGATGATTTGTCTGGTTTTCCCAGGTGCCATGATAATCGTAGGTCATCACATTAAACCAATCCAGGCTGGGCTCCATGGCGGCAAGCTGGAAGTTATTGTACTTGTCGTAACCTGCGGGAGCCGCAATGGTAAGCAAATAATGCCTGCTATCGGTGGCACCGGCAACCTCCAACTGCCTGCGTACTTCTTTCACCAGTTGCACATAGTTGGCCCCATCCTCCGGGCGATACACATTCGAGGAAAGACCCCCGGACACGGGATATTCCCAATCCAAATCCACGCCATCAAAACCATACTTCTTGATGAAGTCGACAGCACTCTTTGCAAACTTTGCCCTCGATTCCGCGGTTAACGCCACATCCGAGAATTTGTCCGATAATGTCCATCCGCCCACACTAATCAGGGTCTGCAAGTGGGGGTGTTGTTGTTTCAAAACCTGCAACGCATGGTAGTTGCCCCGCAGAGGTGTTTCCCAGGTATCGTTGCCAAATGGTTTTTCCACGGCCGCCCAGGAATCAAAGATTCCAACCTCGCCCTGATCTGTGATCTTGGCAAAGGCGTAGTTGACATGAGTTAGTTTGTCGGCGGGCAGATCGCTGACTTCATAATCCCTGCCGTATATACCCCATTCGGTGAAGTAGGCGACCACTTTTTTGTCACCGGCCGGATCAACCGGGGAAGGAGTGGGTTTGGGAACAGAGTTGACATCATCATTGGTGATGGTTGCAGTGGCAAAACTGCTAACCAGAGTCGCTCCCGTTGCACCGGCAAGCAGCACACTGAAAGTTTCATTGGTTTCCACCTGAGTATCACCCACGATACTCAGATAAAGACTTTTGGATGTTTCTCCGGCGGCAAAACTGATGGTCCCTTGGGCAAAAGCGTAATCCACCCCCATCTGGGCGCTGGCGTCCTCGGTCATGTAGTTCACACTAACCATGCTTGATGAAGCTGCGGATAGCGTGAAATCCATCTTTAAAATCGTTGTTCCGGAATTGCCCTCCAAGGCTGCCACATTGGCAACCGAAATAGTGGGAATTGGAAACGGTGTCGGGGTAGGGGATGGATTTACTGGGTTTACATTCGACTGACTGGTAAAAACCTTGAATATGCTGGAAAACTCAAATGGCGATTGAAGAATGCTGGAGGAGGTTGTGTCCACATAACCAATCTTTCCGCTGGCATTCTGCATATCCCGATTGAGCGACCAGAAGGACAGCTTCCCGATCGATTTCTCCTGAGCAAAAGCCAGAACTTCCCTGGCCTCCTGCTGATCAAATACCTCGGTGGTAACATCATTCATGCCGATCATGGGAGTGATTCCCACCATGCTCCAAATTTTGGCATCTGAATAACCAACAAAGATGCTCTTTAATTGGCTATGCAAACTGTTGGCGGATTGAATAGCGTAGTCCCCCATTTTGCCATTGGGGTTCGGTGCAGCCCATTCCCCATAATCCATCGCCATGATGTTGACACCGCCCAACTTCACACCAGCGTGGACGGCACTTTGCACTGCATACACCCCGTCAGGGGTCAGGCCGGTGGGCAATACGGGCAGAGTCAACCAGATCTCCAGGGATTTACCTGCTTTGGCAGCATCTGCCTGCAATTCAGCAAGCACGGCACTACGTCTATCCAACGCCGCTTTGTTATTTACCGCGGCACCTTCGATGTCAAAATCAATCCTTGTTAGGCCATAAGTATCGATCACTTTCAGATATGCCGCCTTCAATGCGGCCTTGTCAGTGATTACTTCCGCAAGCTCATGGCCATTGGCACCACCAAAACTGACATTCACATCTCCGCCTAGGGCGCGGACCCCTGAGATCATACTTCGCATCTTCAGATCAAACTCACCACCATTCATTTCGTAGGCACTATAGCCACCCCAGGCAGGTTGATTAGTGGGGGATGCGGTAATGAACGCCAGCGAGAAGTAGCGCAAGCCCTGGTCTTTTGCGGTCTTCACCAAGTCATAAGTCGGCCAAAGTGTTGTATCCACGTACGGTGCAAACACCTGAGCTGGCCAAGCTTTGACACCTTCACTTACTTTCAGCACTTGAACCGAAGCATTGGAAGTCAGGCCAGCCGGGTCTGCCGCAGTGTAGGAAAATGAATCGCTACCAGTAAAGTTTGGGCCTGGTGTGTAAAGAATTGTGCCATCCGTTTGCAAGACTGCGGTTCCAAAGGCACCATTGGTTACGCTTTTTACAACTAGCTTATCTCCATCGGGATCTGAATCGTTGGCTAACACGCTAACGGTTACAGCACTTCCCGCGGCAACATAAACCGTATCCGCATTTGCAACTGGTGCATGGTTTATAGGTGTGGGTGTAGGTGTGGGGGTTGGGGCGGGAGAATTTGCTAGCTGAATGGTTCCAACACCTATGGCATCTGCAAGGGTGGCTCCGGTAGGTGTTGAAAGCAACAGGTTAAAAGATTTAGATGCAGTAAGATTTTGGCTTGGAATGACAATCGAAACTGTCTTGATGGTTTCCCCGGGAGCAAAAGTCAGGGTTCCCGATGCTGCCAGGTAATTTATGCCAGCTACTGCCGTATCATTTGCAGTTGCAAATTTTACGGTAACAGTGCCAGTGGAGGCTGCTGAAAGTTTCACCTGGAAGTTCATGGTTTGCGAACTGCCGGTTGCAGTTCCAAGCATGGGTGCAAGGCTGGATTTAATGTAAGCCATCTTGCTTGTATTAACAGTGGTCCAGTCATCATTAAGAATGCCACCTGTATCGCCACTATTCGGGTTAAGGCTCCAATAAGTCCAACTCATGCCTTTTTGGTTGGCAGACAAATCTTTAGTACCATCTATGTTTAAGTCACCATCCATGTAATCGGTAAATTTATCCAGCCAAATCTGGTCACTGGTTGAACCAAGTTTGGTGCCAAACTCCCCAATAAATATGGGGGCGGTTTGATTTTGAAAGAGATATCCAAAATTAGCATTCCAAACTTCGTCTAAGTTGTTGGGATAGCTTGGGTCTGAAAACCACTTCTGGGCATAAACGCTACTGGGGTATTCATGGGCAGAGTAAACAAGTTTGTTCGACACGGAAAGATTTACAGGAAAGTAAGCAGCACCTTTTAAATTGCCACCCCACCAGGTTGTTTCATTGTTAAATTTTTCAACACCTTCAACAATTATCAACCAGTTAGGATTCGAGGCCAGAATTGCATTTCCACATCGCTCCGCGGCTTTATTCCAATCTGTGCCCGGTGAATTATTTCCCCAAGTGGCAGAATTTTTGGGCTCATTAAAGAGATCTGCTCCAATAACCGTGGAATTATTCGCATACCTCTTGGCGAGCATGGACCAATCATTTATCCAACGCTGCTCAGTGTAATAGCTATCATTGGGAATGTACCAAACATCCTCGTTGAGGTATCCATCAGCCTTGGCGGAATGCCTGTCAAGAATGACCTTCAGACCGATCTTACCGCAATATTCGACGATTTTATCCAGGCACTGGATGGGAGTAAGGCCCTGCAAATCAGGATTTTGGGCGAAATTTATACTGCTGGTAACAGCATCACTTCTAAGCATTTCATTTGAAAATGGAACACGGAGAGTATTAAAACCGAGGGATTTTACCTGATCCAATATAGAGGTATATCCGCGAGTCCATAATCCGTGAACCACTTTATTATTTGTTTCAAACCCAAACCAATTGATGCCTGTAATTCGCACAGTGTTGCCGTTGGCATCAATGATCTGGTTCCCCGAAGTTGAAAAGAATCCATTAGAGGATGTATTGTCCAGTACTCCGGTAACAGTAACGGCAGAATCGTTCACAACTAAAGAAGGGGTTACAATTGGGGTTGGGGTTGGGGTTGGGGTTGGGGGTTGGGGCGGGCAGAGGGTTTTGACTAACCCCATTGATTTGCACATTTACAGGTGCAACCGATGATGTGCCATGCCCTGTAAAACCAAAAGTTACTGTGGCACCGGGGGCAATATCTTTGTTCCAATCCACTGCTTGAATGGTATATCGTGTGCCCGCATGAGAAACAGTACTAGCATTCCAAATGGAATCAATAGTCCAAGGAACATCAAAGGCAACATTCCAGGATTTCAAAATCGTTGAACCGGTATTTTTCAAGGTAATATCGGCATTGAAACCACTGCCCCAATCACTGGTAACCTTGTAAGAAAGCGCCGTAGAAACAACAGGGGTTGGGGAAGGCGTGGGCGTGGGCGTGGGAGTAGGAGTGGGGGTTGGGCTCGGCAAAACAGAAAGGCCATCTCCACTAAACGTAAAATTGGCTGGGTTAATGGCGTAATTTCCACCCCCTATAAATCCGACAGAAACGGATGCCCCGGGAGCAATGGTGCTGTTCCAGCCTGCGTTGTTGATCTTGAATTTCCCAACACTTACCTGAGTGATAGTTCCATTCCAGCTTGATTGAATAGTGTTGGAATAATCAAAGGTGGCGGACCAATTTGTTACCGGAGCATCACCAGTATTCTTTATGGTAATATTGCCCTGCATTCCAGAACCCCAGGCATTATCCAGGTTAAAGGAAGCGATCAGATTACCAGCGGGCACTTCTCTGGATTCCAGTATCTGCAAGTTCGGTATCAGGCTTTTTTTTCGGTTGTTGGATAAGGAAAGCAAATCAAGAGAATGGCTATACATCGTATACCCCTCAATCAGAGAATGGACTAATATGAAATGGCTGACGTTGAGGGACAACCATGGAAGTGGTTGGTGGAAGTGATGTCCCGTAGATAAACCCTAGGTCATGTTTTTGGGTAGTCAAATAAAGTTGGAATTATTTTTTTAGGATTTCCCTTAGGAACTCGAAGCATCTTTCATTCGAAAGTAGTTGAAAGATGATCATTTTAATTTCAATTGTTAAGCAAATGAGCCGAGGTTATCATTACATTTCATCATTGCTAACAAGGATTCCTATGAAAAAGATCTCTCCCAAGGGTTTTACCCTCATCGAATTATTGGTGGTAATTGCAATCATCGCCATTCTAATAGGTTTGCTTTTGCCGGCAGTTCAGAAAGTTCGCGAGGCTGCGGCAAGAATGCGCTGCCAGAATAATTTAAAGCAGATCGGCCTGGCCATCCATAAGTTGCATGACACCAAGAGTTTTGTAAACGGCATGGAAGTGGATGTCAACAATCATTGCGCCGCGGATTGCCGGGGGAATTCCATGTGGATGATGCTTCTCCCAAATCTGGAACAGGATAACGCGGAAAAGCTTTACGACTATGTCAAAGGCTGGGCAACTGGAATTCCAGCGACTTTAAGCAACATGAAGTTGCCTGTCTACCAGTGCCCCAGCAATATGCGTTTTGCCGAATTTCCCACCAGGCGTGATTATTTTGGCGTGGCAGGTGGTAACCCCAACCTTGTGACTGCCGGTGGTGGAAAAGACAGCCATGGCTGGCGAGGCGATGTGCAGGTGGATGGTTTGTTCAACCTGAACATGCCCAGAAAGTTTACCGATGTCGTGGATGGAACCTCCAACACCATCGCAGTGGGGGAGTCTGCCCACCCGCAACTTTGGGGAATGGGTCCGGGGTATGGTAATGCGGCCATCGGTGGCCCTGTTGGTTGGACTTCGGCAAGTGCTTGCATGATTGTTGGTGGGGTGAAATGCGCGGTTACTAATAGATCTTATGGACGCGATATCAGGAATACCCGCTTTGCGATCAATTCCACAATCGCTCTTCTGGCTGATAACGAAAACGATACCCCATTCGGAAGTGATCATACCGGTGGCGCAAACTTTCTGTTTGCGGATGGGCATATCAGCTTTTTGCAAAACTCCATCAACATGACAACCTTTCAGGCCATTGCTTCCGTCAATGGCGGGGAAGTGACCTCGTATTAAAGCATGTTTAGAGAGATACAGATGACCATGTTCCGATTAGCCGGGCTGCTTGGATTATTTTCCCTTTTGGTTGGTTGCTCAGGTGGCCCCGTGATTGCGCCTGTTAAAGGCAAAATAACCTATATGGGAAAAATCATCGATCAGGGCATTATTATGTTTCTCCCAGAACAAGGCCCTGCAGCCACCGCGAACATTGAAAAGGATGGCACTTACATCCTTACAACCAGTAGAAAAAATGATGGAGCGGTCGTTGGAAAACACAAAGTCACCATTCAAGCCACAAAGGTCAGCGGCGGATCCTTTGAAACCCCAAAGTCCATCGAGGAAGAAAACCAGCAATCCCGTTCCAACAAGATTCTTGTGGCTGGCAAAGTAACTTGGCTGGTACCCGAAAAGTATTCCATGGATAAATCCAGCACCCTTACTGCGGATGTCAAAAATCAGCCAAATATCATAGATTTTGACATCAAGGATTAATCCCGCTTCACATCCATCGAATGATAAGGAATTGGACTTTGTTTACCTGACAAACCATTTTCATCAAAATTTGCTGGCTTAAACATCGAGGCGTTCTTAGTCTATTTTATTCCGCTCGAACATTCGAATCTGAAACAACCCCCAACGAAAGGAGTTCAGAATGAAGAGATGGATTGCTGGTGGCTTATTGGCGGCTATGGCTGTTGGTTTTACAGCAACTGGTGATGCCCAGGCCAGAGATGGTATCCTAAGCAAACTGCTTAACAAGCGCAGGGGCACAAGTGAAGCGACCGAAACCGCTGCTCCTCCCATGGCAGAGGAAAAGAAAGATGGCAGCAAGAAACTGCCCGCTGGTGATGCAAAGAAACAATCCAGCGCCGTACCACTTTTCAACGGCAAGAACCTGGATGGCTGGACTCAAAGAGGTGGCAAGGCCAAGTATCGTGTTGAGAACGGCGAAATCATTGGTACCTCGGTGCCAAACACCCCCAACTCTTTCCTTTGCACCAATAAAGATTATGGCAATTTCATTTTGGAAGTGGACTTCAAGGTGAACCCCACCTTGAATTCTGGCATCCAGATTCGCAGCCAGTCTTACGACAAGGAAACCAAGGTCACCATTCAAGGCAAGGAATTCAAGTTCCCCGCCGGCAGGGTGCATGGCTACCAATGCGAAATCGATCCTTCCGATCGCGCCTATTCCGGTGGCATTTACGATGAGGGCCGCAGGGGCTGGCTGAACGACCTCAGCAAAAATGAGGCAGCCCGCAAGGCTTTTAAGAAAAACGAATGGAATCACTTCCGCATCGAATGCAAGGGTGACTCCATCAAGACCTTCATCAACGGCGTTCCCGCCGCCGACCTTAAAGACTCGGTAACCCCCAAGGGCTTCATCGCTCTTCAGGTTCACGGCGTAGGCAACAAGACCGAACCCCTGGAAGTTCGCTGGAAGAACATCACCATCGAGGAATTGAAGTAACCTCGGAAACTCTTCTTCAAAAACAGGAACACCCGGCTTAATACTCAGCCGGGTGTTCTTTTTTGTTACTTCTTTTTCAGAGGAGGGTTCACATTGTGATATCCCTCCCAGAATGGATCATTGCTTACCTTCCAGATCTTTCCATCCTTCATGAAAAGCTTCTGGGTTTCTTCCTTGGTAAATGGACGGGCACCCAATCTGCCAAAGACAGCAAGTTGATTGCCACTTTCATCCACCGCACGGTCGCGGTCCACACCCTTGCTTACGCACAGGGCCTCGCCCTTAAAGGGAATCTTGTAGGTGGCAATAAGCTCTGGCACAGGTCTTGGGCTGAAACCTCCACTGCCGGGCGTGTCAGGTGTGGTTAGCTGCAGAACCCTAAGCCCGTTCTTTCCATCCGCCACATAGGCAAATTCACTGGTGTAGGTAATGCCAAGCTTCACATCGCGGGCATCACAAATCTCGCCATTGGCATTAAACACCTGGTCAACCTTGGGTTTCTCCGGGTTTTGGACATCCAGTATGACCAAACCCAACTTTCCTGCCGCAAGGTAGGCGTAGGTTCTCGCCACATAGATGCTGTTCACCCCGGGAATGTTGATCTGGCTGACAGGTTTCGGGCTGGCGATATTGGTAACATCCAGCACCTTGACACCCTCTTCATCCGCAACAAATGCATAGCGAAACTGAACCGAAACCGATTTGGGCTTCTTCAACCAGCGTTCATCCAGCACAGCCGTAATCACCGGTTTGGCGGCATCCTCAAGCGATATCACCACCAGCCCCTTGTCACAGGTCACATACACATAATTTCCGACGGTAATCACATGGCTTGCACCTGCGAGAATATTATCCGGGTTGAAGGTCCATTCCCGCTTCACAAAGTTGTTCAGGGGGTCGCCGTCCAGCAAGGTTCCGGCGCCAACTGCCACCAGGCCCTCATACTTGTCGGTGAAGAAGATCAAGCCGTAAATACCCGCGACGCGACCCTCATGGTTTTCCGCGAAATGTTTGCGGGTTGGGTCGGGTGCAATCGTGGTCGGTGCCGCAACACTGGTGGCATACTTGCTGCGGATGTAAAACTTCTGGCCCAGGGGCGAAACAGGCGCGGTCGACATCCTTTCCGAGAATCCCTTGTGGTCGATAAAGGCGATATCAAAGATTCTAAAACCGCCCTCGCCGCAGGCCGCGTAAAGGTATTCACCACGGTGCTGCACGCTGAGGATCTCCGGTTTCATGAAGGGGTGAACAAAGGGATCACTGATATCCTTGCTCACATGTTCATGGGCGCGCTTTAACAAACCCTTGTTCTTAAACACATGTTCCTGGAAGAAATCAGGGTAAGCCATGCGATGCAGGTAGCTGCCAATCACCGCCTGAGGTTCATCCCTTTCGGTGACCACCGCGGCATGCAAGCCATGGCTGCCGGCACCCACCCAGGCATAACGACCTATAAAGTTCAAATAATTGGTTCCCTGCATGGAAAGCTGGGTGATCAGCGCGTTGTTATCATCTTCCTTGGAAAGGTGGCAATCCGCGCATTGCTTGGTTGCCTTGCTGCTGAAAGTGTGAGGCACATTCGTGCTAAACGCAATACCGCTGTAGCCTTCCCCGGAAATGGTCTGCTGCTGGACATAAATTGTTTCGCGGTTCTGATTGTAAGAGGAAACATGGATGGCACAGGAGGAACGCGAGGGATTGATCTTGTTGCCCGTGGTATTTCCATCACGCGCAAGCATGTACACATCATCACGAAGAGTCTGCCAGTTGTAACTGGTGTAATTCCTGGTGACATCACCCTCGTTGTGAAGTTGCGGCATTTTCATGTTGGCCTTCTGGGGAAGGTGACAGCCATAGCAACTCGGGTTCCATGATGAATGGCAGGTAATGCAAGTCATGTTCTTGTTGGAATGCGCGCAACCCGAATCATCACCTTTGCCCGTACCCTTCACATCACCCCAGACAATCTTGTCGCCTTCATAGCGAACTGTCTTGGCAATGGCGGACTTGGCGTTGTAGTGCTGGCTTTGCGGATCGATGGTATCTTTGGTCTGCACAATCTCCCAAATAAGGTCTTCTTCGACCACGCTGCGCTGGTAGATCTTACCACCCCTGCGTTCAAAGCGAGGTTTGCCCGAAGGTGTGCGCATGGAAGTTAAATCACGACCATAAAGTGGATTTTTGGTGTCCTCCGGTTTCACATCGGGGTTCGAGGTGTAAGAAGCCGGGCCGGAGGTTCGTAGACGCGCCACATCGGTAGAAGTACCATGACAATCCACGCAGGCGATCTCTATGGCACCACGAACTTCCATCTGAAGACGGTTGTTTCCATGCATATCCTGCACGAAGTGGCAATCCACACAGTGCATGCCTTTTTCCACATGAACATCTACAAGATGCATGGGGATTCCGGCACGCTGGTGGGCTTCCTTCAGTTTGATATCGGCAGGGCTTACAGGAGTCTGTTTTGGGTCAGGTGATTCCTTGTAAGGTTTTTGCAGATCCTTGACGATATCCACACCGCGCTTCATATTGTTTGCGCTGAGGTCTTTGACAATGTCTCCGTTGTAATCAATCAGATTGCCTTTGTGATCCCTGCGGAAGACAGCCCTGAAGACCCAGCCGTGGCTGTGGAAATCACCAAACTGGCTGTGCTTGGTCTGGGTGTTCAAGTCACTCACATTCGCCAAAAACTCCGGATCAGACCAATTACCACGGATGGCGGATTCCTCCGGGTTTGCCATCTGTGCCCGGATGAATTCCTCACCCTTGGGATACTTCTGTTTGCGGGGATACATCAGCTCGGCGTCAGTTTCCAAATCCCACCACATGTAACCGATGTAGCTGTTCATCACTGTGGTTCCCGGGTGCACATGGCATACCATGCACTGGCTGGTGGGAATGGCGTTGCCCTTGGCAAAACGATGCTGAATGGGATGACCGGATTCATTTTTCGGGATTGTGGGGTCTGGTTTGATATCGGCAAATTCCTGACCCGTGGCCTTGCCCCGGTTACCGAATTTGGCGTAGGGCCCGGAATGAATCGGCGACCTATCATTCGCGTAAATCACATGGCAACCCGTGCAACCGCTGGAACGATAATCACCGGGCTGCTCATTGGTGCCCAAAAAGTTCAAAGTGGGGTCAAAAAGTCGGGTCTTGGTCAAACCCACAAACACAGGGTCGACACGATTCTCGGTTCCCAGACCACGGTTACTCAAACGGGAAAGGAAGGGCTTGCCAGAATCTTCGAGAGGGTTGGGTATACCCACCTCGTTGCGGAACTTGCCACCGCGTTCAAAGATACGAAGAATGTTGCCCGGCTGGGTTATTTCGTAGCGGGGCAGCGGGTCCAGATAGGGAATGACTCCGCGTGACTTCTCGAACTCGGTCGGTGGTGGATTGGTCTGAATGCGAAGAGGCTCGCCATTCATGCTGTAGAGTTCGCCATGACGGGGCACCTTGTAAGGCACCGCGCCATTGTTGTAAAGCGCGGCACCCCAAAGCATGCAACCATGGGTCATCATGCTTTTGCGAACCTGCATCACAATATTGGAATGGCAGTTTGCCGTACCACAACTGATGTGGCTAATGCGTGAGTCACCGGGATTCACAAAGCGGATGTAATCTGGTGATTCCTGATTCAATAAAGTGTAACTTCGAACCGGGTTGGCACTGTTTCTCCAGGCCCCGGGTTTTTTGGCGGGTGGCGCAGCCGGGCAAGATCGTGCGGCATTCGCATCGCGTTCCGGAAAACCGGTGCCATCATCGTTTCTGGTGATATTTGGGTTGCCACCATGACAATCGGTGCAGCCCAGTCTTACGGTTGATTTGCAATGAGGGTCCTTCGAGTTTTCATGGCAGGCAATGCAATTGTTGGATTTTGCCTTGATCTCTTCATCGGATTGCTTGTTAAGGTCCAGCCCTTCCAGTTCCGGCGGAATGGGGAAAGGCACATTGGGTGCCTTAGCGGGAGCCACAACATCCGGTCCGGCGGCAGCCCTTGGCATCGCCATGCGCGACATCATGGAAAGGCCAAGGAACACCATGGTTCCCAAACCAAGAAATGCAAGCGTTCCAGCCAACGCATCACGAGAAAACTTCATAGCCATGGCCATGCGCCTCCTGCGCCCAAGCCACGAGGGACCAAACAAACATCCGTTCAGTATGAAAAGTAATGGTTTATGGAATACCGGGTCAAGACAAGCCGGTAAGAGTTGGAAAGACAGTGAATCTGCGTGATTTAGTAAGTCAGATTAAACTCAACAAAGCCTGCCACCAGAGGATCGACATTCCCAAAGGGGTTATTGTAAAGGCCCTTGAAACCGGAGCCGGGTACTAGAGTGGCAACACCCGCTGTTAAGATTGCATTATTATTCAGGAACGGGCGATATTCAAAACCAGTGCTAAGGTCGGTACCAATAAAATTGTTGATGCCTGCTGCGTAAATGTATTGCTCAATCACATTCGTGCTTTCAAACCACATGAAATTACAATTATTGATCATCTTGAGCTTGGGAGTAATATCCAGATCCACACCAAGATTATAAAGAAGTAAGCCGGGGTTCACATAATTCGCCTGACCCTGGATTCTGCTGGAACGCAAATCGGGAATTAGGCTGCCACCGTTCACAAGGTTGACACCAAAGAGGCGCACTGCCTGCCTTTGCCAGTAAGTAAACTGGCCACCTGCGAAGTTGGAGTTTTCAAACACAGTATCAAAGCCACCGGCATGGCTGTTGTAGATATCGCGATCACCGGATGACCAGAAGAACGAAGTTCGAAAGCGGGCATAATCACGGTCGTAGGAAACTTCAAGCGCGCCAAGAGCGCCACGGATATCCTGTGCCTGCCCGGCAAGCGGGTTACCCGTATCGTGACCGATGACATAGTAAAGCTGGTGCGAGACATTGTAGCGTTCTATGTGGCCGTCACCCGCCCAGCCAAGATAGGCGGTATCAATGGTGTGTCTTGGGAAATTGCCAACAGGATCCGGCCTGACCAGAAAACTGTTTCGGTCGAACAGGAAGGTTGGATTGTCGTGATAGTAGGTGGCACTGACTTGGGCGGTATAGCCCGGCCAAATGAAATCCTGTCTGTAATAGTTGGCAAACACGAGATTGATGCCACGATCATTGAAGGTGTTCAAACCGCTGTTGGTATCTTTTTCCTGCTGGCGGAAATAAGCCAGGTTGAATTGATCCCGGTTGGCGTTGGCTGTGCCGAAGACCCTGACGGCCCGGTTAATATCATTGAAAAGAAAACCACGGAAGTCATTGTTGAACGGCTGCGAACCCGCCCTGACCGACATGAAGTCATAATAAGCGCTAAGGTCCGAGATCTTGGTTTCTAAGAACCATTCCTCCAGTGCCATCCAGCTTCGGTCACGCTGGGTTCTTTTCTGCACGTTCGGGTTCACCACCGCAAGTTCACCCACATTCAGGGTGTTGACATTTAAAATGGGTGTGAAACGAATTCGCCAGTCTGCCGGCTTATAGGCCGCATCCCCGTGAAACAGATCAAAGGAAAGCCTCATGAAGGTGGAGGTGATCAACTGATTGGGCAAACCGAAGAACTGTTCCTCGAACGGTCTGGCCGTGCTTTCGAATGGGGTTGTTCCAATGGGGCTCTGGATTGCTTGGGTCAATTGAATCACAGAGCCCGTGATGTTCAAAAAGGTATGCTGTCCCAGGATTGGGTAATCACCCTTGAGAACATTCTGATTGTAAGGATCCCACCAGTGGCCAAGCTGGTACAAATAGTCCACATTGCGTGGATGGCCATTGCCATATCTATCCAAGGCTGGAAACCCAAGCCGCCAACGATCTGGCACGGGAATGAAGTCGTTATCTCCCACAATTTCTGAGAGAACAGAAGACTTTCCGGTGAAGCCAAGCGGGGGATAAGTCTGGGTGGTAACAAAGTCATCTATGGTTGGAGGTTTTTCTGGCAGAGTCGGCGTGGTGATGGGTCGCTCGATAGGCTTTACGCTATCCGCCGACCTTGGAGGTTCCACCGGGGCATCTTGGGAATCCACCGTGGGGGTGGTCACCAAATCGGGCAATTTCTCCACCATTTTCGTTGCTGGTTTCACTTCTACAACAAGGCGTTCATTCATCAATGAGGGAGCCTGAGCAAGAATCCCTTCCGGGTTCCAGCCAATGCCTGCGAAAGCCAAGGCCCATAGGATGCGATGCAACCTCATGGGAAAACCCTCATGTTGAAAAGCAGGTGTGAGAATCATCCATTCCGAAATGGGAATGCTTGCACACACCAATCCACTCAAACCATTTATCGGACTGAAAAATGTAAAGCTTGATAAAGAATAATGATTTTGATGGTTTTCTGGATCATAACGAAAGTGCTGGTAATCCGGGCAACCTAACCCACTCAAACCACCCCACCAAATCTTCAAAATGGGTAAAGATTGCCGATTGTTTTGATTTTTCCGCTAAATGACTGAAAAAATGTAACGATTGTGCCGATCTTTAAGACATCTGTTTTTCCATCCATGATTTCACAAACTCGGAAGACAGATGGCTTAGGGAAGGTTGATCATCATGAAATTTCTCACCAAATGGCTCAAGCAAAAGAATAATCGCAAAGCTGCGTTCAGCAATCAGCCCTCGATTGAAAAGCTGGAAGACAGGTCAGTACCAGCCACAGCCATCCTTGCCGGTGGAACACTTCAGGTTTTTGGAACCAATCAACCAGACCGCATTGCCCTGCAACTGGATTCCGTCAACGATCGTATTATTGTGGTGGATGGCAACCGCATTGCGGGAACCTTCGATAGTGCGAGTGTTTCCAACATTTATTTTGATGGTGGCCCTGGCAACGATTGCCTTCAGGTTGCGCCCCAATTATTCCAAACATCCATCATTGATGGTGGTACGGGTAACGATCGCATCTACGCAGGCAGTGGACAATCTCTGGTACTTGGTGGAGCTGGCGCCAATCGGTTGATGGGTGGTACCAATCAGGACACCATAGTTGGCGAGGGAAATCACGACATTATTTCTGGTGGCACGGGCAACAACACTCTGACCGGTGGCCCTGGCAATAACCGTTTCTTCGGTTATGCAAACATGGATGTCATCACCAACTTCAATTCCGCAACAGATAATTACTTCTTTGCCGCGCAAAGTCCACCGGATCTTTCCTCGACCTTGGGCTTGCAACCATCACCCGATGTGACCATCACCGCGGATGAAGTGGACATTATTATGCGGCGCGCTGCGGCGGCAACTCCCAGCAAGGATGGCATCATTGCCATTGTGGATAGGCAGGGAAGAATTCTTGGTGTAAGGGTTGAGGAAAACATTAACCCTGCCATGAATCCAAATAGCCCGTTTTTTGATCCAGACCTTTTCGTGTTCGCTGTGGACGGTGCGGTGGCACTTGCACGCACTGGCGGCCTTTTTGGAAATAACCAGGCACCCCTTACCTCGCGAACCATCCAGTACATCAGTCAGACCACTGTCACGCAGCGGGAAGTCGAATCCAACCCCAGCATTACCGATGAAAATTCCGTGCTTCGCGGGCCCGGTTATGTGGCACCGGTGGGAATCGGCAACCACTTCCCACCCGGTATTTCATTCACCCCACAGGTTGACCTTTTTGGTATCGAACAGACAAACCGCGACAGCACCTACCACCCGGGTCAGGATCGCATCAAGGGTACCGCCGACGATATTTACCTGCCGTACAGGTTCAACATTGACCAAGCTTATATTCCAGCGGATTTCCAAAACACTTTCTACGCCCCGATGGATTCCTTCGGTTACCTTTCCGGTTATAACCCAGAGGCTCAAAGCCGTGGCATTGCCACCCTGCCTGGTGGTGTTCCCATTGTGAAAAACAACGTCATTGTGGGCGGTATCGGTGTGTTCTACCCCGGGGCAACAGGCTTTGCCACCGAGGAGAATTCCAGCCTTTCATCGACCTACAACCCAGCCTTACCCGACCGCACACTGGAGGCGGAGTTTTCAGCCTTGGCTGCTGTTGGTGGACAACCTGGCACCGGGCTTGGCGTTGGAACCATCGCCGGTATTCCACTGCCCCCGGGCTTCGCGATTCCAACCATTGGAAACAACCGTATTGACCTCGTTGGCATCACGCTACCTATCTTTGGCCCCCCGGGGGCCAACGGTGCGACAGACTTGGTGCGTTATGGCCTGTCCCTTGGAACAGGGACCGACCAGGGAAGCTTCCTGGCAAACCTTCTGCCAAGAAATGGCATGAACAATTATGTGGAGTATGTTGGCCCGCCAAACGCCTTGGTGCCAATTGGTGTGGCCACTCCGCGAACCTTTGATGGATTATTTGCCCCTGAAGGTTACCTGGTAACCCCGCATGATGGTGTGAACTACACGGCGGAACAGGTAAACACCATCATCATGCAATCGGTTCAGCAAGCCATCCAGACCCGCAGTGCCATCCGACTGCCATTGAACCAAAATGCGAAGATGACCATCGCCGTGACAGATGTCACCGGTGAGGTACTTGGCTTGTTCCGTATGCCGGATGGAACGACCTTCTCGCTGGATGTCGCCATTGGCAAGGCGCGAAATCTGCGATACTACAATGATCCAACGCAGCTTCAAGCCGTGGATCAGGTTCCCGGAGTTGCGGCCGGAACTGCCTTTACCAACCGAACCATTCGCTATCTTGCATTACCCAGGTTCCCGGAAGGCATCGACAACAATCCTCCCGGACCGTTCTCCCAATTGAATGACGGCGGCACAAACCCGCTGACAGCACAAAACACCGGCGCCCCGCTACCCGCCTCGGCTTTCCAGAGCGTATTTGGTTTCACATCGTTCCACCCGCAAAGTAACTTCAGGCAGCAGGCCAACATACCGAACCAAAACGGTGTCATCTACTTCCCCGGTAGTTCTGCCCTCTATGTGGGTGGCCAACTGATTGCCGGGTTTGGTATTAGCGGAGATGGTGTGGATCAGGATGATGTTGTGACGTTTGCGGGTCAGGCCGGCTACAATGCTCCGGATTCGCTAAGGGCGGATTTTGCCTTCTACCAAGGCATACGACTGCCGTACCAGAAATTTAACCGCCAGCCGATTCTCCCTTATGGCAGCTAACAAAAAAGGCCCTGCGAAAGCAGGGCCTTTGAAACTTGCACTCTGGCATCTGGACGAGGCTACTTTTTAGCCACCGCCTTGGGCTGTTTAAATTCCAGTTCGCCGCTTTCATACGCAAGAATCTTTTCGATACGGCGGGCATGACGGCCATTTTCAAATGGTGTTTCCAACCACAGCTTCACCATGCGCTCGATCAGTTCCTCGCCCAGCAAATCCGCGCTGATGCAAAGCACATTGGCATCGTTATGGCGACGGCTGATCTCGGCAGTAATGCTGTCATGGCAGGGTGCGGCGCGCACACCCGAAACTTTGTTCGCTGCTATGCACATTCCAATTCCGGTGCCGCAGATCAAAATTCCCCTGTCCGCCTGCTTGTTGCTTACAGCGGTGGCAACTTCAAAGGCATAGTCGGGATAATCAACGCATTCTTCCTTGTTCGGCCCGACATCATGCACCTCGTGCCCCATGACCGTCAGAAAGTTGATGATGCGTTGTTTAACCTGATAACCACGATGGTCACTACCGATTTTGATGACCATTTTTTGATACCCCTTGTCGTTGTACAGACCTGCGATATCCATTATACACCCTGCCTTGAGATTGGGGAAAGTATTGTGCCGGCCCAAGGAGCCAGACTGGAGGCAATCTCATCCCTGCAACGAACATACGCCTGATCGTTCATGCCAAAAGGATCCTGAATTTCAGAACCATTCTGGCTGATTAGCCGGACCTTCTCGGGGTTTGTCGGACCAAACCTCTGCTGAATGGCGTTCAAATGACCGGAGGTCATCACCAACACCAGGTCCGATTCCTGGATCATTTCCAATGTCAGCATCCGGCTTTGGTGGGTGGAAAGATCCGCCCCGACCTGAGCCATGGCGTATTTGGCACCAGATGATGCCGGGCTGTTGCCATAGGCCATGACACCCGCGGATTTTACCGAAACACCATGGCCTTCAATCGAGGCCACATCACAATTGAAATGTTTCGAAACCATTCGGGCACACAATAATTCTGCCATCGGGCTCCTGCAGGTGTTTCCAGTACAAACAAAAAGGATTTTCATACTTACTTCAGGTTTTCCAAGTTGATTGGGAACCACGGTACACCTGAGCCCTGCCAGAACCTTATGACCTTATTTTACGCACTCTATATTCCCAACAAGCCCGTATGGAATAATTTCATCAATTCTGAACAAAAAAACTCGTTACAATATGGGCGTTAATTGACTAGTCTGGGGCCTAATACCCCCTTAAACGGTTGAAGTTTAATGAATCATGGGAGTTTTTGGCAAGATGAGTTTTTTTATTGGCAATATGAAAAGTCTTTGTTGGGCAATCATACTCACTTTGCTCACCAATCCTGTAATTGCCATGGAGCCCTTTTCCGAGGCACAAACTAGCGAATTCATGCTGGCGCTGGCGACCTTTATAGAAAAAAACCACCTTAAAAAAGACCCTAATTCCATGCAAAAAGGCATGGTCTACGAATACCGTGACATGCGCAAAAAAAGCCTGCCGGAATGCTTTGTTCAGGGCGAGGCACTGGATACCATGCATGATGGTGCCTGGCTTGCAGCCGCTTTGGTTCATGCCAGAATCGCCAAGGATGAACCACTTTACAAAGAGCTGCTGGAAAAATATTTGCTTCCATTTTACTGCCGGATGCTTAATCATTCCCATGAGATTTTTTCCACCAAAGTGAACCATGCCCGGCCATCTGCCCAAGACACCTGGAAAAATTCCAGAGAATGGCTGCTTCAGGATGGGGAAAAAGGTTTTGTTCCGTACTGGTGGGATGATGGTAACTCCGTAAGCCTGGAAAGATTGCGGGATAAAAACCCCCTTCCCGCGTTCCCCTCGTTTGATGATTTCCTTCACCAAAAGCGTCCAAACCCCAACTTACAGCTTTCGGGTTATTCGCTTGGTTCGTCCAATCATCTGGCGCAGGATCTCGCTGTCATGCTGCAACTTTCGTGGCTGCTTTACCGCAACCTGGAAGGCAAGGATGGCGATTGCTACCGTGCCGAACTTCAGGATGCAAGCCGCCATTTACAGGAATGCCGGATGCGCCACCACGGCCATATTCCCATGGTGGATGCCGCTGCCGGTCTGGCACATGCCAATGCTTCACTGTTGCGTCAGATACCTGATCAATCCAAATTGGAAATCAAGTTACTTAACAATCACTACCGGCAGTGTCTGGAATCCGCGGAGGCTGGCAAACGCCTTCCAACCCCCGGGTTTGCGGATGACCAGGAATACCGCTACTACAGTGCTCTGGCCCGTCATGGTACCCTGCCAAAAGCTGTGGCTTTCAAGCTGATCTACGATGCATTAACCGAGGGCAGGCTTTACCAATATTATTGCGATGATCTGGATGTGCCCGCCGGAATGAATCGATTCGATCTGCATCCCATTTATTTCACCGCTGGAAAACCCCTGGACTATCGTTCGGATCGCAAGGGGCCCGGTGGAAAACCCCGCCCGGCTGGTTCCCGTTTGGGGCCACAAAACATGGTTGTTTGCGGTTGGAGTTGCCAGGCTCTCAACCAATGGCCGGAACTTTGGACCGAATCCATCGGGCAACTGTTTGGCACACTGCCTTTGGTACACATCCATCATCCGAACATGGAACCATCGCCAGCAAAATTCACCACGCTCAATCTGGAAAACCAACCTCTGGAATTGTCCGCCAGCCTCAACCAGCTTACTCTGCAAATTCCAAACCCGCCCCAGCAGTTGGATTTGCGAATACTCTCGGCGGATGGTTCCAAGGGATGCAAACTAAAGCTGAAAAACATGGAGATACAGGTAACCAATATTCAGGATGAGAAAATCAAGTTTGAACATCGCTGGCAGAATTCCAGCACTGCATCTATCCTTCAGGTGGAGATTCCGTTCACCGTTCGGAAGGGCCAAACGGCTTGGTTAAATGGAGTGGAACTAGGCAAATACCAACTTAGTCTTGCCGGTAAGAAACAGGAGTTTGTACTGGCAACAGAACCTGCCCATGTGAAAATGCTATTACAACGCGAACTGGTTGAAGGATTGTCCAACTGGCAGCGGGTGTTTAAGGAAAAAGGCTACCTTCCCACCGGGCTGGATGCCGGCGGAGATTGGGATCACTTTTCCGATAGCGGCGCGTATGCGCATCTGGTTTGCGCCTGTGCCCAGCATTTGCACCTGCTCCATGGAAAGCAGGATTGGGAAACCCTGCGACTGCCAACCATCCTTGAGGATTCACGCAAGTAAAGGAACCAAACATGCTTCTAGTGATCTGCGCCCTTTTGCTTGCCCAGGAACCGGACAAAGCGGAAACACTTCCCGGGCAATGGAAACTGGAACCGATTGAAACCAAAACCTTCGAGGGTGAACTGCTTTTCCGGGTAAATCTGTCGGATGGGCTGGCGAAAGACTGGGGTTTCTTTCTCACCAAGGCCCCGGAAATGGCAACCCAAAAGAAAGTGGAAACCCTGTTCCAGATGCCCGGAGCAACCCTCAAGCCCGCCTTTTACAAGGATCTTTCCCCCCTTCAGCGCGATGTGATCTTCCAGAAAATGGTGGCTCGGGAAAAAATCCAACAGGAATCCGCCCAGATCAAGGTCACCTACAAAGGCGAGGTCACCGCCCGTAATCTGGTTCCTCTTCCAACCAATGAGACTCCTCCCAAGGTGGAACCCCTGAAGGATTCCGAAAAGAAACTGGCTTTGGCGGAATTCGGCGACATTCGCTTTAAGGAAAAGGACTTCAAAAACTGGATGGAAAACATGGGTTGTGTCCGCAAGGCGGATGAACGCGACCTGGACTTTGCCTTCAAGGCTTTCAAAAAGATCCATTACAAGATGGCGTTGGACAATTCCGAAAAACAGGATCGCAAATCCACTGCGGTAAGTATCATCGGCAAATCGGATGGCGCTGGCATTTCCAACCTTTATGTGGCGGTGCTAAGGGCCAACAACATTCCCGCCCGCACCATTTGGGGCCGCTGGATTCGCACCCCCAAGGAACTGGAAAAGTTCAAGGGCGCCCGCAAGGATCAAATGGGCGTTCGCTGCGAGTTTTTCGCGGAGAACATCGGCTGGGTAAGGGCTGACCCCGCCACCGCGCTTTATGAAAAGGCCAACAAGATTGATCCCCAGCAGTTTTTCGGCATGGACTACATCCCATTTTTCGTCCAGCATATTGATCCCTCCTTCGAGGTGATCAACCCGCTTACCAACAAGCGCCTGTCCATGATCTCTTTGCAAATGCCCGCTTATTGGTTCATCCCCAGGGATAACAATTCTTCCCCCAAGGTTTCATTTATCCATGAATGGACCATCACCAAAAGTGAAACAAAGGAAAAGGAATAGTTTAATTTGGCTGGCATTAACGAGTCGGCTTCTATTCTGAATACCCCTCTGGGGTGGATGCTTGTGGTGGCTACGCCCCGTGGAATTCGAAGGCTTGCCTTTGCCGACCAGCAATCCAAGCTGTTAGAAATCCTTGAAACCTTTCACCCTGAATGCAAAATTGTTGACCCAGATTCCCTTCAGAATTTTGCCAAGGTCATTACAGGCTGGCTGAAACAACCGACAAACCACCTTGAAGTTCCGCTGGATATTGCGGGGACCGACTTTCAGAAACAGGTGTGGGGCGAACTTCGAAACATTCCTATAGGCCAGACCAGAACTTATTCCGAGATAGCCAAACGCATCGGCAGGCCCCGGGCTGTAAGGGCTGTTGCCAACGCATGTGGTGCCAACCCTGTGGCTTTGGTGATTCCATGCCACCGGGTATTGGGAAGCAACGGAAAGCTGTGTGGATTTCGCTGGGGCCTAAAGCGAAAAGAATGGCTCCTGAAACACGAACTGCCTTTTGCCCTGACAGAGCTTCCCAACTAGGCGGCTTGTGCTGGTTGGGCCTTAGCCTTCTTGGCAACGGGTTGGTGTTTCCAGCGGCGATGAAGCCAGAAATATTGTTCAGGGTATTTGCGTATCATCCGTTCCAAGGCACTGGTGTAGCGCTGAGTTATCGCCTGCACAGCGTCCGGCCTGCCTTCATAGTCCAACGGGTCGATCAGGTCTTCGCATATCACTTGGTATTTCATCGGCCTGGCAACTCGGGGCACTCCCACCACCGCCATGGGTACTTTATATTCCAATGCCAGCAAGGCCACTGCCTTGTGCGTGGAGGCAGGTCTGCCAAAGAATTCCACAAACTGTCCCCTAGGCCCGGCATCCTGATCCGCAAGGGTGGCTATGGTGCCGCCCTTCGCCAGGATTTCCTGCATCTGGTCGAAGTCACCTTTCTTGGCAAGCACCTTCTGGCCGGTTCGCTCACGGAAGTTTCTCAGGAACTTTTCCAGGTGCGGGTTGTCAAGGGTTCTGGCGATCGCATGGGTGGTAAAACCCAGCAAGCCAAGAGAATACCCCGCCATCTCCCAGTTTCCCAGATGTCCGGTAACTATCATCAGCGGGCGGTCTTTAAGAAGTGCATCCACAATGATTGGGTTATTTCCAAGATCCAGAAAGTTGCGCCAGTTTCTGCTGTGCATCAGGCGGGGCAGGTGCACGATTTCCACAAGCAGCGAGCAGAAGTGAATCAAAACCTCGCGAACAATACGATCCCTTTTGGAAAAATCATCCGCAAGTTCCGGAAAGGCATGGGAAAGGTTGTCATGGGCGACATTTCGGTGGCGTTTGTCGGCATGGTAAATCACCCAGGCCAGCATGCGAGCAAGGGCCTTGGCCTGATCCAGGGGTAGCGCCTGCAGAAACGCAACCACGATACGCACCGCGAAATAGACCGTAAGATCCAGCCAGGGTTTTCTTGGTTTTGCCATGAGCCGCTTCCTTGCAAACAACCTCGGGCATACTGCCCGGCCTGATAAGCTACCAAAAATGGGAGAATCGTTAAAAGGCCGCTTTGCCTTTTGCATACCAAAAAAAGTTCGGGTAAATTATGCTCATATTGGCAAATTGACTGTTTTCATTCATTTGAGGCGGGGTGGTACTCTCCCCCGTTTTCTATTTGCAGGAGAAATTGAAGTGGCTAACACCCAAAAGTCCCCCAATCGCAGGGATGTTCTAAAGACAGGTTCCACCGCGGCACTTACCACGGCCATGGCCGCCATGAGCGTTCGTGGAGTTTACGCCTACCAAAGTAATACGGTTCAAGTTGCGCTGATCGGTTGCGGCGGGCGTGGAACCGGGGCTGCCCAAAATGCCCTTTCCACCAAGAGCGGCCCAATCAAGCTGACCGCCATGGCTGATGCTTTTGAGGATCGCCTGAAATCCAGCTACAACTCCATCAAGAAGGCCTTCGAGAAGCAAGTGGATGTGCCAATCGACAGGCAGTTTGTCGGGTTCGATGGTTACAAGAAAGCCATGGATTCCTTGAAGCCCGGCGATGTGGTCATTCTAACCACCCCGGTGGCGTTTCGCGGAGTGATGTTCAGCTACGCCATCGAAAAAGGCCTGAATGTATTCATGGAAAAGCCTACCACCGTGGATGGGCCCAGCACCCGCAGAATGCTGGAACTTGCCGCCAAGTCAGAGGCCAAGAACCTGAAGGTAGGCGTGGGCCTGATGTGCAGGCATTGCAATGCCCGTGGCGAACTTTACAACCGTATCAAGGGTGGTGAACTGGGTGACATTCTTTTAATGCGCGCCTACCGCGTTGCAGGCCCAACCGGCCATGCCTTCGTGAAGCCACGCCCCGAAAAGATGAACGAAGTGGAATTCCAGATACGCAACTTCCATGGCTTCCTTTGGGCCAGCGGTGGCGCATATTCGGACTTCCTTATTCACAACATTGATGAAAGCTGCTGGATGAAGGACGCCTGGCCGGTGAAGGCCAAGGGTTACGGTGGCAGGCATTATCGCGAAGATTATGTCGACCAGAACTTTGATTCCTACTCCACCGAGTTCACCTTTGCTGATGGCACCACCCTGATGGTGGAAGGCCGCTACATGCCCGGCTGCGATCAGGAATTCGCCAGCTACGCCCATGGCACCAAGGGTTCTGCGGTCATCTCGGCCCGCGGACACTGGCCCGCCAACGCCAAGCAGTACAAGGGACAAAACATGGTGCGTGCCGAACAGAACTGGGAATTCAAGGGCGAGGATATCAACCCCTACCAGTTGGAATGGGATCGCCTTATCGAGGCTATCCGCCAGGATAAGAAGCACAATGAATGCCGCCGTGGCGCGGAAGCCAGTTTGGTAACCGCCATGGGCCGTATGGCATGCCATACCGGCAAGATCATCACCTACGATGAAATGCTAAACCATCCCCATGATTTGGCTGGCAACATTGACAAGCTTTCCATGGATGGCCCGGCACCGGTGCTTGCAGGCAAGGATGGCAAATACCCATTCCCCATGCCCGGCAAGTATGTGAACCCCAAGCTGGAATACAAGGCCTAAACGGTCTGCGATTTCCATGGCCCGCACTGGCTTGATTGCCCGTGCGGGCTTTTTTATTTTTCTTCAGCCTTTTCAGCCATCTGCCCGCCCAGCCATTCCAAAAGTTCCGGCAAAAACCTTATGGCGGTTGGAGTATCGTGTTTTCCTTTCGGATCGTACCGCACAGTGATGTCCAGGTTCTTTTCACGAGCCCTGTCCAAAAAACTTTCCGCCTGGGCATCCAGATTAAACTGGTCCTTCCCACCATACGCCAGGAAGAAGGACAGATCCGTCTGATCCACCTTGTAATATTCAATCATCTCGATGGGGTTCATGGCGGCAATTTCTTTAATGACATCCGGCGAGCGATAGTCAAAAAGTTCGCCAAGTACATGATCCACCTTGATGTAAATGATGCCGAAGAATCTTCCCACAGTCATGGAGCCTTTGGAAAAATCATCGCGAAGTTCCCTGAACCTGGGATCATAGTTACCCAAGAACCTTCCATGCTTGTCCTGATAGCGAATATTCAACGGAGGATAGATACCTGCGATATTCTTAAAGAATTGCTGGTGTTTCATGCCAAGGTGGTAAGCCGCCGCACCACCCATGGAGGTACCCCCCAGGCAGTGATCCTTGCGGTGCGGACTAATCAGGTAATTCTGGGTGACAAACCCAAGGACATCCTTCATCAGATAATCCTCGAATTTACCGGCCTTGCTGTTGATAAAGAAACTGCCCGGCGGGACAATCTTCCAGTTTTTTCCAATGCTGCCATCCGGGGCAATCACAATCATGGGGGGAATCACACCCTGCGAGATTGCGCAATCGAATCGCTTGACCACATAATCTAAAAAGGTGTTTTCATCTTGGGTGAACCCATGCATCCAGATGAATAGCGGGTAGGATTTGTTTTTGTCATAACCCGGTGGAAGATACACATACAAATCCCGCTTCTCGCAAAGCGATTCACTCCAGATCCGGTTATCGTGGCGGTTGTTGTGGGTGTAATCCACCACGGTGCCAGCCAAGTTTCGGGTAGCCCGGTTGTACACGAAAGGCCGGGGAATTTTCAGTGCAAACAGCGGTGATGCCAGCGCTACCAGCAAAACGAAGGCGCAGGCGCGAAGCAGAATCATGGAGAGTCAGCCTTTCCCAATTAAATCAATAGATCGTTAGGGAAAGGATCGACAGGAAGGGGTTTGGCCAATCGTCAAAGTTGATCCAAATTTCTTAACTTTTGGATTTTAAAGTTCAAATAGGTGAAGGGTAGCGATTTTAAGGCCTACTTGCCTGGAACTTCAATGGTTAAGGACTTACCTTCCTGAAGTTCCATAATGGTTTCGTAGGTGGGAAAAATGGCTTTACCATAAGGGGCTTCTTGAGCTGGTTTGCCATCAAACCCATGAATGCGAACATGGTACTTTCCAGCAACCACCCCTGATTTTTGCTCCTTGGTGGAAAATTTTCCATCGTTGATGATGGCCCGGCCTTGCGGACCTTTCAGGCTGGCATCCGGGTCGAAATAAATTTCCCCCTTGGGAAGTGGTTGCCCTTTAAAACTGACTGTTCCCTCAACAGGAAATGTGGGGATTTCCGAGGAACAACCGATGATCCACATCAGTGCCGCAACACTTGCGAAAGTAACTATCTTTTTCATGATTGGCTTAATCCAAAGGCAGGGTTTCACCACCATTAGCGCTGGCGGCGGCACGGTAAGCGTTAATGTTTATCTTTTCGGAAAGAAATCGCACCGATGCATCACCCAAGGCAAAATTTGCCCCACCTGTATGGGCACTACCAAAAGGCATCTCATTGAAAAGCACATTGGAGTATGCATTGATGGCATTCGCCACAGTTTTTGTGCCTGCACAAACAGGCGTAGCCGCTGAAGGGTCGCAACCTCTGGCCCAGCCGCGAAAACGAGTTCCTGCCGTGTTACTCACCCAGGACATTTCACCGATCATTAATGTATTTGAAGTGCCATCGATAATATTCGCAAGTTTAACAGCATCGGTTCTTTGAAACATTCCCTGACGACCCATTCTTCCATGGGTTGGGTCATTCACTTCATAAATGTAAGCGGCATTTGTCACTGGGTTGGTTCCTGCGGGGCCATAAATGCCATAGTAATGGGTGGTGTATGGGGGTTGATTGTTAAAAAGTTCTGGTGTGTTCACATTGTGGGGTGGTGCGGGAGTAAGAATCATTTTTTCTCCGTCACCAGTTTGGCTGGGGCAAAGGTAAGCAGCAATACGGTTCAAAACCGGAAGATCATATTTGCCTATAGTTGTTTGGTAAGTAGTGTTGGATTGATTGAACTTTTTAAACAAGGCATCCTGTTCAATGTAAGGGAGGATTCCCACATGCCAGCTTAACTGGGTTTGAGTACTTCCAGCAGGAATAAACTGGCTGTACACATCATGGTAAGAATGTACACCCAAGCCAAGCTGCTTGAGGTTGTTTTGGCATTTCATGCGGGCAGCGGCTTCGCGCACTTTCTGCACCGCTGGGAGCAGCAAACCAATAAGAATGGCAATAATCGCAATAACAACCAGAAGCTCTATAAGGGTAAATGCTTTGCGTAGCATGAAGGCACCTAAATTCATTGACCGCTGGAGATGATAGAACGGACAATTTTAAGAAAAAATCATGAAGAACCCGTGATTATTACTTTATACTTGAAACAATCCGGGGTAATCAACAGAAATCGGCTGCAAGCGTTGACTTTCCGCAACTTAGGTCATAATTTAACTTTCTTGAAGAATTTTAATAATTAGGCCAAAAAGGTTCGAGAAGACATCATGGTTCGCAAGAAATTAGGCAAGGGCAGGAAAAATCGTTGTCGTTTTTGCACCAAGGAAGGTTGCCCTCGTCCAGCATTCGTGGATTACAAGGATGTCGTAACCCTTAAGAAAATGTGCACCGGCCAAGGCAAGCTTCTTAGCCGCAAGCGTACAGGAAATTGCGCCACTTTCCAGCGCGCTGTTCAAGATGCTGTGAAGCGTGCTCGTTTCATGGCTCTTCTGCCCTATGTGGGCGAATAATCCGGCGCGAAAACGCTGACTTGGGTTCCCATGATTACTCTGAAGCTCCCAGATGGTTCCACCAGGCAAGTGCCCCTTGGTACCAAGCCAAGGGAGGTAGCAGAGTCCATTGGCAAGCGTTTGGCACAAGCCGCCATAGCAGCCAAGTTCGATGGCGAAGTCGTTGATCTGGATCGGGAATTACCAAGCAAGCCAGAAGCAACCTTCCAAATTCTTACTGAAAAAGACGCCGATTCCCTTGAGGTGTTGCGTCACTCCAGCGCGCACATCATGGCCCGGGCTGTCATGCGACTTTTCCCCGGCACCCAACTTGCCTTTGGCCCACCCATTGAAAACGGCTTCTATTACGACATTCTCTCACCCACCCCGATTCGCGAGGAAGATTTTCCACGCATCGAAGAGGAAATGAAGAAAATCGTCCAGAAGGCAGAACCCTTCGAGCGTTTTGAATGCCCGGTGGATGAGGCTCGCAAACTTGTTGGCGACCTCGGCCAGGAATACAAAGTCGAACATATTGACGATGATTTGAAAAAGTACCCCTCACTCAGTTTCTACCGTCAGGGTGAATTTCTGGACCTTTGCAGGGGACCGCATATCCCACATGCGGGCAAGCTTGGTGCATTCAAGCTTCTTAGCATTGCGGGTGCCTATTGGAAAAACGATTCATCGCGCAAACAGTTGCAACGCCTTTATGCAACCGCCTTCTTCAGTCAGAAGGATCTTGACCAATACATAAAGCAGGTAGAGGAAGCCAAGAAGCGCGATCATCGCCTGCTTGGAAAGCAGCTTCGCCTTTTCACCATCAGCAACCAGGTTGGCCCGGGCTTGATCCTTTGGATGCCCAAGGGTGCCTTGGTTCGCGGTCTGCTGGAAACCTTTATCAAGGATGAACTGGTAAAACGCGGATACTCTCCCGTTTACACCCCGCATGTGGGCAGGCTGGAACTATACCGCACATCCGGGCATTTTCCGTATTATCGCGATGCCCAGTTCCCGCCGTTGTACTATCACCCGGCAGCTTCTGCGCTGGATCTTTGCCAGTTCCGCCTGGCCTCCGGTGAATTGGATGAAACCAAGGAACGCGATATCAGCCTGTTTTTGGATCAGGCACAGTTGCAGATTCCCGGTTACAGGGATGCCGCGCTAGGCGAAGCAAAGTTGGAGTGCGTTCATCACTTCATCCTTAGCATTCTGAAAACCATGGAAGTTTCCATTCCGGCCTATCATGCGGCCAAAACCATGCCTGACCGCGCCGCGGCACTGCTTGCCTGGCTGGTGGATCAGGAAGGCTACCTGCTAAAGCCGATGAACTGCCCCCACCATATCCAGATTTACAAGGCAGAACCACGAAGCTATCGCGACCTTCCCGTAAGGCTGGCGGAATTTGGCACCGTTTATCGCTATGAGCAAACCGGTGAACTTTCCGGCATGACTCGTGTTCGTGGCTTCACCCAGGACGATGCGCACCTTTTTGTTACCGCCGATCAGGTGGAACATGAGATGCGAGCGAATATTGAACTGGTTCTGTTTGTGCTGCAAAGTCTGGGCCTTACCGACTTCCGCATTCGTATCGGCCTTCGCGACCCCAATAGCACCAAGTATGTTGGCGCTGATGAGGATTGGAACAATGCGCAGAACGCCCTGGTTGGCATCGTAAAATCCCTGGGCATGACTTACAGTGCCGAGGAAGGCGAAGCTGCTTTCTATGGCCCGAAGATTGACTTTGTTGTGAAGGATTGCATTGGCAGGGAATGGCAGTTAGGCACTGTCCAATTGGATTACAACCTGCCCAAGCGATTCGAACTGGAATACGTGGGCGCTGATAACAAGATGCACAGGCCCATCATGATACACCGCGCGCCATTCGGCTCGATGGAACGATTCATGGGTATTCTGATTGAGCATTTCTACGGTGCGTTTCCGCTATGGCTGGCACCAGAACAAGTTCGGGTTTTGCCCGTCAGCGACAAATTCAACGATTACGGCAAACAGGTGGAAAACCAGCTTCGAAATGCAGGCATCCGTGTCTCCGGCGATTATCGCTCCGACAAGGTTGGCGCGAAAATCCGCGAGGCAAGCCTTGAGAAAATTCCCTACATGCTGGTGGTGGGCGACAAGGAAGTTTCTTCCTCCACCGTTGCGGTTCGCCATCGCACAGATGGTGACTTGGGCACATTGCCCATGGAAACCCTGATCACCCAATTACAATCGGAAATCAACGAACGCAAGCTCGCCCGATCCTCCAAGTAATTCCGAATCCATCGGTATACGGGGCCTAAAAGCGATGACAATTTCACGCGCCTTCGCATGTTTTGTTGTTTTGGTAGCCACATTCTGCGGGCTATTTTTTGCCCAGGCACAAAACTCCACAGAAATAAACCCTGCCGATTTTATCCAGACCATTAAGGGGCATTTGCCAATCATTCTCTCCGCACCCCATGGCGGTAGGATGCAAATTCCAGGCATACCCGATCGCAAAGGTGGCGAAAGCATCCAACAGTTTGTCACCGCTACCGATACTGGCACCTTGGAGTTCGCTGAAACCCTGGCGGCTTCCGTGGAGAAAGAAATGGGTGCCAAACCCCATCTGATTGCCGCAAAGTTCCTGCGAAAAAACATTGATGTGAACCGCCCCGCGAAAGATGCTTTCGAAGTGGAAAATGCCAAGCCTGTTTACAAAGCCTACCATGATCACATTCAAAAAGCCGTTCAGGAGGTCAAAAAAGATCACGGCCGCGGACTGCTTTTAGATATCCACGGACAGGGCAAGGATGCGAAAACCATCTTCCGAGGTACTGCCAAAAAAACCACGGTAATGCATCTTTTGGATAGGTTTGGAAAAACAGCCCTGACAGGCGAAAAAAGCATCTTGGGTATTTTGCAAAAGAACGGACACAAAGTCTTTCCCCCCGGTGATTCTGAGGAACCGGAAGACCCTGCATACTCCGGTGGCTACACGGTCCGCACGTACGGTAGCAGTAATACCGGCAGCGTGGATGCCATCCAGTTGGAACTTGGCTATGAATTTCGCTCCAGACCAAATCGCCAGCAATTTGCTGACGAACTTGCCAAGGCCATCAAAGTCTTTGCGGGTGAATACCTTCCTGAGAAAAAGTAAACTTCCAAAGAACCTTTCGCAAAGTTCCTTCAAACCAGAAAGCCATACTTTTTGTTCATGAATGCCTTACATAAGGATTCCGTTGCATTTGAAAGCACCTGATGTTTGAATGGTCCTATTGAACCTACCCATGCCACGAGTTCCCACCATGCGCAAATTCACTCTTACTGCCACCCTGTTTTTTGCCATCCTTGGCTACGCCGAGGAAATCGACAAAAAGTTTCCCCTCGACCCGCAATTGAAAGTTCTTGGCGAAGACACCAAAAGCCCCAACTACAGGGAACTGGTGCTGAAGAAAATGTTAATCACCGATTTGAACGCGGAATGGCAGCGGGCCTTCACGGCGGACAATGCCGATTCGTTTCTTGAGAAAAATGGCGGCAAAGAAAAGGTGCTGGCAAATCCCGACCTAAAGGCAGCCTACGAACGCAGGCTTAAAATCCGTGAAGATTTTCTTGCACTTATGCGCGAAGGTTATCAGCGTTACAAGGCGGTTGCACCTTTTGACAAAGGGGAAAAAGCCGAGATTGCCGGCACCACCAGCAACAAGGCTTCATCCCGCGGATCGAGTCTGGCACCTTCCCTGGGAATCCCCAATGGCAACAATCATTGGCCAAGGTTCCGCGGACCATCCGGCCAAGGTTTGACCGGACTTTCCTCGTTGCCTGTTCAATTTGGCAACCAGGGTGGAAACATTCTTTGGAAGACCAAGATTCCAGATGCTGGCAATTCTTCCCCCATCGTATGGGGTGACAAAATCTTTATTACCAGTGCCACGGAAAAAGGCGGGAATCGCGCGGTTCATTGCTTCTCGCTAAAGGATGGATCAAAAATCTGGACCACTCCCGCGCCGGAAAGCAAACCGGAAGCCGGTGTTCGCGACAAGAATGGCTTTGCCTCTGCAACCCCTGTAACCGATGGTGAAAGGGTGGTTGTTTTTCTGGGCAGCGCTGGCCTTTTTTGTCTGGATTTTCAAGGTAAGATCCTCTGGAACTACAACAACCTGAACATCAAGACTACCCATGGCACGGGTTCAAGCCCCATCATTCATAACGATCTGGTTCTGTTTTTCCATGATCAAAATCAGTCTGATTCCATCTGCATCGCATTGGATAAGAAGACTGGCAAAGAATTCTGGAAGCAAAAGCGGGACCGCGCCATGACTTGGTGCACCCCGGTGGTGATTCGTGTAGGAGATCGCGATGAAGTGATTTTTGCCGGCAGTAAAACAGTCAAAGGCTACGATCCAGCCACAGGCAACGAACTTTGGAAACTGGAAGGTCCCACCGTGGAGGTGGTTCCAACCATCGTAGTGGGTAAAGACCTAGCTTACAGCGCCTCGGGAAGGAACGGGCCGACCATTGCTTTTCGACTTGGCACTGGCGGCAACATCACAGAAACTAACACGGTTTGGAAATCTGTGCGAAACGGGCCACATGTTCCTTCACCTCTGCTTTTGAACCAACGCCTTTACACCTTCAACGATCTTGGTGTTTCCACCTGCCTGGATGCGGAAACTGGAAAACTCATCTGGACTGAAAGATTGCCAGACCAATTCTCGGCCTCACCCATCGAGGCAGGTGGCCTGCTATATGTGCCAAGTGAAACAGGAAAAGTTTATGTGGTAAAGGCCGCAGACAAGTTCGAAGTGGTGGCGAAAAATGATCTCGGCTCGCCTATTCTGGCCTCGCCTGCCGTAGCAGATGGTAAATTGATTCTCCGGGCCCATGATGGATTGTACTGCATAGGAAAAAAGTAACCCTACTTCAGGCTTTCGGAACAAAGCCAAAAACCAATCAGCGTTACCACCACCGCGCTGAAGATGGGAAGAACTCTGCTGGCGCGATCCATCCAATCTGCCTTTAAGCCGGATTTACCGATGGCATCTCTGGCCTTCACAACCAACACACCCACGATGACCAGAACGGACGCCAGACCGATGCTGAACGCAATCAGCAGTGGAACAGCCCAGGTTAGCATCCCTGCACTGATGGCAAAAAGAAGCATAGCCACGGCATCCCAACAGGGAATCATTCCGCCTGCCAGGCCCAGCAGCAGGATTCCACGGATTCCGGGTGCAGGCTCGTGAAACACCACGCTCCCATCGGGAAGATGGCTATGGCCCGACAAAGGGCCATGGTAATGGTCCGCCTGGTTTAGCACACGCTTCAGAAACAACCAAAACCCCAACCCAGCAATGATCAATCCCCCTGCGAACCCAAGTACCGATTCGACCTGCTTGGAGCCGGTGTCTGGAAACAACCAGGGAAGCAAGATGGCCAAAAGAAAAACAGCCGCTGTATGGGAAACCGTGGTGGAAAGACCCAGCAGAAGAGCATGGCCGATAGTACCCTTCTCCGCCACCAGATAGGCTGCGGCCAGGGTCTTTCCATGGCCGGGTGTAAGAGCATGAGCCGCCCCAAACATCATGGCCAACAGAAACAGAAACCAGCGATTGTTCTTGTCATCCAGCAGAAGATGAAAGAGGGATTCCTCGCCATGATCCTTTTTTGCCTCTGGTTTGGAATCCTTTTCCATTGGTGCGTTGTGCTGCAAATCCTTTGGCACAAAAGCCAAGCGCAAAGTCCTCAGCTTTTGCATATCACCCGGGGCGCGGTCCATGAAAACCTTTTTGCGTAACTCCTCGGAGGGAAACTGGATCAGCCTGCATTGCGCTTCCTCACCCTGTTCGATTGCCAAGTCCAATTTTGAAAAATCATCCTCCTCAAAGTTTCCCTCATGAAAATGCAAATCCAAAAGACCTTCAGGCATCTCGGTGAAAGGAAATTGAAACTGGAATTTGCAAGCCAGATGGTCGGTGGAGGTGATGGTCTTCGGGCCTAGCACCACACCCAGAGTTTTATCGGCAAGCTTTAATTGCAGGTTGTTTGCCAGCACCTTTGCCATGTAATCCAAGTAGGTGTCGTGCAGTTGCTGCCTGCTGCGGATTTTAGAGCGTTCCTCTTCCGAAAGGCCGGAAAGGTCCCGGGCCGCGCGCAACTCATCCACTTCCAACAGATAATGCACAATCACCCGGTCTGGCTGTAAAACCACCCGAATGACCCTGTCATGGTTTTCTGATAGAACAGGGTGTGCGCCAGCCAAACCGGGCATGAACCATGCCCAGCATGCCAGCAAGCAGGCGAATAAGTTAGTTCTTGGGTTTGACATGGCTAAGGGCCATGAGGGCGAAACCGGTCACCAGATTGGGGTCACCCTCCATCCAACGGTCCATCGGATTTATCCACGATCCATCCGGGGATTGTTTTTTCGAAATGGTGCTTACCAACTCAGATCGCCAGTCATGGGTTTTGCCAACCTTGTCCTTGATCTCATTTACTTCCATGGCGGAAAGCGCTTTGGCGAGGGTGTTGTAGTAGTAAAAGAGCCCCCACTGCGCACGCTGGGGAGGCATACCAGGATTGTTCTCCAGGCTATAGTTGGCGCTAACCCATTCAAAAGCTTTTTTAACCCTGGGGTCATCCTTGGAAACGCCGCAGTAAATCATGCTCTTAATACCCGCATAAGTCATGCTGGCATAACCAGGCATAGAACCATCCCCAGCGGGTCCATCGGCGTTACGGACCGCACCACCTGCCGCGGCACTGTAGATGAAACTCCCATCATTAATCTTGCCAGCCCAGGGCTGGTCATTGGTTTCGCCTTTGATGTTCTGACAACGGCTTACAAACACCAGAGCCTTCTTAAAGGCGGGGTCATCCTTGGGAACCCCTGCGGCTTGCAGCGCATCCAGAAAGAAAGCGGTGTTGGAAAGATCCGGGCGTGATTTGCTGTCATAGCCGGCCCCGCCAAAGTAATCATCCTTGTTGGTCTTCCCCTCGGATTCATCCCATTGCAACTGCCTGAGGAATTTAGAGGCATCTGCAATCACTGATTTATAGGAATCTTTGCCTGCCGCCGCAAGCGCCATCACATTCACCGAGGTGACATAATTTTGCAGTTGCATCTTGGGGTCAGCACCTGCAATATGACCGGCCTTGGTGTTGATCAATCCCTCAATGTACTTAAGGCCCTTGGCTACCATCGGGTCATCGGTGGTCACTTTGCCTGTTCGCAAAAGACCTGTGATGATAATTCCTGTAATACCCGGGCTGGATTTGGAACTCCAGCTACCGTCATCAGATTGCGTGGAGCGCAGAAACTTCACTGCCCTGTCCACGGAGTCATTCCATTGCTTTTTTGAATCGGCACTTTCCTGGCCGACCAAACATGTACCCAGAACCAAGAACAGGCATGATGCGGATAGAAATCTCATGAGCCAACTCCAGGCTAGCTGTTGGAAAAGATCACACATTAATTTTAACGATGCAAACCTGAAAAACACACCAAATAAGAAAACACCCGGGGTTAACCCGGGTGCTTGTCACATCCATGACGAAGGTCTGGCGGTTTAGGAAACAATCGCCAGAATGTCATCCTCGGTCATGATCAGGTATTCCTGACCATCAATCTGGATTTCGCTGCCAGCATAAGAGGAAAAAAGAACCTTATCGCCTTCCTTAACCTGGAAAGAGGCACGCTTGCCGTTATCCAGCACCTTGCCTTCACCCAGGGAAAGCACCTTGCCCTGTTTTGGCTTTTCCTTGGCACTATCTGGAAGAAGAATGCCACCAGCAGTCTTATCATCCGCCTCCAGGCGTTTGACCACAATCTTGTCGTTCAAAGGTTTCAATGCCATCGAAACAAACTCCTCAAAAGCTGCAGAACAAAGAAAACCGAAGAGGTTCAATCCCCCCCCGGAATGGATCCATAAAAACGCTTAAGAGCCCGCATGACGGTGTAAAGCACCATCGATTTGTTTACCGGCTTCGGAAGCACACTGTAAACAAGCGCCTGATGGGCCTGTCGGATGATGTTTTCTGTGGGGTCACCTGTCACCAAGATAGCTGGCAGTGCGTTGTGAATCTGGCGGGCAAGGTGAAGGGTTTCCAAACCGGTGAGCGTGTTCATGTGCATATCCAAAACCGCCAAATGCACCGGAGCCTCACGAATCAGGTCCACCGCCTCTTCTCCACACGAGGCTAGAACGGTTTGGTACCCCTCGTGCGCCATGATATCCCGAAGGGCCTCACGCGACGAGGAATCATCGTCGGCAATAAGAATCGAGTAATTTTCTTTCGTGGCAAAAGTCACGCCACTAACCTCAGGTATCGAAAAGCTTTATAGCCAAAGTAACCACGGGGCCCAAGGGCCCTTTGTCATGGCTTCTATTCTAATATGTGCAAATGATGTACCGCAAGAGGACAATAGTACTCTAAACCCGCAAAGTATTGGTATCAAATAAGATAGGCCGATTTTCAAGAATCGCTTATTCTCGAAAATCGGCCAGAATTCGCCTATTTCCTGTCAGATTGACATTTATTCCCTGCTTTTTTCGCAGGTCGTTACTTCCTTAAACCAACCTGAGTACCAGGCTTCGCCCACAAGATATCCGGGTTAAAATCTTTATTATCCAAATGAACAGGGTTCTGGAAGCGGTCGTAACGATAGTATTCCACTTCCTCGTTCCTTTCATCGTAGGTAACGATCAGCATGGGCAGATAGGTTTCCGGATCAAAGGAAACAAACCTTCGGCCACCCTTGGGAAGGTCAGATTCCAACCCGGCTGGTATGAAATGTTCCAACGCCTCGGTTGGCACGGGGATATCCTTGCGGACCTGCGCGGGGTGGTACTTCACGGTACCAAAGCGAGAGTCTCTTCGAGACTGGGCATCGATCGCCTTGCCAAGTGCGGTGATCAGGGGAACAAAACCGGCATCCTGAATCGTGTGGCGGCTTGCGTTTTTCACAAAAATGCTATCTGGCGCCATCGCCATTCTTTTGCCACCCGGCATGAACGGAATGTCACCAGCGGCAAGCAGCGAATGAATCTTGTTTTCATACTGATTCTCGACATACACAACTTCGCGACCAGCGCCTTCACCTTCCAGCCATTTGAAATAAATGCTCAGGGGCGCGCGGCGATATTTCATTAACATCAGTTCTTCGGGTTTTTTCTTACCATTAATAACTTCCCTGCGAACAAGGCGGACAATATAGGATTCCAGGGCATTGGTCTTGGCGGCAGCCCTTTGATAAAGGGTTTTCATGGGGTCGCCGGGCACATTGATATCCTTGCCAAGCGGGGTTTGTTTGGTTTCAGCAGACTTGGCGGGGTTGCTGTTTGGACTGATGTCTGTCCTTTCCGTGGGGAAGTTGGACATGGTGTTTGGGTTGGCAGGGTTGAGGTTCGTTCGTGCGATGTTAGTCTGCTGAACTTCCTCTTTGCGTGGCACAGGTGGAATTGGAACCAAAGGAATGTCGTTGTTGGAAACTCGCTGACTTCCACCAGAAGCACTTACCGGAGTGGCGGGTATGCGAAGCTCACTTGCACTGTCAGCGCTGACCGCTCTGGTTCGAATGTTTGGGCGTTGCATGGCCACATCCTTGGTGGTACCAGAACGCTGGGCCATCGAGGAGGTTCCACAACCTGCCAATGGTACCAAGCCAACCATCAAGGCAATCTTCAAGCAACTTTTGCGAGTCAACATTTCGAATCCCTTCGTTGCGTCCTGTCTTCCATGCCAGGATTTATTCAAAGCATCATGCTCTGAATAAGGGGCGGACGATACCTTAAAATAATTACAAAAAACAGACGAACTATCTGATTTTGGATGGGTGTTTGGGCAACCACGGAGGAGTTGGTAAAAAACTGAACTGTTTTAGGAGTTAAATTTGTTAAATAACATCAATTAGTCAAACAAATGGTTCACAGGTCAAACCGCACGCCCTGCGAAAGGGGCAGGTCTTTTCCGTAGTTGATGGTACAAGTTTGCCTGCGCATATAATTCTTCCAGGAATCGGCCCCGGCTTCACGACCGCCGCCACTTTCTTTCTCGCCCCCAAACGAACCACCAATCTCCGCCCCGGAAGTACCCATATTCACATTCGCTATCCCGCAATCACTTCCTTGTACCGAAAGGAATTCCTCCATCTCCGTAAGTTGTTCGGTGAATATGGCAGAGGACAATCCCTGGCTGACTGCATTTTGATACCGGATGGCATCAGTAAGATTCTCGTAGGGCATGACATAAAGAATCGGCGCAAATGTTTCCCGGGCCACCACCGGCATGGAAGGATCTGCCTGCAGGATGGCAGGTTCCACAAAAAAGCCGGCGCGATCCAACCTTCTTCCCCCATGCAATAGTTTTGCCCCCTGCGACTTTGCAAGGTCTATCACCTGCAACATGTTGGTTACCGCCTGCTCGGAAATTAGTGGCCCCATCAGGATGCCTGCCTCCCAGGGGTTGCCAATCCGAATGCTGCGAAAGGCACCCACCAGCTTTTCCACAAATTCTTTCTCCATACTGCGATGAACAAAAAGCCTTCTCAGCGTGGTGCAGCGTTGCCCGGCAGTACCGACCGCTGCAAATACAATAGCCCGAAGCGCAAGGCTGCAGTTTGCACTCGGGGTTACTATGGCTGCGTTGTTTCCCCCCAGTTCCAGCAGAGTTTTTCCAAGTCGCTGGGCCACCAGGCTCCCCACCTCCTTTCCCATTTGCGAACTTCCCGTGGCGCTAACCATGGGAATGCGAATATCCCTTGCCAGCCAATTGGCACCAAGATGCCCCTCGGTAACGCAAAGATGAAAGACACCCTGGCTATGATGTTCCACAAGGATGGGTGCAAGAATTTTATGCACCGCGATGGATGTCAGCGGGGTGCGTGCTGAAGGTTTCCAAATCATGGTGTTGCCGGTGATGGCGGCCAGCAACGAGTTCCAAGCCCAAACTGCCGCAGGAAAGTTGAACGCCGAGATGATTCCCACCACCCCCAAAGGGTGCCATTGCTCGAACATCCGGTGATTTGGTCGTTCGCTGGAAAGTGTGACCCCTGAAAGCTGGCGGGAAAGACCCACCGCAAAGTCACACATATCGATCATTTCCTGAACTTCTCCCTCTCCCTCAGCAAGAATCTTACCTGTTTCCAAGGTGATCAACATTCCAAGATCTTTTTTGTGAAAGCGTAGGGCCTCGCCAAACTGCCTGATGATTTGGGCGCGCACAGGCGCAGGAACCCGACTCCATTTGCCGAAGGCAGCCTGCGCGTTGGTTACCATGGTTTGGTAATCACTTTCCGAGGCTGTAATCACCTTGGCCAAAGTTTTACCATTGGAAGGGTTGATGGACTCCACCAGTGTGCCACCCGGATGATGAAACCAACCATTCGAATAAACCCCGGTTAGGTTTCCCACCAAACCCAATTTTTCCAAGATAGCTTCCACCATGGGTCACCTCCGATGATGTTCCACCAAGGCCTGATCCAGAATCCTTACCGCGGTGGCGGCATCCCTTTCGTGAATGACCAATGGCGGGCAGAATCGAATGGCACTTTGCCCACAGCCCAGTAACAACAAACCCTTCAGGAAGCAGGATTGCACCAACGCATTGCGAAGCTCCACATCTGGCTCCATCGTCTGGCGGTCCTTCACCAGGTCAATCGCCAGCATTAATCCCAAACCGCGGACATCTCCGACCACCGTGTGTTTGTCCTTCAGCGCCACCAACAATTCTTTCAGGTAATCACCCACAACCCTGGCATTATGAATCAACTCCTCTTCAAGAATAGCGATAGTTTCCAACGCTGCCGCACAGGAAATTGGGTTTCCGCCAAAGGTGCTGGCATGCGAACCCGGCTGCCAAGTCATCAGATCTTCCCGGGCGATCATGGCACCTAGTGGCATACCAGACGCAATTCCCTTGGCCAGGCAAGTGATATCCGGTTCAACCCCGAAATGCTCCATGGCAAACATCCGACCAGTTCGACCCATGCCACTTTGAACTTCGTCTGCCACCAGAAGGATTCCATGCCTGCGGGTGATCTCACGAAGTTTTTGATGAAATTCGATGGGAGGCACCAAGTACCCGCCCTCGCCCTGAATTGGTTCGACCACCACAGCGGCTACTTCATCCGGCGAAATGGTATGCCGGAATAAGACCTTCTCAATTTCATCCACACAGGCAACCTGGCAGCCGGGATAGGTCTTGTTCATCGGGCAACGAATACAGTTGGCATAAGGGGTGTGAACGACTCCCGGGACCAACGGTTGGAAGCGGTGCCTTTGGATGGCTTTGCTGCCCGTCAGCGAAAGTGCCCCCATGGTTCTTCCATGAAATCCACCAAAGAAGGATATCACCAAGTTACGGCGGGTATGGTAACGAGCCAGCTTGAAGGCAGCCTCCACACTTTCGGCGCCGGAGTTGGCAAAGAACACACGCTTGGGTGAACTGCCCGGAGCCATCATCGCCAGCTTGCGCGCAAGATCTGCCTGTGGTTGATAATAAAAATCCGTGCCAGACATATGGATCAGGTTTTCCGCCTGTTGCTGAATGGCCCTGACAATCCGGGGGTGACAATGGCCTGTGGAGCAAACTGCGATGCCCGAGGTAAAATCCAGGAAAAGATTGCCGTCCATGTCCTCCAGCACCGCGCCACGGCCTTGCTTCGCAACCAAGGGATAAAAGCGCGTGTAAGAAGGCGAAGTGTATTGCTCGTCGGTTTCGATGATCTTTCGGGATAACGGCCCGGGAAGATCGGTGTGGATGTCCGGAACCTGCAATAGCTCAATCTGTGTCATGGCAATTCCCTCCTGATTTGCGACGATAGGCCGAGGGATTCATCTATCAAATTCTACGCTGTATATGCGCACATCGAGCCTGCGGATGGATAAAATAATGAGTAGAGACAGCCAGGCCAGCCGATGCCCAGCCAAAATCATCGGCCCCACGGAGGATCGAGCCATGTCGTTTGCCATCCACGGACCGCACGAAAGAATCGAAACCCACAACAAACGCGAACGATTTGCCTTGCAGCTATTTGACAGGCTCTGGCTGCAATACCGCTCCCGTGTGCAATATGTGCAGGTGTACGAAAAGCTGGTGCATGAGGCGAACGCCACATTCTTTAACGACCATATCGCCCTGCGAACTTTCGCCAACCAAGACCCTCAAACCGGTATCTCAACCCTTTCCCGTATTTTCGAGGCCCTTGGTTACCGCGGAGTGGAATGCTACCAGTTTGAAGACAAACACCTTGGTGCGATCTATTTTCAGCACCCGCATCCGAAGTTTCCAAAGATATTTATCTCGGAATTACGCACCTGGGAACTTTCTTCCACATCCCAACGAATCATCCAATCGCTGCTTGCATCTCATCGACTAGCACCATCCGTAGAACTGCTTTCAGGCCTGCAAAATTTGGAATCCTTGCCCAAGGAAGAAGCCAACACCCTGCTGGCGCAGGTTGATTCCTACTTTCTGGAACTGCCCTGGAACTTGCCCGTGAGGGAACATGTGCTGGAATTAAACAAAGAGACGCAGTACGGCGCATGGGTGCTGGTGCATGGCTATGCGGTCAACCATTTTACCTCGCTAATCAATTCCCATGGACCGGGCCCGCTTTCGGATATCGATAAAACCAGCCAGGCACTCGCCAAGGCTGGTGTTCCGATGAAGAGGGAAATCGAAGGCGAAAAGGGATCCAAACTGCGACAGACTGCAACCGAGGCGGTCATGGTACAAGTTCCGGTAATGGATGGCGGTTCACAGATCTTACTACCATGGTCTTATGCTTATTTCGAATTGGCGCAACGCGACCCCTTTGTGGATACCAAGACTGGCAACGAAACTCGTTACGAGGGTTTCCTCGGCCCGCAAGCCACAAACCTCTTCGAAATGACCCGTCTGAAATAAAACCTTGCATGGTGAACGTGGGGGGTGAACCCCCCGGGAGGATTATTGGTGAAACGCATAAAAGCATTCCCCATCAACCAAACCTCTTTCGCCGGAAGAGGGGGGGGTAATGGGGGAGAAAAATATCAGTCAGGCTAAGGTGAATGTTTTTTGATTTTGGGCAGACCTAGTTCGATTAATCCGGTCCAATTGCCAACTTGGCCACCACCGGCCGGCATATCCTTGGCAAGTCCACGGGTTAGGGCATACCAGCAGAAAAAGCAGTGGTTGCTTGTCTTCCCCGGAAGGGAATCTGGGTTATCTCGCAAAATTTGGTCGCGTATTGCGGTAAGACCTTCACGAAAAATTTTACCCACATAGGGATGCTTGCGGGCCCTGCGAATGATGGTTGAGACATCATCCTGATAAATGTTACCGATTGTTAGCTGATCCAAATCCGAGGCAAAACCACAGCATGGTTTCACTTCGCCCTTGGGGGTGACAATCAGTGCCTGGCCGGGGCCTTCACAGTAATCTTCCTTGAACCATTCTCCATCCCATGCGCCAGTCAGCTTTTCAGCACGCTCCACCGGAGCCAGATGGTTCCAATTCAAAGTCATGGTCAACTCCGGCGAAACCATGATGTACCTGCCAAGAAGTTCCGACCAATCCAATATGGCATTCAATTGTTTGGCTAGGTCTTTGACGGGTTCCAACCCCTGATGGGGAGAACGGCTTGCATAAGAAAGTGAAACTGCATCATCCCGCTTGAATAATTTTTTGGTAACCAGACAGAAGGTTGCAGCCTTGGCGGTATGTTTGCCATGAAACTTGTCGACACTTAAACCGAATCGTCCGGAAAAACCGACTTTTGCCAAAGGCCGAAGCGTTTTGGTGAGTTGCGCTTCATCCTCGAACCATACCCCATTTGTTTGAATCTTGTCGAAACGAAAACCGAGTTCTACAGCCCGGGCAATGATCTTATGGACAAACTCCGGATAAAGGAATGGCTCCCCACCGGTAAGGCCTAAAATTTCCACGCCATGATTGCGAGCATCTTCAAGAAAGCGTAGGGCGGTGGGAATATCAAGCCGATCGGGCCATTCAATCGGCACACAGCAATGTGGGCATGACAGGTTGCACTGGTAGGTGCCGGAAAAAGAAAGATAGTTGGGACGAAAGGTGCGTGTGCGCCTTCGCACAGGACGTGTTTCCGCACGCGAATTGCCATCCAAGTTGAATTGTTCCAAGCTCATTTTCCGAGATCACCCTTTGGCTTTTTTGCCTTTCTTGGTGTTGTTACCGGATTGGATCTGGGCTTTGGGTTCCGGTTGCTTTTTCAGAATTTCGCGCAATTGTTCCACGGTCTTGGGTTGTTCGCCGGCAAGGTTTTTGGTTTCCTCCGGATCTTTTTTGTAGTCGTAAAGTTCAAATACTGCGGTGTCGGAAGGTGCATCCACTTTACGCCATTCGACAAGTCGATGGGTGGAGGTGCGAACAGCCCTTCCCAGCCCTTCACCTCTGGGATAAACATGCAGAATGTATTCTTTCGTCCTTGCAGATGGTTCTTTCAGAATCGGAACCACGCTGGTTCCCTCGACATTTTTTGGAGCGGGAAGCCCCGCCAGTTCTGCAAGTGAAGGATAAACATCCACCGATTCCACCATGGAGAAAGTTCTGGTATTGGCTTTCGCCACCCCGGGGGCAACAAAAATTAAGGGAATTCGCGTCGCCTGTTCGTAGTTGGTATGCTTGCACCACATACCATGGTCACCCAAATGCCAGCCGTGGTCACCCCAAAGCACGATGATAGTATTTTTGGAGAGCCCGGTATTATCCAAAGCATCCAGAACTTTGCCAAGCTGGGCATCCATGTAACTTACCGCGGCATGGTAACCATGGATTAGGTTACGCTGTTCATCCTCAGGGATGGCACCCTTGGCGGGCATATCCTTGTAATTTCGCAATTCACCACCAAACTGTGGGGCAAAGGCAGGAGCACCCTGGGGAGGTTCCTTGATGGTTGCAAGCTGGAATGACTTTGGATCATAAAGGTCCCAGTATTTTTTGGGGGCGCAGAAAGGCAGGTGTGGTTTCAGGAAACCCACTGCCAGAAAGAATGGCTCGGAGGGCTTTTGGGCTGCTTGCTGTAATCTTCGAACCGCTTCATGGGCAAGTTTTCCATCGCCATAGGCATCGTCAGGGACATCAGCTTTTTCGTACGCGGCACCCTTGGGAAGGTTTGCCGGGTTCATATTTTCAAAAAGCGCGCCTTCACGGGTCTGAGTGGCTTTGTTGGAATCCAGCGCGTAACCGATACTCTTGGCAGAAAAGTGGGGAACACTCCATGATTGCGGGTCTTCTTGGTTGCCATGACCCACATGAAAGATTTTCCCCAAGCCCTCAGTACGGTAGCCATGATTCTTAAAATACTGCGGAAGGGTGATGGCATCAGGGCGAGATTTTCGAAAGTTTGTCGCCAGATCGTAGATGCCCAAGGTCTGTGAACGCAAACTGGTTAGCAGCGCGTTTCTGGAAGGGGAACAGACCGCCTGATTACAGTAGGCGCTTTCAAACACCATGCCCCTGCCTGCAAGTCTGTCGATATTGGGGCTTTTGACTGTCTTATCACCATAGCAGCCAAGGATCGGCTTCAGGTCATCCACGCAAATCAATAACACATTAGGCTTCTGTGCCGCGCCAAGGTGACTGGTAACCATGGCACAGGCAAGAAACGCGAAAATCCATCTCATGGAAGTATCCTATTTGGTTTTTCGAAGATTCATCTTGCAGTCAGGATCGACAGGAACTTCCTTGCCGACCTGATCCACGGGATGGTTGAACATGTAACGCCACACATCCTCATGGATGAACTTTCCAGACTTATCTTTAACCGCGGCACCACCCGGGGTTACGCAGCTATGGGCTTTCTTTTCATCATTCTTCACATCGGCGTCGGTGATTAGCCTGCGGGAGTTTTCAAAAGGCGCGGAAACCTTGTCCACATTCACAATCGGACCATATTTGTTCAGGCCAAGCAATTGCCAGGATCTGCAATAATGATCACCCTTCCAGCCACCATCCAGAACATGGCTGAAGCCGAAGAATCGATTGGAAGGAGTGGCGGAAGGAATTCCCTGCCAATTGTCGTACTGGTCGCGTGGACCGCAGAACATCACAACCCGGTCAACTTTCTGATGGATGGCAAAACGCGCGGCAGTGGTGGAACCATGGGAACTTCCGGAAAGAATCACGCGATCCCAGCGCAGATCTTTGCCATCAGGTGTGAGGAAATACCCCCAGTTGCCCTGTGGGTTGTTCTTGGCTAGCCACTTTACAAACTGAATGGATCGTTCCATGATGCCATCCGGCTTGGGAATATTCACCACATCGGAGAAGTCTTCCCCGGTGGCAGCTTCTAAACGGATCTTTCCCAGGAACTTTTCGTCTGCCGGGGGTGGCTCCTTGCCAAACTTGCCGAACCAGCCATTGGCATAATGCACCTGTATGGCATGGAGGCCATAACTTGTCAAACGATCAAAAAGCTGGGAATTGTAGCCCATCAGCCAGATTACCAGCTTGCCCTGCGCTGGCACCCGGGTATCCACACTGGCATTTTCAAAGTCCGCGGGTTTACCATCTTTCTCGAAGACAAAGTCGATTTCCGGATGAGCCTTGGCACGCGGATCAATCTTGCTGGCACGCTCCTTAAGATCATGCTTTTTGGGGGCTGAATCCTTGTAAGTAAAGGCAGCGCCCTTTGCAGCGGCCTTTGCCTTGGATTTGGTATCCTGCGCCTGAAGGACAAAAAGTGGCGCAAGAAATACAGCAGCCATCAGAATCAAAATAAATCGCTTCATCTTCGTGGAGCTTTCAAAAAAATTAGAAAGGGAAAGTTAACGGATAGCCTTGATGTCCAGCACATGGCTGGTAGCTAGGCCATTGCCAAAAGTCTTGAAGTCGTTGAATTTCCAAACCACTTTCTTGTCGCGGGTGACTTCAAAAAGTTGGGGGTTGTTCGGGCCGGCATGGCAATTTCCGACAATGATATTCCCGTTGGGAAGGGCGTGCAGAGTGGTAACCCATGCAAGCTGGATGCCGGGCAGTTCATTGTGGTCAATCTTCCAGACGATCTCACCCTTGGAATTTACCTCCAGAACCCGGTTATTGTTACCCCCGGCGATCAGGGTGTTTCCATTCGGAAGCCTGATGGCGCCGTAAACCTCGATTCCATGGCCTTCCACGCCATGGCCGGGTGCTTTGGGTCTGCCACCAAGTTCCATCTGATAAGTCCACACAACTTTGCCAGTGGGATCGTATTCACGAATCTTTCCGTCACCTTCATGGCAGACGAGATAATTACCATTCTCAAGTTTGCGAGCCATGCGGGTATCGCGGTGCGGATTGGGATTTTCAACAGTCAGAGAAACTTCACGGACAATCTTGCCTTCCCGGTTCACCTCGATAATTCGGCGATTGCCAGACTCGGCGATCATGACATTTCCATCGGGAAGCTGCTGGAAGGCGTGTACCTCAATCCTCCCGGTATATCCGGCCTTTGGTTTGCATTCATATTGCCAGACCACCTTGCCTTCGCGATTCACCTCGGCGATCACCGATTTGGGCAGGGGCAAAAGCACATTGCCATTAGGCAGCAACTGGATGTCGTGGGTTTCCGCCTTGTTGGCGAATTCCCATTCCACCTTTCCCTGCGCGTCCACAATGGCAACCTTGCCTTTGTCGGCTGCGAGCACGCGGTAAGAGGGTTCAGCGGCAAGAACAAGTGTACAAGAAGTAAAAAGGGAGCAAAGCGCCAGCAAATGTTTCATAAAAATAGTTCCTTGATTAGGCCATAACCTCGCGAATGGGTTCCGCACCCTCCACGCCGACAAGTTTCTGATCCAGCCCGCCGTAGAAGTAAGTGAGTCTTTCCGGGTCAAGGCCCATGCGATCCAGGACGGTGGAATGCAGGTGCTTCACATGGAAGGGTTTCTCGACAGCCCTGCTGCCAAGTTCATCGGTGGTACCCACAGTGGTTCCACCCTTGATACCACCACCCGCCATCCACATGGTAAAGCCATAGGCATTATGGTCGCGGCCACTACCCTTGGCGTATTCCGCGGTGGGTTGCCGGCCAAACTCGCCACCCCAGATGACAAGGGTCGAATCCAGCATACCCCGCTGCTTCAGGTCGCTTAGCAGGCCTGCAATGGGAAGGTCTGTCTCACCGGCATGCATGTTGTGGTTGAATTCTAAATCGCCATGGGCATCCCAGTTATCATCGTTGTGGGCACCACCGGAGTAAATCTGAATGAAGCGAACGCCACGCTCTGCCAGTCTTCGTGCCATCAGGCATTGTCTGCCGAAAGCGGCGGTCTTGGGATTGTCCAGCCCATACAGTTTCAAGGTTTTGTCTGTCTCCCGAGTGATATCGGTTGCCTCTGGCGCGCTGGCTTGCATGCGGTAAGCAAGCTCATAGCTTGCAACCCGGGCATTCAGCGCACTGTAGGAACTGTTTAAAGAGGAATGTTCCTCGTTGTAAGATTTGAGGGCATCCAGAATGCGCCGTTGCTGATCCTCGCTCATGTCCGACCTTCTCGCAAGGTCCAGAATGGGTGATCCCTGCGAGCGGAACAGGGTTCCCTCATATTGGGCAGGCATATAACCACTCGACCAATTCTTGGCACCACTAATCGGACCACCACGGGGGTCCAGCATCACCACGAAGCCCGGAAGGTTCGAGTTTTCACTACCCAGACCATAGTTCACCCAAGAGCCCATGCAGGGCGAACCGGAAATAACCTTGCCGGAATTCATCTGCAGCATGGCAGAGCCATGAATGGGTGAATCCGCGGTCATGGAGTGAATGAAGGCCATGTCATCCACATGCCTGGCAAGATTGGGGAAAAGATCACTCACCCATTTGCCAGACTGGCCATATTGCTTGAACTTCCACCTTGGTTCGACAACCCGACCTTGATTCTTGTGGCCACCCCTGCCAAAAGTCTTCACGGTAATGGTCTTTCCATCCATTCCCACCATGTTGGGTTTGTAATCGAAGGTATCGATATGGCTTGGGCCACCATACATGTAAAGGAAAATAACGGACTTGGCCTTGGGATCGTGGTGTGGCTTTTTGGGTGCCAAAGGATTGAATGGGGCAGCGGCATGGGCCTTAAAGAAAGAATCTTCCAGCATTCCCGCCAACGCAACACCCGTGAAACCCGCACCGGATTGCCAGATGAACTCCCTACGGGTTCTGCCACAAAAGTTCTTTGTCATATTGCACCAGTATTCGTAGTTTTAGTTAGTTTAAAAAAAGGAATTCATTCAGGTTCAATGCCACCAGACAGAACCTTCTAAGCGCTTCTTCTTTTGTAAGGCCATCCTGCCGGACAGATTCTTCCAGGAACTTTAATCCGCGTTCCACCTCCGCAGAAGATGGGCTTCGTTGGTAAACTCTTCCCAGCACCGTGGATACCTGCTTGCGAGAATCATCCCCAACCGCAGACTGAACGCTTTTGGCAAAGAGCGCTGCCTGCTCATTTGCGAAGTCACCGTTAATGAGTGCCAACGCCTGGGAAGGCTGGGTGGTGGTGAAGCGCTGTGGGCAGGGCGAATCAGGGTCGGCTGCATCAAAGACATTTAAAAGTGGAACGGCGAGTGATCGCTTGATGTGAACATACACACTGCGTGAGGCCGCCTCTTCCGGCGTGGATTTACCCCACCCGCTACCCGGACGCGATTGGCCGGCAAGCACCTCTTTGGGAATAACCGGATACACGCTGGGCCCGTCTTTCTTTTCCAGATTCAGGTTGCCACTTACAGACAGGATCGCATCCCGCAATTCTTCAGCGGTAAGCCGACGCAGATCAAAATGGGAAAGAAGGTCATTCTCGGGATCTTTCTGCTGCGCCTCGGCAGATGGGTTTGAACCCATACGAAACGCGTTCGAGGTCAGGATCAGCCTTTGCAAGGGTTTCAGCTTCCAGCCGTTGGCAACCAGCTCGCTTGCCAGGTAGTCGAGAAGCTCGGGATGCGTGGGTGGAGTACCCATGTAACCGAAGTTGCTGGTCGAGCGGACAATTCCCCTGCCAAAGTTAAACTGCCACAACCTGTTGGCCATCACCCGGGCGGTCAGCGGATTGGTATCGCTGGCTATCCATTCTGCCACGATCTTTCTTCTTCCCGAAGTCTGTGAACCTTGTTCTGCATCGGGAATTTTAGGGTTGGAACTGTTGGCTGCAACCATGACACCAGGAAAACCCGGGGTTACCTTTTCTCCCTTGGCCGCAGGCATACCGCGAATAAGAATGAACGTTTCGCGGGGTTTGCTTCCCTGCTCAATAACTGCCAGTGCTGTTTCACGCACCAAGGGTTTGTTCTTGTTCAACTCTTCGCGCTGCGCCCTTAGCTTCAGCCATTCCTGATGTTCCTCCTTGGATATCAGAGAACCGGAATGCTTTTCAAACAGTGGAACCTTATGGACTTCATGTTTGAAATCATCCCGCTGACCACCGGGCAGTTTTGCCTGAAAATCCGATTCGATCTTTCCGATTCGACGATTGATATCGCCCAACTTTGAATCATAATCCCGGGCCTTGATTTCTAATTCCCGAAGTTTTTGCGCATCTGCCTTTCGACCTCCTGGCACTATTCCTGAAAGATCCTTGATATCGCCATCGACAATGCGCTGCGAGGCAGGGCCATTCCCATAGCTGTTAATGCCATGGAAGAAGGCCATGAAACGGTAGTAGTCCTTTTGGGGGAACGGATCGATTTTGTGATCGTGGCAGCGAGCACAGCCAACGGTAAGACCCAGGAATGTCTGCCCGGTGGTGGACACAATATCATCCAACTGATCGTAGTAGTGCAAAAGCGGGTCCGCGGGTTCATCATCCCATAAACCAAGCCGAAAGTAACCGGTCGCCACCATACTGTCACGGGTCACGCGGTCCAGTTCATCACCGGCAAGCTGCTCCCGAATGAACTGGCTGTAGGGCATATCCTTGTTAAAAGCTTGAATCACATAGTCGCGGTATTTCCAGGCATTGGGCTTGATACCATCTCGTTCGAAGCTGTTGGTTTCCGCGTAACGCACAAGGTCCAGCCAATGCCGGGCCCAGTGCTCGCCGTAATGACGCGAGGCAAGCAATGCATCCACCCTGTTCTCATAGGCATTCTTGGAATCATCCTTTAAGAAAGATTCGACGTCGGCTGAAGTGGGGGGCATGCCGGTAACCGCAAAGTGCAACCTGCGCAGAAGTGCAGTCTTGTTGGCAGGTGCGGCTGGAGAATAATTATTGTCTTCCAATTTTCGAAGAATGAAGGCATCCACCGGGTTGCGAACCCACGCAGTATCCTTAACTTGGGGCACCGTCGGTTTCTTCACAGGCTTGAAGGCCCAAAAGTTACGCGCTTCCTCATCCACCTTGGGTGGGCCATGGCTTTTCATGGCAGAAGTACCTCCATCGGCGTAGGGAACCCCCATCTTCAGCCACTTTTCCAAAATGTCGATCTGTGCCTGGGGAAGTTTCCCCTTGGGTGGCATTTTCATTTCGCCATAACGGATGGCATCCAAGAGGATGCTTTCCCCCGGCTTGTCCAGCAGAACCACTTTGCCACTATCGCCACCCTTAAGAAGTTCTTCACGGGAAGATAGATTAAAACCACCTTTGACTTTTTTCTCAGCACCGTGGCATGACATGCAATGAGCCTGAAGAATAGGCTGAACTTCTTTGTTGAAAAAAGTCTTGGGGTCAGGCTCGGCACCGATTAAAGCTTTATCAAACCCCAATAACAGATTCAGGGCCAAAAAACATGGCAATATATGTTTCAAAGAAGACCTCATCTTGTCATCACTGGTGGGAAGTAACTTTATAATCAGGCATTTTTCCCATCTTGGGTGCCAGCTTTGCTTTATGAATTATAGGTTAAAACATCCTCTGGCATGGCACAAGGGAATGGGTTATCATAATATTTTCATTAATGAAAATGATTGACATCGTAATCATGCCCCACGCCCCCTACCATAGGCATTGAAATGCACCCCAAAGTTAGCTCCTTAAGAAAGAAAAATAGCTCCACTTCGCTTCATCAGGCATCGCTACTCAGACACCTGAACACCAAGGTGGTTTTAGAAGCTTTGCAAAAGTACGGTGCTCTTTCCCGCGCGGACATTTCAAGGATTACAGGAATCAGTGGTCCTACCATCACAAGGACTGTCAAAGACCTTCTGGATGACAGGTTGGTTGAAGAAGGTGAACCCATTCGCAACCAGTTGGGAAGGCCCGGCAAAGTCGTTCGCATGGCCTCCTCCAAGGTGATTGTGGTTGGGGTGGTAATGGAAAAAGGTCTCGCGCAAATATGTTCAGCGGGCCTAAATGGTGAACAGGCTCCTGATGTAGAATCTTTTGCCATCCCCCAAACCTATGAGGAATTAATCCGCCAGCTTGCCAACTCCATCAAAGGTAGAAAATCCAAGGCTGGACAGCGAATTTTGGGGGTTGGGGTCATTCTTAATGCCTTGGTTCACAGTAAAGATCAAACTGTCTTTTCATGCCCGGAGTTGCCTTTCCTGGAAAATCGCAAATTTGCCAAAGACCTTTCCTCGGCCACCGGCTTGGAAATGGTCCTTTGCAAGCCTGCCATGGGACTATGCCTGGCGGAACGGCTAATCAGGGAAATGCCCGACCTGCTCAACTTCGCGGTTGTGGATATTCGTAATGGCTTCGATGTTGGCGTGATCGTGGATGGCAAACCTTTGGAAGGTCACGCAGGCTTGGCGCTTAACCTCCACCCGGATGGATTCTCGGGTGAAGCCTCTTACGCCTCCGAAATGGAATCCAACCCAAAGCTACTGTTGGATCAGCTTGCGATAAGGCTGGAACAGGTTCTTCGAATATTCAACCCTGAAAAACTATATCTGGCTTCCGAGCTTTTGCCGGATAGCACGGAAGTGATAAATCAGCTTGCCGACTTGCTGAAGCAAAAAGGGCTTCCCGAGGTCTATCATACCTGCGAGATAAAACTGGCGATGGCAAAGCCTCATCAGGCCTCCATAGCTGCCATCATCACCGCGCTGACAACCGGAAGAAAGCACAGCATCCGTTAGGTAACATTCACGATGGCCTTGATGACCTTGCTTTCCGGGTTCATCCAACCTGGGAAGGCTTCGATCATTCCATCCAGTGGGGCGTGGTGCGTAATCCATGGTCTGGTGTCGATCTTCCCATCTTCAATTAGCTGAATGATTCGCACAAAGTCCCCAGGCAGTGCATTTCTACTGGCAAGGAAGGTCATTTCATGGCGGTGCATCAGGGTTTGGGTAAAGCTAATCACATCCAGCGTGATTCCCACCCATACCAATCTGCCGCCAAAGGCTACATAGTTATAGGCATGGCTCATGGATTTGTTACTGCCTGTGGCATCGACCACCACATGCGCCAGCCTGCCGTTCGTCATTTCCTTGAGGGTTTCGAGTTCCTTGCCATCGCCCTTGGAAAGAATGACATCTTTTACCCCCATGCGGGTGCGGACAAAGTCCAGCCTTTGCTCATTCATATCCATAACAATCGGGCGCGCACCGGAAAGCTTGACAAATTCCAAGGTGGAAAGTCCGATCGGGCCAGCGCCAATAATCAGGGCGTTTTCCCCGGGCATGGCTTTGGAGCGATTTACCGCATGGGCACCGATGGCCAGGGTTTCCACAAGTGCCAGTTGCTCAAAGGTTAATTTTTTAGAAGGAAAAAGCTTGCGCGCCGGAAGTATGAAATAGGGGCGAAGGCCGCCATCTGCATGAACACCCAGTGTTTGGTTGTGTTCACAGGCGTTGGTGAAACCGCGTTCACAGCTATGGCACTTCAGGCAATTCATGTACGGTTCCACGCAGCAATGGTCGCCAGCCTTGATATGTGTGACATTGCTGCCAACCTCGACCACTTCGACTCCAAGCTCGTGGCCGGGAATACGAGGATAGCTGTAAAAAGGCATCTTTCCCAGATAGCCACTGTAATCACTTCCGCAAATGCCAACTCTGTGAACCTTCAAAAGGGCCTCATCTGGATCCGGCTTGCCGGGTTCCGCGATATCGATCATTTTGAAGTTCTTGGGTTGTTCCAGCAGGATTGCCTTCATGGTTTGTTGGCCCTTAGTTGTGTATGGCTATCAAGGTTCCGATAGGAGAATATCATAGCGGTGGGCCGCATGCGGGGTGAAGAAAAATGCCTTGCTCTGGTGTTGATATTTAACTGTCTAAGTTTCTTTCACCTTGTTTTGCAGAAATATTGGTCGTAAGATTCACCGCTGAAGTGTGTACCTTCCAACTTGTTGGAAACACCGGTCGAGTTATTCAGGCAATTCAAAAAGAAAGGGTCTTAACATGGCACGCACCTCCAAAAGAAAGAATCGGAAAAAGAGACTTAACATCAAGAGAAAGTGGAAGCGCAATCTGCGTTAATACCACTATTGCTTTGGGGCTTGCATCATGAAAAGAAAACTGATTCCCTTGCTGCTGTTTGTCAGCTTGATGGGAATTGGTGGTGTGGTTGGTGCAAGCCTGCTGAAGCCAGCCAACAGACCTGCACTGCAAGCAAAAGTATCTTTATCAGCCAGTCAGGCAATTCAAAATGAATCCTATTTGCAGCCCGGCGATTGGCCGCAGTTTCGCGGGCCGAATTCCAACGGTATCAGTAATTCCAAAAACCCGCCTTTGAAATGGTCTTCCAGTGAGAATCTTCGCTGGACTACCAAGCTGCCCGGCCCGGGGTCCTCTTCGCCGATTGTTTTGGGAAACAAGGTTTTTGTGACCTGCTATTCCGGTTACGGGGATGGTTCCAATGGCAGCAAAGATAACCTTCTAAGGCATTTGATTTGTCTGAACCGCAAGGATGGATCCATCCTTTGGGAAAAGAAAATCAAATCCGCCGGTCCTGAAGACACTTTCTCTGGTTACATTACTGAGCATGGCTACGCCAGCTCCACTCCGGTGACCGATGGTAAGGCAATCTATTGCTTTTTCGGCAAAGCGGGCGTTTATACCTTTGATCTGGAAGGCAGGGAACTTTGGAATGCCCCCGTTGGCACCATGTCTTCCAACAGGCGCTGGGGTTCTGCCAGCAGTCCGATATTGGTGGGTGACAAACTGATTGTGAACGCTTCCGAGGAGGCCCGTGCTTTGCTGGCGCTGGATAAAAACACCGGCAGGCAGCTTTGGAAAGCCGAGGGTGCCAAACTGGAACTGTGCTACGGTACTCCTGCGCTGTTCAACACCCCCCAAGGTCGCATGGAACTGGTTCTGGCCCTGCCTGGCGAATTCTGGGGGATTAATCCAAACACAGGAAAACTTTTCTGGCTGGCACAATCCTCCCTTACCGGTAATGTCTCGCCAAGCGTGGTGATGGCGGATGACATCGCCATAGGATTTGGTGGTTTTCCCCGCACTGGTGCCGTTGCTATTCGCGCGGGAGGTTCGGGAGATGTCACCTCAACGCATGTAATTTGGGAAACAACCAAGGGATCTTATGTGCCCTGTGGCGTTGTGCATCAAGGTAACATTTTTTGGATGGATGACCGGGGGCTGGCATCCTGTGCAGAAACCAAAACAGGCGCCCTGGTATTTCAGGAACGCGCGGGAATCGAGGGGGGCGGCGGGGCTTCACGGGCGGTCTATGCAAGCACGGTGATGGCGGGTGGCCATTTTTTCAGCGTCACTCGCAAGCAGGGAACCGTGGTGTGGAAAGCCTCGGAAAAATTTGAACAGGTGGCTATCAATCGGTTCGTTAACGATCCAACCGACTTTAACGCCAGCCCTGCCATTGCAGGCGACCAGATATTCCTCAGATCGAACCAGGCAATCTATTGCGTGGGTAATTAACTTACTTCGATTTCACATCAATAAGGTATTTTCCATCGGAACTGGGAACCGTGATGGAAATGGGCGTGTTCTCGATACTGCTGTAATTCTCGGGGACAACAGATTTGGGTATGGAATCGAAGTTTCCATTTCTGCCCTCATCGTCCTGGGACTTTGAAATCTTCTTGGGAGATGCAAACTTTTGCAAAGTGACTTTGTATGTTCCGGCTCGAACACCTGCCTTGTTGTTGGTCTCCAGGGTGAATTCTCCCTGTTCGTTGGTTCCCCCATATGCGGGTGAACCACCCTTTGAGGGGACTATGGTTATGGAACCATTATCAAAGGGTTTACCATCGACAGTGACTGTGCCTGAAACAGGATGAAACCTTTCGCCACATCCAACGAATGCAAGAAGTGGGATAAAAACCAGCAAATTTTTATGGCAAAGTAACTGCCTGACCATCGGCTTTAGCTCCCAATCTTTGAAACATGGTATGATCCACGCTCTCGGTCAAAAATCTAACAGCACCATCCCCAAAAAGAAAGTTAGCTCCACCCACATGTTGGGATTTAAAACCAAGCTCGGTAGACCAATTACAAGGCCGCTTGCAACCATCCGCATCTGCATTATTACAGGAGAAAAAGTTAATTGGGTAAATGGTGGAAGCAAGACCCTGCCCCCCATTGGCGGCACCCCAACCAGAGTTTGCATGATTGGAACAACTTGGCCTTGTTTCACCAAATAAAATTGTATTGCTTAAGCCATCGGTAATATCTGCAATACGCGCCTGATAGCCTCTACGACTATAAACTCCATTGGGATTTGCGGTTGCGGATGGGTCATATGGCCCCAAAGCATAAGTATTAAAATTGGCACTGGTACAACTGCAATTGGGATTGTTAATCTGGGCGCCTGAACCACCACTTGCCACATAGTTGGACTTTGCCATTCCATTGGTTGAGTTTGTAGCTGGATCAGTATCTGAAGGGCAAATATAAGTTTGAACTACTGTTGATCCAAGTAATTTCGTTGTCCCGGGATAAACCTGCCCATTGGGTGGGGCATTAAGATCATACAGTTTAAATAGGTTTTCCATTTCAATGAATGGAAGAATATCCACCAGCCCGCCGGGACGGTCCAAGGCCGCACTGGTTCCAAACCTGTTACCTGCCGGAAACTTTCCATAAACGCCTTCGTAATTTAACTGGCCTAAACCAATTTGCTTAAGATTATTACCACACCGCATTCTGGCGGCGGCTTCACGAACTTTCTGAACTGCTGGAAGCAGCAAGCCAATCAAAATCGCAATGATTGCGATAACCACCAATAACTCAATCAGGGTAAATCCCCTGGGACTTTTCTTAGTTACATTAGCCTTCATGAAAACAGCCCTCATCGTAAAAAAGATAATAATGGCGGGAAATCGATGAGATATCTTGCTCTAAATAGTATCGGCATTCTGAATTCAAGACAATTAATCTTGCCGACTCAATCAATGCAATAATGAAAATTTTAACGATTTTAACGATTACTAGTCTGCCGATAACTAATGCCGATAACTAATCCTGTTAAAGTTGAAAATCTTCTTTGAACACGCTGCTTTGGCCTGAAAGAACTTTTCTGATCCGTGCCCAAAGATTATGATGAAATCTAATAATGTTGGTTTTCCCACCTGTATTAGAGAAGCTTGTTATCATGCCAAGATTTGCCTTTACAATTGTTTCGGCGTGGATGTTTGTCGTTGCCCTTCAGGCGGCAGAAAAGCCCATCGAATTCAACCGAGACATAAGACCCATCCTTTCTGAAAACTGTTTCGCCTGCCATGGACCGGACTCGGGCACCCGCAAGGCGGGACTCCGCTTGGATACCGAGGAAGGTGCCAAAGGAAAACGCAAGGGTGATGCAGCCATCATTCCAGGTAATGCCAACGCCAGCGAGGTTTACAAGCGGTTGGTTACCCATGAAGCCAACGAGCTTATGCCGCCCGCCAAATCAAATAAGAAACTCGAAGAAAAGCAGAAGCAATTGATCCGCGATTGGATCAATCAAGGTGCCAGGTGGGAGGGACACTGGGCTTTCCTGCCCTTGAAAAAACCCACGGTGCCTGGCCTTCAAAACATAAGCAATTTTGTGGCAAGCCCCATCGATGCCTTTGTTTTGGAAAAACTTGCTGAACAGGGAATGAAGCCCAGTCCCCAGGCAGACAAGATAACCCTGTTGCGAAGACTTGCGTTCGACCTCAATGGACTTCCACCCACGCCCGAGGAAGTTAAGGCCTTTCTGGATGACAAAAGCGAAAAGGCTTATGAAAAGCAAGTGGATCGCTTGCTGGCTTCGCCGCATTATGGTGAACGCATGGCAGTGTTCTGGCTGGACCTTGTGAGATACGCCGACAGTGTTGGTTATCATGGCGATCAGCCGGTAAGTGTCTGGCCGTATCGTGATTGGGTGATTAATTCCTTTAACAAGAATTTACCTTTCGATCGTTTCACATTTGAGCAGATCGCCGGAGACTTGATTCCCAACCCCAACATGGAGCAAAAGATTGCAAGCGGTTACAACCGCCTGGGCATGATGAGTGCCGAGGGCGGGGTGCAGGATCGAGAATATCTGGCAAAGTATGCCGCTGAAAGAGTTCGCAATATCAGTGGGGCCTGGCTTGGAACAACTTTTGGTTGCGCGGAATGCCACGACCACAAGTTTGATCCATTTTCCATGAAAGACTTCTACAGCATGGAAGCCTTCTTCGCGGACATTACCGAGAAGGGCCTTTACGGCGGCAGTGATTTCGGCCCGCGCATGACCATACCCAACGCCCAGCAAAAAGCGGAGCTGGATTCCCTGGATGCAAAGATATCCGGCATTCGCAAAAAGCTGGATACCCAGACCATGGAACTGGACAAGGAACAGGCAGCCTGGGAATCTTCCTTCAAACAATCTCCCAAGTGGACGATATTAAAACCTTCCAAGGCTGTTTCCAAGGGGGGAGCCAAGCTTGATATTCAAGCAGATGGCGCGGTGCTTGCCTCCGGTAAAAAGCCGGACAAGGACACTTACACTCTGAACTTGAAGCTACCCAAGGGAACCTTCACCGCCATGAAGATCGAGGCCCTGCCGCACGGATCACTTCCGGCTGGTGGTTCCGGGCGGGCGGGCAACGGCAACTTTGTACTTTCGGAATGGAATGTCGGTTTGGAAAACAGCAAAGACAAGTCTTTTACCACCGTTGCGTTTGAGAATGCCAGCGCCACTTTTGAACAGACTATTGCCGGGGAAAACAACCCCTACAAGAAATGGACAGCCAGTTCAGCCATTGATGGCAATGCCAAGGGCGATGGGTGGGGCTGGGCGATTTTGCCCGAGGTTGCCAAACCGCAGCAGGCAGTCTTCCAAGTTAAAGAAAACCTGCAGGGTGATTCCAATATCGTGGTTACTCTTGAGCAGAATCATGGCAAAGGCAGCCACACTCTGGGCCATTTTCGCATTTCCATCACCGATGCGCCAAAGCCTGTGAAAGCGGGTGAGGGCAACTCGGTTCCCGCCGATGTGCTGGCCATCTTAAGTATGGATGCCTTGAAGCGAAACGATGCGCAGCAGCAAAAGCTTGCTTCCTTCCACCGTGGAATTGCCAAGAGTCTGGAAAAAGATCGCGCCGAACTAGCCCAGACACAGGCCAGGCGCGATGCGCTTGAGAAGTCGCTTCCCACCATGTTGGCTACCATTTCCCGTACCCCCCGCACCATCAAGGTGCTGGCCCGTGGCAATTGGATGGATGACAGCGGTGCCGTGGTCCAGCCTGCCACTCCCTCGTTCCTTCCGCAGGCGAATAATCCCGCTAAACAAAGGCTGGATCGCCAAGATCTGGCGCAATGGCTGGTAAGCAGGGACAACCCTCTTACCGCCCGGGTGCTTGCAAACAGGCTTTGGAAAATCTGCTTTGGCCAGGGCCTAAGCCGGAAGCTGGAGGATGTTGGCTCGCAGGGTGAATGGCCCAGCCACCCGGAGCTTCTGGATTGGCTGGCCAGCCAGCTTTACGAAGACAATTGGGACATTAAAAAGTTCATGAAGCGTATTGTCATGAGCACCACCTATCAACAGTCCTCGGTTCCCACGAAAGAAGCGATGGAAAAAGATCCGTTCAATCGCTGGCTTGGCAGGCAGGGACGCCAGCGCATCGAGGCGGAATTCATTCGGGATGTCTACCTTCAGGTGAGTGGCCTTCTGGTGGACAAACAGGGGGGTGCCAGCGTTAAACCCTTCCAACCCCGGGGCTACTGGGCCTACCTGAATTTCCCCACCCGCGAATGGCAGAAGGATGCGGGGGAATCTGTCTATCGTCGGGGATTGTATACCCACTGGCAAAGGCAATACCTGCACCCCGCCATGCTGGCTTTTGATGCATCCTGTAGAGAGGAATGCTCCGCAGACAGGGTGCGCTCCAATACCCCGCTGCAGGCATTGGCGCTGCTGAATGACCCCTGTGCGGTCGAAGCAGCCCGAGTATTTGCAGAAAAGATCTTGAAAGAAGGCGGCAACGCCGACGATACGAAAATTGCGTTCGCATTCCAAAGAACCCTTTCACGACAGCCTCGTGAAAAGGAAAAAGAAGTGCTGCTAAATCTGTTAAAGGCAAGCAGAGATTCACTGGGCAAAGAACCCGCAGCCGTTAAGGAATTGCTAGTGGTTGGTGACCGGCCAGCGGACAAAGATTTACCAGCGCTCGAACTTGCAGCCTGGACCAGTATCACCAGGGCATTATTCAACTTGCATGAAACCATCTCCCGAAACTAGGAACCACGCCATGAATCATCCCAATTTTCAAAATCAGCGCAGGGCCTTCCTTCGCAAGTCGGCTGGCGGCATCGGTTCTCTGGCGCTTGCCTCCATGCTGGATCCATCCATGCTTCAAGCCGCGCCCTCGAGGGGCGTTGTTAACCCCATTCATCACCCTGCAAAAGTGAAAAGGGTCATCTACCTTTACATGGCAGGCGGTATGACTCATTTGGAAACCTGGGATCCAAAGCCAACCCTGGCCAAGTTGAACGGCCAGCCCATGCCAGAATCGGTTACGAAGGGCCAGCAGATCGCCCAGCTTCAGGGAGCCAAGCTGAATTGCCTCGGCCCCCAGCACCCCTTTCAGAAGTATGGCAAAAGCGGGCTTGAGTTCAGCAGTATCTTTCCAGAGATTGGCGCGCGCGCTGCCGATCATCTTTGCATTATCCGGTCGCTGCACACCGAGGCAATCAACCATGACCCCGCCCATACGTTCATGAACACCGGCACCATGGTTCCGGGGAAACCTTCGATGGGTTCATGGCTGTGGTATGGCCTTGGGGCAGAAACCGAAAACCTTCCTGGCTTCGTGGTCATGGTTTCCACCGGAAAGTTTGGCCAAAGCCAGCCAATTGCCGCAAGACAATGGCACTCCGGCTTTTTGCCCAGCAGGTTCCAAGGTGTGCAGTTCCGTGGCACGGGTGAACCTGTGCTGTACATCAACAACCCAAACGGGGTCGATAATGCCCGCCAGCAATCGCTTGTGCGTTCTGTTCAAGAACTGGATCGGCTGGAAAATGAAGTTGTGTCCGACCCGGAGATTGATGCCCGAATCGCCCAATATGAAATGGCATTTCGCATGCAGGCCAGTGTGCCGGAACTCATGGATGTTTCCAAGGAACCCAAGCGCATTCTGGATTTATACGGTGCAAACCCCGGTGATGGATCCTTTGCCAGCAACTGCCTATTGGCACGAAGGCTGGCCGAGCGAGGCGTGCGATTTATCCAGCTTTACCACCGCGACTGGGACCACCATGGAGCAGTGAAGGATCATTCCATGGGTACAGCCAAGGAAGTGGATCGAGGCACAGCGGCACTCATCGAGGATCTTCGCCAGCGCGGAATGCTGGATGAAACTCTGATTGTTTTTGGAACCGAGTTTGGACGCACGCCCATGGCCCAGGGCAGCGGCCGTGACCATCATATGAAGGGCTTTTCCATGTGGATGGCGGGCGGTGGCATCAAGGGGGGCATCAGTTACGGCAACACCGATGAGTTCGGTTACAACGCCGTTGAAAAGCCGGTTCCCGTCCATGATATCCACGCCACCATGCTGCACCTGATGGGTATCGATCACAAACGGCTTAACTTCCGCTTCCAAGGGCGCGACTTCCGCCTGACGGATGTCTTTGGCAATGTGATCAAGGATATACTTGCTTAGTCCGGGCATTTCGGTTGACATACGAACCACACCCATTTAATTTGCACCCTGAAGGTATGCAAATCACCTCTTATTGCACGCTCCTGTCAGGGGTAACTCATGATTCGTCAAAAATGGATTCCCGCGGTTCTTCTTGTTTTGTTTGCTTCTTGCTTTGCAACCGCAGGGCCGGAGGTTGCATTTGTTCCGGACAATTCCATCATGGTTGTGAGGGTGAATGCCAAAAAGTTATGGGGTTCGGATTATGGCAAAGCCATGCTGGATCTGATGAAAAAGGCAGGGCCGAAAGCCATGGAGGAAATGAAGGCCCGTTTTGTTCCAGATCCAACCACCGTGGAATCCGCCACACTCTTTTATATCATGCCCGCCCAACCTGGCAAAGAACCTGACTTTGCGGTGCTTTTGCACCTTGGCAAAGCAGTGGGAGAAAAGGAATTCTTCAAGTCAATTCCGGATGGCGAAGAGGTTAAAAGCGGAAACGCCCGGATGATTTTAATAAATGGCCTTTCATTTCGCGTGCTTGGGGAAGGAAAGGTAATCGCGGGTGGCACTAGTGAACTTGTGATGAAATTAGGCACGAACCTGCCTCCTGCCAAGGGGGATTTGGAAACCTATCTCAAGTCGGAACCCACCGAAACAGTCAGCCTGATGGTAAATTACGCGGTTGCCCCCAAGGAAATCCAACAGTTTGCACCCCCACCGTTCCAGCCATTGATCAGCGGTTTGAAGAGTTTGCAAGCAGGTTTCACCATGGAAAAAAGCCTGCGAGTTAAACTGCAGGTTTTGTATGCAAACGAGGCCCAGGCCAAAGGTTCGCTAGATGCGATCAAAACTTTTGCAAATATGGGATTGTTACAACTTCAGCAGCAGCGCAAGGAATTTGAAAAGATGGTATTTGCTCGCAAAGAAGGCACATTACCTTCCTGGACAGATTTTCCAGAGTTCATGGGGGGAATCATGGGATTGGGCTTTCTCCAGGAAATGGAAAGCCTTTTGAAGAATCCACCCATACAGGCGAATGGTGCAAAACTCACCATGAATTACACCACACCGGAGATTTCCAACAACATGGCGATTCCGGTTCTGGTTGGAATGCTTTTGCCCGCTGTACAGAATGCCCGTAGTGCCGCCCAAAGGGTAAGTTCCGTAAACAATTTGAAAATGATTGGCCTGGCCATGCACAATTACGAGGCAACATACGCCACAGGTTTTCCTCCAGTGGCGATTAGTGACAAGAAAACTGGCAAGCCGCTTCTTAGCTGGAGGGTGGCTCTACTTCCCTATCTGGAAGAGGATACCCTATACAGACAATTCAAACTGGATGAACCATGGGATAGCGAGCACAACATGAAACTGGCTGCAAAAATGCCCAAGGTCTACACTCACCCCACCAAAAATAAACCAGGGGACACCAAAACGCATTATCGGGTCTTTTATGGCAACGGTGCGATTTTTGATATGAACAAGCCTTGTCGTTTTAGGGATATTACCGATGGGACATCGAATACTGTTCTGACCGTGGAGGCGGAGGAACCTGTATTTTGGACCAAGCCGGAGGAATTGCCTTTCGACCCAAAAATGGATTTGCCGAGGCTTTTGATCATCAATGGCAGAACCAACATGGGTTTTGGCGATGGAAGCGTGCGTTCCATTTCGGGCAGCATCAAACCAGAGACACTGAAACTTTTAATTCAGCGGAATGATGGAAATCCCATCCCCCCGCTGGATTAGTTGGATTCAACAATTACGTAGCGTAATGCCGGCTGATCAGATCGTTTTGTAACCAAAGCAGCTTGTTGAAGGCGCGCAGGGCCTTAACCTCAGCTTCCCGGGGCAGCTTTAGATTACAAATAGTGGCAATGATGGCATCAGAAACAAAACCCGCCGTTCAAGCCAGGCACCAAAGGCACCAATAAAGAGGCCGAATCGTGAATTCATTGGATATCTGATTGCTCAAAGCCCATAAATTTGCAAAGATATTCCAACCGGTAGGAAAGGTCAGACCCCAGCTTTCGTTCGTCAACAAGAAGCATGATCACCTCGGGAGAGAGAGCCGAAGGACCATTGCCTAAAGTGGATTGCAAATAACATTAAAAAGATGTCAATATCTATTATGGTGAATTGAATGTTTTCCCAGACGGTTGAATACGCCCTTAGAGCTGTTGTTTATCTGGCTGGAAAATCCCCCAGTCCGGCTATTTGTGAGGAAATTGCCGCCGCCACTAAAGTGCCAAGGCCCTACATGGCCAAGGTCCTTTTGGGGTTGGTGCGTTCCAAGGTCTTGCATTCCCAGCGGGGTCTGGGTGGTGGGGTTTCCCTGCAAAGAAATCCCAAGGAAGTCACCATTCTTGAAGTGGTCAACGCGGTGGACCCCATTATAAGGATCACCAAGTGCCCTCTGGATTTGGCAAGCCATGGTTTTAACCTTTGCCCACTTCATAGACGCATGGATGATGCCCTTGCTAAAATTGAGGAAACTTTCCAGAAAACCACCCTGGATGAAGTATTGGCTCGGCCTGGCGAAAGTATTCCATTATGTGATTTTCCATCTGTTGAGAAACGACAACCATTGGCGCTAGTTTCCACAGAAACTAAAAAAAAACGCGCAAAAAGTTGATTAAGCCCCTCTATGGCCCAAACGCCCCTGATGATAGTTTGTAATTTATTCCTTTAATGCCCTGTGCTGGTAATCGGCAAGGCTATTATTTTGGCCTTTGCTAGATGGCAAAATATTAGAATAAAAGCATAAAGATTTACGGAGTCTTGGAACATGGTCACCGATATTGCAAAGAAAACACTTACCACGCTCATCCAGTACAACCCCTTTCGTTGGGGCAAGGTGCCGGAATCCGACACCTCACAGACCAGCAAATTCCTGCAAGGTCCCCAAAAGCGTGGTTACGAACTTTGGCGCGCCATCAAGATTTTCTTCGAAACGATGAGTGGTTTCCGTGCCCTGCACTTCGTGGGTCCCTGTGTGACTGTATTTGGTTCCGCCAGATTTGGTGAAGACCATCGCTATTACAAGCTGGCCAGGCAGGTGGGTGAAGAACTTGCAAAGGTCGGCTTCACTGTGATGACAGGCGGTGGCCCAGGTATCATGGAGGCTGCCAACCGCGGTGCCAAGGATGCCAAGGGTATTTCGATTGGCTGCAATATCCAGCTTCCCATGGAACAAAAGCATAACCCCTACCTCGATAAGTGGGTTACCTTCCGTTATTTCTTCATCCGCAAGATGATGCTCGTCAAATATTCCTATGCATTCATCGCCATGCCCGGTGGCTTTGGAACCATGGATGAAGTCTTTGAATGCCTTACGCTCATTCAAACGGGAAAGATCAAGGATTTTCCCATGGTCTTCATGGGCAAGGATTACTGGGAACCACTGCTTGGATTTATTAAAGATACTCTCTTGAAAGAACAAACCATCGACAAGGATGATTTCGACAAGCTTATAGTCAGCGATTCTCCGGAGGAAGTGGTAGAAAAAATTCGTGATGTTGCCATGAAACGCTTCGGGGTCAGCTATGGCAAGAAATACAAACCAAGGTGGTACCTTGGCGAATGGGGTTAATCATCGTTTTTTTGAGCGGGGGCTTTACCCCCGCTAGTAACATATCGCTTGGTTTTATTAGTAAGTAGCCCGACCGCCACTCAGGTCAAAGGTTGATCCAGTGGTAAAGGAGCAATCTTCGCTTGCAAGCCAAGCCACCATGGCGGCGGCTTCCTCTTTTTTGCCGAACCTACCCATGGGAATCTTCGAAAGCATGTAATCGATATGCTGTTGGGTAACCTGTTTGAGGATATCCGTCTCGATTACCGCAGGGGTTATGCAATTAACCAAAATATTGGATTGTGCCAATTCTTTGCCCAGGGATTTGGTCAGTGCGATGACGCCCGCCTTGGCGGCACTATAGTGAGATGCATTGGGGTTGCCTTCCTTGCCTGCAACACTGGCAATGTTGACAATGCGCCCGTATTTCATCTCCATCATGTGCGGCACAACAGATCGGCAGCAATGAAAGACGCCGATCAGGTCGATTTCCACAACCTGTTTCCATTCCTCGGGTGAAAGTTCCCAAAGTTTCTTGGTGGAACCTGCGATGCCTGCATTGTTCACCAGGATGTCGATCTTGCCGAATCGTTCAATGGTGGATTTTGCGCCATGATCAACGGATTCGGCGCGGGTAATATCCACTTGCACGCCATGGGTTTGACCCTTGCTGGCCAGTTGGGGGATGATTTGATCCAGTGCTGCGAGATCCCGATCCCAAAGGCAGCAGCTTGCGCCGCTGGCAAGCAGCCTTTCGACAATGGCCAGGCCAATGCCTCTGGCTCCGCCAGTTACTACAGCCACTTTTCCCGCCAGATCAATCTTGTTCATTCTGTTTTTGCTCCTCTTTTTCATTTTTAGACAGGCTAGAAGAGAATGTGTTACGAAGCAAGAAGGAAATGATTTAGTGAACAATCGCCCGAGCCTGTGCGTAGAATAATAAGTGATATTGTTTGAAGTGGCGTAATTGCTTTTCGTGGATGGTTTTACCTGATAGTGTAAAGAAAAGATTCAGGTATCCAAGTTACTTTGATAAAGGGTTGCATCATGAACAAATGGAAAAATTGGACTCTTGCAGGCATGGTTGGTTTAGCTATTTGGGGAAGCCCTGCATTTGGACAAGTAGAAGATCTGGCCAAGAAGCTGAAAAGTGACGATGTTGCAACCCGCAAAGCGGCGGCATACTCACTTGGAAGAATGGGGCCGCAGGCTCGAACAGCGGTTGGCGCACTGGCAGATGCCCTTGCCGACCAAGATGCAAATGTGCGAAGGTCTGCAGCGATTGCCCTTGGAAACATAGGCCCGGCAGCCAAGCCAGCGGTTCCAAAGCTAATTGCCGCATTTAAGAACAGCGATGCCCGGGTAAAAAGAGCGGTGGCATTTGCCCTTAGCAGCATGGGGCCCATGGCACGTGAGGCAGCCTCCGTACTGGCTAATGCAGCCGACGATACGGATGTTGGTGTAAGAACCTCGGTTGCGGCGGCAATGGCTTCCTTTGGCCCAGGTGCCAAGGAAGTGGTACCCACCCTGCAAAAAATGCTGAAGGATAATGATCTCATGGTTCGCCAGACGGCTGTCATGGGACTGGGAAAGCTGGGAGCCAACGCTGGTTCCACGGTGATGGACATGGCTGCCTTGCTGAATGATTCTGATGCCACGCTTCGTTCGCAAACGGCAACAGCTTTGGGAATGCTCGGTGTTTCCAGCCGTAGCGCGGTAGCGGCACTGGCCAAGGCCACCGAAGATCCAGAGGAGATGGTTCGCCAGTCCGCAATTCTATCGCTGGGCAAGATGGGACCAAGCGCCCGGGCGGCGGTTCCCGCAATCGGCAAATTGCTGAAGGACCCCAACCCGGAAATTCGCTATTCTGCCGCCTACTCGCTTGCCGAGATCGGGCCGGATGCCAAGCTTGCCGTGGGCCCTTTGGTAGAGGCACTGGATGATACCGACCTTCAAGTCGTAAGAGAATGTATCTATGCTTTGGGTGAAATCGGCGTGGATGCGAAAGCCTCTCTTCCTGACTTGGCGAAGTTTTTCAAGCACCCGAACCCGGATGTTCGCAAAGATGCCATCGATGCGATTAGCGTGATGGGCCCATCTGCCAGCGGTTTGGTCATGCCTTTGGCCCAAGTTCTGATGGGAGATAAGAACGACCATGTGCGGCTGGCCGCTGCTTATGCCATCAACGAGATGGGGCCCGCTGGTAAACCAGCAGTGGGTGCTTTGGTAAGCGCACTTAAGAGTGACACCTATATTGGTGTGCGCGAGGAATGCGCGCATGCGCTAGCGGCGATTCGCGTGGGCGGGCCGACAGTAATGAACGCTTTGAAGGAAGCCGCGGACAATGATGATCCCGCACTCAGCCAGGCTGCCAAGCTTGCCTTGGAAGACCTGAAAGCTGCATCTGGTGGCGATAACTAACACCGTCCATCGGAGGAAACCAAACATGTACAGCAGCAAGTTTTTTCACAAGGCGACTCTTGCGATGGCTTTTGCCTCGGTCTTTTCCATGACTCTTTTTGCAAAGGGTGGTGGAGGCGGTGGCGGTGGACATGCGGGTGGCGGCGGCGGACATCCCTCGGGTGGTGGTGGTTATCACCCTTCCGGTGGAGGCGGTGGCGGCTATCATCCTTCAGGCGGTGGTGGGGCCGGCGCAGGGTATCATCCTTCAGGCGGTGGGGCTTCCCATCCTTCCAGCGGCGCTCACCCATCAGGTGGTTATCATCCCGCGGGTGGAATTCCACATGCAGGTGGAACTTCGCACCCGGGAAGCACAACCCATTCCACGCACCCAGGACAGTCGACCAATCGCAATGGCGGCTTTCATACCAATGGCGCGAACAGTCGCCATGGTTCCAATGGCGCGAACAATCATCATGGACCCAGTGGCCAGAACCATACCAATTCGGCTGCTAACAGGCACAATTCTAACTCAGGTCACAATCATAACAACGCCAACAATTCTTCCCATAACAACCACAACTGGAATGGTAACAACAACCATAACCATAACTGGAACGGCAACCATAACAATTGGAATGGCAACAACTATCATGTAAACAACTTCAACAACTATGGGGGTTGGGGACATGGCTGGGGTGGCTATGGCGGTTGGGGTGGCTGGGGCTGGGGCGGTTTCGGTTGGGGTTTCGGCTGGGGCCTTGGCTGGGGGTTGGGTTGGGGCCTTGGTGCCCGAATGTTTTACCCCTCCTACTACAGCACCCCCGTCTATGGGGTGGCGACTGATGATGTGGTTTATTCGGGATCAAACCCTTGGCCAGGTTATTACAACACCTATCAGGGGCCAGAGGAAGATGATGCCCCCACACAGGATCTTGCCACAAAGGATTCCACAAAACCTCAATCTTCAAACCCAATGAAGCAACCTGATCCAACAGTACCAGCCATTACCCCCAAGACGGGTAATTTTGGACCGGCTACTGCTTTGGATGATGATTCTGATCCGTGAGATGATTGTAACCGCAGGGGGCTGATCGTTATTTTCCTTCGATCAGCCTCCATACTTCCAAGGCGCAATCCTCGGGGCTTTTCTTGCTGGTATCCACCACTAGTTCGGCGTTTTCAGGCGCCTCGTAGGGGCTGTCTATACCAGTGAAGTTCTTCAATTCCCCTCGGCGGGCCTTTGCATACAGGCCCTTTACATCGCGTTTCTCACATTCCTCGATGGGTGTGTTCACATACACTTCCACAAACTCACCGGGTGCAAACAGATCGCGAGCGGCACGCCTCTCTGCCTTGAACGGCGAAATAAAACTTACAATCACAATAAGCCCGGCATCCACCATCAACTTGGCAACCTCGGACACACGGCGCAAGTTTTCCACCCTGTCTGCCTCGGTAAACCCAAGGTCACGATTCAAACCGTGACGGATGTTGTCTCCATCCAGCATATAGGTGTGCCTGCCCTCCGCATGCAGCCTTTTTTCCAACTGGTTGGCAACGGTCGATTTTCCGGATCCGGACAACCCAGTAAACCATATGCATCGTGGAGATTGATGTTTTAAAAGTGCGCGTTGGGCCTTGCCCACCTCGAGCGATTGCCAGTGAATATTGGTGGCACGCCTGAGGGCAAACTCGATCATACCCGCACCAACGGTGGCGCAACTCAGCTTGTCAATTAGAATGAAACCGCCCAGGAATCGGTTGGCGGTATATGGTTCAAAGACCACAGGGTGAGTGGTGCTGACCGTGACAACGGCTATCTCGTTTAGGTTGAGCACTTTGGCTGCCAGGTGAGAGCCGTTGTTGATGTCTTCCCGGTGCTTGATTTCCATGACAGTGGCGCTGACTTCCTTGGCATGAACCTTCAGCCAGTAGGATCTTCCGGGAACCAGAGGTTCCTCGGAAAGCCACAGAAGCTTCACCTGAAACTGATCCGCCACCTCTGGCGGATGGTCGGTTGCGGCGATCAGGTCGCCACGGCTGACATCAACTTCATCATTCAGGGTAAGTGTGATGGAGGCGCCTGCTTGCGCCTCGGGAAGTTGGTCTTCAAAGAAATCAATGGTTTTAACCGTGGTGGTTCTTCCGGATGGCAACACTCGAACGGGATCACCGGGCTTTACCCTGCCTTCGGCAATGCGACCGCAGAAACCACGATAATTAAGGTTGGGACGGTTCACCCATTGCACTGGCAGACGGAATGCCTCGCGAGTGGAAACCTCGCGCACATCCACCGTATCCATGTGATCAAAAAGGGTGGGGCCCTGATACCAAGGCATGTTGTCGCTGCGTTTCAGGACATTGTCGCCAAACACCGCCGCCAAAGGAATGGCCTGCAGAGTTGTCAGGTTGGCATCTTTGGCAAATTCGCGGTAGTCCGCCTCGATGCGGCGGAAAACGCTTTCCTCGTAGTTCATCAGGTCCATCTTGTTCACCGCCAGCACAATATGGCGGATGCCCATCATGGTGACTATGCGATGGTGCCTGCGGGTTTGGGGCAGAATACCCTTGCGCGAATCAATCAAAAGAATGGCCATCTGGGCAGTGGAGGCCCCTGTTGCCATGTTGCGCGTGTACTGTTCATGCCCGGGGGTGTCCGCAACTATGTAGCGCCTGCGATCGGTGGAGAAAAAACGGTAGGCAACATCGATGGTAATGCCCTGTTCACGCTCGGCCTCCAGGCCATCCACCAGCAGCGCAAAGTCGATTTTTTCACCCTGAGTGCCGTAGCGCTTGGATTCCGTTTCCAATGCCTTGAGCTGGTCATCGAAGATGCATTTAGATTCGTAAAGAAGCCTGCCAATGAGGGTGCTTTTGCCATCATCCACGCTACCGCAGGTGATGAAGCGCAGGGTTTCCTTTTGCCTTTGTTCTTCCAGGTACTGGACTATGTTTTTGGCATGCAACTGGGCCATTAGAAGTACCCTTCCTGCTTTTTCTTTTCCATGGACCCGGGCTGGTCGCTATCAATGAGTCGTCCCTGGCGTTCTGAACTTACGGTGTTGAAAGTCTCGGCAATAATCTCTTCCATGGTGGTGGCGGGACTTTCAATGGCGGCGGTTAGCGGATAACAACCCAATGTGCGAAATCGTATCATTCGCATCTGCGGCTTTTCACCAGACTCGATCGGTATGCGCTTGTCATCCACCATGATCAACTGGCCATTGCGAATCACCACGGGGCGTTCTTTGGCAAAGTACAACGGAACAATGGGGATCTTCTCCACATGCAGGTACTGCCAGATATCCAGTTCAGTCCAGTTAGAGAGCGGAAAGACTCGAATGGTTTCGCCCGGGCGCATGCGGGTGTTGTAAAGATTCCAAAGCTCTGGCCGCTGCGATTTGGGATCCCAACGGTGGCCTGCCGAACGGAAGGAAAAGATTCTTTCCTTGGCGCGGGATTTTTCCTCATCACGCCTGGCACCGCCAAACACCACATCAAATTGATGATGATCCAATGCCTGCCTTAGGGCCTGGGTCTTCATCACATCGGTATAATAACTGGACCCATGCGTGAAAGGATTGATGTTTGCTTTCAAACCTTCCTGGTTCGTATGTGTGAGAAGTTCCATGCCGGATTCTTCCGCCATGCGTTTGCGATGGGCGTACATATCCTGAAACTTCCAGGTTGTATCTATATGGAGAAGAGGGAAGGGAGGTGGCGCGGGGTAAAAGGCCTTTCGCGCCAGATGAAGCATTACCGAAGAATCCTTGCCGATGGAATACATCATAACCGGCTTTCGAGAGCCAGCCACGGCCTCGCGGATGATCTCGATGGCTTCTGCTTCAAGCTGTTTGTAATGGTTCATGATTAAAGTTCAAAGTTTAGTGGATCCTGTGCTATTTATAGCGATTATCACTAATCAGACCAATACGATAAACATTGCCATCTAAATACTGATGCAAAGGTTTGCCTTTGCCAATTATTCTTCCTTGAAACCTATCCAAAACCAATTGGGTTGTATCGTTAAAAAGACTAAAATGGATGTTTGAGAGGTCGCTCACAACCTTTGGTGGATAATTCGTGAAATAAATATCTTTTCCTATTATTGCAACGCTAGAGGGTTTATGAATGGGCAGACCGAACATTTTCATCTATCAGATTTACTATGATGAAGTTTCCAAGTCCAAGCTGCAAAAAGGGTTTATTCCTCTGGATAACAGCCCCAACCTTCGACCCGATTGGGCAGAGTATTGGCCCATTCGCCAAGTGCTTTTGAACCAGTCTTTCAACCCCCAAGATTATCTGGGCTTTCTTTCCGCCAGGTTTTTTGAAAAGACCCGGTGCCAGTCCGAATATGTGCTGGACTCGGTCACTTCTGCGAAGCATGCTATTTACAGCTTTTCGCCTTACTTTGATCAAAGTGCCTTGTATTTTAGTAGCTTTGATCAAGGTGAAAGGTACCATCCAGGCATCATCAAAGCAGGTAATCTTTTAATGCAAAGCATGGGTGGAAATTTCGATTTAGCAAATTTGGTCTCGGACAGTTCGACTTGTATTTACTCCAATTACTTTGTGGCCAAATATGAATTCTGGAAGATATGGTTTGAGTGGGCGGAAAAGCTATTTCAGATTGCTGAAGTTAATCAGGGAGAATTGGCAAACCTTTTGGCAACTTTCACCCAAATCGGCGGAAAACCAAGTATCTACCGCATGAAAGTTTTTCTGGCGGAACGTCTAATAACTCTGGTCCTAAAGTCACGGAATTTGCTTGCCGTTCCCATGTTGGATGTCAGCAAGTCACCGCTCTTGTTGCACCATGTGGAAAAATTCCTCGGAGATTTGCTGGCCTGCGACGCTTTAAAGGGGCAGTACCTTAAAACCAGCTCAGACCTTTATTTGAAAGAATTTGTTCAGATTCGCAACCGGATCTTTCAAGGTCTTCGAGGCATAATTCCTGATCAACCATAAAGAGGAGCATAGTTTAATGCATCATAGCGCACTATTAAATTGCAAATGGTTTCACGATTCTTACATTGCCGGCCAGACTGGTAAAATTCTGAAGATTGCGGACATAGGCTCTCTGGATATCAATGGCAGCTTGAAAACCATCTTTCCTGCCCATCATGATTACAAGGGAGTGGATTTTGCGCCCGGCAAAAATGTGGATATCGTCATTCAGGATCCTTACAAGCTTCCCTTTGAAAATGAATCTCTGGATGTGGTGGTTTCCAGCTCTTGCTTTGAACATTCAGACATGTTTTGGCTGGTATTCAATGAGATCATGCGCATTTTGAAGCCGGATGGGCTTTTCTACCTGAATGTCCCATCCAATGGGATTTTCCACAGGCATCCGGTGGATTCCTGGCGCTTTTATCCGGACAGCGGTCATTCCCTGGTGCGTTGGGCGCATAGGTCCGGTTATTCAACCGTTCTCTTGGAATCTTACATTTCCAGACAGTTAGCTGAAAAAGAGGATGGATTCTGGAATGATTTTGTTGCAGTATTCCTGAAGGATGAGCAACACTTGGAAAAATATCAAGACCGAATTACGAACAAGAATCAGGATTTTATTAATGGATATGTTTATGGGATGGAACAACCCAGAAATTATTCCGTGATGAATGAAGACTATTTGAAAATCAGCGTTGCTAGAAAAATTCTCACGGGTTCGCTGCGTGTCAATCCGTAAAGTACAATCAATCTTTCCTAATAGCTTGTTTCCACCACTCCCTAATCTGTTGGGTTTCTGGCAAATCTCTCAATACCCAGGCGGCTGTATGATTGGGAAAAGGTAGATTTACAAAGGTAAACCTGCCCTGCACCTTGTTGGTCTCCAAAAAATCCCTAGCGGCTTGGGCAGAGCCCTCGTGCGAAATGAATACCGGGCGGTTGTTCAGCCTGGCCCAGCGTGACAGTGCCGATCTGGCATCGCTGTCCGCATAGTTCCATTTGCGAACCCCATCCAGATGGCTGTGGCAAATGAAACCACTCCAAAGGCCGGCAATTTTTTCATTTCTTAACCCGATATAAGAGCAGGCAATGCTTCCCCTCGAAAAACCGGCGAGAAACACCCGCTTACGATCCCCTCCATACTGTTTGCATACACGTTCCACCGTACGAATGGTGTATTCAACCGTGGCATCCGCATCACCCCACCAGTTGGCAGCGTTGCGTTTATTTTCCCTGTCCACAAATGGCATACAAACCCAGATCGCTCCTTTGCCCTTGGTAATTCCATAACCCAGCAGGCAACCTTCCACGGTGCCATCACTTTCATCGCCAAGCTGGTTCTTGAATCCACCGTTGCCAGCAAATTCCACAGTCACGGGCAAACCGCCTGCAGTAATTTCCCCGGCGGGCAGATACAGCGCATGATGAATTTCGGTGCCAGCCTCCTCAGGCCATTGCTGCATCACACGAATGCCAGGCTTGGGGGCTCCCTCCTGAACTTCGGGAACCTTCACAACAACAGGCATGTTGTTCAGATTGGAAATGGGATTTTGCCCGCATGTTAGAATCGCACAATATCCAATAAAGACTCGTAGGGCATGCATGAGAGTTTTCCTTCAATTTTGAAAAGATTCTAACCAAATGGCACGTTATTTCATGCATCAAAGTCGTAAAGTTGATTGCGATTGATGGTAATAATCGGTAAAAAGTCTTTGATACCACTTCTTTTGGAAGGAGACCGGTCATGAGAATCGCCATGTGGTCTGGTCCGCGAAATCTTTCCACAGCCATGATGCGATCGTTTGGCAACCGACCTGATACCTTTGTCACTGACGAACCATTTTATTCCCACTACCTGAAAAAAACTCAATTGCCACATCCGGGCGCCGAGGAAGTGATCCGCACCCATGAAGCTGACTGGCTAAAGGTAGTCGATTGGCTGACAGGCCCCATTCCCGAAGGTAAAACTCACTGGTATCAAAAGCATATGGCACATCACCTGCTGCCAGGCATGGATTGCGACTGGATGAATAACCTGCACCACGCCTTCCTGATCCGTGATCCGGATGATGTGGTGGCATCGTTGACGGAATTCATCAGCTATCCCACCTTGCGGGATACCGGCTTTCCCCAGCAGGAGTCACTCTTTGAAATGCAGCGCAAGCGAATAGGAAGAAATCCACCCGTGATTGATTCCAGAGACTTGCAGTCCAACCCCGCATCAGTGCTTGGTCAGTTATGCGACAATCTGGGGATTGCCTATACCGATTCCATGTTAAACTGGAAACCTGGCATACACCCCACGGATGGTTGCTGGGCAAAGCACTGGTATGCGAAGGTTGCGAAGACCACAGGCTTCGCTCCACCGCGTGATAGCACCAGCAGTGTTCCGGAGGAATTAAAGCCCATTTTGGAAGAGTGCCGCGAAATCTACCACCGGCTGCACCGCCATCGCATCATTCCCTGAGAGAAACTCATGCTTCAGAAATTCAACGAACGCAACAAGGATCTTATCGTCAACATCAACGGAAAGTTGCTGCATCGGAATGAAGCTGGTGTAAGCCCGTTTGACTCCGTGGTTCAGGGGGGCGATGCGGTGTGGGAAGGACTGCGCCTTTACAATGGCCGGATCTTCCGATTGTATTACCATCTTGACCGGCTGTGTGACAGCGCTCGCGCGCTGGCCTTTGCGCAGGTTCCCCAGCAGAAGGATATTGTCGAGGAAATTCGCCGCACACTGCATGCCAACCAGATGACCGACCATGTGCACATTCGTCTGACACTGACCCGGGGTGTGAAATATACAAGTGGTATGGATCCCAGGCTGAACACCGCCGGCCCCACGCTGATCGTGTTGGCGGAACACAAGGCACCCGTTTATGACAAATCCGGCATTAAGTTGATTACCAGTACCTTTCGCCGGCCCACTGCCGAGGTATTGGACCCCCGCATCCATCACAACAATCTCTTAAATTCGATTCTGGCAAAAATTCAGGCCAACTCCGCGGGGGCAGATGATGCCCTGATGCTGGACAGCCGTGGTTTCATTGCCGAGACGAACGCCACCCATGTTTTCTTTGTGCGCCGGGGCGAGATTTTCACGCCACACACGCATGCCTGCCCGGAAGGCATAACCCGTGGCGCGGTGCTGGACCTTTGCGCCATGAACCGGATTCATGCCGAAATTCGGGATGTGAGCATGGCGGAGGCCTACCGGGCTGATGAGATGTTTTGCACAGGCACCATGGGCGAGATAGCACCCGTTCTGGAGCTGGATGGAAGAAAAATAGGTGATGGAAAACCCGGCCCGGTAACGATGTCCCTTTGCGATCATTTCCGCAGGATGGTGGAACGCGAAGGCGACAAGGTGTTGTAAGGTTGCCCAGTTCTTTCTTGCCCCGAAGAGAGTTGCCATCAATAATTGAAACCATGTTGATTGGAAGTTGGATTGTACCCAAGTCGAGGAATGATCATGTTCTCAAGTCGATGGTTTGTAGTGGGCGTGGCGGTTGCCGGCCTGTTTGGCACAGTGGCATTTGCACAGGAAAACACACTTTCTGAAGCTGAGAAGAAATCCGGCTGGAAATTGCTGTTCGATGGCAAAACAACCGATGGCTGGCGTAACTATAAGAAGGATGCTGTCAGCAAGGGTTGGAAAGTGGAAAACGGCGCGCTTAGCAGGGCCGAAAAAGGCGCAGGCGACATCATTACCAAGGATCAGTACGAGGAATTCGAGCTCACGCTGGAATACAAAATCTCCAAGGCCGGCAACAGCGGCATCATGTTTCATGTGATCGAGCAAAACGGGCCACCCTGGCATTCCGGACCGGAAATTCAGGTACAGGACAATGTGGATGGGCACGACCCTCAAAAGGCCGGTTGGTTGTACCAGCTTTATCAGCCCGCCATCGACCCAGCCACCAACAAGGTGATTGATGCGACCAAACCCACGGGTGAATGGAACCAGGTTCACCTCATCATTTCCAAGGATCGCTGCGAATTGGATATGAACGGGGTACGCTATTGGACATGCAAGCTGGGCAGCAAGGATTGGAATGACCGTGTGGCCAAGAGCAAGTTCGCCAAGCTTGAAAAGTTTGGCAACCAGGGCAAGGGGCACCTTTGCCTGCAGGATCATAACGATCCTGTCTCTTACCGAAACATCAAGATTCGTCCCATCAAGGCAGGGGAAGCCATCCCCGACCCTGTGGACGGTAAAAAAAAAGTAAAGATTGAAGAAGGATTTCCCAATCTGCAGTGGGCGGATTGGACCGGGGTGGATGACAAAGGCAAAGTGGTTCCGCTTCGCCCCATTGTAATCACCCATACCAGGGATCAGTCCAACCGTATCATCGTTGCCACCCAACAGGGGCAAATTCATGTGCTGCCCCAGGGTGCAAAGACTTCCAAAAGCCAGATCTTTCTCGATATCAGTTCCAAAGTCCGCTACGAGGACAAGGAAAACGAGGAGGGTTTGCTCGGGCTTGCCTTTCACCCCGATTACAAGAAGAATGGCGAATTCTTCGCCTATTACACGGTGCGCCATACACCGCATATGTGCGTAATCTCCCGTTTCAAAGTTTCGAAGAATGATCCGAACAAGGCGGATGCCGCATCGGAAGAAGTGCTTTTGGAAACAACCCACCCTTTCTGGAATCATAAAGGTGGCACTTTGGCCTTTGGACCGGATGGTTACCTGTATGCGGCCATTGGCGATGGTGGTAGCGGAAATGATCCTTTCAAGAATGGTCAGAACCTGGGGACATTGCTGGGCAAAATCATCCGCATTGATGTGAACAAGAAAGATGCCGGCAGGAAGTACGCTATACCCAAAGACAACCCTTTTGTGAACCAGAAGGGGGCCTTGCCAGAAATTTATGCCTATGGGTTCCGCAACATCTGGCGCATGTCTTTCGACAGGAAAACTGGCAGCCTTTGGGCCGCGGATGTTGGCCAGGGCCTGTGGGAAGAAATCAATTTAGTGGAAAAGGGTGGCAACTACGGCTGGAGCCTTCGGGAAGGCAAACATCCCTTTGGTAATACCAAGAATGATACCAAAGCTATCGACCCCATCTGGGAATACGACCATCAGGCTGGAAAGTCCATCACCGGTGGCAATGTCTACCGTGGCAGCATGGTTCCAGAGATCTCCGGCAATTACATTTACGCAGACTATGTCTCCGGAAAAATCTGGGCCCTGGACTATGATCATGCTGCCAAAAAGGTGAAAGGCAACTACTCCATTCCCAGCCCCATGCTACCCATCATCACATTTGGTGAGGATGAACAGGGAGAAGTTTATTTCGCCGTGGTCAGCGCCAATGGCAAGGGTATTTACAAGCTTGCGCCAGATGGGGAACCCAAGGCAGGGGAATCGGAAGAGATTGTGGAGGGCAGGCTCAAGGGTAAACTGCGTTCTATCTTGAATCGTCTGCGCAGATAAGGCACCGGGGTTCATGCACAATATCCGAACAGTCTTGGTTGGCACCGGTTTCATGGGCTGGGTGCATTTGGAAGCGCTCCGCCGGCTGAACATCCAAGTGGCGGGGGTTGCGGCATCTTCGTTGGCCAAAGCGCAGGAATTTGCCCGCAAGCATGGGATTGCCAGAGCCTATGCAAGCCTGGAAGAGGCATTGGCCGACCCAACTGTTCAAGTGGTACACCTTTGTGTTCCCAACCGCCATCATTACCCGATGGCAAAGGCCGCACTGACAGCCAACAAGCATGTGCTGTGTGAGAAACCGTTGGCGATGAACAGTGGCGAATCTGCCGAGCTGGTGCGGCTTGCCGGGGAAAAGCCTCATCTGGCAAGTGGCGTGAATTACAACATTCGTTACTATCCGCTTTGCCTGGAAGCCCGTGAACGTGTGCGCGGTGGTGGCATGGGTAATGTTTTGCATGTGGCTGGCAGTTACTCGCAAGATTGGCTTTTGCTGGATACCGACTACAACTGGCGTGTGCTGGATACAGAAGGTGGCGAGCTTCGGGCGGTGGCGGATATCGGTACCCACTGGCTTGATCTGGCCTGGTCTATTACCGGGCTTGAGGTGGAATCGGTCTGTGCCGACCTTCAGGTGGTGCATTCAAAACGCAAGCGTCCCAAGGGCGAGGTGGAAACCTTTCAATCCAAGCAGCGCACCGAGATCGATACGGAATCGATTCCCATCCACACCGAGGATTACGGAAGCGTGTTAATCCGCTATCGTGGAGGCGCCCGGGGTACCATGTGGGTATCGCAGGCTTTTGCGGGCAGGAAGAACTGCCTGCGCATCGAAATCGCGGCCCAAAAGAATTCTCTGGCCTTTAACAGCGAGAAGCCCAATGAAATCTGGGTGGGGCATCGTGACCGTGCCAATGAGATGCTGATTCGTGATCCCGCCTTGCTTGCGGACAAGGTGCGTCCATTCGCGGATTATCCGGGTGGTCATAACGAAGGTTATGACGATTCCTTTAAGATGTGCTTCCGCGATTTTTATGGTTCCATAATCGCGGGCAGGACAGGCCCACTGGCAACCTACCCGACTTTTGCGGATGGACATCGTGAGATTTTGCTTTGCGAGGCCATTTTGAAAAGCCAGCGTGAAAGTCGCTGGGTAACCGTGGGAGAACAGCCATGATGCAACTTGGTTTTGTCAGTGCCATTGTGCCCGAGCTTTCGCTGGAGGAAGTCTTTCAGCTCGCCAGCAAGGAAGGCTTCGAATGTGTGGAGCTGATGTGCTGGCCCACCGGCAGGGCAGACAGGCGTTATGCGGGTGTGACCCATGTGGATGTGAGCAACTTTGATCTCCGCGCCGCCAACCATATCAAAGAACTTTCCCGCAAGCACCATGTTGAAATCAGCGCGCTGGGCTATTATCCCAACCCGCTGACTCCAGACCAAGCCGAGGCGCGTGCCGCCTGTGACCACATTCTGAAGGTGATTGATGCCTCTGCAATGCTGGATGTTCACAAGGTAAACACCTTCATCGGCCGGGATTGGACAAAGTCGATCGATGACAACTGGCCAAGGTTCCTGGCGACTTGGGAACCGATTTTGCATCATGCCGAATCCATGGAAGTGAAGGTGGGCATAGAAAACTGCCCCATGCTGTTCAGCAGGGACGAATGGCCCGGCGGCAAGAACCTGGCGATTTCACCCGCCATCTGGCGACGCATGTTTACGGATATTCCAAGCCCCTCTTTTGGGTTGAACTATGATCCATCCCACCTCGCGTGGATGCACATGGATTATCTCAAGCCGATGCGTGACTTTGCCTCGCGCATCTTTCATGTGCATGCCAAGGATGTGCGGGTGGAACAACATCGCCTCGATGAGGTCGGCATTCTGGCACATCCGCTGGAATATCACACACCCAAGCTTCCCGGCCTTGGTTGCATCGACTGGGGCAGGTTTGTTTCGGTGCTGGGTGATACCGGTTATCATGGGCCGGTTTGTGTCGAGGTGGAGGACAGGGCTTTTGAAAAATCGCTCGCTACCCGCAAGCTGGCACTTCGGCAAAGCCACACCTACCTGCGGCAATTTATCCCAAGGCTGGATGGCAGCCATTCATGACCATGGAAGTTTCGGCTGAAGAATTCTTCGCAGGTGTAGACCTTGGTGGAACCACCATAACCGCGGGTATTGGCACCGCCCGGGGAAAAATTCTTCTTCAAAAGACCATAGACACTCTTTCAAGCAAAGGCCCGCACGATGTGCTGGCCCGAATGGCGCAATTGGTGCTTGCGCTTCAGGCGGAAACCAAAACCAAGTGCAAGGCCGTGGGTGTTGGCATACCAGGTTTATTGGATCTGAAACAGGGAACAACCCTTTTCCTACCCAACCTGGCAACCCAATGGCGCAACATTCCCGTGGTGGATATTCTCGGCCGTGCCTTGGGAATGCCAGTTCGCATTTTAAATGATGTGCGAACCGCCACACTGGGTGAAATGTGCTTTGGCGCCGGAAAAAATGTGCTTGGCATGTTGTTCTTTTCCATTGGAACCGGCATTGGCGGCGGAGTGGTCACGCATGGCAGGTTGCTGCTTGGCCCGTTGGGAAGTGCCGGCGAGATAGGTCACCAGACAGTTCTCCCCGAGGGGCCTTTGTGCGGGTGTGGCAACTTTGGCTGCCTGGAAGCCATTGCAAGCGGACCCGCTCTTATTGCCGAGGGCATTCGCCTTTGGAATCTTGGGCTCGCCCCCAACCTTATGAACCTTTGCAATCATGAACTGAAAAAGGTTTCACCTCTGACCATGGCCCAGTCTGTGGAGCAGGGGGATCATATGGTGGCGCAGGCCATTCAACGGGCGGCCACTTTTCTTGGAATCGGCGTGGCGAATCTGGTAACTTCGCTTCATCCCGATCTTGTGGTTTTGGGGGGCGGGGTTTCCCGCATGGGCGACCTGCTGGTCAAGCCAGTCCTCGCTGAAATTCAAAAAAGGGTTCGTATGTTTCCCACCAATGGCATTCGTGTGGAATGTTCCAAACTGGTGGATGGAGCAGGTTTGCTCGGGGCAATCGCCCTGGCTGCCGGAGACGGATTTACAGGAGAATCATGAGCTACACTTATAACGATATTTCCCGCATGATAGATCATTCCCTTTTAAACCCGACTCTGACAGTTGCCGACCTTGAGTCTGGCATTCAGCTAGCGATTGCCTATGAGGTTGCCAGTGTCTGCATCATGCCTTATTACCTGAAGCGATGTTCAGACCTGCTGAAAGGAACAGGGGTAAAGGCTAGCACCACGATTGGTTTTCCGCATGGGGGCCATACCACAGCCCTGAAAAAAGCCGAGGCGGAAAGAGCGGTGGCCGATGGCTGCGAGGAACTGGACATGGTGGTGAACATCAGCCAGGTGCTTAGTGGTCGCTGGGATTATGTTCGCGAGGATATCCGACCGGTGATAGAGGTGGCTCACAAAGCCGGCCAGAAAGTCAAAGTTATCTTTGAAAATTGCTACCTGAATGATGAGCAAAAAATCAGGCTTTGCGAGATTTGCACCGACCTGAAGGCTGATTGGGTGAAGACCTCCACCGGGTACGGCACAGGAGGAGCCACCATGGATGACCTGCGCCTGATGCGCAAACACAGCGGACCGCAGGTGCAAGTAAAGGCCGCGGGGGGAATTCGTGATTTCAAAGCCATGCTGGAAGCCCGCGCCATTGGGGTTACCCGCATTGGTGCCAGCAGAACGGCAGACATGCTGGGAGAATGCCGCAAGGAACTCGGTTTAAGTGCCATTCAAATCCATGGTGGAAAGACAGCGGGGTATTAAAAGTTATGATGCAAAATGATCAACAGGATCTCGGAACCAAAATAAAAGCCCTGCAAATCAGCCACCTTGCCATGATGGGCGGCGTGGTTATGTTTGCGGCAATACCTTTTGTTCTTGGTGGTAAAAGGAATCCCGCTGAAGGTTTTACATTGATGGCTGCCATTTGTACCGTGGTATTTGTGGGAACCAGCATTGCCTCAGTTCTGGTTCCAAGAATCATTATCCAACAAGGGGTACGAAAGTATTCCGCAGGGGAAACTTTCACCACTTCGAACCCATTCGTGTTGTTGCAATCGACTCATATCATACGCCTGGCTCTCCAAGAGGCTTCTGCACTACTGGGGTGCGTGATGTTTTTTGTGAGCAGAGATCCGGTTTTTCTGGTCTTTCCCGGGATGTTCCTTTTTCTGGGATTTATTCTCTTTCCTACCCGTACAAGGTTGCTTGCTTTAATTCAGAACATGGAAGAAAAAATTCGCCAAGGTATGTGAACCATTGTGGTTAAGGATTTAGAGAAGTGAGTGAAAACCAAAAGCGAAATCCATGCAGGCGAAGCCAAGATGAATATGCTTGGACGGATGTGCAAGCAAAGATGAACCAATAAGTAAGTGCACCTAGAACATTCGCAATTTCAAAACCAATCATGCAGACCCGCATGGGTGCCTGCCAAATGGTAGATATGCCATTTGAATGCCGGAAGAAAACAGGTTTAAATGCCTTTTGGTTGCTAGGAGGGAAGACAGGTGGGGTTGATTTAAATTGTTAGAGGTAGTCCCTGAAAATCTTTAGCATCTTCATGCAGATGCTGGGATTATTGTAAGCCTCGCTGGAATTAAAGCTCAGGTTCATGAATTGGGTGTAACCTGGTAGGTTTTGCATATCTGGTGAGTTCAGGTCTCGAAACCCCATCGACCAGTTGGAGAACATCTTCTCCTCAAGTTTACCTTCCTTCAGAACCAATATATCCCTGTGTCGGCTGTCTTTGGATATTTTTTCAAAGAGTGATTTAATTGCTGTTTCATCGCCTTCGATAACTTGCATAAAGTTGCCATCCTTGAATAGCAACATTCCTGTAATACCATTCATGGAATTATAATCTCGGGCTTTTGTCAGGAGATCTTTGAGGGAATCCTTCGCCATCGGATTCGTGGCTATACTCGTGTAGAGTAAAAAATGAATCATGTTTTTCCCCGTTTATTCAATCATCAAATTAAAATATCTTTTTTTAAAGGTCAAATAAGTAGTGAAAAGAAATCTGCACCCCGTTTCCTGGTTAGATACCCCGTCGCGTTTGTATCGCATGAGTTCATTTTGATGGATGTGCTTCTCAAATTCATTGGTATGTATTGGATGGTTTTAGAACCAATGGTTATGATGAGTTAAACTCAAACAGAGGCAGATGAAATGCGATATATTTTTGTTCTAATGGCGATTTTTGGTGCAGGCACCCAGATATTTGCCCAAGATAAAAGGCCAAATATTGTCTGGATGATTACCGAGGACATGAGCCCCAACCTAGGTTGTTATGGTGACAGAAACGCCATCACCCCGAACCTGGACAAGCTGGCTTCGCAAGGTGCGCGTTTCAACCGGTGTTTTTCCCATGCGCCTGTGTGTGCGCCAAGCCGTAGCGGCCTTATGACATGCCGTTACCCTACCTCTATTGGCAGCCATCACATGCGTTCCAAACTGATCAACCCTCCGGTGACTTTTACTGAGCAGCTTCGTAAGGCTGGTTATTATGTGGCCTGGCCGGGCAAGACCGATACCAACTTTAACATGTCCAAGGATGCCTTTGACAGCACCAAGGAATGGATCAAGAGCAATCCACCCAAACAACCCTTCTTTGCCCAGATCCATTTTCAGGGAACGCACGAAAGCCAGATTCGCCATGGCAAGCAGGAGCACTTGCAAAAGACGGACAGACTGAAACCATCCGAACGCCACGACCCCGCAAAAATGGTGGTTCCACCTTATTACCCGGATACACCAGAGGTCCGCCAGGACATTGCCTACTATTACGACAACATCACCCAGATGGATTACCGGGTGGGTGATGTCATGAAATATCTCGAGGAAAAAGGTCTGGCGGATAACACGGTTGTGTTCTTCTTTGGGGACCATGGCTGGGGCATGCCCAGGGGCAAGCGTTGGATTTATGACACGGGAACTCGCACAGCGCTACTGGTACGCTGGCCGGGAAAAATCGCCCCGGCAACTGTTCGCGAAGATTTGGTGGCATTTGTCGATCTTGGAGTAACTTGCCTTGCCATAGCCGGCGCGGAGATTCCAACCACCATGGATGGAGTCCCTTTTCTGACCGAAAATTCCAAGCCTCGCAAGTATGTCTACGCGGCTCGTGACCGCATGGATGAAACCTACGATCGCATTCGTGGGGTAAGGGATGAACGCTACCAGTACATTCGCAACTTTCACCCCGAGCTTCCCTACGCCCAGCGCATTCAATACATGGAGCTTATGCCAACCATGCAGGCCTGGCGCAAGGCAAATGCCGAAGGCACGCTGACCGGTGCCCAAAAACTGTTCTTTGCCCCCACCAAGCCAGCCGAAGAACTTTACGATTGTCAGGAAGACCCCCATCAGGTGAAAAATCTTGCCAAAGACCCAAATTACTCCGATAAACTTACGGAACTTCGAAAGGCACTGGATGAATGGATTGCCTCCACGAAGGATATGGGTGCCATTCCGGAGAAAGAGCTTATCCGGCAGGGTCTTGTGGAGGATGTATTAAGCAGTTACGAAAATCGCAAACAAAAGAAATAAAAGCTGCACAAGAAAGCTCTTATTTGCCGATATTGGCTTGATAGTTGGATCGTTTCTGGTGCATAATAAAATAATATTCCCACCCAAAGAACCATGCCATGAACCATTCCAATCAAGCTAAGAAGAGTTTTCCCGGGGTTTACCCTGAGGGTTCTCCTTTGATAACGGTAGGCTCCCGCCGTTGGTTTTTGCAGACTGGCTTCTCAGCCCTGGGTGCTTTGCCCTTTGCAGGCATGGCATCTGCTGCCAGCCCAGCTCATTCGAAAAACAAAAAGTCTGTTCTTCTTTTCTGGCTTTCCGGTGGGCCCAGCCATATCGATATGTGGGACCCCAAGCCGGATGCCCCTGCCGAAGTTCGTGGCCCTTTCAAGACCATTTCCACCAGTATTCCCGGTGTGAGGTTTTCAGAACACCTTCCGCTTCAGGCTTCTATCGCTCACAAGCTAACCACTTTGCGTTCGGTCGATTGCAAGGCCAGTAACCATACCCCAATCACCATGCAGGCAGGTAATGATCTTGCTCGCAGGACGGACAACAATCGCGATGGAGATGGCTGGCCATCGCTGGGTTCCATTGCCGCCAAGTACAAGGGTTCCAACGACCCTGCATTGCCTCCATTTATTGCCCTGGCGGATTCCCTGAAGGCAGATGTCTGGGGTGCGGGCCACATGGGCAGCGCCTATGAACCCATTCAGGGTAATGTGCTGGCGGGTAAGCTGAACCTCCCCGAGGGTCTAACCATCCAAAGCCTGCGGGATCGAGATGGATTGCGCCAGGGGTTTGAAACCCTGCATCGTTCCTTGGATGCGAACGGTTCCTTTGAAAAGGCCGATCAGTACTCGGCACAGGCATTGGATCTTGTTCTTACAGGCAAGGCCAAGCAGGCGTTCGACCTTTCCCGTGAATCCGACAAATTGCGAGATACCTACGGCCGTGACAGCCTTGGCGAGAAGGCATTGCTTGCCCGCAGGTTGGTCGAGGCTGGTAGCAGCTTTGTAGTGGTCAGCGGTGCCTGGGGTTACTTTGATCATCATGGTGATGATGTGCGCTGGGGTGGCATTGAGAAAGGCTTGAAGCCATTGCTTCCCAGAGTAGACAGAGTATTTCACACCCTGATTCACGATCTGGAAAGCCGAGGTCTGGCGGATTCCACACTGGTGTACATTATGGGTGAATTTGGCCGTGGTCCGGTCATCAACAAGAATGCAGGTCGCGATCATTGGACCAATTGCATGTCTATGCTTGCCTATGGCGGTGACATGCCCCAAGGCAAGGTGATTGGTGCCACCGATTCCCGCGGTTACGCGATCAAGGAAAACCCCATTGCCAATTCCAACCTTGCAGCCACGGTTTTTGATCACCTTGGCATCGACAAACAAACCCACTGGATGGATCCAACGGGTCGTCCAAGGCCCATCTTGGTGGGCGACAGTCGGTCCTTGTCGCAGATAGCTTAATTATCCGTTGAAAACAGGAGCATTCGCATTGGCACGAGGTGCGAGGCATTTCGAAAGTCATGCTTGGTATGCTGAAAGAAGAATTACCATAATTTTACAGGGCGGTTCCTTGGAATAGTTGCTGCAAATCCACCAAGGCCTGCTGGCTGACCCTCAAAAATCCCTCCTGGGATCGATCCAGATCGACAATCAGGAAAAGGATGCTTGAAAAAGCTATTGCCAAAAGCAGCATCATGGGTGAACGCCGAGTTGCAGACAGACCTGCCTGGTATCCCATTCCAACCATTCCAATCAATTCCAGAACAATCAGTGCCATCCATATGGTGAATGGAATACGATTGTGCAAACCCACAAACACTCTTTTACCATGCATGTCGATTACCTGATTCAGGGATTGCATGAAAAGTCCTGCCATGAATGGTGATGATGAGTTATTGGTAACGATTATTACCTGTTGCCAAAGTTTTTCATGCAGTAACGCAGTTGTTTTTAATCCGTCCGGGATTGTCCCGTCTTGAACCATTCGTATCCGAACATTCACATATTCCTTTAGTAAATTACAAATGATGGACTGGTTTGGTTCTGGAAGAAGCCTGGCACGCAGGTAGGTCGTACCAATCGCATTTGCTTCTTCTAGAACCGCCAAGCGCCGGGTGTCAAACCGTGAAGCGCCAAGATTGAATGTAAATGCGAGGATGATGGCAAGCAGACCAAGCATGGAACCCACCATGGCACCGACAGGCCCTTCTTTTTCCATGGGTAACAAGGATTGACTATTTTTTCCGAGGCGAAATCCTCCTTCCATGGCCAATAATCCCAGTGCTGTAGAAACCACAAAAAACAACCAAAGAGGCAGAATATCCAGCGGTTCCGAATGCATAGGAACTCCGAAAAAACGAGGATTGCAGGTTTCTTTCAGGCGCCTGCCGGAGATTGACTCTTCATAAGCTCGGCATGCTTGTCAAAATAACCAGATTTGCCAATTTTGGTGTCTTCGGGTCTGAAAGTAGCGAACAAGTGGAGCAAAAGCGCAACGACACCCGTCCAACCTGTTTGATGGCTGGCACCCAGGCCAGCACCATTTTCCCCATGAAAATATTCGTAAAACAAAATGCAATCCCGCCAATGCGGGTCTTCCTGAAATTTCCCTGAACCACCAAAAACAGGACGACGATTATTTCGATCCAACAGGAAGATGCGTGAAAGGCGCCTGCTGATTTCCTCAGCAATACCATAAAGATTCATCCAATTTCCAGAACCGGTAGGGCATTCAATTTTAAAGTCATTCCCGTAGTATGAGTGATAATTCAATAGGGATCTAATGATCAAGGCGTTCACTGGCATCCAGATGGGGCCACGCCAGTTTGAATTTCCACCAAACATGCCCGAATCGGATTCCGCCGGTAAATATTTCACCTGATATTCACGGCCGCCAGCCTCCATGACAAAAGGATGCTCGGCATGGTATCGAGACATCGAACGAATTCCATAAGGGCTTAAGAATTCATTTTCATCTAGCATCTTTTCCAGAACCCTTCGAAGTTTTTTCTCGTCGAGTATGGAAGCAAGGTGACTCTTATTCTGGCCAAGTTTCATAGGATCGTGGATTCGATGGATAATTTCCTGACGGCTATTAAGAAACTGGATTAAACGATCTCCCATTTCGGGATACATTTTCATTAATTTTCCATCAAACACCGTGGTTGCACATAAAGGAAGCAATCCCACCATGGAGCGAACCTTCAGCCTCCGGGCATTACCATCAGGCGTGCGAAGCACATCATAATAAAAACCATCCTCCTCATCCCACATTCCCGTATCCCCACCACCCAGATGCCCCATGGCGGTTGCGATCCAAAGAAAATGCTCGCAAAACTTCAATGCCATATCTGCGTATTCCGGGTCCGTCAGGGCTAGTTCCGCGGAAATTTCAAGCATGTTTTGGCAATAAAGTGCCATCCATGCGGTTCCATCCGCCTGCTCAAGATAGCCACCAGTGGGAAGTGGGGCACTTCGATCAAACACCCCTATGTTATCCAGGCCTAGGAAACCTCCCTCAAAAACATTTCGGCCATTGCGGTCTTTTCGATTTACCCACCAGGTGAAATTCATCAATAGTTTTTGGAAACAATTTTTAAGCCACTCTGTGTCACCCTGGCCTTTTGTGGCTTTTTCCAGGCGATAGGTGAATATCGTCGACCAGGCATGAACCGGCGGGTTGACATCACTGAAGTTCCATTCGTAGGCTGGCATTTGCCCATTCGGGTGCATATAGCGTTCCCGAAGCATCAGTTTTAATTGTGATTTCCCAAAATCAGCATCAACCAGAGTTAACGGCAGGACATGAAAAGCCAGGTCCCATGCGGCATACCATGGATATTCCCATTTATCTGGCATCGAAATAACATCACCATTGAACATATGATGCCAGTGTTCATTGCGTGGTTGAGTTTTGCGGGATTCCTTAAATGGGTCTGCACCTCTTTCCTCCAGCCATTTGTCCACATCATAAAAATAGTACTGCTTGCTCCAAAGCATTCCGGCAAGGGCCTGTCGCATGACTAGCGCCTGGTCGGGATTTAGGGAGGAAGGTACCACCGCCTTGTAGAAGGCATCCGCTTCTTTCTTGCGCGCGGTGAATATTTCCGCGAAATCCTGCTGGAACGTTGTCATCTTGTTTTTGGAAAGCCGCAGGTAAATGGAATTGCTTTGCAAAGGTTCTACGAGAAGGCGGTAACAAGCTGCAAACTTGGTTCCTGTTAGCGCTGGATTCACGGCATCTTTTTGCCCATGTATCAGGTAACTATGGAATGCATCCTTCACATATGGAGTACGATTTGGAATATCGTACAAGCGCTTGCTGTTGGTCTCATTTTCAGTGAAAAGAAGGGTTGGTCTTCCCTGGCAGTAAAAGTTCCAAGTTCCCAAGATGGAATCCTGGGCTTCCAGTTGCTGCATATCAGGGTACGCATTGGCAAATTTGACAACGGGTTTTTCCGTAATGCCATTCCATGACCACCAATTGCGAAACCAAAGTGTTGGAAGAACATGAAGTTCCGCAGGTTCTGTCCCACGGTTGTGAATGGTTATCTGAATCAGGAAATCTTCGGTTGAGGCCTTTGCGTACTCCACAAAAATATCGAAGTACTTATTCTTGTCGAAGGCTCCGGTATCAAGCAGTTCGTACTCAAATTCTCCGCGAGTTCGCTTGCTACTTTCTTTCACAAGGTCTTCGTAAGGAAATGCTGTCTGGGGGTATTTGTAAAGATACTTCATGTAAGAATGGGTGGGAGTATTGTCGAGGTAAAAGTAGTACTCCTTTACATCCTCGCCATGGTTGCTCTCGGTGTTGACCAGGCCAAAGGCCCGTTCCTTAAGGATGGGATCTTTTCCATTCCAAAGGGCCAGCGCAAAACATAGCCGTTGCAGGTCGTCTGAAAATCCAGCAAGCCCATCCTCACCCCAGTGGTACGCCCGTGATCTGGCCAGATCATGGGGAAAGTAACTCCATGCATCCCCAGTTTCGCTGTAATCCTCGCGAACAGTTCCCCATTGCCTTTCGCTTAGGTAGGGTCCCCATTTTTTCCAGGGAACTCCAAGTTTTCGGCATTCCTGAAGGCGCTCGTGCTCTGGAGTCATGCTGTTCTCCATTCATTTGCTGGTTTCCCGGTAAAAAACAAAAACCGTTTCGATATGACGGACTAAATTCTTTTGATGAAAAGCCGCTGGTTATGTATCAAGAAGCAAATGATCACCAACCAGCACTGATGCGCGAAAAATTGCCTGAAAAAGTTCCTGGAACTTTCAGGGTGTTTTTGAATTTGCCTGTTTCAATTGTTCGCTGGATAAGAATGAAGAATCAAGACCCTGCAAGGTCTTTTCATGGAAATAAATAATCCATGTTAAAACCTTGCAGGGTCCTGGATAGCTTTTTAAGTTTTTATCTTTTTGGATATGGCGGGGGAGAAGGCAGCTTCTTTTCCCGGGTTTTCAGTTCCGTGAGGATTTCCTCGATGCCCCGTTCCAGTTGCTGATCTTTTCCGGAATATTCGGTGGCGGGATCATTATCCACAATAATATCCGGGGTCACGCCCTTGCCCTCAATAATCCATTCCTTTCCATCCACATCATATCGGCTGAATTCAGGTTTGTTCAGGGTGCCACCATCCACAAGGGGAAGTGTCCCACGAATGCCCACCACGCCGCCCCAGCTTCTCTTGCCAATCAGCTTGCCAAGTTTGTGCTGGCGAAAACGATAGGGGAAAAGGTCGCCATCCGAAGCGGAAAATTCATTCATCAGGCAAACCATCGGGCCATAAATCATGGCTTGCGGGTCGGTGCTTGGTGGAGTTCCACGGGCAATGCCCACCATGGCGATTTCCCTGCGAAGCCTTTCAATCAGCATGGGCGAAACATTACCGCCTCCATTGCCACGCATGTCGATGATCAGGGCGCTCTTTTTAATTTGCGGATAGAATTGGCGGGCGAACTCGTTCAACCCAGTCTGCAGCATGTCCGGCACATGCAGATAACCTACTTTTCCCTGGGTGGCCGCATCCACCCGCTTGCGGTTGGTTTCCACCCATTCGCGATAGTAGAGCTGGCCTTCGTTGTCGATGGGAACCACAACCACATCGCGTGCCCCATTCAATTCTGGCTTGGAATTCAGCTTGATGACCACAGGCTTGCCAGCCTTATTAACCAGAGCCAGATAAGGTGAAGCCAATTCGTTAACGGGTCGGTTATCGATGGCAATAATAAAGTCACCCACCTTGGCATTCACACCGGGTGCCGCCAGGGGTGAAACCAAAGCGTTATCCCAGGTAGAGCCATTCAGGATTTTGGTGATCTTGGAATAACCGGAAGGTTCGTGCTTTTCAAGTTTGGCACCTAGCTGACCTGTGGAAATTTTCTTCACGGCGGGAAGATCACCGCCACCCACATAGGCATGACCTGCGTTCAGTTCACCAATCAATTCACCAATCACATAGGAAAGATCCGCCCGATGACGAACATGGGGCAACAGCACCTCGTAGCGGTCTCGCAAACCCTTCCAGTTCACCCCATGCAAACCTGGGTCGTAGAAAAAGTCGCGCATTTGTCTCCAACATTCGTGATAAATCTGCTTCCATTCGGCCTGCCGATCGAGGTTCATTTCCATGTTTCCCACATCGATAAATGAACCCACATTTACGGGACCTTTGGGCAGATCAATCACTGCAAACTTTCCATCCACCCGAACCAGCATCTTCTTTTCATCGGCAGTGATTTCAAATCCACCCACGGATCCAAGATTGGTTTCCGTCCGGGTGTTCAGGTCGAAGCCTGCCAGTGTGGAAGCCGGGCTTTTACTTGAGGAACGAATGTAATAGATCGTTGATCCAACCGATTGTAGACCTCGGTAGCTGCCGGGCGGGGTTGGAATCTGGTAGGTGCGCTCAGCAAAATCACCGGCATCCACCTTAAGATCCTTGTCCTTGTTTTCGGTTGCAGTTTTTGGCTCCGGTTCATCGGTCTTGGTCCGGAAAGGTGATGGCGTATCTTTGCAAAGTGCCACCGCATAGATTCTTTCCATGTCGCGGTAGGCATGGTTCCATTCTGTGGCGCTGTAAATGGGATTGAAATCCCGGGCAGAAATGTAAAAAAGAAATTTTCCATCCCCGCTGAAGGCAGGATTATGCGACTCGTTCCAACCCTCGGTAATGTCGTGTGCCTTTGCAGTAGCCAATTCATAAAGGCGGACTTTGTCTAAGCCTGTATCGCTGCGTTCCGACCAAGAGAGCCATTTGCTATCAGGTGACCATACAGCATCATGGATTTCCCAATATTTCGCAGTGGTCACCTCGGTGATTTTACCGGTGGCCACATCAAGATAGCGCAGTCGGAACTTGCGATCTGTCCAGAGAATCTTTTTGGAATCTGGCGACCAGGTAAGGGAATACTTGTAGACATCCCCACCCTTGGTCAGTTGAGCCACGGAAGATTTACCATCCGGTGCGACCATATAGATTTCATCCTCACCGGATTTGTCCGAGATATAGGCAATATTTTTACCATCCGGTGACCAGTGTGGGTCTCGTTCATGAGCACTGGTAGACTGGCTGAGGTTACGGGTAATACCCGGGCCATTGGGCACGCTGAAGAGCTCACCCCTGGCGGTAAAGGCAACACGCTTGCCATCCGGCGAAGCACTTGCCCCCGCAATCTGGCTTCCAACCGCTGTCAGGCTGGTTCGGGAAAATGAGAAGTCTTCCTTCAATTCAATGCGAATTTTTTCCACCTTGTGGGTTTCGAGGTCCAGCTTCCAGATGTAGCCAGCCTGTTCAAAAGCAATGGCTTTATCCCCAAGCGAGGGAAACTTCACATCAAAATCCTGAAAGGTGGTAAGTTGCTTGACCGATTTATCGGCAAGCTGCAGCACATAAAGGTTCATGCGTTTGGAAGTTTCGCGATCCGAAAGGAAATAGATGCGATCCTTAAACCACATGGGCTCTATTTCCTGATCCAGTGTATCGACAAGCTGTTCTGTTTTTTTGGTCTTGAAATCGTAGGTCCAGATATCGTCACACATGCCACCGCGATAGCGCTTCCAAGTTCGAAATTCCCGGAAGATGCGGTTGTAAACTATTTTGCCTCCATCCGGTGAATAGGATGCAAAGCCTCCGCGTGGAAGGGGCAGTTCCTGATGGAGTCCACCATTCGAGCTGACCGTGTATAGCTGACCAAGGAAATCGTTGAAGGTGGCCATGCGGGAGCGAAAAAGGACGGATTTGCCATCCGGTGTCCAACCCAGGGTGATATTATTTGGACCCATACGGTCGGAAACTTCATCGCGAGAAAGAGTGGATGTCCAGGTAAGGCGGGTCGGTTCGCCACCCTGGGCGGAAATTTTGTAAATCTCGGTGTTGCCATCGTACTGCCCGGTGAATGCGATGGATTTGCCATCCGGAGAAAACTTGGGGAACATCTCAAATCCAGGGTGGCTGGTCAAACGCCGGGCAACTCCGCCCTTGGAACCCACCGTGTAAAGATCCCCAGCAAAAGTAAAAACCACCTGATCGCCATGGATGGCAGGAAAGCGAAGCAATCTGGCTTCCTGAGAAAATACACTCGAAGTGGCACCGAAAAAAATGATAGCTAGCCAAAAACTTAAACGCATGAGAATAATCCTTCATATTCCAAAAACGGTTTGATGAAGGATTATCACCGAAAACTAAGGTCCAATCCAAGCTTGTCGAGCAAGTTGGAGTGGAATAGATGGAAAGAATGTGCGGGTTTTAACGGTTATGTGGGCAAATAATTGCTAGGGGGCAGCCGACTTCATTTCTAGGTTAATCTGACCGCCATTGGCAGGAACTTCCACTTTCAGGCTGGTGGTTTCAGCATTTGCATAATTTCCAGGGATGACAACTTTGGCACCAGTTTTTTTAGGTTGCGGAATTCCTACCGCAGGGGCGGGACCATCTTCTGGCTTGGTTGGCGGTGCCACAGCTTCCGGGTCATAAAGAGGTTCCACCACCACCACTCGGTAAGCACCAGGTGGAACCCCTGCTTCATCCTTCACAGAGCCAGGTCGGTTTGCAATAAGGGAGAAATTTCCGTCTTTGTCGGTAACCCCGCCCCCGCCAATACCGGGGGTCACATTCACAGGAAGAAATTTCACATGTTTGAATGGAACAGGTTTACCATCCAAGGTTAACTTGCCTTTAATGGGAACCAGCGTTGGGCGATTATCTCCACAACCCAGAACCATTACCAGCAAGAACAGAAGGCTTATTTTTTGTTTCATAGCTGTAAAAATTCTCAGGGAAGCGATGCAACTTCTCCACCAGCCATGGTGCAAAGTGCTTCCAAGGTAACGCCACTGGTGTTTTCATTCACAAAACGAACCGAACCATCCCCAAAGGCAAAATGGCAACCACCTGGGTGAAGGCTGCCCGCAGGTGCCCACCAAGTGCGAATTCGGCCGGGCATTACAGTATAAGTTGGGTTTGCAGATGCTGGGAATGAACTGGGCAGATTCCAAATGTTGATTCCAGGGTCACTTCCACCAGGATCCACTCCGGTCATCACATGAGTGCGATAAGCCCATGCAAATGCGGCACCGTTGCCGTGATACATGGTGGTTTCGCCAATGGCAAACGTGTTGCTAAGCCCATCGGTTACATCGGTTGGCTTGGTGGTGCTGTTTTCCCCAAACATTCTACGCGTGGTTGTGGAAAGTTTCCAATTGTTGCAGCGGCCATAATCACCATCGCTGGCAATGAAATCGTAATCCGTGGCCGCGCCCCTAAAGTTTCCACCCGGGCCATAATAACCACCAAAAAGTCTATCAGTGGGCAATGCCGAAGAGTCAGTGGGACAAATGAACGCCTGGACTATGGTGGATGCAAGTGCCGCATTTCCATTGGTAAGTGGGTTGCCGACCACTGGCGCATTGTTAGTGGTAAAACCTGCAAGGGATGTTGAACGGGCTGCAAAAGCCTCATTAAGGTTGAACTTTTGATAAAGGGATGCTTGTTCCAGGTAAGGCAATAAAAGAAGCAAACCATTGCTATTGTAAACATTGGCATCCCCGGTATTACCACTGTTTAGACACCAGGAATAACCCTTTCCAGCAGAAGGAAATGTACCCATGGCGGACTGGTAATTGTGCAATGCCAGGGCAATTTGCTTAAGATTGTTGGAGCACTTCATGCGGGCAGCAGATTCACGAACTTTTTGGACCGCTGGCAACAACAGCCCAATCAGAATGGCGATGATGGCAATCACCACCAGCAGCTCTATCAAAGTAAATCCACGAAAGCGTCTGTAATGACTCATGGTATTTTCCGGCTGAGAGAGGTGTTTCAGACTGGATAAGTCCAATCTAATGGATGGATAATTCGTGTCAATAAAAATGGATGGGAATTGGCGGATATTCCAAGCCACATTACTCAAATTAGATGTTTCCTTGGAAGTGAATTGCAAACGGGGTTAGACTTAATTCTTCAAAACTTTCCTGGAATGGATTTACCATGCATATGATTTGCTCAGTCTTGGCATTAATGACACTTGGCGCGGATGGCGCGGAAATCAAACGAGAATTCATTTACGAAAAAGCACCATTCCCCCAATGCCATGCCTCTACCATCGCGGAAAGCGACTTTGGTTTGGTTACCGCCTGGTTTGGTGGAACTGCCGAGAAAAATCCAGATGTGGGTATCTGGGTTTCCAGACTGGATACAGGAAAATGGACCGATCCAGTTGAGGTAGCCAACGGAATTCAAACCGATGGTAAACGACATCCTTGCTGGAACCCGGTACTTTTTCAACCCAAGGAAGGTCCGCTTATGCTCTTCTACAAGGTGGGGCCGAGCCCAACCACCTGGTGGGGAGAACTTAAAACCAGTACAGATGGAGGCAAGACTTGGAGCGCCGCGCAAAAACTGCCCGAGGGAATCTTGGGGCCCATCAAGAATAAGCCGATTCAACTGGCTGATGGCACGATTATTTGCCCGACCAGTTCCGAGGAAAATAAAAAAGGTGGTCGCTGGAAAGTGCATTTTGAGGTATCGAAGGATGGGGGCAAAACTTGGAGCAAGGTTGAACCCACTGAGGATGCCGGCGGAAAGATAATTCACGCCATCCAGCCCAGCATTTTGATTCATGATCAGAATCATTTGCAGGCTTTGGGCAGAAGCCGGGGCGGTAGAATTTTTGAAACCATATCCAAGGACGGTGGTAAAACCTGGAGTGCTTTGGAATACACCAGCCTGCCTAACCCCAACTCGGGAACCGACGCGGTTACCTTGAAAGAGGGCCCATTCTTTCTGGTGTATAACCACACCATTCTGGGGCGTTCACCTTTGAATCTTGCAAGGTCCAGGGATGGTAAAAACTGGGAAGCTGTTCAAGTGTTGGAAAACGAACTTGGTGAATATTCTTATCCCGCCATGATTCAAACCAAGGACGGCTTGCTGCACATCACTTACACATGGAAAAGGCAAAAAGTGCGCCATGTGGTTCTAGACCCACTTAAGCTAAATGGGCCACCCATCTTGGATGGAAAATGGCCCAAGTAAGGCAAGGTGGGAGTTTTGCTGAGGATTCTTTTTTCACCAATCATTTAATAGGCAAAAGTTCCATCCTGATTCAGCACTTTTTTGTCCGGAAAAAGGTTGGGGGCGGCATCATCAAATTTCATCATGGAAACATGACCATCCAAGAACAGGTAGTTGGCACTACCTGAATGCCTTTCGTGAGCAAGCCAATCCTTAAATGTGTCGGTGCCGAGCCAGATATCAAAGTCATCCTGTCTGGGGTTTCCATCATTCATTTCCATGAAAGGAATATGATTGCGCTCAACAAAAGCAATCCAGTTGGAAGTTCCAACCTCGTTGACAAACCTGTTCAGGTTCCAAGCCCCATAACGCCTGCTTTTATGACTTAGAAGAGAATTCATGAGAAAACTAACGCGGTGCTCCACTCCGTCGGGCATTCCGGTTGCAGGGTCAATGACAAGCTTCTTTTCAGAAAGATCTTCAGGGCAACGAAATATCTTGTCAGAATTTCCCAGCACACCCCGAATGGAATTGCTCTCGTCTGCCTCCGAAGCACTTCCGATGAAAGGCATCAATTTATCAGCCCAAAAGATCTCCGCAAAGGAATTGGAATGCGTGGTATTGGCCGTAACATCTGAATCATAAGGGTGATGGAGGAAGAAATTTCCCTGATGGGCATCAAAATAGGAATGGACTGCCAATCCTATTTGTCTGAGGCGGGATTTGCATTCCATGGCACTGGCAGCGCTACGAACCTTCTGCACGGCTGGTAAAAGTAACCCGATAAGTACCCCAATAATGGCAATCACCACCAGAAGTTCAATCAGAGTAAATGCATTTCGTTTTGACATATTCAACCTTGGTATTACGAATTTAAATTAAATAATACCAATTTCTTTTCCTACAGCAACCGTTTTTACCCCATGTATATTGGTTCAAGAATACTTCCCATCAGGAGTTGTCTTCATGCCGGAGATTGTGCGATTTTCTGTTTCGCTGGAATCTGACCTGTTGGAACAGTTTGATACCTTTTGCAAACTGGGAAAGTTTGCCACCCGAAGTGAGGCGGTAAGGCACCTTGTTCGGGAAAAATTGGTCCACAGCGAAAGCTCCGATGCGCATTCCCATGTGGCGGCTAGCCTTACCCTTGTATACGATCACCATAAAACCAAAATCACCGACAAGCTTTTGGACCTGCAACACGCCTATGCGGATTGTGTGGTTTCCACCATGCATGTGCATTTGGATCATGATCTTTGCATGGAATTGATAGCTCTTCGTGGGCATGCCGGGGAATTGCGCGACCTGGCCAACGCGCTTGGCGGCCTGAAGGGGGTTCACCATTCCCAATTAATATTTGCCTCCACCGAGAACCCTGGGCACCATCATAGGCATGGTCATTCCCACCCGCATCCTCATAAATAAATCCCTTTTAGTGGATATGATTTGACCGTGATTTTGCTGATGCTTTAAAATATCTTTTTCTTCCATTATTACTCAAGGGGTTTTTTCATGACTTATTTCATGCGAGGTAGCCAGAAAGGCGCAAGATTTGGGTTTACCCTTATTGAACTTCTGGTGGTGATTGCGATCATCGCCATTCTGATTGGCTTACTTTTGCCCGCGGTACAAAAAGTACGAGAAGCTGCGGCACGAATGCGTTGCCAAAATAACCTCAAACAAGTTGGTTTGGGTTTGCATAATTATCATCAGGTTTATGGGTCATTACCCCCTGGTGGGCATCCGGCACCCGCTTATCCTAATGGTTATGGTCATTCCTTCTGGATTCTCCTGCTTCCATACATGGAACAGGAGAACCTTTACAAAAAACTTGATCTTACGGGTGCGACTGATATTTGTACGGGCCTTATCTACACAGGCAGAAATGTCACCAATGGAGCAGCATTAAGTGACAAATTCATATCTACCTATTTTTGCCCCTCCTCGCCGTTGCCAAAGTTTGTGCTGGTTGGTTCTACCCCGGGCCAAGGTGTGATGGCCACCACTTATGTTGGTTTAAATGGTGCGGTGGATCATTCCTCTACAGTTAATAAAGATGGTGAACCATACCCACACTACGGAACGGGGCTAGTTTCCAAGGGAGGCGGGCTTTTGTCGATTAACCCAAAGAAGCTAACTGAAATAACCGATGGAACATCCTCAACCATGGCAGTTGCAGAACAATCAGACTTTTGTGTTAGTTCAACCGGGGGCAAGATAGATTGCCGAAGTGATTTTGGCCATAGTTTGGCCATGGGACCTGGTAATGCCATTGAAAATCGCAACTGGAACCTTACAAGTGTTCGCTACAAGATCAACGACAAGACTTGGGAAAATCGTGGTGTTAACTCCACTTTTTACGGCCAAAACAGGCCATTGCAATCTGCGCATAATGGCGGCATCAGCAGCCTGTTTTTTGATGGAAGTGTCCGCTTCCTGACGGATTCCATGGCATTGCAGACCTTATACAACCTTTCGAATATCGATGATGGCAAAGTAACCGGCGATTTTTGATTTCAAGGAGATGGCTATGGGGCGCTTGCAAACTTTTGCATATCTGGTTTGCCTTCTATTGCTAGTCGGTTGTTCCTCGGAAGAGCAGCGCTGGGCCGTCAAGGGAAAGGTAAGCCTGGATGGAAATCTTCTGAAAGAGGGAACCATTTTTTTCGAAAACAAGGAAAAGGGTATTGCCCTGTCAGCACCCATTGGAGCAGATGGCGTTTATCTGGTGGCCTCATACAAAGGAGCTGGATTGCCGCAGGGAACTTATGTGGTTTCTGTTTCCCCTAACCAGACACTGACTAGTGCTGATCAGATTCCATTGGTGGGTAAAAACCCTTTGCCCCCGAAGGATGTCAGCGGTTCTCCCATTCCCCTGAAATATCGCAGTTCGGAATCCAGCGACATTCAAATTGAAGTGAAGGTTGGCATCAACCCATCCTTCGACATCAACCTGAAAAGAGAGCCCTAGGACTTTAGCAGGTTCTTTTTTGCAAAAGCCCGGTAGGCCTGCCAGTCGATCGGCGTCATGGAATGTTTACCGGCCCTGATGAAGTAGCCCAAGTTGCCATCGGATAGCTTTCCAAGTGCGGGCTTATCTTGGGATACAAGACCTTCTGCACCCAGAAATTTATAAGTACCCTGCGCCGCCTTGAGAACCTCAAACTGGCCATCAGGGTTAGCCCAGGTGTCTTCCACCGCATTGGTGAAGAGGACTGGCCGGGGCGCACAAAGGGCCACAAGGCAGTTCTGATCAAAGGGAATCCTGGCTGGCTGTGTGTTAAACTCTTTGAAATTCGCATTGAACCAGTGGGGAAAACTGGTGTTGATGCGTTGGACGGATTCTCCCACGGTGCCACGACTGGGGGCAGTTCCACCGCAGCCAGCCTGGTTGGGAATAGCCAGTGCAACACGATCATCAAATGCTGCGGTAAGCAAGGCTGCCTTGCCCAACCTGGAATGACCCACAACAATAATTTTTTTGGCATCCAAAAGCGGGTCTGTGGCCAGAACATCAATCACCCGGCTGGTGCCCCAACTCCAGGCGGCAATCGTGCCCCAGGCATTCGGGCCGGCCATGGAAATACCCGCTTTCTCAAGATGCGGCTGAATGCCGTTGCGGGGTTCCTTAATATCCGGATCCACATCCCCACTATAAAATGTGGCGGTGGCAAAACCATCTGTAAGTGTCTCTTCAATATTCCAGACATCCTTCGCGGTGCCACGCCCTTTCTCGGTAGCACGGTTTTTCTCCACCCCGGGATAACGGTCGTACATCCAAGCGGTGGGAATCTGAATTTTGGGATCATCAACAAAAGAATGGTTGCCCGAAAAGTTCAGGCCAACAAAAACCGGAACCTTGCCCTTGGCGTTATTCGGTATTGCCAGCATAACCTTGGTGGTGGGGGTGCCAGCGGGGCCATAGGAAACTTCTATCTCCCTCAAGGTGCCCTTGCCGCCAAAAGCCATTTTGTTTTCGTAAAGCAGCTTTGAAGAGGTTTGTACAGTCTTCTCAGGGAAGTAACCATACATGTAATGCTGGAATAGAAGTTTTAGTTCTGGTCTGCGGCGATTCCACCAGTCTTCCCTCGTTTTAACCTTGGTGCCATCCAACATCACCAAGGGGTCGGGCAGGGCTTCGTGGACTGGAAGTTGGTTGGGTGCTGGAAATTTTGTGTTATCGGCTGACAATGCAAATGGGGCAACTGCCATGGTCGCCAAAAAAGATCTACGATCCCACATGATCAAGTCTCCGATTGTGTTGGATGGAAAACTAGGATTCCTTGCGAACACCCATGGATTTTAATTCATCCAGTTGCTTGTTCGCATCGGCACCAAGTGGGTTGCCTGCCAGGTAGATACGAAGGAAAGGAGCAAAACGCCTTTGGGATGCGGCGTCCGCCTTGCACCAATCCACCACGGCTTTCAGGTCGGTAATCTTGTTGCGTTCTGCAATTAGAAGGCGCAGATCGGTCTGCTTAGCAAGGCCGGAGAGATCCTCAATTTGGTTATCGCTGATATCCAGCGTGCTGATGCGGTTGATTTCCAGCAAAGGTTTCAAGTCACTGATTTGGTTTTTCTTCACCGACAATGAGGCCAGTTTCTTCAGCCCCTTAACCGCAGAGATGTCCGCAATCTTGTTGTTCCCGGCATAGACGGCACTTAGGGCAGCCAATTGGGACACGGCATTGATGTCCGCGATCTGGTTGCCAGAGATTTCCAGGTATTGAAGCTTGACCAGTCCCTTGATGGGAGAAATGTCGGCAATCTTGTTGCTGGCAACATCAAGCGATTGAAGGTTCACAAGATCCTTGATTGGCTTCAGGTCGGCAACCTGATTGTTGGTAATGCGCAAAAGGGATAGGTTCTTGCATTTTTCCAAACCGGCCAAATCCTTGATGCCTTTTCCGGGGGCTTCCAAGATGAAGAGTTTCAGCAACTTTTCATCCGTGAGTTCGGCAGTTGGTTCATGCAATACACCCCGGATAGCGGTTTCCAAGGCCTTGTCTGCAATGGGGCCAGCGATTGAAAAGGAACCACAGGCAAGCAGGGTAGAAGCACTAACCAAAAAGCGACAAAGCAAACTATTCATGAAACCACCCCAAAAACGGCCCTGGGAGTGAAATACTTCCAGCAGCCGGACCTCATGCCGCTGGAATGCGAACAAGAATATATTCTCTCATTTATGAGCCAAGAGCAAGAGTTCGCTCAAGAATCTGGCCACAGGAAACATTGGTTATTTGGATGCGGGTGGTTCGGGCGTGGGCTGCCTGGGTGCTGGTAGAAGTATTTGGCCCCCATTTGGCATTATGCGCTTTGGCTCCAGGGTTGCAGCCGGCCACTTTCCATCCACACCTTTGAACTTGATGTCCGGAAGGGTGGAGCAGGGATGTCTACCCGGCAGATTGATCAATTCTTCTATCGCCTGACCACTGCTTAGCCATTCAGTTGGAACTCTTTCACCCATGAATTGGTAAATATCATCCGTTTGAAGCAAGAAGGCTATGTCTACAACCGAAATCCACATATTGCCTAGAATCTGCAGGTATTGAGCCACGCTGCCCGAAAGGATGTTCTGGGCGTTCACCACATCGGCAAAAGTTAAAGCATCCCCCTCGGCAACGCCGGGCTCCACATGGAATCGATCGAATATGCCACGATAAGTTCTAATCTGGTCGGGCAGAATCTGGTCACGATAGTAACCTAGAAGCACACGGTTGTTTTCGTAGCGCTCAAAAGCCTCCGCCAAGCTGGCTGTAAGTTCATTTCTTGCGCGGTGCTTTGCCTCGGTGGCGCTTACAAGCTCGCCCTCGGCCTGTGCGATATTACCCTGATTTCGATTCCAGATTGGCACAGGTATTCCCACTTGTACGGAAGGACTTACAGGCGACGCCGGCGGAGCGGTGTAATCTTTCTGAAGCATGACACGCAGGTTCACATCTGGTATAGGTGTGATTTGCGCAAGCCTGAGCTGGGACTGTGCCTTTAGAAGCAAAAACTCCGCGCTGCCCACATTGGTATGCAGAAGGGTCACTCGCTTTATGCATTCCTCATAGTTGTAAATGGGGATGGGAATATTGATATCCCCTGCCAATTGGGCCACCGGCAAACCAGGAACACCCATGCCGGCTGCAAGTTGCTTCCATGCGCTTACATAACGGTTCTTGGCTTGCACCACCTGTGCGTAGGCCTGCAAGGCCAGCACACGAATCTGGAATGGTTCATAGGGTGCTGCAAAACCACCCTGTTTCACCTGATCGATAATTACGCCATACACCTCGGCAGCAAGTTTTGCCAGCGCCTGGGATACCAGAATATTCTGACGGGCTACCTGAACCGCGAAGAATCCATTTCGAACTTCCCGGGCTACTTCCGTTTCCGTTTTGCGAAGTGTCAGCTCGGTGATTCTTAATTCCATCAAGGCCACTTGCCTGGCCATGGGCAGTTTGGCTGCCGTTACGATGGTCTGCTGGATATAGCCACCCTGATAACCTGCACTGTTGTTGGTGCGCATGGTATCGCCTTCGTAGCCGATTTCCGGATTGGGATGCAAACCAGCCTGTACAGCAGCACCACGAGCCGCCGCTACAGCGGCATAAGCCTGCTTGATCTTGGGGCTGTTCGTCATGGCAATTTTCTGAAGATCTGCCAGCGTGTAGGGTTTGCCATCCGGGCCCAGAGGCGGTTCGTAATCAGCGGCCAATTCAGGCAGCGGGGCGTAAAGCTTTTCAAGCGCTGCCTTTCGCTTTCCAGGGTTCGTATCATCCAGGGGCGGCAATGTCACAGGCGGATCCTTGGCACCGGGCAAGCCAGCAGGAATATCCAGTCTTTCTTTAAGGCCATCTTTTTGCTTCGCAAGCATCGAATCCATTAAACCATCCACAGGACGATCCTTGGGAGCTTTTAAAGCATCCTCTGCGGCCTTTTCGGAAATCAGTTTTTTTTCTTTTTCCAGAATCTCAGAACCAGATTGTTTCTGGATATCGATGGGATCCTTGGCGCGTTCGCAAATAGACTCGTCCACCAACTCATGGACATGATGCAAGCAACCTGCTTGAGGCAGACATGCCACAGCAAAAGAAAATATCAAAAGGTTTGCAAGCAACGACCTTTTCATGAGCCTCAAGATGCAGGACAATTATCATGATGCACAAGATGTATCGGCTGTATGGGTTGTAAGGATGAATCTTATTGATAAACGATTTGCACTTTGGGGATTTGGGAGGTTTGGAAAAGCGCTTTGTGGGACTGGGGGGTTATTTCTTGTAAACCATAATCAATTTGCTGTTAGGTTCACCTTTTTTGATGGCGTGGCAACAACGAGCGAGGTTTTTCATGAACGCTTCTTGGGATGTTTCAGCAAGGCTTAATGCTTCACTGATTTTTTCCTGTTCAAATAATTCCAAGGCTTGCTCGTATTTGCTTTTTTCCTTTTCCCATTCAAGGGTGTTCGGATGGCATGGAAATTCATGCAGAACCATGGGATCCGGGTTACCTGCCAATAGAACAGTGCCAACTCTTCGGGTAAGTATGCTACGGGGAAGCCTTTGCCGGGTGCCTTCGCTGATAAGAACCGCGGTTTCAAAATGTTTGGTAAGATCTTGGACCCTGCTTGCCATGTTTACAGTAAGGCCCAGGGGGCCATATTTAAACTTTCGCTGGCTTCCTGTATTCCCCACCAAAGCTTCACCACTGTTGATGCCCACACCCAACCCCAATGGAATATCACCCAGTACATTTTTCCAGCGCTGGTTGATTCCATTCATGGCTTGGATCATTCCCAAGGAAGCCTTGAGTGCCCTTTCCGCATGATCGGTTTGAAGGACCGGGGCATTCCACATGGCAAGAATGCCATCACCCGCATAATCCACAATGACACCACCGGTCTGCTGGATCTGCTCGCTGAGGTGTTCCATGACATCCTGCAAAAGATAGCAGACATCCTGCGGGGAGACACGATGCGACAACGAGGTAAAGCCGCGCAGGTCGGAAAACAAAATGGTGACATCCTGAACCCTGCCTTTGAGCAGGTCTGCGTTGGTTTCCAATTCGCGCACCAGGTCGGGTGAGAAAAACTGTTCAAACTGTGTGCGTGAACGGATGGCATGTTCCCGGGCAAGCGAGCCACCAATGATGTTTGCCAATGCCTGCACCACCTGAGCTTCCAAGTTGGTAATACCACCGATCACCAAGGCGCTTTTTTCCCTAACACCGTAAAGCGCTCCCACCACATCGCCATTAAGGCCAAAGATGGGTGCGATAACAGCAGCATTAAAATTAAGCAGCGATTCGTTGGCATTGTGCATGTTGCGCAAATCTTGGTATAGCGCCTTGCGTTTTTCCAATACAAGTTTCAACAATGAACTGCTGATGCGTAAATCCACCAAGTCCGATGATGACCATGCACCAGCAATTTCCCATTTACCTGTCCGTTGCAGAATCACCATTCCCATGTCCAAACGGGCAAGGAGCGCCAGCGCCCTGGCTGCCTGTTGGAATCCCTCGGTGGTCGCCAGCTTGCTTGCTTCCATGCCATTGATGTATTCCAGCGCCAAAAGAATTCGGCTGCTTTCGGTGGAGTTGTCCTTTCTCTCGGCTTGGTTCAGTCCGGAAGGATTGGAGTTGCACTCCACAAATGGATTCTTCTCATCCAGAAACATATCAGAATCCGCTTCAAGATCGAATTTTCCGGATGATTTTTTCAGGATGATGGGCTGAATGTCTATTTTGCTTCGCCCCGCCTGGAACATCAATGGCAGCGGGAATTCTCTTTTTTCACCCAAGCCAAGGGCTCCACCCAAAATCACAAGAACATTGGTAGAGCTGACATTTTCCAGAATCACCCCGGAGGAAGTTTCCTCCAGGATGAACTGATTTCGGGAGACATATGGATCTTGGATGGTGCAGACCGCGCAGTCCCCCGTGGGTGAACGACCCAAAAGGAGCTTTCCGGTGGGGTGCTCCACGGTGAAATCTTGGCCGTCATTTTTAATATGAACTCGCAGCATCCCTGATCCATTGTGAGGATAAATCTATATCGCAAGCGGGGTGCGGTGAAAATGCACATGCACCCACCGACCATCTTTCTTTTCCCAAACACGCGTTTCCGCACTTGTGGCGGTGACGGGGGCACCCTGTGCGTTCAATTTTTGCACCAGCCTTATGTACGCTATTACCGCCATATTACCATGGTGGTGGATCACGGGCTGGCACATGGTTGTTAATACCCTGTTCTTGGGCGCACCAAGGTCAAAATAATATTTGTGAAATTCCAGACCGAAAACAATCTGGGCTGGTGCTTCCGGTTCCATGGCACTTAGATTGGGATCACACAAACTCTTGTAAGTGTTCCAGTCGGCAGCCGCGATGCTATCAAGCAGTTTTTGATTCAATGCCAGCAGTTCCTTGTGTGTTGCTTCAGACATGATTGGTTCCTTTTCCTTGAATACTTCACTATAACGGGCAAGGGCTTTGATATCGACAATCTATCCCCACTAGGAAAGCTTATCAAATAATCATACCTTCATTCCGGTAGAAAAGCCTTGAGCTGTGCAAACAACTCTGCCAGTTGCGGAATTTGAAAGTGGGCATTCAACCCACTGGGGTTGGGAAGCACCCAGACATGGGAGGTGCCAATCTTCATTTCCTGCAATCCGAGTTTTGCCTTTGGTTGTTTGAAAGCATCGCGGAAGGATGTCAGCCCAAGCACTGCAACCGTGTGGGGTTTGTATTTAAGAACCTTTTTCTGCAGAATATTTCCACCCTCGAAAAGTTCTTCATCCGTTACTTCATCGGCCCTGGCGGTGGCCCGGTTCACAAGGTTGGTAATTCCTATGCCAAGTTCCAACAAACGGTGCTGTTCGAAAGGTGAAAATAACCTAGGTGTGAAACCGGAATGAAACAGGGTAGGCCAGAACCGATTGCCCGGCCTGCCAAAATGTTTTCCAATAGCGGCGGTGTAAAGACCGGGATTAATCCCGCACAACAAAAGCTTTATTCCCTTACCAAGGACATCCTCAATGCCTCTGTTAAGGGCGTCTTCAATTTGTTGCCTGTTTGGCTTGAAATAACCAGGGGGTTGTTCCATGTTCACGAAATTTGTTTTGGCAGGAAAAATCCGTTACCTTCCGAAGGAAGGGCAAATTGATCCGTCCTGCCCAGTATAGTTTCGGATTCCCCCAGAACTAAAAAGCCCTCGTTGCGGATTACCCTTCGAATTTTGCGGAATATTTCCTGAATGATTTCATTGCTGAAATAAATCAGCACATTCCGAACCAGAATTAAATCCAGACTGCCAGGATCAAACGGAAAGGGATCAAGCAGATTCAAACGTGAAAAAACCACAGAATCCCTCAGCTTTGGAATGGCGGTGTATCCCTGTTCGGTCTCCTTGAAATACTTTTCCTTGTACTCTGTCGGCAAACCGCGGATAGTTTCAAACCGCGAGTAGTTGCCACTTCTTGCCTTGGCAAGCGCGTTTTCCGAAATATCTGTCGCGTTAATACGAATGTTCCAATTGGCCAGTTCAGGAAAACCTTCCCAAAGCATCATCATAAGCGAGTAGGGTTCCTGTCCGGTGGAGCAGCAGGCCGACCAAATACGTATGGTGCCTGAAAGACGGTTTTGTGAGATAATTCTTGGAATTACCATTTCCCTTAAGTTTGAGAAAACCCTGGGCCCGCGAAAGAAACTGGTTTCCTGAATGGTCATTCTTTCGATGACCTGCCTGCCAAGTGTGCCGTACATGTCCACGGATATTTTTTCGGAAAGCTCATTCAGGTTACCAACGCCTGCTTCCTGGCAAAGTGGCCCCAAGCGATTTTCCAGAAGGTATTCCTTCCCCGGACCCAAATCATGGCCGAGGGTTTTGTGGAGAAAATCCACATAACTCTGGTAAGACTTTGGTGTAATCTGGGTATTTTCCATGGAGGGGTTTAACTTGGTTTTATTTGTTGCCTGAAAGCACGGCGGTAATGGTCGAGGCTAATGCATCAAGTGGCAAAGCCTCTTCCGCAAGTCCCTCTTTATAAACAATTCCTGGCATGCCCCAAACAACGCTGGAGGCCTGATCCTGCACGAATATTCTGCCTCCGACCTTGGAAATTTCTTTACAGCCATTCAATCCATCCTGACCCATGCCTGTAAGAATGGTGACCAAACTTGCAGCGCCATAAATCTTCGCCACACTGCGAAGCATGGGGTCCACGGCAGGTCGGCAGAAATTTTCCTCCGGCCCCTGGTTCAAACTCACAAAGTTTGGTGTGCCTTTTTCCACTACCATGTGAAAGTTTCCAGGTGCCAGCAGAAATTTCCCAGGTACAAGCTGATCACCATGCTTTGCTTCAACCACAGGGTGCCTGGTCTGGCTTCCCAAAAATTCCGCCAAGCTCTTGGTAAATTCCGGGGGCATGTGCTGAACGATCAGGCCAGGCACTGGAATAGGGGGCAGTATGGAAAAAAGATTCTTTAGTGCCTCCGGACCGCCTGCGGATACACCAATGGCAAAAACACCTGGCAATACCTTTTTCTCCGGGGCTGGCTTCGGGCCACCACGGGGGGGAAGGTTTATCTTCCAAAAACCGCTTGTCGACAAGTTTTTTTTCACACAGGAATGCACGCGGGGAAGAAGTTCCCTTTTAAGAAGCTCTATGGTTTCTTCCGCACCTGTGGTGGATGGCTTGCAGTAATATTCGTCCGCACCCAGGGAAATCGCATCCAGCGTGATAACGCTTCCCTTCTGCACCAAGGAACTGAACATGATCACTGGCATCTCGGGGGTTCTTTGCTTTAGTGCAGCAAGGACCTCAAGCCCGTTCATGCGCGGCATATCAACATCCAAAATCACCAAATCAGGCTTATCCCGTTCCGCAAACTCCAGGCCCTCCTTGCCATCAATCGCCGGAGTCAACACCTCGATTCCCGGGTCTGAAGAAAGCACTGTCTTCAGAGTCCGGCGAACCACCGAGGAATCATCAACCACCAGAACTCGAATCGGGGGCATTGCTCAGCCTCGCTTTAAATCAGGAAATCCGTGCCATGTTCCTATTCTCAGGAAACATACCCACGGATTCCAATGATTTCCAGATGAAGAATTTTACAGGGTTATATGCTGAATTTCTTCACCATCTGTTCCAGTTCAGATGCCATCAAATCCAGGTCACTTGCGGCCCTATCCAGCTCAGCGGCACCCTGCGAGGTACTTTTGGCCGCTTCTGCCAATCCGGTGATATTTCTTGCGATCTCTCCGCTACCGGAAGCGGCATCAGCCACATTTCGGGTGATTTCCCTGGTGGTTGCTGCCTGTTCTTCCACCGCACCAGCGATGGTATTCTGAATTTCGTGAATCTTGGAGATGATGCCACGGGTTTTTTCATTGGCAGCGACCGCTTCCTGCGTATCCACCTGAATGCCCTGAATCTTCGCCCGGATATCTTCGGTGGCCTTTGCTGTTTCCTTGGCAAGTTCTTTCACCTCGCTTGCAACCACGGCAAAACCCTTGCCGAACTCCCCAGCGCGTGCGGCCTCAATGCTTGCATTCAAAGCCAGCAGGTTGGTTTGCTCGGCAATCGAGGTGATCACCTTTACCACGTTTCCAATAATACTGCTGTTTTCCCCAAGGCGAAGCACCGCCATATTCCCGGTTTCCGCAATGGTAACTGCCTCATTGGCAACCTGTGCCGCCTGCTGGGCCTGACGGGCAATTTCCCGTATGGTGGCGCCCATTTCTTCGGCAGCGGCTGCCACTGTTTTAATGTTGGCGCTCACTTCCTCCGCACCCGCTGCGATCGCGCTTGCCTGGGATGAGGTTTCACTGGCGTTGGCGACCATGGTGCGGCTTACTTCCTTCTGCTGGGCGGATGATCCAATCAACTTGCGGGAATTTCCTGATATCAATTGAATGGCCTGTTGCATTCCCTTGACTGCCTTTGCCAGCGAATCAGACATAGCCCCAAGTTCACCCTGACCAAGAAGCTGGACTGGTGTGCCAAGATCGCCACTGGCCAACTGTTCCAGTCTGTTGCAGCTTTCACGAATTGGAACAGTAATTCCCTTTCCTATGTACCAGACAAGCCCGAATGATACCGCTAATGCCAAGGTTGAAAGCAACAATGAATAGTTGCGATCTGAACGGAACTTGGCGATGCGATTATCCAATAGTATTTCCAGTTCGTTTGCGGAGGTATCAAACAGATTGAAGGACTCCTCCAAAGCCATATTACCCGCTTCAATAATTTTTTGATCCACAGACTTGGTCTGGGTTCCAATCTTCAAATCCTGAATCATTTTTGAGAAAGTTTCAGAGGTCTTTCGCAGTTTATCCACCGCGGCGGGAAGGTTTCTGAAAAGGGATTCGGACTTGCCATAAAAATTCGAATCTTCATTCACGGATGTTTCCGCACTGGCCACCACACGATCGATGTCCGCTTCCTTGAACAGTGCAATTTGCACCGACAGTTTTTGTTTTTCCTGAGCCTTGGCTTCGCCATCCTGCATGATGCTGCTGTAAAGGTAAAGAATGTCTGAAATGCGTTCCTGCGTTTGGGGCAGGGCAACCAATGCCACATCCACCAGGTAATAAGAATCCAGGTCGGGGTCCAAAATCATGTTTGATGTGTCACCAAGGTGAGTGATCATTAATCTGGCAATCTTGATCATTTGCTCGTATTCGGCATTCAACTTGTCCACAGCCATGGTGTTCCATGATTTGCGAAGTTGTTCCCACTTTTTCTGAAGATTTTCGGTGCGGGCATCATCGCGCTTTCGTTTGCCAAGGCCTTCCTGAGTGAACTGCAACGAATTACCGAGCGATTTTTCGGCAGTTTCCAGGTTTCGAAGAGCAGTCTCAAGGTTGCCTTCCTCGCGACTTGTGATGCTGGATGCGGATTTATCGCCCGCCAGCACACGATTTGCGGCAGACCTGTGAAGAAGAATGCTTTTCAGGCATTTTTGAATGGCTTTTTCTAAGGCCACGCCATCCTTTTCCTGACTGGCAAACGTGATCCGATCCTGGATGCCATCCACCGTGAAATACAAAAGCACGGAAATAGGAAGGAGAAAACTTCCGCTTATCAGCATCAACCTTTGCAGAATACTCATGATACATGCACCTCGTTGGTTCTATCCCTTCCCAAAAGGGTTTTTTCCTCGAATACAGATTTGACATCAATGACCAGCAACAACCGGTCTTTTAGTTTGTAGGCGCCCTGAAGCAAGTGCCTGATCTCCTCTGGAATGGTTTCCGGCACTGGTTCAAAATCATCCTCCTCGGTGGAGATGACATCCCCAACCGAGTCCACCTGCAGGCTGTAAAACTCTTCCTCGTGTTTCAGCACTATGTTCATGCAGGTTTTTTGGTTCGCTCCCGGTAAGCCCAGCAACCTTCTCAGGTTTACGGCAAGGACTATGTTTCCACGCAGGTTCATCAGTCCGTTACTTGCCTTGGGAGCCAGGGGAACCCTTGTAACCTCCATGGTTCGCAGGATTTCCTGGACCTCTTTCACCCGAATTCCAAACAGCATTTCATCAATGAAGAAGGTGGCAAAAGACTGCTCAAGCTTCATGTGCCACCCCCCGACATTTCAAACCTTTGGGAAACCAGTTTATTCAGGTCCACATACTCGGTGACCCTTCCCTGCACAACCACCGTCCTTCGAATACCAGACCGGCTCTCTGAACCAGAATCAAGAATGGATTCATAAACCGTGTCGACAATTTTTTTCACTGCCAGGCCAAAAAGCTTGCCGCCCTGTTTATGAACAACCACGGGAACAATTCCATGGTCATCTTTTTTCCACCAGGTTTCTGAACCAGCAAGCATGGCCGCCATGGAATGCAGCGGCAGAATTTCACCACGATATTGGATCATCGCCTTGGTGCCGGCAAACTCAACCTGTTCGGATTTAAATTCCTCTAGGCGCACCACTTGTTCCAAAGGCAGGGCGATTTGTCCGTTTGTGCCAATATTTACCAGCAGCAAGCCCTCCCCAGCCCCTGTTTCCCCGGAATCTTTCCTAACCACCGTACTGGTAATTTCCCGAACGCCCAAATCGCGAATTCTGGGGAGCACTTTACCCATTCTGGCCAGGCCGGAAACATCCAAAATCAATTGCACTTGTCCATCGCCGGTGATGGTCACTCCCGCGAAACATCCAATGGTTTTCAAACGGTTGGGAAGAGGCTTAACCACGATTTCGTAAGTGTCCCTCACCCCGTCCACCAACAACCCAAACTGTTTATCTTCGGCCTGTAGGACCAGAAGATGATTGGCGGTGGGAACACTTTCTTTCTTGCATTCGGAATTCAACACCCTATCAAGGTCCAAAAGTGGCAGCAATCTGCCACGAAAGCGAATAACCGGAGTGTTATGCACATATTCAATGGAGTTGTTTTTGCGATCACCCGAAAGCCTTAAAAGTTCCGTGATGTGCGCCTGTGGAACCGCAAAATCCTGACCACCCGAGGTAATTGTTATCGCCTTGATGATGGCAAGTGTAAGGGGAATTCTAAGGTGAATGGTGGTGCCTTTGCCCCGCTCGCTTTGCAGGTCCACCATGCCACCGATTTTTTCGATGTTGCTTTTCACAACATCCATACCAACTCCCCTTCCGGAGATATTGGAGATTTTTTCCGCTGTGGAGAACCCAGGAAGGAAGATCAGTTGCAAAACCGAATTCTCGCTCATCTGCGAGAGCTCATCCATGCTGAGAAGCTGCTTTTCCAGTGCTTTGGCGCGCACGCGGTCCACATCTATACCCTTGCCATCATCGGTGATGACAATATTAACCTGCCCACTTTCATGGTAAGCGCGTAGCAACAACTTTCCTTCAGTGGGTTTTCCCGACTTTGCGCGAATGTCTGCTGTTTCTATGCCGTGGTCTATCGAGTTTCGAACCAAATGTGTCAGTGGATCCTTGATGGCCTCGATCAGACTCTTGTCCAACTCGGTGTCTGCGCCTTGCATTTCCAGGGAGATTTGTTTGCCCAGCTTGAATGCCACCTCCCGAACCATGCGGGGAAACTTGTTCCACACATTGGCAATCGGCTGCATGCGGGTTTTCATCAGCGCTTCCTGCAGTTCGGAAGTCACGTTGTTAAACTGCCTGGAAGCAGCCAGCAGGGGAACATCATTCAACCGGTTGGAACATTGCAGCAACTGATTTCTGGAGAGCACCAGTTCGCTGGCCAGCGCCATCAACTTATCCAGAACATCCACCGAAATTCTCACCGATGAGTCTGAAAGAGATCCCGGGAATTCCTTTGGAGCCTCGGTTATTGCAGGCAGCACTATGGTGCTGCTTGAAGTGGAAGGTGATGTGGAGTTAGGTGAAGCTTCGTTATTATTGTTTTCCCGGATAATATCCGTGATGGATGTATCCGCCGGAATGGTGGTAATCATTGTTGCGGGAAGTTTTGTTTCACGCAGGGGTGATTCAAGAATCATCGTTGCCTGCGGATTTTCCGAGGCGGTTACTGGTGGATTTAATGGTGGAGGCGTTATTTTTTCTGGTTGCTTCTTTTCAGGCACCGAAGTCGTAACTGCCTGGGCAATGGTGCCACCTTCTGCAAGTATGTGGAGGTTTTCAACAAGAGTATCATTGCTGAAATTACCTTCGCTGCCATCTTTCTCAAGTGAAGAAAGTATCAAGCGAGTGGCATCAACAACCTGAAGAAGTGTGGTGGTAATTTGCTGATTGGCCTTGAATTGGCCGTCCCGAATTTTACTGAGAAGATTTTCCCCAGCGTGGGTCAGTTTCTCGAGCTTTGAAAGACCCAGAAAACCAGCACTACCTTTGATGGTGTGCATAACCCGAAAGATGGATTTCACCAACTCTGGATCGGTGGATTTTTCAAGCTCTAGTAATTCGAGGTCAACCCTGGAAAGATTTTCCTGACATTCAATCAGGAACTCCTTGAGTGCCTCGTCCAATTCACTCATAAAGATCAAAGATCTCAAAGCCAATGCATGGAATAAGACTTAAGGGAAAAATAGCATGGGAAGTTCAGGTAAGCTTTAATCGAAATCGTTAAATTTGAACTATTTTTGCGATCTTGCCCACTTTTAATCAAACAGTCTTTTTTATCGTTATAACCGGAAAAATTGTTACTTAACCCGGTTGGAAAGAAAAGAGGCTATTTCTTTTTCCAATGCCGAGCATTCCACCGACTTGGAAAGCACCCTGCAGTTTTCCTGCTTGCGCACGGAATCTAACTGGAAGCAATCTGGCTCGCTGGTAATCAGCAGTATGGGGGTTTTTCGAAGCTTGGGGTCTTGATAGATATTTTCCGCCAGTCCTTTTCCATCCATCACAGGCATGTGGTAGTCGCTGATGATAAATAGAAATGGCTTTTCTTTCGCCATAGCCAAACCCTCAGCACCGTTGCCGGCTTCCACCACGCTGCTGTAACCCATCTGGTTAAGAATGCCTTTCATTCGTCTACGGGCAAATGCGCTGTCATCCACCAGTAGAACTGATTTGCTGAGAAACTCGGTGGTGTCGGATGGCGGCGAAACAGTTGGTTTCTGGTCGAGAGCAAGGGCCTGTTGCAGGTTTTCGGGTGTGAATGGTTTTCGCAGAATCTTGATGTTCAACTTAGCCGATGATTCCTGCAATTCCTGGTCGATATTTGAAGTAATCAGGATGAAAGGCAGGGAATGGAACTTGGTATCCAGCCTAAGCATCTGGGCAAATTCCACACCCTTCGCATCTGGCAGTGTCTGCGCGCAAATCACGGCGGCAATTCCACCCGCATTCAATTTTTCCGATCCCTCGCGGGCATTGGTTACCAGGTTTACCCCATCAAAACCGATGGATTTCAACTGCGAACCAATCATCATCCCCTGAAGCTTGGATGGTTCTATCAGAAGAATCTGGGCAGTGGATGGTTTGGGAAGATTAATGGTGTTTTGGGCTGCATCGAAGAATGCCGTGGCGGCATTCGAGGCCATTGCGGGGATAACTTTGGTTGCTGATTGGGCAGTGGAAAGGGTTTGTGAGGATTTCAGACTTTCCAGGTCTGCAACCACATCGCTCATCTTCTGGTAGCGTTCCGCGGCTTGCTTTGCCACCATCTTGCAAAAGATTTCCTGAAGCTTGGCGGGAACTTCCGGCCTGGATTCAGCCAGACTGGGTATCGGCTTTTCACGGTGGGCTATCAGCTTGTCTATCACGGTCTTGCCCGTGTAAACATCCTTGCCGGCAAGGATGTAATAAAGCGAGCATCCAAGGCTATAGATATCAGCCCGGTGATCGACCTTGCTGGTATCCTCGGCCTGTTCGGGTGCCATAAACTCCAGGGTACCTGCGATGGTGAACTCGGCGGTCAAACCTGCCTGAGGTTCCTGGGAAGAGGACTTTTCGTGATCCACAAGACGAACCAACCCAAGGTCGGCTACCTTCACATTTCCATGGCGATCCAGCATCAGATTCTGGGGCTTGATATCCCGGTGCACCATTCCCTGATCGTGCACATATTGCAGCGCCTTGGCCGACTGGATGATGGAATCCACCGCCTGGTTCACGGGTAATGGGCCGTTCTTGCGCACAATCCGGTCCAGGTCGCTGCCTTCCACGAACTCCAAAACGAGGTAAGAGCCGAACTTACCAATGTCGGCATCGTAGGCCTGTATCACATTCGGATGATTCAGCTTGGCCAGGCTTTCCACTTCTCTTTGGAAGCGTTGGAGATGATCGGGGTTTTCCTGGATTTCGGGGTTTAAAACCTTAATGGCAACAATGCGCCTCATGCGTTTGTGCCTGGCCTTGAACACCTTACCCATGCCGCCTTCACCCAAGCGATCCATTATAAGGTAGTTGTCCATCACCAGATCTTCGGAAAGTTTATCCCGCATGACCCGTGCCTGATAGGCGGTAAGGAGACCTATTTGTTCCAAAAAATCGCCAAGTGCATCGCGGTCCTCAAGCTCTTTCGCCTCTGCATGCGATTCGAAGGCCGAGGTGATTTCGTCCTTATTGACGATACCCAGCCTTACCAACTCATTGACTGCCTGTTCGACTTCTGGTTTCATGAACGAACCTTATGGAATCCGATTCTCTCCTATGCCATATTCTATGGGTGTTCCGTGACCTTGAGCAAAAGAATCGCCAGTTGGATAACATATTTTTCAACCGGGGAATGTGTTTGAGGTACTCCCAGAAAAGGGGTTTGCCATGATGGGTACATCGCTTCTATTGGTTTGCGCCTCGATACTGCATGTGGAAAGCGCAAAACCTTCGTGTCGTTGGGTGGACAAGCCCCCTGTTATCGATGGCAAAATGGATGACGCATGCTGGAAAAACGCCAGTCCCATAAGCAATTTTCACCTGCCCTGGCTGGGCAAAAAAGATCATCCGGCAAAAGCCACTACCAGTGCCCGACTGGCATGGGATAGGGATTATTTTTATTTCTTTGCCAGGATGGAAGATACCGACCTATTTGCGGATATCAAGGAACACGATGGCAATACCTGGCACAACGATGTCTTTGAAATCTTCCTGAAACCCTCGAAAGATCACGCCGGGTATTACGAATTTCAGGTAAACGCCGCGAATACGGTGTTTGACTGCTTCTTTCCCAAAAAGAGCATGACCGATTTTGATTCACTGAAAAAGAAAGACCGCTTTCATGTGGAAAGCAGGGTCATCCTCGACGGAACCTTGAACCAGCGTGATGACACCGACAAGGGATGGAGCGTGGAGGGTAGAATCCCCTGGACTGATTTTGCCCGTACCGGCGGAAGGCCCGCAGCGAATGAGGTCTGGAAATTCGCGCTGTGCCGATACGACTACAACATCAAGAACAAGGACCCAGAGCTTTCCACCTCGGCGCCCCTGGCTTCCAAGCCAACCCCGGATTTTCATCTGGTGCAAGATTACGCTGATCTTCTTTTCGAAGGACCACAGGCCGTATGGAAATTCGGCACAGGTCTGCCCCAAAATCAAAAGGTATTCCAAGCCACCCCCGAACCTTCAGCCCCTTTCAAAACATTGAATGCGTTTCCCAAGTTATCACTGAAGCAACCGGTAAGCGTGGTCTTTCAACCCGGAACAAACCTAATGCTGGCCAGCGTGCAGGAAAAACCCTATCAACCTTGCAGCATCATAAGGTTCGAGGCAAAGGCCGAGGTGGAATTGACCCAAAAACTACTGGAAACCAAGGACAGCATCTATGACATAACCTTTCACCCAAAATTCTTGGAGAATGGCTACCTGTATGTGGGTTGCAACGGCGCCAACTCCGATGGCAAGAAGTATTCACGCGTGGTGCGCTACACCATGGAAACCAAGGCACCCTATAACCTGAATGCGGATTCAAGAATGGTGGTGATTGAATGGTTGTCGGATGGGCACAATGGATCAGCCATTACTTTTGGCAAAGATACCATGCTTTATGTCACCACGGGGGATGGCACCTCCGATTCGGACACCTGGCTTTCCGGGCAGGACCTTTCCCGGCCATTGGGCAAGGTGCTTCGCATCGATGTGGATCACCCAGAAGATGGCAAGAATTACTCCATTCCCAAGGATAACCCATTCTTCGGCCAGAAGGATGTCACTTGGGAAACCTGGGCTTATGGGCTTCGCAATCCCTGGCGCATGCATTGCGATGCAAAGACCGGGGACATCTGGGTTGGTAATAACGGACAGGATCTTTGGGAACAGGTTTATCTGGTGAAGAAGGGTGATAATTTTGGCTGGAGTGTGATGGAAGGTTCGCATCCGTTTTATGCCAATCGCAAGGCGGGGCCCACGCCTTTCAGCAAACCCGCCGCCGAGCATCATCATTCGGAAGCCCGCTCCCTGACAGGTGGCATCGTCTACCAAGGTTCAAAACACCCGGAGCTTACAGGCCACTATATTTATGGTGATTATTCCACTGGTAAAGTCTGGGCGGTAAGGCATCAGGCGGGCAAAGTAAGCCCACCCAAAGAAATCGCTGATACCTCGCATCAAATTGTCTGTTTCCTTCAAGATGCTGATGGCGACCTTTTCGTGGTAGACCATGGCGGAACCATAAACAGGTTTGTTCCTTACCAGGCACCAGCCGGTCTTTCGCCCTTCCCCAAAAAGTTGTCAGATACCGGACTCTTTGCCTCGGTGAAAGGGCATGTCACCAGGCCAGAGCTGATTCCCTACAGCGTGAATGCGCCTTTCTGGTCGGATGGCGCGAACAAGTTTCGTTTCATCTCCCTGCCCGGAACCGATGACAAGGGAAATCCCGCCATGATCGATTACACCAACACCCGGGGTTGGAATTTTCCCAACGGCACCGTGATCGTCAAATCGTTTTCACTGCCAGAGGATGAAGCCAAATCATCGGATCAGCGTTGGATTGAAACTCGCCTGATGGTTCGCACGGACAACGAATGGGCGGGCTATTCCTACTTATGGAACAAGGAACAAACTGAAGCACATCTGGTGGATAAAGAAGGTACTAACCGCGAGTTTGAGGTTAAAAACAAGGATGGTTCCACCCGCAAGCAGGTTTGGCGCTACCCCAGCAGGGCCGAGTGCATGGTCTGCCATACCCGTGCAGCCAACTTCGTGCTTGGCCTTTGCGAATTGCAGATGAACAAGCAGCACGATTACCCGGCTGGCAGGCAAAACCAATTGGAATGCCTGGAGGCTTTGGGCGTGCTGAAGATCAACCCGGGTAATGAGTACAAAGATGCTGTAAGGGCCCGCGCCGGTGCTGATGGCCTGAAGGACAAGGAATTGGATGCTTTTGTGAATGGCGTGATGAACACCTCGGAACAGCGCAAGGCACCTGCTTCCAACAAGATGTTTTATGAGAGCCCGGTAAAGCGAAAGCATCTGGTTAACCCTTATGACAAAACCCTGGACTTGAATGATCGAGCCAGGTCGTTTTTGCATTCGAATTGTTCCAGTTGTCATGTCGAGGCGGGTGGTGGAAACGCCCAGATGAATCTCGAGTTCATGGCTAAAAGCGACAAGGTAAAGATCATCGACGAGAAACCCCATCACCATACGCTGGATCTTCCCGATGCCCGGTTGATTGCGCCGGGTGAACCGGATCGATCGGTGCTGTTGAAAAGGATCAGCATCGTGGGTCAGGGCCAGATGCCACAGATCGGCCGAAACCGTATCGACCAGGAAGCCGTGGAGATGATTCGGGACTGGATCAGATCTCTTCCCAAATGATGCCATATTTGAAAATTCTGATCGGGGCTTGGCCGGGTATCTTCCTGGCGGTCTTTCTTTTCTTTGCGATCTTCAACCCATCGGGATTGTTAGGTGACCCTGGAGTGTACTGGCATATCCGTGCCGGGGAGTGGATGCTAGATCATCTGCGGGTATTAAGGCACGATCCATTTACCCAATCGGAAATGCCCTGGGTTCCAACCCAATGGCTGGCGGAAATCGTAATGGCAGTGGTATATCAAACAGCCGGTTTTGCAGGCCTTACAACCCTGGCCTCGCTTCTGATTGCAACTTGGGTTTCCATTCCTGTGCGCCGATGGTTTTTAGCAGGCATGCACCCTATTTTGGTTTGGTTTTTGGCGTTGGTGGTTCTTAAGGTGGGCGCCATTCAGATTCATGCCCGCCCGCTTCTGGTAACTTTTTTATGCTCAACCATTCTTGCGTTTACCATTGCGGACATGGAAAGAGGGCGCTCCAAGGTATCTCGCATCATCTGGTTGCTGTGGCTGGCGGTTCTGTGGGCCAATTGCCATGGCGGATACTTGGGCGGCCTGGCCATGCTTGGCGTAGCAGGTACAGTTTGGATAGTGCAGGCTTGCTTTGGAACCGGCCCCCTCGCAGAGCGAAATCAACTGCTGGTTTTTGCGTTGGGGTTGCTCGGTTGGGTGTTGGCACCTTTGGTATCCCCCTTTGGATTTGGACTTTACCAAGAATGGTTCAGCATTTGGTTCAAGCTGGATTTATCAAGCTATATTTTGGAACACCAACCACCCCAATTGGCAGATTTTTACATGATCACCCTGTATGTGGTGACTTTGGTTCTGGTACTTTTCATGCTGCTTTCCCAAGAGCGTAAAAAATGCATGGCAAGCCTGGCGATATTCGCAAGCTGGCTGGTTATGACCTTCAAACGGGCTAGAAACGGTCCCCTGGCTATTAGTTCGGCCACACCCTTCTTCGAGGAAGCTTGGCTTCAGGCCGTTCAAGCACATAAAGTGCGCGAGGATTGGATCGTTCGAAACCCGCCCAAAGTATCCAACAGCATTCTTGGCGGTGTGATACTTTTTGTGAGTAGCGTTTTTTGTCTGGCATCTGCCCATGTGTTTGAGGTGTATGCCCCTACAAAGCTACCACTGGATATGGTGGAAGCCTTGCAGCGCTTGGAGCAAACCCATGGCCATGGTGCGCCTGTTTACAACGAATTGAATGATGGTGGTTTTTTGATTTTCTTTGCCCGCCACCTGAAGGCCTTTCAGGATGATCGCTGCGAGATACATGCCTTTCGCGATGGTGATTTAAAAGGTCATTGGCAACAACGCATGTTAGATTTGGAATTGAATCAACCAGATGTCCTTCTCGCGGAGCTGCAAAAGAGGAACATTCACATCATTTTTATTCCCCAAAGCAACAGGCTGAGTGAAGTTCTGGCCAAAAACCCCTCATGGAAAGCAATCCACAAGGGAAGCACCCATGCGCTTTGGGTGCATTCGGATGAAAAATAGTCATCCAACCATGGCGGTTGGTTTGACAAGAAGGAATAAAAAACCTAGCTTTCATTAGGTTTGCTCAGGTCCAAAGGGGTTCGTACCATGTTTCACCCATTTAGATATGCTGGAAAACCAAGGGAACGGAAGGGTGCCGCAGCGGTGGAATTCGCGATAGTGGCTCCATTGCTGTTTCTGTTAATCCTTGGCATTATTGAGTTTGCAAGAATTTTCATGGTGGTTCAGATCATCAACAACGGGGCTCGTGAAGGTGCCCGAAAGGCCATTTTGCCCGGCGCCACCCAAACCATTGTGAACAATACCATTGAAAGTTACATGACCAATGCCGGCCTAAGCGGCCATACCAAAACCTACTATGTGAACAATTCCAGCACCACGAATGTGGCCTCAGCGGTGGCGGGAGATTCCATTAAGGTGGTTTTAAGCATACCGGTGGATACCATCAGTTGGCTGCCTGCGAATTTCATCGGTTTTCTTACAGGTAGCGGTCAAAGCTTAAGCACCAGCGTGGTAATGCGCAAAGAAGATAGTTAAGGTATTCCAGCCTTTTAAGGGAGGGTACGCCATGATTCCCAATTCCAAAAAAAGAAGGGGTGCGATTGCGCCCCTGGCAGCCATTTTAATGGTGTTTCTTTTAAGCATGGTCGCCTTTGCCTTGGATATTGGCTATATCCTGATGGCAAAGACCGAGGCCCAAACAACCGCGGATGCCGCTGCTCTAGCGGGTATGAGCAAGCTGATGAATCTTTTACAAACCGCCACCATGGAAAAAGGCTCGAATTCGCGCTTTAGGCCAGTACAAACCTCGGATCATCTGAACCTGGCACGGCAGGAAGTGATTGCCTTTGCAAATACTAATAAGATTGCCGGCGACACCGTGGAAATTCAGCTTGCAGACATCGAAATTGGCTTCATGGCCAATCCCGTTAGCTTGGCTTCGGATGTGATTGAAACCAGTGGCTGGCCGGCCCGACCGTACAACACGGTGCGTGTTACCGTGAAAAGGGATGATGTTCATTACGGGGGCAAACTGACGCTGATTTTCGGGAAAATGGTCGGCTTACAATCCGTGGAAATAACCGCCACCGCCACCGCGGCTTTTCAAGTGGGTACACCACGGTTCAGGGGAAATTACTCGATGATGGAGGGCGAAGATCTGGCTCAATATTATGGAGGAATTTTGCCATTTACTGTGGAACAAGCCCAATGGAACGCACTTTATAATTCCACAAGCACTGGTACGGTTAGCTACACCAACTACAACGGCCAGACGGAATCCATGCAAATTACCGACAGTTTTAAAAGTAATGGAACCACAGGTACAGATGGAAACCGTGAGATTAAAATGTACCCGTCCAGCACCACCGAGGGAAATTTTGGTACCATTAATTTCACACTGACCAAGTTTGGGAATTCCACTCAAACGCTGGAAAACTTGATCATAAACGGCCCATCCGAGTCTGATTGGCCTGCCCTTACCACGATTTTGGGCGCCACACCAACCAATCCTGTGGCGGTGAATGGTGACCCTGGAATTAGTGGTGGAATGGAAAATGCCGTGCAATCCATTATTGGTAAGCCTAGGATTTTGCCGATATTTTCAAACGTGTCCGGCAGCGGAAACAATGCTTATTACAACTTAATTGGCTTTGTTCCCATTCGCATTGTCGCGGCGGATTTATCCAGCGGAAACAAGTACATTCAATTTCAACCGACCGTTGCCGTGAACCGTAGCAACATGGGTTCGTCCAATTCCGTGGCTAAAAGGTTAAGGTTTGATATTGTTCCCGGGGATGGTACCAATCCGGACTTTTCCGCCATAGGGGCAACCTGCCTGGTGCGTTAAGAATAAACGATTACGCTCGAAATAAGGGCCCGCAGAGCTAATTTCTGCGGGCCTTTTGGCTTAAGTAATAATCAAAAATGGTCAAAAACCTTTGAATTGCCAATAAAAATGCGATTTTTTAAAAAAACCAAAATAAATGTGCAATCTGGTTTGACTATCAAAAAATATTAAACTAGGGTTTAATTGTTCAAGGCAAGCCATGGCCTTTTTCAACAGTGGCTGGTGGGCCGGGGAAAGGTTCGCCGGATAGTAAACCAAGGGGATTGGTGAACTTTTTAAGGAGTGTGTTATGAGATCCTTCAAGCAGAGTCTGGTGAAGTTTTTGAAGAGTGAAGACGGCCCAACCGCTGTTGAATATGCGGTCATGGTGGCCCTGATCATCGTAGTGGCCATCGGAGCAGTCACTCTTCTCGGCCAGAAAACCAGCGAAACCTTCAACACCACCGCTACCAAGATTAGCGGCAGCTAAAGCGTAAAGCGGCGCCCCTCTTGTTGAGGGGCGCCATGTAAAATCAAAATCGAGTTAAGGTATAAAACATGAAGGCCCTAAAGCAAAGCCTAGTAAATTTCCTGAAAAATGAAGATGGCCCTACCGCTGTCGAATACGCGGTCATGGTGGCACTGATCATCGTGGTCGCCATCGGGGCTGTGCAGTTGCTAGGCCAGAAAACCAGTGAGACATTTAATACCGTCGGGACCGAGTTAGGGAAAACTTCGGGCAGTTAAAGTGTAAACCGGCGCCCTCTCACAAGGGAGGGCGCATTATAAAAAAAGCATATACAGGTTTTTAAAGGTCTCAATTAACTCAATAGGTGTGCCATGATGATATCCTTCAAGCAGAGTCTGGTAAAGTTTCTGAAAAGCGAAGATGGCCCTACCGCTGTCGAATATGCAGTCATGGTGGCGCTGATTATCGTGGTCGCCATTGGGGCAGTCACTCTGCTCGGCCAGAAAACCAGCGAAACCTTCAATAATGTCGCCACTGCGATTCCCTCGGGTTCATAAAAGCAACTGCTTTGTGTGAACTTTGGCTCGGGCAGTAGCGTAATAAAAGAATCGACAGCCAACCTCGTGTGACCTGGATGGGTCGCCAAATTGCCACGGAAGACAGCTTTTTGTTCAGCAGCATGTTCTTGAGCGTTTCATCTGCATGCATTTCGAAAACCATTTTGAAAGCAGGGGTGCGTTATGAACGAACTGAAAAACAAACTTGTGGCTTTTCTGAAAAGTGAAGATGGCCCTACCGCGGTTGAATACGCGGTCATGGTGGCACTGATTATCGTGGTGGCCATCGGGGCAGTCACTCTGCTCGGCCAGAAGACCAGCGAAACTTTCAATAATGTCGCAACGACTATCGGCGCCGGTTCCTAGTCAGCTTTTCTGGGCGTGATGGTTTTACCCACTATCACGCCCTTTTTCTTTTCCGCAGCCTTTCTGAGCCTAAGCAATTCAAATCTTCCATAGAATCATCATCATACGAATACCATGGATTTAAAAGAGATTGTGTCATGCAAATTTCCATCCACGCCTGGCCCATCCTATTTCTTTCCCTGGCGATGATTGTCGCCGCGGTGATAGACGGTTGGATGCTAAAAGTTCCCAACAAGCTTACCTTTCCACTCATCTTCATGGGTTGGGCCTTGGGAATTCTCAATTCGTTTCACCTGGTTTCTGACTCCGGAGTTGGAACCATTGGTGGAAGTCTGCTGGCTACCGTGATTGGCTTTGCCCTGATATTTCCGGTTTATGCAATTGGTGGAATGGGTGCCGGCGATGTGAAAATGCAGATGGGTTTCGGGGCGTGGGTTGGTGCTTACTATCCGTTTGTGGATGCGCAGTGGATTGTGTTGTATTCCTTTTTGGCAGCGGCGGTCATTGGTGGAGTGATTGCCTTTTTCATGATTCTTGCCCGCGGCCAGATCAAGCAAAACCTTCAGAACACCAAGGATATCTTGGGTGATCTTGCGGGCAAAAGCGTTGCCCAGTCTGCGGATAATGCCGCGGCTCGCAAACCCAGAATGCACCTGCTGCCCTATGGTGTGCCATTATGCATAGGGTTCTTAGGGTACCTGGCTTATTACCATTTGGTACTTAGGAACCCTCTGCCAGGTACGGATATTCTGCTAATCCAATGACGAATTATTTTTATTTTTCGAATTTTGAGTTAAGATTGAATACGTGATGGCCAAAGATTGGCCATGGATCCCATCGCAAGAAGCCTAACCGAAGGTTAACTGGGGCACCCTTCTTTCCCAGTCCATCTATTTTAAACCGGATAATTAGTAATTACGGAATAACCGGTAAAGTTTAACAGGCTTTCCAGCCGATGCTATGCATGTGGGATGATCCGCTTTTGTGGTTCCCCGTGCAGGTTGTGCGGAAAGATACCAAAGGTGGCCTTATGAATCCCAGAATGTTAGTCGGAGTTTTGGCGGTTTTTTGTGGGTTGGCGGCAGCGTACCTGACCCTGAATATGAACCGTAACAAAAATAAAGGGCCCGAAATGGTCGAGGTGCTTTGGAGCAAGACGAAAGTTCCCCTTCGGGAAAAAATTTCCGAACCGGAGAAGTATTTCGTTCTGAAGCAGGTGCCCAAAGGCTCGCAACCACCCAAAGCCCTGCTTGCATTCGAACAAATCAAGGACAAACGCCTCAATAAATCCATATCCGAGGAAAACTATGTAACCTTGGATGATATTCTGGCTGCCAACCAGCAATTCTTGGAACCCGAGAAGGGCAAGCGCCTGTTTGGCCTTACTGTGAACGCGGAATCCCTGGCGGGTGGTTTTATTCGACCAGGATCTTATGTGGATCTGATTGGCATGAAGCGCCTTCCCAATGGCAATTCCGAAGCCCAAACTTTCATGCAAAACATTCGCGTACTTGCGGTGGGTGACAAATCCACCCTTCAGAGTGATGACAAGCACTCCCTGGTGGAAAACACCGTCACCTTGGAAGTAACACCTGAACAATCCCAGATACTCACTATTTGGAAGACTTCAGGCGAAATCAAACTTAGCGCCCGCGCCATTGGCGACAACGAGGAAGTGAACACCAAAACAGTGAAACTAAATCCTGATGAAATCAAGGCGGTGGTTCCAATGCCCGAGGTTGGCAAAAAGGAACCTGAAGTTGCCAAGCCCAAGACCACCCTACTGCAGAAACAAACCCATACCTTGGTAATTCTTGATGTGAAGGACCCCAAGGGTGGTGCCTCTTCCGCGGAAACCGTGGAATTTTACCAGGATGAAAAAGGCAAATGGCATACCCGTTTCCGCCAGGATCGCGGCAGACCCACGGCTAGTGTGGAAGCAGAAACCTCTGCGCCCGCCACCGAGGAAACGCTAAAGAATAACTCAACCCCTGGGGATCAGAAGGATAACTAGGGAACAAAACACCAAGGCGAAGGGAATCGCCGGACTTTTTAGGAACGCAAGGATGCGAACACAACATTTCTTCCAAGCTGCTCGATGGATGGCACTGGCATGCCTGACAGTCATGCTCGCTTCCACCATGACGCTGGCATTCCAGAAAGTTATTCAACCAGATTATTCCATCCCGGTGGATTTCACGATCAAGATTCAGGCGAAAAACAAAAAACCCATCAAAACAGCCAGAACTTTTGATAACACAGTCGTTCAGATTCGCGATGTGATTGATGACCCCACTTCCATTTTTCTGAAGGGTATCGGCGAAGGTACCGCCCTGGTGGAATTAGTCAGTGTCGATCCGGATGCCCCAGTGGAACAGTTATCGATTTATGTTTTGCGCCAACAATCCCCGGTAACCAATGTCAAGAATCTACAAATATCCACTCTGGATTTGGATAACCTGAAAAAGCTCATCACGAATGCGTTTCCAAAAAACAAACTTGAGATAACCCCGATTACCACGGACTCGATTTATATTCAGGGGGAAGTAAGCAGTCCGGATGAAATGTCCGTCATCTTAAGATTTGCCAGCAAAATAGTGGATCCCAAGTACATGGAAAAAGGTGCTGCTGGCGAAGGACCAGTTTATGACTTGGAAATCAACGGCAAAAAGGTGGTAACGGTTTCAGCAAAGGTTATCAATGGTTTAAAGTTCACCGCAACCGCGGATACCCCAGAACAGCAACCGACTCCCCCTGTTCCAGCATTTAATCTGCAGAGTTTGAATGACCTGATTCGCAAGGTTTCCCCCGATTCCAAAATTGAGGTGATCCCCGCCAACCGCAATTCGGTGGTGGTTTCTGGTTTTGTGAGCAAAGCAGAGGATGTGAATACCATCATCAATTTGGTTACGAATGTTGTAGACCCCACTTTCTTTAACAATCAGTCTTCTAATCCAGCCGGTGGCCAACCGGTTGGTACGCAACCGCAAATAAACCAAGCAAGCGTTCAGAACACCCAAACCGTTTCCCCGAGAATCATTAACGCCATCCGGGTAGCGGGAAGCCAGCAGGTTCAGTTGGATGTAGTCGTGGCCCAGGTATCGCGCAGTGAATTTCGTCAGCTTGGATTCAATTTTCTGGCTTCCAGAAATAGCTCGTTTATCGGTAGCACTCTGGGTGGATTAGCCTCGGCACCAAATGCCTTGAACGGCACAAGCACTGGCTCCACTGGGACTTCGTTGGCTGCAAATGGGTTGATTTCGAGTGTCACCAACGCCAATGTTCCTTTTGGGGTTATCAATTCTAATTCTGGTTTTCTGGGCTTCCTACAAGCATTAAGAACCGAAAATTGCTCCAAGCTATTGGCAGAACCCAAACTGGTAACTTCCAGTGGCAAGGAAGCAACCTTCTTGGTGGGTGGTAGGCAGGCGGTTCTTAGCGGTGCCTCTGGTGTGAATGGCCCCGGTGCCGCATTTGAGGAAGTTGGCACCGATTTACGGTTCCTTCCCATGGTAATGGGGAACGGCAAGATTCAACTGGATGTACAACCCCGGGTGCGCAGTGTGAATAACAGCTTAGGTATCAATACCAGTTTTGGCTTTGTACCGGGTTTTGATGACAAGCGCGTAAGTGCCACTGTGGAAATGGAAGCGGGCCAAACCCTGGTAATCGGTGGTTTGATTCAAAATGAATTACGGGGTGCCACAGTAAAATTGCCTGTGCTGGGCGATTTGCCATTCTTAGGCGTACTGTTCAGCACCAAGGAATTTACCGAAACCGAGCAGGAAGTGGTGGTTTTGGTAACCCCCCATCTGGTGGACCCACAATCTTGCGACCAAGTGAATAAAGTTTTGCCCGGCATGGAAACCCGCTCACCGGATGATTTCGAGCTGTTTTTGGAGGGTATTCTGGAAGCACCTCGTGGCCCCCGCAAGGTGGTGCAGGACCGCAGATATATTCCCGCCTTCCGCAATGGCCCGGCGTTGGATGCTGAAAGCGGCGAATCCCGTGTTCCGGGCTACCCTTTGCTTCCGGTCAAGGAAAAGGCAACACCCAGCCAACCAAATAACCTGCCCAGTCCCATGATTATCGATTCCAACGAGATACCTGCCAAACCAGTTGACGCCACCAGCCTGCGAAAAAAGCTCTCAATTATCGATTCCAACGAGATACCTGCCAAACCAGTTGACGCCACCAGTCTGCGAAAAAAGCTCTCAATTATCGATTCCAACGAGATACCTGCCAAACCCGTATCTAATTCCGGCAAAGTTAGCACTTTGGAAAAAGTTAACCCTTCTACAACGATTCCTTCCTCGTCCTTGCCAAATTTTTTCAATGATCAGGGTAGAAAAATGCCAGTTCAAACTTTACCAGATGTGGATGATATTCAACCTTCCAAACCAGCAAAAGGTTCCAACAAGACCAGCACATTATTTCCGACCAAAAAAACACAATCCGCAGTAAAATAAGCTATGGTTTTACCAAAGGCCTATCTTTAACCAAGGCGCAAAAATGATGCTTCAACCGGGGAATTCAGAAAACGCTGGCGAAAATCAACTTCTAAGGTTGGTGATTTTGGATCCCGTGGAACGAAGCCGCGAGACATTGCGGGGCCAGTTTTTGGGTCTTCCATGGATTTGGTTACAGGCAGAATGCACCAAGTACGATTTCCTGCAGGAAGTGCTGCACAACCAGGAACTTCCCCACATAGTTGTGGTTTCCATTGATGCGGATCTTGAAAAAGCCTGTATGGCAATAAGCCGCCTAAACCAGGAGATGCCCCAGGTGGGCATCCTAGCGGTCAGCATTCGGGATGATGGCCAAGCCATTCTGAGGGCTCTTCGAGCCGGAGCCAAGGAATTTCTCACCCTGCCTTGCAGAGTTGAGGAACTGACGGAAGTCTTGCGCCGACTGGAACGAATTTCGGTTCCCAATAATGGTTCATCAAAAAGCCCAACCTCCCCGAAGATTACGCCTTTGACCTTCGCCATCCTGGGTTCTCGTGGTGGGGTGGGGTGCACCAGCACCTCGGTGAACCTGGCTGCCACCATCGCCGCAGACCCCCATCATAAAGTAGTTTTGGTGGATTTGGATCTGGCACTTGGCGATGCCGATGTTGCCCTGGACCTCAACGGCGATTACACCATCGGCGATCTTGCGGCCAACATTACCAGACTGGATATGACATTCCTCAGCAGGTCGCTAAGCAAGCATGCCTCAGGTCTGTATTTGCTGCCCCACCCTATCAATGTCGAGGAAGCAACCCAGATCACCGAGGAACATTTGGAAAGAATTCTTTCCCTGCTACGGGCAAGCCACACCCATGTGGTTCTGGATCTAAGCAAGGGTTTTCGCCCCACGGATATCACCGCCCTGAAAATGGCGGATGTGATACTTTTAATTGTGCAACTGGAATTAACCAGCCTTCGCAACGCGCTTAGGACATTATCCACCCTGGATGCGGACCCGATGCTTCGCGACAAGGTGCGGGTAGTGTTAAACCGCGTTGGCATGGTCACTGAAATCACCCGGGAAAAAGCGCTGGAGATTTTGGGCAAGCCGTTCTTCTGGGAAATTCCAAACGACCACAAGGCGATGATGGAATCGAAGAATAACGGTGTTCCACTGATCATGAGCGCGCCCCATTCCAAGATTCAGCAAAACTATCAGGAACTGGCGGACACCCTGTGTGGAAAGCCGGTCCAAAAACAGGCGGCAAAATCATTCCTGCAATCGTTGTTTTCGAAAGGTTCATGAGGTTAATCCATGTCCAGGCTTCAGAGAGGTTTAACCGGATTTCAGGCAGGACAGGGAGGTCTTTCCGGCACCAACCCCGCATCCGCGCAGGGTGGCAAATCGTTTGATGAACTCAAGAGGTTGATCCACGGCAAACTGGTGGACAAGCTTGATCTTTCCAAGGTTTCCGAACTGGCCGGCGATTCCCTGCGCAAGGAAGTGCGCATGGTGGTGGAACGCCTGTGCGACACGGAAAACCCGCTTCTCAATCGCGTGGAGAGAGAACGCCTGATCGACGAGGTGCTGGATGAAACGCTGGGTTTCGGCCCGTTGGAAATCCTTCTGAAAGACCAGACCATCAGCGATATCCTGATTAACGGCCCGCAGAAAGTTTTCGTGGAACGCCGCGGCAAGATGACGCTTAGCGAGGTGAAGTTCCGCGACAACGAGCACCTGCTGCAGATCATTGATCGAATTGTATCCAAGATGGGCCGCCGGGTGGATGAAACCTGCCCGATGGTGGATGCCCGTTTACCGGATGGTTCCCGTTTTAATGCCATCATCCCTCCGCTTGCGCTGGATGGCCCCTCGGTAAGTATTCGCCGGTTTGGGTCCAGCCCGCTTAAGCTGCAAAACCTTATCGATTTCAAGGCATTCACACCCGAGATGGCCACCTTCATGGAAGCGTGCATCAAATCACGACTGAATGTGATCATCAGCGGTGGTACGGGTTGCGGTAAAACCACGCTGCTAAACACACTTTCCAGCTTCATTGGCAACGATGAGCGCGTGATCACCATTGAGGATGCCGCGGAACTGCAGTTGCAGCAGGAACACATTGTGCGGTTGGAAACCCGGCCGCCCAACATTGAAGGCAAGGGTGCCATCACCGCACGCGACCTGGTAAGAAACGCCCTGCGTATGCGCCCCGAAAGAATCATCATCGGTGAGTGTCGTGGTGGTGAAACTCTGGATATGCTTCAAGCCATGAACACCGGTCATGCCGGTTCCATGACCACCATCCATGCCAATACGCCTCGTGATGCACAGGCCAGAATTGAAACCCTGGTGATGATGGCCGGGTTGGAACTCCCCATCAAGGCCATGCGCCAGCAAATTTCATCGGCGGTGGACCTGATCATTCAGGCTAACAGGTTGCAGGGCGGCCCCAGAAAGATCACCCACATTACCGAAGTGATGAACATGGAGCAGGACATGATCATCATGCAGGATATCTTCCTGTACAAGCAGCATGGCACCGATGCCAACGGCAGGGCTTATGGCCAGTTCGAGGCCACCGGCGTTCGACCCAGCTTTGTCTCGCGGCTTGAGGCGGCTGGTGTGAAACTTCCATCCAACCTTTTCCAGGAAAGGGTCCTTCTCAAGGATTAGTGTGGCGTTGTGGAACAAGTCATCATCGCAATTTTGGCGTTCGTCGGGGTGGTTGCCCTGGTGATGACTGTTTTCATGTTCAGCACCCCACAGCCCAACAAGAAAATTGAAAATCGCCTGGATGTGATTGCCGGAAAAGTCACCAAGGAAGAAACCCTGAAGGCCGACATTATTCGCAAGACCATCGCCGAGTCGGACAAGGATTCCCTGATTCAGCGGTTCCTGCCGAAAAGCATCTCCCTGAACCAATTGTTCGAGCAGGCCGATTGCAACATATCCCCCTCGAACCTGATTGGTGTTTCCGCGTTGCTTTTCCTCGCGGGGGTGGCGTTTCCCCTGGTGGCAGATTTACCAGCGTATGTGATGGGTGTTAGTGTGATCTTGGGTGCGCTGCCCTGGGTATGGTTGTTCCAGAAACGCAAATCCCGCATCGCCAAGTTTACATCCCAGTTTCCCGAGGCGTTGGAATTGCTCGCCCGCGCCCTTCGCTCGGGGCAGAGCCTTGCGGCCGGCTTGCAGGTAATTTCGCAGGAAATGGCCGAACCCATTGGTGCCGAGTTCAACAAGGCCTACGAAAGGCAGAGGCTTGGAACCACGATTGAGGATGCACTGAAGGAAATGACCGCCCGTGTACCCAGCCTGGATCTGAAATTCTTCGCGACCTCGGTGGCAATCCAAAGGCAAACAGGTGGTGACCTCGCCGAAATTTTGGACAAGATTGGCTACATAGTGCGCGAAAGATTTCGCATCCTGGGTCAGGTACAGGCCCTTACCGGTGAAGGCCGTATGAGCGGAACTGTGTTGTTGGCCATGCCAATTGTACTTTTTTTGTATCTGCGCATCACCAATCCTTCGTACATGGAACCTTTGTGGACCACGGATATTGGCAAGAAAATGCTTGCTGCCATGATTGTGATGCAGATCCTGGGTGCCATTGCCATCAAGAAAATCATCGACATCAAAGTTTAGAAAGGAGGAAAAGCCATGGAAGATTTAATCAATGACCTGACACCCCTGATTCTTTTTGTGCTGGTAACCGTAGCAATTTGGGCAGCGCTTAGCTTTTTCTCCTCTTCCGCCTCCGGACAGGACAAGCGCCTGAAAAAGGTGACCCGGAAGGGTTTGGATGAAAACGAAAACCCAACCTTCCAGCAGAAAACCAACATCATTCAAGGGATTGTGACCGCCGCCAAGGCCATGGCATCACCCATGATGCCCAAGTCCGAGGGCGAGCTTTCGGAAATCCGCAAGGAACTTTCCTACGCGGGCTTCCGCAGCGAGGCGGCCGTCAGCATTTTCCAGGGCATTCGCTTCATCACCCTTTTGGTATTCATGGTGCCTGCGCTCATTTACAACCTGAACAAATACGGCACCACTTACACTTCCTTGCAGTACATCATCATCTTCAGTGCCATGGGTATGTATCTGCCCAAGATTGCGCTTTCCTTTGTGAAATCATCCAGGCAGCAGGAGATTTTCCTTACATTGCCAGACATAATTGACTTGCTGGTAGTTTGCGTGGAAAGCGGCCTTGGTTTGGATGCCGCCATGCGTCGCGTGTGCGAGGAAATGAAAGATCATGCCAGGGTGATGTGCCAGGAGCTTGGCACCAGCAATTTCCAACTGCAAGTGGGCAAGGCCCGCAAAGATGTTCTAAGGGAACTGGGAGAACGCAACGGCGTGGACGACTTGCGCGGTCTTACCACGATTATCATTCAAGCGGACCGGTTCGGCGCCAGCATTGCAAACGCGTTGCGTGTGCAGTCCGATTCAATGAGAACCAAACGAAAACAAATGGCGGAAGAAAAGGCATCCAAGTGCGCGGTGCAACTGCTTTTCCCCATGCTTTTGTTCATATTCCCGGGTGTATTTGTGATTTTGGTTGGTCCCGCAGCCATCAAGATGATGATGTCGGGACAGTTTTAAATTCAAGGCTGCCAAGGAAGGCAACCGAAGGATTCACAAGGAGGTGGGTGATGGTGATCAAGGGTAAAACATTCGTGAAGCTTGGCCTGGTTGGAGCCTGCCTGACCGGCATGGTGGGTTGCTTTGGCTACCGTGATGTGGTGGACCCTTACTACCCCAAGCGTTATTCCGTGCAAGCCAGAAACGGGGTAAGGAACTCGGTTGCACCCCAGGTAAAGAATGGCGAAATTCTCGACCAGACCGTTTGGAATTATCACTTCATGGATGACACCGCTGATCTGCATCCCATGGGTGCTGAACATTTGAAAAGGCTGGCTCGCAAGCGCCCGGCACCCTGCTCAATCATTTTCCTGCAGACTGCCCAGTTAAACACCGAACAGGGCGATGCGGACCTGAAAGACCTTGGCCACAAACGCAAACAATTGGATCAGAAACGCAGTGAGAAGATTATGGAATTCATGAACACCTATATGGAAGGTCGGGAACATGAACCTTTCCAAGTGGTAATTCATGACCCTGCCGAGGTGTATGGCAACGGCCGTGTGGCAGATAGGGTGACCAACCTCAGGATTAACACCTATACCGGTGGCCTGACAGGCGCAAGCCCCACGGGCACATCCGCAGGTGGCGCGGCTGGTTCTGGTTCCAGTGGTGGCTCTTCTGGTTCCAACACAGGCTCTGGAGGTTCAACAACTGGTTACTAACCTTCGGGGTATAATTTAAAAAACGGGTCTGGGGAAAAGTTCATCATGCATTACCTTGACTGGAGATACTGGTACGATATTGTCTTCTCAGACAAGGCGTTCTTCATTTCGGTCGCTTTGGTGATCATGGCTTTGGGGTTTTGGTTCCTGAACCGCAAGTGACCAGCTTTTCCTACTGTCCGGGGATTCACGCATGCAGCAACAGGTTTATTTGCCCGAAGCACCCACAACGCCCAGCAATCTCAAGGAGTCCGGCTTAAGCAATGGCTTTATTGCCGAGATGATCCTGAAGATGCTTTACACCCGTGGAAGCATGCTGGGTGTGGATCTTTCGCGCGGACTGTGCCTGCCTTTCCGCATCATTGAGGATGCGCTTACCTTTCTAAAGAATGACAAATGTCTTGATGTTTCCGGTGGCGACCTGATTGGCAAAGTCAGTTACAAATTTCAACTGACCGACCTGGGCCGGCGCAGGGCGCAGGAATGCATGAAAATCTGCGGCTATGTGGGACCTGCCCCGGTTCCACTGGAAGACTATGTCGACCAGACTTACAAACAGGCGGTTACCAATTTACCGGTGGACCCACAGGCACTGCGCGATGCCTTCAGCCATCTGGTGGTATCGGAGGATTTGTTCAACGCGGTTGGTCCCTCTATTCTTAGTGGCAAATCCATATTCATCTACGGGCCTCCGGGTACCGGTAAAACCTCGATTGCCCAGGCGATAGGCGAGTTTATGAATCGCAAGGGTGGGGATATATTCATTCCCCATGCCATCCTTGCCGAGGGAAACATCGTTACCATTTATGACCCTGCGGTGCATGTTGTCAGCCAATCTGCAGGGAATGATGCCCCCAAGGATGAAGCCGATGCCGCCATCCGCAGGTTGCTGAACACCAACTCTTTCGATGAGCGTTGGGTACGCATTCGCAGGCCGGTTATCATCACCGGTGGTGAATTAAATCTGCCCATGCTGGACCCGCGCTATAACCCTGAAACCAACTATTACCAGGGCCCGCTGCATGTGAAGGCCAACGGTGGCATCTTCCTGATTGATGACTTTGGCAGACAGCTTTGCAGCCCCAAGGAACTCTTGAATCGCTGGATTGTGCCTTTGGAAAGCCGGGTAGATTACCTGAACCTGGCAAGCGGGCAAAAGTTCATGGTTCCCTTTGAACAATTAACCATCTTCTCCACTAACCTGGATCCCAAGCAATTGGTGGATGATGCCTTCCTGCGCCGTATGCGTCACAAGGTGGAGGTGGCGGCACCCAAGCGAGAGATCTACGAGAAGATATTTGCCTCGTACTGCAAAAAACTAAAGATGGAATATTCCCCTGAATCCGTGGATTACCTATTTGATCGCTACTACTCCAAAGGGCGTACAGTTCGTGCCAGCGATTGTCGTGATTTGCTGGAGACAGTGTCCTCCATTTGCCGATTTCGTAATCAACCGGTTCGATTGACGAAAGAGTTAATCGTGGAGGCAGCGAACAGTTTCATCGGCGATTTTGCCTGATTCTCCAAAACCTGCCTTCCTTCCCGGTTTATCTCAACGCATGCATCGTTGAGAAATGGAAGGGCGAGTCATGAAAGCGAAACTTCTTCTTGTACCGGGCCTGGCAGGCTTCCTAATGGGATGTACCCTTACCGGTACCGATTCCCTCAACAAGGTTGCCCCTGCGCCAGCTTCTATTCCTGAAAACAAGCCAATCACCAAAAAGGAAGAAAACCTTCCCATAAAGGCCCCCAAGGCCGCTACCTGCATTGCCTTTGCGGACTTCCGCGCACAAGAAGCTGCCAGCAAGGACAGGCCCGCACTCCAACGCCAGCAGTTACAGGAAGACGCCCGCAAGGCTTACCAGCAGGCTTTGGAAATAGAACGCGATAATCTACAGGCGCTGGTTGGCCTGGCTCGCCTGTATGTGCAGATGGAAGATTTCCAGCACGCACAGTCCACCTATGAGCTTGCAGCCAAAATGCATCCCAAGAAGGGTGGTGTCTGGTTCGAACTGGGAATGCTTCATGCCCGCAAGAAGGATTGGAAACAATCCCTTGAATACCTGACCAAGGCCGTGGAGCTTGAACCCGAAAACAGGCAGTTCCTGAACAACTACGGTTTCACCCTGGCGCGTAGCGGCAACTTCGAGGAAAGCCTGAAGGTATTCCTTAGAACCAATGAACCTTCAAAGGCACGCTACCAGGTTGCTCGCATGATGAACCATGTGGGCAGAAATGATGAGGCCCGCGAACTTCTAACCAAGGCCCTTGCCGAGAAACCGGATTACCCGGAAGCCATCGAGCTTCTTTCAGCCCTGGGCAAATAATCACGGCTTCAGTTTGCCCACCAGTTCCTTCGTCTTGGAGATGATCTTCTCTTCCACGCTTTCCGCCCAAGGGCCGGGGTGCGTGGAACTGAACCTCATGGCACCGCCACCCTCGTAGCCACCTTCCTTCAAAACCCTAAGGCTGGGAATGTAACCCATCACATCATTGGAGTAGCCAGCCACCCAAAGGTTGGTTCCCTGAATTTCCTTTTTCAAACGAAGCGAGTAATCCACCACCACTTCTCCTCCCAGAGCCACCAGGGTGTTTTTATCACCCAGACGGATCACCTGAACCGGGTACGGGTAAGTTGTGGGAAGTTTTTCACCTTTCTCCAGGCGATCAAGCATGCGCTTGGCGTGGGAAGATTCGTACTTGTCCTTCGAAGCCAGGCGCTGGGTGAATTCCTCTTTCGTTGGAAATGGAGCATAGGCGATATCCATTTCTTCCATTTGGGTGGCGATGGTTCCCTGAACTGGTTTCAAGGTGTTGGCCAATGCGGCTTCCACCGCGGTTGCCAAGGTTCTTCCGTGCCTCTGCGCGAGATCCAGTGTTCCACGCGGGTACGGGTTCTGGTCGCCACCACATCCAGTCATGAAAAGTGCAATGGCACCGGGATGATCCTTTTCCAGATATTCTTGGGCGAAGCCGGCATAATCGCCGCAGAATTGGTAGAAGCCCAATGTGGTGTTATGACAGGCGTAACCAAAAAGCACCGACTTGAGTTTGCCATCCGATCCATCGACACGCAGAACAGGCACCTCATGATCTACCGGGCCTTCGGGGTATGGGCTATTGCGGAAATCATTCGCCACGGGAAGCCTTCTGTTCATGGCAAATCCGCAACGAGCAAAACTATGGGAAACCTTCGCTGGCGCAAGTTGCCCCAGGGCCTTCCCGATCAGCGTGAACAACTTTTCTTCCAACTGTCTGCCATATAAGGCACCCATGGCAGCGGGGCCGAATTCGCCATCATCCGCGGTGGTTCTTCCGACACGGAATTCCGGCCCGCAATGGGTGTGCGATGCGTTCAACAGAAGACTTTCCGGTGGAAGCTTCCATTCACTGCGAACCCTGGATTCCAAGGACTTGCGCAGCGTGCGTGGAATGCCAATCAGATCCATGGTGACAAACACCACCCGGCTGCCTTTGGCATCCTCCAGCACCAGTGCCTTGGCAAAAAGATCCTGTGCCTTGCCTTCCGATGGCTTGTTTCTGGCTGCATAGCCTGCCATCCACATCGGTTTTTCTGGCGTGATCACCACGCTGGCTGCCCCTGCCTTCCAGCCTTCCTCCGCGGCAAGACTTGTCCCAAACCCAAATAGCATACCAATGGCAATCGTCAGGCCGATCATTCGTTTCATTTGGTTTCCTTCCATTCCCTTTGCCGGGAGAATTATTTTGCTTCTAGCAGACCTTGTGATTTCAACCATTCAGCGCAGCGTGAGGGCCATTCCAATATCGGGTCCTTGCCCTTGCGCATGCCAAAGCCATGGCCACCCTTGCTGTAGATATGCACCTCGGCGGAAAGTTTCTGCTTCTGATATTCCTGATAAAGCATGGTCGCCTCAAGCGGGTTGGATTTGTCATCATGCGCAACCAGAAAGAACGCGGGCGGGGCATCCTTGGGTACGCTGAAACCCTCACGAAACTTTGATTTGTCCTTCGCATCCAAAAAACCACCCCCATAGATGAAGATGAGAAAATCCGGGCCACGGGGGTCATCCAGGTTCTTATCCTGCGGATAAGTTCTCGCGCCACGATCCCAGGCGCCATGGCCCGCAAGGTTTCCCCCGGCAGAGAAACCCAGCAAACCCACCTTGCTGGCATCCACCCCAAGTTCCCTGGCACGATGGCGAATCATCCCCATCGCACGCTGGGCATCCTGTACAGGCAGGGTATACATCTCCTTCTCATCACGAGTGGGGGTTCGGTACTTCAAAAGAATGGCGGTAACGCCCAGCGAGTTCAACCATTCACAAACCTGGGTCCCCTCATGGGCGTAGGAAAGAAACATGAACCCGCCTCCCGGCGCAACTATCACCGCGGTACCGTTGGGCTTGGCAGGACGGTAGATCGTCATGGTGGGTTCGGTGATGTCACTCAGGCGGTTGGGATTCACCCCACCATAGGATTGAATCAGCTTGGTGGTTGCCTCGGATTTTGGAACCATCTTGCTGGGGGTGCCTTCCGGCCAAAGCTTGACCGTTTCAGGTTCCGCGGCCAGTGACGGATAAACGAGGGAGATCATTGCAAGAAGCAAAATCATTCGCATGGCAGGGGTTTCTCACTTAATCAAAGAAGATTCGGTAGACGGGGTAAATTCCACAATCAGATTGGCCTCGGAAATCACAGGATGGCCATTGCGAAGCAAGGTAACCCTGGCAGTCAGCATCCATTCTCCAGTCAACATCGGGGATTTCCCAACTTCAATCGGAAATGAAATCGTGGTCTGATCTTTGGCGATTTCCATGGGCTTTGCCCGAACCAAACCTTTCAGCGGTTCTGGCACAAGAAGTTCCAGCTTTGCGGTTCCATCCAGCTTTGGGTTTCGCATCAGCTTCATGTTCCATGCAAAGCTATCGCCAGGTTTTAAAAGGACATCCTCGCTGGCCGAGGTTAGTTTCATCAGGGCACCCTCCATGGACATGGTGATCTGACCATCCATGGGAACCATCAGCCAGTGCGGCTTGCCCTTGGGGTCTTTCACCAACCCCATGGCAACCAGCGCCAGTCTTGAAGTTCTTGTCGTCTCCAGCCATTCTGGAGGAAATACCGGATACTCCATTTTATCGGTGCCACCGGGAACCTTCATGGCAGGCCCAAAGATACCCTGCCGATGCCGGGATTGGTTGCCTGCCATATCCAGAGTGATCTCTTCATGAAAGCCATCGGTGCGTTCAATGATCAGCTCGGCCAGATGAGTCGCCCCCCTTGGCACTCGCCGGCCTCCATCCGCTTCCACGGGTTTTACCTTGAATGGCGCCTTCATGGTTGTGGCAAAAAGAAGGTGTGATACTTCGTTGTCATTTGTCTGCCTGGGAAAAAGGTTGCCACCCTTAATGGTTCCACGGGCAACGCGGGTGATTGTCTGGTCTTCTACCTTGGCGGTTCCTGTAATGGTAACCAACGAAATATCCAAACCCTCGTCCTTGGAAGACTCCAGAGGAATCTTCACCGAGTCGGCCTTCTCGCCGATCTCGATCTTCTCGGGAACTTTGACTCCCTTGGGTAGCCCTGCGATGGAAAGGGTAACAGGCTGTTTGAAACCACCCTCCCGGGTCAGGGAAACCTGCAACTCTGTCTTTGCACCCAGGGGTAATCCTTGGACCCCGGCTGTTTTCAATTGAAAGTCCGGCCGGGGCTTTTCGATGGAAAGCTGGTAGATGAAAGAGAGATTCGGCACTTTGCCGGATTGATCCATCACCGTGACAACATATTCTCCATCTGTTGTAACAAGAAAGGTATGGCGAATATCAGGCAGACCGCCTGAATCATCCTTGGAAGTGATCATTTTACCATCCGGCCCATGGATGATAATCGTTGGATCCACGGGTGAACCAAACCGATGTGCCTCCGCGGCGATCACCCACGTTTCTCCCTTTTTCATCTCCACCTTGTACCTGTGCTGCTCGCCCCTTTGTGTCATCCGTCTGCTAACGGCAAAAGGCCCGGAAGCCTTTTCAGGGTTGGTTAAGGTGGGAAGATTTAGAGTCTGAAAAGGAACGGAAATTTCCGCCCCGATTGGGGTTTTCAATGTATACGAAAAAGGGGTTGTGGCAAAGGTGACCTCGCGGGTGATGCTTTCGATAATCGGTTGACCTGTGGCCAGGCCAACCCCGATAAACTCCACGGGGATTTTGGCGCCAGAAGCACCACTTACGGGCAGGGTCGTGATTACCCGGGGGCCCTCGGTCATGGTTAACCGATAGGTAAAGTTCCGATAGCCACGATAATCCACATCACGAACTGAGATCACATAATCCTGATCCTTGCTGGCCTTAAAGCTCAGCGTGGGGTCGGTTCCCTCGGTATCAAAAGCCTCGGCGATCTTTCCGCCCTTCGCATCAAAAACTTCGAGCACCGCATTAAAATCGCTGCCAATCTTGCGGGCTGTCAATTCACACTGCACAAGCCCTGTTTTGGTTGCCCGCAGAAGGTATCTGTCCACTTCCTCAATTTTGCGAAGCCGACCATTGATGGTAACGGGCAAGGCAGGCACTGGCTGGGCTGTCTTACGATCTTCGTTTTCCATAACCTCCGGAAGATTTCCCACCATGAACATACCCGTGGATCCCACTCCGTTGGCATTGGCAACGCTCCAGAAGAAAGGTCCGCTTGGATAATCCTTGGGAATGTCTATCTCCGCGGAAACTTCTCTGGTAAGCCTTGGGTCGTTGAGATAGCTCTTGATCTCAAACCAGTAGGGTGGTTCATGCATAAGCACATGACCAGGCTTTCCTAGGGTAAGAATGCTCACACGCGGGTCATGGGAAAAGATTCGGGAATCTGGCGTCCAATCCGGCCCGCCAAGCACCACTTTAGCCTTGGTTCCCGCCCGCGCTCCTGGTGGCCAGGCATGGCCAGTGCCTGATGGCGGTTGCTGACCAAAGGCAATACCCTGCAACCCAACCAAGGCAAGCAGTAATGCTAATGTGGTCCATTGGTTGGCCATGTGCCGTTCCATGAATGTTTTCTATTTCTAAATCAAATCCTTGATAAGCTTGCCACCACTGACAATGGGCACAGGCCGACCCAATGGCGTGTAGTAGGTTTTGTCGCTGTCGATACCCATGAGATAAAAGATGGTGCGAAGGATATCCGCCACACCTACAGGCTCGGTAGTGGGAGCCATTCCCTTGCCATCGGTGGCACCGATCACCTGACCCGGCTTGATTCCACCACCTGCAAACAGAACGCTTTGGGTTGCGGACCAGTGATCACGCCCCGCCTGCTTGTTGATGCGTGGGGTGCGACCCATTTCACCCATCATAACCACCAAAGTGCTATCCAAAAGGCCACGATCCTGAAGGTCGGTTACCAGAGTGCTGAAGGCCTGGTCAGCATGGGGGATAAGGTCTTTCTCAAGGCTGGGGAAACATGAGAAGTGGGTATCCCAACTGCCGTGATCCACGCCTATAAACCTGCAGCCCGCCTCCACCAGCCTGCGGGAAAGCAAGGCGCACTGGCCCAGCGAAGAATAACCGTAGGCTTCGCGCATTTTTGCCGGTTCGGAACCGAGGTCGAAGGCCTTTCGAGCGGTTGGCGACGAAACCAGATCGCGGGCTTTTTCGTAGTAGGTAGCCATGGTGCCTGCACGGCCTGACATGCTGTTGTTCTTTTCAAGTTCTCTTAGCGCCTTCTGCCGGCGACTGTAGCGCAATCTGCCAACTTTCTCATCTGGCAGAAGATCCTTCAATTCAAAGTCGGGTTGCACAGGGTCCGATTCAATGACAAATGGGGCATGTTCCGCTCCGTAAAAGCCCGGACCACCAGCAGTCAGGGGATGTGGCATATTGATGTAAGGCGGAATGTTGCCACGAGTTCCCAGTTCGCGGGAAACTATCGACCCCAGCGAAGGGAAGAGTTCATTCACGGGAACCTTCGAGTTCGCTCCATCCGCAAAATTCGCCTTATAGCCGGTAAGCACATAATGGAAGCCCGTGGTGTGGCCATTATCGTTATGACTGTGCGAGCGAAGGATGGTGTATTTGTCGGCCACTTTTGCACTACGATGGCAATGCTCACCCACCATGATGCCTTGGACATTGGTGTTGATGGGTTTGTAGGGTCCGCGAATTTCCGATGGCGCATCCGGTTTGAGATCCCACATGTCGATGGTGGATGGGCCACCCTGAAGAAACAGGAAAATACAGGATTTTGCCTTTGGCTCCTGCCCCGTGGATGCCGTGGCTTGCATGTGCAACAACCCGGGCAACGATAGCCCACCAAGGAAGCCGGATCCGCCAATCTTTAACGCCTGCCTGCGTGAGATTCCATCACAGAACCTTTGCTTCATCGATGCACCTAATTGGAACATTGGAAACCTCTCCTTGAAGGGTTTGCATTTTTATCCGAATACTATCGGATAAACACAAACTCCTTGGTGTTTAACAAGGTCCACATCACATCCTCAATCGCACCCTGCCTTTGCTGGCCTTCCGCCTTGAAGAAGTCCATCATAATGGCTTTTTCATCCCCAGAGGGGAAACGCGCAAGCAAACCAAGGTATAGCTCTTCGATGATTGCCTCTGGCGAAAGATTGGTCATTGCAAGCTTTCTTGCAGTTCCCTTTCTGGAATGAATCTTCGCACTGATCTCGGTGGAATTCATCAGATGCAGTGCCTGGGCAATGCTGGGTTCGTTGCTGCGTTCGCACTCACACACGCTGGTTCTAACCGGTCTTCCAAAAATCTTCAGGAAGTAAGAGGGCATTCGGTTGTCCCACATCTGGATGGCGCGGGAACCCTCCGGCCAGCCATTAAATTTCTCAGCGACACCGGTCACCTGACAGATGGCATCCAGCAGCACTTCCGCGGGCATGGCCCTGGATTGGGAGTGCGAGAAATTCTGGCTGTCGGTTCGGTTTTCCGGAATGGAACCCGCCATCTGGTAGGTATGGGAGTTCAGTATCAGCCTGGTTAAAGCCTGAAGGTCATATTTGCTTTCGATGAAAAACTTGCTCAGGTCTGCCAGCAATGGTTCATTGGAAGCCGGGTTCGTAACACGCAAATCATCAATGGGGTCCACGATGCCATGGCCGAAGTAATGTGCCCAGACCCGATTCACAATCGCACGGGCAAACCATGGGTTGGCAGGGCTTGTCATCCAGTCTGCAAGATATTTTCTGCGGTCTTCCTGTTCACCAATTTTGGGTGGCTCCGCAGCAAGTGCATGCGTTGGAACCAATTTGCCTCCCACAGGGTTCTTCACATCTCCACCCGTGGTAAAAGTGATGGCTTCGCCCGCTGAACCAACCTTTTTGCCAACCCCAGTGAAGAAGCCTGCAAGGCCGTAATAGTCCTCCTGCCCCCAGCGATCGGATGGATGATGATGGCATTCGGCACATTCGATCCGTACGCCCAAGAACAACTGACTGATGGACCTGGCCATGACATCCGGCTTGGTGACCACCTTGTAAAAACCAGCGGGGCTTTCCGCACCCACGCTACCATGCGCGGTAAGAATATCCCTTACAAAGGCATCGTAGGGCCGATTATCTTGAAACTGCTTTTTCAGCCAGCGGGTCATGGCCACCGATCCCTGCACATTCAGCACATCACGATCAATGCGAAGCAGATCCGCCCACTTCATCGCCCAGTAATCAGAATATTCCGGCCGGTTTAGAAGTTCGTTCACCAGGACACTTCGTTTGGCAGAAGATGAATCTTGAAGGAACTTTTTCGCCTCGGCAGCCGTGGGCAGGGTGCCGATCATGTCTAGGTACACACGCCTAAGAAACATGGAATCGCTGGCAAGTTCACTGGGTGGAATGCCAAGCTTTTGCAACTTGTCGAACACATGGCGATCTATGAAGTTGAATTCCTTCGGCCTTTGGAACGATGCGCCCTTGCGGGGGATGGAGATTCTGCAAACCGTGATGTGACCAAGGTAACGCGCCAGAACCGCAGCTTCTCCGGGAATATTGGATGCCTGCACCCAGCCCTTGCGATCCACCCCCGCAATGGTTGACATATTGGATTCAAATTCCGCCTCTGCCGTAACGCACCGGCGATTGCCTTTCGTATCAACAGCAATCGCCTGTAACTGCAGGTTGCCTTCCAAGGCCATAACCTGCTCGGGGGGAATTATTTCCAAGTGATCGATAGTTTCAAAACCAGTGGTGCCAAATTGTGCTCCCTCGGTAATCCAGCGCAACAAAGCCTTGTAGGGAATGGTTCCCTCTTGTATTTTGCGACCGCCGCCATGGGGAACCTGACCTGTTGCCTTGGTTACAAGAAGACTTTTTTCCGGGGCCTCTGGCATGATGCGTCTGCCCCGACTTTCGGAAACCAGCGCTATATAATCCGCCCGGGGATCAAACCCAAACACGCTAAGACGGAAGCCATTTTGACCTTCCGCCTTCCCATGACAACCACCCGAGTTACATCCTGCTTTTGTCAGCAGAGGCATGATCTGCTGTTCAAAAGATACAGGTATGGGATTTAGTAGGCCACGAACTTCAAGAGGAATTTCAAACCGCCTGTCGAGGCATGAAACCACAACCATGGTTTTGCCTTCTGTAACAGGTTGAACCATGCCGGTTTCATCGATTCGAGCGATTCCTGGGTTTTGGACCAGATACTTTGCTTGATGGGTCCAGTCCATCATCAAGCCATTCGCTGATTTTTGCTGGACGGTGATTTGTCGGGTGGCTTCAGGCCCATCCAAAATAATTACCTTGGGAAGAACCTGCCAATCATCTGAATTAGCAGCACTCGCTTGCATCGGGGCAAGCATGGTAACCATCCAGATTATTGAACTTGCACAGGACATCGCAGCCCTTGCTATTATTGACAGCCGGTTGGACTGTTTTTGGGTTTTTCTCGGCAGGTATAAGATTCTTCAACCCTTAGAATGTACCATCATTCCATGGCATGAGCCAGATGTTTCATCATGAAAACAGCCGTAATTACGGTCAGTTTTACTTTCCGGGCTGCGCTTTCCCTGTTATGGCAAAATAAGCCTTGGCATACCTTCTGCCCAATTCACGGTAAGATTCGGAATCGAAATGTACTTTATCGCCCTTGTGCTTTAATCCATCCGCTGTGACGAAAGCGGTCAGCTTGACCTTTTGTGGCAAATCCATGTGAGCCTTGTTAACCACTTCCTGCCATTTGCCCCATGGTTGGTCCGAAAATTTTCCGATCTGTCCGGCCACAAATGGAACTTCGGATGCGTTTAATTCTTTGCGAAATCTATCTATCAAATCATGGAGTTTACCTTCGTAGCTTGCAGCAAGCTTTTCGTTGGCATCGGATTCTCCCTGATGCCAGAGGATTCCCTTTAGCGTTCCATCCTTAAGGGCAATTTTGGCGCGCTGGATGGCATCATCCCAGGGGTGACTTTTGGTTGGCTCGTAAAACTGCCCAGGCTTCCAACTGTCGATCGGCGAACCACCCACCGCGCAAGGAATCAATCCAACCACAATATCCGGGTTGGCTTCTGAAATGAGATTGCCGAAGGTTTTGCCCAAACCAACCCCGGCGCTCGACTTATCAAAGTGCATAGGGTCTACTGCGGGCACCCACTTCTGGCTTTTGTTCAGCATGAAAACTTTGGGGTTCATTTTCTTGTCCTGGTCTTCCACCACACCCCTGCCCGCCATGTTCGATTGCCCAACCAAAAGGTAAAGGTGAAACTTCTCCTTGGATGTTGCCACAGGAAGATCTGCTGCCTGAACCCAAGATGCGGCACAGTACAACACCGCCATCAGCACTTTAAGCATGGTTTTCATGGAAGGTTACTCTTTGGAAAAGGGCTGTCTATGGATCAATTCATTCGAGGGCAGCTTTGGATCCATCACCTTTTGCGCTGTTTCCGCCCCTGCAACCGGCAAGTGACCCGCCTCAATCAAACCTATTTGAACAAGCACGGATGCCTGATCCCAGTAGATTCTCTCACAAACCACCTGATCGTCGCGCAACTGAATCACAACCACCAATGGCACTTCGACCCGCCTGCCAGTTGGTGGAACGCCCGGTAGCATCCAGTCCATCATAATATCGTGGGTGAAAGCAAAGATCATTTCATCGATCACGCGATTCTGGCCAACGGTCCTGCATACAGGTGTCAGCTTGGTGTCTGACGGCATTTTGGGAATGAAGTGCTGGCCGTAGAAGGTCAGCATCTCGGCCCGACCGCGCCCACCGGTCATTACCGGAACATGGTTGACATAGTTATCATCGGCCATGGTTGCCACCGTGGCTGCCGCATCGCGGTCTGCGAACTCGCAGCGAATATGATTTTCCCAAATATTGATCAGGCGTTGCTCTTCAGGCGTGTATTTGGTTTCCATACGCTTCCTGTTGTTATCTTTTCATGCTGCTGTGGTTAGTAATTCCTAGTTGCCACTAAAGCACCCCGTACTTTTGGAATGCCTCGGTTGCTTTCATGCCTGCGCGGATGGCATCGCGCACCACATTCTCGGCGTGAACTTTTTCCCAGGCCTTGCGGATTGCCTCGGTTTTCACCAAAGGCCTTATAAAGCTGAAATTCTAGAATCGCCACTTTTACTTTCCTAGTATTCATTTCTGTTTTTGATTTTCTGCGAGGATTTTGCTATTTTCATAATATCCAAACGGTTCTTTTTTTGGAGGTCAATCGATGGCTCTCGCACCAAGAAACGGTTTGACCAAGCTGGAATTACTCCTGATCATCGGTGTCATTGTCATCTTAACTGGCCTTTTCTTGCCTACGGTTCGCAATGTGAGGGAGGCCGCTCAAAGTACGACATGCGCGAACAACCTTAAGAATCTGATCCTGGCGATGCATAATTTCGATCCTTCAGGCAAACCGGCTCTGTACCCTGCCTCAGGACAACCTGACGCTCCGGACGGGAAGTTCTTCCCGCCCGGGTGCATTGGACCTTGCACAATCCCAACGGAGCGCCTCAGTTGGATGGTGGCTGTGTTGCCCTATATTGAACAGGAAACTCTGGCTTACCATTTTAATCTTGAAAAAGGGTACACTGAAAACCTCAAGCCCGCTCAGACTCTGATCAAACTTTTCCAATGCCCCGCGGGGTATGAAAAAGCGCAGAATGATGCTGTGACGCATTACATCGCAATGGCAGGTATCGGACCAGACTCACCCAATCAACCGAAAGGCACACCGGGCAATGGCTTCATGGGTTATGACCGCCTGACTTGGCCAGCACTCATCGAGGATGGTACTGCCAACACGATTGCCTTAATGGAAACCCGGGCCGACCTTGGCCCTTGGGCTCGCGGGGGTAATTCCAACCTGCGAGGTTTTGATCCCGCCAATCTTCCGTTGAACGGGAAACTACGCCCATTTGGCGGCCATCCAGATATCATGAAGGCCGCCTTTGCGGATGGATCGGTCCGTTCCATTAATTCCCAAATCAAACCGGAAAAACTGGCAGCCTTAATAACTATCAATGGGAAAGAACCATTGGAATTAGACTGAGCGCCGAAGTGAGGCACCAAATTCGAATCCGGATGCTACGCTGGCTCGGAGCCATATTGGTTCTTCGCGTGCTGTTAACAATTTTGTACGACTACCCCGATTACTTCCCACCCGATTTCGAGTCCCTCTTCCTTCAGGGACGAGAAATGACATTTGTCGGCGTCTACAAAATTGCCTTCTACACGCACATTCTTTCCGCCCCGTTCGCGCTGGTAAACGGGTTGGTCCTTCTGAATGAATCGTTTCGCCGCCTTTTCCCACGCATCCACCGTCTGTTTGGCAGGATTCAAATACTCGTGCTGCTTGGACTTGTCCTCCCGAGCGGAGTGGTAATGTCCAGGCACTCTTACGGAGGCTGGTCGGCGGGATTGAGCTTCCTCATGCTGTCCGTTGTAACCGCTGGCTGTGCGATTATCGGCGTGGTTCATGCACGGAACCGATGCTACACGCTTCATCGTCGTTGGATGATACGATGCTATGCTCTGATAAGTTCGGCGGTGTTCCTACGATTGATTTCGGGTGCGGCGTTGGTGGCCGGGGTTGCCAGTGCCGAGGAGGCCTACATTTTTGCCGCCTGGTCCAGTTGGTTGGCGCCCTTGACCCTTTGCTTTTTCCTACCCCGCAATCCAGTGGAGGCGGTTGCAGGCCCTGAAAAAACAGAATGCGCCGAATGGCACTAAATTAAACCCACCCGGACCGGACTTCATCGATTTCAAAGATCGCATTCAACCCGGACGGGCAGCTAATCGTATCCGGCTATTCTTCCGGCATTGTTCAGGTGCTTAATCCTGCTACAAGGAAGGAGATTCGTACCATCGAGACCCCGCGTGGATTCTGCTCGTATCTCAACTACTTGAAAATTTCAAATGATTTCCACACGCAGTTTGTCTCAGTCGTGAACATGAAGGCCGATGCAGTTCAAGTCGGTGAAAGGAAAACCCAATACCGCCGGTACGAGGGCAAAACTCGCGTCTATGATCCGGGGGGTTCATACCCCCCTCACAAAACATTCTTTCAAAATTTTAAATTCAAAAATCGTTCACCATGAAGCGGACTGTACGCATGGGCAAGAAAAACCAATTTCCCTCTTCCCAGGGGGAAGAGGGCGGGGTGATGGGGGAAATTAATACTAATTCCCGTATCACAAGCAGCCCCTATTACAACACCCCATACTTTTGGAATGCCTCGGTTGCTTTCATGCCTGCGCGGATGGCGTCGCGAACCACATTCTCGGCATGGACTTTTTCCCATGCCTTGCGTATTGCCTCGGTTTCCACCTCGCGTGGAACCACCACCACGCCATCTTCATCGGCAAAAACCAGACTTTCAGGCGCGAAGACCACGCCATCCAGTTCCACAGGCACATCCACATCAACCACTCGCTGGCGATTAAGGCTGTCATACACACAGGTGCCTATCGCAAACACGCTGAAATTCATGCCGCGAATCTTTTCCACATCGCGAATGGCACCATCAATCACCGCACCCACGCAGCCACGGTTCTTGGCGGCGGTGGTAAGCAGTTCACCCCAGATGCCAGACAGCATCGACCCATGGGCTGCAGCAATCAGCACATCGTCCGGCTTGCAGGCATCCACCGCTTTCAGTTCCAGGTCGTAGGGTTTGGGGTCCACATGGGCCATGTCCACCCACAGGGTTGTCTTGCACCTTCCAACTAACAGTCCGGGTTTTGTGAATGACTTTAGTTGCAAACGGGGTGACTGATGCTTGAAGCCCAACCCATCTAACGCATCGCTGACCACCGCGCTGTAAAGATGCTCTCGCATCATGGGGATGGTGATTTCCTTGGGTGTGGTGGTCATGGAAAAATTCCTCGGTGTGTTTTCGGGATGATGGTTTATACTTTAACCCAAGGTCGGCCATGCCGTCCAATTTTACCCACCCGGATTATTTCAATGGCCAGAGTTGGCATCATCGCGCTTATCCAAGAATCAAACACTTTCCTGCCGGGAAAGACCACCGTTCAACATTTCCAGCAGGATATTCTTCTCACGGGTGAAGATGTACGCCGGCATTTTGCCCATGCACATCATGAGGTGCGGGGCTTTTTTGATGGCCTGGCAATGGAAGGCATGGAGGCGGTACCCATTTTTGCCGCGCGGGCGTACCCTTTTGGCACCATTGAAGCAAACGCCTTCGATACTCTGGTGCAGATGATGGTTGTCGAGTTGAAAAAGGCCGGCAAGTTGGATGGCATACTGGTTGCGCCCCATGGAGCAACCGTGGCAGAAAATCATCCGGATGCCGATGGATATTGGCTGGGCGTTCTGAGAAATCAGGTTGGACCCCGGACCCCCATCATTGGAACACTGGACCCCCATGGAAATCTTTCCGAAGCCATGGTACAGGCAACCCATGCCTTGATCAGTTATCAAACCAACCCACATATGGATCAGCAAGCACGCGGCGAGCAAGCCGCAAAACTGATTGCCAGAACCATAAGGGGCGAGGTGCAACCCACCCAAAGCATGTGCATGCTTCCCATGGCTATCAACATTGAAAGGCAATGCACCAGTGAACAGCCCCTACTGGATCTTCTGCAAGAGTTTGAGCAGGTTCGCAAACAACCCGAGGTTCTGGCTGCAAGCCTGATGCTGGGTTTCCCGTATGCGGATGTCGCCGAGATGGGATCTTCGGTTTTGGTGGTCACCAACAATCAACCAGCATTGGCCCGTAAAATTGCTTACGAGTTGGGGGAAGTCATTTGGAACAGCCGGGCATCCCTGGCAGGGGATTTTATCTCGGTCAACGAAGCGGTGAAAAAGGCCAACGCACTTGCCAAGCCTGTTTGTCTTTTAGACATGGGGGATAATGTCGGTGGTGGTTCCCCGGCAGATGGCACCTTGCTGGCGCATGAATTATTGGATCAAAAGGTCGGGCCCTCTTTCGTCTGTATTTACGATCCCCAAAGTGTTTTAAAGGCACAGGATATTGGGGTCGGCAAAGTTGAGAGTTTTGAAGTGGGTGGAAAAACCGACCACATGCATGGCCAGCCAGTTTGTAACCGCTTTCAGGTCCTTTGGGTGGGGGATGGGAAGTTTTCCGAAGATCAGGTTCGCCATGGTGGCTTTACGCATTTCGATCAGGGACAGACCGCCATCTTACGAACCGAAGATAGCCTTCTGACAGTAATGATTACCTCCCGCAGAGTGCCCCCTTTCAGTCTTCGGCAGTTGACCGCGTTTGGGCTGGATCCAAAGGCGTTTGCAGTGCTTGTGGCCAAGGGGGTTAACGCACCGATTGCCGCGTATGCGCCCGTTTGCCCCAGCATGGTTCGTGTGAACACCATGGGAGTTACGGTTGCGGACATGACCATGCTGCCTTACAAGAATCGCCGCAAGCCGATGTTCCCTTTTGAAAAGAACACCATGTTGGGAGCTAAACCATGAAGCAAGGCCTTTGGCGTTTTGCAAAATACCTGGATACCGTGCCTGAACATGCCAGGCAGACCCTAGGCGAAGGCAACACTCCGGTAATTCGTTCCCGAAGGCTTGGTCCCGCAGCCGGGCTTAAGAACCTGTTCTTCAAATTGGAAACAGCCAATCCCACGGGTTCCTACAAGGATCGTTTTGCGTGTGCTGCCATCTCGGATATGGTGGCCAATGGCAAAACCCATGTAATTGCCACTTCCAGCGGCAACACCGGCGCTTCCCTTGCGGCATATAGCGCTTTGGCAGGTATTACCTGTGAAATCGCCATTGTGGAGAAAGCACCCGAGGGCAAGCTGAAGCAAATGCTTGCTTATGGTGCGAAGCTTTTCCGTATTCGTGGTTTTGGGCTGGATAGTGTCATTTCCAAAAGAGTGGTCGAATGCCTGCAGGAACTTAGCAAACGCCCCCAAGCCCAAATGCAGATCAGTGCCTTTGCCCACAGTCCGGTTGGAATGACCGGCGTGCGCTCCATCAGCCATGAACTTTTTGCGCAGGCTTCCGAGTTGGGTGTTGGCCATTGGGACCATGTCTTTTGCATGGCTGGTGGCGGTGGATTGGCACTGGCAGTGGCACAGGGCTTTGAGCAAATTCAGGCTGAAGGAAAAATCAACAAACTACCCCGCGTGGAGGTTGTACAACCCGAGGGTAACAACACCATTTCCGGACCGCTAAGAGCTGGAGCATCCCATGGGCAGACCATTGAATGCACCTCTAAAATCAGTGGCTTGCAGGTGCCCATGGTGATAGATGGCAATGAAGTGATTGCTGCCTGCAAGCGAAATGGTGGCACGGGACATCTGGTAAGTGATGAGTTAGTCTTTGAAGTTCAAAGAAGACTGGCCCTTGAAGAGGGTATTTTCGCGGAGCCAGCAGCTTCCACCGCCGTGGCAGGGGTGCTTCAAGCTGCCCGGGAAGGCTTGTTGGATTCCGATGCGAATGTACTGTGCCCCATCACCGGCCATGCATTCAAGGATCCAAATTCACTGGATGCAATGGTGGCAAATGTTTCCGCGCCCATGATCGACCTTGCCGACTTGGAAAAAAGATTGAAATAGATTTTGAAACAAACTTGAAAGAGAGACTGGAATGCCTTTTGAAGTGATTCGCAGAAAAGATACCCCGGTTAGCCATCTTCCATTCAGCCCGGCTATCAAGGCGGGCGACTTTGTTTTTGTTTCTGGTCAGGCATCGGTAGACAGTTCTGGCAAAATCGTGGTGGATACTTTTGAAGGAGAATTTCGCAGGTCGCTGGAGAATATCAAGTTGGTGCTTGCGGCTGCAGGGTTGGATTTAAGCCATGTGGTGCAGGTTCGATCCTATCTGGCACGGGAGGAAGATCTGGCAGATTATAACCGCCTGTACCGCGAGTTTTTCAAGGAACCCTACCCCGCCCGTACCACCATTGTGGGTGTGCTAGGTACCGCACTGAAATACGAAATCGATGTCACCGCTTATGCGGGGAAATAACTTGGCATAACTGCTGGCTAGGCTGAAAGTTCTAACTCACCTTGAGAATTTCCCGGATGCCATCGGAAAGCTGATCGTCCATTTCCACGGAGCAGTTGGCAACGCTTACCTCGTAACCACCCTTGGGGAATTCTTCTTTCACCGGAATGTACCATGGGCCGCCATCACCATAAGCCGCGGTAGCTACAAAACGGCCTTTACCGATCTGCTGGGCACGCAATTGATATTCCACAAAGGATTCTGCCGGAAGGTGGATCATGGAAACATCGTTCACATGCAGCGCACTCAGGACAATGGGAGTACGATTGGCTATGCGATCCATGAATGCCAGCCTCATGGCAGGGCGGATGCGGTTTGCAGCCTGGTTCTTCTTGTTTTCCACAAGGGACTTTTCACTATCGCGGGTAAAGGCGGGGTTCACCTGCGGAACAAGGTCGAATGTCTTCCATGTGGCGCTGGTGATGGCCTTTGGGTTCAGGTTCTTTTCCGAGGCAACCATGGCGTTGTAGATTCTTTCGGTAAGTTCCATGCGTGCTTTCGGACTGCCATCGTTGTACTTGCCAGCACCTATGTTGCCTGCGGCACCCGTGAAATAAATGTGCGTGCAGCCAGGTTCATCCTTCTGGCGCTGCTTGCGAGCCAAGCCAGGATAATCGCTGCTGACATGCCCCTGGCCATAATGACTCATCGGATGACAGGCATAGTAATGGCAGGCTAGAACTTTCTCGGAACCATCGTAAAACGCCACCGTCTTCAGCATCGGGTCAATCAAACCTTCGGGAAGCGCAATCAACTCTGGATCTTTGCAAGCACTACCCCGCATCTTGGTGATCTTGCCATTGGCACCGACGGCAACCCGGCGATTGCCTGCCACCTTCTCCACTTTGCCCTCACCTTCGGCGATATGGGTTAATGGCCTTGCCTTGGAAACGGCAGCCCTGATTGCCTCGGAACCGCGTTTGATGCAATTATGGAAAAACTCAGGTTGCACTACGGTCAGGCCATCTTTTTGTGCGGCGATGATTCTTTCCGCATCAATACAGGCAAATGGCGCATCATGCTGGTGAACGCACTGAATGGCTACTCGATCCGGAGTGGTTCCAGCGGCCTCGGCAAACCCCTTTCGCCAGGCAATATGGCCGGTATTCAAAATACCGGTCCAATCCACCGAGCAAATCACAATAGGTTTCCCAGCTCCAAGAAGGACAAACCCGATGGCCTCAAGGGAATCCTCAACATCCTTCACCGGGGTTATCCAACCCCCACAAAGCGGATGACCGACTGGCGGGGTCACATCAAATCGGAAGGTTGCGATTTTCAGGCTGGCCCCGGATTGAGCCGCTTGCAAGAGTGCGGGCGTGGCCAGGGTTCCCAACGCCGCGGAAGTCTGAATCATCTGGCGGCGTGAAGGTTGATTCTGGTTGGTTTTCATAACTGTTCCCCCGGGTGGTTTAAGAATGTTATTGCTTCTTTTCGCTGGCTTTCTTTTTGCCTTTGTTCTGGCGTTCAGCGTCGATATCCGTGAAAGGCGGGTTTTCGAATGGGATGGGTTTGGCAACGACACGCGGGTCACGGGCATCTGTCAGCTTTTTCATCAGATCTGCGGAAAGTTTGGCTTTCTGGGCTGTGTAGTTGGGGTCCAAGGCAACATTATTCACCTGATCGGGGTCTTTACGAAGGTCGTAAAGCTCCTCCGCAGGACGCTTGCCAAAGGCAAATTCGTAATGCCAACTCCACTTGGGGTCGTTGCGGTTGGTTACCAGCCAGGCCTTGGTGGGGCTGGCATCCATATCTGCAAACGAAGTGTATGTGATATTTTGCAGACTTTGAAAATCAGGAGTCGTTTTGTCGGTAATTCCAGAAGGTTTACCCAAGGGCCAGCGATCCGCCTCAAAATTGCGAATATAGACAAAGTCCGGCGTACGGATGGCACGCATCGGGTAAGGCAGGCCACCCTCCCGTGCAAAGCCAACATGGCGCTCCCTTCCCGTGATGACCCAATTTCTTTCCTGATCCACAAACCCACTTTTTCCGGAAAGCAAGATCGGCAAAATCGACTTGCCATACAGTCCATCAGGCACCTTAGCGCCGGCAATCTCCATAAATGTGGGTGCCAGGTCAGGCAACCTTACGAAATCATCCACCACACGATTTCCAGCAACACCCGGTACACGAGCCACAAGGGCCACCGCAACCCCATGATCATAAAGGTTGCATTTACCCGCTGGCACACCTGGCATTCCATGATCACCACTAAGAACAATCAAGGTACGATCCAATTCACCGGATTGTTTCAGTTTTTGCAAAAGCACACCGACATAGGCATCCACAGCCTGGCATTCACCTAGATAGTCGGCGACATCCTCGCGAATTTCAGGGACATCGGGCAGAAACTTTGGCATCTTGCCTTTCAAGGATTCTGGATCAATGTTCCAAAGCTTTTTACCGGAACCTTTCACCCAGGTACGGTGGGTGGTGGTCACCCCCAGGAAATAATGCCAGGGCTGTCCCGGTTTGGAAGCCGACTTGAAATCATCAAAGTTCTTGGAAATCTGGCCAAGGATTTCCTCCTTGGCCTGCGCCTGGTTCATGCTTTTGCTGATACGGCTGGTCATTTCCTCGGAATAATTGTTGGGTGCCCGGCCTGCTTTTTCGTAGGCGTATTGCTGCCCTCCGAACGGGGCATCCGCCGGGCTGCCCGGGCTCCACACCTTGTAGCTTTTTCCAATTTGATAGCCGGCATCACGAATCAAAAGGGGATAGCTTGGAATGGCTGCATCCCAAATGGCACCTTGCAAAATGGCCGCCCTTCCCGTGTTGAAGAAATATCTGCCGGAAAGCAGCGAGCTACGGCAAGGTGTGCAGGAAGGTGCGTTCACGAAGGCGTTTTTAAAAAGTACGCCCTCTTTCGCCACTTGGTCGATATTGGGAGTGTGAATAACATCGTTGATGGTCGGCCTTCCATCCAGTCCCTTGTAGCAACTGGCATAGCGACCCCAGTCATCCGCAAAGACAAAAAGGATGTTCCATTTGGTTGGCGTCTGGGCCGATTGACTTTCACGAACACCAATTAGCCAGAATACTGCGGCAAAAATGCAGGCGGTCAAATACTTCACGGGATCTCCTGAATGTTAAAAGGCAGGAATTTCCAAGTGTAACGGCTAACCAAACCGCTGTCTATGAGGTGAATTTCTTGAGACCATAAAACGATTTATTGTTGGAGAAGGAAAAACTTGATGTTCACTCTTCCCCCAATTGTTTTTGATGATCCCAGATCTTCCTTAGCCGTCGAAATACTTGAAGCACTCTTTCCGTTGGGTCTGCCTTGCCTAAGGGAACGAACAACGGAAGGTACAAAACATTATTTTGCCTCCGCGCCAGAATATTTTCCGCGATGGCAGCACGCACATACCAGGCGGCCATCTTTTCATCCTCACAGGTGAAACCTATCCATCCGTAGTCTTCGCTTGGAACACCCGGCAGATTTAGCGCTTCACAGGAAATCTTTTGGCAATGCTGTGCTGCCGTTGGATATTCCTCAGCAGTCAAAAGACCATCTTCGGCAAGCAATGGTTCCAAAAGTTCTGAATCTGACATGACCCTAGCGGCTTTTAGTTGTTCATTGGGGGACATGTGACCATCCAGATAATGATAGGTCTTTGCGATGGCAACAATCACATTTTTGATCTCCTTGGCAAGGCGAAAGTTTGGCCCCGCGGGAAGATGAAGAGTGTGACTGGTTCTGCTGGCAAAAACATTTTCGGCCATAATGGCCCGATGCAACCATGCCGCCATCATTTCTGTCTTGAAGGTAATGGAAACCCAGCCCTCAGATGGCCCAATCTGTGCTCTTAATCCAGTAGTTAGAAAAATACCCCTTTGAATTTCCGTGGCAACCTCGACCCATGCATCGGGCTTTTCCGTTAACTCGGAAGCATCAACGGGAGGAAGTAATTTCCCCTTGTGGGGCGGACCGCCAGCCAGCGCTAGATCGCAAAAGCTGGTCCAGATCTCATCCCATGCCACTTTTCCATCCGCAGAGTATTTAAGGCCTGCCGAACCCATGGAGGTTGGGGAAACTGATTCCATGCATGCATGATACGCCAGTGGAAGTATTCCCTTGATGCGAAACTGCAGCCGCTTTACTTCCTGTGATATAGTCTGTTTGTTGTCCATGGCTTGCCATTCCAGCTCAAAAGATTGCAGATTCATCCAATTGTGTTATTTTAATTGCATGAGTGCTGTTCATTTAAAAGATTTTTCTTGGGAAAGAATCAAGGCTTCCGTGGATGCAGTTCATGAGCGCGCCTTACGAGCAAGCAAGGCCTTGGAAAAATCCAGCGTAGCCTATGTCATGATCGGTGGAAACGCCGTGGCGGCTTGGGTTTCCAGGGTAGATCTGGAAGCTGTAAGAAATACCAAGGATGTCGATTTATTGATCTCAAGAAATGATTTTGAAAAAGCAAAAACTGCATTACAAGAAGTTGGATTTGTTCATCAAAACTTAGCCGGTACAGATGTATTTTTAGATGGCCCGAAAGGATCTGTTCGCAGCGCCATTCACATAGTGTATGCGGGTGAGAAAGTATTACCAGAACATCCTCTCCCAGCGCCAAACGTATCGGAATCCGAATCCGGACCTGATTACCAGATTGCAAAGCTGGATGCCCTTGTTTTGATGAAGCTAAACGCATTTAGGCTGAAAGACCAAGTCCATCTCATGGATTTGATGGATGTTGGTTTGATCGATTCAACTTGGGTAAGTCGTTTTCCTAAGGCCTTGGCTGACCGACTTAAACAAGTTATAGAAACTCGAAGGAATGAAGGTTCGTAAACCAAGCTCATTACTTTCCTCGAAATTTCTCAACCAATCGGTGGACTAAACCCGGTTTTTTGAAAGTTTGAATTTCACTCCTTTGACTTACTTCGGAAAATTTGCCTGGCGTTTAACCTCAGTGATGATCTTTTCCTCGACCGAGGTGGCCCAAAACGCAGGTTGGCCATAGTAAACCATCGAGCCACCGCCCTCGTAACCACCTTCCTTAAGAACCCGTACGGATGGAATGTAAGCCATCACATCGTTGGCGTAAGCACAAACCCAGGGGTTGTTCCCCAGCTCTTGCTTGATACGCAACACATAGTCCACAACCACTTCACCTCCCAAGAATACCCAATGCGGGCCGTTGCCAAGTTTCCAAGTCTGGATCGGATAGGGATATTCCTGCTTCAGGGAACCTTCCTTCTCTAGCACCTTCAGAAGGTACTTTGCCCTGCCTGCCTGAAATTTGTCCGTACCCATGGCGGTTTGAACCAATTGCTCCCGCGTGGGAAGGTCAGCAAAAGTGAGGGAGATTTCCGAATAGTTTTTGGAAAGGCTGCCCTGTATGGGTGTCATCTTCTGGGAAAGAACCTTGTCCACCGAATCCGCCAGATGTTTGCCATATTCAATGGCTAGGTCCAAGGTACGGCGAGGAATCGGATTCTGGTCGGCACCACAACCAGCCCAGAAAAGGGCAATCACCCCGGGATGGCGTTTCTCTAACTCGGCCATCGCGAATCCAGGATAATCGCCACACCATTGCTGAAAGCCTAGGGTAGTGGCGTGGCAGGCGTAGCCAAAAACAATGGCCTTTAATTTTCCACCCACATCCTTGACCTGAAGAACCGGCACCGAATGGTCAAACGGCCCCTTGATAGCATTGGCTTCCTTCAATTTGGGAACATCGGCTTCCTTGTTGTTACGGCGATTGACTGCGAATGTCGCCTTGCCTTGCGCATGAGAAATATCAGCGGGGGACAGGTTTTTCAGTGCTTCACCCACTACCACGCTAATTTTTGCGGGCAGAGCGTCCGTGTATTCATCCACCAACTTGTTGTTGACTTCATCCAAGAAATACATGGTGCGAAGATTCTGGCCTACCACGGGTCCACAATGGGTGTGCGAGCAAGCCAGGCTTACTGAGTCTCTGGCCAAACCATGCTTGCTAGCAATCATCTCACGAATTTTGTTCGAGGTATCACGATCCAAACCCACCAGATCCAAAGAAACCATAACACAGCGGTTTCCTTTGCCATCCTCCAGCGCAATCGCCTTGGCATAAAGATCTTGAACCTTGCCTTCGCTGGGCTTTGTTCTGCCACCATAACCCGACATCCACATATTCTTTTCAGGGGTGATAATGGAGCTGGCAACTCCTGCCTTCCAGCCTGACTTTTCCTGTGCCATCGCAATGCTGACAAGGAAGGGAACTATGGCTAGTACAACCAAACGGCTATTCATCTTGTTTCTCCTGTCAGTGGTTAGCGGATGGAATCCAGGTATGCCAGCAGATCGGCCATCGCCTCAACGGTTATTTGCTTTTCCAAGCCCTCTGGCATGAATGAAATACCCGTGGATCGCATCTCTTCGATGTTGTTGCGAAGTATGGTTTCATTCTGGTTGTCTGTCTTGCGCAAGGTGATACTGTTGGCGGATTCGCTGGCAATCATGCCCGTTACGGTTTTCCCCGAATTGGTGGTGATGATGTAAGTAATGTAAGCCGGCTTCACCTCACGGTTCGGGTCAAGAATATTCAGAAGAATCGATTCCATGCCTCTGTTCCGTGCGGCAATAAGATCTGCGCCAATTGAATAACCCACTCCCTCCAGTTGATGGCATGCGCTGCACTGTGCCTTGAAGACCGCCTTGCCTTTGGCTTTGTCTGAATTCATGGTCAGGGATGGCTTGTATTTCTGGAACACTTCCAGACGATTGGATGCGGAAGAAGCCGTGAGCTTCTTCAACCGTTCTGAAAGTGCCACATTTTTGGAACTGGCGGCCAGCTTCAACCTTTCCAAGTCCAACTCTGCCCGGGGAATCTTTTTGGCTTCCAAGGCATCCAGCAACAATCCCGTTGAAGCAGGCCTCGAAAGCAAAACTTCCAAAGCGGTGGAGCGTGCTTGTGGTCCCAAACCTGCCCATGATTCCAAGATTAACTGTGCCACCTCGGGGTTCGCATACCTTCCCAAAGCTTCCAGTGCACCGAGGTGGACTTGGTTTCCACGATTCGAGGAGAGCGCATCCTGAAATAGTTCCCTGCCTTTGGAAAAATCCTGAAATGAGATCGTTTTTAATGCTGCGACATGCGCCTGTGGAGTTGCCTTGGGTAGCTTCAGTGTTTTCTCGGCATCTTGAAGCATACCTTCCAGTACCTTGGAGGCCTTGCCCGTCCAAGTAAAGCGCTGGGGGCTTTCGATCAGGTCTCGAACGATTTGATTTGATAAAGCCTTTTCCGATTCTGGCAATGAATCCAAAGCATTCATTAGCGATGTGGTTGCAGATGGAATACCACAAACCGAGAGGACTTTTGCCTGACTACCCAGCAAATTGATTCCAAGGGTGGAAGTGCGAAAGGCTGAATCCTGAACCAACTGATTAAAGATCATTTCCGTAAGGGCAGGGTGGCAGGAAAGAATAGCCTGACGGAACCAAGAATCGGAAATATTCACCTTAGCCGCACTGGAAAGCTGGCTGGCAATGTTCACATTCGCCTGATCACCCAGAGAATACATCGCCTGCAAACGGACGCATGGGTCGGAATCTTCAAGCAGTTTTGCAACGGCAGGCGCGAGTTGTTTTTTATCTTCCAGAGAAAGTTTTTCAAACAATAATAGCGCCTGTTGGCGCAAGCGCGGCTCTTTGTCGGCAAGCGCATTAAGCACCAATTCAGGTTTTAAAAGGCCCAAGGCCTCCAGAGCCCAAAGGGCATGCATTTTGCCAAGATGGTTTGGAGATGTGGATGCGAGTTTCAGCAAATCTTTTTCAGTAGATTTGTCCTGCCTTTGGAAAAGAAGTCTGCTCGCGGTATCACGGTGCCAGCCATTGGGGTGTTCCAGCAAGGCAACAAGTTCAGCCGAGGTAGCCCTGCTTAGTTTTTGTGTGGGTCGGCGCTGGAATTTTTCAGGGGCGATTCGCCAGATGCGTCCACGATCAAACCCCGCCATCACATCGATATGCTTGAGAACCTCCGGGGGCAAAAATGCAGCTCCTTCAATCAGGCCCCGGTACATATCAACCACATAAAGACACCCATCAGGGCCATGCGCCATCTGCACAGGGCGAAACCAGTTATCTTCGCTGGCAAGAAATTCCACCTCTGGCTCGGCGCGAACGGCCTCGGGAATAACTCCCTTCTCGACCACTTTAGCCTGATAAATAAGATTGCCGGAAACCTCACCAACAAAGAGATCGCCACGAATCTTTTCTGGAAGCGCATCACCCCGGTAGGAAGTGATACCCGTTGCGCCAGTGAAGAAACCTGAAACTTTGCCACCCTCGTTGGAACCTTTGACAATACCCTTGGTGCGAAGGTCGGTGCGCACGATCCGCCAGGGTTCATCAGGGCTGATGCGGTAGATGCGGGTGAATTTGTCGCCGGGGGCAATGTTGACCGCAGGCGAATTCACGGGAAGAAAAGGGTTTCGCGCAAGGTATCGAGTGTCAAATGCAAGTACCTGCGCGGGATTGGAATTACTGCAAACAAAACCCCGGCCATAATCATCCATGGTGAAACCATGCTGGCCACCGCCACTGCTTTTCACAAAGGTCATATTCCGCGGATCAATTAGAATGCGATGGTTGCGAACCTCAACGGCAACACCCTTGGTGTCATCCGGGTTGCGAACCTCACCACCCGCCATGCCCGTGGATACATGGATTCGGTTGTCCAACCCCCAGCGAAATGAGTTGAGCATGGCTTCGCCGGCATGATCCCTGCCAAAGCCTGTCAGGATCTTTTTCTTGATGTCAGCCTTGCCATCGCCGTTGGTATCCTTCAGAAACCAGATGTCCGGCGCGGCACCCACCAAGACACCGCCATCGTAACAAAACACGGTGGCACCCCAGGGAAGTCCGTCGGCAAAGATTGTGCTCTTATCGAACACTCCATCATCATTCTCGTCTTCCAAAAGACGCACACGGCCGGTCAGCTTAAAATCCGCCTTCGCGTATGCGTTATATTCTGGGTACTCGGCGACATAAAGCCTGCCATCCTCATCGAAATCCATGGAGACCGGGGAAGCCAGCAGGGGTTCGCTGGCCACTAACTGAACTTGATAGCCGGGCCGAGGCTTGAACGCCTTCAACGATTCTTGGGGGCTACGGGGTGGAATGAAAGGCAGGCGGTCTTTCAGGTTCAAATCTGGCTTCTGTTCCTGACTGGTAGCAATGCCGCCAGCCAGAAGAATTCCAACCAGAAACCATCGAAGTATATTTCGAGATACCATGACAACCTCGGCAATAATTTTTGCGACCCGCACAGGCAGGAATTGGATTATAATCGCCCCGCTTCCTTTCAGGAAAGCATTTAGCACCCGTTAAGCAGGAAATAGTGATGGCTGAAGTCACAAAGGCAGAATTGAAACAACACTTCGGGTTGCTGCAATCCACCGCACTGAACATCACCATGGTTGTGGGAGCGGGTGTATTCGTCACCATCCCCTTGATGCTGGCGCATCTTCCCGGCCCCCTGGCTTTACTGGGTTGGGTTGCCGCGGGATGTTTGATCCTGCTGGATGGCATGATCTGGAGTGAGCTTGGAGCCGCATTACCCGGTTCGGGCGGTTCCTGCCGTTACCTTTTGGAAGGGTATGGAAAAAAAAGCTGGGGCAAGGTGATGGCGTTTCTTTTCGTTTGGCAGTTTATGCTAAGCGGCCCACTAGAGGTGGCTTCAGGCCTTATCGCCATGAGTCAGTTTGCCTCAGCCATTCACCCCGATATCGCCGCCTGGAATGAAAAGTTCACTTACAAGGTGATTCTGTTTCCACAGGCTGATCTGGCTTGGACCATCAGCCCTGCCAGGATCTTCGCGTTTGCCATGGGCTGTTTTCTTTTGGTTCTGCTGTATCGCAGGGTCGAGGTATTGGGAAAAGTAACTCTGTTATTTTCCCTTGGGGTGATTGGCATCATTGTCTGGATTATTTTGGATGGAAGTGTTCATTTCCAATGGCAGCATGCCTTTGATCTGAAGCCCGAGGAATTGCCAGCAGCAGGGGCTTTGGCCACCGGTTTGGGTCAGGCGATGATCCTGGCAATGTATTCTTATCTTGGTTACTACAACATTTGCTATGTGGGTGACGAGGTGAAAGAACCGGGCAAGAACATTCCCCGTTCCATATTCCTTTGCTCCATCACGGTAATCATACTTTTCATAGGGGCGCACCTTGCGATGACAGGGGTTGTGGGCTGGCGAAATATTCCCACGAAGGCACCCGAAGTGGACAACTACAGCCTGTCCGCCGAGTTTATGAAGCTGCTCCATGGCGAGGGTGCCGCCATTTTGATGACCATATTTCTGGTGTGGAGTTGCCTGGGGGCAGCATTCGCCGCATTGCTGGGGTATTCCCGAGTGCCTTTTGGGGCAGCCAGGCAGGGTTACTTTTTCAAGGCCATGGCAAGGGTGCATTACCATCACCATATTCCACATCAATCTTTGCTAATGGTAGGTGGAATGACTTTGTTCTGGTCTTTCTTCGATCTGGGTTCTGTCATCACGGCACTGATCACCACCAGAATTTTGGAACAGTTTCTGGGACAGATCGTGGCGTTGATGCTACTAAGAAAAAATCGGCCAAATCTGGAAAGGCCCTACAAGGTGCCGTTTTACCCATTCCCATGCATTTTTGCGGCGATTGGTTGGTTGTACCTTTACTTCTCTGCGGGCCTGATATTCATCTTGCTGGGAATCTTCACGTTGTTGGCGGGATTGTTGGTCTATTTTGGTTGGCAATCGCTGGAAAAGAGGAAAGTCTTAAAGCTTGGGTCTGATGATTAATTGTTCCTTCATGAATTTTTGCCTTCAAACTTTACCAGTTACATCATTTTTGAATAGAATTATCTGCCAGTAGGATGTGAAGATCTGGAGGATGCCTTGAATATTCTTTTGGCTTGGGAAGATACCGAGCAGTTGGATTTGCTAAGCATGTATCTTGGTGCCGGTGATAACCAAATCATCGTGGCCGAGAGTCAGGAGCACTTTACCTCGGTTCTGTCCAATGGCACCGCGTTGGATGTAGTTCTTTTATCCACTAGGTACCCCGATCTGGACATTGCGTTTGATCTTTTTAGAAGTGTCCGAAAGATTCGCCCTGAAGTTCCCATTGTATGTGGTTGCAAGCCGGATGATATTTATCGTTTGGCCCGCTACATGATGGATGGAATGAAGTCTTACATTCTGCGCGACCCTAATGGAGACTTTTTGTTTCTGATGAATGCCATGCTGGAAAGCGTGGTAGAATCGGTACGGGCGGAACGGGAACAGAAACTTGCCGAAAAGCTGCGCGAGGAAGTCGAATCCGTCCGCAAACTTCAAGAAACCATCATCCCGAAGAATATCAAGCCACCCCACGGCTACAGGGTATGCGCCCGTTATGAACCTTCCCAAGTGAAGGTTCTGGGTGGTCAGGCAGTTACCATGGCTGGTGGTGACTATTACGATCTTTTCGGCCTTAAAGGCAACCGCTTTGTGGTTCTGGTGGGCGATGCCTCCGGCCACGGTATGAAAGCCTGTATGTCGGTTATTACCATGCACACCCTGGTGCGCATGCTGAAAGACGATGAACATCTTGACCCGGCAGACTTTGTCACCACCGTAAACCGCAACCTTTGCGAGCAAACTGTGGTTAGCGCCGATGGCGGGTTTATCACCCTTGCCTACGGTATTTTGAACGGGGACAGCGGTGAATTCAAATGGTGCTCCGCAGGCCATCCACCCCCACTTATTCAATCTTTGGAAACCGGTGAGATCACTCCTGTTGCCAACGAGGATGTTGGTGGAATGCCTTTGGGGCTTTTTGAGGGCGCTGAATACGAACAGCATGTGTTCAAGATTCCACCAAAGAGCAGGTTGCTGCTATTTACCGATGGTTTGGCAGAAGCCTTCCCGGACAATGCCAACAAGCATGTCGAATTTGGCATCGCTGGTATCTCAGACACTCTTCGCAAAACATCCAGCCAACCGATTGAGCAGACCTTGCAGGCGCTGTTTGACGACTCTAATGCCTTCACCCAAGGCAACGGTCGCCATGATGACACATCGGTGGTGATTATCGAGCGTTTTGAATAAACCTGCCATTTGAGGTAATTTCAAGAAGAGACGGGTTTCAAGCCCGTCTCTTCTTTGTTTTTACTGCTGGAAATGGGCTCGGAAGCAGGCAATGGTTTGCCGTGCAGCCTGAGTACTATCTGGCCAGGGCAGTGCCTCGGCAGAAACATAACCCTGGTAACCAATCTCTTTCAGGGCACGGGCGATGGTTGCAAAATTCGTGTGGCCATAACCCGCGGGTCTTCTATTGGAATCGGCCAGATGCACATGGCCAACCGCATGACCTGCCCGCCGAAGTGCCGCTTCAATTTCTATTTCCTCGATGTTCATATGGAACAGGTCGCACAGCAGTTTCACCCATCCATCGGCATTGGATTTTTTTACAAGATCCAGCCCCTCCTCCACCGTGCGAATGAGGTTGGTTTCATAGCGATTAAGTGGTTCAAATAACAAAGGCACACCGATGGCCCGGGCATGAACCGCCAGAGTGGCGATGGCTTCTTGCAGGAAACCATGTGCCTGCTCGGGTGAAACCCCGTTGCCATGCCTGCCCTGCAGGGAACCAATGATCGCACCGGCACCGGCACCGGCGGGTGCCCCGGCGTCCATCATGGATTTGACAAAGTCCAATGCCTTGGACCTAATTTGACTGTCAGGTGAAGTTAATGTCCACTGGTGCCGGACCCAAGCACCACCTGTACCCAGTGCGGCCAGTTTCAAACCGTGATCCTGAACTATCTTGAGAGCGTTGGTCTTTTTCAGTTCTTCCGGCCCGGGGGCGAAAATCTCCACCGCATCGAAGCCAAGTTTTTTTGCCTCGGTACAGCCAGCCGCAACATCATCCCAGAATACAAACGGACCGCCCTTGGTTTCAGGTACAAGGCTTATGGTTACGCTGGACAACATGCTATTTTCCTTGGTTGTTCGAATGAAATCGCCATCGATTTCCGCTTTGAATGTTGTACCATGACAGGACATTAAACCCAACAGCAAGGATTCCACCCATGTGCCTGAAACGCCTTCTCTTCGCATTGGTTACAACCGTAACACTCCAATCCACCCTGATAGCACAGGAAGATCCAAAAGCAGTGATCCAAAAGGCAATTGATGCCCAGGGTGGCAAGGATGCATTGATAAAGGCCCAGAAGTGCCGCAGAACCAGTTCCGGCGTGTTCAGCTTTGGCCAGACGCAGAATTTTTCCGACGAGTTTGTGATTTCCCTGCCTGACAAGCTTCGCCTGACCATCAACCTGACCATGGCCGAACGGCTTGTTCTTTGCATGAACGGTGATAAAGGCTGGTCCAGTGCCAGCGGCATTGCCCAAGACCTGCCCAAGGAAAAGATTACGGAATTAAAAGACGAGGCTTATTTCCTTCGGATGATCAACCTGGTGGACTTGTTGGGTTCGGATGCCAAGCTTGCTTCTTTGCCGGATAGCAAGGTAAATGGGGCGGCCACCAAGGTTGTTAAAGCTTCCATCAAAGGAGGCACCGATGTTTCGCTTTATTTCGACAAAAGCACTGGGCTTCTTGCCAAGGCCGAAAGAAAAAGCAAGCAGTCAGGCGTGGATGTGATCAAGGGCGCAACCTTTTCCAACTACAAAGCTTATGGCAATGTAACTCTGCCATCCACAGAGGCGCAGTTACTGGGTGCCAACAAGATAGCAGATATTAAAGACATCAAATATTTCTTCGAAGAGAAGATTGATGATTCCTTGTTCAATAGTCCAACCAAGTAAGCGGAATCCAAAAACAATCCCTATGCCTTGGCGTAGCGGTGTGTCGGGGTTGGCCTTCCCGGCCTGAAGCTTTGGGTCTTTTCAGCGGTGGCAACCGCTTTGCGCCTGTCAGCCACTCTGCCTACCACTTTGTTGGATATATCCTTCAAAATTACAGGGTCGATGGCAACGCGTGCGTTGATAATCAACGAGATTTCGCGGGCACGGGCATTGGAAGGTAGTGATAGCTGCGGCTTACCATGGCTGTTCACCAAGTTTGCCACGCCAAAGAAACCCTCCCACAAACCGATGGCTTTCAGGTGGGCAACCTCGGCAACATGCTCGGATAACTCTTTTTGCATCTCGCCCACAACTTCCAGTAGAACCTCATCCAAAGGGAATTCCTCGTTACTGGTGAACTGCATGTTGCTGTTCATCCAACCCAGCTCGGCTTCACCCTCGGCGTAGGTATCGTAATCGATGTCAAGAATGCGCTTGCCGAAATTTCCCTCCAGAGAAAGGGCCTCGATAAAAGCTTCCATGCCTTTTCCAGTCTTTGCAGATACAGGCAACACTGGCACCCCCGGGAATTTGGACTTTACCAACGCTGTAACCTCTGCAACCTCACCAGGAGCCATTTCATCCACGCGGTTGAGGACAATAATGTCGGCTTCCTCCAGTTGCTTTTCAAAGATGTAAGCAGCCTTGGGTGAAAAACCGGATGATTCCTTGCGAAGGATTCTAAGACCATGGCTGGGCTTGAATAAAACCGCATACGGCGAAACGGAAACGGTTTTGCCGTAAAGATCCTTCAGTGGAGCAACTACCGTGGCAACCAGATCGGTGCAACTGCCCACAGGTTCCGCCAGGATAATATCGGGTAATTCCTGGGCACCCAGCTTGCCAACCTTTTCCACAAGGTCATCAAATTTACAGCAGAAGCATGCACCAGCGACCTCTTCCACCTTAAAGCCTTGTTCCCTGAGGGTGTGGGTATCCACCAAATCCACAGCTTGATCGTTGGTTACCAGACCCACTTTTAATCCCTGATCCTGAAAATGTTTGGCCAACCTGCCCATGGAAGTGGTTTTTCCTGCGCCCAGAAAGCCACCCAACATGATGAAGCGTATTGGTTTCATACTTTATTTCCCTGGAACAAGGATGAAGAATCTCATTCGTTGGCTGCAAAAACTTTTTGATAGATTCCACCACCGGCAATTGCACCAACAATAGGCGCAATAATGTACACGGTAAGGAAACCAATGCCGTTGGGCCCGGGTATGGCTACTGAACCCCAGCCGGCAATCCATGCGAAAAGGCGTGGCCCAAGATCACGGGCGGGATTAAAGCATGCCTGGGTAAGCGGTGCTATGACAGAAATCAGAATTGCCACAGTCAAGCCGATCAAAACCGGGGCCATTGCCTTAACACCATCGGAGGTGTTTTTAGAATCCGTAAGGGCAAAAATTACCAGGGCAAGAATGGCTGTGCCAAGCACCTCGGCAAAAAACGCGCTTCCCATTCCAAAGAGCGAGAAATGCTCCTGATGAACCTGAGAAAGGTTCTTTTTGTCCGCAGATATCAGGGCTTTCATACGGCCGGGTGCGGGATAGTATTCCCCGTAACACATGGCTGTAAGTTCACTTCCGGGCTTACCGCGCTCCACACCCAGAGCTTTTTCTTCCAAAGCCAGGAAAGGCGAATACATTTGAAACAAGGCAGCCGCGGCTAGAAAGGCCCCTAGCAACTGGGCAAGGATGTAAGCCCCCACTTGTTGGACAGGGAATTTACCCCAAACCGCCAAGGCGATGGACACGGCTGGATTGAGGTGTGCACCCGAAAACCTGCCAAGCGCAAACACCGTGATGGCAATCACAAGGCCCCAGACGATGGCAACCTGCCAAAGGCCGCTTTGGGCACCCATTAAAACGGCGGCGTGGACTGCACCGCAGCCAAAGAACACTAACAGGAATGTGCCAACCAGTTCTGCCAGGAATGCTGACGATTTCATGAGTAGACTCCGATAAAACATTCTAATGACTGTTTGAATGATTTCAAGAACTTTTGCCGGGCTTGATACCCAACTTACAACAACCCAAGTTTAGGCTGTCTGGTTCACTTGATACCTTTTCGGATAGTGCATAACGCAGATACTTTCCCTCACGGGTCGATTCCACAAGCCCTGCTTCTCTCAGAATTCCCAGATGATGTGATATGATCGCAATGTCTCTTCCAAGCTTTTCAGCAAGAGCACCCACATGCATTGGATTTGCCTGCAGACATTGCACAATGCGAAGGCGCTCGGCATCTGCCAATGCCTTTAATTTTTCCGCACAGTCGTCTGATTGAAGCAAATCACGCAGCATGCAGCATTTCCGGATTGGGCCCGAACATTACGAACTCCAATCATACGACAGCCAAACGGGAAATGACAAAACTTTCCGGAGGGTTCCTTACCGGTTCGATGGGATAATGATGGGTGTTGGCCCAACAGGGGTATCCTTCAAGCCGCTGCCCGGGCGAACCACGCCGCCAATACCAAGAGCTTCGGGGTGGCGGGCTAGCTTGTCCGCGAACACTCCCACATCCCGCAGGATCTGATCAATGCGCGGAGTCAGGTTGGAAACAGCAAATACTGCCTTGTCGATGTTGTTGTAAATGCTGGGATCTGTGAGGAATCGCTTGAAAGTTCCATCCGCCTGCCCGATTACGCGAACCATGTCGCGTATGTCGACCAAAGTATTGGCACTTTTTTCCAGCACCTCATCCAGGCTTTTGGCCAGTGATTCACTGCGCTTCGAGAAAGGTTGGATCAAATTCTTAAGGTCGCTGACCAGCTCTTCGATCACATGAAAAGATTCATTTACCTTCTTGCCAAGGGAAGCAAGTTCCTTGAGCGCCTCATCAGCATTTTTTGCCATCTGGTCAATATTCTCCGAACCCTTGCGCAGGTTCTTCACAATGGCGTTGACCTGCTTTTGATTATCTTCATTTAGGAAATTACCCAAGCGAGTCAGATCTTCGGAGGCTTGGTCGATCAGCTTGATAACCTTGTCTTGGTTGGCTTGGATAAGCAGGTCGACCCTTTCACCGATTCGGTTGTATTGCCTTGCGACCGATGCGTATTCATCGAGAGTCTTTTTCAGGTCAGGAAAAAGTTCGTTCACGCCCTTTGCCGCCTGCTTGAATTCCTTCAGGGTTGCATCCACTTCAGGGGCAAGCTTTTCCAACCGCTGGAAAGATTTACTCATCTCCACCATGATTTCCTGGGTGGTGGGAACAATGTCTGATGCTTTGTTCAAAAGGCTGGCAACATTGGCCGCGCGGATACCGGCAATTTCAGTATTTATTGGAATCTCTACCCGTTCTTCCTCGGTGATATTCCCCTCTTTGGGAACAAGGTCAATACTGCTGTCATTGCCCAATAGCCCGGTAATCAGGGTTGGTTGCTCATACTTGCGGATGCGATAGCTTTTCTCGATGGCTATCAACACAAGAACCTTGCCTGTCTTGTCGTTAAGGCTTATGTCCATCACCTGGCCAATGCGAACGCCTGATCTGCGCACAGGCGCACCAGAGGAAACGCCCGGGGCATCATTAAAGCTTACTGTGTACATATTGGTGGAGCGAAACAGTCCTGGAATGCTGCCAAACATGATGATCAGGGTTCCCAAAAGCAGCAAAGCCCCGAGTACTAGGATGCCAATCTGCACCTTCATTGTTTGATTACTCATGACTCGGCATCCTCTTCGCTGTTGGCCGCGGCTATATCTTCCACTTGGTGGTCTTTGGATTCTCCGCGGACAAAATGGCTGACCCTGGGATCTTGGCATGCATGCAGTTCCTGCACGGTGCCATCAAACAAAATCTGTGGTTCATCCGGAGTGAGCCTGGCAAGAGGGTAAAACATCACCACCCTGTCGGCGCACTTTTCCACCGTTCGCATTTCATGAGTGACAATAATGCTGGTAACGGGATTATTCCTGCGAGTTTGCAGTATCAATTCATTGATAACATCGGTCATGATGGGGTCCAGCCCCGTTGTGGGCTCATCGTAAAGCATAACCTCGGGGTTAAGGGCCAGGGCCCGAGCAAGCCCAATTCTTTTTTTCATGCCGCCTGAAAGTTCGGCTGGTTTCTTACCCAGAACATTCTCCCGCAACCCAACCTCAGCCACCCGCCTTTTCACAATTTGTTCGATTTCTTGCTCGGTGCCACGCTGGTGGGAACGCAGGCCGAAGGCCACATTGTCGAAAATGTTCAGGCTGTCAAAAAGCGCCGCGCCTTGGAAGAGGAAACCCAGCCTGAGCCTTTGGGTGTTTGTCTCGGTGGGATTCAACTTGGACCAATCTCTGCCATCAAAACGAACCGAGCCGAGGTTGGGAAAAAGCAGCCCAATGATCAACTTCAACAGCACTGTCTTACCGCAACCACTTTCACCAATGACAGCCAATGTCTGCCCCTTGGGAATATTCAGGTTGATATTCCTAAGCACATCATGCTGGGTAAAACCCACGCAGACATTTTCGAGTTCCAGTATCGCCGCCGGATTCATGGGGTTGAAAAGTACCTCACTTGGGTCCAAAAGCCTTGGCAACATGGCCGGGCCAGATATAGGTATGAAGTTCGTTCAGAAACAAAGCAATGAAGAAATCCAATGCCAGAATACTGACAAACGAAAGCACAAAGGCGCTGGTGGCAGCCCTGCCCACGCCTTCCGCGCCAGCACGGGCATTCATACCCCGATGGCATGATATCAGGCTGATAGCAGCACCAAAAAACAATGGCTTGATAAGACCGGTGATCACATCATAAAGTGAGATGTGACCCTTCGAATTCTGCCAGTAGTGGTAGGGGTCGATGCTGTAAATATGGGTGCAGACCATGCTGCCACCAAACACACCCATGAAATTTGCCAGGGTGGTCAATGCAGGTATGAGAAGCACACAAGCCAGAAATCTTGGCAGTACCAAATAATGCAAAGGGTTAACCCCCAGGCACCGAAGAGCTTCGATTTGTTCGGTAACTTTCATGGTGGCTATTTCCGCGGCCATAGCCCCCCCCACCCGGCCCGCCAGCATTACCGCCGCCAGTACAGGCCCCAACTCTTTTACCACCGAAACATTAATGATATGGCCCAATTGCGTGGCAAGACCCAGCGCCTGAAACTGACTGTATGCCTGAACCGCCAGCACCATGCCAATAAACATGCCAGTAATGGAAACTACCGCGACGCTTTGCACCCCCACCCTGTAGCAGATGGGTAGCATCAATGATGCGGATGGCATGGAACGGGTTATCACCGATTGAAAGGAGAAGTACGCAAAATCCCCGAACTCCTCCATGGCTTGGTTGAGCTTGCGCCAGATTGATTGTGCGGAATACTTAAGGGCCTTTGCCATCCTGACTCCAAGACTTTGGGGCATCCTGCTCCAAAAATCACCGTAATCATTACATCGGCTAAGAATGGCGGCCCACTTGGCGGGCAGAATTAGGGAATTATTGCAATCAACGGAGTCCCGCCCGATGGTAGGGGTTGTAGCGATAAACCCCTGTCTTGGGGAACTTTCCTACATGGAATCCTTGGGCAAAAATACCCATCTTTGCTGATCGGCATCCCAAACCATGGTTCCCTGTTGCAAGGAAGATTGGGTAAACGCTTCCGGTTGGTGAGGTGTGGAAAATGGCTGTGATTGCATCCTTTTTAATTTCAATCGGTAGATCTCATACTTGCCTGCCAGAATCACCATGAATCCCATGACTACCAGAAAAAGATTGCCCAAGTAAAAGGCCAAAAACCCCAAAAACACCGCTCCGACATTTCCAAGAATAACCGCTACCTGAGTGGCTTGGTCGAATCCCAGAAACAATGCAAGCAACGAACGCAGCACCCGACCGCCGTCCATGGGAAAAATAGGAAGAAGATTGAATATCATGATTCCCAGATTGGAAACTGCCAATAAACGCAAAAATGTCACCGCAAGCTCTCGAACCCCAAGGCCCTCCACGGAATCTTCCCACAGAAGGCTGCCCCCGGGCAGAGGTTCCAGAAACCATACTGGGATTAAAAGAACTATGATCGCCAGATTTACCATGGGCCCAGCCAGAGAAATCAGCAATTCCTCATGGGGAATATCACTTGGTCTGGCCAGCCGTGCCACCCCGCCAATGGGGTAAAGGGTAATATCCCGGGTGTTAATGCCAAAGAGACGGGCGGTAAGGGCATGGCCATATTCATGCAATACCACGCAGACAAAAACCATGGCCAATAGCAATAATTCGAAGCCGATTTCAAAAAAAGAAGCCTGACCCCAAAAACCCAACAATAGCATCAATGGCAGCAGCCAGAATGTGGGGTGGATGAAAAGCCTTATGCCGAAATAAGTTCCGACTTGGATCGAGGAAAACAATGCCTTACCTCTATGGTTTGAATGGAGGGCCCATGGAAAATCTTAAAGAATTTCAAAATTTTGGTTGAACTTTTTGTTTTCTCCAACGAATAAAATGATAGGAGAAGGACAAGATTGGTGACCCGAGCTGGTCCGGAACCTTGCCGGGAAATCAACCAATGCCATGAGTAGCAAACAGAATGGGCGGCATTGGCTTGACCTTCGGGCGTATTCTGGGAGACGGTACCCACTGGGGAAGTTCCGGCCGTTTTCTCTTCCTAGCTTTAAGGGAGGGATTTCGCCATGAGACGCCAACCCAACGGTAAAAAAGGCAAAAAGAAAGTCGATGTCTGGACTTACAACCGGGCAAAGAAAGCTTTGCCTTACCTGAAGGAGATTACCCGTTCCATTCGGGAAAATTATCTGGCAGCTCAAGCCTGCAAGCGTCAACTTGATATTATCGACCATAAAAAGGGCAGGCATGACAGGATGGATTTCATCCGCATGCAGGAACTTTCTGTGGATCGACAGCAATTAGAGTCCAAATTCCAGCAAGATGTGGATGAACTGGAAGAGATGGGAATTTATCTTGTCTCTCCAATCGAAGGTCTGATTGCCATACCTTTTGTGACTGACGAACAACTTGCTTGGTTTCTTTTGGAATTACATGCGGAGGATCCGCTGAATTCCTGGAGGTATCAGGCTGATCCTCTGGAAACTCGCAGACCCGTTACCCCCAAGGAAATGGGCACCACTTGGGTGAACTAGGCATCCGACAAACCCCTTCGCCCCGGAGAAATCCGGGGCTTTTTCTTTTTAAGAACCAGACTTGGTGAAAACTTTGAAACAATAAATCCAGCTAGGTTCTTCGGGGTGAAAATCATTGTCGCTGGTAACCATCAGCAACCGTGATCCATCAGCCTGCTTTGGTCCAAGCGTAATTCCCTCAATTTTGGCGGGAAAGAATGAATCCTTCAAACCATGCTCTTTAGCGAGCAAGTCTAGAAACAATTCCTTTTTCAAAGGCTTGAAGTTGTCGGGTAATTTGCCAACGGCCAAACTTTCCACATTCGAAACATCGCTCGCATCACCGATATTTACCCGATAAATTTTCTTGCAGCCAGAAACCAAACCTTTATCACTATCTCGTTCCAGCACAAGATAATCATCACCTTGCAGGCAAAGAATTTCACAAACACCATTTTTGGGGGAATCCACCGGATATGCCATCTCACGGATGGTTTTGCCATTCAGATCCATATGCAAAAAACGCAGGAATTTGCCTGTAAACTTTCCATCCTGAGCTGGAGTTTCACAATCCTGAATCAGCGAACCCTGCAAGGCGGCAATAAAGGATTTTTGATTCTGCGCAAGCGCCAACCCTTCAAAGCCTTTATTGGTAATTCTTCCCGAAGAATTGTTAGGTGGAAATTCCTTGCTGGCATCGGAGGATAAATTTTTAATCTTGTACTTTTCAGGAATGGAAAACTGCTTCAGCAATTTACCCTGACTATCAAACATCCACATGCTCGGCCCATATTCCTCACTAATGAGGATCTCACCGCTTTTCAACATACGGATGCCCTCCGGATCAAACCTGGCCTTGCCCGTCTTGGCAAATTCACCCGCATGGCCGGATAAAGGATTACCCCTGGCATCTTTGAGCAATATGGTTTTAAGCAGCTTAAATTCCAGAGTGTTATCTTTGCCTGGCTTAAGTTGCACTGTGTGAAATCTGCAAGGATAGGAGTTGGCACCATCTCCAGGTCCGCGATCTGGCAGCATCAGGTAAATATTTTCCCTCCCTGTCCATTCAATGGCCGAACCAAATCCGCCAAGTCGGTTTGCTGGTGATTTATCTTCCAAACGATTTGTCAAATTCGATTGATCAAAGCTATCGCCAGGCACAGAAACTTTGGACAGATACTCAACCTTGTACACAGGCGCTGGTGGTTGACTCAAGGAAAGCAAGATTAAGGATAAGGTGCAATTGAGCATGAACTATAATCCCTCGAATAAAATAAAAGCCCCAGATTCTATCCGGGGCTTTAAGTTTCCTCATTAAAACCTTGTTATTAGAAATCGCTTCCCGCAATATCACCACCCGTTGCGGTAACAAGCGCGGCAAGCGTGGCAGCAGAAAGTCTTTCACTGATAAACCTGACGCTGCCATCCGCCATGGTCACATTAATGCCACCCGTGTGAAAGCTGAATAGTTCACTATCATTGGTGCAATTCATGATGCAAGTTCCACCTGTGGTCCATACCGCACCCTTGGCACCGGGCACCACCCCATCAATACTGCATCCAGCATCTGGGTCTGCCCAGCCAAAACCATCCGCAGTGTTTACACCCGTATCACCAAAACCTTTCTGGAATACATTGGGCCTTCCTGCATCTTCAGCGAGAAGAATCGTGTTGGAAAGACCATCTGTAATTCCAAGTACGGGTGTGGGATCTACTTTTTTCAAAGCACCCGGCGCTTCATCACCTGCTGCCGGAGCAGCCCCAGCTTGCACACCGGGGAAATTGGGAACTCCATTCGCTGTATAAAACCTTCTGCGAATGGCGTTTACGGAACCATAATCACCGGGTCCAAGTGTAACCCCCGCCAAGCCTGGTACAGTAAGGGTTGGAGGGCTTGTCGGAGCTTTTCTGTTGCCGGGCGCAGTTGGACACATGAATAGTTTAAATATGGTTTTTGCAACTGTCATATTGTTGCCAGTGCTCCACTTAATGGACTCATCCCACTGCTTGGCTACAGCATCTGCCTCCACATAAGGAAGCGCGATTGGTGTCCACGAACGAAACTTTGCATCTGTTCCAACCGTTATTCGGCTGGCAGGGAAAGTGTTATTATTGGCATTTGCATAGTTATGCAATGCCAACCCAAGCTGCTTGAGGTTGTTTTGGCAACTCATACGGGCCGCGGCTTCCCTTACCTTTTGCACTGCTGGAAGCAACAACCCGATTAATATTGCGATAATCGCTATCACAACCAACAACTCGATAAGGGTGAATCCCTTTTTTGAATTCCTTAAAACGAATGACATGATTTCTCCTGAAATAAATACAAGTACAAAGCAGTAATTATTTCACGATGTTTCATGTGAAGAAACCACACATGAAACAGGGAAGATTTAATTAATAAAATGTTAAGAAAATGAGAAGATGCTAATTTTAAGCCAGCAGCTTACCCAAAAACACGCCAGCAATGCTGAAGTATATGATGATTCCTGTCACATCCACAAAAGTGGCCACGAATGGACTCGATGCAATCCCAGGGTCGATTCCGAATTTGTGGAAGATCAAAGGCAGCATGGAACCCACCAATGTTCCCCAAATGCAAATTCCCGCCACGGAAAAACCAATCACAAGCGCCAGATCCCAACGATCCACTGGTGGCCTTAGCATGGTGCAGCTTTCGGGGAACTCGTAAACCAGTTCGCCACTTTCCTCTTTGGGGGTCAGGGAATCCATGGATTCTGGCAGGCGGACTTTTTCCGATTTCTCACTCAGCATGCGTTGCACGGTTCCCACAGGTAGTTCGTAGGTTCCCTTTTCCACAAGGGTCAAGGGCATGGTGGCCGGGGTGCGTACCACGAAAGATTCATGCCGGGGGTGCGAACTGTCACGAACGGTTTCCGGGGTGAGTGAAGCGCGAAACAATCCTATGGCTCCCAAAGTCGCGCCTAATGCGAGTCCCATCATCATTTCGTGTTTGAAAATACGCAACCAATCCTTGCGGGTGATTTCGCCCAGGGCCAACGCGCGGGTAATTAGCGTGGCTGCCTGCGATCCCGAATTTCCACCCGTTGAAATACATAAGGGAACAAAAAGGCTTAGCACCACCACCTTGGCGATCGCATCTTCAAAGTAAGACAATGCGGTAAAGGTGAAAAGCTCCGCAAGAAACAAACACGATAACCAGACCGATCGCTTGCGCCAAACCGTGGCAAAGCTGGCATCAAGGTAGCTGTCCTTCATGGGTTCCACCGCACCCATGCGATGCACATCCTCGGTGGCGGCGGATACCACGGCGTCCATCGCATCGTCGTGCGTTACGATACCAACCAGCTTGTCATCATGATCTACCACCGGAATGGCCAAAAGATCGTAGCGGGCCATTGTTTGGGAAACCATTTCCTTTGGGTCATCCACCTTTACGGTGACCAGTTGGGTTTCCATCAGATCAGCAAGGATTTCTTTCCTTGGCGCCAGAATAAGCATGCGAAGGGTAACCACGCCTTGAAGCCTGCGCTGGTCATCCACAAGGTAGACGTAATAAATGGTTTCCCGATCAGGCGCCTGAAGGCGCAATCGTTCCAGTGCATCCTCGACGGTGATGTTGGCGGGCAGCCAGGCATAATCCGTGGTCATGATGGCGCCGGCGGTGTTTTCCGGGTAGTTCACCAGCGCTGCAATATCGCGTCTTTCCGCGTCATCAATCAGGCGAAGAATGGCCTCGGTTACCTTGGGGTCCAGATGCCTGAGCAGCTTGGCCCGGTCATCATGGCCCATGCGCTCGATAAGAAGGGCCATATGCGGGCGCCCAACCCCTTTTACCAATCGGGCCTGTTCCTCGGTGGGAAGGTAGGAAAAGATTTCCGCCTGCGTGTCGATGGGGCTTTCCTGCAGGAAACGCCAGCTATCTTCCACTTTAAAATCATCATCGAGTGCTTCTGCGACCGTCGCAGGGTGCAGTGCCTCGGAAAATTCCCGCATGCCTTCACGGTCACCCTTTTCAAGGCTAAAGCGAATTTCAGGACTGAAAAGGGGATGTGCCATGGTTTTGATTACCTACACGATTTAACTGGGAATGTTTACAAGAATGTTGTCGATCAACCTGGTGCTTCCCAGTCGAAGAGCCACCGCAACCACCAGTGAACCCCTTAGTATTTCCATGGGTTTCATGGTAAGCGAATCCACCACTTCCACATAATCCATGGTAACCCCGGGAATCTCTTTCAGCTTTCCTAACAACAGATTCTTAAAAGGTGTCACGCCTCGGCCCGGGTGTTTTACAGCCTCTTCACGAAACGCCATGAGGGCCGCGTAAATACCCGGCGCCACAGACCTTTCCGTATTTGAAAGATACCTGTTTCGCGAACTCATGGCCAGCCCATCCTTTTCGCGAACGGTGGGGCAAATCTCCATCTGCAAATCCAGGTCCATGTCCAAAACCATCTTGCGCAATACCGCGCACTGCTGGGCATCTTTCTGCCCAAAGAATGCCTTGTCGGGCATCACCTGGTGAAAGAGCTTCATCACCACGGTGGTAACCCCCCGAAAATGCCCGGGCCGGTGCGCCCCACATAATCCATCGCTGACTCCAGTCACCTCGACGGTGGTGGAAAAACCAGCCGGGTACATCTCCTCCACCGAAGGATTAAACAGCAAGTCCGCATTTGCCTGGGTGCAAAGATTAACATCCGCCTCCAGTGGTCTGGGATAACGGTGAAAGTCCTCATTGGGGCCGAATTGGGTTGGGTTCACAAAGATGGAAACCACGACAAAGTCCGTTTGCGCCTTGGCCGTGCGAACCAGACTGAGGTGCCCTTCGTGCAACGCGCCCATGGTTGGCACAAAGCCAATGCTTTTGCCCTGTTTGCGGGTATCACGCACTTCTTTTCGTAAATCAGCTATGGTTCGAACCAGTTTCATCCAGCGCATTCCTTTTCCAGCACCATTCGAAGGTACGATCTGGGTTCCAATTGAACAAGTCCAAGCTTCGTAGCGACCTGCTTTACCAATGCGGAGGCTTCATCCACCCGGGATTCCGCAGTGACAATTTCCACTTCCATGAATTGCCCGAGCTTTTCGACATGATCCAGGCAAAGTGCCATTTCGAAAGAATGCAGGTTAAATTTCCATTCTGTGCGTTTCTTTCTTACCACGGTGACAAACTTATAACCCAACGCCAGTAACATTTCCCTGAAGTTTTCAAAAGCCTGCTGGCCTGGAAGGATGGCGATTTCCAATTCCTTTCGAACTTTGACTTCCTGTTGGAGTTTCGGCCCCTTGTAGGTCAGGAAGTTTTTGTCGCCAATTCTTCGGATGCGAAACGCCTCTCCGGTTTTGGCAAAATCCCGGTCGGGTGCGTTGAAATAATGGTCTTCCTCCACCATCTCGCCCAATGAGATGGCTCCCATTTCCAAAATGCCCGCATGGATTGGTTCATCGCCCGCCAAGCGAAACTTCTGCTCGATTTCCAACATGAACCACTCCCTGAACCTGTAGAATGTCAACCACGGCCCACAATTATTTTCTACAGGAGATTAGTCCCCATGGCAGAGCGACACAGGGTTTGCAAGGTGGATGAATTAAATGAAGGCGGGGTAAAAACTATCGAGGTGCATGATCGCGTGGTGGGGGTTTACCTTACCGATGGCCAGTACCATGCGATCGATGATTTTTGCCCGCACATGGGCGCTTCCCTAAGCGGCGGATTGGTGGAAAACGGCACAGTAACCTGTCCCTGGCATGCCTGGCGTTTCCGCCTTTGCGATGGCGCATGGGCCGATAATCCCAAGCTAAAAGTAGCGTGCTACAAAGTAGTTATGGAAGCTGGGGAAATTTTTATTGAAACTCCACCTGTCAATCTTCCGAAATAATCTATCCATCGGTTGGAACTGCTCGAAAGCACTTGGCTAAAATTACTTTGGTTGAATCATACATCTGTGGAGGAATTAACATGCCAGTTCAAATTCAATGGTTGTACCACCGAAAAGGCTGAACGACTTGCGTTAAAGCTCAGGGGTTCCTTGAGTCCATTGATCATAACATTTCGGAAACTGTGGATGCCACCAAGGTAAAGCTGGGGCGTGAAGATGGACTGAAACTTGCCAAAAAAGTCAGCCGCATTATCGCTGGCAAAGGCAAGAAAATCACCAGCCTTGATATGAAGAAAGACAAACCAGATGAGGAAACCTTGGCTGGTATCCTCCTTGGACCCACTGGAAACCTCCGCGCACCCACGATGATCGTGGGAAATACCATGCTTGTTGGTTTCAACGAAGAAGCCTATGGCTTTCTTAAAGATTGATCAGCATTTTGAGCGGGGGTGTGAACCCCCCGGTGACTTCATTTGTTATTTGGCCAACCGGAATCTCAGTTGTTTCGCAAGCTCTGCCAAAGTGGCCTTATGAGACGGGTCGTTGGCAAGGTTTTTCATCTCTTTGGGATCGTTGGAATGATCGTAAAGCTGAACTCCCTCAGCGCCTTCGTTCCACTCGGTGTAACGGTATCTTTCCGTGCGAAGTGAATAACCCTGAATCTTTTGAAACATGGTCTGCGTGATGGCAGGGCGGTCCCACGATGCTTTCGGATTCTCAAGCAATGGCTTCAGGGTTTTACCATCCAGATAATCCGGGTATTTCAGGTCGCAAAGGTTCGCCAAGGTCGGATAGATATCCAGCATCTCCACGGTGCGGGTGGAATGGCTGCCAGCGTGTTTTGCCTTGGGTGGCGCAATAATAAGAGGCACCCGTGAAGATTCCTCAAAGATGCTGCGCTTTTGCCAAAGGCCATGTTCCCCCATGTGGTAGCCATGATCACTGGTAAAGGCAACAACGGTGTTATCAGCCAAGCCAAGACGATCCAGTTCCCTGACAATTCTGCCAACCTGGGCATCCATGAAGGAAATGCTGGCAAGATAGGCTTGGGTCGCCTTCCTGCGCAAATCGTCTGTCAACTGTTCCTCGTCTTTTTTGAAGCTTAGGAAAGCGGCATTGGGAACGCCATTCTTGTGGTTGGCGGGAACCTCAGGCAGAGTGATTTTCTCGATAGGGTAGAGATCAAAGTATTTTTTGGGAGCCACATAAGGTGTGTGGGGGCGATACAGTCCAACCGCAAGAAAGAATGGTTTGCCCTTCATTTCGCCTAACATGCGGATGGCCTCGGTCGCACCAATGCCATCGGTTTGTTCCTCATCGGTTCCATCGGCCGCCAGCCAGCTAAGGGTTCCCCCAAACTGCCCCTTGGTAAGGGAGAAGATTTTATCCTCGTCGGATTTATCCCGACCCTTTGGGTTAATCACTTTTTGCCAGGAAGCTTTGTCATCCAAGCCATCGGTGCCAATACCATTGGGAACATTGTAATGATAAAGCTTGCCCACCCTGGCGACTGCATAACCATTCTGGATGAACAGTTGTGGCATGGTCACGGTGTCGGGAATCTTCTCGCGAAAATGCGGACTGCCACCATACTTGCCCGCTGTGGACATTCCCGGATTCGTCTTCACACCGGTGACATCCGGCCTTCTTCCAGTTAAAAAAGATGACCTGCTGGGGCTGCAAAGCGGAAACTGGCAGTAAGCATTATGAAAACGGACACCACGCGCCGCCAGCGCATCAATATTCGGGGTCTTGGCGTAAGGATGTCCATAACAGCCTATCGATGTATTCAGATCATCACTGACGATGAACAGCACATTCTTTTTTTCCTGCGCAACTGACAGGGCTGGAATGGTAACCAGAAGCAAGCCGCACAAGAACGTGTTTCTAAACATGGGAACGATTCCTTAACCAATGAAGAATATGGATCTCAAGCTAATGGCTGGAAAAAGATTTCGCCAACGAATTTGGCGGTGCATAATAAAAATCCTTATGAAACCACTGGACCGGAGTTTTCTCATGGCTCGCATGTTCTGGCGTATTTCGGTAATTCTTCTGATTCTGGGCTGCCTTCAAATTCCGCAAGCTTTTGCTGAAATAAATCTCAAACGCCTGGATGCCATCGAGCCAGTGGTCCAAGATGCCATTCAAAGCAAACGGGTTCCTGGCGCGGTGGTGTTGGTGGTTCACCAAGGCAAAGTGGTTTACAAAAAGGCATTTGGAAACAGAGCAGTGGAACCCTTGGTGGAACCCATGACCACCGATACCATCTTTGACCTGGCCTCTTTGACCAAACCCATAGCCACAGCAACTTCCATCTTCAAGCTTCTGGAAGCGGGCAAGCTTAGGCTTAGTGACCCTGTAACGATGTACTTTCCAGACTTTGCCGCCAATGGCAAAGAAAAGGTCACACTGGAACACCTGCTGACCCACACTTCCGGGCTGCTGGCCGACAATGCAGTTGCGGATTATCAGGAAGGTTCCGAGCAGGCCATGCAGAAAATATGCAATCTGAAGTTGCTGGCACCACCCGGCGAAAAATTCACCTACAGCGATGTCGGGTTCATCGTTCTGGGTGAAATCGTGCGAAAAATCTCGGGCAAGGGCGTGGATGATTTCTCCCGCGATGAAATCTTCCTTCCCCTTGGCATGAAGGAAACCAGCTACAACCCAGCCGAAACTTTGAAAAGCAGGATTGCACCCACCCAGAAGGAAAAAGAAACCATGCTGCGGGGCACCGTGCATGATCCCCGGGCCAGGTTGATGAAAGGGGTGGCCGGCCATGCAGGCCTTTTCTCCAGTGCCGATGATCTTGCGATTTACGCATCCATGATTCTTGACCCATCCAAGTTCAAGGGAATTTCGCCTGCCAGTGTTCGCAGCATGAGCCAGGCCAGGGCGGTACCCGGTGGCTGGCGCACCTATGGGTGGGATTGTGATACCGGCTTCAGCTCTAATCGGGGTGATCTTTTCCCCCGGGGCAGCACCTTTGGTCATACTGGTTTTACCGGCACATCGATCTGGTTTGATCCCGGTTCGCAAACATCGGTGATTGTACTTAGCAACCGTGTTCACCCAAACGGCAAAGGAGATGCCAGCAGGCTGCGAAGCCAGGTGGCCACCGTGGTAGCATCCGCGGTTTATGGAAACGCCCTGGCTTCTGAAAGAAAGCAGGTGCTCACCGGAATTGATGTGTTGAAGAAGGAAAACTTTGCACGGCTGAAAGGCGCAAAAGTCGGGTTGGTTACCAACCACAGCGGCAGGGATGTTTCCGGTACCAGCACCATAGACCTTTTGCACAAGGCGGATGGAGTTAAGCTGGTGGCGCTGTTCAGCCCGGAACACGGTATTCGTGGCGCGGTGGATGCTAAAGTGCCGGATTCCAAGGATGAGAAAACGGGCCTGCCTGTCTACAGCCTTTATGGGGAAAGGCGCAAGCCGACAGATGCCCAGTTGGAGGGGATCGACACGCTGGTATACGACATTCAGGATGCTGGATGCAGGTTTTACACCTACATCAGCACACTTGGACTTATCATGGAATCCGCCTCGGAAAAAGGACTTCGCTTGCTGGTTTTGGACAGGCCCAATCCCATAGGCGGAACAGTTTTCAGCGGCCCCATGAGGGATGATGGCAAGGATGTATTCGTCGCCTTCCATAAGTTGCCTGTGCGCCATGGTTTAACCATAGGTGAGATGTCGCGATTATTCTCGATGGAGAAAAAGACCGCCGATGGAAACCCATTAAAGGTAAAACTCGAAGTTGTGACCATGGAACATTGGAACCGAGGAGATCTTTATGATGTCACCGGTTTGGAATGGGTATATCCCTCCCCGAACCTGAGGACACTTTCCGCGGCGCTGCTATACCCGGGCATCGGATTATTGGAAACCACCAACCTGAGTGTTGGCCGGGGAACAGATCGCCCGTTTGAATGGTTTGGTGCACCATGGATGGATGGAGTGTCCTTGGCCAAATTGCTGAACGAACAACAATTGCCCGGCTTGCGTTTTGTGCCTTGCAGGCAGACACCATCCTCCAGCGTGCTGGCCAACAAGGAGTGCAAGGGTGTGCAGATTTTTATCGATGATTGGAAAGTTTTCGAACCAATGCGTACCGGCATGGCAGTGGCTTGGGCGCTTCACAAGTTACACCCCAAAGATTGGAAAACCGATCGCTACAACACCTTGCTTTTGAACAAAGCCACGCTGGATGCCGTAAACGAAGGCAAGCACTACCTGGAGATCGAAAAAATGTGGCGGGCAGATCTTGCAGCCTACGAGCAACGCCGGTCCAAGGCATTGCTGTACCCATAGGAAACCTTTCCATATCCATTTGTACGCCAGCAAGGGACTCAGATGCGCCCAAGCGATTGCTTCTGTGTTATCCATCGTTCTTTTTTGCCAATATGACATGGCGTTTTTGATCGAGCAGATCCCGGGTTAATGAAAACGTGTCGATCTGCTTCCAAGGAAATGCGATCTTGGTTACATCAATCAAACAGGGGTCAAAACAAAAATAAGTGACGCCTTTACCATCTGAATCAACCGGAAGTGGTTTGATAAACTTGCCGTAATAATAAGTGAACTTGTGGTTGGTGATCCCCAGGCTCACCAAATTCACATCGGGAGGCAGGTGGCTTTTTATCCGGGCCATTTCCTCCAGAGTTCTTTCACTTCGTTGAACTTTTACATCCATGAAATAACCAAGGTTAAATATTAAAAGGCCAACTGTCATCACACAAAGATTCATCAGGATTCTTTGGCGTCCAATCATCATCCAAACGCCAATAACCACAAAAGACGTCGCATAGAATACGGTCGATGGCATGGGCAGCGTCCACCGAGTGAAAGTAATTCCAGGAATTTTGAATGGCAACAATGCGATTCCAATTCCTATCAGGAAAAAACTTCCAGCTATCAGGCAGGCAAACCTTATCCAAGGTTTTCTGGCTGCAAAATCCGTGGCAGCAAAGGCCACCTCCGCAACCACGCCCATAAAAAGTGCCAGCATCGGATAAAGGGTTGCGAAGTAGCGGGTTTGTCCACCCGGTGGAATCCATATGGTGAGAAACGCAAACCCACAGGCAAAGAGCGCAAACATCAACAAGGGTCTATAGGGCGAAAGCCTGCCCCGAAAAGAAGGCAATAAGTATGCCAAAAAAAGTACCGACCAGGGAAGGATCGAGCCAAGAACCTCGAGGGGAAAAGTCCCAAGGTGTTTGAAAAAATGGGCCATGTTCCAAGAGTGAAATCTCGAGGCGGTATCATTAAGCCACAAGGCCCTGGCCTCGGAAGCGCCATGCCTGGCTATGTAGGGAATCATCCAGGCGGCAACCACCAGGATGGTGGATGACAAACCCGCTAGCATTGGCACTGTGAAAAGGTAACCAAGGTTCCGGCAATATAGCAGGTAGAAAAAAACACTGGCGCAAAAGTAAGCCAGTGGTTGCAAGCCACCTTTGCAAAGCGAGGCAAGCCCCACGAATACCCCTGCACTTATCCAGGTTAAAACCGCGGGCCATTTTCTTTCATAACCCCAATGCCAAAGCATAAGGGAAGCACTCAGAAATAGAATGTACACCGCCTCGGGTTCCGCCTTCTGGCTTATGATCATGATCTCACCATTGGTGGCAAACGCAACGGCGCTGGCAAAAGCCCCTGCCTGCGAGAAATAATTCCGCGTATAAACATAAATCAAAACGCTGGTTAGCAAGACCGCAACTGCTGAAGGAAATCGCACCGAATAAGGGTCATAATTGCCAAACAAAATAGAGCTGCCCAACATCATCCAGGAGCTTAACGGAGGATTACTTTGAAAGAGTAGACCTTGTTCCCTTGGGGTGATGTAATCATCAAAATATCGCATTTCAAACGCAACCAATGCCCTGCGGGTTTCCTCACCCCGCATGGTTAATATTCTCAGTCTTGGAAACAAACCTAGGGTTAGAAGAAGAACCAAAACCCAAAATGTTTTTTCCCTGATACTTTCGAATAGAGAATTTCCACATGTATATTTAGAAGCTTCCATGAATGATGAATCCACCGGAATTATAAGTTCATGACGGACATAATCCTTGGATGGAAAGATTTAACCCATCCAAAGGTCATGTGGAAAGAAGGGGAATGGTATCATTTTTTGGGTAACAAAAAAAAGCCCAGGCTCCCCATGAAGAGAAACCTGAGCTTTTCATGTGGTCAGAGTCGGGCTTGAACCGACGACCCCAGCCTTTTCAGGGCTGTGCTCTACCGACTGAGCTATCTGACCATCCAGAAGGTGGGTTCAGGTCTCCCCTAAGCCATCCCTCTTTGCCTTTTTAAAGGGCAATTTCAACTTAACGAACAATCACCCCAGCGTCAACCTGCTGGCGGGTTACTTAATCTTGTTCGTTGGGCGGACCATAACGAGTCCACCGTTTGGACCGGGAATACCGCCTTCCACCAGAAGGAGGTTGTTTTGTTGATCAATCTTTACCACGGTCAGGTTGCGAACGGTAACGCGGTCTGCACCGTAGTGGCCAGCCATGCGAATACCTTTCTTCGGACGACCGCTACCTCGGTTCGACGCATTGGAACCCGACGAACCACGCTGGCGTGAACCCTTTTTCACACCATGGCTCATGCGAAGGCCCTTGTAGTTATGACGCTTCATAACACCGGAGTAACCACGACCCTTGGTGGTGCCAATCACATCAACGTTCTTGATTTCTTTGAAAATCTCTTCCACGGTAAGCACTTTGCCAACAGTCAGATCGGCATTTGGCTTTTCGAGGCGGAACTCGCGAATATGGGTTTGTGGCTCACATTCAGCCTTGGGAGGAAGTTCGGTGCCCGCGGGAAGCTTTTTACGGCGCTTGGATTCAAGCTTGGCGGTTACGTGGCCGCTTTCTGCGCGGCTGGCCTTGCGGCGTGGCTTATCAAGAAAACCCAACTGAATGGCATCGTAGCCATCCTTCTCCTGGTTGCGAACCTGCAACACTGGGCAGGGCCCCAATTGAATAACGGTAACCGGGAATACTTTTCCCTGATCGTTGTAAACCTGAGTCATACCGACTTTCAGGCCGAGCAAACCTACTGGCATGGGAAACTCCTGTGATTAAGCAACTGTCTGGCCCCGGCATGCACCGGGTGAGCATCATTGCCGGCCCTTCCAATAAGGAAAGACCTGATGATTTTCGATTAAGTTAAGATATGAAAGCAGACAATCGTCGTCTAGCGTGGTAGATTGGGCGCCAAAGGGAAACGGGCCACCCTGAGCAAAAACCGACAAATAATGCCACAAACTATTATTCTTAAAGCACTTGCATTACTTTTGACGACTTGGATTCTTGGTCTTGGAATCCTCTCTGCTCAGAATGCGGCCAACGATACCTGGAAATTGGAGACTCTGCACCGCAAGCAGGGTGATTCAATGCAAGGGTTTTTGGTGGAGGAAAATACCAAGCAGGTGGTCTTTAAGTGCATCATTCGAAAGCCCGGAGCACCCACGCTCCTATTTACGGAAATATTCGATCCCAGGGATGTGCTTCGTGTGGAAAAACTACCCGAGGCCGAACGAAAGATTTTGTCCTCCCGGCTTGATTCCCTTGCCAAAGAAAGGGAGTTGCTTGCAACATCCTTGAAGCTGCTGGATCCCAAGACCAATCAGGGAAAAAACGTTCAGGAAATCGTAAAACTTGAAAAAACCTCCTGGCAATTACCACCTCAAAATACCGAAGCCCTCAAATACGCTTCGCAATATTTCAACCTTACCACCAACGCCCGGCCAGAGTTGGCCCAGCTAGCGGCCATCCAACTGGAACAGGTTTTCTCCGCTTACGCCCGCACTCTTCCACCCAAGCGAAAGTCATTCACGCCCACAAGTATTCTCCTTACCAAGTCGCTTGAAGACTACCAGCAGGCACTCAGGGGAAATTCCATCCAGATGGGCAATCCGGCTTACTTCGACCAGAAACAAAATCTTGTACTCTGCGGAAGCGACCTAGATCGCATGAATAAGCAACTCGAGGAAACGGCAAAGCATCACCAGACAGAGTTGGAATCTTTGGCCAAACGCGAGGCGGAAATCAAACAGCTTTTCAAGAACAAGCTGCCCGCAGAGTACCAGAATGCTTTCCAGGAAAATCGCAAACGCATCCAGCAGGCCGAGGCAACCAACAAGGACCTTTTAAAGAAGACCAGACTGAGGCTGTTTGAAAGGCTCTACCACGAGGCTTTCCACGCCTACCTTTCCAATTGTGTGCTGGATGAAGCCGATGAGGAACTTCCCAGATGGCTGAACGAGGGGCTTGCGCAAATTTTCGAATCCGCGGTTTTTGAAATCGGCGAGCTTCGCGTGGGTCATGCCGACAAGGCAAGGCTGGAGGCAATCCGCCAGCTTGTCAACCAGAACAACCTGCCGGAAATCCGCGAATTACTCAAGGCGAAGGCGGACCTTTTCCTGGTATCGCATGAATCCGCACGGGAGGTTTCCCAGAAAATGTACCTCGCCTCGTGGGGGCTTGCATTCCACCTGGCTTTCCGTTCGAAAGTGCTTTCAGGCAACCCCTTGCATGATTATGCCAGAGCCATCAAGGGTAAACAGGACCCCATCGCCGCTTTTGAAAAATTGACCGGCAAAAGCCTTGATGCCTTCCAAAAAGAACACATCCAGTACCTTAAAACTCTCAGGCAGGATGGCACCTCGCCACTGCAATAATTATTTTTCCGCCCTGGGATTTGATTCCACCGTGGGATGTTTGATATCCCTCAGGGCTTCCTCGGGAAGGTGTGGGATATGGGTGGCAACCTGATGACCAATGATGGGCAACTGTTCCGGATCCCCTTCCGAAACCGGCTTGCGGAGGTAGCGCACCAGCAGATAGATGGCGACTCCCGCCAGCACAACCATCACCGCTATCGGCCAGGCGTGTGTGACTTTTTCCTCGGCACTTTCCAGCACCGTCTTGAATTGTTCCCCAAACCAGAATGCCAGTAGAAAGAAAACGCTGTTTCCAATTCCCGCACCGATCCCATCGGCCAGGATAAACCTGGCCACGCTAAGGCGCAGCAGGCCCGCGGTAAGGAACAACGGCATGCGAATTCCCGGAACCAGTCTGCCCACCAGCAATATGTTCACCCCATATTTGTCAAAATTGTGGATGATGCGATTTTGGGTTTCCTTGGGAACCCACTTTAGCATCCATGGCTTTTCCAGAAGCCTTTTGCCATACAGCCTTCCCACGATGTACAAAAAACTGTCGCTTAACACTACCGAAAACACACACACCGGCAGCATCAACCAGCGAAGCAAACCATACTCGGGATGGCTGGCCGTCCACAGGCCTGCGCATACCACTGCTATCTCTTCCGGTATGGGGGCTCCCAGCCCGGCTGCAAAAAACATGCTGGCAAAAAACAGAAATGCCTTCAAAAGTTCCGCATCTATCTCAAACAAGAGGACTCATTCTCCTTCTTTTCAGCTTTTCTCCTGGCACTTTATAGCCATAATCCTCTCGGGAATGCAAAGCCAATGTCCAACCTTGGTGGCACGGAAACCGCCACCTTTTCCCACAGAGGTATCAAGTGGCACTTTCAATTAGTTAAACGATTGACTGGTGTTGCGGGCGCAAATGAGGCCGACGACCATGCTGGAAACCTTTATGCGTCGCCAACTGGCTTTAGGCATTGTATTAAGCCAAACCAGCCGAAAGCCTTTTGCAATCAGAGCTTATCAGGCACGGATATGCCCGAGCCATTCATTGGATAATTGAATGGCCGGCACCGGAGGGCATCAACCTTTTGTCAGAAGGTCTTAAAAATCAGATCCCAGAACTTGACCATCATCGGGCCTGGTTAACCAAGTCAAAGTTTGGATACTTATTCCTGAAGAAAGGGCCTTAACGGAACCATCGCCCATGGCAACTGGTGTACTTCCCGTATGAAGGGGTTGAATCAGCGATTGAGCTGCGACGACACGCTTTATTGCAGTTTGAGCATTTTGGTTTGGAAACGGGTGAATGTATCGGTTGTTGATGAATGAGGTCCTGGCAATTCCATTTACAGTCACCGAACCTACCGCTGGTAATGGGGAAGGCAATGCAGTGATTATAGTTGATGAAGTTCCAGCAAAAGGCAAGGCAGCGTAATTAGGATAGCCCACTTGGTTAATGGTATTTGTGAGCTGGGTCAACCCGGAAATAGTACCAAGATACATGGGCGCAACCCAGGCATTTGCACCATTTGCGCAGGCAGCACCTGAACACCCAAATTGTTCAAAAAACACCACAGTATTTGAAGTGCCATCCATGTTTGATAATGTTCCCAAATCAAATGAGGATGATAAACGACTGAACGTTCCAACCCCTTCTGCCCGGTTCCCAAAAACCTCCGTATTTGGAACATAGCTTGTTGCTCCCCAGGTATCGGTTGTTCCACCGATCGCCACGGAAGGCGTCAGACCATTTGAAACACTGGTGTCGGATGGGCAGGTGAATATTTTCACAGCAGTTCTTCGAAGAGGGGTGCCAGTGGCTCCGCTGGAAAGCGCGTTCCAAGTCGCTCCCCCTGTTGCAGTTAAAAGTGCTTTCTGAAGTGCATCCTGTTCAATATATGGAAGTAATTGGGTAAAAATTGACCCACTATAGTTATCTCCATTAACCGACGCACCTTGGTTTACCAAGGTACTCAAACCAGGGAATTTCTTGAAGGTGCCCTCGAAATTTGCAACTGCAAGACCAAGTTGTTTGATCTGATTGGTACAGGTGGCACGGGCTGCAGCTTCGCGCACCTTTTGCACCGCAGGCAAAAGTAAACCTATGAGGATTGCGATAATTGCAATAACAACCAACAACTCAATAAGTGTAAAACCTTTTCGAATTGAACTTTTAATAAATAGCATTCCAGCTTCCCTCTCTAAAAAACATCTTTGTAAAAAGACACTGTAACCTTATTCAAAATTTAAGTTTCAACCGATCAACCCGTTATTTATCCCAAAAACAAACTATCTCAACGGGCGTTTGTCATTCGAATTGCTAAAGAAAAATTAGTGCTCTTGTGACAATTCACTTATACATTTTATTTTTCTTCAGCAAGCAAACTGTCTATGGCTTTATCAAGCTCATTTCCCCTGATATTTTTAAAACGAATAACTCCTTTGCCATCAAGCACATAAATGGTTGGGTAGACATTAATATTAAGAGATTTGGAAAACTCACCACGCCTTCCTACCCACCAATGTTTCCAGCTCATGTCGTTTTTTTTCAGGAAATCAACCAGGGCCTCTTTTTCTTCATCACAACTAATACTTAGCAACTCAAATGGTTTTCCCTTAAGGCGATTTACCATTTCTCTTTGGTGTGGGATCATGGCTTTACATGGCCCGCACCAGGTGGTCCATACATCCATTACTACCACTTTTCCACGGAAGTCTGAAATTGCTTGTTTTTTACCCTCCAGGGTTTCCCCATAAACTTCGGGAAGCACCTTCCCAACTTTCAGCAACCGGATTTCCCTGAGTTTGCCCTCTGCCCATTGCTTCACAGAAACGCTTTTACTGGCGGCAAAAATGTTTTCCAAGTAGCGGTCTTTTGCCAAGCTTTCGAGCAATGGTTCCGCTTTGGCCTCGTTGTCCTCCCGAAGCAATTCGCTGGCAAGTTTGAAGCCAGCTTTTCCTCGGACATCCGGGTTTACTGTTTTTGCGAAAGCTTCCTGCGTAAAGGAATCCATTTCGGGAGTCCAGGGAGATTTCAAGAAAACATCAGCGATTTTTGGGTTGTTTACATGATGTTTAAGAATTAGCTCCAAGGGTTTTATTTTTGCGGTGCCACCTTCTGGTATTGCTTGTGGGAAACTTTCAAGAAGTTTTGAAACCCTTTGAATGTCTGAAGTGCGGGCAAGAAATACCAGCGCTTCCAAAGCGGCCTCATCAGTGGCATTGGCCAATACCATCTGACATAACACATAAGACGTGGAAGATGGAGCTGGCGCCTTCGAAAGCAATCCGGCTTTTTCATCCTCGGGTGATCTGGCCACTAATTCAACAAAGCGAGCACAGGCTGCATGGTAGTTTTCAAAATATGTTTTCACCTGTGCCATTCTGTCGATGGTTTGACCTGCGACCGGAACAATAGTTTTGGGAATTGCCGGTACGCTTGTTACCCCCGGTGTATTTTGGTTTTTTGTCACCGGCGCTAAAGTTTTTTCCTGGGCTATGCCAAGGGTACCTATAAGGAGGGTTAATAGCAGGGTACGCATCATTATTTTGATCACTTAATTTTCAAGATGTTGGTTAATTAAACTTATTATTTATTAAAACAAAAGTTTTATTAGAAATGAAAGAAATTCATCGAAAAGTTTCAACTGCAAAGGGCTCTCCACTAATCTGGCGAAATGTAACTCCAGAGTTCGACCTCGCCATGAAGGTGATATTCCTTGGATACTCTCCAGGAACAACAGGTCTTCCTCGGTTACCTTGAGCAAGCTGGGAACTGTAAGTCTTCGATTATTATTTCAGATGACCTGACCGGAGAAACCTCCCAAAAAGTAAAATGTTTCCATTTTGATTATCCGAATGCAAAGCCGATGAACCGAAGCCTTGGAATTCCTTGCCTTTTCCTGTTATTCTCTCTTTTTCCTGTTCACCGCGTTTTCGGGGAATCATTCCATGAAACTAGGCCTTATTAATTCCGCCTGGGCCCAGGCTGGCACCGACACCGCCTTCGGCATTCGCAAAACCAAAGAAATCGGCTTCGACTGCATCGACATTTTCGCAGATCCACTGGACACCGATGCCCGCGAGCGCAGGCTGATCCGCACCGAATGTGAAAAGGCGGGCCTGCCCATTATCAGTGTCGCTTGTGTCGCGGTGGGATTAATCGACTTCAACCCGAGTGTGCAACGCTTTCACATGGAACGATGCAAAAAGTACCTCGATATGTGCCACGAATTTGGGGCGCAAAACCTGCTGCTGGTTTTGGGCGAATACATATGGGAAAAACAAGTCATCCCACCTGCGGAACAATGGGCACTGGCGGTGAAACACACAAGGGAACTGGGCAAATATGCCTCAGACCTCGGGCTTGAAATTGCAATCGAGCTGGAACCATTCAAGCTTTCGCTGGTCAACAACATTGCCAGCATGGTTCGCTTTCTGGACGAGGTAAATCATCCTGCGGTTGCCGCAAATATTGATGTTTCCCACATGCTGCTTTCGGGTACTCCAGCGGAGGAACTTCGCAAACTGAAGGGCAAAGCCATCCATGTTCATATCAGCGATTGTGATGGCAAAGTACATGGGGACCTTCCCCCGGGCAGGGGTGTGGTGAATTTTCCCCCATATCTCGAGGAGATCAAAAAACTGAACTTGAAAGGGGCCATCAGCATTGAATTGGAATACTCCCCGCAACCAGACAAGATTATTGAATGGGTACAGGAAGCCTACCAAAGCACCGCGAAACTTATGAAACAGGCGGGATTGCGTGACTAGCGCAAGGTTTGGCACAAATTGCGTTTAGTGAATGAAGCCAAGAGTAAAAACACCAGGAATGTCGGCATGAAAAAGAAACACAACCCCAGCACCCCCAAAGCCTTGCGGGAAATGTTCACCAAGCTTTTGCAGAACCGGGTGCAACAGGCTCGCAAGGGAACTCTGCCTCCTGATGAGGGGGAAACGGTGCTTCCCCACAGCAGTCTGACAGGTATAGCCATCGACCCTGCAAATGCCTGGAAAGAATCGCAGTTTTGTTTGAAAGCATCGCTTGGCAAGGCTCCTTCAAGTATCCCCTGTGTTCCGGGTTGGGCAGGTTTCGTGCAAACTTTGGGAAGCTTCAGTGCCATGCCAATGGCCAGTGGCCATTTCCCACAGTCCATGAAAAACCTTTGGGATCTTCCAGAAGGCTTGGCCGAGGAAACCTGCTGGAATGCGGGACCCTCGCTTCCCGAATTGGAAGGTTGGGTAAATCATCCCAAGCAAAGTACGGCTAGGTGCCTGATCGCCACGGGTATCTGCAGGCTGAGTGGCGAACACGACATGGCCAAAAGATATTTAGATTCGATCAAGGGGGATATCCCATGCGAGGCATTCCTGAACGAACAGGGTGCTCTGGAATGGGCAAAGGGCAGCCATACATCTGCGCGCACCTGCTGGGAAAAAGCCGCTGGCCTTCCCATGGCTGGTTTCAACCTTGGGCTGGCCTGGCTTGCCGATGGCAACAAGAACAAGGCAGCCAACCATTTTCAGCAGGCCTTAGCTAACATTCCAAGCTCTTCGGGCTGGCATCATCTGGGAGAACTTTACCTTCAAATTAGCTAGGCGATTTTTAGCAGTTGAAGGGTAGAAATCCGCCACAATCGGAATGAATAAACCCAAAGGATCTCATGAAATCGGGCTTGGACTCACTTTTGCTTTACATCCAAAAGAAAAGACCCCTAAAATCATAATAGTTTCAGTGATTTAATAAGTTGGGGTATTTCCATGATCAAAAATAAGTCCAATACGGGTTTCACTCTCATAGAACTTTTGGTGGTAATCGCCATCATTGCCATTCTTATAGGATTGCTACTACCCGCCGTTCAAAAAGTGCGGGAAGCATCCGCCCGCATGAGCTGCCAGAACAACCTCAAACAAATAGGCCTTGCAGTGATGAATTACGCAAGCACCTTTAATGGCATGCCTCCATCCAGCTTTGACGATACCGCCAACCCGGCACCAGCTTTCCCAATACCAATCCCTGCCAACCAAACTCCCAGAAGTGTTTTGTTTCTGTTGTTGCCCTATTATGAGCAGGAATCACTTCAAAAATCTTTCAATGCCGCCCAGGATTGGAGGCAGGGGCCCCCATCCCCCAATCGTACCGCCATCCAAGTGCCCATCAAAACCTTTCTTTGCCCTTCCTCGCCAGAACCAACCAGAACCAGAACGATTACAAGTGGTGCCTTTGGAACGCTCAGTGGTGCTGTGGCAGATTACTTCGTGATTAACCGCATTCGGGCCGAGGTGGCAAACCTGCTGACACCAAACCCCGGTTCTGGGTGGTCTGCCGCGATGCAACCTAACATCATCACCCCGGTGACAAATATTACCGATGGAACTTCAAACACGGTGATGTTTGTTGAATCGGCAGGTAATCCAACCTTGTACAACATGGGGAAGAAAGGGTCCATTTCTGCAACCGCTACCGCCTACACCACAACCCAGGGCGCAGGTATTTGGGCCGATCACCGTAACCCGATTACTCTGGATGGCTGTAATCCAACCACAGGCGGAGTATATGCAACCACAAATGCCGCCGTCCCTCCTGCCGTGGGTGCTGCTGTTGCCACTCGAACCAAGGCAATCAATTGCTCCAATGATGAGGAAGTTTATTCGTTTCACTCAGGTGGGGCCAGCATGGTACGTTGCGATGGATCGGTTGCCTTTGTGAAAGACAGCATGACCATTGCGACACTTGCGGCCTTAGTCACCCGGGCTGGTGGCGAAGTCCTTGGGGATTACTAAGTTTTTGATCTCCGCCTGCCTGTTCTCAATCAGCCTGCCATACCGCTTCCATAAAAGTTGGACCTTTGTTACCATGGGTCTAACTCCTATGGGGAAGCTTCGCAATGACCCGCCTGCTGGTAGCCTTTTTATTCCTGCCTTTGTCATCCATCGCACAAGCCGCTGAAAAATCCAGCTTGGATTGGTGGTCCTTTCGTCCTTTGCAGAAAGCCACTGCTCCAAACATTCAAAATCCTTGGATTCGAAACCCCATCGATGCCTTCGTACTTCAGAAGTTGCAAGAAAATCAGCTAACACCCACCGTGGAGGCCAGCCGTCAAAAGCTGATTCGCAGGCTATACTTCGATCTGCTTGGGTTGCCACCCGCACCCGCGGATATCGATGCTTTTATTTCTGACCCCAGGCAGGATGCCTACGAACATTTGGTGGATCGCCTGCTCGCCTCACCCCATTATGCGCAAAGATACGCCCGCCACTGGCTGGATGTTGTGCATTTTGGAGAGACCCACGGCTACGACAAGGACAAGCTTCGGCTTAATGCCTGGCCCTACCGCGATTATGTGATTCGTTCTCTGATGCAGGACAAGCCTTACGGAAGATTCATCGAGGAACAGTTGGCGGGGGATCTGTTGCACAGCGGTTCCCCGGATTCCATCGAGGCGCTTGGTTTCATCGCCGCAGGGCCATGGGATTTCATCGGCCATGCCGAGGTTCCCGAAACCAAGATCGATGGCAAGGTTGCCCGCCATCTCGATCGTGACGACATGGTCACAAACACGGCCAACACCTTCCTCAGCCTTACCGTTCAATGCGCGCAGTGTCACAATCACAAGTCAGACCCCGTATCCCAAACTGATTACTACAACATGCAGTCGGTGTTTGCATCGTTGGACAGGGCAGACAAAACCTACTTCGCAGACCCGGCTGTTCATCAGCGTTATGCGCAACTAAGCGAAACCATCCGGGGTTTGGAGAAATCACTGCAAGATCTGCGAACCAAATCAGCAGGGTTAAGGCAGGTTGCCGAGGTGGAAAATGAGATTGGCAAACTCAAACCCACCAAGCTGGATAAAAAACCAGAGTTCGGCTGGCACAGTGCCATCTCCGCCGACCAAAACTCAGCTCAGTGGGTACAGGTAGACCTTGGAAGTGTTCGCACATTCTCCAAGGTTCTGCTTCACCCTTGCCATGATGAATTCAATAACATCGGGGCAGGTTTTGGTTTTCCGGTTCGCTATGTGGTTGAAGCCAGCAATGATCCCGATTTTAAAACCCAAGTCCTTTCCATAAGCGATCAAACCAGCAAAGATCTGAAAAACCCGGGGTTGGATGTGGTTACCATCGCAACCAACGCCATGGAAGCAAGGTATGTTCGCATGAGAGCCACCAAGCTTGCTCCGCGTTCCAATGATTTCATGTTCGCGCTTGCCGAGTTGGAGGTGCAGGAAGGGTCTGGGAAAAACATCGCGGCTGGCGCGCCAGTATCGGCATCTTCCTCCATCGAAGCTGGCCCGCGCTGGGCTAAAAAAAATCTGACCGATGGTATCTGGGCCATTCAGGGTTCGGATATTGACACCCTGAAAGCGAAACTGCTGGCCAAAAAGGTACAACTTCTTGCCACTGTTGTAACACCAGCAGAGCGTGATGCCCTGAAAGCCTTGGAAGCCAACCTAGCAAATACCCGGGCGGAGATTCAATCTCTGGGCAAGCCCCAGGTGGTGTACGCAGGAACCATTCACCATGGCACAGGTGCTTTTGCCGGTACCGGGCCTCAGGGTGGCAAACCCAGAGTCATTCATGTCCTTAAGCGTGGCAATGTGGAAAAGCCCGGAGAACCTGCCAACCCCGGTGCCATCAGTGCCTTCACCTTTGCCAAAGCCAGCTTTCCCGTTACCAACGAAACCACCGAGGGCGATCGCAGAGCCAAACTTGCACAATGGATCACCAATTCTCAAAACCCGCTGACCTGGCGTTCCATCGTCAACCGAGTTTGGCGCTGGCATTTCGGCAGAGGCATCGTCGAGACTCCCAACGACTTCGGCAGAATGGGTAAAACCCCCTCGCACCCGGAACTTCTTGACTGGCTTGCACAGGACTTTCTCGCCAACAGCCAATCCATCAAGCACCTTCATCGACTCATCCTTACCAGTTCCACCTACCGGCAGGATTCCACCCATGATTCCCGAAAGGCTGCCAACGACAGCGACAACGCACTGCTTTGGCGCATGAATCGTCGCAAGCTGGAAGCCGAGGGCATTCGCGACAGTGTTCTTTGGTGTTCCGGTAAATTGGATGAGACTTTGTTCGGCCCAAGCTTCCAAGACTTCGTCATTGAGAAACCCGAACATTCGCCTCACTACCAGTACCACCTTCATGACCCCACTGACACAAAAGCCTACCGCAGGGCGATTTACCGCTTTCTGGTTCGTTCGCAGCAACAGCCATTCATGACCACGCTGGATTGTGCGGACCCGTCCATGCAGGTGGATAAGCGTAATGAATCCATCTCTTCCTTGCAGGCGCTGGCCATGCTGAACAATGGTTTCATGCTGGTGCAATGCAAAGAATTTGCACAAAGGTTGGAAAAGCAGTTCCCGCCAGACATAAGAGTTAGGCAGGCGTTCAAGATCACCATGGGACGGGAACCCGGCGCGGAAGAACTTTCCGATTTACAAACATTCCTCAAGGAAAACTCGCTGGCAGACTTGGCGCGCGTTTTATTCAATCTCAATGAATTCAGCTTTGTCGATTAAAGGGAACCCCGGATGTTCACAACAGCAATGACAAGGCGAGAGATGTTATGGCAGTCCGGCGGTGGTCTGGGCGGCATTGCCTTGGCAAGCCTGCTTGGCACCAACCAAGCCACGGCGGCTACGGGTGGTCCTGGTGGGCTGGCAGGGTTGCCGCACCACACTCCACGCGCCAAGCGAGTCATCCAGTTGTTCATGGCTGGCGCTGCAAGCCATGTTGACCTTTTCGATTACAAACCCGAATTGATCAAACGACACGGGCAGGAAGCCAACTTCGGGGAAAAGGTGGAAGCCTTCCAAAATGGCCTGGGCCCCTGGTTGAAACCCATCTGGCAATTCAAACCTTACGGCCAAAGTGGCAAAATGCTGGCGGATATTGTCGCGCCTTTGGGCAGCGTGGCAGATGAAATCGCGTTTGTGCACAACATGGTGGGCAAGACGGGTGTTCACAGCCAATCCACCTATTTGCAGGCAACAGGTTTCCAGAACCCCGGCTATCCCGGCATGGGCTGCTGGGTAAGCTATGGCCTTGGCAGTATGAACCAGAACCTGCCCACCTTTGTGGTTCTGCCAGACCATCGCGGGTTTGCCAGCAATGGTCCCAAGAACTGGGACAGCGCCTTTCTGCCCACCCAGCATCAGGGCACCATCCTTCGTCCGGGTTCCGCAAACCCCATTGAAGATCTTTTCCCCGCGAAACAGGGTGATTTCATTTCCGCCAAAAGCGGCAGGGCCTCCATGGATATGCTGAAAACCCTGAACCAAAAACACCTTCAACGCAGTGATGGCGATACCAGACTTGAAGCCCGCATTCAGAGTTATGAACTGGCGGCACGCATGCAACTGGCCGCGCCCGAAGCCATGGATATTTCCCGCGAACCGAAGCACATTCTGAAGATGTACGGCCTGGATACCGATCCGGGTTCCTTCAGCAAGGAAATCAACGCGCCCGAGGAAATCCACCATTTCTCCACCAAGTGCCTTGTTGCAAGAAGGCTGCTGGAACGAGGCGTGCGTTTTGTGCAGATTTGGTCTGGCTGCGATAACGGTTTCCCCCGGCGCAATTGGGACAGCCACGAGGATGTGGAACGCGACCATGGCCCGCTTGCCGCAGGCATGGCTCGGGGCGCCGCGGCACTGATTCAGGATCTTAAGCAACGCGGGTTACTGGAGGATACCATCATCCTCTGGACCACCGAGTTTGGCCGAATGCCAAGCTCACAGGGTGGCAAAGGCAGGGATCACAACCCCTATTGCTTCACGAACTGGCTGTGTGGCGGTGGAATCAAGGGCGGTGTCAGCCATGGCCCAAGCGATGATTTTGGCTACAAACCACAGGACCGCAACAACCCCACCGAGGTTTACGACATCCACGCCACCATGCTGCATCTGCTTGGTATTGATCACACACAGCTAACCGTCCGGCATAATGGCATCGATCGCCGATTGACCGATGTGCATGGCCATGTGATCGAAGAGATTCTTGCTTAAAAAGAAAAGGCCCGGGCGATGATGCCAACGGGCCTGAAATTTGCAGCGATACCACCAAATATTAATCGAGTTTGATTTCGAGGTTCGGTGTAGCCTGTTTGATTTCGATACTTAATGGCGAAGTCTTCACATCGCCATACTTTTTTAGTATTTCTCGAACTTCGGGTGTCTTGGAACTTTTACCTTTTACAAATCCTTCCTCAATCATCTGATCTTTTGGGTCCACAGGTTTCCAGATAAACCATACCTTATGGGTGCCAACTTTGGCGCCATCCATGGTGGCATCGTACTTTACCACGAACTTTCCTTCGGAATCGGTCTGTGCCCAGCTTGGCCTGCCATTTCCAGGTTCAAAATTGATGAAAAGACCTGGAACTGGCTTACCATTTTTAGTGACGGTGCCTGAAACCGGAACTACATCGGGACCTTTAGGTCCACAGCCAGCGACCAAAATGCTGGCAATCAGCAATATCACTCCAACAAAACCCCTTGAATGCTTCATAATTTTTTCCGGATGGTAATTCTTGAGAAGAATTCTAATACCCGCCCACGACTTCACCACCATTGCGGCTATGCATGGCTTCATAGGTTGTGAAGTTGATGTTGTTGGTGATGAAACCTACACGACCATCACACCAAGATGCCATCACGCCAGGGCCTGTATGGCTACCACAAGCAGCACGATTATTGTTGATCGTGGAATTAGGGGGTTGAGGTGTGTTGGTAGCATTCTCCCTGGCTGAAACGTAGCCTTGGGAAGGATGATGAACCCATGCAAAAGGATTATTTCCTTTAGCATTATTTGTAAGCCAGCTTTGGGTAGCCCAATGATTTTTTTCAAGCATCAGAAAAGTGTTGCTGGTTCCATCTGTGATTTCTGTAACCTTGATTTTACTATTCACCCAACCAACACCATTATGCTGCTGGGCATCACCGTTTCTTTCAGGGCAACAGGCACTACTGCTGCCAGAATTCAGCGCGTAGTCTTTCATTTCATTAGCTGGCGCCACCCTTTTTGCGGAGGGGCATGTGAAAACCTTGGGGGCATTCAGGGAAGGTGTTCGATTTACCGTTGCACCGACTGGCCCACGATTATTTCCATTTTCCCAAATTTCAGAAACATAGGCTGGCTGGTTGAAATCAAACTGTTTATATAACGCCTCGGCTTCCACATAGGGAAGAATCTTGACCGACCAACTGAAATGCCCCCAAGGGCAGCAAGCACCAACTGATGGGTCTCTCCAACCAGTTGGGAAATTGTTATCACCAGTCTTTGGTCCAAAACTCCCGGGCGGAAAAACATTTTCCGCATTTGCATAGTTATGAAACGCCAGCGTTATCTGCTTAAGGTTATTCTGACACTGTGATTTTGCTGCGGCCTCGCGAACCTTTTGCACCGCTGGCAACAACAACCCGATGAGTATGGCGATGATCGCTATCACCACCAAAAGCTCTATCAGGGTAAAACCCTTTTTGCGAACCATGATAAAACCCCTTTAAAACTTATGTAAAAATGATGAGTAACTTCATTCATCCTACATAATCCATCGGTTTTGCTGGAAACACTTTTTTGTATTTTTCCAAGAAAAACAATGCTTTTTGGAAAACTTACCTTACCCAAGCACCACCTTGGTTCAGATCGGGTTCTCATTTTTAGGCGTTAAACCTTATTTGCAAGCATGTTAGGATGACCTTATGCAACCCTCCTCAGAAAATCAGCCTGCGGCAACCCTTCCATACCCATCTTTATGGAAATGGAACATTTTCCATGGATTATTCTTCGCCACATTCATGTTGTTGGATTGGCACTTCGATGAAATCTTTTTACCCAAAAACCATGGCCTGCTAACCATGCCAATGGGGCTGGGTCTTTTGCAAGGCTACCTGCTGCGAAACTGTTTGAAAAAGAGCTATCTGCTGATTTTTATAAATCCCGTGGGTATTTTCATTTCTTTTGTGGGTATGTGGATTTTTCCAGCATTGATAGGCTTTGGATTAGGTCTTGTGCAAGCGATATTCTGGTGGCTTCAAGGATACCGGCGGACTTTTATTTTGGTTCTGGCCAGCTTTGCGGGCTGGATTCTAGGAGCACAACTCTGGAGCCTTCTTCCCAGCCCGCAAGACCTGCCAAGGCTTATTAAATTATTTACCGAACCACTGGCACAACCAGCTATGGGGGCTGGCATTTGCTATGCCCTTTGCGCGTACTTTGCCATCCGCATGCTTAAACAACCAACCAGATAATTATTTTTGGTTTTTCCGAAGAGCCATGCCCGGAAGTTTACCGGTAGCCTTGGTTTCCTCGATCACCGGCACACCGTTCACAAACAGGTGAATCACCCCTTCCGAGTACTGATGGGGTTTTTCATAGGTGGCTTTATCGCGGAATTTCTCGGGATCAAGCACCACCACATCCGCAATATACCCAGCCTTCAAGTAACCACGGTCGGTAAACCCAATGATGTCAGCCGGCAATCCACTGGAGGATCGAATGGCCTGTTCCAGCGGAAGCCATTTCTGCTCGATGGAATAAAAACCAATCTTTCTTGAAAAGGTTCCATAACTGCGTGGGTGAGGCACCGAGGATTTATCAGGAATCTTGGAACCACCATCACTTGCCGTGGAGACAAAATCCTGTTTCATGAAAAGGCGCATATCCTCCTCGTTCATGCCAAAATGCACGATCTGAGCGCCACCATTTTTCTCAATTTCCAGCACCACCTCCAAAGGTGTTTTGCCCGTTATTTTGGCTATTTCAACAAGATTTTTGCCCGACCAACCCGCATTCCTGCCATAGCTGGCAATGCGGATATCCTCGCCATTTTTCTTGGATTTCAGGGAATCCTCAATGGCTGTTCTTAATCTTGGTCCAACCTCCGGGTCGGAATATCGCTTTGTGTAATCCGCGAGGCTGCCTTCACGAAATTGCGAAGGAACCAGCGTGGCTTTCAAAGATGTACTGCTGGCGGTGTAGGGATATTGATCAGCAGTTACCTTGATGCCGTTTTTTCTCGCCTGCGAAATCAGCGCAACCACATCGCCTGCCTTGCCCCAGGAATTGCGTCCGGAAACTTTGATATGGGAAACATGCACGGGCAACTTTGCCTGCATGCCAATGGTAATAGCCTCGTTTACAGCTGTAAGCACGCCACTGCCTTCATCGCGAATATGGCTGGCATAAAAACCGCCATGAGTGGAAGCCACCTTTGCCAGCGTTACCAGTTCGGGTGTTTTGGAATAAGTACCGGGGTTGTAAATTAGGCCTGTGGAAAGCCCCCAGGCGCCATCCTTCATGGCCTTTTCCACCAATTTTTCCATCTTCAGAAGTTCTTCAGGGGTGGGTTCCCGGTTAACATTCCCCATCACGGCTGCTCGCACATCGTTGTGCGGAACCTGATGCGCCACATTGGAACCAATGCCAGCTTTTTCAAGGTTTTTGTAAAAAGCCGCGGTATCCACCGGACCTGAACCACAGTTCCCGGTAACTACGGTGGTAACCCCTTGCGTTAGGTAGTTTCTGTTGGCGTTGGTGGGGGCCTTTTGCATGGGGTAGTCGCTGTGGGTATGCAAATCAATAAATCCAGGCGCAACCACATGGCCTTTAACATCGATGATCTTTGGGGAACCTTGAACTTCAAAAGTGCCGATGGCAACAATCTTGTCTTTAAAAATCGCCACATCACCTTTTATGGGTGGCCTGCCGGATCCATCGTAAATGGAACCATTTTTCAAAACCAAATCCGCTTGAATGGGGTTGGCGCCAAATAGCAGGGAAAGAAAAAGTACGGGTAGGTTCATGGGGAAACTTCCAAAAAACAGGATTTTTGACAGAAGATACAATGAAAACCCGCTGAATTCCAATGAGAAGTGGGGTTATTAGGGTTGTATTAGCTGGGGGTAGGGGTGGTGAAAGGCTTGCCAGAAAAGTCGGGCCAATTTACCTAAATAATGCTTGACCTATGGTTAACTGGTTTTTACTATATTATCTAAATAACCCCTCCTCCACCAATCTCTGATAGCAGAGACGATGTAAGGAGACATCGATTGCCTGAGCCGGCGTCCTCCGTTGGGAAAGCCAAGGCAGACTAAAATTCGGGTAAGCTTCGTGGTGGTTCGTAAGGATGATGGGGAGGAATTCGAATTCAGGTTTTACTTGGCCCGCAGTGGGCTGGTTCTGAATCGGTAGGGGGTTTAGGTTTTCCAGTTTCCCTTGGAGGTACAGAGAATGTACAGCGTAGTATTGTTGATGGCGCTGAGTGGCAGCGCAGATGTGGTGGATCTTGGTGGTCGCAGCTGCAAGGGCTGCAATGGTTGCCAGGGCACCGTGGTTGTTGAAAAGAAGAGCTGCAATGGTTGCAATGGCTGCCATGGCGGTCACAAGCTTTTCAATCGTTCCAAAGGCTGCTGCGGTGGCGAAGTTAAGAGCTGCAATGGCTGCAACGGCGGCTCCAAGCACTCTTGCCATGGCTGCAATGGCGGCGGTCTCCTCAGCAAGCTGAAGAGCCATCGTTCTTGCCATGGTTGCACCGGCGGCTCCTGCAACGGTTGCAATGGCGGAACTGTAGTTCCGGCTGAACCTAAGAAGGAAGAAAAGAAGGCTGAACCAAAGAAGGCTGCTTAATTGCAACTTCGGGTTTAGTTCCGGATTTTCATCTTGAACTATAATAAGGAAGAGAGGCTTTTGGGCCTCTCTTCTTTTTTTGCTTTTATGGGATGATTTGCCGCCAACCACCAGAAAGAGGCAACCTTACCACCATGTCCAGCAATCAGGTCAACAAGGATGGAAACCGTGTTCGCGCCATGTTTGCTGGCATAGCCCCGTGGTACGATTTTCTGAACCACCTTCTTAGCCTGAACATAGACCGCTACTGGCGCTGGCGCATGACCAAATTGGTTCCACCCCCCAAGCAAGGTTCCATATTGGATGTATGCACCGGCACCGGGGATCTGGCCATTGGCTACCATCTTGCGGCAGGGGGTAAAATCCCCGTTATTGGAAGCGACTTCTGCCTGCCCATGCTTGAGACAGCAAGATCCAAAGCATCCAAAAAAAGCCTAAATATACCGTTTCTGGAAGCTGACACCCTGGCTTTACCTTTCCAAGACCACAGGTTCGACCTGGTGACCGTGGCATTCGGGCTTCGCAATGTTTCCGATACACTGAGGGGCATTCAGGAAATGGTGCGGGTTGCCAATCCCGGTGGCACCGTAGCCATCCTGGAATTTTCACGACCCCGCGGATGGTTTCTCGGTTCACTGTACGGCTTTTACTTTCGAAGGATTCTCCCCCTGATGGGTCAGGTTTTTTCCCGCAGCAAGGACGATGCTTACCATTACCTGCGCAACAGTGTGCTTCAGTTTCCTGATGGTGAAGACCTTGCAAGGCTGATGGAATCCGGTGGACTGGAGAATGTCCGCTGGAAGCCACTCACTTTTGGGATCGCAACCCTGTATTGGGGCACCAAACGTCCCGATAAATGATAAACTGATCAGATACATTCATTGGTCAGGAGCCCCTCATGGAGCATCTACTGGTCCGGGCTGCCCGGGGAGAAAATGTTGAACGAGTCCCAGTTTGGGCCATGCGTCAGGCTGGCAGATGGGACAGCGAATTCCAAAAGCTTCGCACAGGCATTGGTTTCTACGATTTCTCGGAAAATGTGGAGTTGGCTGCCAAGGCTTCCATCCTTCCCGTCCGATTCGGGGTGGATGGTGTGATTCTTTTTTACGACATCACAACGCTGCCTGTTTCCATGGGATTGCCCTTTTCCTTGCAGGCCAACACAGGTCCCGTGCCTGCAACCCCCATCCGAACCCTGGCGGATGTTGAAAAATTAGAAGCAAATCCAGCTCCCCAAACCTTTGAGCATGTTCGCCAGATGCTTTTCCGGGTGAAAAAAGATCTAAACAAATCGCACCCTGTGCTGGTATTCGCTGGCGCGCCATTCACCGTGGCAACTTATTGCATAGGCACCGGTAAAAATATGGATGCCACCCGCGCTTTTGCGAAAGAAAATCCTGTGGTGTGGGATGCCCTTCTGGAAAAACTTTCCCATGCGACCGTGGTATTTCTGAAAACCCTGATCGCCGATGGCGCCAGTGCCTACCAGCTTTTTGATTCCTGGGCAGGAATGCTTTCCGAGAACGAATACGATAGCTGGGCGCAGAAATATCACGCCGATATTCTGGGCAAGGCGACAGGTATTCCACGCATATTATTTGTGAAGGAATGCCCCTACCTTCCCCATCAGGCAAAAACAGGGGCAGACATTATCAGCCTGGGCAAGCGCCATGACCTGGCTCAGGCTCGCAAAGATTATCCCCATTTAGTTTTTCAGGGAAATGTTGATGAAATGATTCTCCGCACCGGCACACCCGATAAAGTTCGGGAAGCGGTAAGAAACTGCCTGCGCGCCGGTGGCGGCCACAGACATATTTTGAACCTGAACCATGGTGTGGATCGCACCACTCCCATGGAAAACTTCGCAGCCTTTGTGGACGAGGCAAGGAACTTCAAGCTCTAGGCGTCCGACAGTAAAGCCGTGATTTTTGCCTGAACCTGTTCGAGAGTTATTCCGGTAAGCAGAAATTTTTTATCACGCGAAGTGTGACCGCTTACCAGTTCAATCTGCTGTTTGCTGATGCCAAAACTTTTCCGAAGCAGATCAATGATGGAATCATTGGCTTTGCCATCTTCTGGGGGCGCCTGCACAGCCAATTTCAAGGCACCACCGTGTTCACCAACCAAGCAATTTCTCTTGGCGCCGGGTTGCGCCCGAACAGGAAGAATCAGCCCTGTATCATTTTGGATGATTTCTAACGCCACGATTATTTTCGCTCAACCGGCAAGCCATCCATGGTATGGGTGGAAGGGCAGGTAAAGCCCAGGCTGAATATTCCGTTGGTGGCTCTTTCCAGATCAATCACGTTATCAATGCTGATCAAAAGAGTTTGATTATAATTGCCCAGCATGCGCCCCGCTCTTTCAAAAGTACCAGCTTCCTCTTCGGTGAGAAATTTCAATGGCTTGTTGGCAAGGTTGTCCAGGTTATTCTTGAGAGTTGGCTGGTGCTTTTTCAGTTCCAAGTATCGCAAGTGTGTTTCTTTTAATTGCTGAAAACCATTTCCCACTTCCAGCCGAATTAATTTGCGGGTGGTTTCATTCACATTTACCGCGCGATCGTGGTAGGCCTGGGCAGATTGAACCCGATAAGTTCTTTTGCCAACAAGGTTTGGGGGCATTTCAATGGTTATCTGCTCTGGAGTAAAGTCCTCACCCCTGGATTGCACCCCTATGGGAATGTAATGCAGGTCGGATCCATTCGCAAAGGTGCGGAATTTTGGCGCGAACCTTGCACTATTCTGGGCATCCACCTCCAGCGATGTAATATCCACCGCCCGGGAAGATTTGATGGATTCCAGGCGAGCATTTACTGACTTTTCAGTAATATCAATAACAAAGTCTTTCTCAAAGAAATTCATAATTTTGAATTCTGGAAGCTCGGTATCTTTGGGTACGATGTTACCCGTTCTATAACGTCCACCCATTTCTTCCATAAGAGCGGATTTGGCCCTGTCATAACCGGTCAAAGCAAGGGCTTGTTTGTCTTTGGCTTCCACCAATCCAAGTTTCAATTCCTGCAGATGTTTTTGATCCAATGCGTTTTTAGTCAGCTTTACCTTTATTTCCAGGGCGTTTATGTTCTTTTCAAGTACCTGGATGATTTCATCGGATAGTTGTTTTTGTTTGCCAGCATAAACCACTAGATAATAGCAATGTGCCACCCCGTATGAGGTATCGCGAATTTGCTGCTGCAATGCCGCATCGTTAACTTCGATACTGATTTGAGATTGCTGCTTACGATATTTCAGGTCCGGGCTTAGTCGCGCATACAATGGCAAATGGTTTAAACCTTCATGGCCTGCCAGTGCTGCCCGCAAGCTTGCCTCTGCCGCTTTCACGCGGGGATGATTTTCCTTCATGAAAGTTAGACATTCCGGCAAAGTCATCTGCTTGGTATTTTCCTGGGCAAAAGATGACCATGGAAAAATAATGCTGACAGTCAGTGCAGCTATGTATGAAAGGCAATTTTTTAAACATTTATCCATCGAAGCAAATCCTTTGCTTGGTGTGAAATAGTCCTTATCCGTTTAATCGGAGTTAGAACGGTTTCATTTGATGAATAGACTGGGATGCGCTTGATTAAAAACCAAACAAGGTGGGGTTTTAACGATTGAAGCAGCTTTTATTTAGCCTGTTGAGCAAATACGATTTCTTTTTTGGGCCGATCTATCCCAATTAACCCCCCTGAAAGGGGGTCCTGTGCAATTCCCTGGCCGGGAAAAGGGCACTCCAACGCCTCCACCAGTTCCAAAACCTTCCCATCGTTGGGAATTTTCAACCGGTAAAGAACCTTGAAATGGTGGTGAGTAACCAACAAGGTATCTCCATCCCAAATGCCGCCCGAAGCACTGGCGTTATCCCAATCGCCAATGACTTTTTCTGGAAAAGTCCAGCGCTGTAACTCTTGAAAGTGATCATCCATGCGAACCAGAATCGTTTTTGAATTGTCTTTCTGATAATGGGCAAAACAACACCACCAGAATTTATCCTTCGGATCGCGCAGGCACCAGGTGAGGCTTCCCGGCGGATTTGCAAATGCATGGTGAATGCTTAGTTTTCCCGTGGCGGGGTCGTACACTCGAATATCACTTTCCTCAGGTTTATTTGGATAGTTGGAATGGGCGCAAAAAACTTTCCCCTGCCATACCCAGCCACTATTCAAATGTTGCGCCGGGCCTGTGCTTAACTTAATTAAATCGCCAGTTTTACGATCGTACTGGGCAACTTTGCTATTGGAAATCGCGTAAGCAAATTCCTTGTCTGCCGCTGCGGCCTGGGTTGCGTGAACCGATGCAATGCTGGAATATTTTTCATAACCTTTGACAAGTGTAAGCCTGCTTTGACAAAACAAAGACAACGCCACACCAAGCATGGTGCAAAGCATTTAAGCACCCTCGATAAACACTTGATTTATTGTTTTATTTTTCAACAAACGATGCCTGCTTAATCATGGAATCATTCATGGATGGAACGAGGGGTTTCGATATGGAATTCTGGTTCTGTGCTATCTCCGTCTGCCTGCTGGCAATCTTATACTCCGCCACCGCATAACCTACACCCGTGCCTCCAAGTTTTACCAATGGTATCGCGTAAGCTGGAAGAAAGGCAAAACCAAACAATGCCGGGCCTTTTAAAAGGAACGAGGTCCCACCCAGCATTTCCGGATACATGGTTCGATAAGTGGCCTTTTCCAATTCCCAATCAGTTTTACTTTTGGCAAATGCTATCATCTCGTTGGTTTTTTCAGTATGAGAAATCGTGGATGTTACAGGAAGCGTTGCAAAGACCATGTAAAGCCCGGGAAACTTTTTCTGGCGCACAAGTTTTGCCTCGGCCAGTTCACGCATAATCCCCACAGGATTGTCATAATTGACATGCAGCGTGTTTGTGAAAGGATCATAATTGTTGATTCCAAAAAACTTGTTCCTTATCAGGTAGCTTTTTACCCATCCAATACCACCCAGGGAGTATTTTGCAAGCGGCCTTACCTGTTGGTTTTCTTTAAGCCTTTGCCAATCTTCTTTCGGGCTTTCGGTACGGAACTCAAGATGCACATCCGCCATTTCATTTTGATTCATGTATTGGACAATCAACGCCACCGTTGAATCCGAGATAGGTTTTTTAGCCCGGTTCCAAGGAAGGGAATCTTTGAATTTTTGGACCCAGCCTGGCTTGGACAAGGCATTTTCTTCTGATGGTTTTTCCAATGTCGGGTGCATTTCCGACGAGAGATTTTGGCTTTTCATGCTCTGGCAACCCAGCGCCTGAATCATGAAAAAGACAACTATGGGAAAAAACCTATTGCATGGCATACTTGCCCAAATATCAGCGCCAGCATGTTTTGCAATAGAAGTTATTGAATACTGCCCTGCTAAATCACCTGTTTTGCAAATACCACTATTCTTTGTAAAAATCTTCCAAACAAAACAGGAAGAATACCGCCGAGACACCAGCCTATCTTTCCTAGTCTTCCCTTTTGCTTTACACAAGAACTCGACTTTTCAATCTTGGAATGCTTTTGGTAAAAACTACAAATCTTGAGGGTATTTTTTCCAAGGCCGTTTTCGACAAGGAGGTCGAGCTTGGCCAATCGCTGGCGTATTCGCCACAAACTGATCATCACATTCTGCCTTAGCGCAGGCATTGTTACCCTTCTATTGCTGGGTACCTTGAAGGGTTTTTGGTCTTACTACCAGACCATGAACAGCATCCGCAGCGATCTTGGAGAGTTAAAAACCGCACAGGAATTAAGAGAAATACTCGCCCAGCTTGCGGCACCGGGAAAACTCGAACATTTGCTGGATGAACCGGAAAAACTCTCCCGCGAAGTCAATTCGGCACGCCAAAAAATTCTCGAATATGAAGTCCTGCTTCAGGAAACCAACGCTCGTTTGTTCACCAAGCTGCCCGATCATTACGAAAGGGGAATGCTAGCCGACCTGAACAGGGAGCTGGATTCTTTTCAGGGTGCCGCTTTGAAATTCCATGAACCCATGGTGCGCGGGCCGGGCGAAAACCCCACCGTGGACCCCAGATTAAAGGCCATCCGCCAGCAACTTGCCAAGATGGAACTTAACAGCACCCAACTGCGCGACAAAATCCACGACGACCTGGCAGGCAGCCTTAATGAATCACGCAGGGCGTACCAGGTAAGCCTTTGGATTATCGTGCCATCCTGCGGCATAGGTCTGCTTTTGCTGGCTGGAGTTTTGTATTCCTTCTACGGATGGATCTTCTATCCCATTCGCGATCTGGAAGCAGGGGTAAGCCAGGTGGCACGGGGTGACTTCAATCACCGCATTGAGGTCAAAAGCGGCGATGAAATGGAAGCCCTCGGCGAAGCATTCAACCATATGACTTCCCGCCTCCGGGACCTGTACACCGACCTGGCCCGCCAAGTGAATGAGCGCAGCAGGCAACTGGTTCGTTCGGAAAGGCTGGCAAGCGTTGGTTTTTTGGCAGCGGGTGTGGCCCATGAAATCAACAACCCCCTGGCAGGCATCGCCTTTTGCAGCGAGGCATTGGAATCCCGGTTGAAAGATCTCAGAGCCGCCGCCCAGAAGCTAACCCGCGAGCAGGAACCAAGCGTACTCGAGGATTTTGCCAAATACTTGAAGCTGATCCAGGATGAGGCATTCCGCTGCAAGAACATCACCGAGAAACTTTTGGACTTCAGCCGCACTGGCGAGAAAAAACGCGAACCGGTCAATCTTTCCAAGCTAGTGCATGCCGTGCTGGATGTCACGAAGCACCTTCAAAACTCTAAAGGCAAGACCATCCAAATCGCCGAGGAAGCACCCATCAACGCATGGATCAACGGCGAGGAAATACGCTCGGTCGTGCTGAACCTTGTGGTAAACGGCTTGGACAGCATGGACGAGGGTGGCAAACTCACCATCCGGCTGCGCGAGGTGGATAACCGCGCCGAACTGAGGTTCCAAGACAGTGGCTGTGGAATGTCGCAAGAGGTTCTTGAGAATATCTTTGAACCATTCTTCACCATGAACCGGACCGGCAAAGGCACAGGGCTTGGGCTTACCATCAGCCATCGTATTATTCAGCAGCACGGCGGCGAGATTGAAGCCACCAGTGAAGGCCAAGGCAAGGGCAGTTGTTTTATTGTCCGCCTGCCCCTGCACCCCGCATCGCACCAGGGTTACACCACACAAGACAACTCCAGGGAGAACCCTCCCCGGGTAATGGCGCTTAGCGCCTGAGAAAATTCCTTAAAGGAAAGGGTTTGCATATGAGCATGAAAGATTCCCACGATCAGCAGATGGCCGCCAGTACGCGTCCTTCCGCGAACCGACTTCGGGTGCTGTTTGTGGATGATGAAAAATCTTTGCAAGAGTTCATGCGCACCGAGCTGCCCAGGCTTGGCCACGAGGTAACCGTCTGCCCGGATGGCAAAACCGCGATGAAAGTCTTGGAAAAATCATCCTTTGACGCTGCCATATTGGATCTTCGCATGCCCGGAATGTCCGGCATCGAAGTACTGGAGCATTTGAAAAAAGTTTCCCCCGATACCGAGGCGGTCATGATGACCGGCCACGCCAGCATGGAAACCGCCATTGAAGCGGTAAGGCTTGGCGCGTTCGATTACATCACCAAGCCATGCAAGATGGCAGAGATCGAAACCGTACTCTTGAAGATCATCGAAAAGCGCGACCTGAAGAACCGCAACCAGGCGCTGCAAAGCAGGCTCAGCGCCGTGGAAGGCCCCTCGGTTCTAATTGGCAAGTCACCCAGCATGGCTGGTGTTCACCGACTTATCGGCACCGTTGCTCCCAGTGACACAACAGTATTAATTCTTGGCGAAACAGGAACCGGCAAGGAGCTTGCCGCACGCACCATCTGGCAGCAAAGCAAGCGCGCGGATGCCCCGTTCATTCCCGTAAACTGTGGCGCCTTGTCCGAAAATCTTGTGGAAAGCGAATTGTTTGGCCACCGCAAGGGCGCATTCACCGGGGCTGACCGCGACCACAAGGGCCTGTTCGAGGTTGCAAACGGTGGCACGCTATTTCTCGATGAAGTGGGGGAACTAAACAAGAATATTCAGGTGAAGCTGTTGCGCTTTTTGGAATCAGGCGAGATTCGCAGGGTCGGTGAATCCGAGCCGTTCCGAACCGATGTGCGTGTTCTGTGCGCCACCAACCGCGACTTGCGCGAAATGATCAAGGCGGATGAGTTTCGCGAAGACCTTTATTTCCGCATCAACACCTTCGAACTCAAACTCCCCTCGCTGAAGGAACGCAGGCCCGATATCCCGGATCTGGCCCGACATCTGCTGGCACGCGCCATGCGCAGGCCGCTGGAGTTTGTAAAGGATCTGATCAGCCCCGAGGCGGTTGATGTTCTCTTGGAACACACCTGGCCGGGAAATGTGCGTGAACTGGCCAATGTCATGGAATACGCAAGCATTCTTTCCGGGGGTGAACAGGTGCAACCCGAGCATCTGCCAAGCCATCTGCGCGATGCATCCAACGGGGTGCCCACGCTTTCGCTGGTACAGGGTTCCCAGGCAACCGGCACACGCACCCTGGAACAGATCGAAATGGAACATCTGTTGCGCGTGTTGGACAAGCATCAGGGCAACAAGGCCACTGCCGCCGCCGAGCTCGATATCAGCCTGAAGACCCTTTACAACAAGCTGAACAAACTTCAGATCCAGCAGCAGGATCCACGAAGAATGGTGGGTTAATCTCTTTACACGGAAGGCTCCATCATGCAGTGGTACATCCTTTGCGGTTGCGTGGTTCTGATCGGTGTAAATTGGATGGCGTGGAAGCAGGCCGGTTCCATGGTTCGGGTTTCCTCGGCCGGCAATCGCACCGCCAAGCCCGAGCATCTTTCCAAGCTTCAGAAAATCTGGGTGCTGCTGAAAGGCGTGAACCTTCCCAGGCGGGCCAATGAAACAGTTCCCTCGGATGTTGACTTGCATTACCAGACACATACCTTCAGTGGTTCGCAAGGCAGCCTGGAAGCCTGGCACATACCGGCAAGAAACTCCGCCAAGCTGGCTCTCCTTTTCCATGGCTATGCCCGCAACAAATCGACACTGCTTGCAGAGGCGAAGCTTTTTCACCAGATGGGCGTTTCGTGCCTGCTTGTGGACTTTCCCGGTTCTGGTGCCTCGCAAGGCAACAAAGTTACTTTGGGAATGCAAGAAGCCCATGATGTGATGCAGGCTGTGAACTATGCCAGGGAACACTGGCCAGATCAGGAACAGATCTTGTTTGGTCACTCGATGGGTGCAGTGGCCATGCTTCGCGCCGTGGTAGATTACAAGCTGGATGCCAACAGCATGATATTGGAATCACCGTTTACCACTCTTCTGGAAACCGTGGGTGCCCGCTTCAAGGCAATGGGTGTGCCACCCTATCCGCTGGCGCATCTGCTGCTATTTTGGGGTAGTGTTCGAATTCAACTCAATGGTTTCAGGCACAAACCCATCGAGTACGCAAAGCTGGTACAGAGTTCGGTGCTTCAAATCCATGGTGAAGGCGACCGCCGGGTGCCATACAAGCGTGCCTTGCAAATGTTTAATAACCTGAAGGGTGAAAAAACTTTTGTCGGGTTCCCGAACTGCGGCCATGAATCGCTGGCGGCAAAGGACCCGCAACGCTGGAAAACCGCGGTAGCCGATTTTCTGGGCATCCCACATCCACAGCAATACCGCCACGCCGCTTAGGGAAGTTCTATTTGGAAAGGCTTACCGCTTCTTCCCAGTGTTCGTAAAGCGTTTCCAGTTTCTGTTTGGTTTCCTCCAGGGATTTGGTCACCTGTTTGACCTTGTTGCCATCCCTGTATAGATCCGGGTCGATCATTTGTTTTTCCAACTGGTCGCGTTCCTGTTCCAGTTTGGCAATATCCACCTCGATATCCTCGACTTTTCGATAGGGGAACTTTCGTTTCTTTTTGGGCTCCTGCTTTACCTGCTGCCTGGTTTGTTCCTGTGCGGGCTTAGGTTTGGTTTCAGCCTGCAGGTTCATTCTTTCATAAAGTTCAAAGTTGCCAGGCACCACCTTGATGCCACCAAGGCCATCCATCACCACCAGCATGTCCACAACACGGTTCAACAGATAGCGATCATGGCTGACAAGGATGGCCGTGCCGGTGAATTCCAGCAAGGCTTCCTCCAGCGCGTCGCACGCCCACAGGTCCAAGTGGTTGGTTGGCTCATCCAGCACCAACACATTGGCCCCCTCGCGGACCAGCCTGGCCAGGCAAGCCCTGCTTTTTTCACCACCGCTCAGCGAAGAAACTTTCTGGTTCACCACATCGCCCTGCAAACCAAAACGACCAAGAAGATCGCGCATTTCCTGTTCGGTAATATTGGGATCATTTTCGGGCCACGAGGCACGAAGCACTTCCAAGGCGGGGTCAAGGTTGCGCAAGTGCTGGTCGTAGTAACCGAACTGGACCTGATGCCCGAGCTTAACGGTTCCAGAATCGGGCTTCAGATTTCCCAGAAGCATGGAAAGCAGGGTGCTTTTACCGCAGCCATTGGGTCCGTAGATGCCCAGTTTTTTTCCGCGCTGCAACTGGAAGGAAAGCTTCTGGAACAGGGGTTTGTCAAACTTTTTGGAAACCTCGGATACCTCCAGCACCAGGTCACCCGTCCGTTTCACTTCGCCAAAGTGCATGCGGGGCGATTCCAGAAGAACCGGTCGCTTAAGCCTTTCCACCCGGTCGAGTATCTTTTGCCTGCCCTGGGCCTGGCGGGCCATCTGTCCGGCGGAGTTTCTGCGAATGTACTCTTCCTGTTTTTCAATGTGCTCACGCTGTGCCTCGTAGGCTTTTAGCGCGGCTTCGTACCGTTCCCTGCGCAATCGCCAGTACTGCTGAAAATTACCTGGATAATCATTGAGCTGTTTTCCCGCCATCTCCAGAATGCGATTCACAACCCGATCCAGGAAGCATCGGTCATGGCTGACGATCAGCATCGCCTGTTTCTGGCGAACCAGGTATTCCTCGAGCCATTTCACGGTCCCCACATCCAGATGATTGCTCGGCTCATCCAGCAGCATCACATCGGGGGAACTAAGAAGCAGCTTTGCCAGCATGAGCCGGCCAATCTGACCCCCTGAAAATTGATCCACAGGCTTGTCATATTCCGCACGGGTGAAACCCAGACCATCCAACACTTCCTCAATCCGATGATCCACGGTGTAGGCATCATTCTGGTGCAGGGCTTCATTCAGGCGGTCGTATCGTGCGGAAAGGCCGGCATGAAGGTTTTCATCGCGGCATTGGGCAAGTTCATCCGCCACACGAACCAACTCTTCCTGCAAGGCCAGAAATTCATCCAGGGCGGATCTGGCTTCCTCAAAAAGGGTGCGGCCCTTTTCAAACTCGGCGTGCTGCCTTAACAGGGCCACCCGCGCACCGGCATGCAACCGCACATCACCTGTATCGGGCTGATCTAATCCCGCCAGTAGCTTCATCAATGTGGATTTGCCCGCACCGTTTGGACCCACCAATCCCACGCGGTCGCCCGCACGCAGTTCGAAGCCGATTCCCTCGAACAGCGGATCTCCGGAAAAAGCCCGTGACAAATCTTCGCAGCTTAGTAATAGCATCCATCACCCGGTGTGCCGGCAGAAAGGCTAATGTTACCTTTATTCTACCTTACACCATTATGGCTACGAATTGACCATGCCGGGGTAAACATCATCTGAACCAATAGGGGTTTCTCAATCCCACATAGTTGGGATAGACACCATAGGCATATACCGGCGGGTTCCAGATCGGGTTCAACGGGGCTACCACCGGGACGGAAACGATGGGAACCACAGGCACCACGGGTACCACAGGTTGATACACCACCGGGTAATAAGGGTAAATTCGGCGAGGGTAGGGGTAATACCACGAAAAAGTCTGCGGGTAACCATTGTTGTAAGAAAGGGTAAAACTACCCCGGGTGCCAAACGCATTGGTACCAAAACTGGAGGCATACCACGAGGAACCATATGGCGTGTAAAAGGATTGGTAATTCGTGTAGATCTGCGCTTGGGCAGCACCTGCCAGAAATATTGTTGCCAAAAGTGTGAACATGAAATTTTTCATAAATCGATACCATAGACATTTATCTGCTCATGGTAGTAACGATTGAATGAATTATTCTTGCGAGGATGATTTGAATTCTTTGTGATCTTTTTCAAAGAACACCCTGGATTCCCGGAAAGCTTTCTCAAGGGGACCTACGAGATCTTTTGCTTTTTGTGTTTCGTTGGCCAGCAACGCGTCGCGTATTTCCTCCATACATTCCCTTAATTCCTCTATAGCCTTGGCTGCCTCAGGAGCGTAAATTCCAGTTCTAAGAAAATACCCAATTTGAAGTTTCCTGGATAACAGGTCCCACTTTTCCAGCTGTCTGATAGCCTCCTCTTTTTTTCCAGACCTTACAGCAACCACGGCATCTGCACGAACCCGAATGATTTCCGCCATCGCCTCGCCTGGACCGGGGTAATAAAGAAACAGGGCGACCATGCTGAATACCACCAACCCAAGAAGGGTTACCAACCCCAAAACTTGTCCGCTGACTTTTTTATTCCAAACCGAGGCCGGCTGACTTTGAACAGGAGATTTTTCCCTTTGAAGCCAGTTCTCGAACTTTCCAGAAACATCAAACAAGCGAAGGCATATGCCCACAAAAACCAATAACACCCAACCAGCCAGAGCAACTGGTTCAAGAATTTCAATCTTTTGGGTTATTTTGGGGACGATCTGATCTGTGGAAACCGATTGGTCAAAAACAAATGGACTGGTCCAGTCATCAAATGCATGTGTATGGCTGGCCTCTTCCTGAGCAAAGTAAAGTGGCTGTTCCATGCCATAACCTATCAGAATGGTACAGGTGGCAAGACCAATAAAAAATAGTGCTATTTTCTTAAAACCAAATAACCAACCCATCCAGAGAATAAGGCCTAGGTTAATTCCTATTCCAAGTTCAAAAAGAACAAAGGCAGCTCCCACGGAATTACCATGTTCGAACATGAGTCCGAGACGCATCATTCCCTGAAGTGGACCGGTGTAGAATGGAATCGCCAAAACGCCCATCAAAAGCGGGGAAACCCAGTCGGTATGCCTCATGGAAAGACCGAGAATTCCATGAGGCAGGAGGCCCGAAACCAAACCTGTAAAAACCAATGCAATGTAAACGCAAAACATTGCAGGATTGATGGATTCTCTTGCCGCACATACCAGCACTGAAACCAACCTGCCCAAACCCGGTGGACTGGGTTGTATTTCCTGGATGGCAGCGCCAGAGTCATCGTTTTGAAAATAATATTCCCAGATGAAACCAGCACTAATGGCCAGAATAAGTGAAGCCACACCAAAACATAAAATGACAATCGGATCTGAAAGCGTAACACCATACAAAAGGGATAATGGATTGATATGCGGTGCCGCAAGAACAAAGGCAAGAACAGTTCCACTTGACACACCGGAACGCAACATTTGCCTTGCGATGGGTATGACGCCCAGGGAACATACCGGAAGCAACATTCCCACACCCCAGGCCCTGAGAAGTCCCTTCCAGCCGGTATTGCCGAAAAGCCTTCTTATTCCCTCCGTTCCCATCATTCGCTGCATGATACCAGCAACCAAAAGCCCGCAAAAAATCGTGGTAGATGACTCGACCAGTAGTTGGCCTGTTCGAATCAAAACACTCCAAAACATGGTGGAAATCATGATGGCCTCTTTTTCATCAGAAGGGAACTTTGACGGATTCCATCAGTTCCCTGATGATGCCGGTAGATTCATGTTCAGAAGTCGCAATCCTTACACCTAGCACAGGAATGGCTACTTCTTGAATATCATCCGGGGTTACAAAATCCCTTCCTTTCAAGAACGCCCAGGCCTGTGCTATCCTTTGCCAGGTTAATATTCCCCTTGGGCTAAGCCCCAACGCTATTTTCGGGTGGCAGCGCGACGCGGTTGCCAAATCAACAAGGTATTTGCGGACATTTACCTCGACAGGAATACCAGCTACCACCTTTTGCAAAGCATTCAATACAGCACGGTCAATTGAGAATTCTGATTCCTGTTCAAGGTTAAGGCTACCCACAGCACCCGCAAGCATTTCCATCTCATCTTGTGGACTTGGATAACCAACCGATAGTTTCATGGCAAACCTGTCTAGTTGGGCCTCTGGTAGTGGATAAGTTCCATGGTGTTCAACCGGGTTCTGGGTTGCTATGACAAAAAAAGCATCGGAAAGTGGCAGGCAATCTCCATCAATGGTTACCTGTCTTTCTGCCATTGCCTCCAACAATGCGCTTTGTGTTCTAGGTGTTGTACGGTTGATTTCATCTGCCAAAAGAACGTCAGCAAAAACAGGCCCCCTGATAAAATCAAATTCCCTGGTTTTCTGGTTAAACACCGAAAAACCAGTAATATCCCCGGGAAGAAGGTCTGGCGTGCATTGAACCCTGGCAAATGTTCCACCTACGGCCCTGGCTAGGGCTTTTGCCAATGTGGTTTTTCCCAAGCCTGGCATATCTTCCAAAAGCAAATGGCCCCTTGCAAGTATGCATGCAAGCACTTTTTCCATAAGTTCGCTTTTTCCCCTAAGTGACTGGTTAAGGGCTTTTCTTATTTCCCGGATATTCGTCGCAAAATCGGATATCTGATTTAACAATGATTTTTCCATCAACATACTTTTCCCCAATTTGGCTTTTTATTTCCAACCCTTGACTATCAACTGACACACATCGGCAATCTTCCTGTTTGGCCAAGGTTTTAAATCCAATGGCGCATAAGCAGACCATTCAAGCATTCTTGGAAAATCAGTTAGACCCATTGATGCTGATGTTTCCTGGGATATCCTGCGAACCCATGAAGATGGAGACACCGCCGGTTCTCTTAACTTACCCTGACGGCTCATTCGTCTTTCAAGGATACTAAAGGCTCTTAAGACCATTTTTCTTGGATTCTTGGATGGAAAAATGACCCAAAAAACCAAATCAAAAAAACAGATCATTCGCTTGCGAAGCAAAAATCCAGAAAAGAGCAGGATAAACAATAGAAGAAAGGGTACTTTTTTACTCATTACTTCAACCAACAAAATGGAGATTGCATTTTGGATGGTCTCTATCCATGAAAAAGACATAGCCAAAACTTCGTAGCCAGGTGTTGGCTCCAGCACCATCCAATTTCCGTCCTTGAGAAGAATTTCCGGCCAGACATGAAGATCTGTATCTCTTACCGGGGTATGCAATGTTTTGGGGTCAAAAGAACCGGGTGAAGCATAATAACCCAGACAAACACGCGTTGGATAACCCAGGGACCTTAGCAACATTGCAGCAGATGTGGCAAAAAGATAATCCGGCCCGGATTTGGATTCCTTTAAAAACCATAACGCAGGATGACTATGTTCATCAGGCGCGGTGGATTTTTGATTTAAATGAAATCCATTTCGGAGCCAGTCGATAATATTTTGAACCTGTTTCCATCCCCTTGGTTCGGAACCCGCAACCTCACGGGAAATTTGCAAGTATTCTTCCTTAAAAAGCTTGGATATTTCCACAAGCATTGGGGCGGATGCATCACCATGACTTGTATTTACAAACATTTCAGCGGGAACCAGCGCGGAATTTAATGTCCTGCACTCAGTATTCACTATTAAACCTGATGGCAGTGATTTTCTTCCGCCGACCACCAAGACGTCTTCATATTCCCATTCAAAATAATCAGGCCTGTCAACCCTGTGGATTCGAAACTTTTCCATAAACGAAGGTGTTGGAACAAGATTCTTCCAAGGATTTGCGAACTTCATTCGATGAAACTCATTTGCGCCATACCAATTCCGCTCGGTTTTTGTCTTCAATAATTGCATCCAATCGCCTTTAAACTGTTCAATATTTCTTGTTAAAGGCTTTCTTCCCTCCACCCATCTATTGGAGTTCCAATCGTAAAATTCATAGGCAACAACCCTGATGTGCAGGGGTGTTTTACCCTCCACTTCATAAATTCCGCGGGCCTGTCTACTTTCCAGTTTTTCTGCTTTCTTTGGGCTGAATCTTCGGGTGTCAAAGTCCCGGCTGGGCGTGCGATTTTCAGGAACCCTGCCATGTATTTCGATGAGTTCTGTCAATCCGGCAGCGACCATTTTTTCCCGATTTTCCGGCGGCTTTTTCGGTAGGCCAAATGTCTCGCTCACCGCATCTATCAAGGAATTATTATTGTCTTCAATGGACTTGTCTGTTTCGACCATGCCAGCGGACTGCGCATTTACTCCCGCAGTTTCCTCCGGGCCATTTCCAACCCCATGACGAGCAAAAATATCCAGCTTTCCACTCCCGCCTGAAGTTGGCATAATTTCCGCCAAAACCACTGATAGGCCGGCCGGTCGAAAGGCCATCAATACACCAAGGATTATCAACGTTCCAAATAATACCCCCATCGGCACCAAGGGTATTACCACGGGCATCGTTTCCATTTTTATGGAAAGGTCTTTTCTGGTTGGATATGCGGTCTTACCCAGGCCAGCCCAATAAAGACACATCAGCCATACCGATCCCACAACCGTGTAGAATGCCAAAATCACTTTTCCCACAGGCTCATTCGACATCAAACTCCCAAATAGGATCAGAGCAAGGCTGGCAAGCGCGGCAAGTTTTTGAAAAGATTGTTGCGTGGCAAGCATGGTAAAGATCATCGCCATGTTTCTTAAACCAAAAACCATTTGTATTTCAAACGGATATCCCTCTCCAAAAAAACTTCTTCTCGCCACCTCCAGGAAAAAAGGTGCTAATAGCACACCCATAGAAAGCAAAGTAGCTGACATTTTGGAATGAATAAGGCGTGGCAAATATTTTTGACCAAAAAGGCCTGCAACGAACCATGCAAACATATTGATAAGGGCCTTGCCATAGCCACTTATCTCCAACGCAATTATCTCCACCATCCCGCAGGACAAAACAACCATTAGAAGATTTGCGAATCGGTTAAGAAATCTGTTTTCAAGTGCCATGAATTGCCTCTTTCCAACCACCCAGCAATTTTTTCTTCAAATCATCCGGATTCATGATTTGAAGCCATGGCTTGGGACAGGCAATGCATTTGTCACTGCGGCTAGAACCTTGAAACCCATCAACATCCAATATTATCCACCTGTACTCCTCTTTTTCACACGAGACACATGAACCATGCAAATGCACAAGGTCGGTGGTGATGATGATTTTCAGCCCATCGCGCAGATGGCCACAAGACTGGCATGAAATAATCTGCTCAAGGGATTTGGATTTGTCCATCTGGCAAGTTGCCAGAGCATCTAGAATATTTTTTTCCTGTTTGGCACCGGATGAAGGTGGCAATTCAAAGCCTGACCATCCGATACCAACATCTGCCCCCTCGGAAAGCCAGCCTTTCGCAAAACTTGCAGCAATACGCAAGGACCATTCAAAAGTATCATGTCCGGCGAGATTTGAATGAACATCAGGATTGACATCAATGATTAGTTGAATGGAAGGCCTGGAGCACGATTCCAGCTCACAGACAACCAGCCTGTCATGCTTTGCAGATTGAGCCCAATGGATTCTCTTGGGAGAATCACCCCTTCTATATGGCCTGACACCAACGATATCTCCATGGGTACCAATTTTTCTGCGGGAGACATTTCCATCCACCCGGTGCTCACCCCCGGAAAGTGGAACCGGACCAACTGGAAATATTCTTGGCCAGACAAGAAGTTCGTTATCAGACTTTATGGGTTTACTGTTCTCCCAAAGTCCAAACGGAAAGCCTGTGGATATCTTTGATATTTTTTGAGGATATACTCCCCTTTTTTCAGGTTGCCATTCCCAACAAGTCACAACGGAATTTCTTGCAGGGATGAGTGAAAAACCCATTCGGGAGAACAAACCCTTATCAACCTGGGCAGTCAAACCAACTGTGGGCCATGGAAAATAATTTTTAACCACAAGTTGTGTTTCAACCGAATCACCCTCAAAGGCTCGATTTTTAGAAAAAATCACCTTTGAAAAAGTTCCGCGCAAGGTTATCCATGGCAACACCAAACCTAATATCAAAACAAAAAGCAGGCCACCCCCAATAATAAAGCCCTGCGGATGAATGAATGTTCCGCAAAGCAAAGACATCAAAATAAATGCGACCAGAACCCCGCAAGGGTTGTAAACCAACTTGCGAACCTTGGCACTAAACTCTGGAAAATAATCAACCTTAGAAAAAGACTGAAGGGTGAGCCATAGCCTAAACACCATAAATGTTTTGCCAGAAGAGTGAAAATTAAACCGTTTTGAATTTAAGGAAAGCACTAGAGCCTTTTTCCAAAATTAAATCAAGAAAACCAAAAGGTCCACCTTTTCACCAGCAACATTACACACAAAATCTGCCAGTATGCTGAAAGTGACAACCACCTGTGGTTTTCCTTGTTCATCTTGCTTGCACCGCCAGTGATCATTGCAAACATAATGAGGCAAAGAATAGACTTCCTGCTTTTCATGAATTATTCCAAGGAAATGGGTTTAATCCTGAACCTGGATTCCTCCACGCGCGATGATGTGTGTGGGCATGGAGATTCCTGTTTTGAATTCCTGCACAATCTTCAATTCACGCATGGACAAAACCTGAATTGTTCCTTCTCCAGGGTTGGTTATGAAACCATACTGGTAGTCAGCGTCAAAGGTTATGTCGTGATGTCCGTAGTGTCCCTCGACACAACTTTTGCCAACCTCAAACGATTTAACAATCTCGGCGTCCGAAAAATTCCCATCCCCATTTGGGTCAAGGTAGACTATGTCGCAAAATGAAGCTGCATCCTTCGGAGCATCATGAAAAATGAAGGCCAACGGCTTGGAATCACTACCCTTGGTAATTACAGGCGTCAGGGGCTTGCATCCTTTTTTGCCATTTAATGGAATCATCCTGGCCTGCGGGTCGGAATCCATGGCATTCAGAATAACGAGATTACTCATTGTTTCCTTGCCCGTTACGCAAAGAACATGATGGTCCATCTGTGCAAAAGCCCCTGTTCGCCTCGGCTTTTCGCCATCTTTGCCAAGGGAAATATGATGAAGTTTCACATCCTCTGACTTCAATTTGAGGTTATGGTCGGCTTGGACCCAGAAAATTCCATCGGAAGGAGCAAAGAAAACCTTGTCCATGCACGCAGTGGCCCCATGAATCACCCCAGATGGAAGATGAAATGAGTATGCGATTTCACCTTTTCCATCCATTCGTAACGGGGTCACATCAATCTTGCCCTTATTGGGTCCACCCCCATCAATCCATGAGGAATATCCAACCCTGGAACCTGAAACCGCGAGAGTTATATGATTGCCACCCCCCTTCAAGAACATAGGTTCATCCCTGCCGAGTTTCCTTCCAGAAACTGTTGAATATTTTGTTGGATCCAGTCGGGTGTAACCGTTCAATTTGTCATTTGCGAGATAGAATACCCCGTCGTAAAGGTATACATGGGCCGGATTACCCTGTTTCTGGTCTAACCTGGAATCCCATACGGCTGGCTTTTTCTTCATGCTCCAATGACCATGGTCCCCGTGATCCGAGTATGACACACCCGTATGAAATAGAATCCAGCCACTCTGAAATGCACCTTCATCATCATCCCTGACACCAACCACAATCATTCCATTGCTTTCCCGCATTTGCACAAGAGTCTGCCTTTTGGGATCAAGCTTGCTAAATCCCTGGATTTCATTAAACCCAGAAAAGGCTAGTTTGCCTGAAGATTCCTTGGTGATATCAGCCCAGCGAACGGATCTTTGTTCGTGATCCTGAACAAAAATCCTGGTTAAAATTCTCGTTTCCGGATTTGCGGCAAAAACATCGGCGATTCCCACAACAAATACACCCACCAAAACAGCCACCACGGAAAGCAAAATCGCCCAGGATATAAAAGACTTGATATGCATAACTGTGTTCATTGGTGCACTCCCTGTTATTTGGAAACATTGATGCAAAAAAGAGAGTCACCAGCCCTGAGGAAAAATTTTCCATCACTGGCCGCAACCCCATAAACCACATCACCAACGGCAGAATACCTTGCAGCTTCAAGTTCCTGCGGAGACATTCCACCTCTTCCGCCCGGCCCTTTTTCAACAGACGCGCTGGATTTTTTTTCTTCTTTTCCCGCGGATTCTTTTTCTCTGGATTTACCAAACCCGCCGGGTCCACCCTTGCCCATGGCAGCCATCGATTCGGCAGCTTTTTTCTTTGCAACCTCAAAATTCTTGTCGAATTCTTCCTTCCCCCATATTCGGTTGGTGGCTAGTTTTTCATACTTTGGTCCCGCCTTGATAACCGTTGTGACACCATCTTTTCCAAAGAAATAAACCCTTCCATCACCAGCCACAGGTGTCGCCCAGCACTGACTGTCAAGCCTTTCCACAAAAAGCTCATTCCCAGTCTTCATGTCCAATGCGTGAACCAGACCATTTTTGGTCACAAAATAAACCACACCTTCATAAACAAGCGGGCTTGCGTGATGACTGATTGCCTTGGAAGCCTCCCAGTTTTTTTCGATGGATGTTTTCCCATCGACACGGGAAACTCTGAGCATGCAATTGGATTTAGCGGATGCGTTTGGATCCGGATTCATCCGATTTTCACCTGAACCGATGAAAATCATTCCCTGGTGAAATGTAGGGGAAGGAATATTATTTCCCACCAAGCCATCCACAGATGCCAGAAGAGAGCCATCTGTTGCCCCATAGATACTAAAAGATCCGCTACTGCTTACCAAAACAACCTCTTGGCCGTTAATTTCGCAGGCGAGGGGTGATGTCCAGGATGTTTTACTTTCTCTTTGCGTTTTCCAAAGGTTTTTTCCCGTGGCCTTATCGATTGCCAGCAGAAAAGATGGGCCAGCATGATCCAGTAGAAAAATAACTGAATTTCGAGTCTGGGAAAGGGAACTGCCAATCCCATGATTATTTTTAAATTCACCCATTTCAGAAGAGATGGATCTTTTCCACAATTCTGAACCCATATGACTACAACAAAAAATATCCCCAGATTCAAATGATGCGTAAACGGCTTTTTCATCAACCACAGGGGTGGGGGCAGCCCTGCTCATCATGGGGTTGTTTTTTCCCTTTTGTGAAGCCTCAAACTCTTTCTTCCACAGCATTTCCCCCCTCGAGGCACTAAATGCCATCAAAATGCATTTTTCTTTTTCTTTGCCTTCGATCGCTGTAATGAAGACATGGTCATTCCAGATGACCGGTGAAGACTGGCCATAACCGGGTAAATTGGTTTTCCATGCGATGTTTTTGACAGGACTCCAGTCCATTGGGAGTTTTCCTGAAACAACACTGGAACCATCACCACGAAATCCAGACCAATTTTCAGCAGGAGATGCGCCAAGTAACAAAGATGCGATAAGCAGTTTAATTGTCATGTTTTAACTCCGTATAAATTTTTAAAAGTCGGAAGGAATTACTTCGCCAAGATTGATGGTTGCAAGATTTTGCCAGGTGTTACTTGAGATACTTTTAGGCACCGTGCGGACGCTACCATCCGCCATGCCAACGTTTACACCACCCGCAAAAGGGCTTCTTGCGCTATACCAGCCAACCCCATGCGCGAAACAATCTGGTTGATCACTGTTAGGTTGCAAGAATGCGTTAAACCCGGTGTAGGAAAGATCAGGAAAAAACCATGCCGCCGCCCTTACTCCCCGCCATGTATCCGTGGATGTATTGGGCGTGCAATCCGTCAAAGACATAGCAGGGTTTACTCCGCCAGTCGGAATTCCGGTTTTTCCTCCAGTTCTGCTTACCGCATCGCGAGTATGTCCCGGAAGTTTTGCGCCCGTGTAAGAGTTAGGACCAGAGCCCAAAAGTGTTTCAGAAACCAACAGCGTGCTGGAGGTTCCATCCGTGATGGCGTTGAGATTGACTTGATTATTGAAGGAAAAAACACCATCGGTTTTAATTCGAGTCGGGTCATTGTAATTTCCTGCCGCTCCATTGGCAATTTGCCTGCCCGAACCAGTATTGAAAACATAATTGGTTCCAGCAGTGGAAATATTAGCTCCGACATGGCCTGTAAAAATTGGGTTTTGCCCATCCCCAGGGTTCAAAAAAGACTTGATAACCATCTTGGCCGCATTTTGATGAACAGGATTTAAAGTTCTATTTGGACCAGACCCTAGATAGACTGCCTGATTAAAATCGATTAATTTTTGAAGATTTTCCTGTTCAAGAAAAGGCAGAAGCTGGGCATGAATTGAAAAACCAAGTCCTATCCCATTTCTAATTGGCCCATTCATGGCGGGTAAACCCTGATTCATGTCATGAAAATTGTGAGCCGCAAGACCGAGCTGTTTTAAATTATTTTGAGATGAAGCCTTGGAAGCAGCTTCGCGAACCTTTTGGACTGCCGGGAGAAGCAGCCCGATAAGAATTGCAATAATCGCAATGACAACAAGCAACTCTATAAGAGTAAAAGCTTTACGACGAAACATTTCAGCTCCTTTCTGGTATTACAAAGTATTATATTATACATGGTAATACCATTTGGGAGGCTGGCAAGTATGATTTTGTAATACTTTTCAAATTTTTATTACTTCTTTCACTCTTTCCGTATCCTGATTATGTTGGTGATTCTTTTCTTCTTTTCCGGAAATTGTTTTAGAAATGCATTCCAACCAGCCTTCCCTGCAGCGGGTGCTTGGGCCCATCATGGCGATGGCCATGGTGATTGGAACCACCATCGGCTCGGGTGTTTTCAAGAAGGCGTTTGCGCTCTCGCAGGAAACGCCCTACTTTGCCATCATTCTTATGCTTTGGATTGGGGGTGGAATCTTCACCTTTTTGGGGGCATTAACCTACGCGGAGGTGGTATCCCTGTTCCCCAAGGCTGGTGGAAACTTCACCATTCTGAAAGAGGCATACGGCCCCATGTGGGGTTTCCTTTGGGGGTGGGTGGATTTTGTGATGATCCGGTCCGCCTCGCTGGCAGCCCTGGCAAGCATTTTTGCGGATTCGTTTTTCGACATCTTCCGAATTGGAATTCCCCTTTGGGGAAAGCTGGTCTTTACCATCTCGGTACTGGTGGTGATGGCATATGTCAATGTGCGGGGAACCAGGCTTAGCGCCTCGTTGCAGGTGTTCATCACCTCGGTAAAGGTGGCCTCGCTGCTGATGATCGCATGCATACCCCTTTACTTCCTGGTGTTTCCGGTGGAGCCCAACCCTGTCAGCAAAACGAACCTGATACCTGTGTGGCCGGGTGAAGAGGGTATTACCTTCAGCCAGTTGTTCAGCGCGTTTCTTGCCATCCTGTGGGCATACCATGGCTGGGGAAATATTGCCCCCGTTTCCGAGGAAGTTCGCGACCCGCAACGCAACATTCCGCTGGCGCTGCTTGGTGGCGTTGGTCTGGTAACCCTTCTTTATGTCAGCGTGAACACGGCCTACCATCTGGTAATGCCGATGGATTCCATTCGTAATCTTCCCGCAGGTTCCACGGTGGCAACCGAAGCGCTGCGGATATCGTTTGGAAGCGCGGGGGCATTATTCGCATCCGCCGCGATCATGATCTCGGTATTTGGTTCCTTGCACGGCAACCTGATGGCCGGGCCCCGGCTACTTTATGCCATGGGTCAGGAACGAATGGCCCCAGTTGCCCTGCAAAACCTGCACCCCGTTTACAACACACCCGCACTGGCCATCACCGTGCTTGCCATCTGGTCTTCCTCGCTGGTGCTTCTGGGCGGGCTGGCAAGCTCGCTGGGATTTGGGCTTTCCCTGTTCGACTTGCTGACCGATTTTGCGATGTTTGGTTCCGTGATCTTTGAAACCATGGCGATCCTCAGCATCTTTGTTTTCCGAAGAATTCGCGCGGATGCCGAACGTCCCTATCGCTGCTGGGGATACCCTTTCACCCCCATCCTATACGCGGTGATTCCCACTTGTGTGCTGGGCAACATGTTCTTCGCAAGTCATATGGTGAATGGACAAAAGGTGTACACACATCACACCGAGCTTTATGCCGGGCTGGTGTTTCTTTTCCTAGGAACAATGGTTTACTGGTTGATCATACGGCCGATGTCGCGCAAGCCGGCATCATGATTCCTTCGAATCATTTTTTTCATTCAGGGAATTGACCTGCTCGCTAACCTGTTCGACGGTAAGAACCCTGCGGCTGACCTTGTAAAGGCCCTCTGCAAGCTGGGCAATCGCTGAATGCGAAACCTGTACCCGCTGGACCTCATTTTCCAGTCGGATCAGCCATTCTGGAATATCCCTGCCCACGCCCACCGGCCTGGCGCCGATGGCTTCCAGTTCCTCGATAAAGGAACGGAATGCCTTGGGCACACCTTTCTTTTTGGCCTCGCCCATGGCAGGTTCCACCAGGGCACACAGTCGGTCGGCAGCCAGGTTGCCAACGAACCCACTCTCGATCCGGTCGCGCACCGAGGTGATCTTTACCCCGGTTTCCTTCTCGACCTGATCCAGCAGGGTAAGACAGCCGCCCGCATCCTCGCGGGTCAACTGCAGAATGTGGTCGGCCCATTTCCTTGCCGCCTTGGATCGCTTCATGCGCGCCAGCATCTCGTGTGCCAGCATGCGTGGTTTCAAAAGCCAGGCCTTGCGTTCATAGATGGCCTTCACCCTCAGGAAGGAGAGAAACACATGCAGCATGTTTCCATAATCCGAGAAGGTGCAGGTGGTGTTGTAATCCTTGAATTCCTGATAATTCTCACTGACGGTCATGATAATGCCCGCGAGCAGCCGCGATGCATCCTTCATGGTGATCTTTTCACCAAGATCCTCTGCCAGCCTGACAGGGTGCAGCGGGTCGGGGTTGCGGGTAAGCTCTTCCAGATAATGTTCCACCCCCAAATGCAACACACCCCGCAGATTCGCAAGAGTCATGAAGCGGGCATGGAAAATATCCTTGCCGTAGTTCTGGATAAATTCCTTCACCTCACTAAAAGCTTCTTGATGGATCATTCCCTCGGCGGTGGAAATCTGGCCGGTCCAGCTATGCTCGATCCAAGGCTTCTCAAAGGCGGAGCAGACCTTTTCCAACTGATCAATCACCACATCATCGGGATCATCCACGGCGGTTTCGATCACTGTTTCAATCACCGAGCGGAAGGCGAGGTGAAAATGACGGTTAAACTCTGAAATACCCCGACCTTCGAGCGACTTGGTGACTTCCAGGTTACGGGCAAGCTGCACCAGATCCAATGTCTCACGAATCAACCCAAGCCGGGGCAGGTTTACCAGAATAAAATCAATCGCATTCTGCGCCATGCGAACCCTGGAAATAGCCCGGGGATTTCCACCCTGTGACAGGGGAACATAGATGAGGTTTTCCTTGGAAAACTCGGCACGAAAGCCATCAAGGGCCTCACGGGCGGCCTCGGCATCCATCCGCAGCAGGGCCTTCTCCACTTTCTGGAAAGATGCCTCCCAGGGAAAAGCATCCGGGTGCAACGCGGTATTGGTCACACCATGCATGGAACCCAGCGCGATGGCCGTTTCCACGATCGCCGAGATGGTTTCCATCACCAGATCATCCCGAACGCCAAGCTGGCGCTCGTACTCCATCATCGAATCAGGATCCGAACCTGGTTCGGGTATCACCTCGGAATACAAATTGTCTGCGAGTTCCCTCAGCCTGCTTAAACGAACAGCGGCCTCATCCATCCACAAGGCCAGCGCCTTGCGATCTTCATCATTCAATTCGGTGCGGGAACCCAGATAGTAGCTGGCAATCTGCCAGAGCTTGGAGGAGGAAGCCAGAAAATGCAGCCTGCGTTCCAGGTCCTGCGCTTCGTCCTCAAGTTCCAAGGGTGCGAATTTTGGCCCCTCGGAAACCGCACCCTCATCATCATTCCCGGTTGTATCCTGATAGGTCATCTCATCGTAGGCAGATTCAAGGGGATCTTCCTCTTCCTCGACCTCGGATTCCTCCATGGGTTCCAAGTCGGGCACCTGCCAATAATCCTCGGAGTTTGCCTCCAACTGTTCAAAAAACTTTCGCACCGCGGCATGGCGCGATTCCAATTGTTTGGCAGGTAGTTTCTCGCGATGAACCGCAGTGGCCAGCAACCACCTGGCGGCCAGGGCATGGAAGGAATGATTTCCCTCTTCCAAAGGCACGCGGTCCGCCTGGCTAAGCCAGCTCATCAGAAGGCCCTGCGCGGCCACCTGGTCTCCCTGTCTTAGCAGCAGATCGATGATCATGGCAAACGAGCGGGGTGCCTTCAGCGAGGATAGTTGATCGCGCCAGAAAGCCAGGTCGGCAGGAGTTTCGCCGCGATGATGCCAACGCAAAAGCGCCCTTGCCACCATGCGCGCCGAGCTTAACGCCTCTGCTCCACGGACATACCTTACTCCGCTCACCTGATAGGTGGCAAAGCGATCCCACCACCGCGCCTTGGCCTCCATCTCGGCTTCGAGACTGGTGACCAATGATTCGTCGCCGTTGGCGGCCGCCTCGCTCATCAGCCTGGCAATCAACAGGAAGATCTGCTCCACCACCAACAGAAGTTCATCGACCCGGGAATCGCGTGTGCTATCTTCCCTTGCGCCGGAGAGGGGGAATAATCCCTGGAAACCAAGTACATTCCAAGGGTCTGCGATCGCGCCACACTCGATGGCACGGTGCATGATGTTGAAGGCCTGCAATGGGCGTTGCGCGGCCTGTGCCCAAAGTGATTTGTCGATTTCCAGATGCCCCAGTCGGATCAGACCGAGTATTTCCGCCAGCATTCTTCCCGAGGCGGCATCAATCTTGCGGGCTTGCGCCCGTGATGCATCCAGATAGCCCATGTTGGCCAGCATCAGGCCGATGAAACGATTCTGAACATGGGCCGCCCGCTTGCGTCCCAGCAGGTTGTTCAGGTGATGCCGGGCCCCGCCAAACGATTGCTTCAACAGTGTTTTTTCCTGAAGCAGCCTCTCACGATGGGCCTCGGGCGCAATGCTTAACAAATGCTCATAAAAGGTATCCCTGATGCGCGCTATTCCGGGAATCATACTTGCAAGGGAAATGGAAGCCTCATGGGTTCCGGGCGCACGACCACTAACCGCGGCCGCCATCAGCATGGTTCCGGCCAAAACACCAGCACCCTCAAACGCCATCTCCTCGGCGTTGGCGTTGGGATCCTCGGTACGGTCTTTCAGTATGTCGAGCAACGCCTTGCGAAGGACAAAACGCGTGTAGCGACCCTGGTTATCAAACCGATGCGGATCCCATTCGCCAAAGAAATAGTTGGGCCGAAGGTTGGCAGGGTGGGAATGATCATAGCCACGGGCATCCATGGCCAGCTCTTCCAGGCAGGAAAGATCCAGATGCGCTTCCAGCAGCAACGATTGATCCGCCTTGGAGAGTATTTCCATCGCACGAGTGATGATGGACTGGTATGGGCCCCAGGCAACCCCGGCACCACGGAGGTACAAAGGCACACAATGGAATCGTTCATGCGGGTAGGGTTCGCCCGAGGGTCGTGTTTCCAGAATCGCCACAGGCCGGTAGCCGACAAAGTCATTGAACTGGCGCAGGCATTGCTTAAGGAATGCATCCTCCAGTTTGGGAAAACCTTTTTCCAAGCCCATTACCAAAAGGTGTTCCAATACCTTGGCTATGAAAAACGGCGTGAACAAATCGGCATCGCTGGCATGACCCAGCAGGTCGGAATGATAGGCGCGGTAGGCTTCCAGAAAATTGGGCAGGTATTCCAGCACTTTGCGGGCCTGCTTGTCATTCTTAAAGGCTGCCGATCCCGCGGCCTTCATTTCCTCGAGACGATCCGCAAGCAGTTCGATCAGGGTGATCCATGGTTGTTTGTCGCCATGGTCAGCAAGATGCGTGTAAGCCAGGTTGACAAGTTTCTGCCAGCGAGGGTCCGGCTTGCCATCCGACAGGTTCAGGTAACCAAGGATCTTGGAAACATCGACCTGTTTTTCCAGTTCACCAGACAATTCATCCACCAATTCCAGACTCCAGCGTATTAGCGTTTGTTCAAGATGGGACGAAGATCCCAGATTTTCACGGTACCATCGTTGCTTGCCGAGGCCACGTGGGAACCATCCGGGCTGAATGCCACCTGGAGAATCTCCATGGTGTGCCCCTTGAGATCGATGATCAGCTTTCCGGAACTGACATCCCAGATTTTTACAACATTATCCCCGCCACCCGATGCCAATACCCTGCCATCGGGCGAAAAGCTTACTGTGCGAATCACATCTGTATGGCCCTCGAAGGATTTCATCTGGGTACCCTCGGTGTTCCATAGCTTTAAAAACTTGTCACCCCCGGAGCTGACGATCGATTTGCCATCCGGACTGTACTGGGCGGCAGTTACCCAATCGGAGTGAGCCTTCCATTTTTTCAACTGGTCACCCAGCCTGGCATCAAAGATGCGGATTGATTCATCATAGCTGGCGGTGAGAATATTCTTGCCATTGCTGCTGAACTGCGCAGTACTGACCCAGTTGCCATGATCCCGAAACGGTATGGTTTCCTTCCAGGTGGAGGTATCCCAAACCTTGAAGGTGTAATCATTCGAGGCACTGACCAGAAACTTACCATCTGGGGAAAACGCCAGATCGCCCACCGAACGCTGGTGGCCTTGAAGCAACTGCAAATCTTTGCCGTTGGATGAATCCCAGATGCGAATGGTTTTGTCATCCCCGCCGGTGGCAATCCACTTGCCATTGGGGCTGTAAGTCACTGCCCAGAGAGGCGCCTTGTGGCCCACCGCCACGAAGATTTCTTTGCCATTGGCGGGATTCCACACGCGTAGAAGATTGTCGGCCGCGCCGCTGGCGATGGATTTGCCATCCGGGCTGAACGCCACACACTTCACTCCATCGGTGTGACCCTTGTAATTAACCAACTCCTTGAACTGTGCAAAGGCCTGAAGACTGAACGCATCCAAACCGGCCAACAAAACGGCCAAACACAGAAATGGTTTCAAAATGTTCACGATTCCCCCTTGGACGAAGCCTTCCCTTTCTTTTTATTCATTGGCTGTGACTTGGGGTCGAAATCCACGCTGGGAAGGGGAAATTCCCGGCTGGAGAGATGCTCCCTTTGCAGGATATTTTCCATTTGTTTAACAATTTCCGGGTTTTGGGCCGCCACATTGGTCATTTCCGTTGGATCTTCCCGAAGGTTGTACAGGATCAATGGCTGCCTGCCCTGTTGCATTTTCTGCCTGAGGCCCTTCCATTCCCCCATTAGGACACACTGCTGGCCACCGTATCCTGGGAATTCCCGATACAGAAACGGCCTTGGTTCCTGCTTATTGCCTAGAAGGGTAGGCGCAAAACTGATGCCATCGGAATCCTTGGGGGTAGTGGCTGGCTGGCCGGTTAACTCCATGAGGGTGGGCATCCAGTCTTCAAAGCCGGTGATTCGGTCGCTGGTTTGCTCCGGCGGAATCTTTCCCTTCCAACGCACTATGCCAGGCACACGGAACCCGCCCTCAAACAAAGTGCCCTTGCCATCTCGAAGACCACCCGCCGAGTTGAAGAAGCGGGCATCGGTTCCGGCAAGGCCTTCATGCGTGCCGTGCAGCGGACCGTTATCCGAGGTGAACACGAAGATGGTTTTCTCTTCCAACCCCAGCTCCTTCACCAGTGCCATCATGCGGCCAATATCACGATCCATGCGGGTGATCATGGCGGCATACGCGGCCTTGGGTTTGAAATGCGGAATGTAACCTTTGCCACCCACATAGGGCGGATCATCAAACTTGCCCTCGTATTCCTTAAGGGCTTCCTCGGGCACCTGCAAGGCAACATGCGGCACCGTGGTGGGAACATAGCAGAAAAATGGCTTGTCACGGTTCTGGCGAATGAACGCAAGGGCCTGTTCATTGATCAGATCAGCGGAATAGTCGTTGCCACGAAAACGCGCATAAGATTTGGGATCCGAGGGGTTTTCGCCATCTTTCAATTTATCGTGCGCGCCGAAAGCGGGGTTGTTCAGGGGAACCTTGCGATCATTATCCCAAAGATAAGTGGGATAGAAATTATGCGCCACTGCCTGGCAATTGTACCCATACCAGCGTGTAAATCCCTGCTTCAGCGGTTCGCCACTGGTACCTGGCCCGCCCAGGCCCCACTTGCCAAAGCCACCGGTTGCGTAACCCTGTTTCAGAAAAAGCTCCGCAAGCGTTACGGTTTCATCGGGAATGGGGTACTGGCCCTCTTCCATGGCTTTGAACTGGCGATTATCGCGAATGAACGCATGGCCTGGGTGTTTGCCGGTCATCAGCACGCATCGCGAAGGGGCACAGACCGCATTGCCGGAATAATGGCGCGTCAGCTTCACGCCTTCGGCCGCCATGCGGTCAAGATTGGGTGTTCGAATAATCTTCTGGCCATAACAACCAAGGTCGCCATAACCCAGATCATCCGCGATGATGAAAATGACATTCGGCCTGGTGTTCTCAGTCCAGGCGTTTCCTGTGACCAACAATGATAATACCGCGACAGAAGCAAGCATGACCCATTACCCCCAAAAAAGTATGTTTCAATTCTGGTGGCAACTGGCTCATTACGCAAGTTGGAAAGGGCCTGTTCTAGAAAATGAACACTCTCTTGATAATTTTTTAGGCCTTACATGCGGCAAAGTTGGTAGCTGACTTAGTCCGGAAAAGTTGGGCCTTTACTTTCCACCATAAAATGCTTTTTTCAGCAAAGCCCCTTCACGTAATTTGAAGAAATAATTCATGAACTCGTTATGGCCGGTGGGCCTGTTTTTGGTCAGGTAAGATACTGACACATAGCCCATTTCATCCTCATCATTTTCGCCAAGGAAAAGGGTGCGGGGCGGGTTGAAAGGATTGGTGGGGTTTCGAGAGGAATTATCGTAAATGGCCTCCACATGCAGAGTGTCGCCTTTTTTCAGAAAATAATATTCCTTGGTGTAGAAACTTAACTGCCAGTTGTAATCCCAATTTCTCAAATCAAAAATCAGCTTGCGCTCCTTGGAATCCTTTGGCTGATGGAAGAGGCGGATATCCTTTCCGGTAAAGTGCATGTGCGGCTTAAAAAGATAAAGTTCACAATCTTCCTCAACAACCCTGAAACCGGTGGATTTATAATTGGCAACGCCCTTGGGAATCCACCGGAAGTTGGTGTCCACCAGCATGTAATGAACATACTTTTCCGGTTTCTCCTTGGAAAGCCAGATGCCCAGCTTGCTTCTGTCGGTTTCCGGCCGACCATTCCGATGATAATGAATCTGCATGATGATGGAGGAATCCGGGGGAACCACATGCGAAGCCCTGGGAGGATCCGCCCATTTATTCTGACCAGGCACCCAAACACCCAATCCACCACCCGGATTATCCATGTTTCTGGTGATCGCAAGCGGGTTGGGTTCAAAACCAAGGCCCATCCCCGATTCATAACCCGGGCCATAATCCTCATCACCTTGGCCCGTGGGCTTGGACTTATTCAGCTTTTTCTGGGCATCCAGAACAACCCCGGTACCGTCGTAAAAGGTCAATTCGTGATGCACAATGCGCTTATTACCCGGCATAAATTGAGTCTTATTGATGTAAAGCTCTTCCTTGTTGTTTAACGGAAAAACAATCATGCGGTAGTGATCTTCCCCCTTCGCAGCAAGATGAAAATCATTGGGCATTTCTAAAATGATGTCCGGCGGGTTATCATCTTCCCAATCCCTTTTGTTTGGGAATACCACAGGCTTGGGGGCATCCTTGATATCACCCTTGGGGCATCCAGCTTCCACCCATTTGGCAAACACCGCAATTTCCTGACCTTTCAGGCCAAAATCATCCTGTAAGGGCAAGCCACCGCGGATGGGCCAGGGGGGCATCTTATGGCTGGTTACATAATCCTTGATGTCATCCGCCCAACTCCTGGCATCCTCAAAGGTCATCAGTTGAAACGGTGCAACATCTCCCGCGCGGTGACAACGCTGACAGTGCTTTTGCAACAACGGTAGCAAATCCTTGTAAAAGGTTACCTCGGATCCAACCACCTCTTCCCTGGTGGTTCTGGTAATGGGACAACCAAACGCATGCGTATGATTTATTTCCACAGGCTTGTTGGCGAGTACTTTATCAATCGCATCCGCAAGGTAAGGGGTTTTCACACTTTTGAGGCGTGTGGTGCGGTCCTGGTATTGATCATCGATGGCACCGAAGTACTTCAGCATTTTATCCCGGTCCATCAGAAAACTTTGCGGAGTGGTATCTGCCAGAAAATGATTGGCAGCAAGATGCTGGGGATCATAGAAAACTTGGAAATTCAACTCAAATTCCCGGGTATGGCGCTCTAACTCCTCGGCATTTTCCACATCACATATCACCGCGGCAACCACAACTCCACTTTCCTTGTATTTTTCCGCCAGTGCATTCAGAACGGGAACATAGCGATTGGATATGGGGCACTTAAAATCCAAAAAAGTCACCACAATTGCCCTAGCATCCTTTTGATCATGCAATTCCCATTTTTTACCCTTGGTATCCACAAAAGTTATCGGCCGAACTTCCTTGCCCAACCTCAATAACAACCCTAGGTTTTCATCCATCTTCTTGGTGGCCTCCTGGGAAATTGCATTTTTTGAACTAACAAAAAATGCCAGCCCCAAAACCATGCATGGAATAGCACCTATTCCAACAACCCAAAATTTCATCTTGTTATGAAAGCTTGCAAGATATGAACTTGTAATCATCCAGAGCATCTATAATTCCAATGAGGTAAAAAAATGGGGAAAACCTATCGGATGCTGAAATTATACGCTCACACGACTTTAAACCTAATTTAAATAATTTTCACAATCATCGATCCGGATTAAGCAAACAAACAACTCCCAAGCTCCACCATTTATTGCATGGGTACGTTTCAGAAGTAAGGTTCACACTTTGGTTACCCATTACTATCGATATTTTCTCACCTCAGAAACGAAGTCACACCTTACTTCTTGAACACAAGACCGGGGTCATTCACCGGACCACCGATTACTCGGAAGGAAAATTCATTCTCGGATATCGCCTTCACCTTGCCCATCAGGGCACCGCCGGAGGAACGCTCCAGAATCAGCACCTGACCTTCCAAGGTAAAATTCCCCCCAAACTTGTCTTTTTTACCGGCTTTATCCGCAACTTCCCATTCAAACTTTCCATCCTTTTCTATCCATAGTGAGATGGTGCCTCCATCAGGCCTTTCAGCCTTCCAATGACCCAAAATATCCAGCTTGGATTCGTCTGCTTTTTCCTCTTTGGGATTTTCCCTGGGTTCTTCCTTTTCTGCATCTTTGGCGGCGGCACCAGAAACAATATACATGTTCTCCACCACTGGATCTTTAGGGAACAACTTGCGAAGTTTGGAAACTGTTTCCCGGGCGTTATCCGCATCCTCGGCTGTCATTTGATGATAACCAAGCAAGAAGAGCACAGCGGTGTCTTTGGGGTTTGCCGCGGAGTAATCCGCAAGCGCGTTCAACTGAGCCTTGTAAGTATCCACATTACTGTACAGGGAACTCAGCGTGGTCCAATCCCAACCGGGGCCACTGGCCAAAAGCGCATGAATGGCCGCTGAAGATTGCTGGTAATCCTTCAAGGCAAAAAGGCACAAAGCCCTGAATTCATGCATTACCGCATCTTTGGGAAACTCCTGAATGGCTTTCTCGGCGTTGGAAAGCGCATTCTTGTAATCGCCAGAACGGAAATCCGCCCGTGCCTTATCAAAGTAATTCGCGCTTACCTCTGGTAATTTCGGAGCCTCTGCCCCTGTTTCGGGCACTGCTTGGGCAACATTAATGACCGGCTGTGTGTAGTTCAGGTAAACCGGGGCTGGTGCGGAAGCCACCACAAAAGGATTGTAATAAGGGCTGTAGCCAAAGTTCAGTGCCATGCTGGCAAGACCCCAGGCACCTATCGCCAGACCAACACCTGTTGCCCCCAATCCCCATCTGTTATATCCATAACCCTGATAGCAGCAGTTGTACCAGGGATGATAACCCCGATTCCAATTCACATAATTATTCGCCCAAGCGGCACCATAACCTGTTGCTGCAGCACCCAAATAGGGATTGTACCCATTGCCTCCCCAGTATCCTCCGTATGGCCGGTAACCACCCCAGGCGCCATTGTTGAAATTATTGTGCTGAAAATGATTTATATTGGTGTTGTTGAAATTATTATTGATCGGTCGATTGTTAATAACGGTGTTGATGCTGCCGTTATTATTGATACCAGGCTTCCAGTTTGCTTGAGGCCTGTCCATTGGATTGCCGATGCTGTTTCCCGGCCGATTGGGCCAGTTAATACCAGGCCGGTCGTTACCACCGGGCCTGTTTCCACCAATTCCACCGGGAGGAAGATTCAACCCGGGCCTGTTTCCACTCACATTTCCAGGAATTGTTCCCGGCTTGTTCACCACATTATTTCCAACATTCCCACCCCCACTCGGACGGTTGCCACCCGCACCGCCCGGCAAAGCGGGTGCAACTCCTATCGGTCGATTTGCGGGCCGATTGTTCCCGACAACCCCGGTGCCAGCATCTCCATTTGGACGGCTACTTCCAATTGGTTTACTTTCTGAAACATTGGGTCGAACCGATGGCCGAAGCGTTTGGGCTTCACCCATCCCTGTTGGAATGGTTGGTCGGGAAGGGCGATCCATGCCACCCATACCCGGTGAAATACCAGGTTTGTTTGCACTTAGCCCGCTGCCCGGCCGATTTACTGACCCGTTTGGCGCAGTAGGAACCGGGGGCTTTGGCCTTGCCTCGGAGGCTGGGTTCGAAACCATAGGTCTGGACCCCATCGAAGGCCTTGCCGAAGCAGATGGCGCCGGGCGATTTCCTTGAGGCGCTGATGGCCGGTTACCGCCACCGCCGCCTGGCTTACCCCTCGGAGGTTGGGCAAAAGCCAAACCACCTATGGCAGCTACAAACAAAAGCATGGATATCTTGGTAATTCTTTTCATGGCAACCATCTGGTAACTGGGAATTTGCGGATTTACAAAGTTAACGCTTGGAAGGATCGATTTTGCGCACCAAAATCGTGGTATTATCGGGTTCTACCTCATTCCCCACAATTTTGTGGAATGTTTTGAACTCCAGACGGTCTTTTCCAAGAGGTTTCAGTGTAAAGGTTGCCGAGGTTTCTTTTCCATCTGATGAAACCCCATTGCCTCGGATTAGCCAGCCTTCTCCTTGCTTTGTCCAGGTCGATTCACTGTGGCCACCCAAAGAATCAAAAGTCCATGCGCGAATGGAACCACTTCTAGGGTCCACGGCAATGCGCTGGCTTCCCTTAAGCACCTCGGCGCCATTCTGCCGCACGGTGAATTCCCTTTGCAAATGCGAGCCATCTTTTGCCATTACAAACCGGGTTTCCACCACTCCATCAGGGCTTTCATCCACCCAGCCACCTTCCAGCCAGGCAAGATCCCTGAGCTTTGCCGCCGGATCTGTTTCAGGCTCGGATTCAGGAAACTCCCGAAAACTTGCAATCTTCCAAACGCCTTCCTGCAAGGCATAAACCAGACTGACCCTGCGGGATGTCTGTTTGCCTTTTTCTTCAATCGTTATGACAGATTCAGCATCTTCCAGTGCAAGCACCGGAGATACCACCCTGGCCCCCTCCGGCGTCAACTGAATCTTGGCACCGACATTTGACTTGAAAAAATTCGCCAACAATTCCACCACCGCATTCCTGCCGGAAATATGCTGGCTGTTTTCATCGATGTACTCCATCCCCGGGCAAAGAGCCTTTTCGATGGCCTTGCTGTCGTTGGCGTTAAACCCGGAAACGAATTGCTGCAAAGCCTTGTGAATTTCACTCTCCTCGGGAGCCGCCTTGTTCTCATTCCCATTTTGCTGGCGGGCCACACCACCACCAACCAACCAGATTCCCGCGAGAATGACTGTGAAAAACAACCCGGCAAGACCCGCATATCTTTGCGTGGTTCTCATACTAAACCTCGTATGGAAAATGAAAAAAGCCCGAGCAAGGTAATATGTTTAATATACCAGCTTTAATCCCTAATACATGCACAACCTTAAAACGTACTTACCCGTATAAATGGGAACACATTTGCAGCATGTATGCTTTGACAAATCTATGTTGGCAATTTTTCAAAGACATGATTGCGGTGATAATCAAGAAAATCAGTTCTAGGGATAAAGCGTTCCGGTTTTCGGATAACCTTCCCTTCAAAATCTAGAAAAACTCTTTTTAAAAGCTCGTTCGTTGTATCCCTCAACTTTTTTGAAAGAATAATTTCAAACCCGGATGACAATGTCATCAACCCCTGATCAAAAGCCTTGTCATGAATCGCAGACAAAAGAAGACCATTGGATGGATTCAGCCTATTTTCCTCATCTTTGCTCCAAGGCACAATGTGGCTGGCTACAAGTAGATTTGTTTCGGTTAAACCAGAGATGCAACAAGCACCACCGTAGCTGGCCAAAACCGCTCTACGAAAGAAGGATTGATTCAACCTTTGGTAAACCAAAGCTTTCCGGGTTTTCCCTTTAAAATCATTTAACAAAAACTTAACCTCTTTTCCTTTTGAATCTTTACCCAAAAAAGGCTTACCTTGAGTTAAGAGAGTAAGCAAACTTTCACATTCTTTGGCAAGCAACACCCAATTGTCATGAAATAGTTCCCAAGTTTCCCTGTCGGCCCTTGATGCACCCTCGAGCCCCTTTCTTCCGGAATTCCTAATAGCGGGGTCCAAGCTTGCAAAATTGCATAACTTCATCGCCACCGAGGATGGTGTTCGATGAATTAATTCCGCAAGACGAATAATTTCCTTGTTACTGTGTGTGAGTTTTCCAAAAGGCAGTTGGCAGTAAAGGTAAAAAGCCAACTTCAATTGATAAGATGTCCAATTTCCTTTATCAGGAAAAGCATTATTCGGAATACTATTTGCCATCTGAATATCCTTTTGTGAACAATTGCCAGGATATCAGAAGTAGCTCTAAGCACCAGGAAAAGATGTGATTACGGCCCGAGGCGGGCCATGTTCCAATGGCTTGCCATGCGAGTGTAAAGAATACGGTCATGCATGCGACTGGGCCGGCCCTGCCAGAACTCGATGGAAAGCGGATACAGCCGGTAGCCACCCCAGGAATCCGGCAGGGGAATCTGACCATCCGGAAAACGAGCTTCGATTTCCTTCCAGCGCTGCTCCAATTCCTCGCGCCCGGCCATGATGCTGCTTTGCTTGGAGGCCCAGGCCCCTATGCGGCTGCCCACAGGTCTGGAATGGAAATACTCCTCCGATTCTGCACGACTTATTTTGGTAACTTCACCCTCGATGCGTACTTGCCTTTCCAACTCGTGCCAGAAAAACACCATGGCGGCTTTCGGGTTCTGCGCTAGGTCTTCCGCCTTACGGCCAACATAGCTGGTAAAGAAAGTGAAGCCGGATTCATCGAAATGTTTCAGAAGAACGATGCGCGCCGAGGGAAGGCCATCCCGGGTGCAGGTGGCCAAAGTCATGGCATTGGGCTCCGGCAGACCCGCGGAAACCGCCTCCTCGAACCAGTTGCCAAACTGCTTCACCGGGTCGGCGAGCATTTCCGCTTCCAGTAACCCATGGCGAGTGTATTCCTTGCGCAAATCAGCCAGCGATGGCATGGCAGCCTCCCTTTTCTTTTATTGTAGGGGTTGGAAAAAAGGCGGGGCTACTCGATCACCAGGTTGCCATTCATCACCATCCAATGGCCGGGGAATGTGCATACAAAGGGATAAAAACCCTTTTTCTCAGGCGCCTTGAAATAAATCGTGAACTTATCCGAAGGCATGACCACATCGGTATGCACGATCACATCGGCGGTGTCGGGAACATAGTGGCGAACGATCGCCTGGGGATCACCAATCAATTGATTAGCCAGAATCCCCACCGCGGGAAGGGCGCCGGGCTTAATAATGGCCAGATTATGGGGAACCACATCCGGGTTCTGGAAGGTAAGTGCCAGCACCTCGCCAGGCTTGGCTTTAATCTGGTTGGGAACAAAAGATAGATTTGGGCCGGCTTCGATCTTCACAGCACGGTTGTTGCCAATCGGGTATTTCCACCGGTTCGGATTGGTTTTGACCGCCATGGCAAGATCGGCATGGATGGGATGGGGGCGAATGATTTTCTGCCGGGGCTGGAAGCCTTCAAAAGCGGTGAAGTCCTTGTCCAGTTCGTGCACCGTGGCAAACAAATGAACAGGCTGGCCAGGGCCAACCTTCAGGTGAAGCAAAAGCTGGTTCACCGGCTGCAGTTCCGGGATTTCCAAAAAGACGGTTTTACCATCCGCAAGCACATGAGCCGCGGGGGTATCCAGAATATCGTGTCCACGCAAACCAAAGTGGGAAGGTGAATATTCAGCAGATCCATAGGCGGGTGAATAGCGGTAATTCCAAGCCATGGCCAGCCTGCTGGAGGGCTTGGCAAGCAGATCCCTGTCCACGGGCGAGCTAAATTTCAGAAGCACCCCATTTGCATGGGAATGGATGGAAACAGGCAGTTGAACCGGTGCGCCGGTATAGCGAACCCGTTGAATGGAACCCTCGGCCTGGGCATAAGTGCCCCAACCCTGCATACCAGCCACATAAAGCTGGCCATCGGTGGGGTGAAACTTGCCACGGTGCGCCCCGGAAATAAACTCCCCGGGCAGGGGCACCACGGCGCCCTGCGGTTTGCCATTCACCTCGTCGCGAAGAAGCAACATATGCGAGCAGGCACCAAAGGAAAAATGCACCATCAAATCCTTCAACGGGCCCCATTGATCCGAAGATACCGTGATCTGACCACCGGAGGAATTATCAATACCACGGGGAAGATAGACCAAAGGAAGGTCGGGTGGCATGTTGTTGCGCGGTCCACCATAGCCATAGAAACCGCCATTGCGAATCTGGCAGATCATGGAGCTTGGGGTCCAATCACCCTCGGAGCAGGGCACGGTAAGTTTTTCATCTACACTAAGGCCAATACCATCGGGGTTGCGGAAACCGGTGGCAAGCACCTCGGCTTTTTTGCCATCCGCGGAGACTTGCACCACTCCCTGATTGCTCGAGGCAAAACAGAAACTGCCATCCTTTTTGCGAACCAGACCACAGATAAAATCATGACCACCGGGCGAAGTCTTGAAGGCGTTCGAAAAACATTCATGAAAATCATATTCGCCATCGTTGTTCAGATCGTGCAAACGGGTGATCTGGTCACGGCCAAGAACATAGGGCACATCCTCATGCACAATCATCCCCAGCGCCTGATGCAAGCCGGAAGCTACCCTGCGCCAGGTAACCGGACTGCCCGCCTTGTTCATGCCATCAAAGCGCCACACTTCGCCCTGCATGGTGCAAACCAGACCGGTGCCATCAGAAAGAAAGGCGATATCACCGGGGAAGAAAGGCATTTTCCAGGGGTTTTCAAAGGGCACCTCGATAGTGTCAACCGCATAAGGTGAGCCCTTCCCCAGGGAAACTTTGCCGGCAATTTTCTGGGGGAAGCGGGTGGGACCACCTTTCACAAGCCCTTCCAGCGGATGACCCTTGCGAGGGCCGGCATCACGGTAAAATTTTCCATCCCGAACCGAGGGGGAATCGAGATGCTCCACCCCATCCAGGCTGTAGGAAAAAATCACCCGGTTACCATGAAGGTAAAACCCATGATAAACAAAAGGTTTGTCCAGCTTGCGGGAAGGGGGAGGCGGAAGGATGGTACCCACCGGTTTCAGGCCATCCATGAAACCATGTCGAATATTGGAGAAAGTGAGAAATCCACCCTGCCAGATGGATTCATAGTTCAGGGTTTCCGGGTTGAAGCAAGTGGCCAGTTCGCCCTGTTCGCCCAATAGAACGCAAACACCGCGAGGCACCATCACGCCGGGTGCGCGAAAGATGCCGCTTAAAACTCTTCCAAGATCCGCTTTGTTCCAATTGCTGCTTTTCCAGGTATCCTCGTTCTGGTTTCCCCAATGGCCATGCTTGCCACTATCCAGCCCCGGAAAAGCTTCCACCAGCATGGGGCGTTCGGCCTTGCCGGCAAAGTAAGTGGCTTGCTTGGCGTAAAAATCGTATAGCCTTTCGCGGTTCACAAACGATTCCCAGCCCGGCCAGGCATTCTTGTCGATGGGTTCACGCAGATATTCAAAAGCCACAGGTTTCATATTGGTCATCGGCATGGCTGGCATAAAACCAACTGCCTTGGGGTCTTTGCCTAGATCCAGAAGAAATCGAACCAGATCGCGCCTTTCCTCGGGGCTCATCGCCTCGGCTATGCCCGATGGCATAAGGCTGCCCACAGCGCGGATTTCCTCGATGTCGTCCCTTTTTACAACCAGCTCCTTACTTGTGGAGGCTTCGCGTATAACGACTTCCTTTTCGGTTTCCTTCACCTTGTAACCTTGAATAACCTTACCCGCGGATGTAACCACGCTAAAGGCGCGGTATTCATCCTTGATCTGACGGGATGGCCAAAGCACCCCCTCCACAATTTCATGCGGCTTGATGCAATTGGCGACGGCGGTTAACTCGGGGCCAACCTGACCCCCTTGCTGCCCAACCTTGTGGCAGGAAAGGCAGGCGTATTTTGCCGAGCTGAAGACGCGGGCACCCGCGGCACTGTCACCCTTGGTTTGGGCTTCCGCAAGCAGTTGCTCCACCATCTTGGGGTTGTACGGGATTTCTTTGGAAGCAACCGGCTTCGCTGGAACGGCCTGATTGGATACCGCTGGAGCAACCGCCACCTTCCTTGCAGGCACTGGTGTGCGAGGTGTTGGCTTGGCCACGCCTTTTTCCTTCTTCATCTGTTTGATCAGCCAATCCAAACCATCCAGATTATCTCGCAGGGTAAGCTCGGCATCGTGCTGGGTGTGGCCAAGAATTCCTATCGGGCCCTTGTAACCACTTTTCAAGATGGCATTCAGCAAATCGAGATCTTTTTCCCCCTGCCCCAGTTGTAGAATCTTGCGACCCAGCTTGTCACCCTCTCGATCCATGCCGTTGATGTTCACGCAAAAAAGCCAGGGCTGTATACGCTTGAACAAGGGCAGAAAATTCTCGAGGTGATCGTGGCCATGGTGCAGGTTGTAGACGATGCCGACATTGGTTTCTTGGAGCTGTTCGCAGATTTGGGCCTGGTTTTCGGGTTCACCAAACCAGCCACCATGGTTGTAAAGAGCCACGCTACAGCCGATCTTTCGCGCCGCCGCGGAGATGGGACGAATCTGGTCGCAGGCTGTCTTCACTTTGGTTGCCTGATCTTTGCCGGGTGCCGGGTCACCCATGGAAACCCAAAGTTGGGTTCTCACCTGGTTGCGTTCCAATGCTTCGAGGATTTTTTTTGCCTGTGCATTAAGCCCGCCAGGGAACCAGAATGCTGTCAGTTCAATATTGTTCTTTTTTAGCTGGGCTATTTCCTCATCAAAGGTGGGAATATGTTCATCCCGCCAGTCGTAGGCAAACTTGCTGAAACCCAAATCCTTCAGCATTCTGGCACGGTCGGCACTGTTGCGCTTTTTGGAATCAAATGGCACGATGCACCAAGCCACGAGATTTTCCCTTCGGTACAACACATCCGGTGATGGAGGTTCCGATGGGCGCCCCTGGCCACAAAGCGACAGTCCAAGCATCATCACAATTGAAGAAACCATGTTCATGCATCCAATGAAAAAAGTAATCCGGGTTGGAAACACCATCTTACTCCGCCGGTTTGCCGGCAGCAACCAAAGCCGCCCTGATTACTTTTGATTCACCCATCCATCAGTGCTAGGGTTACGATGTCTCTATGATCCCTTCTTCGTGGAAATGAGGCTGCCCATGCGTATGTGTTGGTTTATGGTGCTACTATTTGGCGCCAGTTGCCTGGCTCAGGAGCCAAAATCGATTCCCGCGTTGAAATTAAAGGTTCAACCGGGAACAACCATCATGGCCCAGCCCATAGTTCCCGCGGGCCTGAAATCGATGGATCGCATGACCCAGGTGAAAACTCACTTGGATAACTACCATGCAGCCTGCGCCAGTTTTGTGGAACGCATTGCAAGAACCTCGGAGGATGAAAAAACAGCCCTTTTGGCTAAAACACCCCCGGTTTTAACCACCGTGTATTTGTTGTGCCAGTTGGTGCTGGCAAACCCCGGCGATGATGCATCCATGGAAGCACTGGTTTTTCTTGCCAGAGTGGCGGACATTCCAAAAGTCGCAAAAATGCTGGGAAGCTTTCCCGGGCCAAAACCTGAAGAGACTGCCACCAGCATCAAGCCGCTGGAACTGATTTTGAAACACCATGCCAACCACGCCAAGACCGCCGAATTAATTCTGAAAACAAACTGGACTCCGGAACTTGCCGACTTCACCCGGGCCGTGTTTGCCAAGAGCACCAACCCAGAAGTGCGGGGTAAGGCGGGCTACCGAATGGCCTCGGAAATACTTCGCGAGGGCGATGAGAAAGCCGCCGAGCCTTTGCTGGAAAGCCTGGCCAGGGACAGATATTTGGAGGGAGTGTACGCCAGCGGAAAGACTCTTTCCATTTCAGCATGGGCGGATGGAAAACTACGCGAAATTCGCATGTTGAAAGTGGGAAAAATTATTCCAGAGGTTTCTGCCGAGACTTTAGAGGGGAAAAAACAAACCATCTCGGACTTTCGGGGCAGGGTGGTGGTGCTGGATGTTTGGACCACTTGGTGCGGGCCCTGCAGGGCAATGATTCCCCACCAGCGCGAGATGGTGAAAAAGCTGCAAGGCAGGCCGTTTGAACTTTTAAGCGTAAGCTGTGATGAGGAAAAAAACACGCTTACCGAATTTCTTCAAAAGAATGAGATGGGTTGGAAGCATTGGTGGGCGGGCAAAGGTGGCGAGTTTTCCAAGACACTTAATATCAGCTTTTATCCGACCATTTATGTGATCGATGCCAGAGGAACCATCCGCTACAAAAACATACGTGGGGAAGAATTAGAAAAAGCCATCGAAACCCTGCTGAAAGAAGTGAAATAAGGAATAAAGTGATTTCCATGAGGAGGGGGTGAGAACCCCCCCCCGGTGGGTCTTGTAACCAGTTTACCGGGGGGTTCACACCCCCCGCTCTTTAGCAAAAACTATTTTCCAGGGTTGAGGACATCCTCGAGGGTTTTCTTGACGAGTTCTTCGTGAATTTTCTGGATGAGATCGTACTGCTTGCGTTCCTCTTCCTCGATGGCGCGGAGGGTGGCCACCAGTTTGTTGATGTCTGTCAGAGTTCCCATGGCGGCCAGCACCTCATCAATCGCTGTCAGCAATCTCTTGAACTGGGTTCTGGCTGCCTGCAAAGATTCCCTGCCCGCCATCAGTTTTTGGGGCAATGGCTTGCCGGCATCATCCAGATTGGAACGGAAATCCACCATGGCCCGGGTAGTTGCTGGGAACTCCACCCCCATGATCTTTCGCAGTGGTTCATGGATGGTTTCAAAAACCCTCTTTTGCCTGTCGGCTTCCACACGGTTCAGCTTCATCTCGCGAAGAATGCGACCATAGGCATCCAGCACCTCTGCCACCGCGGCCTGGCGGGTTTCAAGGGATCGTTCAATTTCCTCGCTGCGGGCGACCATGGGGCCCAACTGAGCCGCTGTCACGCCCGGGGAGGAAAGATCCAGGCCCGTCAGACCCAGTCTGGCCTCGGCCTCCAATAACTGACCTTTTACGGTTTCCAAGGCGACCTTGTGTTTTTCTTCCTCGCGACCGATCTCCGCCAAAAGATCCGCCTCAGGCACCACCAGGAATAAATAGCGATCCTTGCTTGCCACCAGGTGCGGGCCGGTTTCCACATCGTGATCCAAAGCCTCGAGCCAGACTTCCATACGGAACCTTGGCTGATAACTGCCGGAACCACCCGGCTGCGCCAGTCCCTGCTTCCACAACGGGAAGTCGGATTTGGGTTCTTCCTCGATATTCTCGAAGTTGTCTGGCTGAATCAGGAATGACCGGGTGATGGCTGGCTTTTGCGAAAGTTTGATCGGGCTGGCCAACTGCTTTTGGATTTCGGCCAGGGGTTTCAACTCACCCGGGTTTGCAGCTAACAAAGCCCTGAAAGAAGGTAGATTGAAATAGCGCTGATCTTTGGCTGGCTCGGTTTCTTTTGGCTTTCCAGCAGGCAGTACCGCACCCAGAAATGCCAGCGACCTTACCCCAGACCCCTCGGTGGGAATGAACTGGGTGATGGAGGAAAGCAAGAACAGGGATTTGACATCCAGCGCCTCGGTCTCGATCTTGCGGGAATTGTACGCGTAGCGCACCTGCCCAAGCCCATGGGCATCAGATGCATTTCCCTTGATGGGAATTCGCGCCAGGGGAGTCACCAAAAAACCATCCTTGGTTCGGCGGAGTGAATCCACCTCGAAGTCCACCACGGGGGGCTCATCCGCCTTTGGCTTGATCACCACGCCCCTGCGGCCAAGAACGCCCTCGGCATCCTCATATTCAAGGTAAAAGGTTCTCTCCTCGCGCACATTGGTCACCTCAAAACCAAAAGTTTTGGGGTCCGTTAAAACCGGGCTCAAGCCCGAAGCCTTGCTGCCATCCTTCAACACAGCACGAATTTGTTTGATATCGGTATCACAAGAGGCTGTTACCTTCACATCGCTACCTTCGGGCACCGAAATACGACTCATATCGGAACCCGGTTGCAGCATATCCTGCGCCTCAAACACCTGCTTGAGTCCCTTCAGGGCCGTGCCATCGGCCTCCACATCGGTGCGGTGGTAAAGGTAAGCCGGGTGGCTTTCCTGCACCATCAGTTTCAAAAGCATGGGGGGAGGCACAAGCTGCAATCTTCTGGCAGAGGTGCGGTAGTCCACTGCCTCCAGCGTGAAATCCACCGTTTCGCGCAGGTCGGCCATCAGGCCCGTAAACTCATTACCCGCGCCACGCTGCAATGTCATGTTGTTGCTTGTGGAAGCACCCCAAGACCTTACCAGCACTTGCTCCGGCACCTTCAAAAACCTTAGTTTTCGGCGGTAAAGACTGCTCTTTTCCCGGGTTCGAATTTCCTCCAACACCTTGCGTAACTGTGCCAGCGACTCTGAATCTGCCTGGGTTTTTTCCAGATAGACTTCGATCTCATCCAAAGTAATGGCCTCGGCTGCCCGGGCGGGTTTCAGGTCGGCTGGCAAACTTCCCCATTCTGGCAACGGGGCAGATACCCAATCCGGAAGATCAAAAAAAGTAATGGCTCGCCAACCCTCAGGGGGCCTGCGACCAAACAGGTTTACCGCACTTTCGGATTCCAGATTGTGCTTTTGCAGATATGCCCGAAATCGTTCCACAGCACGGCCGGAAGCTCTGCCTGCCACGGCGTGACGCACCGCTCGGGCCTGAAGCGCATAGGGTGGCGCATCCCTGCCGACACGAACGGTCCCGCTATCTGGGAAACCAATCACTTCCACAAATGCATGGCGGGGCCAGATGATATTACGAACCAGAAGATCTCGTTCGGCCCAGGTAATCAGCGTATCGTGATACAGGGTGACAGCCCCCGGGGATGTTTCCCCTTCGGGTACCGCGGGCGCGGCGCCAGCCACAAAAAGTAACAGCCCCAGCAGATAGCCACCAAAGGTGAAATGAAGACATCGACGGGCCAAAACTTTCAGCCTTTGCCAGTCCAGCGTCTGGTCGAGGTTCAGGGAACCTACGATCTGCGCTGCCTCATTTACAGTTTGTTGAACCATTTCGGCAGAGGCACCTCGTTCGCGGGCACGAACCGGGTCTGCCAATTGAATGGCGGTAATCAGCCGATCGCCAAGGATTGCGGGAAATTGTCTTTCCAACGACAAGGCCAGGGCTTCATCCCTAAGCTCGGTTCGAAGCCTGAGAAGTAAATTGCGCAGCAGCAGCCAGCAAAAACCACCCACCAAAAACAGGAGCGCTGCTATGCGAAAATAGCGGGGCAACACCTGCACCAGATCGGCGCCAAAGATGCGAAAAGATCCGTAATCCACAGCCAGATCAACCCAAAGCCAAACCGCCATGAAACAGATGACGCCAAACAACGCATCCAGCAGAATGTATTTGCGAATGCGCTGGCGCAATACATCCAATGGTCCCCGCAGGGTTCTCAGGTTGTCAGTGCTTGGAAGGTCGTTCGCCATGAGTTTTCCGCAAGTATCTTCCGTCAGGCAATGCGCAACAGTTTGCGTGTCAGCCATTCAAAGGAAAGCAAGCCCACCACCACCAAAAGCAGCCAGGATATCTTCACCGGTTTGCCCTGCGAAGATGTCCAAAGGGTGAAACCATCATCCCACAAGTCGCGTACCGGACCGCGGTTGCGCATCTCCTTGATATCCGTCTTCATGCACAAGGGAATAAGCGAAGCGCTGCGAAGGTCGAAGAACAACTTCATGGGTTGTTCACCCTGTTTTTCCTGGGTATTAAGGCCTGCGGGTGGTTGCAACCTTTGTTTCAGGGTTTCGCGATCCGCATCTGAAAGTCTGGGCAGCACCATTTGAGCGGGGCTGGCCAACTGGTAAAGCAGCGAGAAATCTGGACGAACATTTTCCTTCTCGGGATCGGGTTGCTCAACGACGATGTAATTGCCCGGCAGTTTGTCACCGGTTTCCGGCACATCGAAAATCACCTCGTACCTTCCGGGGGATTTCACCAGGAATCTTGCGCGGAAGACCCCATCCGAACCCGCTCGCGGGGTCATCACCACCTCGCGGGGAATCTCAGAAGCGGGAACCCCTGCCGGCGGATTGATCAAAACCCTTGGCGGTTTCGCGTTAACACCCAGCGGCCTGCCGCCACGATCATCAATGCGAGCCTCAAACTCGATGAAGCGATTGGCCAGATAAGGACCACCAAGGTAGGGGGAAATTCGCCTGCTATCTTTGCCGGTCGCGCCGGCGGCCGCGTAGCGCGCCAGCTTCAACCAGAATCTTTCGAAGTATTGCTCGCGATACTGCCGCAATCGCCAAACCTCGCCAGAGCCAACCCACACCACCCTTTTGCCACTGGATGGATCGCTGATCACCACAAACGGTTGCTCCTTGCCATCCTTCAACTTCACCTGCGGGTCGGCAAACCTGGCCACTACCAGCGAACCGGTCTTGGCCTGTTCCACGGGATAGAAACTATAGAACCCGCGCTTGGGCTGGCCTTCCTTGCCCTCCACATTGAAATACTTTTCCCAATCCTTCAGGAACTGGGCATTCTCGCCCTCATCCAGTTTCAGAAATTCCATGTCGGGCGTGGCGCCATCAAATCGAAGCGGCCAGGGAGAATCCGCCTTTCTGTCCATTTCCTCTATGCGGATATCCTTCAGTACCACGGGGTAAAGATCCAGAACAGGCTTCAGTCTCTCCCGTTCCTGACCCGGGCGTGCAAGCTCCAAGGTGTGCAGGGGGCCCGCAACCACAATAAGACCACCACCTTTTTCCACCCACGTTCGAAGCAGCTTCATCGAGGCGTCGTTTACCTGTTTCCAATCCGGATCAAAGGCGATGATCGCATCGTACGAAGCAAGGTCGTAAATTTTCTCGGCAGGGTCGGGATTGTTGGAATCGTACTGGTCTGGGAAACGGCTCAACAACCTTTCGGGTGGTATATCCTGCACCACACCCAGCCTTCGGTCCGTTCTGCCTGGTGGGTTCTGCAACAGGATGGAGAGCTCGGCCCGCTTCTTTTCCGTTTCGCGCACAAGCAAAGTACGCACAAACTGGTAATCTCTCATCGGGCCGCTGGCCACCAGCAGCACCCTTAGCGGCTTGTCAATAATGCGAAGCTCCACCGGGCCTTTGCGGGATTCCCTGTCGGCGCTGATCTCGGCCTTGTCTCTTGGCACCCGGGCGGAAAGGCGAATTTCGCTGTCGGGGGTCTGGGCAATAACCCATTTTTTGCCCATGAGATCGCCTTCACGAAGCGCGGCTTTTGCCAGCGTGGGGGCATCCAGGGTAAATTCCACTTCAGCGCGGGGCGGGGTGCCACGATCGAACCGGGTTGTCGGCCCTGTAAGGGTGACTTTGTTACCCAGAAGGATGCGAGATTTTTCCGCGGTACCCGCCACAGCTTCCTCAAGCACTATGTCCAGCGCTTCCTCTTTGCCAGACTGATTGCGCCTTGCATGGGTGATGTCCAGATAGGGTGTGAATTCCTTTTCAGGAAGACCCTCCCCAACAACCTCCACCACCACGCGGAAACGATCTTCCGGTTGAACACGGGATGGGGCGCGAATGTCCGCAATCTCGGTGCGAATTCTGGGTCGGTCGTCTCCCACCGCCACCACGAAGATGGGTATTCGGGCCGCCTGGCATCTTTCCTCGAGATCCCTCAGGGCCTGAACCGATCCTTCCGAGCCACGGCCATCCGAAAACACGATGACACCTTGCACCATGTGGTTCATCTCTCGCTGGACAATGCCCGAAAGACTATCCACCAAGTTCGTGCCCTGAAAATCACCATTGGCAGCACGCACCCGGCCAGCCTCGATCAGGCGCTTCAAACGCTCGGCATCCGCTTCCTTGGTATCCTCGGCAGGTTTGACCTCCTTGGTGGGAAACAACCACGCCAACCATTGGTCCGGCGAAAACCTGGAGGGCAAAGCAGCGGGAGTATTTTCCTGTTTTTGTTTCTCACGGTCTTCCTTCAGCAGAGTGGCACCGTCTAGAAACTCGAGATAGTCATCATCCAGCGATTTGCCAAACCTGTAGGCAAACACAGGGTTCGACTTCTCCAGCATGGCCAGGAAGTCGGGGGTTCCCTCCAGCAGGAATCGGCGCACCTTTTCCTGACGGGTTGGCAGTTTGTCCAGAGGGGCCGATTCTGATGGAATATCATCCACTGTGTCTGTCATGCTGGCAGAGGCATCAAAGGCGGCTATTACTCGCGAACGCGTGGTCTGCTGTTCCCAGGTCTGCTCCGCGGGAAGCAAAAAGGCGTACGCCAACAGTCCATAGACAATCGATCGTGACAGCCCAAGCAATGAAGCCCACCATACCCCGATGCTTCGGGAATCCCTTAGATACATCCAACCAATGTAAAAGAAGGCCAACACCAGGGCGGCAATCAGCACCACCACCCAGACCGAACCGGGTAGTTCCCTGCCAAAAAATCGAATGGGATCCGACAACCTTCGGAAGACAAACTCGGTCACCTGAAGAGAGGCATTTTCGTTCATGCGCGCACGCCTCCCGTCAGCGGCACTTTCGTGCCTTCATCCCCACGCAGGTGATAGCTTAAGTGCACCGCCAAAGCCTGCTCGGCGACAAGCACCAACAAAAACACCAGGTACAGCCAGGGGGACTCGGAGGCATCCGGCAGGCGGTTTTTCAGCGCATCGTAGGTGTCACCGGGGCTACACAAATGGACTTTGCCGGCACGCGGGTCGGATGCAAAGCGGTTTGACTCCAGCTTTTCCCGTTGAGCCCTACGCAGGTCGCCCTCGGCCTGGGCATCCACATTGAATGCATACGCCTGCAATTCTGCGGGGGGGGCGCTGGCGCCTTCCGTTGGCGCGATAGGGAAGAATTCAAACAGCCAGCTACCGGGTTTCTCCGTCTGGTTGAAAGTGAATTCCAGGATGTTTTCTTTTTGTGACAGTACTTGCTCAGCCAGGCGGATGGGTGGTTGAGCAGGTTGATTTTGAGGAACCGACGAAACCTCAAGCAAAGAGTAAGAGCCCGTCACCCGGGGCTGATAGCGGGAAGCATCAAGTGCCATCTTAATTTCATCACCCACCAGGCGGTTGCGATCGCTGCCTTCGCCGGAGAGGTGCCTTTGCAAATCCATCAGGAACACAGGGTAGCTCCATGAAACAGGGTTCCCCGCGCCCCATTCATTCCATCCATCGGTAGCGCCAGGCACTGTTGGGCGTGTTCCCGCCGAGGTTAGCACCGCCGCCACGCGGCCTCGGCCAATCTTCCTGCCCACCACAAGCGGATCCCCATAGAGGATGCTCCTGCGGAACTCCTCGATCTCGCGGGCCAGCGGACGCAGAGATGCCTGGGACCAGAATTCCTTCATGGAGCCAAGGCCCTGAGCGGCATCACCCGGATCATTCAGAAGGGTCTCCAACGATATGCCAAATCGGTACTGTGAATCGGCAGCCAGGCTTTCCTTGATGGTCCTCTCGTGCTTGCGAAGGGCCTTCTGGAATTTTTCCTGCGCGGGTTCGTCGTAAGGTATGCGGCCTAGCAACTCGCGGGCACGGTCCTTGTAGGCATCACGCTGGCGGTCATCATTCCACCTGCGGTTGGAAAGGAGAATCATTTCCTCGGTATCATTGCCCGATGCATCCCATTGGAAGCGCGGCCTGGCCTGAAAATAACGGTCGATCAGAAGGAATCGCATCGCACCCAGGTTGCCTGCCAGCCCCCTTACCACCGGGTGTTCCGGGTTTGGAAATAGAATTTTGGGTTGTTCATCGCGCTGCTTCATCTCCTGGCGGACATTTTCCGGCAGGCCATCGGTAGCCTTCTCGGAGACAAGAAGCGGGAAAAGCTTCCCTTCTTTTTCATAGATGGAATTAAGCCAGGCGCCCTTGGAACGATCGCCCAGAAACCAGACCAGGCCACCGCCCCGTTCGACAAACTCACGAAGCCTTGCAATCACCTTTTCAGACTTGATCTCGGGAATGTTCGCGAGATAGATGGTGGGATAGATGTCGAGTTCGGCCTTTTCCAAATCATCCAGGGATCGATGTTCCACCTCATAGGCGCGAGCAGCGGCCAGGGCGAATTCGATATGAAAGGAATCTCCACCGGGCAACCTGCCCTCGGGGCCTGCTCCATCCACCACCAGCACAGGAACCCGGGATCGAAGTTCCACAACAATCTCCCGGGCGTTGTCGGAAAGAATCCCGGTCTTTTCATCCTCGGTGATCTCGGCACGAACCCTGACAAACTCGCGGTCGAGCTTCAGCTTGCGGTCGCGATCCCCCGCCTTGTCCGAAGTCTTGAGCGCGGCCTGCGGGTTGCGGTTCTTGCGTTGCAATACCAGGGAAAACTTTTTCTCGGTTCGCTGAAGCGCCGGCAGGCTTTCGATGGGTTGCGAGGCGGCAAAATCCTCCTGACCATCCACCTTCACATGCAGGAAGCTTCTCTTGTCAGCAGAGCCAAAATTCTGAATGGTCATGCTGAATTCCATCGGAACACCCTCGGCGGCAAGCTTGGATTCCGGCTTCAGGTCCACCAGCGCCAGATTGTCATGGTGAATCGTCACCTGCCTGTTTTCACCACGAAACGGGTGCGCCACATCCACCAGGCTAAGGTTGATCCCCCCCTCCAGGATGCGATCCAGCACCTGACGGAGGTTTTCCCGTGCCGCGCCCCAGTCGGACTCGCGAAGGTCGCTTACGATGTGCAGCGTGCGTGTGCCTATCTGCACCTGAGAAAGATAAGCCGATGCATTGTCCAGACCCTTGGAAAAATCGGCGTGCAGGAAACCACCCTTCAGCAGTTCCAGCCGACGGGATATCTCCTCGATTGATTGCTCGTTAACCCTGCCTTCAAAGATATTGCCCTCGGGTTCCGAGGTCAGCGCGATGCGCACCTGCTGCGCGCCATTCGCCTGGGCCAGCTTGCGAAGAATGCGGTTGATCTCGGCAATCGCCACGCGAAAACTGTTGTTTTCGCCGTTGGAATCCGTCCAGCGATCCGACATGCTCAAGGAATCGTCCAGCAGAATGAAATGACTCGCAGATTGCGAGGCGCCCCTTCCCAGAGTGTCGCCGACAAATCTGGCCACCAAAAACCCGGTCAGCAGCACCAGGAAAATTCTCAACAATAGCAGCAGCAACTGTTCCAAGATACGCCTGCGCCGGTTGCGTTTCATCGCCTCCAGCAGGAACTCCATTGCCGCCCATTCCACGCGCTTGTAACGAATGCGATTGATGAGATGGATCAGGATCGGGGCGCTAATGAGCAGCCCACCTGCAATCATGTACCAGGGGTTGAGAAACATCTCCATCAACAACAATCCGCCAATCGTGGGAAAAGCATTATCATGCGGGGCCTCCCCTGCCACGGGAGTTGCGATCATCCAGCCTTTGGTTCAAGAACTTATTCAGCACCGCATCCAGGTAATCCCCGGTGGTGACCATCTGGTAATCAATGCCCAGGCGGGTGCAGCCACGTCGCACCTCGACGAGATATTTTTCAAGCGCTTCAAGGTAGCCGTCGCGGAGCGACCTTGGGTCACAAAGCAGGTCGGGCATTTCTTCCATGCCTTCAAACCGGGTGCTGCCGGTGAAGTTGAAATTCACCTCGTCGGTGTCCAGCACATGAAATGCCAGGATATCCTGCCTGCGGTGCCGAAGCATTTCCAAACCTTTGAACAGTTCAGCCCTGTCGACAAGAAAATCGGAAAAGAGAATGATCATTCCGCGCTGGCCGACAGACTCGGCAACGCGTTTCAAGGTGCTGACAAAGTCGGTCTTTTTCGCGGGCTTTGCCTGATGTAGACCAGTGGTGATGGCATCAAGGTGCGACATCTGGGAGCGGGGGGCAATGTTCGAACGCACCTGCGAATCAAACGTTGTCAGGCCCACGGCATCGTGCTGCCTTAAAAGCAGGTAGGCCAGGCAGGCCGCGCCTGTGCATGCGTAATCATACTTGGTCATCGGGCCTTGGCCGTAGCGCATCGATTCACTGACATCCACCACCAGGTTCGCCCGAAGGTTGGTTTCCTCTTCGTACTGCTTGATGTGAAAGCGATCCGTGCGGGACCAGACTTTCCAGTCCAAATGGCGAATATCATCGCCCATGGTGTATTCGCGATGCTGGAGAAACTCAATGGAGTGGCCAAAGACAGGGCTCTTGTGCAGCCCGGAGATAAAACCCTCCACCACCTGTCGGGCGCGTAACTCCAGCCTTCCCACCTTGGCAATGGTGGCAGGATGCAGAAATCTTCGCGGGTCTTCACTGGTTGGCGTGGCCACTGGTTGGATCCTCTCCCCTTAATGCCTTAAGAGGCGAAGATCTTCTGGAAGCGCTCATCCCGATTGAGTTCGCTCTCGTGAGCGGGTGTCTCCTCCACCAGTCTCTGGATCACCTTGTCCGGGGTGATTCCCTCGCTGGCCGCGGTAAAGTTGGTGAGTATGCGATGTCGCAACACGGGCAGTGCCAGCTTCTGGATATCCTCGATGGCAACATGAACCCTTCCATGCAACAGCGCGCGGGCCTTCGCCCCAAGGATAAGATTCTGCACCGCGCGGGGACCGGCACCCCACGACAGCCATTCATTCACAAACTTCGGGGTCCCCACCTCTCCCAGGCGGGTCTGCCTTACCAGTGCCAAGGTATATTTTATGGCATGATCGCTGACCGGAACCCTTCGCACAAGGTTCTGCAATTCCAGAATCTGTGCTCCGGAAAGCACATTCCGCACTTCCTCGCCACCCAGCGTGGTGGTACGCGCCGCAATCTCGAATTCTTCCTGGAAGCTTGGGTAGTCCACAAACACCTTGAACATGAAGCGATCCTGCTGCGCTTCAGGCAGTGGATAGGTACCTTCCTGTTCAATGGGGTTCTGGGTCGCTAGCACGAAGAAGGGGCTTTCCAGCTTGTGGCGGGTTCTTCCCACGGTGACCTGTCGTTCCTGCATGGCCTCGAGCAGTGCGGCCTGTGTCTTGGGGGGCGTTCTGTTGATTTCATCCGCAAGAATGACATTCGAGAACAGCGGTCCCTGAAGAAACTTGAACTCGCGGCCGCCGGTGTCGCGGTTTTCCTGAATCACCTCGGTCCCGGTGATGTCGGATGGCATCAAGTCGGGAGTGAACTGGATTCTGCTGAAGGAAAGCGACAGCGTTCTGGCAAGCGTGCTGATCATCAGGGTCTTGGCAAGGCCGGGCACACCTTCCAGCATGCAATGGCCCTTGCTGAAAAGGGCGATCAGAAGTTCCTCGATGACCTCGTTCTGGCCGACGATCACCTTGGCAAGTTCCTTGCGGATGTTATCAAACGCACCACGAAGCTTTTTTGCCTCTTCGATGTCTCCGGGCCCAAGGTTCTGGGTGTTTGCGGCGTGGTGGTCTTGGTTCTGGTGAGAATTACTCATGCTGAAAAATCCTGCCTCGGGATTGGAATGAAAACAAGAGGATATCCTAGCGCTGGTAGATGGGCAACACTGCGCCATCCAATTGCAATATGGTCAGGTGCACGGCGGTGATAAAGACGGGGCCCACATGGCCACCTGTCCACGAACCATCCGCACCCTGGGTTCGCACAAGATAATCAAAGGTGCTTTTGCGGTATTTGCTCCAGGCAAGCTTGTCCATTTCCTTGGTTTCGGGGAAAAGCTTGTTGTAGCCTTCATCGCCAAGCGCGTACATGGCCTGTGCGTAATAATAATGCATGTATTCATCGTGTCCCTGCCTCTGGTTGCCAAGGGAACCGATGTTGTTCTGGCAGAACTTGAACCACTTGCGAATCAGGGGAGAATTGTAATCACCGGAACTGAAGCCGCATGAGATTGCAGCGGCCGTAAGAGCGGGCCTGCCTTCCGTGCCACCGCCGCCTCCAAGGCTGTAGATCACGCCACCCTGCTGGTTGGTGGATTCCTCGAGGTAGGCAATCGCCTCTTTAATGGCCTCTTGTGGCACCGCAATACCCGCGTTGCGGGCTGCGCGAAGCGCCTGCACCTGGGTGATGGTCACCGAACCTTCGTCAAAATTATTTCCTTCCTTGGCGCTTACATAACCCCAGCCACCAAGGGGCGTCTTGCCATCCTTCTGCGAGGTGCGCCGGGTTTGGGCATCGCGGGAGAACTTACCCGCGCGAACGAGAATCTCCTCGAGTTTCTTGCGCCGGTCGGCATCTTCCTCGTCACCATACACACTTGCCAGGAATAACATTCCAAAGCCATGACCGTACATATAACGGCCTGCCTCGCCGGGAATGTTGGGGTTGCCAATCATGCCGTTCTGCTGGCATCGCGACATGAGGAAATCAACTGCCCTGCGGATATTGTCGCGATACTGGCCCTCACGGATCGTGGAACCTTCCATCAACAAAACCATGCCACCCAAGGCAGTCATGGTGATGGGGTACTGGCCGCCCACGGCTTCCCAATGGCCATCCTTGCTTTGGTTACGGGCCATCCACTGCAGGCCCTTTTTGATGGCATCCTGGTATTCCTTGGGAATCTCATCCGCAGGCGCGGGGGTAACCACCGTGCCCAAAAGCAACAACAATGCGGGAAAACACTTCTTCATAGGGAACACCTCCGGGAGGATATTCGCAGGCCAACAAGTGACGACGATAAAGGTTAACCTATCTAACCGGGAATCAGGAATCTTTTTTTGCGTTCCCGGGTTCCGAGGCCGGAGGAGAGTCATTCTCGGTCTGGAAGGTGATCCTTAACTGGTAGTTGGTGAACTCAAAACGTCCTTTTTTGGCATCCTTCTGCAAACTATGAAACTGGATGCCATTGGGAATGTTCTCATTATCGTAAATGAGCTTGCCGGTGCGCTTGTCAATGGCCTTGGCAGCCACTACCTGGACAACATTGCGAACCTGACCATTCGCAATCATTTTGTGAAAGCGCGAGGTAAAAAGAACCATGGGCAGGTCATTGAAGGAATCCAGCACCACCATCTGATGGGGGACAGGGTTGTGCCAGCGCATTTTGCCCGTGGAGCGCTCAAAGGCATAAAACTCGCCATTGACCGGTACCGCCCGCATGCCATTACCCGGCATCAGGTTCGACTGGATATCTCCCCAGGGCATGATGTTGGCATTCACCGAACCCTTGAAAGCCAGATAGTAGAAATTGGCATCCGAAAGCAGGGTGGCGATGGCACCCTTGGTGATGAACTTCGGATCCACCTTGGTGTTCAACACCATCTTTCCTTCCGGGAACTTCCAGGCGCGAAGTGTGCCATCGGGTTCCAGCGCGCTGGCTAGCTTTGGATCCTCATCAGTGCGAACAACCAGAGAGCCGGCGGGAAGCGACTGTTTCCAGGTATCCTTGCCGGTTTGCACATCGTGCATGCGAAGGGTGATGCCACCATTGTTCTCGGTATCCGCCGCGAGAATCTGCCCACCCATGATGCGAATGCGCTTGTTGTAATCGGCGGTGAAGTCTGGCACCTTCACGGTCACACCGTCGTAGGCCCGCAGGGCACGAGTCGCCGTGGGATTATTTTCCGGAGACATATCCACCACATAAAGCAGATCCCCATCGGTGAACAAAACGGCGCGGGAGTTCACATCCGACCTGGTCCAGAGGGTTCGGCCTGTGACTGGGTCGCAGGCAATCAACCCCTCACGGGTTTGAAGGGTGGCAACACCAGAGGCAAGCGGGTTGGAATTGCCAATGCGCTGGCCCCAGCCATCCGGGTAAAGCACACGAAGGGTGCCGTCAGGGTCGATGTTCAATTGGTTATATCCGGGAGGGGAACTGCTGTTGGCCTGGCCGGGGGTATTTCCGGCGGGATTAAACAGGTTCTTTTCCCAGAGCACTCTTTTGCCAACAGGATCAATCGCGAAGATGATATGACCCAGTGGTAATATCACCAGATGGCCCTGGGTCTGCAACTGGAAGCGCACCAGATGTGGCTGGCCGTTTCCGTACAACAGGTTCTGGAAAAGGGTGCGGGTGATGTTTTTAGACCATGCCTCCTCGTTGGTGTTTCCATCCATGAGTTTCAAGGCATGGAAGTCAAACCGCAGGGCGAAACGATGGCGCTGGAAATATGGCAGGTCTGTCTCCGGCTTTTCGAAACGGTAGACCTGAGTCTGCTGATGAAAGTTTCCACGCTCCTCGGATACCTTGATGCGCTTGGGAAGCGCCTGAGCGGTCGTGCCGGAAAGCAAAGCTTCGAATCGCTTGTCCGAGGCGATGGCATTCAAAAGATCTGAACCCTTTTTGCCATTATCAACGGTCACATTGGCGTAGTCCGATCCGAGCTTGCGGTAATAATAAAGGGCATCCTCAAGCAAACCATTTGATGCATAGGTTTTTGCCAGGATCTCGGCAGAGCGTGCTCCAAGACCACCATTATCCCTTAACAGCGACTGAAGGTTCTGCTCCACAAGCAGCATCGAATCCGCATCTTTGGACCCTGAAAGCTTGATCGCAAGTTGCAATCGGGCTTCCTTGCCAACCGTGAACAACGAGCCACATACAGCCACGAATTTCTTCAGATCCTCGAGAGGCAGGTTCTTTTTCTTGAGCTCTTCCCACTGGGCCTGGATTTTCTCCTCGAGCGGCTTGCGTTGCTCCGGTGATGCGGAAGCCACCATGGCTGCGATTCGCCCCTGTGACCATACATCCGCGGCCGACCTTACCGAAGGTTCATCAATCACCGAGATAAGTTCATCTGGAAGGGCTATCGAGGCAAATTCCAGGTACTTTTCAAAAGCCTCGACCAGTCTGCCCTGGGATTCCCTACCCTTGGCCACCAGGCAAAGGAAGTTTGCCTTGCGTCGGCGCTGCTCAGCTTCCTTTTCCTTGCGTTCGGTATCAGATGCCTTTTCGGGGATCTCCACCTTGCACAATTGCTGGTATTCATCAAGGAACTTTTCGGCCTTGTTGAAATCTCGTTGGAAATAATCTGTGAATGATTCGTAAAGTTTCAGCCTGGCCCGCTCGGTGACGGTGGCATTGGGTTTCTGCTCCAGCGCCATTTGAAGGTCTTCGATGGCACCCGCAAGGTCGCCCTTGTCGAGCCTGAGTTCGCCCCGCTCGGTCAGGCCGAGAGGATCCTTGGGGTTCGCCTTGATCAATAGATCTATTTGTTCAAGCTTGACCGCAAGCTGTGGATACGCGACCAAATCCGAGGTGCCCTGCGAGATAACCTCTCCCTCGTAGAACAGCAGGTTTCCCGGCACCTCCTTCTTGCGGGAACGGGTGTGGGCACCCACCTGCCCACGGGCCACATCAATCGCAACGATCTCTGGCTCCTTCGAGGTGATGCCTTCCTTAAGGGGAAGATAATAAATGTTCTCGGAGGTAATGCCCATGCCCGAGGGAACCCCGGTTTCAAGGGTCCAAGCGGTCTGCCCTGTGGAAAGATCCAGGCCCCGGCAGCTTTTCCTGCCCACCACCAACACTTTGTTTTGCACCACGCCGCCAAGGTAAATATCCTCTTCCTGGCGATTGTGAGACCATATCTTGGTGCCATCCCGCAGGTTCACACAATGCACCGCACGGGCATCGGGCGCGGTAAAGATCACCTTGCCATCCAAAATAATAGGCGCGGTAACCTTCCATTGATTGTTCTGGTTTGGGTTCTGAACACGGTTGATGCCAATGCGAATTCTTCCGGGCAGTGGCTGCGCGCCACCTCCCTGATTCACATCGGTCCCCTCGGCCTTGTCTCGGTACATGTAGGCCCAGACGAGACTGTTCGTTAGAAGGTCCACCCCAAGAAGTGCACCCGCATTGGTGGGGCAAACCAGAATACCTTCACCGAAAGCCAGATGCGCGGCCTGACTGCGCCTGCCGATATCCTGTTCAAGCTTGTCGCGGGTGGTGACCAGGGTTTGCATGGCAAGCAGCTTGCCGGTAGCGGGGTCCAGTGTAGCCAGGCGAAGCTCCTGTTGTTTTTCCGTGAGCGCAAACAGCTTGCCACTGATGGGAAGCGGCGGCCCAAGGAAGTACGTATCCACCAGATCGCCCTTCTCGGCATGGGCACCAATTTCCCAACGAAGCTTGCCGGTGACCAGATCGTAGGCTTGCAACTTCGCATGAAGGATCGAATCGATCACTTCCTTGCTGGTGACACCAAAACGAGCGTTGTTACCGGGTGCATAGGCATTGTTCATGGGTGGAGGGGGCACCGCCAGGTCTTCCACCGCGAACAGGTATTTGCCATCGGAAGAGAATGTACCCATGGAAGAATTCTCAAACACGATTCCGGGGCGGTTGAACTGGTTGTTGACATAGCTGTTGAGCCAGTTGGAAATGGCCTGTTCCTTGCGGTTATCCTTCAGGGCCGTCTCCAAGGCCCAGTCGGAGCGGGCCTCCCATTCCAGCTTGCCTGTTTTCATTTGGACAGCATGAATACCCCAGTAACTTCGATAGACAAGCAGTGGCACCTTTTGGTCATTTTTGGTGACGGTGATGGCAAGTGGCGAAAAAGCGGGGATGGGGGCCTGCTGCCTTTGCTGCTGCAGTTGGTTTTCCGCCATCCGCAACCAGGACTTGGTGGAGTCGAGCTTGGCGGTGGGAAGTTTCCAGCGAGGTTCGAGGAATGCCGTGCCGCCGGGCATTTGCGCGCTGCGCTTTGGGTTTCCCCAGAAAAGCAGCCAATCGAATATTCCAGAATCGCCGGACCTGGACTGGGTGGATGCCAGCTTTTTAAGTTCCTCCAAAGGTTGCGCGGTTGCGCCAATATTCAGTTCTCGAAGCCCGCGGGAAGCCAGCATCTGCCAAACCCTGGCGCCACGGGAAGTATCCCCAGCCTGGTAGAAGGCGTAAGCGGCCTTGAAAAGCGTGCGGGGTGAAAGCTTGTCTGCACCCTCCCGTTCCAGAAGCTTTTCAAACACCAGCGATGCCGCCATGAAGTTGCCACGATCCAGTTGATAAGTTCCCAGCAGAATGGCAGCCTCGGCGCCCGGGTCAGTGTGAAGATACTGCCTGACTATTTGTGCCAGAAGATTGGCATCGCCCTTGGCGCGGGCCTCTTTCAACATTGCCGATGCGGGAGCGTTGAAGGTCAGCTTGTAAAACTCCAAACCCTTGGTCGGAAGCGCTGCCACCATGCGGTTGGCCTCGGTGCGGACACTGACCAGCCAGGTGGAATCTTTTCCATCCGGCCCCTTGCGGCCAAGCTCGGCAAAAACATCCTCGCGAATGTCTATAAGCTTCTGTAACACATTGCAGGCCTCAGCCCAGTCTTCCGATTTGATGTAATCTTGCGCCGCCTCAATGCGGCTTTTCATCTTGTTGTCACGGGGAAGGCTTACCGCAGACTGGTCAATGGAATCATTCAGTTGCGCGGGAGCCGAGTCTTTTTGGGCTTGCTGGGCCTGAGGTTGTGCGATCACCACTGCCGAGACAAGACATATGGCAAAAAGGCAGATTATTCGCATCCAACGCATCCGGGATTCCCCCAACTAGGCGCATTAATTTCATTCATAGGTTATCTTCGCATCACAGGCCCAGAATCTGCAAGAAGAATGCCTGAATCCCCATGATTAACGACGGATGAGAATTGCGGTTTTAACCAATTATTAGGAAAGGATAGCTATGTACCCTTGGAATCTTTCAGCATATCTTAATCATTAAGGTTCTGGGCTGGCCCCAAAGGCAATTCCCAAAATCTGGCAATTCTTTCATGTTTACAGCAAAGGCAAACCAATCATGTCTGATGATTTGCAAAATAATATTGTCACATGCACGGAATGTAATGCGAAGCTCCGGTTAAAAAACTCACCCACACCGGGCAAGAAGATCATCTGTCCCAAGTGTAAATCGTCTTTCACTATTCCTGAACCGGAGGAAGTAGTGGAAGAACTTGAATTGGAAACTGAGGAAGAACAGGAACCTGTAAGAACTAAATCAAAGGGAAAGAAACGATCCAAGTCTGGTGGAAATTTACCCTTCCTGATAGGAGTGGGATTTGGAACCTTTCTGCTGGTAACAGGCTTGGGTTTTGGTGCCTGGAAATTGTGGCCGGTCTTGTTTGGTTCCAAACATGAAACGGCTTTGCAGAATATCATTAAAAGCATGAATGATCTGGGTGCCATTCTTGAATCGGTTCAGGATGAAGCCAGCGCCAAGGATGCCGCACCCAAAATCACCAGCACCGGGGGAAGACTGAAGACCGAATTTGACCAACTAAAGGCCCTCCCAAAGCCTTCAAAGTCTGAAGATGACCGCCTAAAAGCCAAATATGAATCAAAATTGAATGAAGCCAAATCGCGCATGATGAAGGCCAGCATGAACGCAGGTTTTAAGGGCGCAAGGGATCCATCATTCCGGGATGCCATCAACCAGATGCGCTCTATTTCCAGCAGGGGATTTTAAAGGTTGTATCCAAAAGGATTTTTCTTTTCCAGAAGCCCCGAAGAAGGTATGAATAATAAAGAAGTATTCCTGCCTAAGTGACAAGCCATTTTCCATGAGGTCTTTCATCAAGATGAAAAACATTCTTTTTGCTGTAGCGGGTCTTGTACTATTGGGAACTCAAAGCAAAGCGGCGGATCCCTGGGTTGTTTACGAAGGTAAGGAAGGCCCCGGCAAAGGAAGGCATATTGTCCTCATCAGCGGGGACGAGGAATATCGTTCCGAGGAAGCCCTGCCACAATTAGGCAAGATTCTGGCCAAGCATCATGGCTTTACCTGCACGGTGTTATTTGCCATCGATCCAAAAACAGGAATGATCAACCCGAACCAGGGCGACAATATCCCGGGGCTTGAGAAACTCGCCAAGGCAGACCTGGCTATCATGGGTCTGCGTTTCCGAAAGCTTCCCCCGGAACAGATGAAACATATTGACGACTTTCTCAAGGCGGGCAAGCCTGTGATCGGGCTGCGCACTTCCACCCATGCGTTCAACATGCCAAAGGACAGCCCTTATGTCCGCTACAGTTTTAATTTCAAAGGTGCTGAAAAGGAATGGACCGATGGCTTTGGCAAGCTTGTGCTGGGCGAAACCTGGATCAGCCATCATGGCCAGCACGGAAAACAAAGCTGCCGCGGGGTGATTGTTCCCAATGCCGAGAAGGAACCCATTCTGCGCGGTATCAAGACCGGAGATATCTGGGGCCCGACCGATGTTTATGGCGTAAGGCTTCCTTTTGGGGAAAACTACCAACCGCTTGTGCTCGGGCAAGTTCTTACTGGCATGAAACCAACCGATCCCCCTGTTTCTGGCAAGCAGAATGAACCCATGATGCCGATCGCCTGGACCAAAACATACAAGCTACCGGATGGCAAGCTTGGCAGGGCTTTTACCACCACCATGGGTGCTTCGCAGGATTTGGAAAGTGAAGGCCTGCGCCGTCTGCTTGTCAACGCTAGCTTCTGGTGCATGGACATGGAAAGCCAGATTACCGACAAACTCAAGGTGGACATTGTTGGCAAGTATGAACCAACCGGCTTCAAGTTCAACGGCTACAAGAAGGATGTGAAACCTTCTGACCATGTTGAGGCAGAATTGGTACCCTCAAAGTACCCCAGTAACACTGCTAAGAAACCTGAAATAGTTACAGAAGATTCCAAAGGCTATGAATCTAAGGAAAGGTTTTTGAAGAGACTCAAAGACCGATTATTTTCAAAATCAAGACGTTAACAACAGTATTTAATCCATGGGGCAAAGGGTCACTCTCAACCGGGCCATATCCAAGCTTGGTTATGGTTCCCGGGGCCAAGCCATGGCTTGGATTCAGGATGGCAAGGTAAGGGTGGACGGCGCAATAACCCGTAACCCCCTTGCCTGGGTCGATCTATCTCTCCAGAAAATCGTGGTTGATCTGCCGGTTCCATCCAAGTCGCAAAGTATTACCCTGCTTTTGAACAAGCCAAAGGGCGTTGTCTGTACCCATTCCGATGAACTGGGCAGAAAAACCATTTACGACATCATCGGTGCAGAATATGGTCACCTATTCAGTGCGGGCAGGTTGGATGCGGATAGCGAAGGCCTTCTCATCATCAGCAATGATTCCGGTTTGACGGATCACCTCACCAGACCAGACCACGATGTTGCCAAGACTTATGAAGTCACCGTAAAGCCAGCGTTGACCCAATCCTCTCTTGAAAAATTACGCCAGGGCGTGGAGGTGGATGGCAGGCCAACCAGAAAATGCGAGGTGGAGGTACTGTGCTCCGAGGGCGAGGAGATGATTTTGAAAATCGTTCTCAGAGAGGGAAGAAACCGCCAGATTCGCAAGATGTTGCGCACTCAGGGGTCCAAAGTAAAAAGGTTGGTGAGAACAGCCATCGGATTGGTAAAGCTGGAAGGAATTGCGCCGGGAAGTTTCAGGCCGGCAACCCTGCAGGAGTTGAACGCTCTCAGGAAGCAAGTGTCAAACGCAGGCGATCCTCGGCGCGTTTTGAAAGACGGGCCAGTTGCAAAAGGGCGGAAGAAACCTCATCCCGGGAAGAATGCTGGTACGCCAGGCGCTGAAAATCGCTTCCAAGGTAGGCAAGCTCCTGCACCAGATCGGCCTTCAAAAGATCGACATCCGCGCCCGCGGCACCGATAAGCTTTTCAACATCCTTCTCCACCAATTCCACCAGCAAGGATGCATGCATGAGCATTCGACGCGTATCGCCCTGCTGCGAAAACAGGCGGGCCTCCGTGCGTTCCTGCCGAATCATTTCAGTCACCGCCTGGATTCGGGTGGGCAAAGAGCGAACCCGGGAAAGCTGATAGTCTTTATGGGCAACCAGACCGGGAAGAGAATCACGATCCACCGTGCGAGGGATAAAAAGCATACCAGCGGCCACCGTGAAAAGAATAGCCACCAGGGCAACCGCAATAGCAAGCTTCTGACGGGCACGATCCATATTGGGCCGGCGCAACCGGACCACCCAGGGCTTGCGCCCGGCATCAAGCGCATCCAGCCTGCCCATGATCTTTCTTGCGCGCTTTTCGGAACCAGCATTACCAGATGCATTCGAAAGACAGGCGATATCTTGTTCCAAAACTGTCAGCCTTTGCCAAAGCGCATTGCAGGATGGGCATTTGGCAAGGTGCTGCTGCAGGAAACGATCGGGCTCGCCCGGGTTTTCAAGCTGCAATATTTTTTCGGAAGCCTGTCCACAGTTCATGGCAGATCCCCATCTTTCATTTGCAAAAGCTCCAGCAGTTTCTGCCTAGCCTTGAACACGCGCCAGCGTGCGGTTTCTTCCGTGGTGCCCAGACACTGTGCAAGTTCCCGAAACGACAATTCTTCCTGCGTGCGCAATAGCAAGGCCACGCGCCAATCCTCCGGCAATTTAATCAGCGCGTTCTCAAGACGGCTTTTGGCCTCTTTGCCCTGGGCGTTTAATTCCGGGCCGTTCTCGGAACCCTGAAGATCCGCAGGCAATGGCTCGTTGCGTCCCTTGCGGGATCTTACCCAGTTGGCATAGGCATTGTGGGCTATGCAAAACAGCCAGGCCTTAAGGTTGGTATCCGGTTTCAACCTTTGGGCAGCCTGGTATGCCCTCACAAAGGTATCCTGCACCAGATCTTCGGCGGCATGCCTGTCATGCATCAGGTTGCAAAGCCAGTGAAAAAGCCTGCCTTGGTACCGATCCACCAAGTCCGAAAAAGCACGCTTATCCCCGCTGATCAACAATTCAAGTGATGGATCAGCTTGGATATCCTGCCCGGAACCCCGATGGAGGTTCCTTTCAACATCAGTCACCCTGGACTGATTTGGCTTCAACAGGGCCTCTCTTCCCATGACAGTCATGGCAGATGTGTAACACGCCAGCCGGAGCTTTGTTGGCGAACATTCTAGTTTTTATTGTACCGGATAAAGCTATTGCCGTACCCGGGTTGGAAAATGCTTCATGAACTTCATTAATTTGGGAGTTATGACCGCCTGGCAATATCCGACCTGTGGGTGGGATGAATAGTAGTTTTGATGGTACTCCTCGGCGGGGTGAAATTTTTCGAGCTTTTCCACCTGGGTTACCAATGGCTTGAACCACTGGCCGGAAGCGTTCAATTGTTCGATCTTTGCCAGGGCCAAGGATTTCTGTTCCTCATCGTGGAAGAAAATGGCAGACCGGTACTGGGTTCCCTCATCGGCTCCCTGCCGGTTCAATGTGGTTGGGTCATGAATGGCAAAGAAAATGTCCAGTAGATCTGAAAAGCTGATGATGGAAGGATCAAAATCGATCTGCACCACCTCAGCATGACCGGTCTCACCGCTGCATACGGAATGATAATCAGGGTTGGGGTGTTGGCCGCCTGTGTAGCCAGACGCCACGGCTTGAACCCCATGAACCCGCTGGAACACCGCCTCCAAGCACCAGAAGCACCCGCCCGCAATAGTTGCATTGGCCATGCTATCTCCCGGAAAATCAGAATACTCATATGTTAGGTTAGCCTATCTTAACCCTCTATTTCCAGAGTCTTGTGGGGGAAAAAACATAGTTAGTCTAACTACATGGAAAAAACGAAACGATGTTCTAGATGTTCATCCCCTCTCCAAAACAACACTTTTGCTAATTCCTTGCGCCAATCCTTTCACGAAACTGGGAAGTTGGGCAACTGGGGCTAAACAGCACAACCAAATACCCTTTCTGGACTTGCGACTTTTTTTTACGACAGGTTATACCTTGGTTTGACTTTGTGGGAGGATGTTGCGCTTGTTGACCAAGCTGAAAGTTTTGTGGCTGGCCGGATTGTTCTTCCTGGTTGGAGTTGTTCCAACCGGCTGCAGGAACACCCGTACTATTTCGCCACCATTGCCACAAGTAAAGTCACAATGGACCAAGCAGGCAGAGATTCAGCTATCCTCCAGAAAGCTTCCTTCCAATCTTGCCGAAGCCACCCCCCAAACCTTGAAAGCCCTGTTGTTTGATGACCAGTTTACCTCGGGCGATCTGCGTTCTTTCATGGAACTTGCCTACAAGAAAGCCGATGAACTGGATGACACGGACATCCATTTGGGTGTGGAAATGTACGCCTACGCGGCATGCTTTGCCTGGCGCTTTTTGGAATGGGAAGGAACCCAAAACCCCAATTCCAAAAGGGTCATGGAGGTGTATCAAAGCTGCCTGATGCGCGTGCTGATGGATGGGGAAAAAGGCAAAAAGTTTGAGCTTTCCGACAGGTGGCAGGTGAGTGAGAAAGTCCCACCCTTCCCGATTGCGTCGCATGGCTTTCCCAATCGGGCCTCACTGTTTCGCAATCTGACAGTACCCATGCCAGATAAGAATTCCATGCTGACAAATTACTATGTTCGCAAGGGCGCGGGCCTACCGGTGATATTCCATCCGGATGCGGGTGAATGGCAAAAAGATCCCCTTGATATCTATCATGGCCTAGGCCATCCATTTTCTGCCACGGTGCTGATAGTTCCCGACCCATCACAAGAGGGTTGCTTCTGCAGGTTGGATGTGATCAATCCCAGAAAGTATGCCAATGTAAGGGCAGGCAAAACCGAGGTAACCCTGGCGGCTGATTTTTCCGCACCATATGAGGAAATGCTGGAAAGAGACCTCGCTTCCAAAATGTGGATTCTTGGATTCCTGGATGGCGATCGCGAATCAAAATTCCAGGGCCTTTACATGGTGGACCCGTACCAACCCGGCAAAATTCCCGTGGTGTTTGTACACGGCTTGCTTTCGAGCCCTGCCACCTGGATGGAGGCACTCAACGAACTTAGCCAAGACCAGAACCTGCGTGAACGCTACCAGTTCTGGTTATATATGTATCCAACCTCGGGCTCTATTTTGCTGAATGGTACCGACCTGCGCGAAAACCTATCCAAGGTAATTGGCCAGGTGGACCCCAAGGGGGAGGATCAGGCACTGAAACACATGGTGCTGGTGGGCCACAGCATGGGTGGGTTGCTTTCCAAACTGCAGGTAACCCATTCCGATGATCGCATGTACAAGGGCCTTTGCAACATTCCGTTTGAAGAGCTTCGTGGCAGGGACACCACTCTTGCACTAGCCAAAAAGACCATGTTTTTTGAACCGAACCCGAACATCCGCCATGTGGTGTATGTTGGTACCCCGCATGATGGGTCACCGATCAGCCTGCGGCCCAGCGGCAGAATTGGCTCCTGGTTGGCGAAAGTTCCCTCATGGCAGAAAAACTTCCGGCAGGATCTTGTGGAAAGTAACCCGAATGTCTTCCAAAGCGCTTTCAGAATTCAGGGACAGCCCAACAGTATCGACATGCTTGGGCTGGAGAATCCATTCCTGAGACTATTCCAAACCCTTCGCACCTCAAAGAATACCAAGGTGCACACGATTGCCGGTGACATGAACCAGTTCTTTGAATTTAATCGGGGAGACGGTGTTGTTCCTGTGAAAAGCGCGCTAGCCGTCCATTCTGATTCCATGATGACCATTCCGGAATCGCACATGCACATTCACCATCACCCGCAGGCGATTGCCGAGATTGCCAAGGTGCTCAAGGAAAACCTCGCGGAAGCCGAGCTAACCATGCTGAAACCGGCAAAACAATAGTGAAGATTTGATGTATTTTAGGTTTGGCAAGAACTAGCATTCCCATTACGATGGCATTGGTCAAAGACTCTCTCGCAATCATTCATTTCTTTTTGCATGGGAGATTTCTATGTTTCTTTCCAAGTCCCGCAGGGGATTCACACTCATTGAGTTATTGGTGGTGATAGCCATCATCGCCATCCTGATCGGGTTGCTATTGCCTGCAGTGCAAAAGGTGCGCGAGGCTGCCGCCCGCATGAGCTGCTCCAACAACCTTAAGCAGCTTGGCCTGGCGATGCACAATTACGAACAGACCTTCCAGGCTTTGCCCACAGGTGCCGAGGCCAAGCAGGGTTATTACATCGGCTGGCCGGGAAGAGTCTTTCCCTACATCGAACAGGAAGCGATCATCAAAAAGCTGGCCACTCTGAGTGGCAACAGCGACCCACTGATGGTACTGATGCCGATCCGCTTCAATAATGCCAGTGGTTATGGGCAAGACCCTGTATTTACTTCGCCGATCAAGACCTTTGTTTGCCCATCCTCGGAGCTTGGCGGCAAAAGCCCGGATGACCCAACCGCATCAGGCGGTGCCATTCCCTGGTTTGGCAAGGAACAGGGTGCCCTGCATTACAGGGCTAACTGTGGTGCCGCAGGTGTGGATGCAAAACCTGGTACACAAAACGCCTATGCTCCTTATGTCGCTTCGGGTGTCATCTATCCTTACAGTAAAACCAAACTGACCGACATTACCGATGGTACCTCGAATACGATGTTATTTGGCGAAACCTCCAGTGCCAAGAATCGCAAGGTAACTTTGGCAAGTGCTTGGGGAAGTATTGAACCCTGGTGTTGGGGTTACTACTCCTATGATCCCCAAGGTGGAACAGCAGGCTGCCTTACCATCGACAGCAAGTTCGTTCGTTACCCCATTAATTATTCAGGGGCTTATCTTGTGAACGACATGCCTTACACAAGCTCCCATACCGGTGGGGCCATGTTTGCCTTCTGCGACGGAAGTATTCGCTTCCTGAAGGATTCCACTCCGGTTAATCTGCTGCAAGGGATTGCCACCAGAGCGAATGGAGAAGTGGTTGATGTTCAGTAAGAATATTGTTACAGGCTTGTTTCTTGCCTCCTTGCTTTCAGGATTGATCGGCTGCGGGTCGGATATTCCACCCCTGGGCAAAGTGGAAGGCGTGGTTACCTATAACGGAAAAGCTTTGAAGAACGGCAATGTCATCTTCCAACCGGTGGGGAACCTTCCATCGGCAGTTGGGATCATCGATGCCAATGGCAAATATATCATGAAAACCCGCATCAACGATGTGGATCGTGAAGGCGCTCCCATCGGAGAACACCGGGTGATGATTGTTTCCATCCAAGAAGTGAGGAATCGTCTGCCGGAGGATCGTTCTCCGCTACCACCCCCGAACATTCCGACCAAATACAACGATGTGAGCGAATCCGGCCTTACCGCCAAGGTGGAAGGCAAACTGAACACTATCAACTTCGACTTGAAATAACCTTTTGCGGGTTCTTTTCGTACCAGACAAAGAATGCTACATTAATGCTTCCCGCATGAGAACAGTGCGGGGGCATTCTTGGAGCAACTTATGTCCATCACACGATTTCTGCAAGCACCCGACACCGGTTCCAAATATTCCGATCGGCCAGCCGAACCCTGCATCATGGTTATCTTCGGGGCTTCGGGCGACCTTACCAAGCGGTTGCTCATGCCGGCCCTGTTCAACCTGTATTGTGACGGGTTGCTGGGAAATAATTTTGCCATCATTGGCATCGCCATGGATGGATGGACCACGGATTTCTTCCGCGAACGCATGACGCAGGATATCCGCCAGTTCAACACCCGCAAGAAGTTTGATGAAAACCTCTGGGCGGGTTTTTGTCAAAAGCTGCACTACACCCCGGGTAAATTTGATGACCCGCAAGCCTTCAAGACCCTTGGAGAATTGATTGCGAGCCTCGATTCCAAATACTCGGCCCGGGGCAACATCCTGTTCTACATGGCGACACCACCCTCGGTGTTTGACCTGGTTTCTTCGCACCTTCAATCCTCCGGCATCAAGGATCAGTCCAAGGGCTGGATTCGCGTGATCTTCGAAAAACCCTTTGGGCACGACCTTCCCAGCGCCATCGAATTGAATCGCCTGCTTCTTAAACACTGGAAGGAAGAGCAGATCTTCCGCATTGACCATTATCTGGGCAAGGAAACCGTGCAAAACCTGCTGGCTTTCCGATTTGCCAACGGCATCTTCGAGCCCATCTGGAACAAGGACATGATCGACCACATTCAGTTCTCGGTCACCGAGACGGTGGGTGTGGAAAACAGGGGCAAATACTACGAAACCTCCGGCGTTCTGCGCGACATGATCCAGAATCACATGTTCCAGATGCTGGCCTACCTGTGCATGGAGCCACCTTCTTCCTTCAAGCCGGACGCCATCCGAAACCAGAAGTCGGAACTGCTGAACGCGGTTCGCCTGATGACCCCCGAGACCGTGCACACCCACACTGTGCGCGGACAGTATGGCCCGGGCAAAAAGACGGATGGCAAAACTGCCGCTGGCTACAGGCAGGAACCCGATGTTTCTCCCACCAGTGGCACCGAAACCTTTGGCTGCCTGAAGCTTTTCATCGACAACTGGCGCTGGGAGGGTGTTCCCATCTATTTGCGAAGTGGCAAAAGCCTTTGGAAGCGTGGCACAGAAATCGTGGTTCAGTTCAAGCAGGCCCCGGACATCTTAAACCGGGGTAACAGTGTCCAGAATCGTGGGGAACCAAACCGGCTGATCTTCCACATTCAGCCCGACCAAGGCATTGAACTTCGTGTGCAGGGCAAATCCCCCGGGCCAACCATGCTAACCCAGGCCGTGAATATGCGGTTTGATTACGCCGAATCTTTCGAGGCTTCCCGTGGTACAGGCTATGAAGTGCTTCTGTACAGTTGCATGATCGGCGATGCGACCTTGTTTTCTCGCACCGACCTTGTGGAGGCCGCCTGGCGAATTGCACAACCCATCCTGGATGTCTGGGGAACTGAAACACCGGCAGACTTTCCCAATTACCCCGCAGGCGGTTGGGGACCAAAGTCCGCATACGACCTTATTGAAAATGATGGCAGGCGTTGGGTCGAGGTTCTTAACCGCGAGGTGCTGGAGAAAATTCCACTCTTCCAGGGCTTGGGAGAGGTCTTCCTGCACAACCTGGCCTTGCAGCTTCGGGCAGATATTTACGCACCCGGTGACTTGATCATCCGCAAGGGTGAAATGGGCAGGGAAATGTTCATCATTTCCCGCGGCACCATCGAGGTGATGGATGATTCCGGCAAAGTGCTTAACACACTTTCCGATGGAGCATTCTTTGGTGAACTAAGCCTGATCAGCGCCCAACCCAGAACCGCAAGCATTCGCGCCGCCACACCCTGCGATATGTTCATTCTGGACAAGAAAACTTTCGATCAGGCCATCAAGAACAATCCGGAATTCCTGGAGAAGATCAAGACTGTCGCGAAGGAACGCTACAAGTAAAAGAAAAAGTCCATGGGCATCCACCCATGGACTTTCAGTTTTTACAAATCCATTACTTGGCAGCAGGTTTGCAAATCTTAACCTGGGTGGAAAGCCTGTAGGTTAAACCGCCCACTTCGTAATCCACTTCGCCAAAGCAAGCCTGAAATTCTCCGTTTGGTTCCTGGAACAGTGCCGTGACATCCCCGCCTTGCAACTTGGCACCAGACTCTTCCCAGGTGGATTGGCGAAAGTCCAGCGTCTTGGATTTTGCCTGCCAGAGCCTTGCCCCCTTGGCAGGGGGATCACACTTGATGCAAAGCTTGTTCTGGTTTCCCTCTTTGAGGTATTCCCAGGTGACTTTTGGTAATGGCTTGTTCTCCACCTGATGCAGGCTGAAAGCGCAAAGGGTATTCACCGCACGGTCACGGTTTTTGGAACCATCCTTGGTTTTTTCCTCGAGCCCGTGCCCTGCGTTGGGAACATACAGAATATACTTGTCACCCTTAAGGCCGTCCCAATAGTTGTTCAGGGCATCCAATGTCCAATAGGGATCGTTTGCGCCGTTGATAATCATCTTGGGCATGGTCAATTTTTCGCGATATTGGTAGGGATCGACCCAAAGCCAAAGGGTTTTCCCCTCCTTGGATTCGGGAAGAGGGACAAGGTTCCGGCTGGTGTAGTCTGCCAACTGTTCGCTATAGGTCCCAAAAGCCTTGATCTGGCCTGGAATCTGCTCCTGGAAATTCAGAGTATCAATCACCAGGGGTGCGATAGCCTTCACACGCTTGTCAGCCGCGCCGGTCAGCCAGGAAGTCCAACCGCGCTTGGAAGCACCAGAAACCACAAAGTTTTCCACCTTCTGTTGAAATTCCTTCTCGGTGAATGCCTGCAGGGCATCCATGGCCTTGACCAGGCTTTTCACCATGGGAAACAGAAGGGGCCAAGTACTATCCTTGGTTTCCAAGAAACGCACGAAGGTTTCCGCAATCAGGGCATCTTCCTTTTTGCCATCAAACAAGGGTTGCTTGGGAATACCAAAAAGTAACGCCACGGGGGATTGCGATTTGGCGGCAAGCTGCATCCCGAACAAGGCACTGGTGGTACTGGCCTTGCCACCAGTATTCCAAAGCAGCATGGTTTTCCTGGGCTTCATTCCCGCTGGTATGCATACCAGAATCTGGTGTTCCCAGTTGATTCCCTGCCAGCACTGGGAGGTTAGGTCTATTTCGTAAACCGTGCCCAATGGGGTGGCAGTCTTGTTCTTTATCGACCACGCAAAGCACTTTTCATCGCGGGCTATGTAACTTGCCAGATCAGCCTTGGCTATGGATTCAGTAAAAAGGCATATTCCCAAAATAACCAATAACTTTTTAATCATGAAATCCCCTGGTCTTTTATTTGGTGCTAAGTTCAAAAGTTTCCAGCAATTGTCCCTGTTTGGTGATGTTTATCCTGATCTTGGATTTATCGGATTGCTTGTATTTTCCACGAAGCCTGTCAGGGCCTTCAAATTTATTCTTAAAAGTGCCGGACCTCATGGGCCAATCAAAGGTGACAATAAATTCCCCAACCGGGGCACCATCCCCGGTCACATAAGAGTTCAATTCAAAATCTCCATTTTCATCGGTCTGCGCAAAGGGACGGATGGCCTTGGGGTCATTTTTATCCATGGGATGAAGGTAAATGAACAGATCTTGTGCGGGCTTTCCATCCACCAAAACTTTGCCTTTTACGGGGTAGGTTGGCTGGCGGGTCGAACGCTCGCAGCCAGCGATGGAAAGAAAAACCGCAAGAAAAAGAATCGCTGAAAAACGATACATCCGCATTCCCCAAGGTTATTTCTTATTCAGAGATGATCTCGCCTTTTTTGCGAGTGACCATGTAAAGGAAATTCCTGGCATTCATATTTGCCGCCAGAAAGCGCACGCTGCCATCGCCCATGGCCACTCCAGCGCCACCGGAATGAAAGCCATATATTCCACGGCCTGTAATATTCGTGCAATTGATAACACAAGGCCCCTGTGCCCCCGTGCCATCAAACAGCGAACCGGATAACCAGTTTTCCGCGTTGTAAGGATTACCCCAGCCCGCACCCACCGTATTGGGGAATCCATTGGTGTTGATACGCTTGTTGGTTTGCCAGGTTTCGGGCCTTCCGGCTAATTCTGTCAGCAAAAGGGTATTGGAAGTTCCATCGGTAACATCGGTCAGCTTGGAAGTTTCCCCGGGAGTGTATATGACTGCCAGCATACCCTCACGGTCGCCACCAGAGGGAGGACCCACAATTGCATCCCAGCCACGGCTTAGAACCCCACCAATCACTCCATAATCTCCTGATGCAACGGTAAAGTTTAAAGTTGGATACCCGGGAATAGTACCTGCGGGAAAAACGCACGTTTCCGTGCGGCTTTGGCTGGGTGTGGAGGGGCATTGCATCACTTTTAATTGTGTCTGCAATACAGCAAGGTTACCAGCAGTGGTAAACATTTGGTTGAAATCATATTTCTTGTAGAGGTTTTCCAGCTCGATGTAAGGAAGTATAAGCGGACCCCAACCGTAAGCAAGATTGGCAGCAGGTGGAAGTGCCAGAAAATAAGCGGGTGGCAACTGGTTGTAGGTAGAATGGTAGTTATGGAACGCCATTCCCAATTGCTTGAGGTTATTGTTGCAGGTCATACGGGCGGCTGCCTCGCGTACTTTCTGCACGGCGGGCAAAAGTAACCCGATAAGTATTGCTATGATGGCGATCACTACCAGAAGTTCTATCAGGGTAAATGCTTTTTTATTTGACACGACTGGGCCCCCTAACGAACCAAAATGTTCATTATGCAGCCTGGGGTTCTGAATAATTTATTTTGATATCTAATTATCATCATTTATGGGATGGTTATTTGTCAATGATCTTCTATTTTTAGTAATCTGATAACCGTTTTTGAAACTCGGGAAGGTTTTCCTATGAGAAAAATCTTGTTTTGCCCCCTGATCATCCTCTTGTTCGGTACGATTTCGTTGCCCACCCAGGCGGATGAAAAACTGAAGGGCATCGCCTGCAGGTCGGTGCACCTTGGTTACCCCATGCCCGAGGGAAACGCCTTTTACAACGAAATCACCGTTCGTTCTTCAGCAAAGGGAACCTACTTTATGGTTTGTGGCTGGAACAAGGGTTACTTCGGCATCCAGGAACAGGGCAATGGCAAAAAACTGGCCATCTTCTCGGTCTGGGATTCCGGACAGAACGATCCCAATGCCGTAAAGGAAGAACAACGCACCAAGCTGATCCACAAGGATGAAAAAACCCGCATTGGCAGATTCGGCGGCGAAGGAACCGGCGGCCAGTCGTTCTATGACTTGGATTGGAAAGACAACGAGACCTATCGCTTCATGGTTACCTCCAAGGTGGAAGGCAACCGCACCATTTACTCTGGCTACTTTTTCCACCCGACCGATAAAAAATGGATTCACATGGTGGCTTTTTCCACCATCACCGGCGGAGCGAACATGAAAGGCTATTATTCCTTCGTCGAGGATTTCAAGCGGGACAAAGTTTCCACGACATTTGCCCGCAAGGCGGAATTTGGCAACGGCTGGGTTCGCAACACCAAGAATGAATGGAAACCTGTGGAGAAGGCAACTTTCACCGCGGATGCCAACCCGGTGTTGAACATCGATTCGGGCATTTCAGGAAAAAACTTTTTCCTGGTGACTGGTGGCGATACCCAAAACCGCACCAAGCTTCGCTCGAGTCTTGAAAACCCGGCAGGGGGCAAAACTCCACCAGCGGACCTACCCAAACCGTAATTCGAAATCCATTCAACTGGTCAGGCTACTTTTTCAGGCTTAAATATTTGTGCATCGCGTTGCCAGCCTCATTAGGGTTTCCTGAGGCGATGGCATCCAGCAATGTCTGATGATTTTGAACCCATTCCGCAAGTTCTTCCTTGGTTTGGTTACTGATTTCCCTTTTGCGGATCATTTCCATCAGATGGCATTTTTCCAAAGCTTCCTGAAGTGCCTGGCTACGGGTTAGCTTTGCTATGGTGGCATGAAATTCCCAATCCAAGTCCTGGGCTTCCTGTATTTTTCCCTGACGGACAAAGGCAGACATTTTTTGAATCATTTCCGCCAGAATTTCAATATCTTCCCTGCCAACTCTTCTGGAAGCAAGCCTTGCCGCCTCGGTTTCCAAGGCCCTGCGAACTACTAACTGGTCCTCCAGAATGGCAGGACTCCATTTCGCAACTATGCAACCCTGGCCACGGGAATGGGATACCAGGCCTTCATATTGGAGTTTTCTCAGGGCTGTAATAACTGGTCCATTGCTGGTACCCAGGGAAGTGGCAATGGCTATCTGCCCTAAATGAGCCCCCGAAGGAAGCTTTCCCGTAAGAATTTGTTCACGCAAGTATTCATAAACGCGAACCGTTTCCTGGCCTGTTCTTTTGCCGGGCTTTTTATTCTTCAAACTATTTAATGGATTGGCCTGGCGTGAAGGACGATTTAAATCTTTACTCATGTTTATTCTTGAATTTCCATGGGTTCCTATTAATCAATGCAACAACACATTAACCCTATTAAGTAACCTAGGTATCGGTTTAAGTTCCTTAATATTTCTTAATGTAAGGGGTTTATTTTTTCGTAATTTAACGAAGTAATATCATTAATGACTTTGGCAGCGTTAAAATGTAAGTAAGGAATGCTGACCAAAGGACTTGCAATTCTAGCCATTTCTGGAGTGCATTCTGTATGCAATCCGATCAGAGGTTGGCTTCACTGGATCAATTCCGTGGTTACACAGTGGCTGGAATGCTATTTGTGAACTTTCTGGGAAGTTTTCTGTTCATCCGCCAGCATTTGCCAAATTTGGGTCATTGGCATACCTACTGCAGTTTTGCGGATACCATCATGCCGCAATTTTTCTTCGCAGTTGGTTTTGCCTACAGGCTTACTTATTTGCGCCGGTGCGACCAGGAGGGTGTGCACGCGGCACGAGTACATACGGTTCGCAGAAACCTTGGACTTCTGCTTATTGGGTTTATCATCCACCATCTTGATGGAAACTACAAAACCTTTGAAAAACTCAGGGATATTGGCTTTGCCGGTTTTCTAACAGAATCCTTCCAGCGGAATTTCTTTCAGACCCTTACCCATATAGCACTTACCTCGCTACTGATTCTTCCCGTGGTGGGAAAATCCATCCCCCAAAGACTTGGAATGATGGCAACCGCGGCGTTGCTGTTTCATATTTTTTCCGAGAATGGGTATTACCAAGCCGTCATGAAAAGGCCGGGAATCGATGGTGGCCCGCTGGGTTTTCTTACTTGGACCATTCCCATGATCGCGGGAACCCTCGCCTACGATGCGGTATCCCAAATCCCTGACAAGGCCTTTGGTTTCATGCTGGCCATGGCCTTTGGTTTCATGCTTGCAGGTTATGGGCTTTCCTGCCTGAATTTGGTCACCTATCCAAACGGGGTTAGCGAGCCCTACACAATCACATCGTTTCTGTTGGAGCCACCCTTTGTTGCCCCAGCGCGCCCCGTGAACATATGGACCATGAGCCAACGGGCAGGCAGTATTTCCTACCTGACTTTTGGCGCGGGTTTCGCCATGCTTGTGTTCGCACTTTTTTATCAGGCATGCGACCGGATGAAGTGGATTGGGTTGGGCCTTTTCAAGACCTTTGGAACCAATGCGCTGGCGGCCTACATCCTGCATGCAATGGTGGAATCTGCCATCGGGCCATTCGCACCGAAGGATAGCCCATGGTCTTACATCGTGTTCATCTTTGCGATCTATTTCGCCATCTGCACGATCATCCTGCGGGCACTGGAAAGACGCGGGCTGATCTTAAAGATATAGCTTAAGCCGCCACTTTGTACCGCCTATATGGTTTTTAAGAACCATTATCTCTCGGTGGCCTTGCGTAGTTTTGGTAATGGCTTCGCCTTGAAAGCCTCGACTTCCAACTTCAGGGTTTCCACACCCTTTTCAAGTTGTTTGTCCACGCCCCTGGGCATCTCACCGGGTTCGGGCCAGACGACCACATGGGGTTGTGCGCCATGCAGTTCCATATCTTCCCCATCCTTGATGCCATACCACCCGCGGAAAGGCATTCTCAGGGTACCCAGATCCATGATTTGCGTGGCCCCCGTGCTGATTACCCCTCCCGCGGTGGGAACCCCCACCAACTTGCCACGCTGCAAGGCAACTATGGCATGGCTGAAGATTTCGGCATTACTGAAACTATTCTGATTGCAGAGCACGACGATCGGTTTGTTCCAGGTGGCGTAAATCTTGCGATCCTGCGGGTAGCCACCCTGCGTGCTTCCACGCGGCACTGCAATCGCATGAACAGGTTGTGTCAGCGAAGTCAGCAAGTGATCCGCCGTGCTGCCACCCCCGTTCTCACGCACATCAATGATAAGGCCATCCTTGCCCGCCGCCTGCGAATATAACTCTTCCTCAAACTTCACAAAGCTGGTCATGTCCATGGCACTGATATGCAGGTAGCCAAACCTGCCCTGAGAAAGTTTGTCCACCATGGCGAGATTGTCTTCCATCCATTTGCGGTACAAAAGGTTGGGTACTGCCAGAGCACTTGTGGCCGGCAGAGAAACCTCGCGATCCTTGCCATCGATCCCTCGTACCACCAACTGCATGGGTTGGTCGGAAACTCCGTTCAAAAGAAGGGTGGGATCCATGCCCGTTTTTACTTCCTTGCCATCAACCTTCAGGATGATTTCCCCCGCCTTAAGGCGTGACTTGGCCCTGTCTGCAGTTCCACCTGGAAGAACATCCCGGATTTTCCAACCCGGGCCAGCAAAGCCATTTTCGAAGCGAACACCGGGATGCCGGGTGGTTTCTCTCCAGCCACGGGTGGTTTCCTCAGAGGTTGCGCCACGCATATTGAACGCAGTCATGAATCCGAGGTGGGATCCATTAATTTCCCCCAGCATCAGTTGTACCACAGTGGTAAAAACCTCGATGTTGGGTGCCTGTGCTGCGTAGGGTCGGTATTTTTCGCGGACCTTGTTCCAATCAGAGTTGCCAAGCTTCTCATCATAAAAATGATCGCGCATGGCAGCCCAGCAATGATCAAAGGCAACGCCGAACTTCTCCTGCAGGTTTACCTTCTGGTTGGCCTGAAAACGATAACCGGAAGGGTCGGGGCTGGCATCCGCTACGGAAGAGGTCCCGGCAGTTCCCCTGCGAAGCAAACCGGGCAGGGAAGGGGCCGTAGCCATGGGCGTCGCCGCAGGGGCGGAGCTTCCCGGGCTGAACGATGCTGGTAATCCACCCGATAACCAGACCACATTACCATTCTTCAGCCAGCGAGCCTGCGAACCCGTGCGCGAGGAAATCTGCTTGGGGGTGGCAGAACCTTCCATGGGAAAATCATACGCGTAGGTCGCCCTGTCTCCCTTAACCGTGCCGGAGAACGCCAGGCGTTTGCCATCATGCGACCAGAACAAACCTGATTCTGTGGAATCTGGCAGGCTTAACCTGCGTATGCGCTTGTGAAGATTTTCCCAGTCAATCTTCACCTCCACCGATTCATCCTTTTTCATGCCCATGGGCGGCATCTTCTTTTCCTTGTCTGCAGGTTCTTTTTTCTCGGAATCATCACCCTGCTTGGAATCTGCTTTGCCCTTGGGGCGTGCCTTCTGGATTTTTTCCATCGCCTTTTGCAGCTTGCGATCCCTCGCTGAAACCTCATCCTCTTCCTGCACAAGGTTCACATAATAGATGTCCACTTCCTCGCCACCGCTTCTTCTTCCCGTAAAGGCAATCACCTTGCCATCCGGGGACCATCGTGGGTTACTTTCATTGTCGGGATGCCGTGAAAGATTGTATGGAGGCTTGGAAAGATCCGTGGGTAGAATCCACACATCTCTGTTGAAGTCCACATCATACTGGGCGTAAACCAACCATTTGCCATCCGGCGACCAGTCATAATCCACCTGATTCCAAGAGGTGATGATCTTGCGTGGGTTTTCCCCAGAGATGGGGCTGATGTAAAGATCGCCCCGCAACCGGGAAAAAGCCATGGACTTGCCATCCGGGCTAAGGCTGAGGCTTTCCTTGGCTTCACCGTCACGAGTGATCTGGGTATGCTGAAATTCATCGTTCAGCCACCAGAATTTGGATTTATCCTTGCGATCCGCGCGATAGATTTCCGCGGTATGGCCACCATCCCTGATGTATAGCAGACCTTCGCTGTTGTTCAACCAAACTGGGTTTTTCTCTTCTTCCGGAGTATTGGTGACCTGCCTTGGTTCACGAAGCTCGGTATCCATCACCCAGAGGTCTCCGCCCGCGATGAAAGCTATTTCCAAACCATCGGAAGAAAAAGCCACATCCGTGGCGGAGGCAAGGGTGCGCTTTTCTTCCTTGGTGGGTTCGTAGTCAGCCTTGGTGGAAAGGTCCAGTTTGCGAGGAGTTTCGTCCGCACCGGGTTTGATGGAATAAAGGTTTGCAAGTGCCCTGAAAACCATCGTGGAGCCATTGCGAGAAAGGGCGGGCTGAATCACATGATCCTCGGTGAAGTTGGTGATTTTGCGATCTTTGCCAGTCGCAAGGTCGTATTCCCTGAGGTTAAAAGTTCCATCCTGCGCACCCGTGTAGTAGAAGCCTTTGCCATCCGGTTTCCAAATGGGGGATCTACAACCACGCTCATGGCGAAGAATGGGATAGAACTTGGCCGCCTCGCGATCGTACATCCATATTTGCGCGGATTGTGAACCATGGTAACCCTTGCGCCACCAAGAAGGTCCTTCACGCACAAAAAGAATGCGCTTGCCATCGGGGGAAAGACTTCCCTCCTGGCCATAGTCATCAAACAAAAGCTGGTCGGCCTTCCTCTCGGTGGCGTTCAGCAAAAAGAACCTCTCACCATGGCGCCAGAAATGATCCCTGGTGGCCTGCACAAGAAGGTGCTTGCCATCGGCATGCCAGCCAGCAGGCATATAACCACCCGTGTGGTAGGAAATTTGCAAAGGAGTACCACCGGCCAGAGGCATGGTGAATATCTGCACCCCGTTCTCCCGGTCAGATGCAAAGGCAATGGTTTTGCCATCCGGCGAGAATTTCGGGTAGCGATCGCGAGAAGGGTTCCTGGTAAGCGGTTGTGCCGGGCCGCCGGTCACCGCGGCAAGCCAGATCTCGCCGTTCCAATCAAAGGTGATCTGTGAACCATCCGGCGAGACATCAACATTGGATGGAAAAAGAATTGTCGACTGGGCCCCGACCATTGAAACCTGCAAAACCACAAACAGAGCGGCTACCATCCAGCGCATAGGACTCTCCCACGAGGTGTACAAAATACTGAAAGAAGATTCTCTATTTATAAGGGATGAAAAGGCGCAAAGGAAAGTAAAAGAGGGGGTTTGGGAAAGTCTTGGATCTTCTTTTATTCATTAATTCACTCCAAATCACGCCAAAATCAAAGAAAAGCACCGGAAAAGTCGATACATCCGTTAATTACCATTTGATGAACCCTTACTTTCAAGTGCTTAGATTGGGGTGTTCCATGTCACAGGCAAACTACCAAACTACATACGATGAAATGCCCTATGTCAGTTACCCCTATCCGCAAACTCATCCGGACAGGCTTTCCGCATTGGCCCGACTTTTTTCGGTGGAATCGCCCGATGTGGAAAATTGCAGCGTACTGGAGATTGGCTGCGCCTCAGGCAATAACCTGATTCCCATGGCTTACCTTCTTCCCAAGGCCCGGTTGGTAGGCATTGATCTTTCCGCCAAGCAAATCGAAGAAGGCCGCGCCGAGGTCACCAAGCTTGGCTTGAAGAATCTCGACCTTCGCTGCCAGAGTATTCTGGATTTTGATACCCAGGGCCAGCAATTTGATTTCATCCTAGTGCATGGGGTTTATTCTTGGGTAGACAGCAACTGTCAAGAAAAGATTTTGGATATCTGCAATAAGACCCTTACACCCCATGGCATTGCCTATATCAGCTACAATGTGATGCCTGGTTGGCGCATGCGGGGAATGCTCCGCGATATGATGATCTACCATGTCAGCAAGTTCAACGATCGCCAATCCAAAATCTACCAGGCACGTGCCCTGCTTCAGTTCCTGGCAAATTCAGTTCAGGGCGACAAGAATCCTTACGGTATCTTCCTGCAATCGGAACTGGAACTGCTGCGCGCCCAGAATGACAGTTACATTTACCATGAATTCCTGGAAGAGAATAACGATCCATGCTATTTCCACCAGTTTGTAAGCCGTTGTGAAAAACATGGCCTGGCCTATCTGGGGGATAGTGACCCGCGGACCATGTCCACGCGCGATATGCCGGAACAAGCCCAGAAACACCTTTCACAAACCATCAGTCTGGTGGAAACCGAGCAGTATCTGGATTTTATCCGCAACCGGATGTTTCGCATGTCCCTCATCACTCGCAAGGGGAAGCAGCCAATCTACTCGGTGAATCCATCCTGTGTGCAGAATATGCATCTTTCCTCACCGCTAACCAGCAATGAGCCCAACCTGAATATTCTGACAACAGAGCAGGCATCTTTCACTTCCCAGAATGGTGTGGTCATGGGTGTGGGGGAACCTCTTTTAAAAGCCTCGCTTCTGGTCATGCAAAAAGCCTGGCCTTCTTCCATGCCAACGATGGAGGTTCTTGAAAAAGCCTCGGCCATGCTGGGCCTTAAGCTTCCAACCGATGAAGAGGCACTTGGCCAGTTGGTTTATCAGCTTGGCCAGATGATGGTAACCGCTTACACTTCCATGCCCATCGGTTCGGTGGAAATCACCACCAGACCAATTCCAGGCATTACTGCGATCAGCCCCAAACCGAAACTGTTCGGATTTATCGCCAATCAGGCTGCCACCCTTGGCGCGGTAACAAACATTCGCCATCAGATTATCCGTGTGGGTGATTTTGAAAAGGCGATCATCAACTATCTGGATGGAACCCATGACCAGGACTTCATCGTGAAAGCACTTCTGGAACTTGTGAAGAACCAGACGATTACCATTCAGGAAAATGGATCGCTGGCAACCCCCGAGCGGGCCGAGGCCGTGCTGCGCGATAGACTAAAAGTTACGCTGGAGCTATTCGTTCGCTGCGGCCTGATGGAGGCATAATGCTTGCAGTGACGGGTATTTGCATTTAAGCGGGTGGCTGAAATCCCCCCGCTCACAAACGAGCCGTTCGCATTTCAAATCGAGGATTTGAATCCCCGGGTGGCGGGGATTATTTATTTCCCCCATCACCCCGCCCTCTTCCCCCTGAGAAGAGGGAAATTGGGTGTTTCGTAAATTACATAAAGTCCGTTTCACGGGTAGGTGATTTTTGGATTTAAAATTTAAAAACAAAATCAAGATCCCAGTCAAAGACCAGTACCCCAAAGATATAACCCAAATGGCCCTCTTCCGGCGGAAGAGGGTTGGGTGATGGGGAATGCTTTTGTGCATTATTAAACTGCCACGGGTCCCAAGTACTCAGATTAATCCAACTCGACGGACCAGTAGGCGTTGTCCAGGAAAGTTCGCCAGGATTGGTATTTGCGGTTAGCAAGTTTGATGCTCAGGGTTGGGCTGCGCTTTGGTTTTTCAGGTTTACGGATAAGGTGCATGTTAGCCTGCCGGGGCGTTCGACCACCTTTTTGCACATTGCAGCCAACACATGCGCAAACAATATTCTCCCATGAATTCTCGCCACCCTGACTGCGCGGGACAATATGGTCGAGGCTGAGCTCCTGGGTGGGAAACTTCTTGCCACAGTACTGGCACTGGTTGTTGTCGCGGGCAAAAATGTTCCTGCGGTTGAACTTCACGGTTTGTCGGGGCAGGCGATCGTAGTCCACCAGTCGAATCACACGGGGTACCTGAATCTCGCAGGATACCGTGCGAACCCAGTCATCATCTTCCTGCCGAAAGAACTTGGATCGGTATTCGCTGACTTCACGCCAAGTCGAGAAGTCATAGGTTGCATACTGACCATCCTCCATGCTTACCACTTCTGCCAGTTCCTTGACCAGCAAAACGAACGCCCGGCGCACGGATACAATCTGCACAGCCATGAACATTTTGTTCAAGACCAGCACACTGGAATCAAGAGCGGAAGCAAAAGCACTCATGAAACCTCCCCGGATTCATGATATAAAGGATAGATCAAGCATGGGTTAGCAGAATGTTGCCATCCTTTGGCCCATCTTGACATCATAGCAGTGTTTTATTCGCGGAATCAAGCATTTGCCCAAAGAAGGCTCTGAAAAGTTTAAGAGGATTTCATGAACGACCCCTCCGATTCTTCCATGCGAAAGCAGGGAAATTCCCAGCCCAATCTCAAGGAAGAGGAAGAGAGGCTTTCCCACGGGTTGGTAAGCAGGGGCTTGGTGACAAGGGACGAAGTAAAGACTGTCCCCACAGATGGAAAGCTTGGTGCGGAAAAATATCTACAAAAGCTGCACAAGGCCGGCCTCCTGACCCTGGGCCAGATGGACCGCTGCAAGGAAGACATGAACCTCTTGGTAGGCCAGCAGATACCCGGATATGTGTTATTAGAAAAAATCGGTGCCGGCGCCATGGGGGTGGTGTACAAGGCAATGCAAACCCGGCTGAACAGGCAGGTGGCGATCAAATTATTGAAAGGCAAAAGAAGCAGGGATCCCCAATTCTTCGCCGAGCTGGAACGCGAGGCCAGGCTGGCCGCCAAGCTTAGCCACAACAACATCATTCAAGCGATCGATATCGGCTCCGCTGGCAAGTTCCACTACTTTGTCATGGAGCTTGTGGAAGGCAAAACCATCCAAGAAGAAATGAAGGCGGGTAAAAAACGCTACGACGAAAAGGAAGCCTTGGAAATCATTCTGCAGATCGCCCAGGCACTGGAGCACGCGAACAAGCGTGGTCTGGTACATCGCGATATCAAGCCGGGCAACATTGTGCTTACCAAGGATGGCATCGCCAAGCTTGCAGACCTCGGCATGGCCCGGGAAAACACCGACATTGATCTCATCAACAAGGAAAAGGGCATGATCATTGGCACCCCCAATTACATTGCCCCTGAGCAGGTGCGTGGCCAGACCGATATCGATACCCGCGCAGACATTTATTCGCTGGGCGCCACCCTTTACCACATGGTCACCGGCCAGCCGCCATTCACCGGTGCCACTGTCATGGAAGTGGTGAAAGCCCATGAAACCCAGGAGCTTACTCCCCCCGATCACCTGAATGTAAACCTTTCCGCGGGCATCGGCGAAGTAGTGGAAATGATGATGGCAAAGGATCGCGATGAACGCTACCACACAGCAGGTGAACTAATCATCGATTTGGAATGTCTGCTAAACGAGGAGCCACCCCGGCTTGCGCGTCAAAAGGTCAGCCAGTCGCTTGCACAACTTTCCGAGGGGGAAACCGATGAGGAAGCAGAACCGATCGAGGTCATGCCCAACTGGGTGATGCCCACCCTGGTTGGAATGGGGGTCGGGCTTTTTCTCAGCCTGTTGTTGAATCTTATTCTGATGTTGAAAGGCCGGGTCTGATTACTCTGGCGTGAAGAACACCGCCGCCAGCGGCGGTATTGTTATCTCGATGGAGTAGGGCCGGTTGTGCCAGCTCATTTCATCGGCATGCTTCATGCCCATGTTCCCCTGGCCACTTCCACCATAATAAGGTGAATCGGTGTTAACCAGTTCGCGCCAATTATCCCCAGACGGCACACCAACCCGGTAGCCTGAACGAACCACCGGCGTGAAATTGAAAACCGCCAGAACCGGGTTTTCTCCATCCGAACCCCAGCGCAGGAAAGCAAACACGCTGGCTTCGCTGTCCGAGCAATCTACCCAGTCCAAGCTGCCTGCATCGCAATCCTTGGTGTGCAAAGCGCTGTTGTCGCGATAAACTCTATTAAGGTCCGAAATTAAGAGGGAGAAACCCTGATGTTCCGGATAGTTCAGCAAATGCCAATCCAGGCTGGCATCATGGTTCCATTCACTAAATGAACCCAGCTCGGCACCCATGAAAAGCAGTTTCTTGCCCGGCTGCGCAAACTGCCAGGCGTACAACAGGCGCAAGTTGGCCCTTTTCTGCCAGGTATCCCCGGCCATCTTTCCCGCAAGCGAACCCTTGCCATGCACGACCTCATCGTGCGAAAGGGGCAACACAAAGTTTTCCTGCTCGGCATAAAGCATGCGGAAGCTTAGTTCGTTCTGGTGGAACTTGCGATGGATGGGTTCTCGCGACAGGTACCTTAGCGAATCATGCATCCAACCCATGTCCCACTTGTAGCCAAACCCCAATCCCCCCGCAAAGGTCGGACGGGATACCATCGGCCATGATGTCGATTCCTCTGCAAATGTCTGCACATCCGGAAAACGGGCATACACCGTCTCGTTGAATTGCCTTAGAAACGATGTGGCCTCAAGGTTTTCGTTGCCACCATGGCGGTTCGGAATCCACTCGCCTTCCTTGCGGCTGTAGTTCAGGTAAATCATGGATGCCACAGCATCCACCCTTAGCCCGTCAATATGGTAATGATCCAGCCAGAAGCAGGCGCTGCTAAGCAGGAATGATCTCACTTCGTGCCTGCCATAATTGAAGATGCACGATTTCCAATCCGGGTGAAAACCCTGACGGGGGTCGGCGTGTTCATACAAATGGCTGCCATCAAAGTACGCAAGTCCATGCTGGTCGTTGGGGAAATGGGATGGCACCCAATCCAGTATCACACCTATGCCCTGACGGTGGAGATAATCAATCAGATACATCAGGTCTTGCGGGCTGCCATACCTGCTGGTGGGCGCAAAATAATTGCTGACCTGATAACCCCACGAACCATAAAAGGGGTGCTCCGTGATCGGCAAAAACTCGACATGCGTAAAACCAAGGCGGTTCACATGGTCGGCAAGCAAAGGCGCCATCTCGCGGTAGTTCAGCCAGCGATTGCCTTCTTCGGGCCTTCTTTTCCAAGAGCCAAGATGAACCTCATAGATGGAAACAGGTGCATTCTGCGCGATGCGTCTGCCACGGTTCGCCATCCATTCCTGATCGTTCCAATGGTGCGAAAGATCGCAAAGAGAGGATGCTGTGCGTGGGGCAAGCTCCATGGAAAAGGCGTAGGGGTCCGACTTGGATACCTGGTAGCCACCATGGTTGGAAACAATGTGGTATTTGTAAAGCCCGCCATTCCGAAGCCCGGGAATGAAACCAATCCAGATGCCCGACCCGCCGATGGCATGCAACGGATGTCTGCCGGGGGTCCAGTAATTGAAATCTCCAACTACGCTTACAGAATTCGCATTCGGTGCCCAAACAGCAAAGTGAAAACCCGTTTCTCCATGAAGCTTGAACGGGTGGGCGCCCAGCTTTTCATACAACCGGGAATGATTGCCTTCATTGAAGAGGTGCAAGTCCAGAGAACCCAATAAGGAACTCTCTGGATGAACCCAAGTGTTGGTTTCGGACAAGATGACTCCGGTGCTGATATTCCAACTCGCATAGATTTGACTATGCAATCATGCCCTCATTTTAAGTAAATCTTTCCCCTCTTCCCTGTTTTCTTGGAATGTTTCCCTCTTCGGGCCATGCTATAATCCTAATTATTGGAACCACCGGTATTTTAGTTCATCGGAGTACCCATTTGACAGGTATCCAGTTTGTTTTGATCGTTCTGATCACCATGGTGGTGGTAATACTGATCCGAAGGAATCTTCCCGAATTCACCAGTGTGCAGGAACCCTTGGTATCGCCCGGGGATGGTGAATCACCACCGGTGCCCGATGCGGTTCTCTGGCAGCAAAGCCTGGCGCGCAGCAAGGTGGAAATACCCTCGCTCTTCCTCATGGGAATGGGCGCCATCAACCTGATCATGGGGGCAGTGCTCTCAGCCCGCACCGTGCAGATGGCTACCAAGCCCATCGCAGAATTTGAACAGGAATACCAGGAAGCCCGCGACCTTACCTCAAAGTTTCTACCAAACGCAGACCGGCTTCTTGAGGATCAGCAGTGGGATGCCAAAACCGCACTACGACAGGCCATCCTGGTGAATCTGGGCTCCAGCGGTATTCTGCTTCTGGGATCCTGGCTGATGGGCATGGGCGGCTGGCGCATGCGAAGGCTGGAATCTTTCCCGCTTGCCATGGCTGGTTCCCTCTTCTGCGCCATTCCCTGTCTTTCCTGCGGCGGATGCTTCGGCCTTGGCCAACTGGTTTCCGTCTGGTCGGTCATTGTGCTGCTTGATCCAATTGTGCGCACGGCATTTAACCAGCGCAAATCTTTACCATCACCGGATTAATGCACCTATTGTTTCCTCTACAACCCTCCCTTTTCCCGCAAAAGAGGGTTGGGTGATGGCGAATGTATTTTTAACTACTTGCAGGGGGGGTTTACACCCCCCGCTCAAATACCAATTATTTATCGAGCGGGGGATGTGAATCCCCGGGTGATCTTTACAGGGTCGAGACCCAGGGCTTGTATCACAGACATTTTCTGTATGTGACCGTCTAGCTGACAAACACTCCCTGGCGGTTATCGACAGGGCCGCTGAAGAAGGAGAACAGTAAATCCAAGTTCGGGAAATTGTAGGCATTCACTTGGGGGCCCCCGCCTGGGCCGGCGCCAGTCACCAGATCCAATATACCATCACCCGTGGCATCGCTTACACCCACACGCACACCTCCGCTAAAGGATTGTGCATATGCAAAGAACTGGCTATGTAACAGGCCTGTGAATGGGTTCCATACCGCTACCACGGGGCCTCCACCAATTCCTGCTCCGGTAATCACTTCAAAATTGCCATCGTTGGAGATATCTCCCATGCCAACGAACACACCGCCCGTGAAATTCACCGGATAAGCAAACCAGGAGCTTATCAGAGCATTGGTTGCCCCATCAAAAACCTTCACATGAGGGCCGCCACCCGGGCCGGCACCGGTAACAAGGTCTAAAACATTGTCCCCGTTGATGTCGGCGGTGGCAACACTCACTCCACCCGTAAAGGATTCGGTGTACGCAAAAAAGGAGCGTATTTCCTGCAGGTTGACCCCGTTGAACACTTTTACATGGGGACCACCACCAATACCGGCACCAGTAATGATGTCAGCCACACCATCGTTGTTGATATCCTTCACCGCGACGAAAACACCCCCGGTAAATGAGGAATCGTAGGCGAAGAAAGCCGCGCGTGGCACACCGGTCTGGGAATCCAGAATGGTCACGGCGGGGCCACCACCAGGGCCTGCCGCTGCAACAAGCTCGGAGCGGCCATCTTGGTTAAAGTCGCCAGCCGCCACACGAATCTGGCCCATGAAATTAGGAAATGGCACCGCCACTCCGTTGGGCTGGCCTGTTTGCGCATCGTACAAGTTTACCGAGTTACCGGGATTATTTGGATTATTACCTGTTGGCGGTGCTGAACCGGTCACCAGTGGGACTGGTGTAGGTGTAGGAGTTGGAGTTGGCGCTGAAGCGACATTTGCAGTCTGCCCAGTGAATGCAAGGCTGTTTAATAGCACGCTAGCATTATTGGTGCTGTAATTCGCAATGGTGATATCGAGTCTGCCATCGCCGTTCACATCGCCCAAGGTGACGGAGAGTGGGCCATCACCCATGGCGAAGGTGGCCTGAGCTGCAAAGGTGCCATCGCCATTACCCAAGAGCAAGCTGGAGTCGTCGGAGTTTTCGTTCGTAGTGATGATATCAAGTTTACCATCGCCGTTCATATCGCCCAAGGTCACGGAGCTTGGGCCATCACCAATGGCGAAGGTGGCTTGAGTTTGAAAGGTGCCATTGCCATTGCCTAAGAGAACGCTGGCGGTGTCGGAACTAGCATTTGCAAACACAATGTCGAGTTTACCATCGGCGTTCACATCACCCAAGGTCACAGAGCGTGGATTAGTTCCAGTTGCGAAGGTGGCTTGAGTTTGAAAGGTACCATTGCCGTTGCCCAAAAGAACGCTGGTGGTGTTGGAGCTAAAATTCGCAGTGATGATATCAAGTTTGCCATCGCCGTTTGCATCCCCAAGCGTCCCCGACTGTGGCTGAAGCCCCGTGGCGAAGGTTTGCTGGGTTTGAAAGGTGCCATCGCCATTGCCCAAGAGAATGCTGGTGTTGTCGGAATTGCGATTTGCGGTGATGATATCGAGTATGCCATCGCCGTTCACATCGCCCAAGGTCACATTGCGTGGGCTAGTCCCCGTCGCGAAAGTGGCTTGAGTTTGAAAGGTGCCATTGCCATTACCCAAAAGTACGCTGATGTTGTTGGAGTCGCGATTCGCGGTGATGATATCTAATCTGCCATCGTCGTTCACATCTCCCAAGGTTACGAAGCGTGGCTTAACACCTGTGGCGAATTCTACTTTGGTTTGAAAGGTACCATTGCCATTGCCCAAGAGTACGCTGGCGGAGTTAGAGGTTTGATTTGCGGTGATCATATCGAGTACGCCATCGCCATTCACATCGCCTAAGGCCACGGATGATGTACCAGTTCCTGTGGCAAAGGTTTGCTGGGGCGAGAAAGTCGCAGTGATGGCACTGCCACCCGTGCCTAAAAGTACGCTGGCGTTGGTGGAATTACTATTCGCGGTCACGATATCAAGCCTGCCATCGCCGTTCACATCGCCCAAAGTGACGGAGGTTGGTCTTGTCCCCGTGGCAAAGATTTGCTGGCCTTGGAAGGTGCCATTGCCGTTACCCAATAGCACGCTGGCATTGTTGGAACCATAATTCGCTGTCACGATATCGAGTCTGCCATCGCCGTTCACATCGCCCAAAGTGACGGAGTTTGGATTTGTCCCCGTCCCCGTGGCAAAGGTTTGCTCGCCTTGGAAGGTGCCGTTGCCGTTACCCAATAGCACGCTGGCATTGTTGGAACCATAATTCGCTGTCACGATATCGAGTCTGCCATCGCCGTTCACATCGCCCAATTTGACGAAGCTTGGGCCATTCGCCGTGGCGAAGGTTTGCTGGCCTTGAAAGGTGCCATCCCCGTTACCCAACAGCAAGCTGGCGTTGTTAGTTCTATAATTTGCGGTCACGATATCGAGCCTGCCATCGCCGTTCACATCGCCCAAAGTGATGGAGTCTGGTCTTGCCCCCGTGGCAAAGGTTTGCTGGCCTAGGAAAGTGCCGTCGCCATTGCCCAGCAGCACGCTGACGTTGTCGGAACCACGATTCCCAGTCACGATATCAAGCTTGCCATCGCCGTTCACATCGCCCAAAGTGACGGAGCTTGGATTAAATCCCGTGGCAAAGGTTTGCTGGCCTAGGAAAGTGCCGTCGCCATTGCCCAGCAGCACGCTGACGTTGTTAGATTGAAAATTCGCAGTAATGAGGTCGAGTTTGCCATCGCCGTTCACATCGCCCAAAGTGCCGGAGCGTGAGAATGTCCCGGTGGCAAAGGTTTGCTCGCCTTGGAAGGTGCCATTCCCGTTACCCAGCAGCACGCTAGCGTTGTTGTTAGCATCATTTGCGGTCACGATATCGAGCCTACCATCGCCGTTCACATCGCCCAAAGTGACGGAGTATGGGTTTCTCCCCGTCCCCGCGGCAAAGGTTTGCTGGGCAGCAAACGAGGGTAAGGCTGTGATGGTGGGTAAATCAACCAGGTTTAAACCTAAGGTACCGGTTCCAGTAATACCGGTAACACTTACGGTGTAGCTGTCGCCCGATCCTGTAACAGAGGAAATGGTACCACCTGCCACCGTGCCGGTTGTTACCAATTGAAAATCGGAAGCATCCACCCCGACAACAGGCTGGTTAAAAGTAACCGAGAACGAAGCGGAGTTGGTAACAGTACTTCCAGGTGCATTAATGGACAAGGCATGAGGGAAAGCTGGTGCAAAGGGTACAGCAGGAACAATGCGTTCTTCCAACGGAAGAAGAGAAAGTTTTGGTGCAGTATTTATTGACTTTTGTTTGATTGTTGATGGAAAAACCTTCGAAAATATTTTGCGGATCCAAAGCTTGCAGTTCATCGAAAACTCCAATATTCGGGTAAAACAGCATGCAATTTGCATCATTATGGGTAATTTAGATAATTCGGGATAGCGAAATCTTAATTTTTTAATGTTTTCGTCATTTCCTAGGCCCATGCAACGGTAACCATGAAGCCACGGGGTAGATTCCCCGTGGCTTCATGGCCTATCCGGCAAAAACCACAAAAGATCTAATGATCGCTGTGACTTCTGGTATGATTCTTCTCATGCAAGCGCTATTGCCTTTTATCTTTCTCATGCTGCCCCTTCAGGTAGAAAAGCCACTCATCTGGGCCTCGGATGAGGAAGGTGGTGCCCCCTACCTTTTCCGTGACAGCACGTTGGAACAAAAGGGATTCGAACTGGATATAATCAGGGCGATTTCCGCGCACATCGGTCGGCCGATTGAATTCAAGCAATATCCCTTTGACAATCTGATACCGGGGCTTCTAAAGGGTGATTTTGACTTTGCCATGAACGGTCTTGAAATCACCGAGGAACGCAAAAAGACTATCCGCTTCTCGAAGCCCTACTATATCTATCGCCAGCAACTGGTTACCCGGGCCGATGAGAAAAGGTTCCAGACATTGCTGGGTTGCAAGACCACCAAAGGAGCCATTATCGGCACTATGGAGGCAACCCAGGCAGAGCGGCTTTTGGATCAGGAGGGTATTCCCAAGCGCATTTATCCAAGCCCTACCGAGGCCTATGCCGACCTTGCCAGTACCGATCGCATCGATGCGGTGTTCATGGATTTGCCGATGGCCCTGCAATACGCGTTGCCGGACAAACGCCTGCGCTTTGCGGGAAAACCCACGGCACGGGGCTTCTACGGAATCGCCTTCCGACCACAGGATGAGGAATTGGCAAAAAAGGTTGATTCCGCCATCGAGGAAATCCGTGGCAACGGCAAGCTGCGTTCCATATTGGTGAAGTGGAATCTTTGGGATGATTACCAAGAAGAATTATCCCCGGGTTTTCTTTACGAAGAAGAAGGCCGACCTGATTTTTCGGGGCCATCACTGATTGAACAATCCCAGTCGTGGTCTTTTGGCCAATACCTACCCATGCTTTTGGAAGGGGCCTGGGTGACCATTGAATTAACCGCTTCCAGTTTCGCCCTGGCATTGTTGATGGGGCTGCCTTTGGCACTGGCCAGACTTTACGGCCCGGCTTGGCTGAAGGCAACAGCCCTGACCTATGTGGAATTCTTTCGGGGCATTCCGGTACTGCTGCTGCTTTTTTTCCTCTACTTCGGGTTGCCAGCGGTCTCGGATTATTGGGGGCTGGGATTTTCCATCTCCCTTTCACCCTTTATGGCAGCCACGCTGGGTCTGGGGTTGAACTATGCGGCTTTCGAGGCGGAGAATCTTCGCACCGCCATCCAATCCATCCCCAAGGGCCAATGGGAAGCCGCCGCATCGCTAGGTATGTGCAGAACACTTGCCTTTCGCAGAATCATCATGCCCCAGGCCTTGCGGGTGGCTTTACCCACGCTAACCAATGATCTGGTGGCACTGTTCAAGGATACAAGTATCGCCAGCGTGGTGGCCTTGGTGGAACTGAACAAGCAGTATCAGATTCTTGCAAAATCCAGCCTGAAATTCGTGGAACTTGGAATCATTACCGCAATTCTTTACCTGGCGTTGTCACTCCCATTGGGCAGGTTGGCCCGAAGGTTGGAACATAAACTGGCCCCGGAGCACAAATAGCCATGCACATCCGCGCCAGGGGAATTCGCAAACGCTTTCAAGATCGCACCATTCTGGACGGGGTGAACCTATTCGTAGAATCCGGAAAAACATTGGTATTGCTTGGACCTTCAGGTTCCGGCAAATCCACGATGTTGCGATGCCTGAACGGCTTGAACACATTCGATGAGGGCACGGTGGATGTAGGCGACCGGTCGCTGCAGGCCGGGCATTCTGGCCAGTTTAGCAGCTATACCCGGGATCTTAGAAAACTGCTTGGCATGGTCTTTCAGGATTTCCAGCTATTCCCACACCTTAGTGTGCTGCAGAACATCATGGAGGCGCCTGTCACCGTTTCGGGGGTTTCCAAAACCGAGGCACGGTTGCAAGCCCTGGAACTTCTGAAAAGCGTTGGGCTGGAAAACCATGGGCAACATTATCCTTCCCAATTATCCGGTGGTCAAAAGCAGCGCGTTGCCATCGCCCGCGCCCTAGCCATGCGACCCAAGGCGCTTCTTTGCGATGAGATCACCAGTTCGTTGGACCCGGAATTAAAGCATGAGGTACTGGAGGTTTTGGAAAAATTGCAGGAACGGGGGCTTACCCTGCTGATGGTCACACATGAGATAGGGTTCGCCCGCAAGGCTGCCGATCATATCGTGTTCATGGCGGATGGCAAAGTGGTCGAGGAAGGCAAGCCATCCTCCGTACTGGATTCCCCGGTAGCCGACCGCACCCGCAACTTCCTGGCAAACATCTTGGGGTAATCAGCCCATCTTGAAAAAAATGATATTCACATTTCTGGGCTGCTTAATCTGGTGTTGCCAGGCATCCCCAGTTCTTTCAGAACCTTTGCAAACCAAAGTACCCATGGTGTTGGTTCACTATATGCCTTGGTATATGGCCAAACCCTTCAGCGAAACCTTGAGGATGGAGTTGGACCGTGCCTTTGCAAGCAACGCACCTTTTGTTCAGATTGCCACATGGAACGATTGGGGAGAGGGAACTTCCATCGAACCTAGCAGGGAGTTTAAGTACCGTGATTTGGAGATCCTTCAAAATTATCGACAGGAATCTTCAAGACAGCCAGCCAAGGCTCTTTCCCTGCCAGCGCGCATTTATTTCCATCGAAAAAACCAGGCCGGTAACCCGGAATTGCTCCAAAAGCTTGATTTCATTTCAGAACACCTTAAAAAACTTCAAATCCAACAAGCCAAAAAACTTTTGGATGATTTAACCAGGCAAGAGGCACCCTGATGCGCCTTATCATTTTTTCCCTTTGGATTATTCAATTTTGGCAAGCCAATCTTTTTGCTCAAGCCGCCACCGTACGGCTTGAAAAGCATTCGGAAAAATACACCCTGATGCGCGGAAACCAGCCTTACTTCATCAAGGGCGTGGGTGGTGATGCTTCCTGGGAATTACTTGCAAGATCGGGTGGTAACTCCGTCAGAACCTGGGGTCATGAAAAACTTCCCGACCAACTGGATTTGGCAAACAAACTTGGCCTTACTGTTTCGGCGGGAATCTGGCTGGGGCAAATTCGACAGGGCTTTGACTGGGCTGATGCGAAAAGTCTTATCAAGCAACGAGAAATCATCCGGCAGACCGTGCAAAAACACAAGAATCATCCGGCGCTTCTTATCTGGTCCCTTGGAAATGAAATGGAAGATACCGCGGGTGATAATGGCGCGGTTTGGTCGGAAATCAACAATCTGGCGCGCCTTGTAAAATCCATCGATCCAAATCATCCCACCATGACAGTGATAGCCGAGGTTGGTGGAAATAAAATTCAAAACATCCACGCCCTTTGTCCTGACATCGATATTATTGGGATCAATTCTTACGCAGGGGCGGCATCTGTTGGAGAGCGCTACCGAAAACTCGGTGGCAACAAGCCGTATATTCTTACGGAATTCGGACCTCCGGGAATCTGGGAAATCAAAAAGGATGATGCGGGGGCCTATCGCGAACCATCCAGCACTGCCAAAGCGGATTATTATCGCGCCGCTTACAACAAAAGTGTTATGGGGCAAAAAGAACTCTGCCTTGGTTCTTACGCCTTCATGTGGGGTCAAAAACAGGAAGTTACTGCCACCTGGTTTTCCATGTTGCTAAAGGATGGAAGTCGGCTGGCTGCCGTGGATGCGCTTTCCGAATTATGGACAGGCAAGGTTGTTCCCAACCGCTGCCCCACGATTGAATCCATGAATCTGATTGGAAATCCATCCAACAAACCCGGGACGAACATCCAAATTGCGTTGAGAACCTATGACCCGGAGAATGATCCGCTTCAAGTCCATTGGGAAATTTTTTCGGATGAGGAAGAATATGGCACCGGGGGCGACCCAGAGTCTGCAGCCATGGGAATCACCAATGTCTTAATGGAATCTAGCGACAAGGGTGCTTTGGTTAGATTACCCAAAGAAGGTGGGTTATACCGGGTTTTTGCAACTGTGCGTGACAACAAGGGCGGGGCAGCAATTGCCAATATTCCTTTTCGGGTGGATGCGCCCTTAAAAACAGCCTTGGGGAAGCCGGCAAAACTTCCGCTGGTGATCTTCTCCGAGGCTGATTCACCCGGCACCTATATTCCATCCGGCTGGATGGGAGATGCAAAATCCATCAAGGTTGATCCTAATAGCACAGAAAAACCTTACTCCGGCCAGGTTTGTATGCGTTGCGAGTTTTCCGCTGCCAATGGCTGGGGCGGGGTGGCCTGGCAAAACCCGGAACAGGATTGGGGCGATAAAAAAGGTGGATTTAATCTAACAGGCGCTAAGCAGCTAACTTTCTACGCCCGTGGTGAACAAGGGGGTGAAGAAGTATCATTTGGATTTGGCCTGATAGGGCCGGAAAAACGCTACCCCGATACCGCCAAGCGCTCCACCGGCAAAATTCGCTTGGGTAAAGATTGGCAAAAATTTCAGATCAACCTTAAGGATCTGAAATCAAACGAGAATCTTGAACGCATAAAGATTGGCTTTGTCTGGACCGTTGCATCCACAGGAAAACCCGTCGTTTTCTACCTGGATAATATACAGTGGGAATAAGGTTGGTCGGATTAGCCAACCATCCATTAAGATTTTTTAATCTTCAAGAAAAAGGTATTACTTTGATCTAATTGACGGAATTCTTCCTGCAAATTATAAACATGGAACATTCCCAAATGGAGATACCTCTTGATTCGCGGTTTTATTCACCTTCTGATGATAGTGTGCCTGTCGCAATTATTGCCCGGTAATCTTTGTATTTGCAGGTTGCCTTATGCCATAGCTCATTCAGAATGTGAAAACTGCCAAGATTCTTGCCCATTCCAAAATGAGGACTGCGAAATCCCTGAATCGGATGAACATTCATCCAACGATTGTCACTGTTCTTTGACAAATTCAGATTCAAAGATTTACTGCGAACCAGAAACCCTGAGTTTTCCCAGCGAAACAGCATGCTGGGAATCATTTAGTTTTCTAAAACCCAATTGCTTGACATGTCCAACGAGTCTTCTTGCACTGCAGAAATCCCATCCCCCATTCTTGCCCAGACATCTGTTGCTGGGAATCCTAGTCATTTAATCGCTGAAAAAATCTCTTTTCTGGGTGGACAGGTTGTTTCAGATCAACCTTCCTCGGGAAAATTTTTGGGGTTCGTAAATTAATTCGTCTTTCGGTGGGGAATATGCCATGGATGAACCGGCACAAAAAAATTCGTCTTCTTCAAAAAGTGGTTGGGTAGACAAATTATTCTTGGTGGTTGTGATGATGCTACTGGGTGCTTTTGCCTATGGCGGCCATTATTTTCATTGGAAAGTCCCCAAGTTTTCAAGGCTATGGCACCAGGACTCCACCAAGGAAGACTGGTGTGAAGCCCACCATGTTCCCGAATCCATCTGCGTCGAATGCAACCCCAAAGAATATCCACCGCCCAAGTCTTATGGCTGGTGCGCACTGCACGGTGTTCCAGAATGCCCGGTGTGTCATCCAGATTTGGCGACTGTGGAAGATCCGAATCTTCAAATCTTGAGGGAAAAGAGTCAGCAAGGTTTGGCATTTTCTAGCCGGAAGGCAAATAATCCCATCTGCAAGACCCACCAAAGGCGAATCCAGTTTGCAAACATTGAGGAAGTGGATAAAGCGGGTGTTACGGTTGAACCTGCCTGGATTAGCCCCATGACCGAGTATCTTTCCGCACCCGGTGAAATCATTTACGACCAGACCCGACAGGCTCATTTGTCTACCAGGGCAAGCGGAACGGTTTGGAGAGTAATTCGCCATATAGGTGACCACGTAAAAGCCAATGAAACTCTGGCACTGATTGATTCCGCCGAGGTGGGAAAAGCCAAATCCGAGTTGATGCAGATGTTCGCACTCAGCATGCTAAGAACCCAAACGCTTGGCCGTTTAAGAGCGGCAGGAATAGCAACATCCGCGGCCACACTTGAAGAGGCGGAATCCGCGCTGCGTGAATCATTGATTCGCATGAACGCCGCCAGACAGGCGTTGGTTAATCTGGGGCTGCCGCTGGAAAACATCAACCTGCAATCCACAACCCCCGAGACCCTGGAAAACAAATTGCACTTTCTGGGAATACCCCAGGAAATCCACCAACACATGGACCCTGCCAAAACCACACGCAACCTTCTGCCAGTGATTTCCCCCATGGATGGAACCATCGTGTCACGCGAAGTGGTTGCTGGCGAGGTGGTGGATACCACACGCATCCTTTTCGAGGTGGTAAACAACGAATACAAATGGATCACGCTGGATGTTAGGAACGAAGAAGCTCGATTTCTTAACAACAACCAGAAAGTAATCTATAACCCCTCTGGGGCCAGCGAGGTAGTGGAATGCAAAATCGACTGGATCAGCACACAAGCGGACCTTAAAACCAGAACCATCAAGGCCAGGGCCAACCTGGAAGACAAAGGGGGCAAACTGCGCGCCAACACTTTTGGAAGCGCCAAAATCATTCTTCGCGAGGAATCAAAGGCTCTTTGTGTGCCAAGGGACGCGGTGCAATGGGATGGTTGCTGCCAGGTGGTATTTGTAAGGGATAAAAACTTCCTCGACCCCAAGGCCCAAAAATTATTCCATGTAAGAAAGGTACGAACAGGGGCTCGGGATGAGTCCAAGGTGGAAATCCTTGCCGGATTGTTGCCCGGCGAACTGGTGGTTCATCAGGGTAGTGGCCTTTTGCTTACCGAGTTGCTTCGCGGAAACCTCGGCGAAGGCTGTGCCTGCCACAGCAAGAAATAAGCGAGGTTTCCATGCTGAACTGGATTATCGAGAAAAGCCTGGAATACCGCTGGTTGGTAATTGCATCTACAACCATCCTGATTGTCACGGGATTGCTTGCATTAAGCCATCTGGATATCGACGCCTTTCCAGATACGACGCCTGTTCAGGTTCAAATCAACACCGTGGCACCGGCCATGGGACCCGAGGAAATTGAACAACAGATCACTTTTCCTATTGAGCAAAAACTTGGTGGTATTCCCCGTATCAGCCAGTTGAGATCCATCTCCAAGTTTGGGTTATCCCAGGTGGTGGTGATCTTTGAAGATGGGACTGACATTTATTTTGCCCGCCAAATCGTGAATGAAAGACTAGGAACTGTCCAGCTTCCACAGGGTCTGGAAAGACCCCGCATGGGACCGGTATCCACAGGCTTGGGGGAGGTTTTTCATTACATAGTCACAGGCAAAGGTGACGATATCACCCAACTACGGACCATTCATGACTGGGTTGTAAGACCGCAGCTTCGGACCGTGAAAGGCGTGGCGGAGGTAAACTCCTGGGGGGGATTTGAAAAACAGTTTCAAGTGCGAATCGACCCAACACGACTCGCAAAATATGACCTTACCTTTGAGCATATCACCCAATCCCTGCGGGAAAACAACCAGAATGTGGGCGGTGGTGTGATTGACCAGGGTAGCTCCATGCTGCTGGTTCAGGGACTGGGCAGAACGGTTTCTCTTGAGCAGATATCCAATATTCAATTAACCGTAAAAGAGGGAATTCCCGTTCTTCTGCGCGATGTGGCGGAAATTAACATCGGCCATGAGGTGCGCAGGGGGGCCGTAACCGCCAATGGCAACGGGGAGGTTGTTCTGGGACTTGGCTTCATGACCATGGGGGAAAACTCCCATGAAGTGACCTGGACCATGAAAAACGAGCTGGAAAAAATCAAAGGCAGGTTGCCTGGGAATGTTGCCATCGAAACCGTTTACGATCGCACCGAACTGGTGGATTTTGTGATGGACACCGTTCGCGCAAACCTGTTTGAGGGTGGCTTGCTTGTGATTGCCATTTTGTTTTTATTTCTTGGCAACCTGCGTGCGGCATGCATTGTGGCACTGGCGATTCCCCTTTCCATGCTTTTTGCATTCGCCGGCATGCTGCGCTTTGGCATCTCCGCAAGTCTTTTAAGCTTGGGCGCCATCGATTTTGGCATGGTTGTCGATTCCTCGGTGGTCATGATTGAAAACTGCGTAAGGCACCTTTCACGGAACCAGCCCGGCTTGTCTCGCAAGGAAATCATTCGAAACGCAGCTATCGAGGTTCGCAAACCGACCCTGTTCGGGGAATTGATCATCCTGATTGTATACCTGCCCATACTTACCCTTGAGGGAATCGAGGGTAAACTGTTTCGCCCCATGGCATGGACGGTAATCTTCGCGCTTGCAGGTTCCATGATGCTTTCCATGACCCTGATGCCCGCGTTGGCAAGCCTGGTTCTTCCACGGAAGCTGCCTGAACACGAACCATTTTTTATCCGAATGATCAAGTGGGCTTATGTTCCCTTGCTGAAAACCTCGATGAGACACAAGGGCTCTGTAATCATCTTTGCACTGATGGTGCTGGTTTTCTCGTTTGGCTTGGTGGCGCCTCAACTGGGAACAGAGTTTGTTCCCCGACTTTCCGAAGGTGCAATTGCGTTGGGCACGGTACGGCTTGCAGGTACCAGCCTGGAGGAATCAGTTCGAACCAACACCCGGGTGGAAAAGGCTCTTTTGAAAGCATTCCCGGATGAAATTCGTCACGTGTGGAGCAGGGTGGGAACCGCCGAGGTTGCCACAGATCCCATGGGAGTGGAATTGACCGACATCTTCATCAGCTTGAAACCCCGGGATCAATGGACCAGGGCCATCACCCAGGAAAGCCTTTGCCTGCTTATTGAGAAGGAACTGAGAACCATTCCCGGGTTGAAGTTTGCATTTTCCCAGCCCATTGAGATGAGAATCAACGAGATGCTCGCAGGCACCCGAAGTGACCTTTCTGTGAAACTTTTCGGAGACGATCTTCAGGTTCTCAAATCCAAGGCCGAAGAAATTGAAAAAGTGTTAAAGGGCCTTCCAGGGGTTGCTGACCTGAATGTGGAACAGGTTACAGGTCAACCGGTTCTTCAGGCAAAAATCCTTCAGGATCAGATTGCCCGGTACGGAATTCCCTCAAGGGCGGTCCTTGATGTGGTGGAATCCATCGGATCAAAACCCGTTGGCGAGGTGGTCGATGGACAATTTCGGTTTCCATTAATACTCCGTTTGCCCGATGCCTGGAGAAACAGTCCTGAATCTGTGGGTTCCATCCAGTTACCAGCGGCAACAGGAGAGCGTATCCCCCTGTCCCGCTTGGTGGATATTCAGGTTGTGGAAGGCCCTTCAACCATCACCAGAGAGTGGGGCCAAAGGCGGATTGTTGTCACCTGTAATATTCGTGGCCGGGATCTCGGTTCCTTCGTGCAAGAAGCCCGGGACGCCATCCAGAAAAATGTTTCACTGCCACCGGGCAGATACCATATTTCCTTCGGTGGCCAGTTCGAGCAGCTTCAAAGGGCCAGAACAAGACTTCTGGTGGTGGTTCCGATTGCCTTGATCTTGGTCTTTGTGCTTTTGTACGCGACCTATGGCAATGTGATGGATTCCATCCGGGTGTTTACCGGTGTGCCTTTTGCCTGGGTCGGGGGAATTCTGGCACTTTGGATCAGGGATATGCCTTTTTCGATCTCTGCCGCGATTGGATTCATTGCACTTTCGGGCGTTGCTGTTCTGGATGATATGATTTTAGTTTCTTATGTTCGCCAGCTTTTGAATCGTGGCAGGAATATGGAACAAGCGGTGGAGGAGGCAGCCATCACCAGACTGCGCCCTGTTTTAATGACCACGCTGGTGGCAAGCCTTGGGTTTTTACCTATGGCATTCAGCACAGGCATGGGCGCGGAGGTTCAAAGACCCATCGCTACGGTGGTAATTGGAGGCGTCTTAAGCGCCATGGTCATGTCAATTCTGGTGCTTCGTGTTGTGTTTGTGATTTTTCGCTGGCCTCAAAAGCCGGCAATCCAACTGGAAAAGGATTCCAGCTTGGCCGTTTCATCATCTCACCGGCAGACAGAACCTGCCCGGTAAACAAAGGAGAATTATTCATGCAACGATTTTTACTACCAAGCCTATTGCTGGCCTTTACATTGGGTGTTGTTGGCTGTGGTCAGGAATCGGCGTCCACCAAGGGGAAAGAAACCCCTAAGCAAGCCCAAGCTGACGATAGCAAGCATTCCGGGTGGTGGTGTGATGAGCATGGTGTGAAGGAAAGCGAATGCAGCATGTGCAGCGCCAAGGTGGCCAAAGCCTTCCAGGCAAAGAAAGACTGGTGCGAAATACACAAACGTGCCAAGAGCCAGTGCTTTATTTGTGATCCTTCCCTAAGGGAAAAGTTCGCCGCACAGTACAAGGCCAAATATGGCAAAGAACCGCCTGAACCCTCAGACAACATGCCGGCAAAGGATGCTGGAAAAAGTTAGAGTCAACCCATTAGTCAGGCAGGCGATTCCACAAATCACTTGCCTGTTTTGGTTCGCAGCATCAGAATGGTTTTTTTGAATGATCCCATCACGGAGATACCTTTCCCATGCGACTTTATCTTGCCGGGCTAACGGCCATTCTTGCGTTTTCCAATCTGCAGGCCCAAACCTATGACCTGGTTATTTACGGAGGCACCTCCGCTGGCATCAGTGCTGCCATTCAGGCTGCACGCATGGGAAAAACACCTTTCATCGTTGAACCTTCACAGCGCCTCGGTGGGCTTACCTCTGGTGGTCTGGGTGCGACCGACACCGGCTCGAAAGCGGTAATCGGTGGAATCTCGCGGGAATTCTACCAGCGCTTGAGAAAACATTATTCCAACCCCGCGGCATGGAAGTTTGACACCGCCGAAACCTTCAAGGGACTTCGCAAAGATGAGGACGCCATCTGGTATTTCGAACCAAAGGTGGCGGAAAAAGTCCTTCATGAAATGCTTGCCGAGCATAAGGTGAAGTTTGTGCTGGGCGAACGGCTGAACCGCACACCCGGTATGGGAGTAAGAAAAAAAGGTGCAGCCATCACGGAAATAGTCATGGAATCCGGAAAAACCTTTGCCGGCAAGATGTTCGTGGATGCCACTTACGAGGGTGATTTATTCGCCGCAGCGGGTGTTTCCTACCATGTGGGTCGTGAGGCTAACGCGAAGTACAACGAAACGCTGAACGGAATTCAGAAGGCAAAAAATGTGCACAATCACCGCTTTGTGGTGCCGGTGGATGCTTATGTGAAGCCGGGAGACCCAAAGAGTGGCTTATTGCCGGGCATAGAATCAGGCCCGCACCCGGAGGATGGCTCCGAGGATCATCGCATGCAGGCGTTCTGCTTTCGCATGTGCATGTGCCTGGATCCCAATAATCGGGTTCCTTTCCCCAAGCCGGAAAACTACAACGAGAAGGATTTTGAGCTGTTGCTTCGCAACCTGGAGGCGGGTGACCTGAGGCTGCCCCTTTCCATCCTGATGATGCCCAATGGAAAAACCGACACGAACAACAATGGCGCAGTCAGCACGGATTTCATCGGTCAGAATTTCACCTTTGCGGATGCCTCGTATGCTGAGCGCGAGAAGATTATCAAGGAGCACGAGTATTACCAGAAGGGCCTGATGTGGACCCTGGCCAACCACCCCCGCACACCGGAAAAGATTCGCAAAGAGATGGAGAAATGGGGACTGGCAAAGGATGAATTCACGGCGACAGGCAACTGGCCCCACCAGATCTATGTGCGTGAGGCCCGCCGCATGATCAGTGATTATGTCATGACCGAGCTGGATTGCCGAAAGCTGCGGGAAACTCCCGAATCGGTTGGCATGGGTTCTTACAACATGGATTCGCACAACTGCATGCGTTATGTCACCAAGGAAGGGAAGGTTCAGAACGAAGGCGATATCCAGGTAAGCCCGGGCGGCCCCTACAAGATCAGTTACAAGTCCCTGACTCCCAAGAGGGATCAAGGCACCAATCTACTGGTGCCCGTTTGCATATCCTGTTCGCACATGGCCTATGGAAGCATCCGCATGGAGCCGGTCTTTTTCATCCTGGGCCAGTCCGCGGCAACCGCGGCATGCTTTGCCATCGATGCGGGTTCCGCTGTGCAGGATGTGCCTTACGAAAAACTGCGCGAACAACTTCTCAAGGACAAGCAGGTTTTGGAACACAAATCCGCACCCGCACTGCCCGCACTGGAAATCAGCAAGATGCAGGGCGTTGTTGTGGATGATTCGAAGGCAACCAAAACTGGCAACTGGGGGCAAAGCGCCACCATTCCCGGTTTTGTGGGCGAGGGTTATTTGCATGATGGCAACATGGACCAGGGAAAAAAATCCCTGCGTTTCGAGGCCAGTCTTCCGGAATCCGGCAGCTATGAAGTCCGCTTTTATTACAACCACAATGGCAACCGCGCAACCAATGTGCCGGTTACGGTCCACTTTGTGGGTGGTTCAAAAACCATCTTGGTGAATCAGCGCAAGGCCAACAGCAAGGCTTTTATCTCGCTGGGCAAGTTCGAGTTCAAAAAGGATAAACCCGCTGCTGTCACCGTTTCCAACGATAAGACGGATGGCCATGTGGTGGCGGACGCAGTGCAGTTTCTGAAAAACTAGCCCCTTGGAAAAGTCGCCCCCATGCCCGCCTACTTCACCCAGCTTTGGACTCGTACGGAGTTCGAATCGCAAAAAGCGCGTGGTCAGCCCCTGCTGCAATATGCGGCAAGCAATCAGTTTCGAAATCGGGGAATGCAACCGGGGGACAGCCTCTTTGTGCTATCCTGCTTTTCCGGGCAAGTCTGGCTTCTGGGTGAATTGCAAGCAAACCATGGACCACTCCTTTGGAACCAACTGCAAGCACTGCACTTTGTTCAGGATGACCGGCTTGCCGGCTTGAAAGATCACCTACTTACAGATGCTTCAACCGCAAAGCACATGCGTTTTGATTTGACCATTCCCTTGGAAATAGTTCGCAAGATACGGTTTACCAATGGTGAATCACCAAAGATTCGCAAGCGGGGAAATTTAACGGAAGCCGACCCACAAACCTTCCGTGGTGTTCGGCAAATTAGCACCGAAAGTGCGACGCTACTTCGAAAATTGCTGGGCACGTCACAACCGACAGCACAGAGTGAGTTGGAAAAAATTCGCGCGCTGAGCATTCGCCAGCCTTACGCCGAGAGAATTCTCCGGGGTGAGAAACTTTTCGAATACCGGTCCTGGCCTACCAACTACCGTGGCAAGGTATACATCTACGCTGCCAAAACCCCCGTGAACTTACCCGGGCACCATGATCCTCTGGATCCGCTGACATTACCTCGCGGAGTAATTGTTGGAACCATGGAAATCGTCGATTGCCAAAAGGGGGAAAAGTATTTTGAATGGGAGCTTGCCAACCCCATTCGTTTTGACAATCCCTTGAAAACGCAGACGATGCCCCAAGCCGGATTCTTCCACCCGTTTGGAAGATGAAATTACTTCAATTCCCTAGCCAGTCGAAATCCAGATGTGAATTGATATTTTGCAATCCCTGAGATGTCCATACCTTGGGAAACTTCCAAGACCACTTCGTTGAAGCCAGAACCATAAGTTCCGCGATTTTTTTGTGAAACCACCTTGAGTGATATGGGCTGGATTCCTTTTCCATTTTCTTTGGGTGGTATCATCCTTACTGCATCCCCAGGTTTCAATTGATTTGCCTGGGCCCAATAAGTTGCATAAACAACAAACATAATTTTATTATCAGGCCTATGGTTGAAATAACCTTCCAACCCATCTTTTGCAAGGCGCTCATCAACTTTTTTCTGCTGGTTAGATTTGATTTCTCCGAGGCTATCTTCATCGATTATGTGCATGACGAGACGCTTTTGCTCTTTTTTACACCAAGTGAGATAAAAAAGATCGCCCCGAATTATGGTTTTATTATCAACAAGTTTTCCCTTGCTCCATTTTTGGGCATCTGGAGCTAAACAAAATTCGAGAACGGAACCGTCCAAGGGCTTATCACCTGCCATCGCCATGGCCTTGAAATGATTTCCCTCCTTGCAATCTTCGGTGGCACGCCATATATGATTATGCCCCTTCATCTGACAAAGTTCATCCTGGTAATGAACAAGGTAACCACGAGGATGGTTTTCATCCGCATTGAAAAATAGATTGACCCTTTCCCCTTCTAAAAGATCAGCCGGACTGGCTCCATACACAAGATGTCGGTAAGTGGTCATCCAGGGCAGAACCCTTGTCTTGATGGGTTCATCAGAAGATTCCCGGGTTACGACGGCCTCCATGGTTTTTGGATCGAAGGATTTCCAGATGTACCAACCACGGGTTGTTCCAATTCCGCCGGGAAATCCAAATTTGGTCGGATGGACAGGGCTTGCCGCATCTTCGGGACCAAGGTTAATTTTTCTTTGAACTTTGTTTGAAACACCGGGGTGCCCCTTGAAACCTTTAATACCTACCTTGGCGTGAAAAACTCCGTCGGGCGTTCCTGTGGTACAAAAAATTTCATCGTGGTTATTTCCGCCGAATGCAATATTGCTAACCACCGATGCGGGAATTGGCACATGCCCCAACACTTTGCGATCTGGAGAAACAACAAGAATTCGACCCTGTTTTGTTTCTGGCCTTTGAAAGTCCGCCACCCAGAGGTTGCCATTTTCATCAAACGCACATCCGTCTCCCCCACTTCCGCCCAAATCATAAAAATCTTCTGGCTTGCCCTTCTGTATGCCATCGGCTGGAAGATTGTAACGCAAAACTTTTTTAGATTGGGATTCAATCACATATAGGAATTTACCTTGTGGATCAACATCAAGACCATTTGGGAATGCAAGGCCGGTTGCAAACTTTGAGACATTGCCTTGGGTATCCAGCATGAAGATGTTACCTGTGGGTTTTTCCAAAGATGAACCAGCCGGATCAGTCCAGTAGATGTTTCCCCGCGAATCCAAAGTAAGATCATTAAGGCTGTTCAGTGGTTTACCATCAAAACTATCCGCCAGCACAGACAGAATTCCATCGGCCGAGTATTCCAAAATTGCCTTGTGCTTATTGTCACAAATCAAAAGATTTCCATTGGCCTTAAGGATTGTGCCGGCAGGGTTGATATTCAAAAACTTGTCAATCCTGCCTTCTTTGCCAATTCTTAAAAGAGCTCCGCTGCAAAAAAAGACTTCCCCTTGTTTCCATGTGGGCCCTTCCGAATAACCCGGGGCCCTTGCATATTGCGAAGCTTTTACATCCTTAAGCTTTGAGTAATCCTGGCCATTTGGAAGCAGTAAGAAGGAAACAAACAGGGTCGAAATATTCAACATGGCATTTCCCCTTGAAACAAATCTTCTGGCGGAAGCTTAAAACAAATTCAGCAGCGGGGAGCCTTCTGCAAGCAGATCGTAGGGGCGGTTTTCCTTGTCCCGCGCTTCCAGGTTTTCGATGTTCATCGCATGGTAGACTGTCTTGGTGATATCCGCGGGAGTGGTAATCTGCTGTTCAGGATATTCCGCGCGCTTGTCGGATGCGCCATGAATCTGGCCGCCTCTAATGCCACCGCCGGCCAACAAAACACTAAGGCAATGGGTCCAGTGGTCACGGCCAGCACCATTTACGCCTCCACTGCGAGGATCGCCAATCTTGGGTTTACGGCCCATCTCGGTACTTACCATTAGCAGGGTGGTATCCAGTAGCCCCCTATCCGCCAAATCCTCGACCAGGGCGGAAAAGCCCCGATCAAACTCGGGCAGCAAGTTTTCCTTCAGGCAATTAAAGTTGTTGCCATGGGTATCCCAGCCTCCGCCACTTTTGCATTTCTTGTCCAGCCGGTCATCCCCCAGCCAGAACACGGTGACAAAAGGCACGCCGGCCTCGACCAGCCTGCGGGCAAGCAAAAGGCTGGTGGCGTTGGTGGTGGTGCCGTAACGCTGGCGGATTTTTTCAGGCTCGTTGGCAACATCAAAAGCCTTGGTCGCCTGGGCAGACGCCAGAAGCGACATGGCTTTTGCCTGAAGCTTGTCCCAGGTCTGGGTCTTGGCGGAATGATCAAGCTGCCTGCGGGCACCATCCATCTTTTCTAGAATCGACTGGCGATCCTGCAGGCGGGCAGGGTTCAGGCTGGGGTCAAGACTTATGGATGGCGAGGTAAACACCAACGGCTTGTCGATGGTGCCAAGAACATACAAAGGGTCGTATTCCACACCCAGTCGGGCGCCAAACTGACCCGGCCTTGTGTACGGAAGCTTGGAAGGTTTCTCAGGCAGGGTTACCGCATTGGGCAGGTACGGGTGCAGAGGCCGCTTGGCACTGATGACACTGCCCATGAAAGGCCAGTCATCCGGCATGGGGGTGCGGTTGTTCCCCAAGGTTAGAAAGCTTTGATCCGGCACATGGCCGGTCAGGTTGTAATAGTAGCCAGCATGATGATCGTTGGTGTTCACCGTGCCCTTGATGCCATTCACTATCGCCAAATGGTGGGCCTGTTTTGCCAGCATGGGCAAATGCTCGCACAAGCGGATTCCCGGGGCGCTTGTATCGGTTTGTTGGAACGAACCGCGGTATTCCTCGGGGGCATTGGGTTTCATATCCCAGGTGTCGATATGGGAAGCCCCACCCGAAAGGAAGAATAGGATGGTGGACTTGGCTTTACCTCTCTTGGTGGAAGGGTTTGCGGGTGCCGCCAGCGAGAGGGCTGGCTTACCCAGGCCGAAACCTGCAATTCCAAGGGTTGATGCTACTACAAAGGCGCGTCGCGAGGTCGCCATGGGATGCTCCTAGGGGGGGTAACTTATAGTGTGCATAACAGATGTAACGGTGTCAACGGATATGGATTGGCAAAAACTTGGGATTTTGACTAAAGCCGGCTTTGGAATCGTCAAAAAGGGTGCTAGATAACTTATGGTTGATATTTGTTGGAAAGGGCGAACCATGCCAGTCACAGTACCGGACATTCTCCAGGGATCCATGACCTTGATCGGCAGGATCTCACTTTGCGCCATTTTTCTTACCAATGCGGTTGGGTTCAACATTCCCAATTTCGAAGAAGTGGTCAGCGCCATGGGAAGGGTGGGTATTCCGCAACCCCGCTTCGCGCTTGTACTTGCGATTGGAATCCTTCTGGCCGGCAGCGGCATGCTCATCGTGGGCTGGAAATCCAAGGTGGGGGCAGCACTGCTTTTGTTCTACCTTACTGTTTCAAACATGTACTTCCACAACTTCTGGGTTATTAACGATCCGGTAATGCACAAGTTAGAGATGGTGCAATTTTTGAAGAATCTTTCCCTGATGGGTGCTATGCTGCTGATCGTGGCAAATGGATCCGGCCCCTACAGCCTGGATCTTCAAAAATCCCCCAGGGCAAAATTCTCAGGCTGACCCATGCTAAAGTTTCCAGGAATCGCGACACTGATCTGCGTTTTCCTGGCAACCGCCACCCCGGCCCAACAACCCTTACAAGATAAACCCATCCCCGAGATCGACTCGGTGGTGCAGTCCGTTCTTTCGGATCTCAACATCCCGGGGGCAAGCATTGCCATCGCCCGCCATGGCAAACTGCTTTATGCAAGGGGTTACGGCAAGGCAAACCAAGATACCCCGGTGCTTCCCACACACCTGTTTCGCATTGCCAGCATTTCAAAGCCCGTCACCGCTATTGCCATCATGCAACTTGTGGAAGCCAACAAGCTGAAGCTTTCCGACAAGGTGACCGACATACTGGTCTTTCAACCTGTTCTGGAGGGGGATGCCAAGCCCGACCAGCGCTGGAAAGAAATTACGATCGAACAGTTGCTGCAACACCGGGCAGGTTTCAACCGTGATAAAACTTTCGACCCCATGTTCCGATCCACCGACATTGCCAAGGCAACCAAAACATCCGCACCCGCCAACCCTGATGCGATCATCCGCTATATGATGGGCAGGCCGCTCGATTTTGATCCGGGCACCAATTATTCCTACTCCAACTTTGGTTACTGCCTTCTCGGCAGGGTCATCGAAAAAAAATCGGGCCAGACTTACGAGAACTTTGTCCGCAAGAACCTGTTGGAACCCTTGGGAATTCACGGCATGCGGATTGGACATTCCCTGGAGAAAGATCGTTCTATCAACGAGGTGGAATACCACCCTCCCAAGCCACAAAAATATCCCTCAGTTTTTCCACCCCATGAACTTGTGAGACCCTCGTACGGCAATTGGTACCTGGAAGCCATGGATTCCCACGGTGGATGGATTGCCTCCGCGGTGGATCTGGTTCGAATTGCCAGCGGCATGGATGAGGCAGCTTCTGTTCCCGTTTTAAAAAGACAATCCATCCAACGCATGTTCCAGCGACCCGATTCCAATTCCGATCCTGTCTACTACGGGTTGGGCTGGCAGGTGCGCGATGTCGGTTCAGGCAAAATCAACACCTGGCATACCGGACTTCTTCCCGGAACATCCACCATTTTGGTTCGCAGGCACGATGGTTACTCCTGGGCAGTGCTTTTTAACGGTACCACCGAACAGGGCAAAGGCAAACCGCCCCAGCCTTCCTCGGTCATCGATCCCAAAATTCACAAGGCAGTTGATGCCGTAAAGAATTGGCCCAACACCGACCTTTTTCCAACCTATTTGAACCTTTCCAAATCCAAGGCAACACCATGATCCATTTTATGACAGGCTTGTTGATCTCTTTGGCTTTTTCACAACCCAATCAGCATCTGCCACAACCCGGGGAGACCGTTTTATTCCTTGGCGACTCCAATACTGCCGCTGGACATTTCATTGCCGACCTCGACACTTATTTTTCCCTGAACAATGCCGGCAAAAAGAACATAACCCTGATCAACCTTGGTCTGCCCAGTGAAACCATCACAGGGTTAAGCGAACGCGACCATCCTTTCCCGAGGCCTGATGTCCACGAGCGATTGGACCGTGCGCTGAAAGCCACCTCACCTCATCGGGTGGTGGTGGGCTATGGTATGAACGATGGTATCTACAGCCCGTTTGATGAAAACCGTTTCTCCAAATACCAGCAAGGCTACAAGAACCTTTTAAGCAAGGCGACTGCCATCAACGCCCATGCCACCCTGCTGACCCCCGATCCTTTTGAACCCAAGGCGGTGAAAGGGAAATCACGGCCTGCGGGCCAGCCGGAATACAGCTACAAAAACCCCTACGAGGATTATGACTCGGTGTTGGCAAAATATGCAGCCTGGCAGGTTTCCCAACAGACTGAATCAATGCCCGTGGCAGATGCCCACACCGCCCTTTGGACAGCCTTAAAATCCCGCAGGCAAAGTAAACCGGATTTTCTTTTTTCGGGTGATGGCATTCATCCGAGTGTTTCGGGGCACTGGTTTGTGGCCCAAGAAATCCTTCGGGCATGGAAAGCTCCTGTGGGCCGCCAAAAGATCGCCTCCAAGCCCCAAAGTTTTCCCGCCACCATCGACATGACTGGCCATCTGCCATATGTCCCTGACCCTCGCTGGGAAGACTGGGTACGCGAAAGTTTTATGAAAACCCATGGCACTCATACCTTGATGATCAAGGGCCTGGACAAGGGCTCGTATCAACTTTCCTGCCAGGGAAAGATCCTGGGCAAATTCACCGAATCGGATTTTGCCAAAGGCATCGATTTGAACCAGTTTCAAGAACTGCCGCTTCATAAGCTAGGTACGGAGCTTCGCAAGCTTGCGACAGAAAGAACGCATGTTTTGGGCGCAGCCATGCTGACCGAAGTTGGCCACAAACGACCATCCACCGCGGTCGGCAAACCCATCACCGAAGCCCGAAAGATCTACGATGCCAACTCTACCAAGATCCAGGAGATTCTTGGAACTAAGGTTGAGTTAAAGCTGGAAAGGTAAGTTTACAAGCCTTTACTTCTCGATCTTGAGGATGCGGTGGTTCATGCTATCCGTGATGAAAAGTTCGCCCGTTGGGCCGGCGAGAATACCATGAGGTTGGAAAAGTTCCACCTGTTCGGGTGGGCCGCCTATGCCAGCAGACCCTTTCTTTCCCGTACCTGCTACCAGGGAAGACATCCCGGTTTTGGGACTGTAGCGAATGATGCGATGATTTTCCGTGTCGGCAATCAGAACAGTTCCATCCCTGTCGATACTAAGATGCTTGGGGCCGTTCATCTCGGTTTGTAACGCCGGGCCACCAACTCCCTTGGCGCCAGCCTTACCTGTTCCCATGACGGTCTTGATCAAGCCCTGCTTATCCACCACACGCAGCGCATGACCTCCCCGCTCCAATATGTACAGGTTGCCGTTGGCATCCATGCAGGCGGCTCGGGGATCTACCAGTGGGCTTTCAGTTGCCTTGGAACCATCTGCGGGAAGGCCTTTTTTGCCATTGCCAGCAACGGTTGTAACCTTCAGGGTTTTCATGTTCACCGAACGAATCCTGCGATTGTCCAGATCGGTGATGATAAGCTGGCTGGCGCTCGGGTCCATGGCAACGCAGAAAACGCCGGTAAATTTCGCCTTCAGGGCATCGGCATCATCGCCTGAAAAACTCTTTTCCCCTGTGCCGGCAAAAGCATGAATCTTTCCAGTCTTGGGGTCGATTCTGCGCACACGATTATTCCAGGTGTCCGCCACCAGAATCTGATCATCCGGGGTAATGACAAGACTGTGCATGCCATTGAAAGCGGCATTGGGGCCTGGGCCATCATCACCCTTGTCTGCTTTTTCGCCAGTGCCTGCCACCAGAGTCAGATGGCCATTGGCATCTACCTTCATAACCCGGTGCCCGGCGATCTCCACCAGGAACATATCGCCCGCCTTGTTCCAATCCACACCAAAGGGGCCGTTAAGCTTGATGTCGGTTGCTTTGCCGGGCGGTGGGCTATTTCCGCCGCCGGCAACCAGAACCACCTTGGCGGCATCCGCTCTCACCGCCAGCAAAAGAACCATCACCAGTGTCATCATTGGAACGCGCATTGAAAAATTCTCCGGCAGAAAAATTACGTCAAACATCATGATACTTTTAACAATTGCCCCAGCAAAGAAAAACACCCGGTGATTACCCATACAGGCTGAATTGTTTTCTGGCAAAGGCCGGCCGGGTGAAGGATAATAAGCCTTAAAATGTTTCCGGTTCCAAAAGCCCGAGGTGGTTGTGATAAGACTTTTGAGTTTGTTGGTGTTCATGGTTGCCTGGCAGACAATCTCTGCCAACGAAACAGGCCCCGTGAAAGTATTCATTCTTGCCGGCCAATCCAATATGGAAGGGCAGGCTGTGGCCGACTTGGATGGCAAAAATTACAACGATGGCAAAGGCACTCTTAAGGCGCTTCTTGCCGATCCTGAAAAGGAAAAGATGCTTCGGCATCTCAAAGGAGAAGGAGCCTCTTGGAATGTTCGCAACGATGTCTGGGTGCGATACCAAAGAGAAAAGCAACCTTTGCTGGCAGGGCCGCTTTCGATTGGTTTCAGCGTGTATGGGGGCAAGCATCACTTTGGCCCGGAATGGCAGTTTGGTTACCTGATGGGGGAACATTTTCCCAACCAGGTTCTCTTGATCAAGACAGCCTGGGGAGGCAAAAGCCTGTACAGAGATTTCCGCCCACCCAGCTCTGGAGGTGAAGTCGGTCCTTATTACCAAAAGATGATCACCGATATTCAGGAGGCGCTTGCCAACCTGAAAAAAGACTTTCCAGATTACGATGGCAAAGGCTATGAACTGGCTGGCTTCGTTTGGTACCAGGGTTGGAATGATGGCGTTAACCCGAAGACCGCTGTGCCGGAATACGAGGCAAACCTCGCGAATTTAATTCGTGATGTGCGCAAAGATCTGAACACACCCAACCTGCCCGTAGTGATTGGAGAACTAACCGGCCCTTGGGTAAAGGCCCCGGGTGAATGGGATACCCTTCGCAAGGCGCAGGCCGCGGTGGCCCAAAAACCCGAGTTTCAGGGAAACACCATCTTTGTGGAAACCCATGACTTTGTGCGCAAGCCTGAGGATTCCCCAAACCCCGGTCATGGCCATCATGAGTTCGGTAACGCAGAGACTTACTTTCTGGTGGGGGATGCCTTGGGCAAGGGCATGCTGAAGCTTCTTGCTTCCAAAGATGTCGAAAAAACACCCGCGAAAAAGTCGGTATCTCATACCCCCAGAAAGCTGGAAGGTTGGACCATACAAGTGGATGACCGCCTTTTGGAACCCGCCACCAAGGATCAACTGGATGCGGCGCTTCGCTTTCTAGCAGCCAAGCTGGTGGACATTAAAATGGTGGTTCCCGCCGACAAGGTGGCAAAGCTGCAACAGGTAACACTGGTTTTAGACCAGGAGCATGGAAACCTGAAATCGATGCAGTATCACCCCAGCTCTGGCTGGCTTAAGAACAACGGCTATTCCGCCGAGCTGGCAAAGTGTGTCCATCTGCCACGCCTGGCAGACCTGGTTACCAAGCGCAACATTAATGAGCAACCATGGGTGATTCTTCATGAGCTTGCGCATGCCTACCATGACCAGGTGCTTGGTTTCGATAATCCCCGTATTCGGGATGCGTACGAGAATTACAAGAAAAGTGGTCGCGGTGAAAAGACCCTGCTTTTTAATGGCAACCGTGTGAAACATTACGCGCTTACCACTCCCATGGAATTCTTTGCTGAGATGACAGAAGCCTACTTCGGAGTGAACGATTTCTTTCCCTTCACGCGGGGTGAACTCAGGGAAAGCGAGCCGGAGATTTTTGAACTGTTGAAACAAGTCTGGGAAAGCCCCTTACCCAAACCATAAACATTACACCTGTTTGAAAAAGGAAACCAACTCCCATGAAAAAGCTTTTAGTGATGGCTCTGACCTTTTTAATTGCCGGAAGTGTGCAGGCGGCAAAGCCGGAAATCACCATGAACATTTGGCCCGCCAAGGCCCCCGGTGAAACCAAGGAGCTTCCTCCCGAAGCTGATCTAACCAAGGATACCGACAAGCTGATCGCAGGGCGTAGGATCATCAAGCTGGGGAATGTCTCCACCCCGCAGATTGCTGTGTATCGACCCGAAAAATCCAAGGATACCGGCGCTTCCGTCATCATCTGTCCGGGTGGCGGTCACAATATTCTGGCTTACGACCTTGAGGGAACCGAGGTTGCGGATTGGTTAAACTCCCTAGGTGTTACCGGGATTGTTCTGAAGTACAGGGTGCCGGCGCGAGATGCCAACAAGCGCTGGATTGGCGCAGTGCAGGATGCGCAGCGCGCGGTAAGCCTGGTAAGATCCAAGGCTGCGGAGTGGAAACTGGATCCAAACCGCATCGGCATTTGCGGTTTCAGCGCAGGTGGTGAAACGGCGGGGCTTACTTCGCTATTTTTGGATGATCGGCAGTATGCGGGCGTGGACGATGTGGACAAAGTTTCCAGCAAGCCAAATTTCGCCATCCTCATTTATCCGGGTGGGTTGGATGTCAAGGGACAGGTCGCCCTGAAGGATTACATCAAGGTAACCAAGGATGCATGCCCCATGTTCCTGGTGCATGCCTTTGATGATCCTGTGACGGCCCAGAATTCTCTCCTGTTAAGTGTTGAGTTGAAAAAAGCAGGTGTACCTACCGAGTTGCATCTTTATGATGCTGGCGGTCATGGCTATGGGTTGCGCCATGTTCCAACCATGCCGGTCACCACCTGGCCAAAGCGCTGCGAAGAATGGATGGCACGCAGGGGATTGCTGCAAAAACCATAATTTCAACACTCTTGCACCAGATCACCCATTTACTGATGGCTACTTCACCCAGCACTATTGCGTCTGTTGAAGCATTGGAGGAAAACCTTAGCACCCCCACCGCTGGTGTGCTGGACACCCTACGAAATCTGCAAGGCGATATCATGGTGCTTGGGGCGGGCGGCAAGATGGGGCCAACCCTGGCCCGCATGGTTCGCCGGGGTTTCCAAGCCATTGGCCAGCCGGAGCGCAGAGTGATCGCAGTTTCCAGGTTTTCATCGCAGCGCGCCGCGCAAATGCTACACAGCCATGGGGTGGAAACCATCCCCTGCGATCTTCTGGAACCTGAAGCGGTAAAGAATCTGCCGCTGGTACCCAACATTATTTTCATGGCGGGCCAGAAGTTCGGCACCTCGGATTCACCCGACCTTACCTGGGCCATGAATACTTTGGTACCAGCAAATGTGGCAAAGCATTTTTATCGATCGCGCATCGTGGTTTTCTCCACTGGTTGTGTGTACCCGCTTGTATCAACCAAGGGTAAAGGTTCCCATGAGGACGACCCCATTGGCCCATTGGGGGATTACGCCAATTCTTGTGTAGGCCGTGAGCGCATCTTCACCTATTTTGCCAAAACGCTAGGCACATCCATGCTGATGTTCCGCCTAAGCTACGCGATTGATCTGCGCTACGGCGTACTGGCAGATATCGGCCGTAAGGTATTTATGCGCCAGCCTGTCGATGTCACCATGCCGGCGGCAAATATCATCTGGCAGGCAGATGCCAACGCCCGGGCCATCCAATCCCTTTTAAGAACGGCAAACCCGCCCGCCATCCTGAATGTCACCGGAATGAACCCTGTTTCCATTCGTGAAACCGCTGTACGCTTCGGCAAACTTTTTGGCGAAACCCCCATCATTACAGGCACAGAAGCCAGCACCGCATGGCTGTTCGATGCCGGTAAATCTTACGAATGGTTTGGACCACCCACAGTGGATTTGGATCAGATGATCAACGACACTTTCCATTGGATTCGCCATGGAGGCGAGAACCTGGGTAAACCCACCCATTTCGAGGTACGCGACGGGAACTTCTAACCGGGCGAAGGCTATTCGTAAATCGGGTGGAAGGTATGGAACGCAAGCTCGCAAAAGACGCCGGGGTCGTTAAAACGTTGGTTCCGGTTCAAAGCAGTGATGGCTTGCATTTCCGACTCGCTGAGTACGAAATCTTCCACTGCCAGGTTTTCAGCCAAACGCGATACCTGAGAGGTCTTGGGAATAACCCCTGTTCCCCGCTGAATTCCCCAGCGCAATACCACTTGAGCGGGAGATTTGTTCAACCGCCTGGCCACGGCCAGCACACAGGATTGCAATAGCACCGAATCTTCCTGTCTGGCCATGCCCAAGGGTACATAGGATGGCGCCCCGAGGGGGGAAAATGCAGTTACCGTGATGCCAGCCATTTTGCAGAAACGCAAAAGCTTTTCCTGGGTCAGGTAGGGGTGCATTTCCACCTGCAGAACCGCCGGTTTGATGCGCGCCTGGCAAAGCAATTCCCGCAGCAGTGCAATATTGAAATTCGCCACGCCTATCTGCCGGACAAGGCCAGCATCCACCAGTCTTTCCATGGCCTGCCAGGTTTCCATCATGGGCACTTGCGCCGGATGCATACAAGGTTTTGCCGCACGAGCATCAAAAAACCAGCCCGGTGGATAGGCTCTTTCAAAAGGCACAAACTCCAACGCTATGGGAAAGTGAATCAGGTAAAGATCCAAATACTTCAAACCCAGATCTTTCAAAGACCTTTCCAACGCCAGTTGGACATGATCGGTACGATGGTAAGTGTTCCAAAGTTTCGAAGTAACCCAAAGATCTTCCCGTGTGCAAAGACCTTCGCTTATGGCCCTGTGAATACCCTCGCCGGTTTCTTTTTCATTGCCATAGTCACAGGCACTGTCCAAGTGGCGGTAACCGGCGCGGATGGCTTCATACACCATTTGTGCGGTAACATCGTTAGGTATCTTCCAAAGCCCAAGACCGACCATGGGAGGTGTGTTCATAAAAATCTTTCTTTTAAAACTTTTTACCACTTTGAACAATTATATGGCCCGATGATTAATCCATCATCCACTAAAGGGAGCGGCTCCAAAATCAACATCTTTTCTGGGGAAAGTTACGCCATCAGGCCGTAGATCACACGGCCAATTGCTTCAGGCTTGCCAATCTTTCCATGGTTATTACATCCACCTTTTCATGAAGCGAATACTTTTTGGTGCCTGGGTATACAATCCAAGCCTTTTCAAGTTTCAAATCTTCGAGCGCAACATGAAGAGATTTCGTCATCTTGGGGCTATCGGATAATTTAAACTCCAAGCCCCAGGATTTTCCAGAGCTGCCCGGTCCGCGGACTTTTCAAGGTCAATCCAATGGGTCAACCTCTCCTTGGAAACAAGCTGGGTGGCCAAAGTACTTTTACCAGATTGCCTGGGTCCCAAAAGGCTGCGACCGGATTTTCACGTAAGGTGCGTTTCAGCGTTTGCAACGCCTGCTTGCGGTGGATCTTGATGATATTATGTCCATGAAATATCGCGCTACAATTGCGGTTTTTCATGGATTGATGGCCAGACCATAAGAATTGTCTTTTGAATCTTCAGGATTGCGCTCGGGCTTTTTTTCGTTAATCTTTGGCAATCCATATCCATGAAATAGGTTTGGCACATGAACAGGAAAATCTTTATCTGCATGATGGCTTCGCTGGCTTTTGCAAATTGCATTAACGCCCAAAGCTCCGGGCCATTGCCCAGAAGCACTCCCGAGGCACAGGGTATTTCCTCGGCCAAGGTTCGTGAATTTATCGAGGCCGCCGACAAGCAGGTTAACACCATGCACAGTTTCATGCTGGTGCGCCATGGTCATGTGGTTGCAGAATGTTGGTGGAAACCGGAAACACCACAGACACCCCATGTGCTTTGGTCGCTGAGCAAAAGTTTTGCCTCCACGGCGGTGGGCCTGACTGTCGCAGAAGGCAAGCTCAGCGTGGATGACCCGGTGATCAAATTTTTTCCCGATATGCTGCCTGCGGATCCATCGGAAAACCTGAAAGCCATGAAGGTGCGGGATCTGCTTACCATGTCCACCGGGCACGACAAGGAGCCCCGGGCCACGCCGGATTCTCATTGGGTGAAAACCTTCCTGGCACACCCGGTTCCCCACAAGCCGGGCAGTAAATTCGTGTACAACTCGCTGGCAACTTACATGCAATCTGCCATCGTTCAGAAAGTCACCGGACAGACTATTTTGGAATACCTGCAACCAAGGTTATTTGAACCCCTGGGCATCAAAAACCCCAAGTGGGATGCAAGCCCACAGGGTGTATCCATCGGCGGGTGGGGCTTGTACATCACCACCGAAGACATCGCAAAGTTCGGTCAGCTTTATTTGCAAAAAGGGAAATGGAACGGCAAGCAGCTTATCCCACAATCTTGGGTGGAGGCAGCCACCAGCAAGCAGGTTGCGAACAATTCGCAAAATCCGGACTGGGCGCAGGGGTATGGCTATCAATTCTGGCAGTGCCGCCATCATGCATTTCGTGGAGATGGCAAGGATGGCCAGTTTTGCATCGTTCTGCCAGAACAAGATGCGGTAATTGCAATTACCGCGAAGACCGGCAACATGCAGGCACAATTGAACCTCGTATGGGAAAAACTATTACCGGCTTTTCAGGCCGGGAAGATAAGCGAAAACCCCGGGGAACTTGAAGCCCTGAAAAAGGCCTGTGCCTCGCTCACGGCAAAGGATGCCAAGAAGTAATCTTCAACGAATGAAAACTAGGCTGGCTACTTCTTCGCCTTTTTTCGCAATGGAGTGTCCGCATCCAATTCCTTGGGGCGGGCATTCTTGAATTGTTCGAGTGCGGCTTGAAGCTTTTTTGCCGCTTGGCCAGCATCTCCGGAAAGACTGGCAACTGCCAGCGGGCTTTTCTCATCGCGGTCAGTGCGAAGGTCAAAAAACTGGCCGTTGCGATATAGTTTGTAGTGGTGATCCCATGCACACTCGCGGACGGTCTTGTCATCATTTTGTCTGGGTGAATACCAGGAATACAACCATTCCCTTTGCTGGCCATTACCACCCTTCAAGGCGCTTATGAAGCTGATTCCATCCAAACCACCGGGTTTGGCAACGCTTGCAGCATCACAAATGGTGGGTAAAAAATCGGTGGCACTTATCAACTGCTGGTTGATGCTCCCCTGCCGGATCACCGCAGGCCAGTTGGCAATACAGGGAACATGGGTGCCACGATGATTAGTACTGCCTTTGCCACCAGGAAAGTCCGCGTTTTGAAATCTACTGGTAATGGGCTTGCCCGTGCCATTATCCCCCAGAAAAAGTATCAGTGTGTTTTCTCGCAACTTCAATGCATCAAGTTTTTCAACCACCTGCCCAATCATCTTGTCCATGTATGCGGTCATGTCGGCAAAATGACTTTTGTTATCCATGGCTTTTTCGCCCATGGTTTTGGGGTCCCAATTCTTGCTGTCCGGAGTGGGTTGAAAGGGGTTATGGGTCAGCATCATGGGGTAGTAAAGGAAAAAGGGCTGATCCTTGTGGCGTGAGATGAAATCCAGCGCGAAATCGTTAACCAGCTTGGGGCCATACTCACCCTTGTTAAAATCCTTTTCCACACCGTTGTATTCCAAGCCGGGATTGGCATAACGAGGGGGTCTGCGAGTGTGTTGCCAAAGACACGATTCATCGAAACCAAAGTGACGTGGAGAATCCACTTCCTGGCCAAGCTGCCATTTGCCACAGATACCCGTAGTGTAACCGGCTTTCTTCAGAACCTGGGCAAAAGTTGTTTCCGTGCGAGGGAGCACACCAAAACGAATGTAGTTGCGCACATTGTGGCGCCCGGTCATCAGCTCCACCCGGGTCGGGGTGCAAAGTGGCTGAACATGGCAATTTTCAAAGCGAACACCGGATTTTGCCAGACTGTCGATATTGGGGGTCTTGTAAGATTGGCCACCATTCGCACCCACACATTCATAACCAAAGTCATCCGCCATGATGAGAATGATGTTTGGCTTTGCGGCCTGCGCAAAAAGAGCGGCGGGTGAAACAATCAGAAGACAACCCAACGCGATTCCCAGTCGCAACATAAAAGCCTTCATGGGCCATCTCCTATTTCAACAGCCAGTCCAAAGTAAAGCGGGCACAGACGATCTTCTTGTTGCCCTCGTACAGGCAAAGGATGGAACCATCGGGCAAAATCGCCAGATCCGAGTAGGCGCTTGGCCCGGCTTCCAGGGTTTTGTTAATCGGCCAGGTATTGCCATCATCCCTGCTTAGCTTGATGGAAAGGTTTTCACGCTTGCCTCGGCCCACTGGAATTTCTTTGCCTTGGGCATCCTTGGCAAGTGTGTGAGGATTGGAATAGATCAGCGTACCTGCCTTGGAAGGGTGAGCGATAATGCTCGCCATGCAGATGGGTTCCCAAAGCTGTTCATGGAAGTAAGGTTTACTCCAATGAGTGGCACCATCAGGGCTGGTGGTAATCAGCTTGCGGTTGGGCTTGGAGACATTACGGTTCACCAGCATGACCTTGCCATCTGAAAGCTCGGTGATCATGGTTTCGTTGGGGTTGCCCAGTTCACCCTCATTGGGAAGGGGAATCTCACCCGCTTTCCAGGTTTTGCCATGATCATCACTGTAAATGGTGGCGGCAGCAGAGGGGGCATGGGCCCCATTCTTTCCGTACGCCAGCCAGATGGGAACGACCAGCCTGCCGCTCTTAAGCTGTATACCGTGCCCCGGGCCGGTGGCGATGACAGTCCAATTGTATTTAGCCCGGAATGGTTCGAAGCTGGCGGTTATTTCAACCGGCTTGCTCCAGGTCTTGCCATCATCGGTACTGCGCATGGAAAAACAGCGGGCATAATTCACACAGTAAAGAAACTCAATGGCACCGGTATCGCGGTCCACAATCGCAACCGGGTTGTTGACCGTCTGTTCTTTTTCACCCCCGGATTTCTTGGTGGGGTTCCCCTCAATGCGAGCGGCTTCGTGGGCAATTTTTTTGGGTACCTCCCATGTTTTGCCACCATCAGTGCTACGGCGTAAATGCACCTCAATCTCGCCCCAGTCAGAGCCACTGTTTTTGCGCGCTTCGCAGTAAGCAAGCACCGTGCCCCTTGCGGTAACCACCATTCCCGGAATTCGGTAAAGATTGATGCCATTCATACCCGGGGGAAACACATCCACCTTTTCCGGGGTTGAATCTACAGCCAACAAAGTGCTGGAAAAGGCCAGTGTAACCATCAAACTCGCGAAGCTTCGAAAAGATTTCATGGTGGGGTGCCATCAGGTTTCATGGCGAACGAGAAAAGCTCATCCGCATGGCTTTTGAATGTATCAGAAGCGCCTGTGCTTGCAACCAAGAGATGTTTGGCCGACTTATTTCTTGGATGTGCCAGTTACCCCGACCCCAGGCTGTGCAGGGATGCGCCCCTTGGTATTCTTGCCGGCACCTGAATCCTCGGGTGGTGGTGGAGCGGGTGCATCAATCTGTTTGGGTTCGGGAACACTGCCGCCACAACCGCAAAGAGGCATCATCAGGGTCAGGGTAGCGAAAATAGGAATGAATGTTCTCATGATGCTGGTGATTTTCCTTATTAGCCAGCTTAGGGAAGTGTGAAGACTTCGCCGCTGGCACGGGTGCTTAAGGCCGCCATTACGGTGTTGTTGCTGTAGGCAATCATGCGGACAGAGCCATCGGCCATCAAGAACATGGAGCCTGCATTATGGAAGCTCCAAAAATGGGCCGCATCGCAACCAATGTCAGGGTCGCCCCGGCCGAGACCGATCTTCTGTGCCGCGGTTCCATTGCAAGGTTTGTTGGTACCAGAGGAGTAGTTGGCGATGAAATAATTGGCAATCGCCAGATCGTTGGTGGTCATCACACAATCGCCGTTACCCCTGCCATCGTACCCATACGCTGCAAACCACCAGCCATATTCCAAGTTCGAGTTTGGCGGCCTTTCACCAACGATGAAGGTATTGCTAAGTCCATCGGTGATGTTGCGGAAGGGCACCTTCGAGTCCATATAAAGCAGGCCATCGTACGAGGTGGAGGTTGTGCCCGCATTGCCCAAATAGCCTGAAAGCGCCTGATCTACTGTGGTACCGGCAACCGCGGCAGGACATGACAGAACTCCGCGGGCATCCGCGGGGCATACATAGATTTTCATCTTCTGCGCCGCCACCGGATTACTCCAGGAATAGGCATTTGCAGCGCTGGTCTGGTTCGCCTTTGCCTGCTTGTAAATACTTTCCTGCTCTATCCAGGGAAGAATGTAAACCATCCAAGTCCAGCAACCTTCGAAAGGGGTCTGGTTCCAAAGCTGTACTCCTGCCGGGGTCTGCCAGGGCGATTGCCCGGAAGGAAGAGTGCCGCGGGTATCATGGAAGCCATGCAAGGCCAGCCCGATTTGTTTCATACTGTTCATGCACTGGGTGCGGGATGCGGCCTCGCGCACCTTTTGCACCGCCGGCAGCAAAAGTCCAATTAATATGCCAATGATGGCTATCACCACCAAAAGCTCTATCAAGGTAAAACCAGTTCGAAATGTGCTTGCGGACTTTTTCATGGCAACCACCCTTTGAAATTAGGGAACTACCAATGCTTGCTTCCAAGTACCGACAAAAATGAATGCGACCTTCAACCCAGCCAAAAGACTATGAACCATCAAGACTTGCAAAAAGAGACATCTGACTTGATCTGAATTTCTCTTATACCCTTTCTTAACCCTCTTAGCAAAGCTTATTTGTCCTTTATTAGGTAGACTCTACTTGCCGCCCTTGTTGGTCTTTGTTCCAACACCAGCACAGTGGCGGACATTCGATTGACTGCCTTTCCCATTCCATGTAGCCTTACCCAATGCCATGGAAGGCAGACATTTTTCCAGTCCTTCCTGTGCCTGCCACAAACAATATTTCAATTAATGCCTGCCGATCAGCAAGACGAGATCGACTGCCTCTGAGTTTGGGCTTATCAGCCAGCAAATATTTTTTAACTCTTTCCCACAGCTCTTCTGGCAACAACGGGGCACCTATCTTGCGATCCTCCTTGACCGCTTGACTGTTAAACAATTTATTTTCTTCGTCGAAACTCTTTTATTAGAGCTCCTAAATAAAAAGGGACGGCTTGAATCCAAGCGAGCCCTTTAAGTAGACCTAATGAACTTGAAGCAAAAATTCACTAAACACTGCATTTCTTAAAAAGTGGCGCAGAATCCGGCACACTTGAAGCTTGGAAAACCTGGCCCGCTTTACCCCTTCGAAAATAGATGCGGTATTTCACAGCGTGTGCGAAGACCTCTAAAATTGTTATAAGTCTACCTTTTTTCAGGGGTAGGCAAGATCGATGTTCATGCTTGGCTAAATTAAATCATCCCTTCAGAAGATTACCTCGCATTTCGGAGTGGTGAGCTGATTTTGGAATCTACATTTTTCTCTAACTTAAAACATACAATCCGTTTATTTTGCCCGAATAAATCATGCCTTTTAAAGCTTAACCAATTGATATTTGATTTTGGGAAGTCCATAATAAATAAGCTTTCTCCGATGGATAAGCTCCCTTATTTTTCTAGCCAATAATGGAGCATTTAATCTAATTGCAAATACCACGCATGCATCTTTTATTTGGAGTCTGATATGGGTGGGTTCTTTGGTTTTCTAAAGGGTTTCTCCCATTCTGGCTCTAGACAAGTCCGGCGCAGTTCAAGGCCTTTGACCCGCTTGGCACTGGAGGAGCTGGAGAGCCGTTTGACACCTTCCGCCTCCACCGATAACCAAGTAATCAACCAGTACCGGATTTTTCTGAAACGCTTGCCGGAGCCACCAGCGTTGGCATCTTGGAGTAATGAGCTGGAATCAGGGCGTATCAGCGTGGGGCAAATGGCGGAGCGGATTCTGCATTCGCCCGAATATGCCAAGCGAACCGTGACAGAATTCTACGCAACATTGTTCGGCCGCTTGCCGGACCGGCCGGGCCTTGCAGGCCATGTTCAAGCACTTCAAAGCGGGGTCCCAACTTTGCAAGTTACCGCTGCACTACTGGGCTCCAAAGAATATTTCGCCTGGCAGGGCAATGACAACCGTGCGTTTGTGGAAAGCCTTTACACAGGCGTGTTGGGTCGTCCATCAGATACGATTGGTATGAGAGGACATCGATCCGCATTAGAGAGCGGAGTATCACGCTCGAATGTGGCGCTGGCTTTTCTCACAAGCGTGGAAAACGGCCGGCAGGAGGCTGGCAAGGCATATCAGCAGATTCTAGGTCGCCAAGGTTCCGCCAGCGAGCTGGAGTCATGGGCACGGGTAATGGCAAGCAAGAAGGACGGTTACACAACTCTTTGGTCGTCTATTGCCGGTTCAACCGAAGGAAAACGAGTATTGGGAATGGTGCAACGTAACACACCCACCCTGGCACCTGCCAACCCCTTCATGGGACCACTAGGGACCTCCACCATGCATGCCAATGCGGTTTCCTCCAACGCCACTACCAATCCAGGCCCCGGTTCTGGTTCAGTGACGCAAATCAGCACGCCAAACAATCAGAATTACAACGCGGTTTTCCCAACCATCCTCATGGGTTCAGACGGTTTAATCGTAGCAGTTGGAACCAATTTGTTAAACCAGACACCTTATGTTTATCTTCTGGATCCGAACACATTGGCCGAGCTGGCCACCCCGATGAGGCTGATCAGATCATCGGTTAGTGATCTTGCAGGCGGGATCTATTCCTATTTAGACAATCAAGACCGGCTTGTGCTGGTCGACGCCGATGGCTACTTGAAGCGCATATCGCACACTCAACAGTCGAACGGTACTTGGGTACTTTCGGTGGAGTCTTCCGTTTCCGTCGGCTTCCCGGATGTGGTTGGACTGGTCCCGGACTATCATGGCAGGGTGTGGTTTGCTACCGCGCAGGGGACTACGACCGGAGCGGGGGCAGTAGTGGGCTACAATGATCCCACCACCGGCCGGACTTTCTCCTACACCCTGCCGGCTGGCGAGCAGGTTGCGAACAGCATCTCATCGTCGCCGACAGGTGTGGCTGTGGCATCCACCGCGGCACTCTACCTTTTCAAGGCGGGAGCCGAAGGGCCGGTATTACTCTGGAGAAAAGCCTATGACAACGGTCCAGCCCGCAAGCCGGGTCAATTGAGTTGGGGAACCGGAGCTACTCCTGTCTTTTTCGGACCAACAACAGGATTTGATTATCTGACAATCACAGACAATGCCTCGCCCCAAGAAAATATTCTGGTGTATCGGGCAATCGACGGAAAACCGATCGGATCAGTGCCATTCCTGACCGCGGGCGTGAACAGTGGCAACGAGGATGCCGCCATTGCAGTGGGTAACAGCATCTACTACCCGAGCACTTATGGTTATGCATATCCGCCTTCAGCCGCAACTGGGCCGAGCGTTCCCTCCACAGCCCCGTTTGTAGGTGGGATGCAACGGGTGGATGTGCTGCCAAACGGAAGCGGCCTTACCAGTATTTGGGCAAACCAGAGCCTTCCTTCGGCGGCAGAACCGCGTCTCTCCCTTGCCGACAATCTGATCTACACCATCGGTTTGAATACCAGTACCGGTGTATACAGCCTGATCACGATCGACCCATCAAACGGAAACCCGTTAAGCAGCACCAATATGGGGTCTTCCATCAGCGACAATCCATTACAAATGGTCAGCATGATCAGCCCAAATGGGGTACTGTACCAAGGCACTGAAAGGGGAATGGTTCGTTTTCAAGCTGCTGCGAGTTAACCATTAAACTTGATGGTGCGGATTTCAGGTCCGGCAAGACTTCGATGGTACACAAAGTTGTAACTTAATGATTTGGCACTAAGCGGATCGTAACTAATAGAAAAATCGCCAGCAAATACGGTGTTTTTTTGATAAGTGTGCAATCAATATTTGCTCGAATTGCACAACAGCAAGGATTCGAATTAAATCGTAGCGATATGAAGATATCTGATAACTTAATCGTAAACCCTTCGTCAGTAAGCCTTTTTGCGAACCCTTGCGAGTCACAAGTACTTACTGCGAAAAGACTTAGTGGACCTGAGGGGATTTGAACCCCTGACCTTCTGAATGCCATTCAGACGCGCTCCCAGCTGCGCCACAGGCCCTAAATGCCATGCCTAGCACGGCTTTATAAAAGATACTGGATTTGGATCAAATGGTCAAATGTCACCAAGAAAATGGCCAGAAAACTTTTGGTGATCTGTATTGAGATTCTCTCTAAAAGAAGCCTTCGAAGGTGGTTTTTCCTTATTTTGAAGCAGCGAAACGAAAATCATCTCAAAATTGACAACTTTATCCACTAAGGGCCTTTACTTGGCAAAAACCGATGTATACGATTAGAAAGTTAGGAATTTATTAAAATTTAAATCAGGAGCAATTGTTTATGATTAATCATTCAAAGAGGTTTGTTCAACCCTCCCTGGAAAATCTGGAAGGCCGTACTGTTCCCGCAGGTATTTATGCGGTGGGTGCGCCCGCCGGGGCGTTGCCTCTGGTTAACGTTTACCAGACTGGAAACCCAACTCCTGTTCTTACCATTCAAGCTTATGACAACGCCTTTCGAGGCGGGGTTCGTGTTGCCACCGGGGATGTGAATAACGATGGAACAGATGATGTCTTCACCATAGCAGGCCCAGGCGGTGGACCCCATGTCAAAATTTTTAACGGCACCAATGGTCAGGTCATGCATGAATTCATGGCCTATGATCCCGCCTATCGAGGCAGTGGTTTTCTTGCCAGCGGAGACTTGGACGGTGACCACCATTCTGATCTGGTAATTGGAACCGATGTTGGGGGCGGACCTCATGTGCGAGTGATTGATGGCGCCACCTATAACGAAGACTTCAGCTACTTTGCCTACAACCCAGCCTTCACTGGTGGAGTAAGAGTATCCGTGGGCCAGGTGGATGCGGACTCCGCGCTTGAGATCATTACTGCCGCCGGCCCGGGTGGTGGCCCTCATGTTCAGGTCTACGATTCCCAATCAAGATCTTATGAAGAAAGTTATTTTGCCTACGATCCATCTTTCAGAAATGGAATTTACATCACCACGGGTGATACCGATGGAGATGGACGTGATGAAGTTATTACCGGGGCTGGTGCAGGTGGTGGCCCCCATGTGAAATACCACGACCTGATTGATGACGAAGACGAGGCATCCTATTTCGCATACGCCTCCTCATTCACAGGTGGGGTTTATGTAGCATCGGCAGATAGTAGCTCCCGTATTGGCTCAGACGATGTTATAACCGCCCCTGCAAGCCTTGGTGGTGGTAATGTCCGCATCTATGATGATCATGGTGGCCTCCGCGAGGAGTTCTTTGATTACGAAGATGATGGGGATTCCAGCAATGATGACAATGGCCCTGACAGCGATTTCAGGATCAACGACGCCGTTCGTGGCAGGAATGGTGTTGGTGGCGTTGGCGGCGATGGTGGTCACCGCTAAATTTTCAAAGCATTTTATGGCAAAACATCAAGCCATGCAGTTAACCCTGTATGGCTTGGTTCTTTTATTAAGCCTGCCTGGTGCAAGCCATGCTGAGCCCCAGCGTATCGTGCTGGTAGGAGATTCCACGGTAACTGATGCCAGTGGCTGGGGGCTTGGGTTTGCCAGCCTTTTCGGGCCAGAGGCAAAGGTCATCAACATGGCTCAATCCGGCCGCAGCTCCAAAAGCTTTCGTGATGAAGGCCACTGGCAAAAAGTTCTGGACCTAAAGCCCCGGTGGGTTCTGATCCAGTTTGGTCATAATGATCAGCCCGGCAAAGGCCCGGCACGCGAGACCGATCCAAAATCGACCTTCCCTGAAAACATGATGCGCTTTGTCGATGAAGCCTCCGCCATTGGCGCCAAGACCATACTCATCACTTCGATGGAACGCAGACAGTTTGATGGCAATGGAAAGATCAGGCCCACTCTCACCGATTATGCCAACGCCACCAGGCAGGCTGCTGAAAAGAAAATGGTGCCACTTGTGGATTTGAACACACGGAGCATGGAATGGTTGAACAAGGCCGGTCCTGCAGGTTCTCTGTATCTGGATCCCCCGCCGGATAAAGCTGGTAAGAAAGACAAGACCCACCTGACCCGCAAGGGAGCTGATGCCATAGGTGCGCTGGTGGTGGAGGAAATTCGCAAAGTCGCACCCGAACTGGCAAAGCTACTGAAATAAAAAACCGCCCGGCTTCCATCAGAAACCGGGCAGTTGCATCAGACACGCAAAGCATTAAGCCTTGTTAAACTTCTGAATACGACCCTGCGGAACCCATTCCAGAACATACAGGTTGCCCTTGGAATCCAAGGTAAGCGCATGCGGAGCCTTGAACTTGCCAGGGTGCTTGCTGATATCATCCTTGATGCCGCTGCCATCACCCATCTGGGTTACAATCTTGTCCTTGTCGTCAATGACGGTGACACGGGAACCCAACTCAGGCACATAGAGCATTCCACCATGCTGGTAGAAACAGCATGGGGTGCGAACTCCTTCCACGGTACGCTTGTATTCCAACTCCATGGAAAAGACTTCCAGCCTGTTATTGGCGCGGTCGGCGATATAAACCTCGGGATCTTTCCGAAGTGTGCTCACCCAAACACCATGGCAGGTGCTGAACTGACCATGTTCCTTGCCTCGCCCGCCGATGGTTTTCTTGTGCTTGAAATTCTTGTCGAAAAGGAAAACCTTCTGGCTGCCATAACCATCCACAATATAGATATCACCGTTTGGTGCCACAGCGACATCGGTCGGGTTGGTGAAATCCCAGGGAATCGACTTGGGGCCTTCCTTGGCGACATTGCCCAGCTCGTAAATAATCTTGCCTGCGAGATCGGTTTTATAGATGCGGGCACCCAGCTTTTTTCCATCCTTGCCCTTGCTGACATTTTCAGTCCAGTAAAGGAATTCGCCATCCGGCTCCTTGCTCCAATACAAACCATGGGCGGTGGCGTTGAACTGGTTTTCATCGTAGCCAATGCGGTTGTTGATATCCTTGCCCCAGGTTTCCAGCAGGTTGCCCTGGATATCGAAGATCGCCACGCATGGATTGGTGGACCGGGAAGTCACGATGATGCGATCCTTGCCATCCACGACAACGGCGCAACCCAGGCCGAACTTCATGCCTTGGGGAAGCGCACCCCACTTGGGATCGACTTCAAGCTTCAGGGCGTTTTTGGTTTCCTGAAATGCGAAGGCGCTCATCGCCGAAGCACCCAGCGTAAGCGCCGCTCCACTGGCCAGAAAATCACGACGGGTCTTGCGAACAGGGAAGAGATACTCGCTCATCATTCGTTTCCTTTCGAGAATTAAAGTTTCTTCAGCATGCTGACACGGCCGGTGGCAACCCACTCGGCAACATAGATATTGCCTTTGGCATCGAAGCACGCATCATGCGGATGCACAAACTTGCCCGGCAGCCATTTCTTGCTATCACCACGGATCTGGCCGCCATCCTTGCCAGTAACCCGCTCGCGGTCGTCGCCAAGCTGCGCCACCACCTGGTTCTTTTCATCCAGCAGGGTGACCCGAGCCTGCAACTCGGGAATCAAAAGTAGGTTCTTGTGCGTCTCGGCGTTGGCGGGAAGCCCAAAGCCCTTGATGGTTTCCATGTACTTTCCATCCATGGTGAAATACTGCAGGGTGTGGTTGGCGCGGTCGCAGACAACAATGGAAGGCTTTCTGCCGGCTCGGTTGTCGACCCAGATTCCATGGGGGGTGTTGAACTTGCCCTCGCCCTTGCCAGCTCCGCCAAAGTGGGATTTCCAGTTGCCATCCTTGTCATAACGATGAACCGCAAAGGCGCCGTAGCCATCCACAAGCAGGAATCCACCATCATCCAGGAAGGCGAAATTGGTCGGCATGAAACGATCACGGCCCCAGACCTTCATGGGTTTTTTGTCTTCATCCTTGGCATACAGGCCGGAATCCATGGGCGCGTATTTCTGCCAGACCGTTTCGCCTTTCAGGTCCATCTTGGCGAAGGACTTCACCTGCTGGTAGGCACAGACATACAGGTATTCGGTTCCATTCTCCTCGCGGATCTCGATGCCATGACCGCCCCCCTGGAACTGCTTTCCAAAGGCACGGATGAACTTTCCGTAGGGATCGAACACGAAGATAGATGGATGATCCTTGAGGTTTTCCCTGCCCTCGTGAATCACATAAAGGCAACCAGATTTATCCACTGCGACATTATGAGTGGTCTGCCAAGAGTACTGGCTGGGAAGCTGGGCCCAATCATGGATCACCTGGAATTGGTGTTCGCCCTTGCCAACCACCAATGGCTTGGAATCGGATTTGTCTTCAGTACCCAAAAGCAGGGGCGCCTGAAATGTCAGGGCAGCAGCAGAAAGTGCAGTGCCGGTCTTCATGAATGTTCTTCGTCGCATGGGAGGGTTCCTTGTTGCCATCTGGTAGGTATGACAGACAGCTTAACAAGGGAGCCCAACCGCACGCAATGAAAATGACCAATCACTCCCCCGGTTAAATCTATCGCTTGATATTGCAGATATGTTCCAAGGCAAGCATCAAGGCGTGGGTGCCCTTGCGGCCATAACCTTGGGCGCGGACTGCCTCGTACAATTGCTTGGCAAGGGCCAGGCCCGGTAGGGAAAGGTTCATCTTTTCCGCCTCGGCTAGCGCAATTCCCATGTCCTTGATGAAATGTTCGACAAAAAAGCCGGGTTCAAAGTTGCGATCGATAATGCGGGGGCCAAGGTTGGTCAGCGACCAGGATCCCGCGGCGCCCACAGTTACCGATTGCAGTACCGTTTTGGCATCCAATCCGGACTTGTAGGCATAAAGCATGCCTTCGCAAACCGCGATCATACCCGAGGCAATCAGAATCTGGTTAACCATCTTGGTGTGCTGGCCAGCGCCTGCAGCCCCTTGGTGAACAATCGTCTTGCCCATGCATTCAAATAACGGCTGCACAGCCGCAAAAGCCTCGGCATCGCCCCCAACCATGATGGAAAGTGCAGCGTTGCGAGCCCCGATATCACCACCGGAAACCGGGGCATCCAGCGAATGAACCCCCTTTGCCTTGGCAGTCTGGTAGATCTCGGCTGCCAGGGATGGGTCGCTGGTGGTCATGTCCACCATAATGTTGCCCTGCTTGCTTCCTGCCAGCAGGCCCTTTTCCCCCAGAAACACCTCACGCACATCTTTGGGAAAACCAACAATGGCAAAAACAACATCCGATGCCTCGGCAACGGCCTTGGGCGAATCCACCCATTTGGCCCCTGCGGCAATCAGGTCGGCGGCTTTGTCCTTGCTGCGGGTATATATGGTGGCTTGGTATCCCGCCTTGATCAGGTGACCACACATGGATCGGCCCATAACTCCGGTACCTACCCAACCGATGCTGGTTTTGCCACTCTGTGCCTTTTCTATCGCCATGTCTAGCTCCTGATCAAGAAAAAAGGGTAACGGGATTAGGTTTACACCGGATTGGGTCGTTTGGCAACAAATAGGTGAAGCTATGTCATGGATCTCTTCGGATTCTACAGGGTATGACGGCTGGAAGGATTGGACTTTTCATCAGTAAAACTTCAAAAATTTTCCTTGGACTATCAACCTGAGGTATAATGGCATGCACACTCGGAATGGCTTCCCGAACTTGGTGAATTCTCACCACATATGGGGGCAGATAACAGCGTGCGGGGCTGCTTATGCGCCTTATAGGATGGTTGGCAGTAAAACAGGTTCCCATCTGGCAAGATAATCGTTTCAGCCTTGCTTTTTACGGGATGTTGCTTGCAGGGGCTTTGCTCCTGGGAGCTCTTCTTATAGCTTGGGCTGGAAAAATTTGGAGGGAAGACCAAAAGAAAGGCTCCGGCAAGCCCGAGGATCAACTTTCCGAGTTCCGCTCCATGCTGGATTCTGGTGAAATCAGCCAGGAGGAATTCGAAAAACTAAGGCAAACACTGGGAAAAAAGATACTTCCGCCCGCTACGCCCAAGGAAGCCCCCCCAGCCAGCCCAAATCCCGAGCAGACCCCTCCCAACGGGGATGCCAACCCTTCCTGATCTTTCCCAGACGACTAACCTTGCGGAAAAACCTGGCTCCACCGTAAAATCCCTCCATCCTTCAGCCGGGGAACCTTCCCCTGTATTGGTCGGACTTCTGGTTTAAGGATTTGTGGACGCGTTTTCCTTTGAAGGAGAATTCATGGCAACCAAAGACTCTGGACCCGGTGGGAAGAAACCCACCACCTCCAACACCCGCAACCGCAACGCTTTCTGCTCCTTCTGCAGAAAAAGCTTCCGCGATGTGGGGCCTCTTGTCGAGGGTCCGAGTGATGTTTTCATCTGTGGCGAATGTATCGAGCTTTGTCAGTCCATCATCGACCAGGAAAAGCGTCGCAGGGGCAATGGCAAACAGCCTTTCACCCACATTCCATCACCCCGCACCATCAAGGAAAAACTTGATAACTATGTGATTGGCCAAAACCGCGCCAAGAAGGTGCTTTCCGTTGCGGTGCACAATCATTACAAGCGCCTTAGCGCTGGCTCCCAATCCAGCCCCGGCGATGTGGAACTGGAAAAGAGCAACATTCTGCTCATCGGTCCCACCGGCAGCGGCAAAACCTTGCTTGCGCGCACCCTGGCCAAGGTTCTTGATGTGCCTTTCGCCATCGGCGACGCCACCACCCTGACCGAGGCAGGTTATGTTGGCGAAGATGTCGAAAACCTGCTATTGAAACTTCTACATGCTGCCGACTTCGACATTGAGGCCGCTCAGCGAGGCATCATTTACATCGACGAAGTCGACAAGATCGCCAAGACCAGCCAGAATGTTTCCATCACCCGCGATGTAAGCGGCGAAGGTGTTCAGCAGGCACTTCTGAAAATGCTGGAAGGCACGGTCAGCAATGTGCCCCCACAGGGCGGTCGCAAACACCCCGAACAGCAGTATATCCAACTGGATACCACCAACATCCTGTTCATTTGCGGTGGTACCTTTGTCGGCCTGGATGAAACCATTTCCCGCAGATTGGGCAAAAAGACCATTGGCTTCGGCAGCAACCCCGAGGACAAGGAACGCAACCTGGGACAGCTTTTGAATCAAGTTACCAGCGACGACCTTGTCGAGTTCGGGATGATTCCCGAATTCATCGGCCGCCTGCCAGTGCTTGCGCCGCTGGATCCGCTGGATGAGGATGCCCTGATTCGCATTCTTACCGAACCAAGAAACGCTCTGGTTCGCCAGTATCAGAAGCTTTTCGATATGGAAGGCGCGGAACTGGAGTTCGATACTTCCGCACTCAGGCAGATTGCCAAGATGGCCAAGGAACGCGATACCGGTGCCCGTGGCCTGCGCAGCATCGTCGAGGAAATCATGCTCGACATGCAGTACGAACTGCCTGAACTGGAAAACAAAGGCAAGTTTGTCATCAACGACAAGGTGATCAAGGGCGAGGTAAAGCTCATCGATTCCCAGCTTCCCAGCGCCGATAAGAAAAGCGCCTGAAGGAAAAAGGAAGAACCTTAAATAACAAAGCCCGCAGGTACAAAGCCTGCGGGCTTTTCTTATTCAGAAAGTTTTACTTGAGATCGATCTTCAATTCATTTTTCTGGCCGGCTTTGATCTCGACCTGAATATCGGTGGTACTGATACCCTCGTACTTTGGTGGAATATCCGACTTGAAACCACCCGGGGGCGGGGGTGCCAGCACACCAGGGGATATTTCCTTCACCACCGATTTGGCGGCGGTCACCTTGTAGGAACCCTCGGGGGCTCCATCGTTGTTGCCATACGTGGTGATGGAGAATTTTCCACTCTTGTCGGAAGTACCGCGAGGCGCCACCTTGCCTTCGCTATGGTGCATGGCAATGGTAACACCCTCCGCGGGTTTGCCATTCAACGTGACAATGCCCTCCACCGGAACGGTAGCCAGCTTAGGTGGCGGCTTGGGCAGGTCAGACCCACAACCCAGAATGGCAAAGCTCGCCAACAGTGTTCCCAAAGGAAGCAGTTTCCTGATCATGTTAGATTCCTGAAAGAATGGGTTAATATTACTGCGAGTAAGCCTCTTCACCCGCACGGGTGCCCATGGCGCCAAACACACCAAAGGGACTGGGCCCTGTAAGATTAGTACCATTGGCGTTCTGGTTTCCCGTATCGATAGAGTTATTGATGAACCGCACCGAGGCATCGCCAAACACGGCAACCACGCCGCCGGTATGAGCACTGCTGGGTGGATACATACCAGAACCCGCATCCCATCGGACATACACACAGGCAGGGCTGCTATTGGGACCGGCATTGGTGCTTATCCCAGAGAAACCGGAACCGCCATCGTGCCAGCGCATCCCAGACCAGGGCTGAATATCAGCGGCAGGTACCGATGCGGGAAAGGATCGGCTGGCAAAGTCAAACGTTGCCCGACACTGATTTGGTGTGGTAAACCAACTTCCAGCCTGAAGGTAAGTCATGCTTATATCTCTGCTGTTAGCAACACCCCTGCGCCTTTCGGAAAGCGCAAGCGTGTTACTGGTTCCATCGGTAACATCCTTGAATTTTAAACCCGTGCGAACGCCGGATAGTGCCGCTGTTTGAGAAGCGATAAACATTCCCCTTTCACGGGCAAACTCAATCTGGTTGATCGAATCCCCAAGGCACCACATGTAGTTGGTTTGCTGGGTGGCATTGGAGGCTGGAAGAGGTGCAGGGTCTGAGGGGCATATCAACCCCGGAACCCGCGTATACTGATTCGTAAAGTTGTTCCAAGGGTCCTTGTCACCATCCACAGCTTCGATCTTGCCATACAAAGCCGCCTGTTCCAGATAGGGCAAAAGCAGAATCATGCCGCTCTGGCGATAATTAACCGTATTCGCTGGCACTACGCTTAGCTGGCCCTGGTGCCAGGGAAGGGCACCCATGGTGCTTTCAAAGTTGTGCAATGCCACGCCAATCTGCTTAAGGTTGTTGGTGCATTGCGTACGCGCCGCAGCCTCGCGCACTTTCTGCACCGCTGGCAAAAGCATTCCTATCAAGATGGCTATGATGGCTATCACCACCAAAAGCTCTATCAGGGTGAAACCCGAACGGAAGATTTTTTTCATGATTAAACCAAAAGGAAGGAAGGATTTCATTCAGATCAATTTCAATGATAAAAGGGCTTTATTAACTGCGCAAATAAAAAGATTCATCCGTGGGCGATTGCCGATTGCTGCCAAAAGGATTAATATCCACGCCTTGAGATTTTTTAAAGGAGTTTGCCGATGGACCGCAGGGCCTTTGTAGGAAGCGTAGCCACCACCATTGCTGCCGGAAGTTTGGCAGGAGCCGAAAGAAAACCCCATGTGCTGGTGTTGGTGGGGCCGTCATCCCACCCACCGGGTTCCCATGAAGTCGCCGCGGGCGGACGGTTAATGAAGCATTGCCTGGAGAATATTTCCAACACCAAGCCCATCCATGCCGATGTGATGGATAAATGGCCCACGGATTCCAGCAGCTTGGAAAAGTACACTTCGCTGGTCTTCATTGGGGATATTTTTCCGCCCATGCGCATGGCAAACACCCAACAGATACTTAAAGATATCGGGGCCATGATGGATCGTGGTTGCGGAATCGTATGTGTGCATTACGCAACCGGGCTCTCCAAAAATGATGTCACCGAGGATGGCGAACACCCGCTTCTCCACTGGATGGGCGGTTATTTTGCCACCGGTTGCAAGCACCACCAAAGCATCGCCAGGCTTTTTCCAAAGGCCACCATCACCCCGGCTTCCAGTGACCACCCAATCCAGCGAGGTTGGAGCGAATTTACCATAAACGATGAGCCTTACATCAATAATTACTTTGGCAAGGATGGCAATAAACTCGCCCCCAATGTCACTGCCATCGCAACTTCCATGCTGCCTCCGGAAAATCCCAAAGCCGAGGTGGTCGCTTGGGCGGTGCAGCGCAAGGATGGCGGCAAAGGGTTTGGCATCGTCATGCCGCATTTCTACCGTAACTGGAATGATGAAAACCTGCGTCGCTGCATTTTGAACGGCATCGTCTGGTCTGCGGGGTCCGAGGTTCCCAAAGAGGGCGTTATCACACGGCTCCCAAACTTGGAACAGTTCCAACCAGATTCCGTGGAACCAAAACCGCGCCCCGCCAAGCCCGTCACCCCGAAAAAGTCCCCGTGATTTCCCGCCGGGGCTGAAGGTGTGGCGCAAATCCACTTGTCCGGATGCGGATTCTAGATCATAATTAAATTGATCCCACCCGCCAGAGCGTAAACAAAGCCATGAAAACCAAGCATATCGAATGCGCGAATTACCGCCGCCAGCTTCCCTCTCGCAGGAAGGCGATTTCGATTGGCGCGTTGGGTGCATTGGGTGGCATGATAGGGTTAGAAGATTTGCTGGCCGCCCCAGGTGGAAATAAGGCCCGAAAAACCAAAAGCGTGATCCTGCTGTTTCAGTTTGGCGGGCCAAGTCATCTGGACACCTTCGACCCAAAGCCGGATGCGCCCGCGGAAATTCGCGGTGAATTCAAGACCATTCCCACAGCCATACCGGGCATACGGTTCTGTGAGCATCTGCCCAGGCTGGCCAAGATGGCGAACCAGTTTGCGCTGGTTCGAAGCATTTCGCACAAAAGTTCTTCCCACAACCCCGGGGCTTATTATTCCCTCGTGGGGCGGGAGCCACTGATCAACATCGTTACCCTGAATGCGTCGGCGACTGACTTTCCTCATCCGGGATCTGTATTGTCTTATTTGATGGAACCTGTTCCGGGTGTTCCCCAAAGTGTCTCGCTGCCAACGATGATTGCGGATGGTCCTTTCCGAACTCCTGGCGAGTTTGCCGGATTTCTTGGCAAGGCGCATGACCCTCTTTGGGTTCTCAAGGATCCCAACTCGGCCAACTTCCGCGCCGATGATATCTCCCTGCCCAAGGATATTGACATTCCACGCCTGAACCGGCGCTCGGGTTTGTTTCGTGACCTCGACCGCCTTAGCAGGCGCGCCCAGCAGGATGCCACCGTGAACGGCATGAACGACCTCAGGCGCAAGGCCGTAGAACTGGTGACCAGTGAAAAAACACGCAACGCCTTTGATCTTTCCCAGGAAAAGGATGCTGTGCGCGATCGTTACGGGCGTACCACTTATGGCCAAAGCTGCCTGCTGGCACGAAGGTTGGTGGAAGCCGGTGTTCGCTTTACCACGGTCTATTATTCTGCCGGCATCGGCGGGTGGGATACCCACAAGGATAATTTTTCCACCCTGAAGAACAGCAGGCTTGTCCACACCGACCAGAGTGTGAGCGCCCTGCTGGAGGATTTGAAAAACCGAGGACTTCTGGAAGATACCTTGGTGTACTGGACGGGAGATTTCGGCCGTACCCCCACGATCAACAAGGATGCCGGGCGTGACCACTGGCCCCCATGCCAGACCATTATGATGGCGGGTGGAGGAATTCGGGGTGGGGCGGTATACGGGGCATCCAACCCCACAGGGGCGTACCCCGCTGAAAACCCACTCAGGCCGGATGATGTTACCGCCACCGTGTTTCATGCCATGGGGTTAGATACCGCCACGGAAATTCGGGATCAACTTGGACGCCCGATGCCCATCTCAGCGGGTAAACCCATCCTGCCCATCTTTGGATGATTCAAATTCCCTTTGAAGGAATTTCACATCAAGCCCTGTTAAATATGCGCCTCGACAAACCAGAGGCGTTTGTCCAGCTCGCGGGAAATGCCCGTGAAAAGATCCGCGGTTCCCGCATCGCCAAGCTGGTCGGCATGGTCTATGGAAGCGCGCATGGTGCGGGCACAACGTGCCAGCGCGTCCGCTATCGCAGCCAGCACCTCGGTACTCTTGCGCAAACCATCCGGGTAGGCGGGCAGGCTGGTACGGCCTGAAACATGAGCCAGGGTGCCTTCGGCTATTCCACCCAGTGCGGTTATGCGCTCAGCTATCGAATCAATGGGGTCTGCCAACGCCTCTGCAAGGTCGTCAAACAACTCGTGCAAAGAGAGAAAGTTCGATCCCCTGATATTCCAATGAGCCTGCTTGGACTGGAGTTGCAGGTCGATCATCTCGGCAAGGCGCTGATTTAAAATCTGACAAACTCCCTGGCGTATTTCCAGAGAAAGGTCGTTGCGGGTGGGGTTCACAATATTGCTCCAATCTTTTCACTTCAAACCAGACTTGGGTTTTGATTCCTTATCTTCCACAAAAAGGGACTTGAAGAGAAAGGAAAAATCACGCGTGGATAGGGTAAATACCCCTCCCTCGGTGGTATAACCGTTCACAAAACCATCATCACCCATGGGCTTGAAATTGTTGCCATGCGGGTTCCACAGGGTTATTCGGTCGGTCTTCTCGTCAAAATCCAAGATAGCGTAAGCATGTGCCACCACGATTCCTGGTGGTGGTTTCTTAAGGTCCAGCGGCACACCGGCACCCATCAGCGACTTGCTCTTTTTCCCCTTGGAAAGCAAATAGCGTACATTCAAAAGATCCTCGGGAACCCCCGGTTTCCAGACGGTGGTCTCTGATTTGTTGCCTGTCAAAAGCTCGATGGTCTCACCAATGACACCTCCGCGGGAAAGCCGGTCTATACCCAGCACGGCGGAATCGCCCAGCGCCCTAGTCTTATAGACTTCGCCGTAGGCCTCCTCCAGCACATTCAGCCAGATTCCCTGAGTTCCGGTGCGGGAACCCAATGCGATCAATGCATCCGGAATGCGGACAATGCGCGTGAATCTTCCATCCGGGAATTTCACGGTGATGGATTTGTCGCCATTCAGCATGATCATCGATCGAACCCCGTCCGGGTTGCAATTGGCCATGGCTCCCATCATGGAAACAAAAAAACAGTTTCCCAAATGGCCCTGCGCGATGCCCTTCAAGGTTGGGGAACCCGGGCCAAACAGATCAAAATTCGTGTTGGCCAGATGAGACTTGAAAAACTGGTATTCCCGGTTCATATCAAAGGTGATGGAAATACTCCCCAACCCGATCACGATTGATTCCTTCAAGGGGGACGCCATTTCCGTGATGGATGCCTGGTTCTTCCCGGGGCTTTTCAAAAACCAAAAGTGGGCGCAGGCCAGGGCCGCTGCATCATCACCCCGGATGGATTCATCCCTAAGCAGCGATTCCACCTCGGTGCGATCCAGTCTGCCATTTTTATTGGCATCCCACTTGGGAAGCAGGCTTTCCAGCTTTTGCCCCAGCAGAGGCGGAGCGGCCAGTTGCTGGCATAATACCTGGCCAAGTGGAATCAATCCCGCCAGGCAAACTAGCATGGTGATTATTCTTGAAAGCATCGTTTCTACTTCCACCCAAATAAGAACAGGAACAACTCCATGGCGATCAAAAGTATAACGATGATCTCCAACATCTGCCCGCGCACCGTGGCAGCCTGATCGGCCACCACACGATAGACATCCTCGATCACTTCCAGGTTGCGCTTGATGCTTCCTTCCCAGGCTGGCAGGTGAAAGCGCGTTGCCAAAAGGCGGTATGTGCGCGCCAGATACATATCACCAACAAGCTTCAGCACATTACCCGCTCGCTCGAACAGGTTGGAAGCCTCGATATTCAAAGCTCCCAGTTCACGCAGGCTTCGGCTGGGGCCTTCACCCAGCAATCTACCCAGCGGGGTAGGCCAACTGGCCCAGCGAGAGGTATTGGCCATCTCCACATCCAAAAGGTCATCCAAATATCGGTACCGTAGAAGTTGCAGGTTGGCAAACTGGATGACCTGCAGGGTTTCCTCGCAATCGGAATCCACCAGTACCGCGGCGGCCCAATCCACCACCAGCAGATCGTTGGGTGTGTACTGCATTCTTTGCTTCAGGGATTCCTCAATCTCATCCTTGGCCAGCGGTGAATTCTCCAGCCTTAGCAGCCCGGCAAGCCATGATCCATGCTGGGCCAGCAATAGCTCCACAGGGGGCAGCGAATTTTCCGGATGAAATTGAAAGACAAAGTATTCCTCAAAAAGCTCGCTCCACCTCGGCTGCCGGATCGCACCCTGCAGAGATTTGAAGAGCGGTTCCAGTATCTCCCGGCCCAGCCTGGGCAGTACCCCGGGTGTGGAAAGTTCACTGGCCAGCGTGGTTAATTCATTCGCTGTAAGTTCAAAAGGAACCCTCAACGAAAGGCTAAGCGTGGCAAAATCAAACAGAATCACCTCAACAGCAGCTTCCACACGGCCCAGTGGTTGAAGATCCCAACTGGCCATGGGTAGCATGCACACCAGCGGAGCGGGACGGTAGTCAATGGAAAGTGGTGTTCTTCTTCTGCGTGGCAAACCAGGTTTGCTGGTCTGGGCTGGCTCGGTCTCCAGAAGCCTGGAGCAAAGGTTCAAATCGATCTGTTCGCCCCAGTCGAACGCCACATAGGCGTGAAGGGTTCCACGGATTTTTTTCGAGTTCCAGTCTGTCGCGCTTTCACTCATCCGTGCACCATGGAAATGAAAATTACTTTTGCAGCCAATCCAAAATCCATTGGCGATCCTGATCCAGTTCGGGAGGTGGCTGGTGCTGCGGTTTCTCCGGCATACCTGTCATCTTCACCGGGGATCCTGCTGTTCGAAACTCCCCAAACCGGGGGTGCTGCATCGAAACAATCATGTTTCGGGCCAATACTTGTTCATCCTGTGCGACCTGCCCCACATTCTGGATGGGGGCACAGGGCACACCGGCTCTCCTTAGTAATTCTACCCATTCAGCGGTGGTCTTTTCCCTTAATTTTGCTTCCAGGGCCACGGCCATCGCCTCCACATGCTGGATTCGGAGGGTATTGGTAAGAAACCTGGGGTCGGAAGCCAGTTCAGGGGCGCCTATGGATTCACAAATCTGAGCGAACAACCGGTCGTTTCCACCGGCAATGATCATGCGCGAATCCTTGGTGGCGAAAGATTGAAAGGGGGCGATGCTGCCATGGCGAGAGCCCAAAGGCACTGCCACCCTGCCCAATGCAAGATAATTGGTAAGCGCACCTTCCAGAAGGGCCACCTGGCAATCCAGCATGGAAATATCAATGCGGGCGCCTTTTGCCCCCTGAAGCTTTTTAATCCACGCGCACTGAATGGCAATGACCGTGTAAAGCCCTGCGCCCAGATCACCAATCGACACACCAACCCGCACGGGGTCGCCATCCTTCTCGCCGGTGATGCTCATGATTCCACCCTGCGCCTGCACGACCATGTCATAGGCGGGCTGCGAGGCCATCGGGCCATGATGCCCATACCCGGAGACCGAGGCATAGATAAGCGCCGGGTGTTTCGCATGAACCGCCTCAAAACCATAACCCAGTTTATCCATGGTGCCCGGGCGGAAGTTTTCCACCAGCACATCCACCTTTGCAAGCAAACGATCGAAAATGGTTCGATCCTCGGGCTTGCGCAGATCCAGGGCGATGCTCTTCTTATCGTAGTTTAAGGAGCTGTAATAGAGTGATATTTCATCCTTGAAAGGTGGGAAATGCCTGCTGTCATCCCCGGTGCCCGGCACCTCGACCTTGATGACGGTCGCCCCCAGTTGCGCAAGGTTCAGGGTGGCGAAGGGCCCGGCCAAAACACGCGTTAAGTCCAGCACCACCATGCCTGCAAGCGGTCTTGCGTCTCCCTGAGTGCTTCCCATGGCAAGTCTTTCCCTCTATTTGATTTTCGCCATCTTCCTGCTTGTAACTGTTTCTCCTATGCTTCATCATAGGGCAATCTAGGTGGTTTTCCTTATTACCCAGGGGGTTCCCTTCCCATGAACCGGCTTTTCCTCTCTCTTTCGGGCCTGCTTATGCTTTCAACCTTTTCCGGTGCCGCTGATGAAGTTGTTCGTGAGCCCTTTGGCAAAACCAAGGATGGAAAACTGGTCGAGCGATTCATCTTGGTAAATCCCAAGGGCGTGAAGGTTCGCCTGATTACCTTTGGGGCCACCCTGCAATCGCTCGAGGTTCCGGACAAGGCGGGTAAGTTGGCCGATGTGATTGTCGGCTTCGATTCCCTGGATGGTTTTCTGGGTGATCACCCCTTCTTTGGCGGCACCATCGGCCGGGTTTGCAACCGGATCGGCAATGCCAAGTTCTCACTTGATGGCAAGGAATACTCCCTAGCGGCCAATAATGGCGCCCACTCGCTTCATGGTGGCAAGAAAGGCTTCGACAAATACATCTGGGCCGCGGAATCCATCATTCAGCCAGGCAGCAGGGGCGTTCGTTTCACCCGCACCAGCCCCGATGGCGAGGAAAATTACCCGGGCACACTCCGGGTGAATGTTACCTACACGCTGGATAACGACAACGCACTTCGCATTGATTACTCTGCCACCACCGACAAATCCACACCCATCAACCTGACCAACCACGCCTATTTCAATCTTGCTGGCGCAGGCAAGGGTTCCATCTTGGATCATTATCTGAAGATCAATGCCAAAGAATACACGGCCGGCGATGCGACCCTTATTCCTACCGGGAAGCTGGCTCCAGTAGCTGGTACCCCGCTTGATTTCACCTCGATGAAGAAGATTGGCGAGCGTATAGCCCAGATCGATGCCAAGCCCGTTGGCTATGACCACAACTATGTGCTGGAAGATTCCTGCAAGGATCTGAAAGGCATTGCTGCAACCTTGAAGGAACCCACCTCGGGAAGAGTGATGGATGTGTATACCACCGAACCCGGCCTGCAGTTTTACTCGGGCAATTTCCTAGATGGTTCCATCAAGGGCAAGGGTGGCTCGGTGTACAACCAGTACTACGGGCTATGCCTGGAAACTCAGCATTTTCCTGACGCCATCAACAAGCCTTCGTTTCCATCCACTGTCTTAAAGCCGGGCGATACCTTCAAAAGCTCCACCATCTATAAGTTTCGCACGGAATAACCATGAAGTACCTGTCCTGCCTTGCATGCCTGTTCCTGTGGGGTGCGCTATCCCCCTGCAGGGCAGAGATAGTGGTACGCACCGACTTTGAAGGCGGCAACGCAGAGGTGGTAAGCCTGAATCAGCAAACAGCCACGCTTCGCATCCAACCTTCCATCCGAGAGGGCAGGGGCTGGCCATGCTGGTGGTACCTTCGGGTGGAAGGCCTGAAGCCCGGCCAGCAATTCACCTTGGAGGTACAGGCACAAACGAAACCCTATCTGGGCAACAACATCCTTAATGCATCGTGGTGCCAGCCAAAGCACGCATCAATCAGCCTGGATGGCATTCAATGGAAGCCTTCCCCCAAGGGAGAGATCACCAGGGAAAAAATTGCCATCTATCGAATAACTGCTGAAAGCAAAGATCTCTGGATGGCCTGGGGACCTCCTTTTGTACCCACTAACGCAGAGGCATTGCTAGCCTCTTTGGCGGCAAAGGTTGCGGGATCACAACGCTTCGAACTGGCAAAAACCCGCGGAGGAAGGGCTGTGCCCGGCATCCGCGTGGGGGCGATCGATGCACCCAATCAAGTTTGGGTAAATGCAAGACAGCACGCATGGGAAGCCGGAGGAAGTTGGGTCGGGAAGGGTTTTATCGAGTGGGTGTGTAGTGATGACCCTGGGGCGGTTGCCATGCGAGCCAACACTTGCATCCATTTTATTCCCATCATGGATGTGGATAATGTGACCTTGGGTGCCGGTGGAAAGGATGCCAACCCACGTGACCTGAACCGCGACTGGGCCAGCGAACCGATTTATCCAGAGGTGGCAGCCGCGCAAAAGCGCATCCGCGAAATTCACCAGCGCCAGGGCTTGGATGTGTTCATCGATTTGCACAATCCGGGTCCCGATGATCCCGTCTTTTTCTTTGGCCCCTTTGGTTATGACAAGCTGACAGGTATTACCCTTCGCAACTACCAGCGCTGGTTGGAACTGGCCGCAGCCAAGATCAACGAGCCGCTTCGACTGGACCCGAAGTATCATTTTGCGAATTATGTAAAAACGGATGAAGAGCGTGGCAGAATGAGCAGTGGCTGGGTGCGGGCCAACACGGGGCAGGCGACCATCTCGTTAACCCTGGAAACCGCTTGGAATTCTCCACTCTGCACCTCGGAAGGCTATGGCAAGATCGGCGCGGGACTTGGAAGAACCGTGGCGGCCTATCTGAAGGAAAACCCTCGCCGCCAGCCAACCCCCTGATTCATTCCAACACCGTGGTGAACCTTCTTGATAACCAACCGAACCATTCCACAGCACACAACACCGCTTGAGTTCAACAGCCGAATCGGACTGGGTGCCGGCCCTGTAAGTGCATTGATGACAGGTGACAACCACAACCAACAGTTGCAGGTTCTTCAAGCCGCGCTGCAGGCAGGCATCTCGTGGATTGACACCGCGGCAGGCTATGGGGCGGGCAAATCCGAAGAAGCCCTCGGCATTGCCTTGCAAAAGCTGGGACAGCCAGCGGTGAACATAGCCACCAAGGTTCGTCTTGTCCCGGAACAGTTGGACAAACCATTGGAGGCCGTGCGTGACTCGGTTCTCGCAAGTCTGAAACGATTAAAACAACCTTCCTGCGAACTGCTGTATCTGCACAATGCCATTACTCCAGCCACGGGGGATATGGCCGCATCGGTTGGATTGAATGAAGTGGTGAAACCACATGGAATTTTGGATGCCATGCTTCAGATGCGAGAAGAAGGTTTGGTGAAGCATCTCGCCATCACCGCGACAGGCAATCCTGAATGCAACCTTGAGGTGCTGGAAACAGGCAAAGTTCATGCGATGCAAATTCCGTTTCATCTTTTGAACCCCAGCGCCGCCATCAAGGTTCCGGCTGGCGTTGTGGAGATGGATTATCAAATGCAGATTCCCCGGGCACGGGCGATGGGGGTTCGTGTTTTTGCCATCCGGGTGCTGGCAGGCGGGGCCTTGGCCATGCAACCTCCCAGCGCCCACACCCTGACCACGCCTTATTTTCCACTGGCGCTATTTCAAAAAGATTGTGAGCGTGCCGGCAAGTTGCTGCAACATCTGCCCAAAGGAATGACTCTGCCCGAAGCCGCAATCCGTTTTGTGCTTGGATTTTCCGAGGTGGATTGTGTCCTGCTTGGACTGGGCAACCAAACCGAGGTGGATTTACTTGCACGGTGCCATCACGCAGGCCCACTACCCGAGGGTTTGCAAAGAGAACTATTTCACCAAGCTTTAACCCAATTATAAAAGTATTCCAAATCCCAAACCTTGGATGTTCAGTCACTTTCCAGATTGATTGAACACTGTAATCAAAGATACAATAACGAATGATTCCCACCCTGAAAGTCGTTCGCTTATGCGCATTTTTGTTGTCATCATTCTGATTAGCTGCTTAAGCCCGGCTGCCGCTACCCCCGTGGATTACGCCAGACAGGTGAAGCCCATCCTTGAAGCGCACTGTGTATCGTGCCATGGTGCACTGGCCCAAAAGGCAAAGCTGCGCCTGGACCATGGTAGTTTTATTCAGAAGGGCGGCAGGAATGGTTCCCCGATTGTGCCGGGGGATGCTACCAATTCATTGATTATCCAGGCGGTACTTGGCCAGGGCCGGGAACGCATGCCTCCTGAAAAGGAAGGTGCCGCGCTCTCTGAGAAACAAGTGGAGTTACTTAAGCAATGGATTCGCGAAGGTGCCCCTACACCCAAGGATGAACCCCTGCCAACTGACCCTTCGCAACACTGGGCTTTCCAAAAGCCGCGCAAGCAGCCAATTACGAACACCAATGGCTCTTCCCCCAACCCGGTGGATTTCTTCATTGACCGTTCCATGGAATCTCATCACCTTGCGCCCAGCCCATTGGCAGACAAAAGCACGCTCTTAAGGCGTATTTATCTGGACCTTCTGGGAGTGCCCCCCACTCCCGGGGAAATGCAAAGTTTTATCACGGATGAAAGTGCTGATGCCTACGAAAAGCTGGTCGATAGACTTCTAATGGATCCACGCCATGGGGAACGATGGGCCCGCCATTGGATGGATATCTGGCGTTACAGTGATTGGTACGGCAGGCGCAATGTGCCTGATGTTTGGAACAGTGCCCCGCAAATCTGGCGTTGGCGCGACTGGATTGTCCGATCCATCAATCAAGACCATGGCTACGACCGCATGGTGCGTGAGATGCTGGCCGGTGATGAAATTGCCCCCAACGATGACAACACCTCGGTGGCCACCGGTTATCTCGTTCGCAACTGGTACGCGCTAAACCCCAATGATTGGATGCGCAATATTGTGGAACACACCGGCAAGTCGTTCCTTGGCCTGACCTTCAATTGTGCCCACTGCCATGACCACAAATATGATCCGATCCGGCAGGAGGATTATTTTGGTTTCCGGGCTTTCTTTGAACCCATTTATGTTCGGCAGGATCGCGTCGCCGGTGAAGCCGACCCCGGTGCCTTTCAAGATTACAACTACAGCACCCTTCGCAAAATCCAGCGCCTAGGTATGGTTCGGATTTTCGACAAAACACCGGAAGCGCCCACCTGGTTCTACACCGGCGGGGATGAACGCAACCGTGTGAAGGATCGTGGTTCTATTCCACCCCATATGCCTGCGGTATTTACACTAGCGGCCCCTAAAATTGAGCCCATACACCTTCCACCTGAAACCATCAGCCCGGCCCTACGCCCGGCTATCCGCCAAACCATGTTTCAGGAGGCAAAGGCTGCCATTGCCAGCGCCGAGGCCGAACTTGCCAGAGTAAAATCACTTCCCCAGCAACCAACCAAGGCACAGGAAGACCTGCTAGCCAAAGCGAGCCAAGCCTACAACCTTGCCTCTAAAGACCCAGCAAATGCAATCCAGCATGGTGCCATCCAGGGCAACCATTCTGTGCTTCTGGCAAGTTCCTCCGGCAGGGCCATCCTTCAAAACAGCTTGAAAAGCCTTTCGCAGCTAGTGGATGGTTCCACCTTCCGATTCAAGCTGCACATTCTGGAAGATGCCAAGTTCAACATGCAGCTATCCAAGGATTCCACCAAAGGTCTTACAGCCACCTATGTGGGTTTTGAAAAAGGCAGGATTGTTTCCTACAAGCCAAAATCATTCACTGTGTTTGATGCCGGTAGCTACAACTTCAACCAAGGACAGAACCTTTTCGAGGTTTCCATGATCATCCGCCAGCTCAGTGATGATTGCCTGCTTACGGTTGTCTCCCTGAAGGATGATAAAAAACTGGTCGATGGTGCGGTGGTGGCCTTGAATGGTTGGAACCCGGTGAATGATCCCAAGAAACCGATCTTCTTTGATGTGCACGCCCAAAGCACGGTTTTGCTGGATGATATTCAAATTTCCCCGCCAGCTTCAGTGAATGCGAATGAAAAGAACTCGATCCGCTTTGATTTTGAAAGCCCCGCTCATCACGATCAGAAGGAACTCATCGGGGTGGATGGTTGGGAAGCTTCGCAATACAGTGTGAAGCCCGGTTACTCCCTGGTGGTTTCCAAGGTGGCGAGCCCGGCATTGCGCAAGGCCGCGGAAGAACTGGAAGTTGCAAAGAAAGAATATGAACTTCCCCAGCGAAGGGTTGCAGCCGCCCAAGCCAAATTGCAAGCGGCAAAGGAATACTTGTTGGATATCGAGGCGCGCCTTGCAGCAGAGCAGGCCAGTTATTCAAAACCACAGCCCGCAAATATTGCCGACTTAAAGCGCAAAGCATCGTTGCTGGAAAGGCAAGCCAGGCTGACAGGCACCAAGACCACCCTGGAACTTGCAGAAATCGCCGTATCGGATGCCAGGTGGTTGGCAGAGGACAAACGCAAGGCGGCGTTGGATGCAGCTAATAAGCAGTTGGCACAGGCAAGGTTGGAATTTCAAAAGGCAAATGCCGCTTCAAAAGATCCGGCACTCGTGGAAACATACACCCCCTTCACCAACATCTACCCCGCCCAAAGCACCGGGCGCAGAAAGGCACTGGCAGAGTGGATTACCAGCACGGATAACCCACTTGCCGCCAGGGTTGCTGTCAATCATATCTGGCACTGGCACTTCCATTCCCCGCTTGTCGCCACCGTGCATGATTTTGGCAGAAACGGCAAAGCCCCGTCCCACCCGGAACTTCTTGATTGGCTGGCCGTGGAATTCATGAATTCCGGCTGGAGCATGAAACACCTGCACCGCCTGATCGTTACCAGTAACGCTTATAAAAGATCTTCCAAGGGCAACCCAAATTCCAACGACCCGGAAAATATCTGGCTCGCTCGCATGAACACAGGGCGCATGGAAACCGAGGTTATTCGCGACAGCCTGCTTGCCTGTGCCGGCAAATTGGATTACACCTCTGGTGGGCAAGAGCTTGAAAACACCGAGGCCCTGAAAACCTACCGAAGAAGTATTTATTACAGCATCTACCCCGATGGTGGCGGCAAGGGTGTGATGGGAGACTTGTTTGACGGCCCTGATCCGCTGGATTGCTACCGCCGTTCCCGCAGCATTGTGCCGCAGCAGGCGCTGGCCCTCACCAATAGCCAGTTGATTCACCAGCTTTCTTCCGATGTCGCAGCCAGCATTGTGGCCGGCCTGCCAACAGATGCCAACAATATGCATTTCATCAGCCGTGCCTTCGAATTAATACTGAACCGGCAACCCACCAATGCAGAGCGGGAAAACTGTGTCTCCTTCCTTGGCCAAACACCCGATGATAAGACCCGGGCTGGCTTGGTGCGCGTACTTTTTAACCACAACGACTTTTTATCCATCAGGTGATGCCATGAACCAACCATTTCATTTTCATGCATCTAGAAGGGCGTTTCTAGCGGACCTGGGGATGGGTTTTACTGGCATGGCGCTTGGCACCATGCTTGCCGAAGACAGAATTGCTCGTGCCGCTTCCCAAGCCCCCACGGGCATGCCACATCACCCACCCAAGGCAAAGTCGGTGGTGTGGATCTTCCTTTCCGGTGGATACAGCCATCTGGAAACTTTCGACCCCAAGCCAGCCCTGAACAAGTATGCGGGCAAAACATTTGACAAGACTCCCTTTGAAAACCCGGTGAACTCTCCTCTGCACAAAAAGCGCTTTCGCTCGGTGCCAGCCGAGGAAATTAATGTGCGCGATGTCTACCCCACTATTTTCCCCATGCAGGTCGGTTGGAGAAAACATGGGCAGAGTGGCATCGAGGTGACTGACTGGTGGCCACATCTTGCCAATCATGTGGATGACCTTTGCTTCATCCGCAATATCTGGACGACTGATAACGACCATGCGGCTGAGAACCAGATTCACACCGGGCGACACCGGCTGGATGAACCTCAACCCAGCATCGGTGCCTGGGCCCACTACGGCCTTTCCACACTGAATTCCAATTTGCCGAAGTTTGCCGTGCTTGGCGGACCCACTCGTCCGGATACCAGACAATCCATTGATGGACTTTACCTTGGCCCGCAACACGCGGGGGTTCCCATCAACATTGATCCGAATAACCCCCTGCCTTTCGGCCAACGCATGCCCAACCACTCACAGGCAGAACAGATTCGCGAATACCAGTTGATCCATCGCCTTAACGGCCTGACCGCTGTGGAATATCCCAACGATCAGGAATTGCTGGCACGCATTCGTTCCTATGAACTGGCGTTCCGAATGCAGGAATCCGTCCCGGAAGCCATGAATTTTGCCAGCGAAACCAAATTCACCTCACGCATGTATGGCATGGATAACCCATCCACCAAGGTGGCGGGGGAACGCTTGCTTGCCGCTCGCAGATTAGTGGAGCGCGGCGTAAGGTTTGTGCAGGTGTTTCCTTCTTCTTACGGGGTCTGGGATTCCCACCAAAAGCTGAAGGATAATCATACCCGGCTCTGTGCCACGATTGATATGCCCGTGGCTGGCTTCCTGATGGACATGAAACAGCGCGGCCTTTTAGAAGACACCGTGGTGGTGTTCTGCACCGAATTTGGACGCACACCCGGGTTGGAGCTTCGCGGTGGTGGCAAAGATGGCAGAGACCATCATCCCAATGGTTTTACCATTTGGATGGCGGGAGCGGGCCTGAAAAAAGGCCATGTGCATGGCGCTACCGACGAGCTTGGCTACAACGCCTTGGGCGACGGCCATTATGTGACGGATATCCACGCCACAGTGATGCATCTATTGGGAATGGACCTGAGAAAGTTAGAAATTCCGGGCAGAAAGCGCATCGAAATGGACCACGGCAAGGTAATCCAAGAAGTTTTAGCTTAAGATCCAGGGTTCTGGCCGGGCCAAATAAACTTCTAAAAATCCTGTGGACCGGCCTTGGCAAAGTTGCCCTTAAAACGGAAAATAGTTAAATCGGAGGGGTGGCAGAGCGGCTGATTGCTCCGGTCTTGAAAACCGGTGTCGGGGAAACCCGACCGTGGGTTCAAATCCCACCCCCTCCGCCTTTGCTTTTTTAGTCGCCTAACCCTTCTTCAAATCAATACCTGCAAATGTTATGTCTGGCTAAGTCAGTTTTTTAAATTCAGCATCGAATTTGGCGAAGCCATCACAACTTATCATACACTTCGCTGAAACCATCAATCAGGGTATCTGGGCAGCCGATCTACGCTCCAATTTCCCAGAATGTTTTCCTCTTCCCCCATCATGGGTGGTGGGGCATTTGGATCATTTTCAATGCGAATGTTGGATGCGAATTCAGAACCATCCACAACGAGCTGCACTTTATAAATGCCCGAGCTGACAGGCCTGCCCGCAGGTGGGCTTCCGGCCATGGGCATGCCACGCTGGCCATTACGCCCTTGGGAAGCATTCTGTACCAAATCCCATGCAACACGGTGCAAGCCGGCATCCGTCGGCCCCTTCAGGGTGCGGATCGTATTCCCTTCCACATCCATCAATTTCAATTCCACATTTCCTGATTTCTTGGCCAAAGAGTAGGAAATGCTGGCGCCCGCAGGGGGGTTGGAAGCTTGAAACCTGCGGTTGGTTCCACCATGGCGCGGCTGGGGCTGCCAGCGAACCACTGTAGCTGGTTTGTACAATACCGGCTTATCCTTCAACGAATCCGGGGTAATCTGGCGAAGGGTGGAAACATCCAAAGACCAGAGGCTTCTTCCGTGGGTCGCCACGACAATTTCATCGAGGATGGGGTGCTGCGCCACTTCATGCACCGCAACCCTGGGAAGATTGGTACACAGGGAGAACCAACTAAGCCCCCGGTCCAGGCTGGCAAAGAAACCAAATTCTGTGCCGCAGTAAAGCAGGTTTTGGTTTTTGGAATCCTCACGAACACATCGCGCCCAGCCCGTTAAGACCGGGGATTGAATGCGCTTGAAGGTGGCTCCAAAATCCTCGGTCATGAAAATGTAAGTTTCATCATCGTTAGAACGATGGGCATCCAAAGAAACAAAGGCCCTTCCATCGGCAAAGCGGGAAGCATCGATCATGGAAACCCATTTGGGGTTTTCAAGGCCCAGGTTTTTCGTGACATTGACCCAATCTTTTCCACCATTTCGGGTAACCCATAATCCACCATCATCGGTGCCGGCCCAAAGGATGTCCGGATTCCGGGGTGATTCGCACATCGCAGACATGCTGCCACGCTTGGTCAGAGTCAAATCCGGTGAGATCACCCTGAGGTCATCCCCCCGATTGACCGATCTCATGACATACTGTGAACCGGCATAAAAAATCCGGGAATTATGCCTGGAAAGAAAATAAGGCGTATTCCAATTAAAGCGAAAAGAATCCTGGGTGGGTGGTTTCCCCGGCCGAATGGAAGAAATGTTACCGGTCTTCAGGTTTCTGCGCCCCATGTTTCCATTCTGGGTGGTGAAGTAGACCAGATCCCTGTCAAATGGATCAAACCTGCAAACAAATCCATCTCCCCCCGCCACGGAGATGTAGTCCTCATTGATAATACCGCCGGACATGGAAAGACCGGGTCCATGCCAGGAACCATTATCCTGAAGCCCGCCTGCAACAAAATAGGGAAGCGTGGGAGAAATATCCACATGATAAAACTGCCCTATGGCGACATGGTTCAGGTGATCCCAATTTTCGCCGGCATCGTAAGTCTGGTAAACTCCACCATCCCCGCCGGTAACCATGTGCCTTCCGTTGGTTTTTGAAATCCACAGGGCATGGCCATCCGCATGCACATTACGGCCAAAGGTATCATTGAATGTCATGCCGCCATCCGCCGAGGCATGCTGGTTGACTCCCATCACATAAACCTTGGAATCATCCATCGGATCCACTCGAATGCAGGAAAAGTACATCGGTCTGGGATTAAGGCTGTTAACCCTGATCCAGCTTTCACCACCATTCTCGGAACGATAGACTCCACCAAACTCGTTACCATCGCCGCCCTGCCATTCCTGAATGTTATGATTCTGGCCACCCAAGGTAAAAGCATTGGGGCGATTCTTGCTTGGTGCGCCCGGCCTTGGCGCTAGCGTAACTTTAACCTCCATGGGCTTTCCCTTGCGAAAAAAGGCAATTAGCAAGTTTTCCTCCGGCTTTTTGGGCCTGAGAACCTCCACCAGATCGTTGTAGGTTTCTATTTTTTTGTCACCCATCCTGGTCACCAAATCCCCTGGCTCAAGGCCGGCCTTTTCAGCAGGGCCGCCATTGAAAATCTGGGTAAGCTTCGCCCCGCCTTCGCCATTTTCACCAAGAATACCCATGTATGCATCGGAAGGGGCCTGTCTTGGGCCGCCTGGCGCGGATGGGGTGCGGTTTTGCCCCGGACGGGTTGCCAACGCCACCTCCAACTCCATTTCGCCATCCTGCCTGCGGACCGCCAGCTTGAATTTGTCACCCGCTTTCATGGGACGAATAGTCTCGATCACATCGGCATACTTGGAGATAGGTTTGCCGGCAGCGCGAACCAAGATATCGCCCTTTTTCATGCCGGCCTTCTCCACCGGGCTGTCCTTCTGGATTTGGTACACCTCGACATTGCCGTTGCGATCAATCGCGGTGGCCCCAAACCAAGTGCTGATCGGTGCAAGGCCCTTGCAGATGTTCTCGGTATCGATGATGGAATAAAGAATGCCCGGATTTTTTACATGCCAGGTCAGGCCAATGCGACCCATGCGGCCGGATGGCAAACCGGAAGTGATTTTTTTCCAATTCCCCCCACCATCGGTGGTCTTGAAGATTCCACTACCTTTGCCCCATTTTTCAATCGGATCATAACCATCGTAGCCATCCGGCTTTTTTACCTCGCCTGGCCAACTGTCGAATCCATCCCGCATTCTCTCCCAGGTTGCAACCATCAATGTTTCGGGGTCGTTGGGATGCATGACCATGTCAATCACCCCGGTTTTTTCATCGATGTAATGGATACGCTTCCAATTGGCGCCACCATCAGTTGTTTTGAAAAGCCCCCTGTCGCCGCCATACCCGTACAACCTCCCCAGGGCGCCCACATAAACCACTTCAGGATTTGTGGGATGAATGATCACCTTCGCTATCTGGAAAGATGTTTTAAGGCCCATGTTTTTCCAAGTCTTTCCACCATCCACCGATTTGTAGATTCCATCACCCATGCTCACGGAATTACGGGGGTTCGCCTCCCCGGTGCCAACCCAGACAATATTGGGGTTCGATTGGGAAACACAAACATCTCCAATGGAAATGGAATTTTCCCTGTCAAATAGGTGGGTGAAAGTATTGCCATTGTTCACGGTTTTTAGGAGTCCGCCGGATGCGGTGGCAACATACCAAAGTGTGGGGTCCTTCTCATAAACCGAAATGGCAGTGATGCGTCCGCTCATGTTGGCAGGCCCCAGTGAACGCCATTGAAAGGTTTTGGCCCATTCTCCGGGCATGGAAAAACTTTCGGGGGCTTTGTTTTCCACCACCTGCTGCTTGGGTTGGGCTTTGTCCTCGGACCTTTTCTTTTTTTGCCCCTGGCCTGTGGCAAAAGGCACTCCCGAAAAAAGAACCAGCCCGCAAATCATGATGGGCAATATCCATCGAAGTGGTTTATGAATTAACATGGTAGATCTTCCCGTCAGGCAAATAATCATCAACAGCCCGACTACTCAGCCAGGATGTACAATTATGATAGCTTAAGTTGATGGTCTAGTTACTTTTTTCCAACTGCTTCGCCTTAGCCAGGTCGCCCTCGGCTTCCTTCTGCTTTCCTATGGCCATGTAGGCCTCTGCCCGACTGCGATATGGCTGCACCAGAGTGGCATCCAGCTCGATGGTTTTGGAATAATCGCGAATAGCCTCGGGGTATTTCTTCAATTCAAAGTGCGACAAACCACGGTTGAACCAAGCCTCGGCAAAGTTCGGGGTGATCTCTATCGCGCGGGTGTAATCCGCGATAGCCTCGCCATATTTTTTCAACTCGTGATAAACAACTCCACGATCCTTGTAAACAATCGCCTCCTTGGGTTCCAAGTCCAGCGCCTTGCTGAAATCCTGGATCGCTTCCTGGTATCTGTTGGTAAGGCCATAGGATAAACCGCGATTGTAGTAGGCGCTGGCATCCTTTGGGTCCAGCTTCAACGCGCTGTTAAAATCCTCGATGGCTTCAGCGTGCTTTTCGGCGTCCGCCCGCGAGATGCCACGATTCACAAACGCCCTCACATAACGCGGGTCAAGATCAATGGCCTTGGTATAATCCTCGATGGCCTCGGCAAGCTTGTTCATGCCCGCATAGGTGTTGGCCCGATCGTTGTAGAAAGTCGCCTCTTTTGGGTTCAGTTCGATGGCCTTTTTGAAATCAGCCAGGGCTTCCTCGGGTTTGCCCGACACCGAATGACAGGTACCGCGGCTGCCATAGGCCTGGGCGTTTTTGGGGTCCAACTCGATCACCTTCGAAAAGATGACCAGGGCGGTTTTGAAGTCTTCCTCCATCATCGCCTTCTGGCCTTTTTTCACCAGATCAGCTACATCCTGGGCGAGCGCCACACAGGCAAAAAACAGACATGAAACCAAGACAATTCGAATATTATTGATCGACATGATCCAACTTCCTTATTGGAACCCGGGCCTTAAACCAATGTTCTGATTCTAACCCGCGACCTTGGGTGAGCAAAGCTCCACCACATGGCCGTCAGGGTCGGTGATAAAAGTTTGCACATAACCATCCGGGCGAAGCTTGGGGCCGGAAAGAACTTGCACCCCCTGGTTTTTCAGAAGCCCCACCACGGCATGGGCGTCGTCCACCTCAAAGGCAAAATGCGCGCAGCGTGTATGGGTCTTGTCGATGGGCCAGTGATTACCCGCCGGGGTGGAACCAGAATATTCCTTGATCAGGTGGATCTGGAATTTACCCAGTTGGAACCATAGGCCGTCAAAGTCAAATGCGGGGCGTGGCACCTGCCTCATACCCAGCAGATCGACATAGAATTTTCGAGATGCCTCCAGGTCCTTCACCACCAACGTAATATGGTCCGCCACACGCACCTGGATGCGCTGGTTTGGTTCTCCGGCAGGAGATACGGGTTGAGCCAACTGCATTTTTTCCACAGCCTGGCGACCGGTCATTCCCACGGTGATTCCCATTTGCGCGGCCCGTGGGGTCACCCCCACAATGGCTGCCTCCAGAAGATCTTCCGGTTCTGCAAGCGGGCAGGCAGGAGTGCCCTTGGCAATGGCAATTGCCTGGTTGAACTCCGCGGGAGTTTTTAAATCGTAGATGCCACAGCCAACAATGCCTGCAGGGGTGATGATGGAGCAATACTGCCCCTGATGCCAGCGGGTGCTGGTGCCCAGGGCATAACCATGGGCAAACTGAATCCAGCGGTGCGAGGTGCGTGGAATCTGGTCAGACATGGCATGCCCCCGTGATTATGCCCCGTGGTAATCGATTTCCTTGACCTGAAGCGCGTACTTATGGATGAAATCGCGCCTTGGTTCCACTTTGTCGCCCATCAGCGTGCGAAACATTTCATCCGCCTTGAAGGCATCATCCAGCTTGATCTGCATCAGGGTGCGCACCCTTGGGTCCAAGGTGGTCTCCCAGAGTTCCTCGGGGTCCATTTCACCAAGACCCTTGAAGCGGGTGATGGTCATGCCCTTTTCACCGATCCGGCGCACCTCGATGATCAACTCTCGAAGATGTTCCAGGTTCTTGCTGTGGTCACCGTTCATCAGCACAAGCCTTGGCACAGGTTCGCGGCCGGCCAGGCGAACAGGTGGAACGAGGTCCGAGGCTTGAAGGCCGTAGGTCTTCAGTTCCTCGATGGATTTGTTGATCTCGCGAATTTCGTGGAGTTCCTGAAGGAAGAATATTTCGGCGGGAGGTGTGCCATTGTTTTGCTGTTGATCCTCGTTGCCTGCCAGGAATTCCTTGCCCGCTTTTTTCTGTTCCTGCTTGCGGAATTCATCCACCTGCGCGGAAGTGAAGAACCAGTTTTCCTTGCCAGACAGTAGAACCCGGTAATGAGGCAGTACGCCGTTCTGGGCGCGCTCAAGAAGTGCCGCCAGGGAAAGGCCGCGCTTTTCCAGGGTGATGAGGTGATCTTCCAGTTTTGCCACCACCTTGAGCAATGATCCAAGCCTGTCGGCTTCCAGGGTGACACGCTCCTGATTTGTTTCAGGCACTGGAAGAATGACAAGGCTGGTGCCATCCATGCCACGCTGCATCAACTCGGTCTGCATTTCCTCGCCGGTGGAAACGTAGCGCACCTGCTTCTTCTGGGTGACCTTGTACAAAGGCGGACGCGCCACATGAATGTGCCCGTGTTCCACCAGTAGCGGCATCTGCCTGTAGAAGAAGGTCAGCAACAGAGTACGGATATGCTGACCATCCACATCGGCATCGGTCATGATGATGATCTTGTTGTAACGAAGGGTTTCCTTGACGGAAACATAATCCTGGTTACTGCCGATATCGACACCGATGGCGGAAATAAGCGCGCAGATTTCCGTGTTGTTCAACAGGTTTTCCAGGCGGGCCTTTTCCACATTCAACGGCTTGCCCCGCAGCGGAAGCACAGCCTGGTACATGCGGTCGCGACCGGCCTCGGCACTGCCACCGGCACTGTCACCTTCCACCAGGAAGAGTTCAGATTCATCACGCTTGCGGGTGGTGCAGTCAAACAGCTTGCCTGGCAGACCACCACTGCTGAGTATGTTCTTGCGGTCGCGAATGGCCTTGCGAGCCTTGGCAGCCGCCTCACGAGCCTCAGCCGCATTGATCACCATCTCCATGATGATCTTGGATTCCTTGGGATTCTCTTCCAGGTACTTGGAAAGTTTCTCCGCTACCGCGGCAGACACCGCACCTTCCACATCCGCATTCAAAAGTCGAATCTTGTTCTGCGATTCAAACTGCGGTTCCGGGTGCTGGATACTAACCACGGCGGTAACACCGGTACGGCAATCATCGCCATTCGGTTTCACATTCTTGAAGATGTCCATCTTGTCGCCGTAGGCTGTCAGAGTGCGGGTAAGGGCGGTGCGGAAACCGGTCAGGTGGGTTCCACCCACGGGGTTGTAGGCATTATTGGCATAGCAGCGAACCCGTTCTTCTTCCTCGCGGGTGTACTGCAACGCGACTTCCACCCTGACATCGCCCACGGAATGCTCGATGGCAATGGGAGGATGAATGGGATCATTGTTGCGGTTGAGATGCTTCACAAATTCAGCCAAACCACCCTCGTACTTGAACGATTCGTGCTTGCCGTTGCGGTCATCGGTGAGAGTGAAGGCGATACCCTTGTTGAGGAAGGCCAACTCGCGCAGGCGTTCCTCGAGAGTGTCAAAACTGAAGGTCAGATCCTTGAAAATTTCGGGGTCGGGCATGAATTTGATGCGCGTTCCCGTGGTGTTGGCAATGCCAATTTCCTTTACCTCGGTGGTAGCCTTGCCCCGTTCGTATTCCTGAACATAAGTATGACCATCCCTGCGAACCTCGGCTTCCACCCAGGCGCTAAGCGCGGTAACCGCCTTGGCACCCATGCCGTGCAACCCGGCAGAAACCTTGTACGCACCCTTGTCAAACTTTCCACCCGCCCCAACCGTGGTTAACACCACCTCAAGGGTTGGTTTCTTCGCCTGTGGGTGAATGTCCACGGGAATACCGCGGCCATCATCTTTCACACTAAGGCTGCCATCGACATAAATATGCACATTGATGGTATGGCAAAAACCGGCAAGCGCCTCATCCACACTGTTGTAGACAAGTTCGTACACCAGGTGATGCAAACCACCGGTGTTGATATCGCCAATGTACACACCGGGGCGTTTGCGAATATGGTCGGCATCCCGCAGGATCTGAACATTGTCGCTGTTGTATTCAGCGTCCCCCTCGGTGCTTAGCGGGGGCAGATTTTCATTGCTCATTGTTCATTCTCCAAAACGGTTAGTCGATCTTTCCATAACGAAAACGCAAGTCGGTTATTTCCACTCCCGACAACTCGATCCTTAATCTCGCAAGAATGGACCTCTTCTGGAATTGCGCCAACTCCTGCAATAGCGCCGAGTTGGCCACCAAGACTTCCAGAATTCCCTTTTTCAGGGCGGATACCCTGGTCAGGGGGGCGTAATCCTCGCCTGCCGAAACCATCCATGCCTTTTCCAGCTTCAATCGTTCCTGCTTGCGACCCCATCCGCGGGCCACAAACAGTTTTCCCAGAATCTCGCCCAGCTTTTCAGGTCCGGGTTCAGGCTTGTGATACCTTACTGCCATGTTGGTTAAGTAAGGGGCATCACAAGGTAAAGGTAATCTTCACCGTAACGGAATACCGCGGGGCTTGCGGAATCATTTAGTTCCAGCAGTACCTCGGAATCACCGGGAAGTACCTTTAACAGGTCTGAAATGAAGACAGGATTGAAAGCCACATCAACCCCCGGGCCATCGATTTCAATCGGAATCTCGACCTTTGATCTTCCGGAAACACTACCCTGGGCTTGAAGGGTTAATTTCTTGGATCCAAACTTGAATATGACTTTCTTTACCTCATCATCCGCCATGATGGCTGCCTGCCTTACAGCCGCATGAAAACCATCCACCGACAGCTTCACACTGGAAGTATGCTTCTTGGGCAGCACCATCTTGTAATCAGGGAATCTACCCTCGACCAGCCTGCTGTAAACAACGGCACGCTCGGTCTTGAACATGACCTCGTTCGGTTTGAAACAAACTCTCACACTTTCCTGATCATCGGAAAAGTTGCGATCAAGTAATTGCATGGCCTTGGTGGGAACCACCGGCCCCTGGCCCTTGATGGCATGGCCACCCTTCACAGAAGCAGAGCCCTTTACCCAGGCCAGCCTTCTACCATCCGTGGTGATCAGCCTCACATGATCTTTTTCCAACTCCCAAAGAGCGCCGGTCATCGTGTAACGAGCCATCTCGGAAGCCGCCGCGAATGAACAGCGACGAATCAACTCGCGCATGGTACCCGCGGTTAACTCGTGATATTTGTCATCCTCAAAAAGTGGAAGGTCCGGAAAATGTGCCGGATCTTCACCGGGCATTTCGAACTCAACCGATTTGCCATAGATCGTGCTGGATTCATTGGTTGTTTCCAGGTGAAATTCCTTATCCTTCATCTCTCGCAGGATGGAAATCAACTTTGCAGCGGGAAGAATGGCTTCGCCGGGCTCTTGAATAACCATGCCAGCCACATCAATGCGAATACCAAGCTCCAGATCGGTTGCCATTAACATACAGCGGCCATCCTCGGCCACAGCTTTGAAATTCTTCAAGATGGGTTTCACATCCCGTGAAGAAATGGCACTGCTGGCAACCTGACAAGCACTGAGCAAAGCTTCGCGGTTACAAATCGCCTTCATGGTTTCCTCGCTGCGTTCTTCTTAATAAGAATACTTTCTTTTTTATTACTTTTTTAGGACCTGACCCAACCATGTTGATGAGAGTGGCAGATTGAACACAAGTCCTTATGTTACAAGGATTATTGTATCAGAAAGCACTGTTCAAATCTTGTGAATTCATGGTCAATTTGTGGTTGTTTTTGGTTAAGTTTGGACAGGTTTTTAAAGGATTGGTTCAATCCCTGAACATGGCTTAACAAAACCCAACCAGCGGTGAACAATTTTTGAACAAAGCCCGCCTAAGAGAGATCATTTTCCAGCTGTTTGATGGTGCCAGAGAGGGCATGATCTTTCCTTAGGGCCTTTTCCACCTTTCTTAACGCATGCGACACTGTGGCATGGTTGCGCCCTCCGAAAAAGGCGCCTATCTCGCCCAATGACATTCCTGTCATCTTACGAGCTATATACATTCCGACCTGCCTGGGCAGCAAAGATTCCTTGTTTCTTTTGCGCATGACCATGGACTTTGGATTCACTGAAAAAGCCTTGCTCACTTGTATGGTGATGTTTTCCATACTGATGGCTTTGCCAACAGGCCGTATTTCATGAACCAGTTTTGCTAGGTCTTCCAGTGTGGGATGCCGTTTCACATGTATGGATTCCTGCACAATGCGGTTGCAAAGGCTTTGCATGCGGCGAATGCTTCCCTCGACCTTTTGTGAAAGCCATTCCAGGATTCTTGGTTCCAGTTCCAGCCCCAGAACATCAAGCCTGGCGGCAAGATAAACCCTTTTGCTTTCCAGACCCAAGGGTTCCATCTCGATGAGCAGGCTTGAATTCAGGCGACTGCGAAACGCGGTATCCAAGCGGTCCAGTTTCTGCGGGTATCTGGTGGAGGAAAAAACCGTGGCCTTGCGATACACATTGCGTTCATCCATCAATCGCGCAAGGTATTCCGTTTCATTTTTCTTTAGATGCTGGATGTCCTCAAGAATCAGCAAATCTAGATCAACAATCTGCCTTCGCAGCGCACGGGTTCCTTCCCTGTCTCGGATTTCCAATTCCCTCCATTGGGAAAGAATTTCCCGGGCGTTGCCCATTTGCACTGTTCGGGCGGTTGCCCCACCCTTATGGCTGACCACTTTCTTGAAGAGGGCTCTTAGCAACCGGGTTTTTCCACACCCGCTTGGGCCCACCAAAAGAAAAAAAGAATCATCTCTGCGAATTTTTCCACGCAGCACACGACCAGCTATGTGGGCCAGCGTTTGCCCGGCGGATCGCTGTTCAGGGAAATTCAATCGGGGAGATCGCTTGGGTTTCATGCCCTACCCATATCTCGGCGGGTATTTCTCATCACACAGGTATCTTAACTTCTGAGAGCAAAAGGCACAATTCCAGCGTGGGTGAAAAGCCACTTTTACGCACTATTTCACGCAATTTTCATGTCATGTACCGCTGTTGCCACACGATTTGCCGCTTCAACGACATCCATCTCCGACAAAAGCGCATGAAAACTAAATCGCATGGAAGAACCCAGCACCGCTTCCTCGGCGCCCATCGCCCTTAAGACTGGGGAAGGCAGCAAGGAACCACTTGAACACGCCGACCCAGTGGAACAGGCCACCCCCAGCATATCCAGCTTCATCAGTAATAAATCGGACCTTAACCCGGGAAAAGCCAGATTCAAAAGATGTGGGGAGGAACCTTCCAGCGTGCCATTCAAAACGACCCATGGAACTTTGTCTTCCACGGTTTTCAAAAACACCTGCTTTAGGAGCTTTAATCTTTGGGATTCTTGTTCCAAGTTTTGGTTTGCCATCCTTAGAGCACAGGCCATTCCAACAATGCTTGCCACGGGTTCGGTTCCGGGCCGGACCGATTTTTCCTGACCACCCCCAAGGAACATGGGCGCCAGATTTGAGCCCCTTCGTACCAAAAGTGCACCCACCCCTTTGGGCCCATGAAACTTGTGAGCGCTCAGGGAAAGGCTTTGGACACAAAGCCGGTGAAAATCCACCCGCTGTTTCCCAACCGCTTGTACCGCATCGCAATGCAACCAGCCTTTGCCGGCCAGCTTTTGGCCCAATTCAGCAACAGGCTGGCTCATCCCTGTTTCGTGGTTCAACAGCATCAGACATGCCAGAGAAAACGCTTCTTCGGTATTCCAAGAATCAAGATCCACAACACCGTTGTGTTTTACTTTCTGCCAGACAACCAGCCTGCCATTCTGGCCAAGTTTTTCCACCGGTGTGGTGATGGAAGCGTGTTCCAGCCGTGAAAGATGAACGGGCAAATCATTGCCCAGGGTGGCGCTATGAATGGCAATATTGTTGGCCTCGGTTGCGCCACTGGTAAAAACCACTTCATCAGGGAATGCCCCCAGAATGCGCGCGATTTCTTCCCGGCTGTCTTCCAGTGCCTGCCTGGCCTTGCGACCCGCGCCATGACTGCTGGATGCATTACCAAACCTTTCCAGCGCATACGGACGCATGGATTCCCACACCTCTTCCCGAAGGGGGGTGGTCGCGCTGGCATCCAGATAAATCAATTCCTTGTTCATTAGGACTTATCTTAGCACTTAATTGTCTTTCGAGCGGGGGCATCGGCGGTCCCGTTAAACAAAATTAACAAGCTCATCCTTACGGGTTTTCATGGTTTTCGGCTCGGTTTAGCCAGCAGCCTACAATGAAATTGAATATGTTAAGGTTTTCCATGGTTGCATGATGATGGGTAAAGAAAAAACGGCGGGCTATCAGCGATGGGCGGACTTAACTTTCCTGCATTGGAGAGTACCAGCAACCCTAATACAGGCCATGCTTCCCAAGGGGTTGATGGTTGAAACTTTTGATGGCAGCGCCTGGGTTGGGTTAGTCCCTTTTTCCATGGAGCGTGTGCGGCCCTGGTGGTCGCCACCAGTGCCAGGTATATCCTGGTTTTTGGAAACCAATGTTCGAACCTATGTGCAAACCGCGGAAGGGCAAAGTGGTGTATGGTTCTTTAGCCTGGATGCCAACAGTCGGTTGGCGGTTACCATTGCCAGAAACTTTTGGAATCTGCCTTATTTCAATGCCAGCCTGGCTTTGGTCAAAAGACATGTTGGTGGAAGTGGTATATCCGTTCAATACAGCGGACAGCGTCTTCCATACCCGGCGGTAAACTACAACATATCCTTCGAGCTTCCACCGGGTAATGCTTCCATGGCCCAACCAGGCACATTAGAGCATTTTCTTCTAGAGCGTTACAGGCTCTTTTGTGTCGGCAAAGGCAACCGTTTGTATTCTGGCCAGGTGCATCATGCGCCATACCAATTCCAGAGCTTGTCAGGGTTGGAATTGCGCCAGAGTATGGTGGAAACGATGGTTCCCGGTTTGGAGCTATCAACGCTTCCAGATCATGCGGTTTTTTCTGCCGGGGTGGATGTTCGTATTTCGCCGATCCAGCGCTTGTCGTGATTCTCACAAATATCTTTAGCTTCGAAAGTTTAAAGCCATGGCTTGAAGGGCAATTCTTTCCAGTTTACGATGGTGAAAGTTCGCTCTGAAAAACTTCTTAGCCAAGGAACCTCTCTCATGAAACATTTTGTGGCGGCGTTTGCCGTAGCCATTGGTTTAATTTCCAGCCTTTCCGCGCAGGAGGGTAAAAAGACCCCAAAAATTCTGGTTATCACAGAATCCAAGGGCTTTGTTCATTCGGTGGTGAAGCGCCCCAAGCCCGAGGAACTTTGCACGGTGGAAAAGGCATTGATCGAACTTGGCAAGAAGACAGGTGCTTTTGAAGCCGTGGTAACCCAGGATTCCCGAAACGCCATCAACGAGGAAAACCTGAAGAAGTATGCGGCGGTGTATTTCTACACCACCGGCGAGCTGCCATTATCCGATACCCAGAAGGCCGACCTGTTGGGGTTCATTCGTTCTGGCGGCGGTTTTGCCGGTAATCATTGCGCCACCGACACTTTTTACAAATGGGCCGAGTACGGCAATATGATCGGCGGTTACTTTGATGGCCACCCTTGGCATGAAAAAATCCGGGTGATTGTGGAAGACAAGAATCACCCAGCCAGCAAGCCCTTTGGTGAAAGCTTTGAAATTACCGATGAGATTTACCAATTCAAGGGCCCTTATGACCGCACCAAACTGCATGTGTTGATGAAAATGGACACCAATTCTGTGAAAAAGGAAGGCAAACGGCAGGACAAGGATTATGCGCTTGCCTGGACGAAGGATTATGGCAAAGGCCGGGTGTTTTACAGCGCCTTTGGCCACCGCGAAGAAGTGTGGAAGGATGAAAGATTCCTGGCACACATGCTTGGCGGGCTGAAATATGCGATGGGTGTTAGCGGTTCTGACGGCAAATAAGTTGGCCAAAAGGGCCATTTTGCCCCGAAAGTTCTTCCATGGGGATTACCCATGCCATTACAATCTTCTTAATTGTTTTGCCATACGGAGACTTTCGGGGTGATTTTTCGTCTTTTGCCATCAACGATTGATGGCTCCAAAGAGGTGGGCTTTCAGTATCTGACCACCATGTTGGTGAACGACAGCATTGCGATCGATGCTGGCTCGATCGGTTTTTATTCCTCGCCGGAGGACCAGGCCCGTGTTCGCCATCTCTTTTTAACCCATACGCATATGGATCACCTGGCAAGTTTGCCGATCTTTCTGGAAAACATTTTCACGGGAAGTTCCAATCCAGTGGTTATCCATGCCCAGCAGGTGGTGATTGATTGCCTGCAAAGGGATTTATTCAACGACCGCATCTGGCCCGACTTCATTGCCCTTTCCAAAATTCCCCAATCCAGGTTTGTTGAAATTCGAGTTCAGGAACCAGGCGATACGGTCGAAGTGGATGGCATCAAGGTTACCCCTGTGATGCTGAACCATGTGGTACCCACGGTTGCCTATATTTTGGAAGATGCCAGTTCCACGGTGGCGTTTATTACTGATACCACCGCCACGAACGAAATCTGGGAAAAACTCAATCAGATTCAAAATCTCAAGGCGATTTTCTTGGAAGTGACTTTCCCCAACGAGATGGAATGGCTTGCCAATGTCAGCAAGCACCTCACACCTCAATTGTTTGCTAGCGAACTTCGCAAGCTAAAAAAACAAGTGCCAGTGTATGTGGTGCACCTGAAGGGAAGATTCCACAAGCAGGTCGAAAGGGAAGTTCTTGGACTGGGTCTGCCGAATGTGAATATCACGCAGTTTTTGCGTGAGTACAGATTTTCATAAAAGTGTCACTAAATAAAAGAAGCTCACCTGATGGTGAGCTTCTTGATTTTCTTCAGAAAGAATTACTTCTTTTCTGGGGGAAGAATCACTGCATCGATCACATGGATAACCCCATTGCTGCAACCGATATCAGTCTTTACGACCTTTGCCTTGTCAACCATCACGCCATCCTTGCCGGCAGTGATTTTGAAGGATGCGCCATTGACAGTCTTTGCAGACTTTAGTTTCACAGCATCCTTTGCTTCAACTTTGCCTGCGACCACATGGTAGGTAAGAATACCTGCAAGCTTGGCCTTGTTTTCAGGCTTCAGAAGGGTTTCAACAGTACCGGCGGGAAGTTTTGCGAAAGCTTCATCCGTTGGTGCGAACACAGTGAATGGACCCTTGCCTTTCAGGGTTTCCACCAAATCCGCTGCCTTCAATGCTGCGGCAAGCGTCTTGAAACTGCCGGCTCCCACTGCGGTATCGACAATATCCTTGTCCGCCGCTGCCTGTGCATTACCAAACATGACTGCTGACATCAGCGCGAAAAAACCAAGACTGAACATACGCATGAAATACTCCCATCGAGAAGATTTTGAAAGCAATCTTCTTCATAACAAATTTTTGGCATCTTGGGGAACAATGCAAACAACTGCATCGAAAATAAGAATTTCCCAGATCGCTAATGAATTAATAGACACAAATCCCCGGGAAAAAAAATTTAGCAAGATCTTTTTAAATTATTTGATGTATTTGCTGGTCATTCAGGCAAACAGGGTGTTTCCAGACAAGCCAGAGTTTTCCCATTTGCCTGATTCGTTTCGGAAATTCTAGGCCGTTACTTCCATCGGTTGGATAGGGTAAAAAATGTCGGTGCCCATAATCCCACAAATATTCCAAAGCGTTCGCCATGGGCGGCATCAGGATCTTTGCTTAAAAACCAGATCGCTATGCTTCCCGCAATGCTTAAAAAACCAAGAACAAAACAAGCTTTACCCAATATCTTCTCATTCATCGAAAATTCTCCGGAATTAATGGAAAGGTTCGGAAACCTGATGGCTTCCGCTTTCAATGTTAGCCGTTTTGCCCTAATGATAGCTAGCCGACTTTTTCGATAAAATGAGTCAAATTTTCTAAAAAAATTGAAATAATTTGCAATCGATCCGTTTTCACAGGCTTATCAAGGACGAAGGGACTGTTGGTTGGCTTAAAAAAAAATCAACAGGGGGTAGCCCCTGTTGATAAAGTTATGGCCAGCTTCAGTTCTACTTACCCAGCCGCGATTGGTGGACCCTACTTTGCCTCCACAAGCTGTCTGAGAACAAACCTAAGGATGCCTCCGTGCTTGTAGTAAAGAACTTCCTGTGGGGTGTCGATGCGAACAACGGCTTGGAATGTCTTGTCGTTTGCCTTCACGGTAATGGTTTTACCGGGGGCAAAGTTTTTCTCAAGAACATCTGCCAAACCGGAAACGGTGATAACTTCCTCGCCGGTCAGGCCGAGTGAGGCGGCATTCTGCCCGGGTGCGAATTGCAGGGGAAGAATACCCATGCCAACCAGGTTGCTGCGGTGAATGCGTTCGTAGCTTTCAGCAATCACCACGCGAACACCCAGAAGCGCGGGGCCCTTGGCGGCCCAGTCCCGGGAGCTGCCAGATCCATATTCTTTGCCCGCCAGGATGGCCAAAGGCACCTTCTCGGCGTGATACTTTTCGGATGCATCAAAGATGGTCATGCCTTCGCCGGATGGAAGGTGACGGGTAAAGCCACCCTCGGTGCCCGGCGCCAACATATTCTTCAGGCGAATGTTGGCGAAGGTGCCACGCACCATAACTTCATGGTTGCCACGCCTTGCGCCATAGCTGTTGAAGTCAGCCGCGGAAACGCCGCGTTCGAGAAGGTACTTGCCCGCTGGGCTATCCTTCTTGATATTGCCCGCGGGGGAAATATGGTCGGTGGTGATGCTGTCGCCCAGTACCGCAAGCACACGCACGCCTTGCAGGTCGGTTATGCTGCCAGGCACCTTTGGCATGTTTTCAAAGTAAGGCGGGTGCTTCACATAGGTGGAGCTGGCATCCCAGGAATAGCGATCCCCTGTGGGAACCGGCAGGTCGCGCCATTCTGGGTCACCCTTGTACACTTCGCCATATTCCTTGGTGAACATTTCGGATTTGACATGGGAAGCAACAGCCTTCGCCATCTCCGCCTGGGTGGGCCAAATATCTTTCAGGAAAACTGGCTTGCCATCTTTGCCAGAGCCGATGGGTTCGGAGTTGAAATCGATATCAACCCTGCCGGACAGCGCATAGGCAACCACCAGTGGGGGTGAGGCAAGGTAGTTGGCGCGCACTTCAGAATGCACACGGCCCTCGAAGTTTCTGTTGCCACTAAGCACCGCGGAGACAATAAGCTGGCCATCTTCAATCGCCTTGGAGACTGGCGCGGGAAGTGGACCGCTGTTGCCAATGCAGGTGGTGCAGCCATAGCCCACCAGATTGAAACGAAGCTTGTTAAGCGGTTCGGTCAATCCGGCATCATTCAGGTAATCCGTAACCACCTTGGAACCGGGAGCCAAGCTGGTTTTTACCCAGGGCTTCGTGGAAAGGCCCTTGTCCACTGCCTTCTTGGCAACCAAACCAGCGGCAAGCATTACCGATGGGTTCGATGTGTTGGTGCAACTGGTGATGGCGGCAATGACCACCGCGCCATGCGATAGTTCATGGGATTGCCCCTCGACTAACGCAACACCCTTTGATGTTGGGGTTGCCGGGGCCACGCCTGCCTTGGGCTTTGCCTTGGCGATCAAGCCGGGCAATGCGTCGGTGAACGACTTCTTCACATCCTTTAGAAGTACACGGTCCTGGGGTCTGCTGGGGCCAGCCAGACTTGGCAGAACAGCGCCAAGGTCGAGTTCCAAAGTCGAGCTATAGTTGGGTTCCGGGGTAGATGCATCGTGGAAGAGACCCTGTTCGCGCATGTAGGCTTCGGTAAGAGCAACCTGATCGGGGTTGCGTCCGCTGAAGCGGAGGAAGCGAATGGTTTCGGCATCCACAGGGAAGATACCACAAGTGGCGCCATATTCCGGGGCCATGTTGGCAATGGTGGCGCGGTCCGCCAATGGCAGGTCTGCCAGCCCGGGTCCGTAGAATTCAACAAACTTGCCCACCACGCCCTTCTTGCGAAGCATCTCGGTAACTGTAAGAACCAGATCGGTGGCGGTGGCTCCTTCGGGAAGCTTGCCGGTCAGCTTAAAGCCAACTACTTCGGGAATAAGCATGGAAACAGGCTGGCCAAGCATGGCGGCTTCGGCTTCAATTCCACCCACGCCCCAGCCCAGCACACCCAGGCCGTTGATCATGGTGGTGTGTGAATCGGTGCCGACCACGGTATCCGGATAGGCGAAGGTTGTTCCATCCATCTTGCCAGTCATGACAACGCGGGCCAGGTATTCCAAGTTTACCTGATGGACGATGCCTGTTTCCGGGGGAACCACCTTGAAGGTGTCGAAGGCACCCTGCCCCCAGCGGAGGAAGGCATAGCGTTCGCGGTTGCGTTGGAATTCCAGTTCCGCATTGGATTTGAAAGCGAGTTCGGTCCCAAAGTTATCCACCTGCACCGAGTGATCGATGACCAGCTCCGCGGGGCAAAGGGGATTGATCTTGGTGGGGTCACCACCCATGGCTTTCATGGCATCTCGCATGGCAGCCAGGTCAACAACAGCTGGAACGCCGGTGAAATCCTGCAGCAGCACCCGACCGGGGGTAAAGCTGATTTCCTTGGTTGGGGTGGTCTTGGCATCCCAGTTTGCAAGGGCTTCGATATCCTTCTGGTTCACACTGATGCCATCCTCGGTGCGAAGAAGGTTTTCCAAAAGAATCTTCAGCGAGAAGGGCAGTTTGCCGATCTGGGGAAGCTTCTTTTCCAGCGTTTTCAGCGAATGATACGCAAAGGTCTTGCCCGCGACATGGATGTTTGAAAGAGTTCCAAAACTATTCTTCATAACAGACTTCCCCGTGGTTAAATGGTCATGGGGATATTCTCATCAGATGCGTGAGTTTAGGCAACATGGAAACTCTTTTTCATGATTCAAGTTGCAATGGCGCTTTATCCGATGATAAGATTAGATCATCAGTTCAGGACTATTCGAAAAAGTATATCCGGTTCTTCTCCAAGTTTGATTCATCGTTCAATTCATTCAAACTGCTTGGGGGTGGGGTATGCGCAAGCGCGGGTTCACATTAATCGAGTTGTTGGTTGTTATTGCAATTATCGCCATATTAATCGGGTTATTGTTGCCAGCCGTGCAGAAAGTGCGCGATGCGGCGTCCCGGGCCACCTGCTCGAACAATTTGAAGCAGCTTGGTCTGGCCATGCACAATTATCTGAACACCAATGGTACTTTTCCCTCGGGAAGTCTTCTCTCGGCCACCTTTGGGCCCAGCCCGCTGGTTTACCTTCTGCCTTACATCGAGCAGGATAACATCTTCAAAGGATACCTTTTGGATCAGATGTCTGGTGCCTCCGCGAGCCCGAATGATCCGGTTTCTATTTTCAAACTGAAGCTACTTTCTTGCCCTTCCGATCCGAACCCCACCACCCAAACTCTCTATGGTTGGACCAGTTACCACGCCAACCATGGATCATGGGTGGTAAGTAATGGTTGGGATGGCCCGTTTGGCCCGAATTTTGCCGCAGGTGGCAAGCCGGCGGCCCCCATAGCTGGTTTCAAGGATATTACCGATGGTATGAGCAACACCGCGGCTTTTGCGGAAGTTTGTAAAGGGGCATACTCGAATACCACTTCGTGGGATCCCCGTACCGATTGCTTTGAGGGTGGCACCCAGAACAGTACTAACATTACCACCGCCCGAAGCTACTTTCAGGCCAGAAACTGGCAGACGGCTGGCGGACCCGCAGGCTGGACGGACTGGCGCTATCGCGGTTACCCCTGGCGCGAGGGTTCCATCTGGAGAACAGGCTACAACCACCTTCTGCCACCCAACAGCCCATGTTGGAGACCCAACGGCGACTGGTGGCATTTGGTCAGCCCTGCCAGCAGCTTCCATAGCGGTGGCGCCAACGTGGTAATGTGCGATGGTTCAACACGCTTTATACCCGAGAACATCAATTCTGTGGTATGGACGGCCGTGGGCACACGGGCGGGCGGCGAAGTGGAACAACTTCCCTGATATTTCCGGAGCATAAAATGAAAAAAACACTTTCAGTCAGCTTCTTGACAGGTATGCTGCTGCTGTGTGCGGGATGCTCGAAGACCGAGAAGCCCATCGATCAGGCGCAACTCGAAAAGGAATTCAACGACTTGCAGAAGAACCGCCAAAAAGAAGATCCCAACGCTGGAAAACGCAAGTATTAATTGTCCTATAATATGCAGGACCCGGATTCTTAACCCACCCCGGGTTTTATCTCTCTAACCCCAAGGAGGTCTTGCATGGCTGGCACCCATCTTAAGAACCTAATCGATAGCAATGTTTCCTGGTCCAAGAAGATGACCAAGAACGATCCAGATTTTTTCAAAAACCTTTCCAAGCTCCAGGCGCCCAAGTATCTCTGGATTGGCTGTGCGGACAGCCGGGTTCCCGCCAACGAGATCGTTGGCTTGTTGCCCGGTGAACTATTCGTACACCGAAATGTGGCCAATGTGGTGGTCCATACCGACCTCAACTGCCTGAGCGTTCTGCAGTATGCGGTAGAGGTTTTGAAGGTAGAGCATATTATTGTTTGCGGTCATTACCAGTGCGGTGGTGTGCTGGCAGCCCTGAATGATTCCCGCTTTGGATTGATTGATAACTGGCTTCGCCACATTAAAGATGTGCGTGAGCGCCATGGTGAGCATATTCATTCTCTGCCCACTCAGGAAGAAAAGGGCGACAGCCTTTGCGAATTGAATACCATTGAGCAGGCGATTAATGTTTGCCAGACCACCATTGTGCAGGATGCCTGGCAGCGTGGGCAGAAGCTTTCCGTGCATAGCTGGATTTATGGACTGAAGGATGGCCTTATTAACGATCTGGGTATGTGCGTTGAAAACCTTGGAAGCATGAATGAAAATTACCAAAGGGCGCTTTCCCAGGAACGCATCCGCCACAAAGATCCTTCCCGTTTACCTAGCATCGTGCACTGACAACCTAGGGGTATAAAGCAGAAAGGGAGGCTAATAAGCCTCCCTTTTTATTTTGACAGAATTCAACAATCAGCTTAGGCGATTAGCAAAGAGTTCATTGCGAGGATGAACAAAGCCTGTTCAAGCTGCTTCTCGAGAATGGTTTTCACCTTCTCGGGATCCACGACCAGTATGTTGTTTTCGCGAATCTGCAGTTGTTGCTTTTGGGCAAGGTCCTGCAAAGCGGTGACGATTTCCTTCTTGGTCTTTGTGCCATCCAGCATGGGGACGACAAACTTTTCAAAGTCGCCGATGCGAATGGTCTGGTGACGCAGGTTGGTTAAAATACCATCGCTTGCGGCTTGCATGCGAACCAGTGCCGGAACCTTGGGCTTGTCGGAAGCCTGTCGCACCGCAGGAAGTGGGCGAAGGCTTAGTTCGATGGCACCCATGGGCAGGCCGGTGTAGAACAGCAGCAGCGCGGAGCCGATCTGGTCGGTAACCCGGTTAATGCCTGCCTCATCAGTGGGGACCTGCAACCCAAGCTTGGTGCTGGCAAGCTCCACCAACTTTTGGAAGGAAACTCTTTCGGGCCAGGTTTCGGTCAGCACACGCATTGCTGCCTTGACCAGTGGGTCTCGGGCGGTTGCTTCGCCACCGGTGGGCACGATGTAGGTTTCAGGTTCATTGCTGTGCAATGCGGGGGCATTTTCCTTCACACGCAGTGTGCCCGCGATATGGAAATCGCGCACCTGCTTGGTATTAACTTGCAGCACAGGTGCCTTGTCACCATGAACAAGCAGGGTCATGCGGAACATGCGGTTGCGCAGGAAGTCCATGTACTGTTCAGATTCGATCTGGTTGGGTGCCGTGGTAAGAAGCTTCTTGGCCTCGGCATGAAGATCGTGGGTGGACATGGTTCGCATGTCGGCATCACCCAGATAGCGCAGGCCATGCTTATCGGCGCGTTCCACAAATTCATGGAAATAGCAGGGGGAGTTATTTTCTTCCATGTGATCATGGAAAAGATAATTGTCAGACTGCTGGCGCAGAAGCTCGAGTTCAGACTTCAGGAAGGAACCATAAGGGTTGTTATCCTGTGGAACCGATTGCACCATGAATTCCAGAAGAGCGCGTGCCTGTTGCAACTTTTGCTGTGGTGTGGCAAAGCGCTTGGTGTGGTAAAGCATCATGTCGCGGATCATGCCGCGCATACGCCAGCCGGGGAACACGTTGTAGCTGACATAGGCCACGCCGTTGGGGCTAAGGTTCTTCTTGCAGATCTCGAGGATTTTTTCCTGAATATCCTTGGGAACCCAGGAGAAAATGCCATGCACGATGATGTAATCGAACTGGCCTTCCTTGGCACCGATATCCATGATGTTGGCATGGCGGATTTCGATGTTCTTAAGCTTGAGTTCCTCGATAAGCTTTTTGCCGCGGGCCGCCTGTGGTTCGGAGTAATCAATGCCCAGGAATTTGCCCTGGGGCATGTTTTCCGCCATGGGAATCAGGTTATTGCCGGCCGCGCAACCCAGTTCCAGAACACGGGCAGTTTCAATTTTTGGAGCATCAATGCCCAGCAATTTGGCCACGGCTGAAAGCCTGTCGGGGTGAGATTGCTGGTAGGGGAAACTTACATACTGGATTTCATCGTAGGCGGTTGCCATTTTCTCTCCAAAAGCAAATATTTCACAATAGTCAACTATTCTTCCTGTGCTAATGGTAACTTGGTAGATTGAAAATTCGCAAGCCTAATTCTTTATTTTGTAATGGTTTCCGGCCATTTAACAAAAGTGGATCTGCTTCCTGTCATTTACTTCTGAACCAGTTTTTTCAGGGTGCCGAGGTTGATGGCATCCATGTCTTCGTTATCTCCCTCCTCCTTGGCGGTTTCCAGCACCATGGGAACTTTGGCAAACCGCTTGTCATTCACCAGAAATCGAAATGGCTCCAATCCCATCTCCCCTTTGCCGATGTGTTCGTGCCGGTCCACCCTGCTCCCCAACTTTTTCTTGGAATCGTTCACATGAAACGCCAATAACTTTTTCAAACCGATAATCTCATCAAACTGCTGGAAGGTTGACTCGTACTCGGATTTGGTTCCCATGGCGTAGCCTGCCGCAAAGGCATGGCAGGTATCAAAGCATACCCCCAACAGTTCGGGTACTTTAACCTGATGGAGAATGCTGGCGATGTGTTCAAACCGGCAGCCAAGATTGGTGCCCTGGCCCGCGGTGATTTCAAGTAATAGCTTTACCTTGAAACCCTTGCAACGGGCCTGGGTTTCATCCAGCCCACTGGCTATTCTTTTCAGCCCGGCTTCCTCGCCGGCGCCCAGGTGCGACCCCGGGTGTGCCACCAGATAATCCAGTTCCAAAGCCTCGGCGCGTTCCATTTCATCCACCATCGCATCCACAGACTTTGCAAACATCGCATCGTCCTGGGAACCCAGGTTGATGAGGTATGAATTGTGGGAAAGGTTCTTTTTCAAACCAGCGGATTGGATCGCCTTGCGGAATGCCAGTATGTCGTTCTTTACAAGTGGTTTGCCTTTCCACTGGCTGGCATTCTTGGTGAATACCTGCACGGTGTCGCAACCATGGCGGATGGAATCCTCAACCGCGTTGCACATTCCACCTGCCACCGACATATGCGCACCAAAGAGAGGCATCTTTATTCCTTAACTAAACGATGGTTTCACAAAGCCCAAAGGCGGTTGAATTCCGCTGAGAAGCGCTGGACCATGCCGGCGTCCGCGCTATCCACTAGATTTTCATAATTGATATTGGCGGCGCCACGCGTCCAATTGTAGCTGCCATTCACCAGACGCAAGCCATCAAAAATCGCAAACTTGTGGTGCATGTGTCCATCGCGACCGTCTGCTGATACTGCCCGGATCAATTTGATGGGAATGCCGGCATCAGTGAATTGCCGCATATCAGAACCTGTGTCGGAGGCTTTTTCTTCGTCGGAAATAATGCGCACCTTCACACCTCGGCCATGGGCCTCCAGAATTTCCCTGCTGATCCGGTCGTCGGTAATGGTGAATACGCATAGGTCGGCATGTTTTTTCACAAGTTGAAATCTGCGGATGATACGTTGAAGGCATTCATCACCGGGTGAGAAATAAGCGGAATCGGGTGCCATGTCTGGTGCGGTGGCGTTGGATTGTATGGGTGCCACCACCTTGAGCACTTCTTCCATCCACTCCAGAATCTTGGTGTCGTTTTGGTTGGAAAAAGCTCTTCTTGCCAATTCAAATGTCAGGTGCCGAACCACACCTTTATCCTGGGCATTGCGTGCGTGTGTGTTCAGGTAATCTGCCAGGGCATGCCTTTCGCTGCCAGTCATCTTTAGGTCTGCCAACGAAGCAGCTAAAAAACTTTCCACCTCTTTGCCATCCATGTGGTTCCGCTTTCTCAAAAATGGCTTAAACACTATTATTCGCAGCGAGTTTAAGTTGTTAATCTCGCAGGATGGATATGGATTCAATTTCCAGTCGAAATGGCCCGGCTTTTTTGTCACCCAGCAGGAAGCCCAAGGCGTTGATCTCCGAAGGATCGAGCGGTTGGGCGTTTGGAACAACTCTGCCAAAGCTGGTGGCAGTGAATTTATCCAGGGGAAATTTCAGTTCCATGGAAACATCTTTTTGTGCCACCAAGGGCATCCGGTAAGAGAAGGCCACCAAAGGCTTGGGAGAATAGAGATTCAAGGAATACTCTCTACCATCCCCTTTGACACGAATTAGTAAAACATCACCCTTTTGCAAAGCTAGGTTTTTAGGCTTGGTACGGACCGAGGCGAACCCACCATTATTTTCCAGAGAAAGCGTGCCGTAAAACTCCATGGACTTATTGCCGGTAAGGCGAAACCTTCCATCCGATACCCCACCCATGACTCCGTCATTAATGTTTTGCCATTCACTGGCTGTTCGGGGTTGAGAGAAATCAGCCAGGGGAATCGATTTTTCCATGCCTAATGCCCAAAGGTTGTGTAGGAGGCAAATCATCAGGACGTAGGTTGTCCGTAGCATTTTTCACCTTTATAAGGTTCAAAGATCCAATTTTGGCATTGTAAGCGACAAGTTTGCCAAAAGACTAAAAAATGTGCACTAACTGCCCGACATTAAGGCGTCCTTAAAGGCCATCATGGTATTTGTTGCCAAATCAGCGGTAATTCATGCTGCAGCTGATAAAAAGTGACTCCCCAAAAAGTCTGGCATATGAATTGCTTCCATTATCAAAGCAATCATCACTTTTCCCATGGTGCACCATGAATGTAGCTGCATTACCACCCTCACGGTTAACGGAGGACTCCCAAATAAACATCTTTCAGGACTACAATCTCCATGAATCTTCCTGGGACGAGCTAATTCATAGGAATTATGAACCTCATCCCCATTGCAAGGGCCTAGTTGATTGGTTAAGCCAGCTTTCCACCGGCGAGTTTAAACAACGCAGGCAAAACGCAGATTGGACCTTCATCAATCAGGGAATTACCTTTTCTGTTTATTCTGACTTTCGGGGTACCGAGAAAATCTTTCCATTTGACCTCGTACCAAGACCCATTGAGCCAGGCCTTTGGAAAAAAACAGAGGCGGGGCTCTTGCAGCGCATTAAGGCGCTGAACATGTTTATCCACGATATTTATCACGAACAGCAGATACTTAAAGATAAGGTTGTGCCGGAGGATCTGGTTTTACAGTCCAAGTGTTTTCGCAAGGAGATGGTTGGATTCACACCGCCAGGCAAACAGTACATCCATGTGGTGGGAACAGATCTTGTGAGGGATGTAAATGGTGAATTTCTGGTTTTAGAGGATAACTGTCGCACTCCCTCGGGTGTCAGTTATGTCCTTGAAAACCGCGTAGTCATGAAAAAAGTCTTTCCAAAGCTTTTCCAACAATCCAAGGTCAGGCGGGTTGAAGACTATCCACAGAAGCTTAGGGATGCGCTTTTGTCGGTGGCGCCAACGAGCGCAGGTTCCTCGCCCTGCATGGTTTTACTGTCGCCAGGGCCTTATAACTCAGCCTATTTTGAGCACAGCTTTCTAGCGCGCAACATGGGAATCGAGCTTGTGTTGGGTCAGGATCTTTTCGTTTACAACGACAGGGTGTTTTTAAAGACCACCCATGGCCCCAAGCGCGTGGACATTATCTATCGTAGGGTTGATGATGATTTTCTGGATCCAAAGACTTTCAGGGCCGACAGTATGCTTGGTGTGCCTGGTTTAATGAATGCCTATTGGAAGGGTAATGTCACTCTTGCAAATGCTGTTGGAACCGGAATTGCCGACGATAAGGCCATCTATCCGTTTGTGGAAGATATGGTGCGTTACTACCTTGCCGAGGAGGCCATCCTTAAAAATGTTCCGACTTACATTTGTGCCAGGCCAGATGATTTGTCGTATGTGCTGGATCATTTGAAAGAGCTGGTGGTCAAGGCGGTGAACGAATCTGGTGGCTATGGAATGTTGATGGGGCCTTCATCCACTGAAAAGCAAAGGGAAGAATTCAGGGAAAAGCTGAAAGCCAACCCTCGAAATTACATCGCGCAGCCGGTGGTATCCTTAAGTACCTGCCCCACTTGGACCGAGGAGGGCCTTGCTCCGCGCCATGTCGATTTCAGGCCTTATATTGTTAGTGGAACTTCAAGCTGGTGTCTGCCAGGCGGGCTTACCAGAACAGCGTTGGTCAAGGGTTCACTGGTGGTCAACTCAAGCCAAGGTGGTGGAAGCAAGGATACCTGGGTTATGGAGAATGGAAAATGATATCCCGGGTTGCAGAACATTGTTTCTGGATGAGCCGTTACCTCGAACGTTCCGAGAACACGGCGCGCGTTCTTGATGTCAACCAGACACTTTTGCTCGACTTCGATGTTCCCCTGGAGCAGCAATGGAAGCCTCTATTAATCATCAGTGGTATCCATGATTTTCCGAATCAGGCCGAATCGGAGATTGTGCAGTACCACATGACCTGGGACCGGGATAACGCATGCAGCATAGCTTCCTCACTGGCGGCAGCGCGTGAAAATGCGCGCATCATCAGGGAAGTTATCAGCGCCGACATGTGGGAGCAGATCAATCATTACCACTTATGGATGCAATCCTCGGATTCCAGAAGACTTTATGACGATGATCGAAATGCCTTTTACAACCAGATAAAGCGCATCAACCAGATCATTTATGGCATCTGTGAAGGCACCATGTCGCATGGCACGGCATGGGATTTTTTCAAGCTGGGGAAATATCTTGAAAGGGCAAGTCAGACCAGCCGGATTTTGGATGTGAAGTACCATCTTATACTTCCCAGTGCGGATCTGGTTGGCACCCCGATCGACATCGCCCAATGGACCGCGATTCTCAAAAGCTGCTCGGGTTATGAGCCGTTCCACAAGCAGAGGCAAACATTGGATAAGGGCACCTCGGTGGCAGACTTCCTGATTTTCGACCCGATATTCCCCAGATCCATCCTTCGCTGCCTTAGCTATTGCCAGGAGGCGAACCAGAAAATTGCCACCAGTGATGCGGAATTTTCCACCAACGATGTGCACCACATTTTCGACAATCTTGTGGACTGGTTGCATTCCTCAACCATTGATGATTTTGTGACCGGTGGCCTTCATGAATCGCTTACCAAGGTGGTGGACACGATCCATGATATAGGGGATTCCATTCACTCGACCTATTTTGATTTCCGGATGTCCGCGGATGGGGCATCCTGTAATTCCGCGAAGCATCAGGCTCTTTGCCAGGCCAATTGCTAGTCGGATTTTCTGCAGGATTGCACAACCTCCAGGACCATTCCCATGTCTATACAAGTAGCCCTGCACCATAGAACCGAGTACCAGTATGACCGCCCCATAACGCTTCTGCCCCAGGTGCTGCGCCTTAGGCCTGCCCCTCATTGTCGCACCCCCATACTTGGCTATTCACTACGGGTGGTTCCCAAGGATCATTTCATCAACTGGCAGCAGGATCACTACAGCAATTACCTCGCCCGCATGGTTTTCCCAAAACCAACCCGAGAGTTTGTCGTGGAGGTTGATCTGCTGGTGGACATGGTTCACATCAACCCCTTTGATTTTTTCGTGGAGGAAAAATCAAGTCAGTACCCCTTCCGTTATGAACAAAGCCTGCTGGCTGGTTTGAAACCCTTCTTGGAAATCACGGATTCCGGGCCAAAGCTTCTTTCCTATGTGAAGGGGGCCAGGAAGCTTCGCGTTGGCATGATTGATTATCTTGTCGAGATCAACCAGCGCCTGCAAAAAGATATTCGTTACATCACCCGTATGGAACCGGGCATACAGACTTGTGAGGAAACACTTCAAAAGCGAAGCGGCAGTTGCAGGGATAGCGCGTGGTTACTCGTTCAAATTCTAAGGCAGCTAGGGTTGGCGGCCCGTTTTGTCTCCGGATACCTGATTCAACTGGCACCGGATGTCCCGCCTCTGGAGGGGCCCCGCGGCCCATCGGAAGATTTCACCGACCTGCACGCCTGGGCAGAGGTTTTTATTCCAGGCGCGGGATGGGTGGGTTTGGATCCCACATCCGGGTTGCTTGCGGCGGAAGGTCACATTCCACTTGCTTGTACCGCAGACCCCATGCAGGCCGCACCCATCACAGGATCTTTTCAATTCTCGCAGGAGGATGAGAACGACGAACTCGAAACGGAATTCCGCTTTGATATGACTGTTCGCAGGATGGTTGAAAAACCCAGGGTCACAAAGCCATATACCGATCCACAATGGCACGAGATTAACCAGCTTGGCATGATCGTGGATCGGGATCTTCAGGAAAACGATGTTCGCCTGACCATGGGAGGCGAGCCAACCTTCGTGGGAATGGATGATCCTGATGCCCCGGAGTGGAACTCTTCCGCACTGGGCCCGGTAAAAAAGATTCGCGGTGATGAATTGCTTCGCAGGCTTGGCGACAAGTTTGCGAATGGACCCCTGCTGCATTTTGGACAGGGCAAGTGGTATCCGGGTGAGTCTCTGCCCCGATGGGCCTTTGGGTGTTACTGGCGCAAAGATGGCCAACCCATATGGCATAATCCCAGGCTCATTGGCAGTGAGGATGCCAACCATGGTTTTGGAGATTCCGATGCCAGGCATTTTATAAAGAGATTCGCATCTCATCTTGGGGTGAATCCGGATCATGCTTCAGCGGGTTATGAGGATACCTGGTATTACCTCTGGCGGGAAAATCGTTTGCCGGTGAATGTAAATCCACTGAATAACAAGTTGGATGATGCCGAGGAAAGGGCGAGGCTGGCGCGGGTTTTTGAAAAGGGTCTTTCTTCAGTGGTTGGTTTTGCCCTTCCAATAAGCAAGGTTCATGGCGTGAATGGTCCTGTGTGGGTTAGCGGGCCATGGTCGCTTCGCACCAAGAACCTTTTTTTGGTTCCCGGGGATTCCCCCATGGGCTTCAGGTTGCCACTGGATTCGTTGCCCTGGGAAAGTGCCGACACCAGGCAAACCATCCATGAGATGGATCCATGGTCCTTCAGGGGTTCCTTGCCCATAAGCCAGCCAGCCAGGCTGGTTATGCAAAATGGTGTTTCGCATCCTGTTCCAAGCACTCTTTCTGAAACTTCCAGCGTGGTTCGCACGGCTATTTGTGTTGAACCTAGGTCAGGCAGGCTTTATGTCTTCATGCCGCCCGTGGCTTCGGTCACGGATTATCTGGAACTAGTTTCCGCGGTTGAGGCCACTGCGGCTGAATTACAGATGCCTGTCCAGATGGAGGGCTATCCGCCACCTTACGACCCAAGACTGAATGTCCTGAAGGTTACCCCCGACCCCGGCGTGATCGAGGTGAATATTCACCCCGCCAGCAACTGGCCTGAATTGGTGCATAACATCACCACACTTTATGACGAGGCCCATCATTCCAGGCTGTGTGCTGAAAAGTTCATGATGGATGGCAGGCATTCAGGCACCGGGGGTGGCAATCACATGATTTTGGGTGGATCAACACCCTCGGATAGTCCCATTCTGCGTCGTCCCGACCTGTTGCGAAGCCTTATCGCCTACTGGCACAACCATCCTTCGCTTTCGTATCTGTTTTCAGGTTTGTTCATAGGGCCGACAAGCCAGGCCCCTAGAATTGACGAGGCCCGCAACGACAGCCTTTATGAAATGGAACTAGCCTTCAGCCAGATTCCAGACCATGGGGGCACCGCACCCTGGCTGGTGGACAGGGTCTTCAGAAATCTTCTGATAGACTCCTCTGGTAACACCCATCGCTCGGAGTGGTGCATCGACAAGCTATTCTCCCCGGATTCCAGCACCGGCCGGCTGGGTCTACTCGAGTTTCGCGCATTTGAAATGCCACCCCATGCCCGCATGAGCCTGGTGCAGCATTTGCTGGTGCGGGCACTAGTCTCCAAGTTTTGGAAGACGCCCTACAAACATAGCCTGGTGCGCTGGGGTACCGAGTTGCACGACAGGTTTTTGTTACCTCATTTCATCCAACAGGATATGAATGATGTCCTTGAGGAACTGGCCTCGGCGGGTTATTGCCTGAAACCCGAGTGGCTGGCGCCACATTTTGAATTTCGATTTCCATTCATTGGCCAAATTGCACATCAGGGTGTGCATATGGAGTTGCGCACTGCCATGGAAGTCTGGCATGTGCTGGGTGAGCAGCCCGGAACCGCTGGAACGGTTCGCTATGTTGATTCATCACTTGAAAGGATTCAGGTCAAGGTTCGTGGAATGACCGGGGATCGACACACCCTGATATGCAATGGAAGAAAGGTTCCACTTCATCCCACTGGAACCAACGGAGAATATGTTGCCGGGGTTCGTTTCCGTGCATGGCAGCCACCATCGTGCCTGCAGCCGACCATTGGTGTTCATGCTCCACTGGTCTTTGACATGGTTGACAACTGGATGGAAAGATCGGTTGGTGGTTGCACCTACCATGTTTCTCATCCCGGGGGCAGGTCGTTTGATAACCTGCCTATAAATGCCATGGAGGCTGAAAGCAGAAGGATCGCGCGATTTCTGCCGATGGGTCACACGCCCGGTGATATCAAAGTCGCGCCCGGGCAGATACTACCGGAGTTCCCCCTGACATTGGATTTGCGCCTACCGGTGACCGAGCAACCCCTGGAAAGTGAGATCAAAATAAACTCCGATTTCCGCAAGTTTGGTAAAATTAAGTCAGAAGGCATTCCCATACCCAGAGGAAAAAACCCACTTACAAAGTGATACTTCCCAACGATATGAACCAAATCTCTCCAATCACAGGCAAATCCTTCATGGGTTATGGCCCGCTCGGCCACAACCATGATGAGATGCTATTTGCCGATGGTCAGATTCGTCCGCACTGGCGCGACTTTACCCATGGACTCGATGAGCTTGGCCCTGAGGAATTCCAAAATCGGTGGATGGAATCCAGGCAGATCATCCGGGAAAACGGAATAACTTATAACGTGTACGGTGATCCCAGGGGTCTTGACCGACCCTGGCAGTTGGATCCCATTCCCTTTATCATCTCACCGGAAGAATATGAATACCTTGGCAGGGCACTCACACAACGCGCCTGCCTGCTTGAAGCCATACTTGCCGATATCTATGGACCGCAGCTTTTGCTGAAAAATGGATGGCTTCCTCCGGAAATCGTCTTTGCCAATCCCGGTTTTCTCAGGCCATGCCATGGAATTTCACTTTCAGGCAGGCGGCATCTTCACCTGACCGCGTTTGATGTGGGCAGGGGAGCGGATGGAAATTTATGGATCTTGGGTGACCGCACACAGGCCCCATCCGGCGCGGGATATGCGCTTGAAAACCGCATCGTGCTTTCCCGCATGCTGCCGGAATTATTCCGCCAGTGCAAGGTGGAACGGTTGGCCATGTTCTTCCGCAACCTGCGCGACACAGTTCGCGCACTCGCACCAAAAAATCGTGACAACCCGCGCACCGTTCTTCTGAGCCCTGGTCCTTACAACGAAACCTACTTTGAACACGCCTATCTGGCTCGTTACTTGGGATTCACTCTGGCAGAGGGTGGTGATCTTACAGTCAGGGATCAGCATCTTTACCTGAAGTTGCTGGATGGTTTGGTACCGGTGGATGTTGTATGGCGCAGGTTAGATGATGATTTTTGCGATCCTTTGGAGCTGCGGCCGGATTCGTTCCTTGGTATTCCAGGACTTGTTCAGGCCGTGCGTGCGGGAAATGTGGTGGTGGCAAACCCTCTTGGAAGTGGCTGGGCTGAATCCCCCGCGCTGATTCCCTATCTGCCCGGTCTTTGTCAGCACCTTCTGGGTGAATCTCTTCGCATTCCATCGGTTGCATCTTACTGGTGTGGTGATGCTCCCTCACTCCAGCATGTGCTGGCGAAATTTGACACCATGGTAATCAAGGGAGCTTTCCCCACTATGCGCCTCGAGCCGGTGTTCCCGGCGCGGTTATCCTCTGTGGACCGGCAAAAATTGATGGATAGGGTTATGGCGAATCCCCACCGCTTTGTGGGCCAGGAAATCCTGAACCTTTCCACCACGCCGACTATGACGGAAAAGGGACTGGAGCCCCGCCATGTTTTGTGCAGGATGTATCTTGGTGCGCACGGAACATCCTTTGAAATGATGCCAGGCGGACTCACAAGAATCACACCCTCGCCGGAAACCATGGTGGTTTCCTTGCAAAGTGGCGGTGGAAGCAAAGATACTTGGGTACTTAGCAAAGGCCCGGTGAATGAGTTCACCATGCTGAAGCCAAATGCCCGAGCGATGGAATTAAGCCGTGCCGGAAATGACATTCCTAGTCGTGCCGCTGACAACCTTTTCTGGCTTGGCCGCTATGTGGAACGCGCCGAATGCATGGTGCGCCTTTTGAGGGGTGTTTTGGTAAGGTTGACGGAAAAATCTGGTCTGGCAGATGTGCCCGAATTACCAACCCTGCTCAGGGCCATCACACATCTTACCCAGACATTTCCCGGTTTTCTGGGCGAGGGAAGTGAAAGCCGATTGACAAACCCCACGGCAGAATTGATGGAGCTGGTCTACCAACCGGATTATGTGAATGGCTTTGCGTTTCTCATTCGCTCGATCCAACGCACGGCAAGTTCGGTGCGTGATCGTATTTCCATGGATATGTGGCGAATTCTCAGCCATCTGCCGCCTGAGAAGCCGGCCAATACCAAGGGTAGAACCTCGCTTAGTGAACTGCTGGATATGCTGAATCACCGGGTGATAACGCTGGCGGGTTTCGGCGGTATCACCATGGAAAGTATGACCCGTGGTCATGGCTGGCGCTTTTTGGACATGGGCCGAAAGATCGAAGGCGCTTTCCATATGGTAAAGCTTGTTAAATCCACCTTGGCTCATTCGGTTGCCGGAGAGGTGCCTCTGTTGGAAAGTCTTCTGGAAATAGCGGATTGCTCCATGACTTATCGCAGAAGATACCTCGGTGGAGTACAGATGGCGCCTGTGTTGGACTTGCTGCTGGTGGATGAAAACAATCCAAGGTCACTGGGTTTTCAGCTACTGGCGCTGCATGATGCCATCAAGAGATTACCTGTGGACCCAAACGCAAGTGGTCGCTCGCCGGAACACAGTCTGGTTCTTGCCATGCTGGCCCAGGTTCAATTGGCGGATGTGGAAAACCTGGCTTATGTCGATGCTGGTGGTCAACGACCCTGCCTTATGGAGTTCCTGGATCAGATTGAGAAGGATATTCCATCTCTTTCCGAGGCAATATCCCACCATTACCTGAGTCATCTTCAAACATCGAGGCAGCTTGCCGGGGTACCCGGGGGCACAACATGATTTATCAGGTGCGTCATATCACCAGTTACCATTACTTGGAACCGGTGTCCATGTGCCACAATCTTTTGCACCTCAGGCCTCGTATCTGCAGGGATCAAAGGTGCATTCAAACCAGGGTGCAAGTGGAGCCGATGCCCAGGCAGGTGCATGAACATCAGGACTATTTCGGAAACCCGGTCTCGGCGTTTTCCATCCAAAACCCACACAAGGTGATGACAATAGTCGCTGAACATCTTGTGGAAAGAAAACACTCCGAGGGGCAGGATGTCCCTGATATGCCCTGGGAACAGGCGCGTGAAATTTTGCGCTCAGACAAGTCACCTCAAAACCTTGAGGCTTACCAGTTCACCTTTCCCTCCCGTTATGTTCCATTGGGGGAAGAGCTTGCGCAATATGCCTGCGAATCTTTTCAGCCGGCCAGGCCCCTGATCCAGGCGACACTGGAACTGAACCAGAGAATTTTTCAGGAGTTCAAATATGATCCGCAGGCCACCACCATATCCACTCCCATCCGGGATGTATTGGCCAATCGCAAGGGAGTTTGCCAGGATTTCGCTCACCTGATGATCGGATGCCTGAGGTCGGTTGGGCTCGCGGCGCGTTATGTGAGTGGTTACCTGCTTACCACCCCGCCTCCTGGCAAGGAAAAGCTGGTGGGTGCCGATGCCACCCACGCCTGGCTTTCAGCCTATCTACCCGGCTATGGCTGGGTCGATTTTGACCCCACCAACAACCTTGTTCCCTCCAACAAGCACATTACGCTTGCCTGGGGTCGTGATTACGATGATATCAGTCCCATCAAGGGTGTTATTCTTGGTGGTGGTTCACACTCTATGAAGGTGGAGGTCACCATGACCCCATCCACCCTGCATTCCGAGGAAACGCCTTCTGTTTCTTGAAAGATTCTCAGCCGGTGTTTTTCAAACCCGAAGCGATGCTGCTGATGCTTTCCATGACACCGGTCTTTAGATCGCTGGAAACATCGGTGGATGATCGAAGCTTGCCCAAAAGCACAATCTGCAGATAACTCAGGGAATCGACATAAGGGTTTCGCTGCTGGATGGATTTTTGCAGCACGGGCATCTTTTCCAGCAGGCTTTTTTGCCCTGTGATCAGGCAGAGGTATTTCACCGATCTTTCGTATTCCTGTCGCACGATGGAGAAGATCTTCTCGGCGTTGGCACGGTCTTCCACAAGGTCCGCATACAGCCTTGCTATGGTCATGTCCGCCTTGGCCAGGATCATCTGGCAGTTGTCTACCACGGTTGTCCAGAATGGCCAGGATTCGTACATCTTTTGCAGTAAGGCCAGGTTTTCGGGTTTTTCCAGCACCTTGGCTTCCAATGCGGAGCCTATTCCAAACCAGCCTGGCACGGTGTGCCGGCTTTGCATCCATGAGAACACCCAGGGGATGGCGCGAAGGCTTTCAATGTTTCGACTGGTAACTCTTCGTGCGGGTCTTGACCCTATGCGTAGCTCGCCGATTTCATGAATGGGTGTTGATTGTTCAAAGTAGGAAAGCAAGCCGGGTTCCTCGTAAATCAACTTTCGATAGGCCCTTCGGGAAAGTTCTGCCAGGTCATCCATCAATTTTGGCCATGCTGTATCCTGGGAGTGCCCGCCTTTTCCAAGACTGGTCAGGAATACCGCATTAATGACCTGGTCCAGATGCCTTCTTGCGATGCCTTCATGATGGTAGCGATCTGCGATCATTTCCCCCTGCTCGGTAATTCGAATCTGCCCGTTCACAGTTCCCCGGGGCTGGGCCAGAATGGCCTTGTTTGCCGGGCCACCACCTCTTCCCACCGCGCCACCACGCCCATGGAAAATCTTGATGCGAATTCCCTGGCGGTTCGCCAGTTCCACCAGGCGCACCTCGGCGTTGTGCAAAGCCCAGGCAGAGCAAAGCATGCCACTTTCCTTGCTGCTGTCGGAATAGCCGATCATCACTTCCTGAAGGTCGTTACGGAAGGAAAGCTGGTTCCTGTAGGCGGGAACCTGAAGAAGCTGCTGCATGATGTTTTCAGCTTGTTGCAGCGGTTCAAGAGCTTCGAACAATGGTACAATGTCAATCTTGCTGGTCTTTTGCTGAAGGGAGAACAAACCGGCATCACGCGCAAGAACCAAAACTTCCAGTATGTGATATGGCTCTGTGGTGGAACTGATGATGTAGGTGGAAAGCGCCTCGGGGTTTAGTTGCTCCAACACCGCTGCCATGGTCCGAAACGTGGAGATAACCTCGGTGGTTTCGGCAGAGTAGTTTAACTTGGCCCCCACTAGTGGTCTTATGTTTTTTAGCTCTTCGGCGAGCAGGCGAAATTTTTCGCCTGAATCAAGTTTCAAGTAATCTTCGCAGATATTCGCTTTCGCGAAAATTTCCACAAGTGCCTGGGTGTGCCTGGCGCTGTTCTGGCGAATATCCAGATGGAATAGATGCATGCCAAACACCCTGACAATCCAGATAAGCTCTTCCAAAGTGCCCTTGGCCGCATCCGTGAAGCCATTCTGGGAAAGGTCTTCTGAGATGGATTGCAGGTCATCTAGGAGGCCCTTGCTGGAAAAATAAATATCGCCGGGTGGAGTTTTCGGGTTGGCCCAGTTCAGTTCTGTCTCACGGATCCAGATATAGGTTTTTTGCAACTTCTTGAAAATGTTCGAACATTTGAAGCGGTAGGGTTCGCTTTCGCGGCCCATTGCCTCGTTGCCGAGAAGGAGGCTGTCTTGTTCCAGAGATTTTCTAAGGGTTTGCCCGGCTTGCACAAATTCAGAGGAATGGCTGAGAATGCCACCGAGTTCCTTGATCTTTTTCAAATAGATCTTGAGAATGGTTTCCTGGTTAAAGCGCACCGAGTTTTCGGTAACGTCGTGGGTAACAAAGGGGTTTCCATCCCTGTCTCCGCCAATCCAAGACCCAAAGCGCAGGAAGGCAGGGGTCTTGAAGTTACCATCAGGATAGATTTCATCCAGATTCGCCTGAAATTCTCGGAAGAATTGCGGAACAATTCTTAGCAGACTGTTGATGACAGTTTCTGTCACCTGACGAACTTCATCAAGGGGTGATGGTTTGTTTTCCCTTACAGTTTTGGTAACCCAGAATATTTCCACTTGCTCTGCAAGGGATTTGTAAAGGTCTTCTTTTTCCCGTTTTGTAAGAACTTCATACTCCAGTCGATTCAGGATTAATCCAATGCTGTCCAACTTTTCCAGAATGGTTCTTCTTCTGGCCTCACTGGGGTGCGCGGTGAAGACCGGGCAGATATCGGCGGTGTCGAGCAACTTTTGAATATCGTGGGCCGGTGTACCATGAGCCGCCAGTTCGGAAAGTGCGGCTGCAGTGCTTTCCGGCAGGGGTTTGCCATCGCTGGCTAGTTCCTTCTTGCGCAGGGATCGCACTCTTGCCTGTTGCTCTGCCAGATTTAGTAAATCAAAATAAAGACCAAATCCCCGAATCAACATGCGAAGGTCGTTGATTTTTAACTGGTTCAGGCGGTTGATAAGGCCCCTGGCTTCGTTCAGGTTGTTATGGTCGCGAATTTCCTTGGACCTGGCCTTGATGTCTTCCAGGAGGGTAAAGGCTTTCTCCCCGGAATGCTTGAGGATGGAGCTTTCGTGCAGTTTTCCGAGCAAATCGATATCCGAGGCAAGGCTGTGTTCCCTGTTGTTCACCGTGTGTAAACTCCTTGATCCAAACCAACAAAAGAAAACGCCAAATGAAGGGGATGATTAGCAAACCCCTCCAAGAAAAAAGGCGACATAGGTGTTAAATCCGGCAAAATTTTGGCCCAAGCAGACCAAAAGGGAGATTTAGTTATTCTAGGTAACATCACAAACATGGCCAAAACAAATAAACCCTTCGATATTTTTAGATAAGCGTCAAACCTGTCTATTTTCCCTTTCAGCAAAACCAGCTTGACAACGATACTATGCATTGTATAACATGAATTATAATTCAGGTAATAAAAAGCACATTTTTATATTCATGTAAGAAAGGCGGTTTCTTATGCTGGTTCTCACAAGAAAAACAGGTGAAGAATTTGTCATCAATGGAAACATCAGGGTGAAAATTGTCCATGTGAAGGGGCAAAAGGTTCGGGTGGGTGTGGAGGCTCCGGAAAATATCAATGTCCTTAGAAGCGAAATTCAAAACATTCGCGCTACTTTTTCTTCACCGGTGCTCCATCAGGTACCGTCGTGTTCTTAGCTTTCGGGTTTATGCCATGAAAGCAGGACTGATTCTGGATTCTTTTTTTAAGGGGATGATAAAGTGACAAAAAATCTTCTGGTTCATTTGAAAGATATTGAAAGATCTGTCGAAAATTCCAACCATCTTATGCTTACGCTTGATTTGGATGAGCTTTGGAATTCTCATCCAAGGCATGATTTTTCACACAAGAAGATAAACTATAATATCCGAAGGCTTGCCCATAACCCTTTTGTAACCACGGTAATCATAAGTGCCGGTTCTTCGGATAATCTTTATAAGGAATTTGGTCTCAAGGAACTTGTTTATGCCGGAAATTACGGTCTGGATATTCTTTACCATGGGCCAAAAGCCATGAAGCATGAGGTTTCGGGAAACCGGAGAATGATGCATGATTTCTATCAGGAAATAAAAAATCTTGTATCCAGCTTTCCTCAACTACAAATCGTGGATAATAAATATTCCGTTCAGATTTCTTTGAAGGAACATGAAGGAGAGTTTCCCGAATGCTTCATGCTTTCCATCCGGAAAGTTCTCGGAAAATATCCAAATTTATACATGCATCATTCTTGTTCTGTTCTGGATTTCAAACCAATCGGTTTTTTCCAAAGGGGATCAGTCCATGCGCGCATCCAAAAACTTCTTGGTAAATCCAATGTTTTCGGACTTTACATAGGGAACCACCGAATGAGTCATGCCAAGGCTGCTATCCATGGTGGGATAAAAGCTGTTTCCATTGGGAAAAATAAGCAGCTTTTTTCTGATTATCATCTGGATGACCTGGATGAACTGCAAATTTTCCTTACTTGGCTTAATGAAGTTGATTGCATTAAATACTTCGTTCCAGCTCAGGCTGATTTTCAGCTAATTTGATTAGTGCGCTAAATAAATTTGGCTTTTTGTAGCCAAACAGAGGACAAACAGTTTTCACGCAACGTAAAAAAAGATCCATTAAAGGGAATTCGCTTATGAAAGTTAAAGAGCTTGATTCCACAAAAATGAAAAATGGCACAAGGCTTGGCGAGCAGCGTTCTCCAAGCTGGACGTTTCTTAGTAATCACGCGCATGTACTGATCCTTCTTGCCAAAGAGCCGGAAATATTACTCAAAGATGTGGCTACCCTGGTTGGCATTACGGAAAGAGCCGTGCAAAAAATTGTTGCCGATCTCGAAGAGGGTGGCTTTCTTCAAAAAGAAAAATTCGGCAGGTGCAACCGATACAGTATCAATATGAAAAAACCGCTCAGGCATCCGTTGGAGTCACACAAGCCGGTTGGTGATCTGATAAAAATTATCGTTTAGCTTGAAGTCTTTTTGTTTTATCCACCAAAAGCGTTGTATACATCACAACGCCGGGAGGATTTCATGGACAGCCATGGGAATGCAAGTTATCTGAGCCGCTTGAACTCCATACTAATGCTTGAAAAAGGGGATATTTTCAAGGTGGCCTTGTTTGCATTTGCGGTAGCAGTTCTTTCCCTGGTTATTCCCATCGCGGTTGAAAATTTGGTGAACACCGTTGCTTTTGGAGTATTACTTTGGCCTTTGCTGGTGATAGAGGCCATTCTTTGCGCCTGCCTTGCGCTTGCGGCAGGTATCAAGGCCATGCAGGTTTATTTGGTGGAATGCATGCAAAGAAGGCTTTTTGCCTTTACGGTTCATAAATTGAGTGGTAATTTTTCCCGCCTGGCGATGGATTTTATGGATGGGTATCCTGGCTCCTCAATCGCATACAGATTTCTCGAAATAAGCACCCTTCAAAAATCCATGGCTTCGCTGCTGTTGGATGCATTTGGAATCATCATTACCTCGATTGTAGGCATGGTTGTATTGGCTTTTTATCATCCATTTTTATTGGGTTTTGATCTATTCCTGATTTGCGTATGCAGTGTGGTCTTTTTGATGCTTGGTTGGGGTGGCACAAAATCCAGTATTCACGAATCGCACGAAAAGTATGAAATGGCAGATTGGCTTGAAAGAATGCTGGCAAGCCAGAAAACGATCAGGCTTCATTCGGACTCCAGTTTTGTCAGCCAAAAATCCAACAGTCTTTTGGTTAATTATCTTTCGTCCAGAAAAAATCATTTTCAGGTTGTATGGAGACAGACATTATTTGCCCTTGGTTTGCAGGTAGTGGCGAATGCGGTGCTGCTTGGGTTGGGTGGATGGCTTGTAATCAACCGTCAATTGACTCTTGGGCAGCTTGTGGCTGGTGAACTAATCGTCACGCTTATAGTTGCTTCCCTGGCAAAGTTTGGTAAATATGCAGAGGTTTTTTACGATTTGGTCACATCTGCTGAAAAGCTTGGTTTGCTTTCTGATTTACCCGTTCAAAAACAGGGTGGTAGCAGCCTTGAGAAGACATCCAATGGCATGGATGTGCGCATTATTCAGCCTGTTATAAGCCAGCAAATTTCCGCCTTGGACCTGCACTTTGTGCCTTCTGAACGGGCACTGATGGTTGGCCCTAACACTTCAGAAGTATTTGAGATGATTTCTGGACTAAGGGTTCCAAAAAATCTGCACATAGAACTTGATGGGATTGATGTGCGTGGTATTTCGATGATGAATCTTGATGGTCAAATAGGGTTCATTTCAAACCCTGAAATATTGCCGGGTTCGGTGTACGAAAATATTTCTCTGGGAAGGCTTTTTGTCGGTGATGTTGAAGTGCGGGAAACGCTTCAAAGGGTCGGACTTTTAAATAAAGTCATGTCTTTGCCTGATGGATTGGGCACGATCATTGGCAAAGAAAGAAAAACATGGAGCGCTCAGGAGGAAGTGTTGATCACGATTGCCAGGGTTATCGCGGGAAAACCAAGGCTGCTTATCTTGGACAAGATTCTGGATGTTTTGGATCACACCACCAGAAAACGAATTCTTGGCGAATTGATGGATCCCAAATGGAATTGGACGCTGCTGGTTTCGAGTAATAATCCGGAAGTTGCTAGCCTTTTTGAACGGCAGCATGAGGTCTTGTTTTTGGAAAACAAAAAAGAAGAAACATTACATACCAAATAAAAGGTAAGAGATTATGTCAAACACCTTGAACTTGACCGGACAAGATTTGGAAAATCAAATTACCAGTCTTACCAAAACACCCAGGCTCGCGATGGTTTTGGGTTGGCTGATGACATTAGCATTTTTAATTATGCCCGTTGCATTATTGTTCATTCCATGGCAGCAAACCGTGAAGGGCCGTGGGCAAATCGTTGCATATGCACCAACCGAGAGAAAACAGGTAATTACGGCAAGAGTAACAGGACAGATAACCAAATGGCATGTGGTGGAGGGTTCAAAAGTAAAGGTTGGTGATGCCATTGCCGATATTGATGATAATGACGCCGGTTTGTCATCCCGCCTGGAACTTCAAAAGAATTTTCTTTTAAGTAGACGCAAAGCTGCAGAAGAGGAAATTGCCGAACAAGGGCGCACAGTTGAAGCCCAAGAGAAGTCCCTGAAGGCAGCCGTAAGGGCTGCCAAGGCAAATTATGAGGCTTCTTTGCTTCAGGTGGATGTGGCTAAGCAGTCGGGTAAAAACGCTGAGTTCGCCTACGGTTTTGAAAAGCGGCGTTATGAAATGTTTGAAAAACTTTTCAAAGACAGGCAGTTTGGTGGCTTGGAGTCGGAGTTGAACCGGGATGAGGCGAAAATGCGGGCTGATAGGTCGATAACCGAGTTAAAAAGAGCCGAGGCCGAGATTAAAAGAGCGGAAGCCACACTTATTACCACTGATTCTCTTGTGTTGCAGGCCGAAGCCACAGGTTTGTCGAGTATAGCCACCGCTAAAAGAGATTTTCGAAGAGCGGAACAAAACTTGTTCACGGTGGAAAGGGAACTGCAGGAGCTTGATAACCGGATTGAAAGATTCAAGGCTCGTTTTGTGAAAGCACCTTGTAACGGAACCATTCTTAAAGTTTCAGCTAATGTTGGTGAAGGTGGCATCTATGTGAAAGAAGGGGATGAGCTTGCCGTTATAGTTCCAGAGGCTACCGATAGAGTTGTTGAAATCTTGATTGATGGTACTGATGCGCCTTTGGTTGCTTCCCATTTACGGGAAAATGGCCAGGGGCCGCATGTTCGATTGCAGTTTGAAGGCTGGCCAGCACTGCAATTGGCTGGTTGGCCATCTGTGGCAATTGGCACATTTGGCGGAAGGGTAAGGCAGATAGATCCAACGGATGATGGTTATGGGCGCTTTCGAATTATCGTGGAACCTGAGTCCATGTTTGAAGGGGATGAGTGGCCCGATAACACGTATCTTCGACAGGGTAATCAGGCCGTGGGTTGGGTTTTTCTGAATAAAGTGAAGCTTGGCTATGAGCTTTGGCGGCAATTCAATGGCTTCCCACCCGAGCTGGCACCCAAGCAAGATGACAAGAAAGACAAGGCAAAACCACCGAAGGTCAAGGCCTGATCATGAAAATGTTTATGGTTAGGAAATTCAGATTTTTATTCATGCTGATGGCGCTTCCAGGTTGTCTGGCTCCAAAGCATAATCCTGAATTAGTGGCAAACAGCACTTTTGAAAAGTTTCCATCCATTGTTGGCAGGCAAAAACTTCCAACCAAAGACGTTGAGAAAGTTACAAGTAATCCTAAAAACGATCTCGATAAAGCTTCCGATATACAACTCGTGAAGATGGAAAGCCAACTGCCTTTGCCCGCCCTTGATGGTTCCATTTTGAAAAAAGATGGAAATCCTATTACAGCTCCAAAAAATCTTCCAGACATCGAGGGGACCCCTAGTAGCAAAGGTGGGCCATTATCCCTTCAGGAAGTTCTGGATGCCGTTGAGCAAAATTATCCCCTATTAAGGGCTATTGAACAGGAAAGAACTCTTGCAGGTGGCCGTTTATTGAGTTCACTTGGTGCATTTGATTTGAATTTGACAGCATCTGGAACCAGTCAGGATCCTGCCACTTATAACAATTACCGATCCAATGTTGGTATGAACCAACTTCTACCATTTGGGGGCATAGGAACATTTGCGGGATACCGAACAGGTTTTGGTGAGTTTCCAACATATTACCTTGATCAGAAAACAGCCGATGGTGGGGAATTCAGGGCGGGTTTAAATATTCCCTTGTTGCGTGATAAAAGCATAGATCGTGTAAGGGCAAGTCTTCAGCAGGCAAAAATTGACACTCAAATTGCCGAACCATTGATTGAGAGACAACGTTTGGATTTTCAAAGGGCTGCCGCCAGGACCTATTGGAACTGGGTTGGCGCCGGCCAGCGTTTGAAAATATCAGAACGCTTGGTAAGGCTGGCAGTGGAGCGTGATGCCCAATTGAAAGCCAAGGTGGAGGCAGGCCCAACTGCGAATATTGAAAGGGTGGATAACCAGCAGAATATCGCGTTTCGAAACGGGCTGCTTGTCCAGGCGCAACGTGCCTTTCAGCAGGCAACGATCGACCTTTCCTTATTTTTAAGAGATGCCACGGGAACACCGACCCTCGCCGGTCTGGAAAGGCTTCCTTTGTTCCCGGGTGATATCAAGCAGATGGAATCGGAGCGTTTCGATGCGTTTGTTCAAAAAGCGCTTGATCAAAGGCCGGAACCCCAAAGGTTGCGGCTTCAAAGAGAACGAGTTACCGTGGATCTGCGATTGGCGGAAAATCAAAACATGGCCAGTGTGAACGCCACCATTGCGGGAGCACAGGATATTGGTTATGGCAAAAGCCCTCTTTCCGGACCCAATGGTTTGGATAGATCTTCCCTTAATGCCGGCCTGGCTTTGCAGTTGCCCCTTCAACAGCGCGAGGCAAAAGGAAAAATTGTTGTTGCGAAGGCACAATTGGCACAATTGAACCAGCAGTTGAGACATACGGAAGACCTTGTGAGGGCCGAAGTACAGGATGCTTACTCTGCCTTGGAAAGGGCCTATGAATTTTATCAGCAGACAAAAAAGAGGGTAGAACTTGCCAAGGTGGTTGCAAGTGCCGAACGCGAGCAATTGCTGCTTGGTAGAAGTGATGTTCTAAGAGTAACCCTGAGGGAACAAGCGGCTTTCGAGGCGGAGATTCTGGAAATTAGCGCCCAACAGGATTTCTTCAGGGCACAGGCGGAGTTTCGCATTTCTCTGGGGTTGTCTGCCCTGGATGAAATTGTTTTAGAATCTAAATAAGTCTCACATCAACTCTTCAAGTACCAGTTTTTCGTGGATGACTCGTTTAAGGTCTTCCAGACCGGTAATGTTTTTGATGGTCTGGGAATCCACCAGAACCTGAATATCGTCACCTTGTTTACCGAAGAAAATCGCGGGTAGTTCATCCGCCCGGTTTGTTTCCTTGCGGAAATCATCGCGGTGAAGAAATCGCATGGGGAATTTCAACTTATTGAGGAAATCGCGCCAATCCTTTCGCATGGAAAAAGCGCCGTGGGTTAGCGCGCACAATTGGCACGGATAGGTGGAAGGGGAAAAGGTTTTGTGGGCCACATCTGCCATCAGGTTAAAGAACCCGCTGTCTGCGTTGTAGACAAAGGTCAAAACAGGGTTATCAGAAGTGGGCACCGTAAAAATCTCCCAAAGCGCAAGGTCTGCCAAGAGTGTAGCGAAGCAAAACAAAGTGGGAAAGATAAACCGGCACGGAGAAAGAAAAAGGCTCAAAAGGCTTAGAAAGAGCAATGTTGGGAGAAGATTTTGACGAAAAATGGGAATAATGGCTTGACTGGAGAAAGGTAATTGCCATAAATTGTCAATATCTGGTAGAATCTGATAGATTTCTTCCAGTATCGATCAGGAGGCCTTGGTGCTTGTCGAGGAAAGACGGCAAAGAGTTCTAGATCTGGTTAGCACCAGAGGGTTCGCCAGCCTGGCGGACTTGGCGGAGCATATTCAGGTCTCGGAATCCACGGTCCGAAGGGATTTGGAATACTGGCACCAGCAGGGCAATCTCCGCAGGACGCATGGCGGGGCGATTTTTGTCGGGGATGGGTCGGCCTTTCCGGCTTTGGAAGAGCGCACCGATTTCCAGCGTGAAGAGAAGATTTGCATCGCACGGGCTGCCGCTGATCGAATTCGTGATGGGGAAACGGTTCTGCTTGATGGCGGCACCACCACTCTAGAAGTGGCCAAGCTGATTCTTGGCAGGTCCCTCCAAGTGGTTACCAACAGCCTGCCCATTGCGGCGCTGCTGGCCGGAAGCCGGGAGACAGACCTGGTGTTGCTGGGGGGTTATATCTACCCCAAGACCGGAGTGGCACTGGGGCCATTCACCATCCGCATGATGCAGGACCTTCATGTGCATCAGACGCTTTTAAGCGTCAGCGGGATTACCGAGAAGGGGCTGTTTAACAGCAACCTTCTTCTGGTGGAGACAGAAAGACAGATGATGCGCTGTGCCGACGAAGTGATTGTGCTGGCGGATCACACTAAGCTGGGAAAACCCGCACTGGCATTTTTGTGCGAATGGTCGGAAGTGGATTTGCTGGTGGTCGATCGAAAAATCAAGGATCCCCACAAGGCCATGCTGGCGCAGACCGGGGTGCGCATGCTAAAGGCCGGTGAGGGAGAGGAGTTTGTGGGATGAGTGCTGTCATGAACAACAATCTGCTGGCAGGAATTGATCGGGCCCGCATTGAAAAGCTGGTGCGTGAGGCGGTTCTTGCTAACCTGGGCCGCGGAAGTTCCAAGCCCGCTGGTGGACCAAACCCGCTGGTTGTGAATGTTTCCGCCCGCCATGCACATGTCACACAGGAAGATTTGGAAAGATTGTTCGGCAAGGGTCACCAGCTTAAGTCTTACAAGAGCCTTTACCAGGATGGTTTCTTCGCAGCGGAGGAAACGGTCACGATCATTGGGCCCCGTCATCGCATGATAACCAATCTGCGCATTCTTGGTCCATGCAGGGATCACAGCCAGGTCGAGCTGGCTTTTACTGATGCGGTGCAATTGGGCCTGGATATCCCGGTGCGCAAAAGCGGCGACCATCGTGACAGCCCCGGCTGCTACCTGATGGGCCCGGCCGGAATGATCCATATGGCCAAGGGTGTCATTCGCCATGAACGCCATGTGCATATGGGCCCGGCAGATGCCTCTTATTATGGCGTGAAAGATGGAGACAGAATTCATCTCCGCGTGAAAAGTGATTGCGCGGTGGTGTTTGAGAATCTTCTCTGCAGGGTCGCGGATGCCTCGAAGCTCGAGGTTCACATCGACACCGACGAGGGGAACGCATGCAATTTTACCCGGGCAACCGGTTTTGAACTGTTTCGATGAAAGCCCGTGCCGCGCGTGACGGCAAGGGAATGAATCGGAGATAAGGAGGATGGATGATGGCTACGAACATGGAAGCCCTCGGGATGATAGAAACCCGTGGCCTTACCCCGCTGATCGAGGCGAGCGACACCATGCTGAAGGCAGCGAATGTGAAGCTGGTGGGCTGGTCGAAGATTGGCAGCGGTTTGGTGACCGCGATGGTGGTGGGTGATGTTGCGGCGGTAAAGGCCGCTGTGGATGCAGGCGCGGCTGCTGCCGGCCGGGTGGGTGAAGTGGTTGGAGTCCAGGTGATTCCAAGGCCGCACGAAGATGTCGGCACACTGATCCCGGAACGCAAGAGTGGCAGCTAAAACCCAAACCAAGAAGGAGAAAACAACCATGGCAACAGTAGCAAATCGTAGTCAGGCCGAAGCCATCGGCATGGTGGAAGTAAAGGGATACATCGCGGCAATCGCGGCTTCCGACGCCATGTGCAAGGCGGCCAATGTGAATCTTGCGGGTCAGGTGCAGATCGGCAACGCCTTTGTTTGCACCTTTGTTCGTGGCGATGTGGGCTCTGTCCGCGCCGCTGTGGATGCAGGCGCACAGGCTGCCACCGCCAATGGCGAACTTGTCAGCGCGCATGTGATTCCAAGGCCGGAGAAAGATGTCCTGGACTTCTTCCTGGGCAAGTAAGCGGAGGCTTGCATGAAGATTCTGGTTGCCAACCTGGGTTCCACCAGCTTCAAGTACCGCCTTTTTGACATGGAAGGCGAGAAACTGCTGGCAAGGGGTGGTGTCGAGAGAATCGGCGCCGATGTTTCCCCCTGCTTTGTGGAATCGAATGGCAGCAGGGAAGATGCCCAGCTTCAGGCGAAGGATCATGCGGCGGCGGTCAGGCTTTGCCTGGACCAGTTGTCGGCGCGTGGCTGTCTGAAGGATGCATCCGAACTGGCGGCGATCGGCTTCAAGGCGGTGCATGCCAAGGGTGTCACGGGGGCGCAGCGGGTGGATTCCCGCGTGCTGGATGCAATGCAGGCGTATGCCGATGTTGCCCCGGCGCACAACCCGCCTTACATCCAGGCGATGAGTCTGCTTGCCGAGAAGCTTCCCCAGATACCACTGGTGGCTGCGTTCGAGACAGGTTTCCACGAGACGATCAGCGACGCCGAGCGTTTCTATGCCGTTCCCTACGAATGGATTGAAAAGCATGGTGTGAAGCGCTGGGGTTTTCACGGTGCCAGCCATCGTTACATAGCGCAGCGCAGTGCCCAGCTTCTTGGCCGAGATGATGCCCGTGTGATTTCCTGCCATCTGGGTGGCTCGAATTCGCTGTGTGCCATCAAGGCTGGCAAGTCCATGGCAAACAGCCTGGGCATGAGCCCGCAGACCGGCCTTCCCCACAACAATCGCGTGGGTGACTTTGATCCCTTCGCATTGCCCGTGCTGCTTCGTGAAACAGGCAAACCGCTCGAGAAGATTCTCGACGAGCTTGCCAACCACAGCGGCCTGATGGGCATTTCGGGTGGGAAGAAGGATATGCGCGACATCGAACAGGCCGCCCAGGCCGGCGATGCAAAGTCTAAGCTGGCGCTGGATATCTTCATTTCCTCGGTGCGTCATTACCTGGGCGCCTACATGGTGCTTCTGGGTGGTGTGGACGCGGTCGTATTTACTGGCGGCATCGGCGAGAATTCCTCGGTCATGCGCCACGGCATATGTTCCAACCTTGGTTGGTTTGGCATCGAACTGGACCAGGAAAAGAACCTGAAGGCAAAGGGTGAAATGCCCATCCATGGAAATGGAAGCCGGGTTCAGCTTTGGATCATGCCAACTAACGAAGAGATTATTGTGGCCAGGCAGGCGCGTGACCTGCTTGCAGGTAAAAAATAAGGAGTTATACCATGAAGGTGAAAATCACTTACTGCACTTCCTGAGGCTATCGCAATTTTTCCGCCAGTTTGGCGGGAGCCATTGCGAATCAATACGGCGATAAAGTCAGTGTTGAACAGGAGAGGGGATCCGGCGGCATTTTTGATGTCGACATTGATGGCGAAAAAATCTTCAGTAAATGGGATGCAAACCGCTTCCCGGACAACAAGGAGATTCTTTCCGCTATTGCCTCCAGGTTGAAGTAAAGGAGTAGGAATCATGTTCGTGGCCAGGGTCACAGGCTCGGTGGTGTCCACCCAAAAGGTGGCGACGATGAAGGGGCACAAGCTGCTCATCGTGGAACCTTTGCGGGTCGACCCTGCCAACCGTGGCAAGCTGGTCGGCACCGGCCGCAGCTTCGTCGTGGTGGATACCGTGGGATCAGGACAGGGCGAGATGGTGTTGATTGTCCAGGGTAGCAGCGCCCGGCTAACCCCGGAGACCGAAAAGCTGCCCGTGGATGCAACTATTATCGGCATCGTGGACAGCGTCATGGTTGAGAACAAGACCATCTTCAAGGCAAACTCGGAAAACCAGGATAGTTGAGGGGAAATAAGCCATGCAAGTGACGGATGAACTTGTACGCAGCGTGGTAAAGCAGGTTTTGGCGCAGATTCACACTCCGGTGGCACAGGTCGTCAGGCCAGCCTCTGGTGCGGATGGCGTATTCGCGGATGCCGATGGCGCCGTGGCGGCCGCCTACGCGGCGCAAAGGGAGTTTGAAAGACGCGGGCTGGAAGATCGCCGCAAGGCACTGGCTTGCATTCGTAAGATCTGCCTCGAACGCGCCGAAGAGCTGGGCCGCGAGGAATTCGATGAGACCAAAATCGGCAGGCTTCCCCACAAGATCGAAAAGCTGAAGCTCATCGCGGATCGCATTCCGGGTGTCGAGTTTCTGAAGACCGAGGCCTTCAGTGGCGAGAACGGAATCACCCTTCAGGAATATGCTCCTTTTGGTGTCATAGGTGCCATCACCCCGGTAACGCATTCGCTGCCGACTCTTGCCTGCAATGCCATCAATATGCTGGCCTCCGGCAACAGCCTGGTGGTTAATGCGCATCCATCCGGTGTTCGCATTGCCTGCAAGGGGGTAAAGCTTTTCAACCAGGCCATTCGCGCCGCCATCGGCATCGATAACCTGATCACCATCATTGAAAAGCCTACCTTGGAAAGCGCACAGGCAATCTTTGATCACAAGGATGTTCGCATGCTGTGTGTCACCGGTGGCCCCGCTGTGGGTCGCGCTGCGCTGCGCAGCCCCAAGCGTGCCATTGTGGCCGGCCCGGGAAATCCCCCCGTGGTGGTCGATGAGACAGCCGACCTGGCAAACGCAGCGCGCAGCATCATTGCGGGTGCGGCTTACGATAACAACCTGCTCTGCATTGGCGAGAAGGAAGTTTTCGCGGTCGCCTCCATCTTCGATGAATTGATGGAAACGATGAAGTCCTTCAAGGCCCACAAGCTGGACGCGAAGCAGGTCGATGCCCTGACTAAAATCGCATTCGTTCCATCGGAAGACAAAAAGTATATGGTGCCTGCCAAGGAGCTGATCGGGCAGGATGCGGCTTTCCTGGCTTCTAAGATTGGCTTGGATATTCCCAAGGATACCGAGTTGCTCTACGGGGAAACCGATGAATCCAACCCATTCGTGCCCACCGAGCAGATGATGACCTTTGTACCATTCGTTCGTGTCAGCGATGTGGACAAGGCGATTGAAATGGCGAAGAAGCACGAGCATGGTTATCGCCATACCAGCATCATTCACTCCCGCAACATAGAAACCATCACCCGCATGGGCCGCGAGATGGACACGACGCTGTTCATTCAGAATGGCGCCAGCGTGGCCGGCCTTGGTAGTGGTGGCGAGGGGTATTTGAGCTTCAGCATCGCGACCCCGACCGGCGAGGGTGTTACCACACCGCTTACATTCACCCGTCAAAGGCGATCCACTACCGTGGGCGCCATGCGTGTGATCTAAGGGGAGACTCGAATGCTGACAGGCAGGGTTTTGGGAACAGCGACCTCCACCGTGAAGCATGAAAGCCTGAAGGGCTGGAAGCTTGCCGTTGTTCAACCCCTGCAGATGGATGGAAAACCTGATGGCGAGCCGGTACTTGCCATTGATCACCTTGGGGCTGCGGCAGGCTCTGATGTCCTGCTGACCAGCGAGGGTGGCGCGGTGCGTGACATCATGAAGCGCAAGGATTCACCGGTACGCTGGATGGTCATGGGGATATGTGATTGATGGGTACGGAAGGCGGAACATGGCAGAAGTCGGTATTAACCCTGGTCGACGTGCAAAGGCTTGCAGGCCGGCACGAACTGGCCATCGGGCCGAAGGTTGTCATTACGCCGCTGGCGCTCGAGGAAATACGGAGGTTGGGCCTCACGCTTTCCCGTCAGGAATCGTCACCCGTGGTGTCGTGCGAGCTGGGTGTGGGTCAAGACCGGGCTTACGCCGAGGTTCAATCCGCCCTGGCGGCCATGGCAAGAGAAGGAGTGTTGTTCCAACCCCTTGGCAGGCCGGAACCAGCCTTGCAACTGGCAAACCAGTGTGGCGCGAGGATCTCAAGGGGCGAATGGCAGCGTGCGGTGCTGTTTTCCTCGGAACCGGAACTCGCCGCATGTGCCGCGAACAAGCTACCCGGTTTGCGTGCCGCAAGTGTGGTGAACATGGCACAGGCCAGGCGCGCGTTTGCGACACTGGTGCCCAACTTGCTGGTGGTGGAGATGCCCGGAAGGACATTCTTCGAGGCAAGGCAGGTGTTGCAACTGGTTGCCAGCAGGCCGCAGTCAAAGGTACCCGAGCTGGAGAAAATTGATGCGCGTGGCTGAGGTGATAGGAACAGTGACTTTGTCGCGTGTGCATCCGCTGCTGGTGGGTGCCCGTTGGATTGTCGGGGTTCCCTGCAGCGCGAAGGCCCTTGCGGACGATAACAAGGGTGATGGTGAAGACTTGGTGATTTATGACTCGCTTGGCGCGGGTCTTGGCAGCAAGGTGGGATTCAGCGAGGGTGGCGAGGCGGCGGCTCCCTTTCATCCCAAAAAGGTTCCCGTGGATGCCTATGCCGCGCTTTTGATCGACAGACTTGATATTTCGCTTTCTTAAAGTGTGAATTGGAGAGACAACGAAATGTATACCAACGAGTACAAACTGAAGGAATTCATCTGCGAGATCGGCCGACGGGTTTACAACCGTGGCTTTGCCGCCGCCAATGATGGCAATATCTCCATTCGCCTGAATGATCGTGAATTGCTTTGCACCCCCACCATGGTTTCCAAGGGCTACATGAAGCCCGAGGATATCTGCAAGGTGGATTACGATGGCAAGCAGATTTCCGGCATTCGCAAGCGTTCCAGCGAAATTCTTCTGCATCTTTCCGTGTACAGGGAAAGGCCGGATGTCAATGGTGTGGTGCATTGTCATCCGCCCCATGCGACCGCCTTTGCGGTTGCCCATGAACCCATTCCAAAGGCCATTCTTCCCGAGGTGGAAGTGTTCCTCGGCGAGGTACCAACCGCGGTGTATGAGACACCCGGTGGCCAGAAGTTTGCAGATACCATCAAGCCCTACCTGAAGGATTGCAATACCATCCTTCTGGCGAACCACGGCACCATCACCTTCGGTCCTGACTTGGAAAAGGCCTACTTCAATACCGAGATCATCGATTCCTATTGCCGTATTCTTTTGCTTGCCCGCCAGCTTGGCCGCGTGCATTACTTCAGCGAAAAGGAAACCGCCGAGCTTCTTGAACTCAAGAAGAAGCTTGGTTATGACGATGTCCGTTTTAACAACAAGAGTTGCACCCTGCGCGGCGAGAACTGCTTCAATGAGAATTATGGCAAGTTCAATCCGGAGCATGTTGCCTTCCCACTGGAAGAACAGGATGCCTGGAGCAAGCCACAGGCGGGCGTTTCCCAAAATGTGGATGTGGATGCCCTGGTCAAGAAGATCACCGACCAGGTGATGGCGGCATTGAAGGGTTCGGCGGCGTAATTGCCCTTACCTTTTTCCCTACCAGGATGGTTCCATGTTTAGTTTCCGCAAGGACAAGGTTGGCTTTTTCTCGGCGCTTGCCCTTTCGATCATCGCCACGGGCACACTGGTTGCCACGCTTGTCCTTTTGTTCATGGGTATCTATCGGGGTAACTGGGAATATTACAGTCTTCCCATGAAGATCGTGCTGGGTGTTTCCTGGCTTGTGTGCATTGCAATTGTCTGGGTTCGTGTGGGCATTTACGACCGCCAGCGTATTCGCAACAGGAAGGCTGCCGCATCCGGTGCGTTGGACAATGCCACGCAAGAGAACAAATAGCATCGCAGGAGTGGTTTCATGAAGATCAGCATTATTGGTGGTGGCGGACTGGTTGGCAGCATGGCGGCTTATGCCATGCAGTGTGGCGGCGTGGGCAGCCATCTATGCATTATCGATGCGAACAAGGACGTTGCACAGGGCGTTGCCCTGGATCTTCTTCAGGGAGCCTGCCTGGTGGCAGACCAGCGAATTACCGCCGGCACCATGGAGGACATTCCCACCAGCAATGTGGTGGTGATAACTGCAGGGTTGCGCAGGAAGCCGGATGAAAGCCGGCTGGATCTTATTAACCGCAATGTCGATTTGTTCCTGAACCTCCTTGAACAGGCAAAGTCCGCAGGCCTCAAGGAAAATGCCTACCTCGTGGTGGTTAGCAACCCGGTGGATGTGCTGACCTACCTTGCCTGCCAGCGTTCCGGCCTGGATCCCAAGCGCATTCTCGGCCTTGGAACCGTGCTGGACACTGCACGCCTTCGCAGCCATTTGGCGAAAAGGCTTCAGGTTCCACCCACCCAGGTGCAGGCACTTCTGCTCGGCGAACATGGCGACAGCATGGTTCCCATCTGGTCCAGTGCCACCATTGGCGGTCTGCCATTGGATCAATGGCCCGGCTGCAACCCCACGCTTCTAAAGGATACCTTCGAAGAAACCAAGACCGCTGGCGCCACCATGATCAAGCTGAAAGGCGGGTCGGGCTTTGCCGTGGGCATGTCCATCCGCGAGGTTGTGCAGGCATTGGTTACCGACAGCCGCAGAATTCTTCCCGTTAGCACTCTGCAAAGTGGCCTTTATGGTGTGCACGATGTCTGCCTGAGTGTTCCCACCGAGGTCGGATGCGGCGGCGCTAGAAAAATTATTGAACTTCCGCTGACACCCAAGGAACGCATAGGGATCCAGCAATCCGCCAAAGTTCTTCGCGATATCATCGACCAGGTCGAGGCGCGCATCGGCAAGCAGGGTTCCTTTCCCGTTGGGGCCTCATCACCTATTTCTTCCGGTGGCAACAATGCTTCCAAGGCTCTTCCAAGATCCGCCTGGCAACCTTCCAGAAAGTACTAAGCCATGAGTGCCATCAACCTCATCGCCAAACTGATCGCCTTGGATCCGGGCTACACCATCAGCATTGGGGGTGGGCTCGAGGTTTCACGCCTGGACAAGACAACATTCTCGGTTGTATTCCCGGAATCCAGTGAACTGGATGCCAATATCAAGGAGAAACGCTTCAAGGATGCCGAGGCAGCCTCTGAATTCTTTGAAGCAAAGCGTCAAAGCCTGAAACTGGGCGATGATTTCCTCGTGGAGGATGAGGAATGATCAAGTCTCTGGATCAGAAGCTACAGCGCATTCATGCGAACCCGAAGGCGAGCAAGGATTTCATTTTGGCGGATGCCAAAGATCCTGACATGGCATTGGGTATTGCCGCGACCGGAAAATCGCCTGAAAGTCATTCAGGCGAGGCTAAATACCGCACCCTGGCTGAATTTCGTGACATTATCGTGCAGATTGTCGAACAAAAACTGGTGGACATCATGCTGATGTCTGCAAGCACAGCCGAGGTGATGGCCCAACACCGCAAGCTGTTTGAAAACAGTCCGGTTACGCCTGCTGCCCGAGCCAACGACACTACAGACATTCACATTCTGCGGGGGGGCAGGGTGCATACCAGCCCTTCGCAGCCATTTCGCACGGCAACCATCGATCAGATCCAATGCGGGAAATATGATTGTTCGCCGGTCGAGAGAAAATCCGGTGTCAACCTTGGTCTTTACAGCATTACATTTAATAATGATGTGAATTTGGATCGCACTGCGCTGGAAGAGTACAAGAAGTTTCGGCTCGAGGCCGAGGCGAAAGGCTTTCGCCACTTCATGGAGGTTTTTGACCCCAACAAGCCCGATGCGGTCCAGCCAGACAAACTACCTGGCTTTATCAATGATGCCATCGTCCGCACTCTGGCGGGTGTGCCATCGCGTGGTCGGCCGGTTTTTTTGAAGATTGTCTACCACGGCCCCAAGGCCATGGAAGAGCTTGTGGCCTATGATCCCCATCTGGTCGTGGGTATTCTTGGCGGCTCGGCTGGTACCACTTACGATGCCTTCAAGCTGCTTTCTGAGGCTAAGAAGTATGGCGCCCGTGCCGCTCTTTTTGGACGCAAGATCAATAACGCCGAGCATCAGTTGCACTTTATCCGGTATCTTCGTCTGCTTGCGGATGGCCAGATCAGCCCCGAAGAGGCGGTCAAGGCATACCATGGCGATCTTCAAAGGTTGAATATTAAACCTGCCAGGTCGTTAAGTGATGATATGCGGCTTACCACCGGTGTCATGAATTATTCGGGCAGTGGAAATACCATAAGCCTGCCACCCGCCGGGGAGGCAAAGGATGATGATTGTGCCTGCAAGGGTGGTACCAAGGTGTGCCCCTGCGATTCCAAAGAGGCACCCGTGGCGAAAACCCAACCCAAAAAATCGTCTGCCCCAGACTTTGCCAAAATGTCAGCAACCGAGAAACTGGCCTATCATCGTGATCGCCTGAAGCTGTAGTAATGGTTAAGAACAAAACCTTGCCAAGCGATTGCAGCAGATCATTTCCCAAGTTGTCCCTGCAAGGGCTACATCATTGCTTTGACGCCCCAGCAACACGCTCAATTTACAACTTGGTGGAATCGCTTTTTACTGGGGCTTCAAGAAAAGAAGTTCACGCCATGAAAAAGGAAGACACCATGTCAGCATTCGCTTCCTGCACAAAGCGTCAAGGTGCGTCTCAATCATTAATAACCAACTTGGAAATTTGGGTCGGAAAAGCGTTGCCGCCCGCCTATGTCGAATTGATGGCCAGTTCAAACGGCATCGAAGGATTTATAGGAGCTACCTACCTTATTTTGTGGCCAGTCGAACAATTGAAAGAACTGAATGAGGGGTATGCCATTGGCGAGTTTGCTCCTGGCCTTTTTTTGATTGGTTCAAACGGCGGCGATAGCGGTTTTGCATTAGACACTCGGCATGAACCGATGGAGGTGAAGGAAGTTCCATTCATAGGACTTTCTCACGAAGCGACTAAGACTGTGGCCACCAGTTTCAAGGACTTTGTTGAGTTTTTGAAAGAAAAAGGATGACTCGACGTTATAATTCACATTTCACCCGAAGCCTTCAAACAGGTCGGGTTTTCCAAACTGATTCAGCCAGAGGTTGCAGTCGATGGTGATGACCACGATGGATTCCAAGTCGGCGCAGGTGGGCTTCTCCTATGATCCGGTGGGCAGGCTCTCTTCGTTGACACGCACAGCCAATTGGGATCCATCCACCACCATCACCACCAATTATGCTTTGGATCTTCTGGACCGGGTGACCTCGATCACGCATCAGAAGGTGGCTGGCGAGGTATCAACCATCTTGTCCGCGTTCTCCTACAACTTCGATGGCAATGGCCGGGTTGCCAGTTACACTGGGCCGGAGGGTTCCCTCAGTTTTGCCCTCGATGCCAATGGCCAGTTATTGAGCGTGACTGGTGCCCGCGCCGAGAACTACCAGTACGACCCTGTGGGCAACCGCAGCGCCACCAGCACTGCCGCAGGCAATCTGGTTTTGAATGATGGCCAGTTCGCCTACACCTATGACTTGGAGGGGAACCGCAAGACGCGGACCCGCCTCAGCGATGGCCAGCTTACCGAATACTTCTGGGATCATCGCAATCAGTTGACCAAGGCGCTCATCAAGGATGCTTCGGGCACGCTCCTAAAGGAGTTGCGCTTTACCTACGATGTGGAGGGTCGGCGGGTGGGGGTCTGGGTGGATGCCGATGGCGCTGGCCCTGCGGACCCGGATCAGGTCTGGACGGTGTTTGATGGTGCCAACCCCTACATGGACTTCGATGGTGAGGGGCAGTTACAGGCAAGGTATCTTTACGGCCCGGGGATTGATGAACTCTTTGCCAGGATCGGTACGGGGGAAGATCCCCAGTGGTTTTTGGCGGATCGGCTGGGTTCGGTCCGGCAGATTGTGGATGCTTCGGGCACTGTGCTGGACGATATAGGTTATGACAGTTTTGGCGGCATCCTGAGTGAGTCTAACCCGGCAGAGGGGGACAGGTTCAAATTCACCGGGCGGGAGTATTGCCCGGAGCTGGGGCTTTATTACTACCGGGCAAGGTGGTACGACCCCGCCGTAGGCAGGTTTATCAGTCAGGATCCCATTGGTTTTAGTGCCGGCGATGCCAATCTGTACCGGTATGTGGGCAATGCCCCGGGGGACGGGATTGATCCAAGTGGGGCGGCAAAAATTAATTTAGGAAATATTAAGGATGGAAGAGTCCCTGTTGGTTATCAGGGAAGTTGGATTCTTTTTTATGGTTCCGAAGAATTTATTGGTTATTTAGATCCGAAAAATAATTCAGTGGAGCGAAATGGAAAATTGGTATCCCTAAATAAATTGGAAAGAATTGCATCGTCTTGGTGGGGATTTAAACCAGACTGGGATGAGTATTTTAACGAAAATGGATACGATTCAAACTCTGACAATACTGGGACTTATTTTTTCCTGAACATGGCGATGGGGTTATATCCCGATACATTTATCAATGAATTTTCCACGGGCATTGGGCAAATTGCGGATTTATATGAAGACACCATGTGGCATTATGCCGGGGCTGGGTTTTTTTGTGGTTCAGGGGGATCGGGCAAGATACCCTCAAAGCCGGTAACAACTTCGGGAAATGCTACTAGAACAACCTAGCCTTGAATCATTTTCGGGCACGGAGCGAGGCACCTCCAAGGCAGCAGTCTTACTCAGACCGTCGTTGAAAGCGCATTAGAGAACGCCGTGCGGCAAACACCAAATGCTGGTTCTCATTGGGGTTGGGTTCAAGTCAATGGACAGTGGATTCAATATCGTGTTCATGTTTTGCCCGATGGCACCTTTAATATCGGCACATATTTTTTTGTTCCCGGAATCTTAAGGAATCGCTAGTTATGAAGACTTCATCATTCCGAGAATTGAAAGTCGAGGAGAGAGCCCTTCTCGAACGCCTTTTATCAACCGATTTTCCTGGAAAAGAGGAATTACTTGTCCAAATCAGGCATTGCCTTGTGAGAGGCATTGATGAGGACGGAAGTTTGGAATTTGATGTACAGACTACAGTTGATGTGCCTAATGTTAAGCGTGGCGTATTGACAGAAGGAGAGTTTTACGATACGGATGGTGGTATTGCACATGTTCTTTTGCATGTTGTGGACGGAAAGGTAAAGGAATTGGAGTTTTACAAGCAAGATGGTTCAACCGTGAGAGGGATACCAGCACCTATGAATGTAGAAGTGTTTGCCCAGAATTAATTATAGAACCATGGAAACTGAATTGTAATGTTTCCACCGAAATGGCACAAAGGTGAGCAAAAGCAAGAAAGGCATACCGGGACATACGGGATCCAACCCGGAGCATGTTGCCCTAACCTTTAAAGGGAGGAATGTTCCCTACCAAACTGTCCTGCCCCGAAAACTGCAGCGCTCTCAAGTTCAACGCAGCGGAATTCGAAAGCTCTTGAAAGACTTTTGGGTTTTCACACCGAAACGATGAAATCGTAAATGACATGGGTGCCGACGGCGATGCCGAAGCCGCGCATCATGTAAATGAAACAGAAATAAAGACCTGCCAAGGCCCGAAAAAGAAACACGCCGGTGTTCAATGGTTCCCCGTAGGTTCCCCAGTGGTGCGCCAGGGCAAACAGCACCGAGGAAATGATAAACGCGGTGGGCACCGAGGGAAAAATCTTTCCGGGCACAATCAGGAACAGCATCTGCAAGGCTAAAAGGCGAAAGAGCGCCTCCTCGTAAATCCCGGCGCCCAGATAGGTTACCCAGGCCAAGGAGATTCCCTGGGAGGGCTCCATCCCGGAACTGAGAAACCCCTTGTTCCAGATCCCCGCCACCAGCCAGAGCGACATACCGAATATGCCGCTTTCCAGAATCATTCCGGTCAGGGTTTCCAAGTTTTCACAGGGCCGGGTCCACCAGCGCAAAAAGCTCTGCATCGCATAGAAAAATAACAGCAGCAGGGGCGGGACCCAATACATGGATATGCCATACTCCTGGAGGAGATTGCGCATCCATCCATCCGCCCCGTTGCGGATTGCCGTGGAACAGGCCACTTCCGAATAATAAACAACCAGCTCGTAGACAAGCACCATGGGAAGCAGGAACAGGAAGTTGGGCCAGGGATGGCGCGTGGATTCCAGATAGGTGGTGTAACGCAGGCCCATCGGACCCGGATCAGGTCTGGACGGTGTTTGATGGTGTCAACCCGTACATGAACTTCGATGGCGAAGGCCAGTTGCAAACCCGTTATCTGCATGGCCCCGGTATCGATGAACTCTTTGCCAGGATCGGTACGGGGGAAGACCCTCAGTGGTATTTAGCTGATAGGTTGGGTTCGGTCAGGCAGATTGTGGATGCTTCGGGCGCTGTGCTGGATGCCATCGATTATGACAGTTTTGGCGGCATCCTGAGTGAGACCAACCCGGCAGAGGGGGACCGGTTCAAGTTCACCGGGCGGGAGTATTGCCAGGAGTTGGGGCTTTATTACTACCGCGCCAGGTGGTACGACCCCGCCGTAGGCCGGTTTATCAGTCAGGACCCCATTGGTTTTGAAGCCGGTGATGCCAATCTGTACCGGTATGTGGGCAATGCCCCGGGGGATGGGACAGATCCGGAGGGGTTGGCCAGTGAATTTTGGGAGAATACTGGAAAATGGTTATGGCACTGGCATCATATGCTGCCTCATGAAGTTTTTAAACCTGAGCGATTAAAAAAACACGGTCTAACAATCGATATTAACAGTGCTGAGTTCGGTTGGCGGTTGCAGGGAAAATATCATATTGGAAAAGGAGGAATCCACGATTTGGGGTGGAACAAGGATTGGAAGGACTGGTTTGAAATCCAAGAAATAAACAAAATAAAAGTAACAGAAAAGATGATTTTAGATCACTTGGAGGAAATGAAAGGTATGAAAAAATACAAAATTATTTTCCTTACAGGCCAAAAAGCCACCACCTCATTTAGCCAAAAAGCAATTGCAAAAATTGCAACCAAATGCGCAAAAGCAAGTTCAGCAGTTGGCCGCACCGTGTTTCTTTTGAAAAGGGGGAAAATGATTCCAGGAATTGGTTCAGGAATTGCTTTATTGTTTCTCCCCAGCGATATTTATAACAAAGGGTGGGCTAATGGAATAGCTAACACCACCCTAGATGCCATACCTGTATTTGGAACTGGGAAAGGTTTTACCGAATTTATTTTTGGAGATTTTATTCCAGACCTGGATGAGTACGATCCTGAAATCTACGATGCCATCCCAAGATTGCCGAACCCATAAGGATTGACAAGATGAAAGTTCCTTTTGCAAGAAAATTCACCTATATACCAGAGCGGATAAGCGCGCTTCACACCACCATGTTTCACGGGGAACTTCATCGGCCTGGAAACAAACATGGTTTATATAATAGCCATGCGTATGATGACGATTTGTCTGACCCAATTTTTTACACTTGCAATGGTTACAATTTTCCCGAAGTTGCTTTTCCAGTGGGCGCACTCATTGTTTCCCGAAAAGTTATGGAACTTACAAAAGAATTGCCCGGCTTGAAATTTGGACATGTATTACCTAAAAAAATCATTTATTATCCTTATGAAGTCGGGGATTATTCTTTTTACGAAAGGTCCGATGTCAAGAATAATCCTTATAAATTTCGATTTGATAATATTTTTGAAATTTGGCCAGCCAGACGGGAATTAGAACTTCTTCATTTTCCCAGATTCGAGATTGTCTATGCAAACGACGGAAAGATGGCAAAAGAGGAGTTTCCGGAAGCCAAGAAAATTAATGTGCCGGATCCTGCCAATGATTTTGGTCCTAAAATCAGCTATTATTCTGAAAAAATGCTAGAAAAATATTCAATAGTCGGCGACGGATTTGGCTTGCTGTTTTCGCCTGGTGCTTTTTCAAAACTTGAGCCTTTTTTAAATCCAGACTATTTTGATATTATGGAACTTGAAGTGTAGGTTTTTTTTAAAGAGGAGGGTCGCGTTAGAGACTTGAGCATGGTCACACAGAAACCATGAATCGATTGCTTCGACATTAGGGTAAACGCCATCACCCATATCTATAAATTCACCGGCAGGGAGTATTGCGAGGAGCTGGGGATTTATTATTACCGCGCAAGGTGGTACGACCCCGCTGCGGGCAGGTTCATCAGCCAGGACCCTATTCGATTTCGGGCCGGCGACCCGAATCTGTACCGGTATGTGGGTAATGCCCCGGGGGATGGGACTGATCCGGAGGGACTCAGTCCATGGGACTATTTTCAGCCTTGGGCAGCCGTTCAAGGTGTTTGGGAAGGTGGAGGAAACATTATCCATGGGGTTTTCAATTTTGGAAAAGAAACCGTACTCAGTGATATTGATGTTTTAAATAGTACTTTGGCGTGGGCATCAGGGGAAAGGTATGGCTACTGGGGTTATTTAAGCTCCACAGGAAACGCTATCCAAAATGGCAATTTAACAGTTGGTGAATATTATCATGATGCTGGGGCCAATGCTGTAACATTTGGAACCTATGGCGAGCTCTTAACGCTCTTTGAATTGTATTATGGACAAATCTCATTGGAGCAAGCTTCGGAAAGATTAGGCACCACAGGCGCATTGCAACTCTGTGGGGCCGGAATTTTCCGGGGCAAAGGCCCATCTAAACCTTATCCAAGAATTCCAGCTACTCTTGGTGAGTCACCGGGACCGGGTTGGGTGTGGCCAGGGCAGCCACCAGTCGGCGGTGGTAAAGGAGCCTGGTTCAGGCCGTCAACGGGAGAATCCTTGCACCCCGATCTAAACCATCCTGGTCCGATCGGTCCACATTGGGATTGGCGTGCCCCCGATGGAACTTTCTGGCGCCTGTTCCCTGACGGACGAGTAATTCGGCGGCCCTGAACAATTTGGAATGTGTCGAAAGGTGAAGAACATGGAGAAAGAACAGGACTGGCGACTATCCGGACAAGACCGGTACTTGAAAGGGAAGACCTTATTAAAGAAACGGTATATAGCCCCCAGCCCTGATTGGGATCACGACCATTGTGCCTTTTGTTGGACAAAATTCGGAGAGAGCGTGGAGCTTGAAACAATCCAAGAAGGATACACTACGGAAGATAACATGTATTGGGTTTGCCAACAATGTTTCGTAGATTTTAAAAACAAATTCCAATGGATTACTAAAGACGAATGAATCCGTCTTTATAATCGGGTTCCCAATAAAAAACTGGAATGCAGGCGTTAACCTTAGGAATTCTCAAAAACATGGCCCGATTGATGTGCATGAATTAAGCCCGGCGAGAGTCGGTTTAAAACCTAATGCAATCCGACCAGTATGACCTATGCGAACAATGTTGCCAGTGTCGATGTACCCTAGGTTCAGTTCTACAGCTTTTATGACTACGAGGGGAACCGCACCACATTGCTGGACAGTCTGGGCGAAGCGATAAATGCTACTTGGCAGAATCAGAGGTTGAAGTCGATGGTGCTGAATAAGGCGAAATCAAAGATAGCGCAGGTGGGCTTCTCCTATGATCCGGTGGGCAGGCTCTCTTCGTTGACACGCACAGCCAATGGGGACCCATCCACCACCATTAACACTACCTTCACCCTAGATCTTCTGGAAGTGATGATATGCGGCTTACCACCGGTGTCATGAATTATTCGGGCAGTGGAAATACCATAAGCCTGCCATCCGCCGGGGAGGCAAAGGATGATGATTGTGCCTGCAAGGGTGGCACCAAGGTGGGCCCCTGCGATTCCAAGGCAGAGCAAACACCCATCGAGGTTAAAAAAGCAACAAAGCAGGGCCCTCCGGATTTCTCCAGGATGACCGCCGCCGAGAAACTTGCATACCACCGTGAAAGGTTAAAGCTGCGCTAACCTGCCAAGCCGCCCATCACCCCTTACAGCCGTTCGTAAATCAATGAAATTCAAACATTGGACCACATGGCCCTCTTCCGGCGGAAGAGGGTTGGGTGATGGCGAATGTATTTGATTTTGAATCACGCCGGGGGCTGACTCCCCCGCTCGTAAATTCACTTAGATGTTGCTGACAATCGGGTAGAATTCATCATCCTCGTTCTTACCACCAAAACCCTTACCTACGGATTTTTCATCCTTCACAAATTCCACGGCGCGGATCCACTTCACCATCTTGTAGCCAAGCTGGTTCTCGGCGCGAAGTCGCAGCGGGGCACCATGGACATCCTTCAGGCGCTCGTAGTTCATCTCGAACGCTAAAAGTGATTGATCGTGTTTGGCATTGGCAATGGAAAGGGTGTCGTAGTATTCCCCGCCATAGTGGCCTTCGCCGTAGGAATGAAAAACCACCGTGCCGGCCTCCGCATGCGGCCTGACCAGTTCGATCAGTCTGGCGATGGGAAGTCCGCCCCAGTGCGCGACGCCTGACCAACCCTGTATGCAGTGATGCATGGTGATCTGGTCCTGCTTGCCGAGGTTAATCATGTCTTCCAGGGAAAGTTCGACCGGGTTATCCACCAGGCCGAAAACCTTAAGGCGATAGTTTTTGAAACCATCTTTTTGCAGGGTGGTCCAATCCTCGGAGGTGGGCATTCTTCCATTCGGCCAGAAATAGGGCGAGATTTCTTCCTTGGAATATTCCACGCGGGTTTTCAAGGTGTTCATGAATCGTCTTTGAAGAGGCCCCAGCAATTTTCGAAATGCCATCTGTAGTGAACGGGGCTTGTTCCAGGAAATCCAGTGCGCCAGAAAGCATGCCGAGATAACCAGGCAGATGCCGGCCAAACCCACGAATAAGCCACCGGCATCGTCGGTGTCGGTTCCAAAGACAATATGGTTCATGTTCTGGCAAAAGCCAGTGATGATAACCATGGAAACATGCGGCACTAAAAATGCCAGATAACCCATCAGCGCCAAAAAGTGAATGGAGCGTGCACACTGCCTGCCACCAAACAACTTGGGGTACCACCGAAAGGTGTTGTCGATGGCCGGTGACATCGCCAGCCCTGTAAGAAAGCTGGTGGGCGCAAGCACAAATACCACCCCGAAGTAGGATAGTTGCTGAAGCGGGTTGTATTTGTAGAAACCGTCCGGCTCCACGGGCAAATGAAAAGTCGCGTAATGCACGAATACATTCCACGCATCGAAAAATATCTTCGTATCCACCGGCACAAGGCGTTTCCACTGGTTCGTGCAGAACAATAATGTGACAAATATCAACCCATTGATCAGCCAGAAGAAAGCGGACAGAAAGTGCCAGTATCTTGCGATGCCCACCGTGTGCCGATAGCCTGGTAAGCCGACCATCGGAGTGATGTATCGGCTGTCATCCTTGGCGGTCCAAATTCGATCCTTGGGCACATCCACTGGCGTAAAGCGCAGCCAATCACTTCCGGGGGTGCTGTGATCGTTCCAATATAGCCGTGGGTGATCCATTAATATGGAAATGCCACTTCTCACCAGGAGAACCATCATGAAGAAATTCACGAAATGTGTCAGGCGAATCCAAATGGGAAAGCCAACCGGATCGAATGCGCTTTCCGGGTGGAACTTGGCTCTTTCCACAATCTCTGGCAAACCCATACATAGGTACTGGCCCCAGGCAACCGCAGCAGGAGCTATCGCCAGAAACGCAAACAGAACCATCCATTTTGCCTGAATACGGATGGCAATCCTGCGGTCATCGGGGTAAAGCAGTTTATCGTGCAGACGATCATGGTTCATTTTGTGTGCTCATGGAATTGATTTATAAAATCCAATCTTACCTCATCTCAACCCCAGATCAATTTGATTACAGCAAATAATAGAACCACTCCAAGTGCGCGAAGAAGGATGACGGGTGAAAAGCGCTTGATGCCAAGCTGGGTGCCCAACCAGGCCCCGGAGGCAACCACGGGTACCCATAGCAGGATCGCCCCGGGAATGTGCCTGGTGCTGGCAATGGAACCCGCAAGCCCTGCAATCGAGTTCACCAGAATGAATGCCGCCGATATTCCGGCTGTTTTTCGCGCATCCGCCCAGCCCAGAAAAAGCAGCACCGGGGAAAGAAAGATTCCACCCCCGGTTCCTGTCATGCCGCTTAGCGTGCCTATGCACATCCCCACCAGAATTGCCAACGGGGTGGAAAAGGGAATATTCCAAATGGGCTGCTGGTCCTGCTTGGCAAACAATAATCGCAGTGCGGCAAGCACCATCAACAAGGCCAGTGCAATACGGAACCATTCCTGGGGTATCTTCGCATAGGAAGCCAGAAAAGCGGCTGGAACCGAGGTGACAGCGAAGGGCCAAAATCGCCGCCATTCAAAGTGGCCGTGCCTTTGAAAGCGCAGGGTTACCAGGGTTGCCACGAAGATGTTTAATGTGAACGCCGTTGGCCGCATGATTTCCGGCGGCACACCCAAAAGGATCATGGCTGCCAGATAAGCGGATGCCCCCGCATGACCCACGCTGGAATACAGCAATGCTGCCAGGAAGAACAGCAGTGCCAACCCGGCAATGGTAATGGGGTCCATTACAGATTGCCCCAGGGGATCGGCTGGTGGCGATCGAGGAAAGAGTGTACCTCCGGCAGTTCATACTTGGTGCCGGCGGCGCAGTTGAACAACACCACGGATTCATTCGGTGCGATTCTTCCGCTCTTTATTTCTTTCTGGTATGCAGCCAGTGTGGCCGCGCCTTCGGGGCACATAAGCAACCCTTCGCTACTGGCGCATTGGCTGCGGGCACGCAGAATATCCTCATCTTCCACCGTGGTGGCAAAGCCATTGCTTTCCCTTACGGCGCGAATCATCAGAAAATCTCCCACCGCGACGGGCACCCGGATTCCCCAGGCTATGGTGCTTGCGTTGGGCCAAAGCTCTGCGTGTTCCTTCCCTTCCTCCCAGGCCTTTACAATGGGCGCGCAGTTGGCTGCCTGCACCACCACCATGCGTGGCAGTTTTCCCTGTATCCAACCGATTGCCTTCAGTTCTTGAAATGCCTTCCACATGCCAATAAGGCCGGTTCCGCCGCCTGTCGGGTAAAGGATCACATCAGGCAGTTTCCATTGGAACTGCTCGGCGAGTTCCAACCCCATCGTCTTTTTGCCTTCAATGCGGTAGGGTTCCTTCAGGGTGGAAAAGTCGAACCAGCCACGGGCCTGCTTTCCATCGCCCACAATTTTTCCACAGTCGTTGATAAGGCCATTTACCTTCCAGACCCTTGCGCCCTGGGCCTCGATCTCGCGCACATTAATCACAGGTGTGTCCTGTGGGCAGAAAATGTGGGTTTGTATGCCAGCCCGGGAGGCATAAGCTGCGCAGGCCGCCCCGGCGTTGCCATTGGTGGGCATGGCGATGCGGGTAATACCCAGCTCTTTCGCCATCGATACCGCCATGCAAAGCCCACGGGCCTTGAACGATCCCGTGGGAAGCCTGGATTCATCCTTTACAAACAGAGGGCCTTTTCCCTGCTGGAGTTTGGGCAGATCCAGAATAGGAGTGATAACTTCGCCCAACCGTACGATGTTCTGGTGATGGCGGACCGGTAGAAACTCGCGGTAGCGCCAGAACTCTGCCGGGCGTTTTGCCAGTTCCTCCTTCGTGATGGAACGGGCAAGCTTTTCCAGGTCGTAACGCACCAGCAGTGGCCTGAGCGCCTTGGAAAGATTGTGCACCTGGCCTGCTGGGTAGTGGTCACCCGCCAGACCGCATTCCAGGTGTGTCACAAAGTTTGGAAGATCCCTTTGGAAGAATTGGTCCATGGAAGAATGTCCCCGGGGGTGCGGTAATAGGCAGGTGGTATTTTATGAAAGGGTGGGGCGGGTGGTGAAATCGTTTGGCGCATGAACCCGCCAATGAAAATAACAAAGCCCGGAAGTTCTTCAGCTAGGGAGACGGGACAAGCTGTGAGAACACCGGGCTTTATTGCTCGTGAATATCTTTTATTCTTTGCCTTCGTGTTTCTCCGGAAGACGAATAATGAAAACATCAGGTACATGAGGGCCGCCATCGGTGGCGTATTTTCCGGTGCCACCTTTCGCTTTTTCAGGTGTGGTCCAGCCTAAAACCACATTGCGAATAATATTCTTGCCAAAGTAATCCCTGCCATATGTCCCCTCGATGGGGCTTGGGGCGGAACTTTTGCGCTTCAAGGCTCCGGCGCCACCCACCCAATAACCACCGTATTCACTGGTGTTGGTTGGCTTGGCATGTTTCTTGGTGATGTTGGCCCAGCCTGTCTGTTTCCAGGAATGATCCGGGGCGGCATCCATGGGAATGCCATCATCGGCGGCGCAAAGCGTCTTGCCGTAATACATCCCAACCAGGATCCAAGACCAAAAGAGCACTTTCTTCATCCCGAACTCCGGGGCAACACACGTAATACCTTTACAAACCTTATCTTCGGCAAAACCTGAATGCATCTTCATTAATCTCGGTAAATAATGCTTAGGAAGTTAATCTGGGAGTTTTGGGGGGAGGCTTTTTGCCCTCAAGAGGCTTTTTTCTCCCGCGAACGCTATTGACTCTATTCCCCTGGCACCTTATCTCCCTTGGCACTATGAACACCTTATTCACAATTTGTTTTCAGCTTGGGGCGCTGGCCCTGATGCAAGGCGCCGCCAAACCCATGGAACCCACCAAGGGCAAGGTTCTTCTTCTGGAGAACGAGAGGGTTCTCGAGGGGGATATCGAGCTTTCGGGCGATCGCTACCGAATCAAGCGGTCGATCGGTGAAACCCAGGTTCCCACCGATCATGTGATGCGCCTTTGCGCATCGATGGATGATGCGTACAAGTTTTTGAAAAGCCGGACCAATCTGGAAGATCCGGATGAACGACTCAAGCTGGTTTCCTGGTGCGTGCGATACAATCTGCGAGAGAGGGCGGTGGAGGAAGCGACCGCCGCCGTCGAGCTTCGGCCGGAACACGCCGGCAGCAAGCGATTGCTGCACCACCTGAAGACCAGCCTGGAACAGGAAGCCATGCGCAAGGAATTCAATCCGAATGTGCTGGCGGAAGAGCATGCCCCTGTCATGCCGATCGAGGTTGCCAATGATTCGCTCAGCCTGTTCAACACGCGGGTGCAGCCCATCCTGATGAACACCTGCGCTTCCTGCCATGCGGCAGGCAAGGGTGGCAACTTCAAGATTCACCGGGTGTACGATATTTCAAAATCCAACCAGAAGACCATGCAACACAACCTTGCCGCGGTTCTGGGTCAGGTAAACCTTCAGCAGCCGGATAATAGTCCTTTCCTGGGGAAGGCCCTTGCGGTTCATGGCGGAGCCTCCAAGCCCCCGTTGAAGGGTCGCGATTCAGAAACATTTCGCATTCTGGAAGACTGGGTAAGGCTTACCACGGCTCGCAGCGCGGTGGCCCAAAACGAGAATGCTTCCTCTGTCCCCTCCAGTTTCGCGGAAGATCGAAACAGACCTTCCAAGCCCGCGAAGGAACCTGAAGCAGAGAAAGAAAAAGAAAAGGGAAATCCGTTTGACCCTGAAGTGTTCAACAAGCTTTTCAATCCCATGAAGTAGATCGAACACGATTTTCATGCCCGGGGGTTGCCACCTCTGGGCGTTTTCGTTTTCTTACGACACACCTTCCCACAGGGTGGATCCGATCCGCACCAGGGTGGATCCCTCCTCGATGGCGATCTCGAAGTCATTGCTCATGCCCATGGAAAGTTCAGGCAGTGCCAACCCCAGCTTTTGTGAAAGTTTGTCCCTTAGTTCGCGCAGCAATCGGAATGAACAGCGGCATTTTTCCGGGTTTTCCTCGAATGCCGCCATCCCCATTAGTCCGGTGGGTTGCAGCCACTGCAGCTTTTGCAAAGGTTCCACCACCGAATCCAGGTCGACTGGTTTGAACCCCTGTTTGCTTTGCTCGGCACTGATGTTGAATTCCAGCAGGAAGGGAAGCTTGCGATCCAATTTTCGGGCGCATGATTCCAAGGTTTCCAGTAGGCGCAGGCTGTCCACGGAATGAAACAGGTGGATGTGCGGCAGCGACTGCTCCACTTTGTTACGCTGCATATGGCCGATAAAGTGCCAGTGTGCGCCGGGTATCTGGGCGGATTTATGCCATAATTCCTGCGGCCGGCTTTCGCCCAGATCGTGAACTCCCAATGTAAACAGAAGCCCTGCCAGGGTGCTGTCCACCATCTTGGTAACGCCCACCAGCCGAGTTTCCCCGGATTTTCTGCCCGCGCGCAGGCTGGCGGCGCTCATGCGCGACCGAATGCCCTCCAGGTTTGCCTTCAGGGTGTTTTCCCGGTTATCGCCAGTCATCAGCCCAATGCCTTTCTTTAGATGCCCTTAATTCCTATTGTATCTTTCGTAGACCCGTTTGAGGTTCGCAATCCAGTTTCATGGAGAATTACTTCGATGGCAGACATTCGCGCATTTCGTGCCCACCGTTATGATCTTGGCCGTGTTGGTGCCTTAACCGATGTGGTGGCGCCACCCTACGATGTCATCGATGAAAAACTGCAGGACCATTTGTACAACAAGAGCCAGTACAATGTGATCCGCCTGGAGTTGAACAAAGAAACCTCCGCCGATAATGACCGCGACAACCGCTACACCCGCAGCGCCGCCATCCTGCGCGACTGGATTGCCGAGGATGTCATCAAGCGTGACAGTTCCCCCGCCTTATATGTGTACGAGCAGGAATACGAGGTCGAGGGCACCAAGCACATCCGCAAGGGCTTCCTGGCCCGTGTTCGGCTGGAACCTTTCGGCAAGGGCAAGATTTTCCCGCACGAGGAAACCTTGTCCGGCCCCAAGGCCGACCGCCTGAAGCTTTACAATGCCACCAACATGAACCTCAGCCCTGTTTTCGGGCTTTATCCCGACAATGAATGCGAAGTGATGGCAAAGCTGGAAAAGGCCGTAGGACAATCTTTGCCCGTGCAGGCGACCGACCACCTGGGCGTGATCAGCAAGCTGTGGGCGATCACCGACCATGCGGTGGTCAGCGCGGTGACAGGCCTGATGGGCCCCAAGCCCATCTTCATCGCGGATGGGCATCATCGTTATGAAACCGGTTTGAAATACCTCGAGGAACGCCAGCAGGCGGGCGAAGCCCAGGATACGGAATCCGCTCCACACTTTATCCTGATGATGCTGGTAAGCATGAGCGATCCGGGTCTTCTGATTCTGCCAACCCATCGTTTGGTAAGCGGTCTGGCTGGCATCACCGCGGACAAGGTGGCGGGCGCGCTTTCCAGCCATTTCGAAGTGACCAAGGTCGGCGTGGGGGATGATGCCGCCCGCAAGGCATGGGAAACCATCGAGATGGATGGCGGACAGGATCTGCTTGCCTTTGGCACCCTGGCAGACAACACCTGGCAACTGGCCAGATTGAAAAAGCCCGAAGCCATGGACCAACTGGCTTCAAACCACTCCAAGGATTGGCGTGGACTGGGTGTGAGCATTCTCCATGTGTTGGCTTTGGATCATATCATGAAGGAAAAGCTTGGCCACAAGCCATCCTGCAAGTATGTGCACTTGCTGGGCGAAGTGCTGGATGCCATGAAAAAGAAGGAATGCGACCTTGGCGTGCTGGTGCCACCCGCCGGCATGGATCATGTCGAGAAGATCGCGGGCAACCTGGAAAAGATGCCCCCGAAATCAACCTACTTCTATCCCAAGTTGCTTAGCGGTATGCTGTTTAACTCTTTGAAGAACAGCTAAACCGCGTTGCATATTCATAACAATAAAGCCCACGGAGATGTCTCCATGGGCTTTATTGTTTTTCCGGGTCGGGGGCGATCCTTTTATTTCACATCGAACACGCCCAGTCTTCCGGGGTAAAGTCTCGGGTTGGGAAACAGTCTGGCTTGTTCGAATTCCCAGACCCATCCCCTTTCAGGCAAGGATGCGGGTTTTTCATCCGCCGCAAACTCGAATTCTTCCAGGGGCACACAGTGCTTCAATCGAACCATGCCAATCAATGCCGAGATGGGCACATCCAGCGGTTTTTCAAAACCCCAACCGGCAAGCCAGTCGCGCCAGGGTCTCCTCAACCACAGGTTGCGCAGGTCTGACAGTCTGGTTTGCGCGGCGTGTACCAGTAATTCACCACGATGCCCGGTGCGCCAGCTCCGGATATCGAAGCGTTGGGTGCCAGTGGCTATGGCATGAGCCCAGGGTTGATGCAGGGAAATGGCTTTCATTTTCTTCCTTTCTCGTCCATGCGCTTAAGAAGGGAATCCAGAAGTTCATCGAGGTTGGGTGGCTGGCGGCCCTTGCCAAACATTCTCTGAAGCACCTGTGCCGCCAGGCCAAGCAACGGCATGGAAAACCTTCCCGCAAGGCCGCCCATCAGGGCTATGGCTAGCATGATCCAGGGGTCGGCCCATGCGGGCACTGTGATGCCGGCAAACTTGCGAAAATCCGCATCGCGCAGACCGTTGTAATTCGGGTCCGCCTTGCGAAGGGCGCCTGCCAGGCTAGCGGCTCCATCCTGGTAATCCCCCTGTGAATGCAGAACCCTGCCACGGCCCGCCTCGTCGGGCGCCGCCTGCAGGATGATTCTTGGGCATCCTTCCAAAATAAAACCCGCATCACGCACCGCCCAGTGTTCCGGCGAATACGCCTGCACCACCAGCCGGTTCTTCCAAGGCGACAGCGCGGGGTGTTGTTGCAGATCCTCCAATATCTGTTTGCGGTCGTTCGGACTCCCTATCACCGTAAGTCGCAAAAGATTCAGGTCATCGGGCAGAGTGTTTTCATCACCCAGAATGCGTCGGCCCTCATCGATGGAGATGGACCTGCCGTTCAGCCAGCACTTTTCGGCGTGTGCCAGTTGTTGGGTTTCGATGCCGAAGTTTTCAATCACCTCTTCGGTGGCCTGTAATGGTTCTTCGGGAGGAATCAGCGGGGCCGGATTGCATTTGCCATCCCTGCATTTCTGGTGGATGCTGTTGAAAGAGCAGGGGATCGGTGGCGGTGGAGGGGAAAGCAAAAAAACCGCCCAGCCGCCCCCACCCATGATCCAGCGGCGCTGGAATTCCGTGGGGTTCATCCATTCATACTTCTGCGAGCCGGGAAAATTGTTATCCAGCACGCAGGCCCACCGTTCCGAGAAATGCACCAGATTCACCATGTGGGCAATTCGCGAGTTGTAGCGCGGGCTGAAACCATAGGTGACCGCGGGCATTCTGCCCGAGCGCAGCGCCGCCCGCAGAAGCGAGGGGTCATTCCCCGTGTACTGCAGGTACCGACATTGCGGGCAGTATTTTTTCATCATGCGGTCGAGCTTGCCCGGGTAGCCACCACCGGGTTCACTTCGCATCCGTTCCTGGAAGCCAAGTGTCGAGGTTTCGTTCTGCCACCGGCCGGAATGCTCCACCGAGGTGAACACACACAAGCCGGCGCCATCCGAGCCACCGGTGTTCTTCATGTGCTCGGCATCGGGCAGGTCGCAGGCGATGGCCTCGGTGCCATCGGGAGATGTCCGGCCTCCCACCACCGATTCTCCCGGCGAATGAAACAGGAAAAGAAAAACCAGAATGGTCTGCATCATGTTGTTGCTCCTGGGGATGGGGTTGAATCAGGTCACTGGGTTGACGGGTTGTTCGGTGCCCCGCTTGGAAAGAAAGGCGCGCAGGAAGTTTGCGGCGCCATGGGTGCGGTCGCGTTCCACAAACACGACGAAGAAGCCCTCACCGTTCACATCCGGGGTGAAGATGGTGATGGAAGCGCCGCCGTTGTAGTTGTCGCGCAGGCCGCAATCCAGCGGTGCCTCCAGCATGGCGCTATACCTGCGGCTGCCCGCCAGCCCGGCGCCGGTATCAAACTGCCCGCCGATCCAGCAAGGAACATTGCTGATATCCGGCGCGTCGATGCCCGGGGTCGCGGTGATGTAAATGTCGCAACTGGTGTTGGGGGTGCGCATATCACAATTCCACCGTGGGCCATTTTGCCTCCCTGCGTTCCAGGTAAACCCTCTTGAAGGACCCGGCCCTGCCGCGCCTTACTGTCTCCACATAAATCACATCAAAACGGGTGTGATCCCGGTTGGGAATGTAGACACGGTTGACGGGCGGGTTCGGAAAAGAGTCCCTCACGGGAACCGAGGCATCGCAGGTAAGGCGGTGGGTCCAGCGCAGGTTTGCCTCGGCATCGCCACCCTGTTCAAAGTCCCCCTGCAGGTTGCAGGGTATTCCCGCAAGGTCCGGCTGATCCGCGGGCGGGGAGTGGGGCGAAAGGTAAAAATCAAAGGTGGTGTTGGGCACATTCATTTCACGCGCCTTTCATACGCTTGGATACTTGAAGCGATCCATCAGGGATTTCACACCGGGTGGCGGACCCTGATAAGCCTGGGCAGGGTTGTCCTTGGCCTGCCAGAACAGCGCCGCCACCCACTGCGCGCAGGCTTCGATCAGGTCTTCAGGCAGCGGGTTGTAACCCGCCGTGTACAGAACCCGGTAATGTTTTCTTCCCCCGGCCCACAATCCGTTCGTGCGCCATAGAACGCCCCGCGAGTTGTCCACATGGTAACCGCCCACATCCACCGAGCCGTTGCGCAGGCTGACACGCGTGACCGCTGTCACGGGAAAGTTCCGCAATATCAGGGCCTGTCCACCGGAGGCATCCACGATCTCGTCGTGGTTGAAAAGTTCCGGGTCACGCCCCAGGTATCTGCGGGTTGCCACGCTTACAGCGGTGCAAAGTGTGTCTATCTGGGAGTTTTCCAGCGTGGAAAAGCTTCCCTGTGCGATGGCCAGCTTGGCCCGTGTGCTGTTAAGCAGGTTCGACATGGCATAATCTCCGGGAGGAACCGGGGGAAAACAGGGCGCTAGCTTACAACCTGCGCGACAGTCGCCAGGTCATCGTCGGTGGCGGGGCCAAACCGTGGATCCACACCCAGCACCACCACCGAGCTAAGGCACGCCGTGCCCGCGCCACTGGTGAACACGCAGCGGGCGTAGCGTTTACCGGCACCCATCTCCGGGCTTTCCAGCTCGATGATGGCCTGCTTGTTGTCATCGGTCGCGGTCAACTGGGTGATGCTTTTTCCGGCAATGTCGGTGAAGGTTCCACCCGTGGTGGCGGATTCCTGAAGCTTGAAATCAACCGTGGTGTCGATGCTTCCCAACTGCAAAATGAAAAGCACCCGCTGAAACTTGGACAGGTCGATGGCGCTGCCGTTGGTGGTGGCGTTGGCACGGTCGGCAGGCACCAAAACCCCCAGCACGCCACATCGTTCGCTTGCAAGACTGCTCATGAGAAACTCCTTTCCTAGCCCTGGGCCAGGGTGATGAAGGGTGAAAGTGTGGAAGAGGCATCCGCCAGGGTGATGGGCGCGCGCAGCCAGGGCTGGCCGTCCACCCGTGCGACAAACCGCCACGCCCCCTGGTTCGAGGTGAACGCAACATGCTCCGAATAGGCGATTTCCACCTGCCTGCGGTCGCCAACCAGGTAATGGCGTAAATCCGCCAGCACCACATCACCGGCAATGTTCAGCGCTGGCAGCTTCTCGGTCACCACAACGGGGATTCCAAACAGCACCATCGCCGGTTTGGTGCGCGCGTTGTCGAGGTAAATGTTGGAACTGCCCGCGCCGGAGGCAGTCATCTGGAATAGCTTCCCTGCCACGGTGGGGTGCATGGCCCAAACCGTGGTGGCGGTGGACCAACCGGGCAACAACCTTGCCAGCATGGCGGATGCATCCGCCAGCGCAAAGGCATTGGAGGCAGAACGGCTGACAGAAACCAGCGCGCCCGAGTTTAGGATTCCCAACGGCTTGCCCACGCCGTCGCCCCGCAAAAACGCATGGTCCTCGTGCCAGGCTATGGCCCTTCCAAACAGCGTCAGCAGAAGTTGCTCCAGCCCGATCGCACTGTCTGCCACCAGTGAATTGCTTACCCTGCTGTAGCCTGAAAGTTCCCGTGCCGTAAGTTCCACCTGGCGGAACAGTGGCTCAGTTTCGTTGATGGTGCCGCCCTCCTCGGTCCACCGCGCGACAATGCCGCCCAGAAAGGCGCTGTCCCCCGCTGCGGGAGTGCTGTTCACATCGAGGCAGGGCACCTGCACGGATCGCGATTCCATGGGAATGATGGTGGCCCGGGGCCGCACCACTGCGTCTTCGCTGGCCAGTGCTTGCAAGCGGTCGAGGAATTCGCCGGGTACCAGATATCCACCCTGGCTTCCCACCACGGTGTTCAGCGCGCTTTTTCCCTCAGTGGGGTGCGACTGGTATTTTCGTTCCAGCGTGCGCCAGTCGTTCTTGCGAACACACATCAGCCAGTCGCCGAAGGATTTTCCATGGGGATCGGCACCTTCGTTGCCAAACAGCAGTGCGGCGGCGTTCTTGCGCGACAGAGTCTGCGTGTGTGCGAAATGCGCCAGGCTTTGCTCGATGGCGGAATCGTTTTTTGCGGGTGCTTCAAGCGTTTCAGTGGTATCCATGATGCTTCCTTGGGTTGGGGGAATGAAAAAGGGGATGGCCCCGGGTGGGGCGGATGATCAAGCGGTGGTTACCTCCTCGACCAGCGCGTTGGGTTGCATGGGGAACGAACAGCAGGCGTATTCCAAAAGCAGCCATTTCTCGATGATGCTGCGCGCGTTTTGAAGAGCGGGGTTCCCGCGGATTTCGGCGGCGGTGGGTTCCCTTGCGACCAGTGGCACAAAACCTATCGACTTGCCTGCCACCAAGCCGCTGGCCACCATGGCGAACACGGTCTCGGGCATCCATTCCAGCCTGTCGGGAAAACTCGCGGGCTTTTGCGGGTAGATGGTCTTGGCGCGTATGCCTCGATGCTTTCCTTCCCTGGCCGGCCTGCGCCAGGCAGAAAGGCCCACAGGCGGGATTTCATATTCATGGTTCCAGGTCACCACCGGGTTGGCTGCAAACTGCGTGTCATCCATGCCGGCCGCCAATACCACATCACCCTCGCGGTCGATCGATTCCTCGCTGATCCACGAAATGTCACTGCGATTTCCCTGTTCGACCAGCGTGCCGGCAAAGGATCGCCGTCGCAAGGTGTGGAAGGAATCGCGTGGCAGCGATTTCAAGATCGCCTCCAGCCGAAATGCCTGGGGCGATGTCATGGGTAGATTGAACGGGCCTCGGGTCATCTGCATGGTGGTTCTCCGGTTAGTTGGATTGGCGATCTTCGCAGCCGCAGTAAAATCTGGGGCCACGGTTGCCCATTGCCGCTATCAGGGGGAAATGGCAAATGGGGCAGCGTACCGTGGCCAGCAGGTCCATGTCCGGCTCGCGCAGAGAAAGTTCATCCACCACAGGCCGGGTATTCCAGAAAGGGTCCACATCTTCTTCCATGCAATCAGGTTGCTTGCTCATGTTGTTCATCCTTGGTGGGTAATGTTTAATGAGGGAAAAGAGGCAATTGCTGCTGTGCCCGCCGGGTGAGTTTCAGCAGATGTGTTTCCCAGCGCTGAGTCCATCCCCGCCTGCGCAGGTAGAGTCTGCGAATGCCTGAGAAAGATTTGCAGCGAACACAAAGCGAGGAAGGCAAAGCGGCGGGCTGAAGCTCGCAATGGATGCAATGGGTGGAAAGCTGTGACATGGGGCGATCTCCTTTACTGTACAAGTGTACATTAACAAGGGTTCGCCATCAGGTGCAGGTCAGCAGGGAATTATTTGGTTTAATTTTGACATGAGCGGGGGTGTGAAGATTGTTTTCCGAGCGGGGGGTATGAACCCCCCGGTTCTATTCGTTATCGTGTAAAAAACCACCGGGGGGTTCACACCCCCCGCTCAGAGAAGAAATGTTTTCAATCGGGTTCTTCGTTTCTCCACACCAATAGTGGCTTATGTTGGCGCATCACATACCCAATGGCGTTTTCCAACGCCCGTGTGTCGGGTAAACGCCTGACAGAACCGGAAACTGTCCACCAGCGTCTTTCACCAAAGGCGTTGTTCAGGCATCTCGAACCATAACTTTTGAAGTACTTTAAAAGAGTGGAGGCCTTGTGTTCATCCATGGCGCTACAGACCAGATGAATATGGTTTGCCATGATGGCAACGGCATGAAGCGCATAATTTTGGTGACTGGCGGTTTCAAGAAACTGGGGATGCAGCAACTTTGCCTGGGCGGTGGTAAGCAAAATCATGGGCCCCTTCATCTGGCTTCGGGAATAATTTTCCAAAGCTGGAATATCCGCGGGATAGGGTTGTTGCGGTTGGTTGTGATGATGCCGCTGACCGTTTTCGTCGCGAATACCAGAGACAAACCCCCTTGCATCGCCGGGTAGCCAGGTGCCGTAGGTGGTCCAGGTTAAGAGCCAGTGATTGGGCAGGTGAAATCCTTTCTAAAAAGAAGATCTGTGATCTTCCTAGGAATTTGAGATTAGGTAAATAAGAATTTTTCCTGAGCGGGGGGTGTCAACCCCCCGGTTCTATTCGTTATCGTTTAAAAAACCACCGGGGGGTTCACACCCCCCGCTCGGAAGTCTTATCGCCGTTGGCGGATTTCCTCCGGGGTGCGTACGCCGTAGCGCAGGTCGAGTTCCTCCTGCTTCAGGGTGAACTCGCGATCGATCTGCACGGGGTCGGGCGTGGCCAGGAAAAGTTTGCCGGTGGTGTCGTACCAAGGAATCAGTTGTTCGTTCAGTTTTTCATCCCGGCGGCGCAGGCGTGGGCGTATGGCCTTGGAAAGATGCTGATGCTCGGCGGCCTGCAGGTTTGCCAGATTGGTTTCGCGGGTCAGGAAAGCCAGGGGCACCCCGAAGGCGTTGGCAATGTCATCGCGGGTGGCGCCCGCCTCGGCAAGGGCCGCCGCATCCGCCAGCGATGCTTTCAATGTTTGAACTTTCATCCCCTGTTCCGCGACCAGTACCCTGCCATTGCCGGAATGGCGAAAACGGTTGTTCCACTGGATTTCCAGGCGCTCGCGTTCTTCCTCCCCCAGTGGAAATTCCGGGCTGAGGATAACCCCCGGCGTGGCGCAATTTTCCCACAGGCTGCGTTTGGTGGCCAGGAAGATGGATTGCAACTGCGCCGATTCAAAGCACGCCCGCAGTGGGGAAAGCCCGGGGCCGTACGGGTCCCTCGGGTCGGGCAGGCGAAAATGAACCACCCGTTCGGGTTTCAATTTTTCGGTGCGCTGGTGCCGGCGCAGTTCGTAGTAGTCCACGGGGTTGCGGGATTCCGCTTCGCGCCTGGGTCGCACCCTGTGTGCCGGCAACGGCCATATTTGCGCGGGCAGGCCGGTTTTGGGGTCCTCTTCCACCAGCCAGTACGAGGTGCCGAAAATCTCCTGGTCGAACGCGGTCAGTTCCCAAAGGTCGTGGGCGTTATGCACGGGGTTCACCTGCCGAAGCAGTTCTAGAAGCGGATGCTCCAATACCTCATGGATACCGGTGATGTTCTTGCCGGTGGCTGCGCGGGTGGGGAAGGGTGGCCGGCTACCGCGATAGTAAAGGCGGGGCGGGTACGATGCGCAAACCGAAGCATTCAGCATCGCGCAGGCATAAACCGTGCCCTTCAGTTCGGTAAGCAGTTCGTGGTCGGTGGGGTTGGCAGGTGCCGGTAAAAAAGATCCACCGGCGCCGGGTGTGCCCCAGTATTTCCAGCGGGTTGGCGTGGCACGGAACCAGCGTTTCCATAGCTGGGCAAGAAGCTTTCTCATGTGATTCTCCTCCATGGGTTGGGGAAATGTAGCAGAGTGGTGTTTGCGGGTGCAGGTGTGGTGGCAGGCTTGGCGGGCGGTTCGAGGCTGGCCACCAGATAGCGCAACGCCGCCAGAGCATGGTTGTCGCGGTCCACTGGTTTTTCCGACCCCTCAACTTCGTAGCGGTACAGGGCGGATTCGCGAATCAGGTTGGGGCAGCCAGAACGAAGGATGCGAAGCTTGCCGGTGCGAATACGCGAGCTAACCAGCGCAATTCCGGTGCGCAGGCTGTTGTTGCCGGGCCTTATGTTGAGTCCTTTGCGGCGAAGAGCGGCAATTTCCGCCGGGCCGGAAGGATCCGCATACCAAGTTGTGCCTTTGGGCAGCCTTTGGGCCAGATCATCCACCAGTGTTTGCCTTTCATACACTTCGCCGAAAATCCAAAGCACATCGTCCTGATCCAGATGACCCCAAATGGCCGCGAAGGGGTTGTTCCAGCCGAAGTCGATTCCACCCACCAGCTTTCCCCGGTTGGAAAATGGCAGATCATGAATGGCCAGTTCAAAGTCGGCGAACACCAACCCCTTACCCTGATGGAACGAGCAGCAATATTCCTGGTTCACCCAGGCCTGCCCCATGGATGCGATTTCTGAATGGATAAACGCGGGGCTTATGCGGGGGCACAGGTTCCAGGGTATTTCAATGCGGCGCCAGGGTTCCTTGCCGATCCAGGCATCGTGAAACCAGCCCCGTTTGCCGAACGGTGTGGAAAGTGCGATCAGGTTACCACCGCTGACAGCAAGCATGGGCCGTACCGAATGGTACAGCGCATCGGGTATGCGTGCTGCTTCATCCAAAATAAGAAGTGTCACCCCGCCAAACGAACGCAGGAACTGCTCTTTGCCGGGCAAAGAAAGCACGCGTGCGCCGTTATGCAGTTCCAGCAGGGATTTTGTCTGCCGCTTGCAGGGCACCGCAGCGCGGAATGGTTCGTACTGGGAAACCAGCTTGCGGAAGATCTCGGATGATTGCCTTAGCGAAGGGGAAAGTAACAGCACCAGGGCATTGGGGAAGAAAAGCGCTTGGTGCAGTGCCAGCGCTGCAACCACGGTGGATTTTCCCACCTGGCGCGAACAGTTCAAAAGGGTGTACGCGGGCGCTGAAAGCAATAGTTCACACTGCCATGGGTCAGGTGAAAACCCCTGCAATTGCAGGATGCGCGCCGGATCAAAGGCACAGGCCAAAAGTTGGGAAGGATGCATGGCTGAAGTGTAGGCAGGGTGCGTGCGTTGGGTGCAGGGGCAAGATTTCAAGTCGATAAAAAGAGTCGGTAAACCATGGCAATATAGAAAAGGTGCTGAAAATGGATAATATAAGAAGGTGGTAATGCCATGGTAAGTGGAAGATAATTCTAAAAGTATTAGCGTTTTTGATAAATCCGTCGATTCCGTGGCATATTTGAAACTGTGCATCTAACTCAGGAGATTCCCATGTCGAGCATATTCAGGAAGTTTTTCGGTGGTAAAAAGGAAAGCAAGGGAACCAAGAGGGCCATCAGCCGCCGTCTGGAGCTTCTGGGATTGGAAGACAGGATTGTTCCGGCGACTATCTCGGTGTTGAACAATCAGGTTGTTATTCAGCTTGCGGATTTTGAAGACATCAGCGACCTGAACACTTCGGTAAATGGGTCCCAGATTACCATCAACACGGTTGGCAGCCAGAACAATACCGGCGGTGGTACCGGTTTGACGGTGAACAATAACAGCATTGTGGTGAACACGGGCACCGGTGGTCTTACTGGCTTCGCTGGTATATCGGTACTGGGTTTTGATGACACGGTAAATTTCAATTCCGTAACGGTAGGTGCCGCGGGAATTGATCTTAGCAATGCGCCGGGTGGGGCAGATCAGTTGGTATCCATCAATCTGACCCAGGGCAGCAATGATGCGGATGTGCTAAATGTAAATGGCGTGATCAAGTCCAAGGGAACCGGCGGTGTAACCCTGAACGCTTCTGCTGGAACCTCCAGCATGACGATAGCAGCGGCGGGTGATATCACCACCAATGGTGGAGCGGTGAACATTTCCTCGGTAAACCTGACCAGCTCAGGTGATATCACCACGGGTTCGGGCAACATCAGCTTTGGCAGTGCGTTGAACCTGGGTGGCGATGTGTCCATCAACAGCACCTCGGGAAATGTATCGGCCGGAATTATAACGCCAGCGGCGAACAATCTGACGATCAACGCTGGATCAGGAACAGTAACGCTTGCCAATTCCTTCCTTGCAACAAGCGGTAATCTTTCCATAACCACAACGAATGCAACAGCATCCGCAATAAGTATTGCGGCGGTTACCACTACGGGTTCTGTAAGCTTAAATGCTGCTGGGAACATTTCCGTCAGCGGGGCGATTTCCGCGGCCAGTGTGAATGCGAAGTCCACCGCGGGCGATGTGATGTTTGACAACACGGTAACCACCACTGGGCCGGGTGGTTTCACCTCGGAAGCCACTTCTTCTGCCAAGGCCACAAAGATTACAGATTTGGTGGATGTGCAGAACGGCGCTAATGCTTTGGTTACAGGTAATTTGGTGGCTTGGAATGATATACTTCCAGAAATTAGAACAACCCTAACAGGTACCATCGCTATCACGGGTAAAGTTGATGGTGATGCAACCACCGACGACCTGACCCTTACGGCGCTTAACGGTGACATCACTATCGGTGGTGCAGTGGGCGCTTCCGGTTTGTTGGATGAGCTGAATGCATCCGGGAAAACCAGCTTTACCGCAAACGGAACGGTTACTGCGGCATCTATCAGTATTGGTTTTTCCTCGACAGATTTCGCAAAGTCCATCAACTTTGCCGATGCGGTGAAAGCAACCGGTAGCGCTGGTTTTGCTTTGGCTGTGGATGCTTCAGGAACGGGCACCATCAATTTCTCTAAGGGTATTGAAATAACAAATGCTAATGCTGATATGTACTTGAATAGCGTAGATGGCGACATAACGGTCACCGGCAATATCATTTCGAATGGATTTGAAGTCTATGTAGAAAGTTCTGGAGCAGGTAGCATCAGTATTGCTGGGATCAGCACGATATCTGATGACATTACTGTAACTAGTGGTACAGGTAATATTACCATCTCTGGTGCTATTACAACTGGTAGTTCGTACATCGAGATTGATACAATCACTTCCGGCGACATCGTCATTAATGGCAATGTTTCCGCTGGTGGTGGCGCTCATATTCTTCTGGGTGCAGATTTTACTCAGGGTTACAGTGCCACCGGCACAGGTAACCTGACCATCAACGGCACGGTTTCCACCACATCAGGTGATATCGTGATTGGCTCGGGTGGTACTGGAACGGTATCTGTTAATAAAGCTTTGACCACAACTGCCGCTAATGGTGATGTGGTGATCATTGCAGCTGGTGCGCAAACCAATTCGATTAATTTTTCCAAGGATGCTACCATAACCTCCGCGGCCTCAGTTATTTTTAAAATTCTCAACCCCGTCAATACCGTCAGCTTTGCAAGTGGTGCGAATATCAGCGCTGCAACGGATATCACTGATACAGGTAATAGTGCTGGTAATTTGAACCTGGCCAATAATTTAACCACCACCAATGGTCTGATTTCTTTGAATAGTGTTTCTGTTAGTTTGGCAGGTCCAGTTTCGATGAAGGCAGGCGGTCAAGCTGGGAATATAAACTTAGGTAATACCAATGGTGCGCAAAACCTGACCTTGGAAACTACTGGGAATATTGTCGCTAGCAGTTCCACTGCGATTGGTGGATTAACACCTCTTGCAAGCTTGACCGTGGTGAATTCAGCTAATTCAGTTTTCTACAATTTGAACTCTGCAAGCGTGACTATTTCCGACACCACCTCGGGTGTGGATTTTTTAGGCAATACGGTCATCAGCAAGAGCCTTACAACCGCTGCCAAGGCTTACAGTGTTGCTTTTATTGGCACCACGGTACTTTCGGGTTTACCAGAATTTAAAAATACTGGCATTACCAGTTTTTCAGGTAACACTTCGCTGACCAATGGCGCAACCATTACTGGTGACGCAACCAGCGGGGTAACGTTGGGTGGAACCATCGTTTCGGGTGGCGCATTTAATATCGGCGAAGCCGGTAATACTGGTGGAATTCAGATCCTAAATGGAACTCAGTTGATTCTGAACTCAACTTCTGCAACCAGCACGTTTGCAAAACAGATCGTAATCAATGGTGGTGTATCCGGAGCGTTTGAACTTCTAGGTGTAGGCACCCTGACGTTGTCTGGCGATTCCTCTGCAACAACCACTGGTGACAGCATCAATGTCACCAACGGTACCCTGAATGTTACCGGTAAGATTGCGGCCGCAACCTCCCTCACCAACGGCACCATTAGCGGCGCGGGTGGCACCATCGGCGCATTGAACACCACGATTGGTAATGTGACCCCTAGCGGCAAGCTTACCACCGGGGCGATCACCCTTGGCGCAGCCACCAATTACAATGTGGCAATCACGGGTGCCACGATAGCCAGCAACTTGGAAACCGGATCCGCAATCAAACTGGGTAATGCGGTATTGAATCTGACCAGTGTTTCCAGCGGTTTGCAAGCGGGCAACCAGCTAACCATCATCAACAACACGGTGGCCGGCAGTGGCAACGCGATTGTGGGCACCTTCGCGAATCTGCCCGAGGGATCCACCGTGAGCGCGAAGGACACGAATGGCAATACGGTCTTCTTCAGCATCAGTTACAAGGGTGCCGATGGTATAAACGGGAATGATGCGGTGCTGACGGTGCTGGGTGTGCAAACAACCCCATTACAGCCGATGGTTTCAGGTCAGCCTGTGCTGAACAAGTTCATGGTGGTGGGAGCGGATGCGGGTGGTGGCCCGCAGGTGACCCTGACTTTCCCTGATGGCACCTACACCAGTTTCTTTGCATATGATGTCGCCTTTACGGGTGGGGTGTGTGTAGCGGCGGCCGATGTGAATGGCGATGGAAACTTGGATATAGTGACCGGCGCTGGTGCTGGCGGTGGGCCGAATGTGAAGGTATTTGCGGTGGATTTTTTCACAGGTGCGGTTACCCTGCAAACTAACTTCTTTGCCTTTGGAGCGCCGAACTTTACCGGTGGCGTGTATGTTGCCGCTGGAGACACCAACGCGGATGGTTTCGACGATGTGATCGTGGGAGCGGGTGCGACGGGTGGTTCACGGGTGCAGGTGTATGCTGGCAGTGCGACTGGCCTGGTAACTGGGTCCACGCTGAACGATTTCTTTGCCTACAGCCCGGCGTTCACGGGTGGGGTGGTGGTGGCCGCGGGATTCCGGGATGGGAATGCCGGTCAGGAAGTGGTCACAGCCCCTGCGAGCAATGGCGGATTTAACATTCGGTCGTTCGATGTGAACGGCATGGGCAACAGCCCGACCGTGGTGGACAACTTCTTTGCGTTCAATGACAGTACTTCCGTGGGTGGCCTCAGCATAGCCTTGCAAGACCTGGATGCTGGAGCCACATCGGATATCATCATCGGGTCGACCAACAGCAAATTTGGAGTGGTGTTGAACCAGACCGGTTCCGGCAATCCCACCACGATATTGGCCAACCCGTTCCCCGGTTTTACGGGGGCGATTCGAGCGGGAGTAGCCCAGACGGATAACCAGAATTATGCGGTGGCGGCTGCAGGGCCTGGTGGTGGTCCGGTTACCAACGTTTACAGTGTGGTGAATAACAGCCTGAGCCAGACCGACAGTCTGTTTGTGTTAAACCCGCAGTTTACGGGTGGTTTGTTTGTATCGTCGTGATTATTTCTTCCAAGGTTTTCTTGATGGCCCCGGGTCTGGAACCTGGGGCCTTTTTGTTTCCAGATTGCGTTTTTGCAAGCACTTTGGTTAGAGTCGCCGGTGAAGAATTTTTAATGGGAACTGGCGAATGACGAGACGCGACAGGATTTTACCTTGGATTAACGCAAAAGGATCGGGTCTGGAAATCGGCCCAGGCCCGTATCCGGTTTTGCCCAAGTCGGCTGGGTATAAAGTGGAAATCGTGGATTGCGAACCCAGGGAAAAGCTGCTGGAAAAGTTCCAAGGGTACAAATCGGATCATCCCATCGAAGAAGTGGATTACCTGTGGAGCGGCCAGACCTATGCAGACCTGACTGGTAAAAAAAATCATTACGATTGGATTGTGGCCTGCCATGTGATCGAGCATACTCCCGACCTGATTGCCTTTTTAAATGATTGTGAAACCGTATTGAATGACAACGGTGTGCTGGCACTGGTGGTGCCCGACAAGCGTTATTGTTTTGATCATTTCCGCCCGCTGACGGGTTTGGCCCGAGTGGTAGACAGCCATGCCGGCAAAAATCGGATTCATAGCGAAGGCACCGCCGCCGAGTATTTCATGCAGGTGGTTTCGCGGGGCGGCCAGAACGACTGGCATAGCTTCAGCACCGGGCAATTTGCTCACATTCATACGGCGCAGGAAGCAACCAGTGCTATTCGTGCCATTCGGGAAAAGGGTCAGTTTTTGGATTTGCATGCCTGGTGTTTTGTGCCAAGCTCGTTTCGTTTGTTAATGCATGATCTTTATCTTTTGGGTTATACCCGCTTGCAAGAGGTTGCGTTTTACCCCACCGAGGGTTGCGAGTTTACCATGCTGCTGGGTCGGTCTGGCAAAGGTCCAGGCATCTCCAGGTTGGAATTAAACCTAAGGATGCAGCGGGAATGCAGGGAACCCGGCAAATTAGAAAAAGTCTTCCTGCGATTCATCCATAAGTTTAAAAAGCTAACTTCCTAGCCTTATTAGCCGCATTATTTTGTTGATTATCGGCATCCTTGCACTAATATAAAAGTGATAATTGTTTAGAGATATTAGCGCGAAATGCGAAAGTTGTTTTCCTACCTCTGCAATTTCTTCAAAGCCAAGCCAATGGCCTGTGATCCCACTTCGTTTGGTCAAGGCTTTTCCTGAATTCGATAACCATCCGACCGGCGTGACCGGCGCTTCGTGAACTGCTCAGGATGAGCTCCTGCGAAGACCCTCTGCCAATCCGTATTTTTCAATATTTGTTTATACGCAAGAACCATGTAATGGAGTTTTCCATGATCGATATTTTTAAGGCTGCCAAGCGCAAGGCCTTTACCCTGATTGAACTTTTGGTGGTGATTGCGATCATTGCCATTCTTATTGGTTTGCTTTTGCCCGCGGTGCAGAAGGTGCGCGAGGCTTCCGCCCGAACGCAATCCAAGAACAACCTCAAGCAACTGGGTCTGGCCCTGCACAACTGCCATGACCAGTACCAGATTACCCCGGCCATGTTTGGTGCCATTGGCCAGCCAGGCGCCCCCATCGCCAACCAGAATTCCTTCTTTTTCAATTTGCTTCCCTACCTTGAACAGGAAGCCCTGTTCAGGCTGGGCAAGGATGCCGCGCGCGGCACGGCCATCAAGCAGTTTAACAATCCGCTGGATCCCACCTGGAGCATGAACAACGGTGTGATCACATTGCCAAATACAGTGCCAGCTTGGGCAACCGGTAGCCCCACCAACCCCTGGCCGACCTGGGCTACCCAGGCAAATGCCACATCTGGAACTCGATGGGGGCTTTCCAGCTACGCTGCCAACTGGCAGGTTTTTGGCGACAGTGGCATGAAGTTCACCAGTATTCAGGATGGACTATCCCACACCACAGTGTTCGGTGAGAAATATTCTGTTTCCAAGCGGCCAACTGGCCTGCCCTTGGAAGGTGCTTCTCTATGGGCTTACGGTGTGCCACCCGTGGTAACTAGTTATTCGAATCCTGCCAATATGGCTACCATCAATGGTTCCACCTATTCCAGTAGCTATTGGTCACGCTACGGCTATGTGAACCTGATTGCCGCAAACGCCAGCTGGACTACAGATCCAAACCTCCAGACCCAGCCTTGGAACTGCCAGTGTCACAAGGCACCGGAATTCAACAAGCGTTGGGATGAAGTGCACCCGTTGAAGCTTCAGGGCATGGGCTCCAGCATCAACATGTGCATGGCGGATGGAAGCGTGGTAACTTTTAATTCCAACATCTCGGACCAGAATTTCTACTTCTCGGAAACCCCACAGGGCGGAGATTTGACCAACGACCCACAGGTTCCGTAGGCGATGGAGTATTTTTCCGGCCCACAGGCTAAAACCTGTGGGCTACTTTTTTGGTACAATATGCTTATGAAAAGAATGCTTCTCATAGCTTTGGTTGTGGTGGGTTGTTCCCAAGCGCCAGTGCTGCGCGATGGTGATGTCATCCGCGTGGATATCATCACCCCGGAAAGCTGGGATCCTGCCTTTGCGCCCACAGTGCAGTTCAAAGCGTTTCGCACTCGTGGACCCAGCGAGCGATTCCTGACCGGCCCCGAAGGCCTTTACCTGGGTGAGATGTCTTTGGCGGTCACTTACCAGGGTGATGAGCCATTTGATTCCCGCACCAAGGTCTATCAGTTCAAGGCAGATTGCTGAACTCAGAAAGCAGAACCTTTCCTGGCTTCGGTCGAGGCTGTGGAAATTCCTGAAGGTGCAACGCGGGCCATCCTTGAGGTTGGGTTGGATATTCCCACTGGGGGTGTGCGGGTGACCAATGCCCGCAAGATTATCCCCATCTCCAAGCCCAAGCCGGAAAAAGAACCCTCCCCTAAATCCTGATGCATTTCCTGTAAGATGCCTTCAACAGGTGTGTTGTTTTCATGCACACATCCTCACGAGGAACCATCATGCTGCCATGGATTGCCACACTGCTGATCATGGGTGCAAACCCCCTGGAACTGGAACTGCCCACGCTTTCGGGAGAACGGTCTGCCCTTGGCAAACTCGCCGGGGAAAAGGGAACCGTGGTGATGTTTTTGCAGTTTGATTGTCCGATTAGCGCGGAGTATTCAGCGCAGTTGGTCCGGTTGGAGAAGCAATACAAGCCCAAAGGTTTGCAATTTGTCGGGGTGATGGCAGACCAACAAGATCGCGCGGAACTGCAAAAACGAGCGGCCGAGTATGGGTTGAAATTCCCGATACTGCACGATTCCAAATTTGTGCTGGCGGATAGCCTGGGCGCGAAGACCACCCCGGAGGTGTTCCTTTTGGATAAGCAGGGAAAAACCCTGTACTCCGGCAGGATTGACGATTCCTGGACCGCGCGGATGCGGCGCAATCCCGCACCCAAAAGCAGCGATCTGGTGGCTGCGATGGATGCGATGCTGGCGCAAAAACCCATCCAGGTAACCCGCACCGATGCGGTTGGCTGCCCGATCGAGCGGCCCCAGAAAAAGGCCGCCGATTCCAAGGTTACCTATCATCGGGATATTGCGCCAATCCTCCAGGAAAAATGCCAGGCATGCCATCGGCCCGGTGAAGTCGCACCTTTTTCTCTTACCAGTTACCAGCAGGCCCTGCGCTGGAGGGATCTTCTGGTGGAGGTGGTGGAAAAGAAACAGATGCCACCCTGGCTGCCCAGCGGTGGGTATCATTTCCGCGGGGAGCGTAAGCTGGAAGAAGAAGAGATACAAAAGATCCGCCAATGGGTAAAGGATGGTTGCGCCGAGGGTGATTTTGCACAGGCGCCGCTGCCAAAACAATTCGCCGAAGGCTGGCAACTGGGGGAACCGGACCTGATCTTGGAATTGCCGCAGGATATGGTCATTGGCCCGGAGGGCAAGGATCTGTTTCGCTGCTTTGCTTTGCCAACTAATCTTCCCGAGGATAAATATGTGGTTGCCTACGAGCTAAGGCCGGGTAACCGCAGGGTGGTGCATCACACCTTGCATTTTCTGGACTTTGAGGGCAGGGGCAGGAAGCTTTCAGCCGATTGGAAGGCAAACCCGAAGGATAAATCGGGCGATAGCGGCCCCGGCTATACAGTTTCCATGGGAGTTGGATTTGCCCCCAGCGGCGAGATGGGCGGCTGGGCCCCGGGTATTTCACCCAAGTTTTTACCCAACGATACGGCTTACATTCTTCCCAAGGGTTCCGATTTCATCTTGCAGATTCACTACCATCGCACGGGCAAGGAGGAACGCGATCGCACCCGGGTGGGCCTTTACTTTGCCAGGCAGCCTGTCAACCGATTTGTTCAACCCCTTATTGTCCCGGGTAACTTCCTCTTGATCCCACCCAACAAGGCCGACTTCACGGTGAAGAATACTGTCTGGCTGGCAAAGGATGCCCTGATGCATTCGGTGGATCCCCACATGCATCTTTTGGGCAGGAAGTTTGTCATGCACATCACCGAACCGGGTGGCGAAAAGCACGAGGTCATCCGCATTGACGATTGGGATTACAACTGGCAGGAGATTTATTTCCTGAACCAACCCAAGAGGCTGAAGGCCGGCACGCGGATTGATATTGAGGCCGTTTTTGATAACTCCGCGACAAATCCCAACAACCCCAGCAGTCCGCCATCCTGGGTCCGCTTTGGTGAGCAGACCACCAATGAGATGTGCTTCATGTTCATTGGCCTTACCACCGACGACAATATGCGGATTCAATGGCGTAAGGAAGAAAACGGCAGGTTGTTTGGTCGCAATGCAAAAGTGGGCCAGCGCTAGGTTTATGGTCGGCGCACTGTTTTGCTTCTTATACTAAGAGTGGATCCTAATTGTGCGGAGCGATTCATGACCAAGCGACTTCTTACCGTGGGCCACAGCCCCGACCCCGATGATGCATTCATGTTCTATGCCCTGGCGCACGACAAGATCGAAACCGGCGATCTGGCATTCCGCCATGAATTGCAAGATATAGAGACTTTGAACCGCCGCTGCCTTAAGGGCGAACTGGAAATCTCCGCTGTCAGCCTGCATGCATTCGCACACCTTACGGATAGGTACGCCCTGCTTTCCTCGGGGTGCAGCATGGGGGACCGTTACGGCCCCATGGTGGTTGCTAGAAAGCCATTCAAGATCGAAGAGCTAAAATCTTTGAAAATTGCAGTACCCGGAACCATGACCACGGCGTTCCTTTCCCTGAGCCTGCTTTTGGGCAAGGGCTTTTCCTACGAAGTGATCCCTTTTGACCAGATTCTGGATGCCGTAGCCAACGGCAGGGTGGATGCCGGCCTTATTATCCATGAGGGGCAACTAACTTTCCAAAATCAGGGCCTGCATTTGGTGGTGGATCTTGGTGTATGGTGGAACGACAAGACCGGCCTGCCACTACCTCTGGGGGGTAATGTGGTCCGGAAGGATCTTGGACCCGCCATCATCCAGAATGTCAGCAGGCTGATCCGCGAGAGCATTCACTACGGTTTGCAACATCGCAAGGAAGCCCTGGAATACGCCCTGAAGTATGGTAGAGACTTGGATCATGCTCTTGCGGACAAGTTTGTGGGAATGTATGTGAACGATTGGACAGTAGATTATGGGGATAGAGGCCGGCAGGCGGTAAAGCTGCTTTTGGCAGAGGGGCACAGGGCGGGAATCATTCCCAACCCGGTAAATGTGGAATTTGTGTAATTTTATCCCCCATATTCCGGATGTAGCGTCCCTACTATAATAATTAGAGGAGCTTCTCTTCCTGCTCCCCTTACATAAATATTGTTACCTGATAAGATAAAAGCTCTAATTAGGAGCCTTTTTTGAAAGGTTGTTACCATGAGCAATGCCAAGGGAATACCTCAGTCTGGTGCGGATATATTGGTTCAGTGCCTGATCAACCATGGCGTGGATACCATCTTTGCGTATCCGGGTGGTGCCAGCATGCCGCTGCATCAATCGCTTACCAAGGTAACCAACAAACTTAGGACTATTCTGCCCCGCCATGAACAGGGTGGCGCATTTGCTGCAGAGGGTTATGCCCGCACCACCGGCAAGATGGGTGTGTGCATGTCCACCTCCGGCCCTGGCGCAACCAACTTTGTAACCTCGCTTGCGGATGCCAAGTTGGATTCCACCCCCATCATGTGCATCACCGGCCAGGTTTCCACCCCTGTGATTGGAACCGATGCTTTTCAGGAAACCCCGATTGTTGAAGTTTGCCGCGCTGTCACTAAGCATCATTACCTGATCCAGCGAACCGAAGATATCACCCGCGTTATGAAGGAAGCCTTCCACATTGCAACCACGGGCCGCCCTGGTCCAATCATTGTGGATGTGCCAAAAGATGTTCAAACCAGGATGATCGTACCCGATTATGATCCTCCGATGAACCTCGCAGGCTACAAGCCAGAACGCAAGGCAACCCGCGAAGAACTTGAAAAAGTGCTGGAAATGCTAAGGCAATCCAAGCGCCCCATCATCTACGCAGGTGGTGGTATCGTAAGCAGCAATGCATCCGAACATCTTCGCGCCTTTGCCGAGAAGACAGGAATCCCCGTTGCCATGACTCTGCTTGGCCTTGGCGGATTCCCAGCCGAGCATTTCCTTTCCCTGGATATGCTGGGTATGCACGGCACCGTTTACAGCAACTACGCCATCAATGAGGCAGACTTGCTTTTGGCATTGGGCGTTCGCTTTGATGACCGTGTGACCGGCAAGGTAAGCGAGTTTGCCAAGCATGGCAAGATTGTACACATCGACATTGATCCTTCCGAATTGAACAAGAACAAGAAGGCACATCTGCCGATCCATGGCGACATTTGCCAGGCATTGCAGGACCTGAATCGCATGATCGATTCCAGGCCTTCCAGCGCGCCCCCGCTTACCGCAGGGCATCAGGAGTGGATTCGTCAGGTGGAAAAATGGCGTGAAGAGGAACCGCTGCGCTGCGAACCTCGTGAAGATGCCATCATTCCGCAATATGCCATCAGACGTCTTTATCAGATCCTGAAAGAACGCAACATGCTGGACGATACCATCGTCTCCACCGGCGTGGGTCAGCACCAGATGTTTGCGGCACAGTTCTTCAAGTTCAATAAGCCACGCACCTGGGTGACCAGTGGTGGTCTGGGCAGCATGGGATTTGGCCTTCCCTCGGCCATGGGCGCCCAAGTGGCCCACCCCCTGAAGACGGTTATCGACATTGATGGTGATGGCAGCTTCCTGATGAACATTCAGGAACTTGCCACCTGCTTCACCGAAAAGATTCCCGTGAAGGTTCTACTGCTTAACAACCAGCACTTGGGAATGGTGGTGCAGTGGGAAGACCGCTTCTTTGAAGGCAACCGTGCCCACACCTATCTGGGTGCCGGCTTCAACGAGGCGCCATACCCCGATTTTGTGACCATCGCCAAGGGTTTCCGAGTTGGCGCAAAGCGTATTTCCGACCCGGCCGACTTGGATAGCGCCCTTATCGAGATGATTGAAAGCAAGGGGCCCTATGTTCTGGATGTGATGACACCATTCCAGGAACATGTGTTACCGATGATTCCTTCCGGCATGACCGTTAAAGACATCATCAAGGTGTAAATACCTTAACAACTCCCTGGCCCACGGATTGCAATCCGTGGGCTTTTTTATTACCCTCAATCCATCTTCTTTCATTTCTTTATGGAGTTATTTCAATGAAGCATTCTTGGCGCAGGGGTTTCACCCTGATTGAACTACTGGTGGTGATTGCGATCATCGCCATTCTTATTGGCTTACTTTTGCCGGCCGTGCAAAAGGTTCGCGAGGCTGCCGCCCGCATGAGCTGTTCCAACAACCTCAAACAGATCGGCCTGGCGTTTCAAAATTACCATGGCACTTACAGCTATTTTCCCCCCAGCAGAAACGACCCCCGTGCTACTTGGGCGGTCTTTATTCTTCCATTTATGGAGGGCGATGCCACTCACAGGCTTTGGGATTTTACCAAGGCTTTTTATGATCCCGCAAACAAGGTCGGTCGTGAAACCACCGTGAAGGCATATATTTGCCCCGGCCGAAGGTCGCCTTCCTCCGCTGGATTGAGCAAGTCGGGCGACATACCTGATTCTGCAACTTACGGCACCGCCCATGTTCCAGGCGCTTTGGGCGATTATGCCATCAACGCGGGTGACCCGGGTTCCACAGCGGAATACTGGTGGGCACCCAGCCCCACTCAGACCAAGGCTGCCTGCAACGGCGTTGGCATCATCGATAATGATTGGGAAACCAACAAAGGCACTCGCTACATGAAGATTAGCGATATTACCGATGGACTTTCCAACACCTTGCTGGTGGGTGAAAAGCATGTGCCACCTGACCAGTTTGGCCTGATCAATTACGACAGCTCAATTTACAATGGTGATAAAACGGGTGCGCGCAGGCAGGTGGGTTCTTCTACTCCCGCGGGCGCAGGTACCACTGTGCTTTTGGCTAAATTCAACACCGAGCAGGTGACCAACCGGTTTGGCAGCGCCCACCCCGGCGTGTGCCAGTTCAGCCTTTGCGATGGCAGCGTGCGTTCCATCAAGGTCTCTATCTCTGCGGATTCTATCCGCAAACTGGCCAACCGCATGGACGGCGAAGTCGTCAACGCGGATGATTATTAATAATCGGGATCATCGGTCACAAGCCCTAGGGTCGCGACCCTAGGGCTTTTTGCATTTAAGAGGGAATGTGGATAACACAGCCGCCAGTTTTATTCCATTTCCAGACCCAGGCGTTTTCGGAGGCATGTTTTAATAGGTAATTGTGGGTGTTTTTATGATGCGAATAATCTTTGATAGGCAGATATTTGCCTCCCTTTGCCCATAATTTTCCTTTCCAGTTATGTTCGCAAAGGCGATGCCAGCTATTCTTTTTTCCCTTTCCACAGATGTTTCGAACCTGCTTGGTTTCAAATTCAGCTTGCATATGCAAATGGGTACGGGAAACCGCGATCGCCAGAATTGGAATATGCATGGCTTGAAAAGTTTCCAAAAAAGCTTTTCCAACTATGATTTGTTGAGAAGGTAAAAGCAACATCTTTGGCTGTTTCAATGAATCCAGGCTGGCTTCATACAAACCTTTGTAAAGATCCTTGGGGGGTGGATTTTTATAATCACCCTCAATGTGTTTTTTGTGTTTCTTGGTTCGAAATCCGCGTGGGTCGCCAGGTAACCAGTTTCCATAAAAGGTTAACACAACATGAAACCATGATTTGTTGGGCATATCTAATCTCAAATAAGTTTCATATGTTCTACCATGATCATGCATAGATTTATTTCCATATTCAAATAACAAACCCCTCCCTTCCCACAAATTTCCCCCTGCACCCGACGCGCAGTTGTTTCGTACCCTGCCTTCATGAACAACACCACCCGCATACGTATTCGCGAACACCGTAGGGTGCTTGCATGCGACTTGGTCGCCCACCCGTTGAACCCGCGCATCCACACCGATTTCCAGCGGTCCGCCCTCAAAGGCATCCTGCATGAAATAGGTTTTGCGCGCAGCCTGCTTGCCTTTGAACTTCCCGATGGCAAATTGCAATTGATCGATGGTCATCTTCGCAGGGAACTTCTGGACGATCAGGAAGTGATCGTGGAAATACTGGATGTCACGCCGGCAGAGGCCAACGCACTGCTGCTGACATTGGATCCCCTCGCATGTCTTGCCAGGCAGGATGCCAACACCCTGGATCAGCTAAGGCAGCTTGCAACCACTTCTTCCGAAGCGGTTCATGAATTATGGAACACCATCGGTCAGGCGGCGAAAGAGACAAACAAAGCCTTGAAAACCAATGGCGAAAAATTGGAATCACTGCCCAGGCAGTTTCTGGTTTTGGTCACTTGTGAAACCGAGGAACAGCAATCCGAGTTGTTATCGGATCTGCAATCCCGCGGGTTGAATTGCAAATCATTGATTTCCTGAAAGGATTGCCATGGAAGTTCAGGTACAGCTTGGTTGCGATATTTTGGAAACTCCTCGTGTGGCACAGGTACGGGGCATGTTTGATCTGGCTCCCCAAACCCGGTCCGAACTTTCCACCACACATCACCTGCCTTTGGATGAAAAGCCATGGAACATTGGCTTGATCTTTGGCGCGTCAGGTTCCGGTAAAAGTACTCTGGCCAAATCCATTTGGGGGAATACTATCCATGGTCGGCCGGAATTTGATGGTTGCAAATCACTGCTTGATGCCTTCCCTGCTGGGATATCGATCTTGGAAATTGCCAATCTGCTGACCTCGGTGGGTTTTAGTTCGCCACCATCCTGGCTGCGCCCGTTTGGTGCGCTTTCCACAGGTCAGCAGTTTCGTGTGGAACTAGCCCTTGCGCTGGCGCGAAAAATCCAATCGCCGGAAGACCCACTGGTGTTCGATGAATTCACCTCAGTGGTAGATCGCACGGTGGCCCAGATTGGTTCTGCCGCGCTTGCGAAGATGGTGCGCCAGAAAAACCTGCGCTTTGTCGCTGTTTCCTGCCATCACGATATTGTGGATTGGCTGCAGCCCGACTGGACCTATCGCCCGGAAACCATGCAGTTTGAATGGAGGTGCCTTCGGCGGCGGCCCGACATCCAACTGCAAATCTTTCGGGTGCGATCATCGGCTTGGCGTTTGTTCGCTGGGCATCACTATTTAAGCAATTCCATCGCAGGCAGTGCGGTTTGTTTTCAGGCCAACTGGAATGGCAGGCCGGTGGCTTTTTCTGCCTGGCTGCCGTTTGTAGGGAAGGGGCCGCCCACCCGCAGGGAACATCGCACGGTTTGTCTGCCCGATTTTCAAGGTGTGGGCATCGGCCAGGCATTATCCAATACAGTAGCCTCGCTTTGGCGCTCGCAGGGATTCCGGGCGATCAGCACCACCACGCACCCGGGGCTAATAGCTTCTCGTATGCGTTCCAGAGATTGGGTGTTAAAACGAAAGCCGGGGCTTGCAGGTGCAAGTTCCAATGCCATGCCAAAATTGAAACATGCAACCACCAGACTTACCGCTGGTTTTGAATTTGTGGGAGAAGCCATGAACCCACGACAGGGCAGGGAACTGCTCATGGTGTGAATGTGGTTCTTCTGGGTGTTTTGGAAGCCAAGAGTGAATAGCCATGAAACCACCAACCGATTCGGAAATGCGTGAGATGCTTGCGTTTGTGCAGGCGGGTGGCATGCCGGAAATTGCCGCCAGTGCTGCCGGGGTGGAGGAAAAAAGGTTTCATTTCTGGAAGTTGCAACTGAAAAAATCCGGCTGCCCGAAACGCATTCGTCAGTGGTTTCAGAAGCTTCAGCAGGCACATGGCCAGGCGGTGCTTCGAGCCCAGATTACTGCATTCAATGAAAAGCCGCTGGATTGGTTGAAGAATTCCAGCAAGGAAAAAGGGGAGCCCACCCCTGCGGATGATGCCCCCCTGAATAGTATGCTGCCTGTCATCCTAAAAACTTTGGAACCCTTCCCCGAAGCCCGGCTGGCATTGGCGAAGGTGCTTGGTAAGGTTTAAAAATTAAAAAGAGAAAACGGGTTGCCAGTGCTGAACAACGCATCGGTGCGAGTTGGTTGGCTTGCTGCATTAGACTGCGCAGATGGTGCGATATTAGCTTGAGCAACCGCATTGAGCAGATTGGTGGTTTGCGAGGAACCAATTGGGCTTATGGTTTTAAAGGATGCACTTTGAAAAGAAGCCGGCTGGGTTAAAGCAACAGAACTTTGTTGGATGGAAGAAACTATTTTGGCGTTGGAAACCGAAGAGGAAACTGTTCCACCAGCAGAGTTAGCAATCGAAGAACTGGATATTACAGAGTCGGTAAGAAAATTCAGTTTCCAGGAATTAAGAGTACCCGCGTTTCCTCTGACTCTGTCTTCGATAGTAAGGGTCCAAACCCCACGAGCATTTTTCCCATTGAAAATACTAAGAAGGCTTTCTGGGCGATAGGTGCCACTTCCATTTCCTGAAGAAGAAAGGCTTGAAATGCTTAGTGTACCCGAGTCATCAAAGATAGTATTTGAGAAATGATCTCCAGATCCGCCCCTCTGGTTAACAAGAGTTACAATTTGTCCCCAGGGTGATTTGATCCTAATAACAAGGTCAGAGCGGTTTAAATGATACAAATTAAGGCTTATATTTAAATCTTTTATGATTATGTCTTGATTGATAGTAATTTGTGATGATGTCGAATTGTTATCCAGAAGGTCTTTCAAACTGGTGTTTTCAATATTAATGCTCGAAGTTTTGTTAACAATGGCAGCCTTGAACGAATCATCTGGGTTTTCACCTAAAAACAAATCCCCATCTTGATTCATCTTAAATCCTAAAGAGTCCAAAATGTCAGGGCCGATTTTAAGATTATAAGTGCCTGCCCCGGTTGCCACGGTGGACAGGGAAAAAGTAAATTCCTTGTTGGCAGAATTAGGGATAACAATTGGGTTTTGTGCAATTATTTGGTTTCCTAATGGCGTGGTAAAAAAAATATCAGAACTGGTGAAAGAGGATGGAAGCATGGAGTTGTTAAACGCCACACGGAAGCCCGAGATAAAGCCATTATCCAAGCCAATGGGTATGGCCGAAGTAATCTTCGATCCTAGATAGTTTCCAGGGTTAGTCGGATTTTCACTAATATCCCTTATATTTACCGTTAAGGATTGAATGCTGGACATTCCTTGGGAATCAGTGGCTTTAATGATAACGTTATAAGAGTTATTTCGGTCGTTATCTGTGGGGTTTTCAAAATCCGGGGCAGCAATAAAAGACAGTGCACCTGTGGAGGCATTTATAGAAAATCGACCTTGGTCAGTTCCCCCAGCAAGGGACCAAGTTACAGGTCTATTTGCCCTGAAAGTGAAAACGCTGGTTGAATTCTCATTAATGATGGCATTAGAAGTGCCTGCCCCGGGAGACCCGCTTGGCCCAGTTATGGCTGGTGGAGTATCTGAGACATCTGTGACAGAGACCGTTAAATTTTGCTGGGAGGAAAGTCCATTTGAATCGGTTGCTTTGACAATTACGGTATAGGAGTTGTTTCTATCGCTATCAGCCGGGTTCTCAAAATCCGGATTACTGGCGAATGATAGAGCCCCTGTGGTTGAGTTAATAATAAATTTTGTTTGGTCAACCCCGCCGGCAAGAGACCAAGTGACAGGTTTATTGGCAATGAATGTAAATACGCTGGTGGAGTTCTCAGGAATGGATTTAATGCTATTGGGATCTCCCGGTCCTCCGCTGGGGCCAGTTATAATAGGTTGGCTTGAGCCAGGTATGGTGCCGGTGATTGAATAGAAACCCAAGCTTCCGTAACCGGTGTAACCTGCGTTAAGAGGGTTGGTAAATGGATCACCCATTCCAACGCCATCAATGGATAGGTAATAGGTTCCGGCGGAAAGTTGCATGTTGAAAGTCGCATTTAGGGAAGATGATGGATTTTGAGTATCTAAAACAGTCCCGCTAGAATTATATAGCTTTGCCTCAATGTCTAGATTTGGACCTTTATCTACAGGATTTATGTTTATATTAATGTTTCCAGGTGCAGAAAGAGTAAATCGGAAGAAATCCAAATCTGTATTGCGTTCAATAATTCCTGTGGTGCTTATGGAAGTAAAATTCAGTACATTCAGGTTGGAAGCGTTCGCAATACTGCTTCCATAATCGTCGTTTCTATAACCAAAACCATTTGTGGCCAGATTGGTGATTATTGCCAAATCATCTTCAGTGTTGGTAGATCCGTTATATTCACCTTTGCTCCATTGAGTCAGGTTTTTATCTGGGTTACCCATGATGGGGCCCCAACCAGTAACTCCAGATCCATGCCCGCCATAGTATTCCTGATTGCCTCGTCCATCATGATCAAGACCCAAAGCGTGGCCAACTTCATGGGAGATGGTTTCTGCTGTTCCAGAAGCATAACCTGCCGGGTAACCAAGTTTTGCCCATTCATTGGTAAATGCAAATACTGGGGTATCAACTGTTCGATCAACCATATTGTAAAAAGATTGAAGGTAAGCAACACCCACTACGCCGAATGACCTAAAAGTATCTCCTCCAACACAAACACGAGTTCCAAAGGTGCTGTCAGAAGTACTAGATTTGGTTAATGCTGCTATTCCGGGGTCTTCTGTTGTTACATCTACATTAAATGGCTTGAAATCTTCAGCAACTCTTTCCCAAATTTCGCGTATGTTCATTAATTCTTGAGAAGAAAAATTTGCTGACGTATCTCCATCGATAGTATAAGGCGTTGTGATAATGCTCGCACCATATGTTTGGTTCCACCGGGTACCGGTTGTGGTGTGTCCGTCAAAATCCAGATAAATAACCTTGGTCGCCCCAGGCAGGCTGTGCAGGGAAAATTCTCCCGCTGGAACCAAGCGGGCTTCCAAGATCTCAAGCCTTGGTAAAGCGCGGAACACATTCTTTTTGAAGCTGGACTGGCGACGGAAGATCATGGGTAATCCCCTTCACAGATTTGCAAATAAAATTAAATAAAAAGGAAGTGGACTTATCATCATACGCAAGAATTAACATAATAGTAAGCAAAAAACGGAAAAACCAAAAATCACTAATAATCTATGCTCTGATTTTTATCTAAGCCTTAGAATCCGAAAATCCCGGATAAGCGGATCGGTAAATAAACACCTTCACAAATGGATGTTTATCAACAGGATGACAACTATTGTAAAAATAAATGAATTTTTCCGATTTTCACGATCTTAGGGATGTGCGACTGTTAAAATGTGTTGTTATGAATAAAGTTTTGTTGCGTCTATTATTCATCATCCTGTATTTTATTGTTGATATTGCGTAATTTGGGTAATTTGCGATACATGGCAATATTTGACAATATGTACTTCTAATCCTCCTTGAGGTTTATCATGCCTAAGTCTTCCTTTTTGGAAAAAATCCTTTCTTGCTCGCCTTTTATTATGAAAAATAAAAAGAAGCGCTTTATCCAAAAGCCTAAATTCTTTCGAGAATTTGAGGTTTTAAGATTGGAAGATAGAATCACGCCAGCTTATAATTTTCTGTATCAAAATAATGAGCTAAGTATTATTTTGACTCAAAATGTCCCTAATCCTGCAAATATTGGAACAATTAACACTTCTATTAGTATTACTGGTCAAATTCTGAAAATTTCTTCTTCAGGTACATACACCGACGGTAAACTTTTTAATGATGCTAATCCAGGAAATTTTGGCACTACAACTGTGTCATCTGCTATATTCCCATATGTTAACCCCACTGGTGGTACATCTTGGGAAATAAATTTAAACAATCCAAATTTTTTTAATGGCGGTTTAATTAATATTGGCATTCAGCCATTACCAAATGGCCCAACAAATAGTGGAATTAACAATGCTGAAACTATATTTAATTTTGGTAATTTTGATTTAAGAAACATTATAAATACTCCTAATATTGGCATTACAACCACAAGTAATAACGTCCAACCCAATAATGGAGTTGAATGTGATGTTATTATTAACAGCCCTGTTTTTACCCAAGGAAATGGAAATGTTATTATTGATGTTGGAACATATAATGTACAACCTCCAAATGGCACCGGTTCATCAGGCATTTTTCTGGATGGGGGAACTATCACCACCGTAAATGGTGGTACCGTTAACCTAAAAGGCGTTGGTATTTTTCTGGGTTTTAATAACCCCGCGCAAATTAATACTTCCGGTGGATCCGTCACAGTTAATGGCGGAGTTTTAGTTTCGAACGAAACCGGAATATTTACGAATGGTGGAAATACCAATGGTGCCAATATAGATTTCGGCAATTCACCTATTACTGGAGACAGTCAATTAACTCTAAGTGCAGGTTCTGCCGGTAATATATTTTTAAATTCCACAGACCTTTTCACTTCAAATGGAAAACTTAGGGTTTTGACGGCTAATCTGTTCCAGATTGTTGGTTTTGGAAATATTCAAGGTGGTATAGATGTAAATTGCACGACGTTTGATGCGTCTGGATTTAATCTATCCACAGTTAGCGACAATATTTTTGGGCCTTCCAAAAGTGGTGACGTGAAAGTTACCGCAAGTGGGGATATTACTTTTGGAATTTTAAGCACACAGGGCTACAGCGAAGATAATGCCGGTGTTGCCAATCAAACAGATGCCGGAAACATCACTTTGGTGGGTAATAACATTGTTTTTAATGAGGATATTTCTGCAAGCGGAGGAAGCAACTCGTTGCTCGATGATATAAATGGAAATCTTAATGCGGGTATTATTTCAGTAACGGCTTCAAGCAAGATTACCGTAAAAGGTGACATCAGTGCGACCGGTGGCCGCTCGCCTAGTTTAACAGGCTTGGGTGGCCAAGTTTACTTAAGTGGTCCCGTTGAACTTGGTCAGCATAATACTGTCACTGGTTTAAACACCTACAACCGGATTTCCACATTTGGTACTAATACAGGCAATTCTGGTAACATAGTTTTCTCTTCAAATTCCACAATTTCGAGCCCAACCCAGCAAAGTTTAATTTTAGATGCTGCCAAAGGAGGCAGCAATCCTTCCATCATTGGGGATATTTTTGTTGGTGGAGATATTCTCAATAATGCTCTTTCGAGTTTTGTAGCTTTTGGTGGTTTGATTGAACTCAACAACATCGGTAATGCATCGCAAGCCGGTGTTAATGGTACAGTAAATATCTCTAGTTTTACCAATGATATTGCCTCGCCCAATAACAGGATTAATTTTCGTGGCAATAATTATAATTCTTCCGGTTCCCAAGTTTATTCAGGTGTCGCGGCTAGATCATTTCTTCTTTCGGGCGCGGCTTCTCCCATAACCAGTTTCATCACCCAGGGTGGCGCTGTTACTTTCAGTACCAGTGTTTTGGAGCTTGATCAATCCGATCTTAATATTTCAACCAACGGTGGAAATGTCTCCACGAATGTTATCACCAGCAACAACCTTTCCACCAATAAGGATGTGACCATCAATGCCCAATCGGGCAAGGTTACCATCAACCAGATTGGTGGCATCAATGGATCTTTTGGCAATGCTAATGGCATCAATACCGTGGCTATCACGGGTAATGGTGGCATTTCCATGGGCGGTAGCATAGTTACCTCCAGCTCCACTGGAAATAGTGTAACCTTGAATGGTCCGGTTTCGGTCAGTGCCAATGTTGTGATCGATACTTCTGCAAACACTGTGGATAATACCGGTGCCATAACCCTGAATGGCACCCTGAACGCGGTTGGCCAGAAAACGGTTACCTTGGATGCCGCTGGTAGCCTCCAGAGCGGTAATGTGACCATCACCGGGTTGATTGGTGCGGGCCTTTCAGGGGTTTTGGGCGCCCTTTCCATTGAAGGCAATCAGGTAACTATTTCAGGTATCGGATCTTCTTCCCAGTTTGGTGTTGCCCCGGGTGTTGCTCCTGCCACATCAGGTGCCACCACTATTACCGCCGTTAATAATTCTGGCCTGGGTTCCATCACACTTACCGGCGATTTATACCGCACCAACGGTACCCAAAGTTTTAATGCAACTGGCTTGAATCCAATCGTTTTGAATCCTTCGGCCGGTTCCTCTGTTTCCTTTGTGACACTGAACAAAGGAATTAATTTTACCGGTTCCGTAAATCTCAATTCCAGGAATATGCAGATTGATACCACCAATGCGCTGATTTCGGCGCCGGGTGTTGGCGGGGCAAATGTAACCTTTAACGGTTCTATTTTCGGTGCCGCTAATTTGAATATTACCGCTGGTAATACAGGCATTGTTAATTTTGCCCAGGATGTGGGCGGTGGTCAGGCACTTAACGGTGTGGTTATCAACAGTTCCGCGGGTATCAATTCCCAGGCAATCAGCGTTAGTGGCGCGAATCCCATCACGCTTACTTCCGATGCCTTCAATCTGGCGGGCTTTGTTTCCTCGGCATCCGGTACCATTACCTTGCAGCCGAACACCCTTTCCAAGAGCATGGCCATCAACAACAGCTTCAGCGCCAACGATATTGTTGTAACCAACAGTGTGATTGGCAACTTCTCCACGGCTGGAACTGTAATTTATGGTAACGCGTCAGGTACCGGTAATATTTCCATTGCGGATCAATCGCTTACCACATTCCCCTACAAGGTAACTTTCCGTACTGGTTCCACTGCCAACATTAATTTAAACGGCTCGGTAAGGACTTCTGGAAACGCCATCACCTTTGATGGCAAAGTGGTTCTCGCAGAAAATGTGACCATGCCCGTACTGGGCACCCCCACCATTAACTCCACAACCGGCCAGGTGCTAACCGTGCCGGTGGTTGATCCGGGTGCCGGTTTCCAGACCGCACCGGGTATTGTACTTACTGGCGGTGGTGGTAGCGGGGCTACTGCAATCGCCAATATGGGTGTGCAAGCCACCGCTGTAGCGGTAAATGGCACCACAGCCACAGCCACTTCAACTTTGGGAAATCAAGCCACAGCCACGGTTACCCTGGGTACCCAAGCCACCGCGGGTGCCATCACATTGGGAACCACCGCCCAGGGTGTTGCAACCTTGGGTTCCAACGCAACTGCTTCCGCGGTTTATGGCACACAGGCCTCTGGAACGGCCACTATTGGTGGTGCCACAGCAACTGCCACAGCCACGGCAGGTACCACTGCAAGTGCAACCATAAGTCAGGGAACTCAGGCAACCGCGGTTGCAAACCTTGGCCAGCAGGCTACAGGCTTTTTGCAATTGGGTACACTTGCCAGTGCCACGGCCAATGTGGGTAATCTGGCAACCGGTGCCGCTACCGTGGGAACAGCGGCTACAGCAACTGCCAATGTGGGTCAACAGGCAACTGCCCATGCGGTATTGGGGAATGGAACTACACAAGGCGTTGTAGGGCAAATTTACACAATACCTGTTGATAAATCTGGAACAGGTTACTTTACAGGTGTTGAAAGTGTGTCATTGACTGGTGGTTCAGGCTATCGCGTTGGCGATACCATAACCATTTCCCAAAGCTTAGGCAATAATACGGTACCAGCAATCGGTGATATTATTCAGTTAGGCAGTGTAATAACTGCAATTTCAGGAACTGCACTAACCGGTGGTCCTGCAGGTGCTAATCAAGCACCGTTTCAACTTACTATTCTGCCCACTGCCTTTGGCACAACATTAGGTGTTTTAGGGGATGTGGTAATAGAAAATGCTGGTAGTGGTTACCCAGCGAACACAGAGTTTCCTGTAAGTATTACGGGTGCAGGTGCTGGAAATGTCCCAGCAATTGGCTTGGCAACCACTAATGCATCGGGAAATATTATTGATGTTAGAATTACGAATTTGGGTCTTGCAAGAGGTTTCACTGGTGGTTCTATTTTAAATATTGTCGCTTTAGGTGGTGTTTCTGGAAGTGGTGGTCAAGTACAAGCCATTACTGGTTTAGGGGGAACGATTACTGTTACAACAGATGCCACCACAGGTGTTTTTACGGGCGCATCACTTAACCAAGGTGGGTCTGGTTATGTGGAAGGTGTAACCTACAATTTGAGCATTGGTGGTGGGTTTACTGGAGGAAGTGTAACGGTACAAACTAGGTCTTTAACAGGTGGCAGCAGGGTTATTTTTGGTGAAAGTTTTAGAGGTTTAAATTTTGTTAATGGTGCTGTACAGCAGACAGGAACTTCCGGTTCTGGCTCTGGTTTGTCTGGTGTTGCGTTCGTTGGACCAAAAGTACAAATAAATGGTGGTAACCCCACGATTGTTGGATCTGCCACGGCTGTTTTAGGGGCTTTTGGCACTGTAAATCAAGGTAGGGTTATCCGGATTGATGTTCAAAGCCCAGGTTTGGGATATACATCTGCACCAACAATTTCATTGGGTGGCCCTGGCATTGAAAGCCTTACTCCCACAAACCCAGGTAGTGGTTATTTGACGGGCACAAGCGCTCCTTCTGTCACCATCAATGGGGGAAATGGTTCTCAGGCAACTGCAACTCCCAATGTTGTAAACGGTCAGGTTATTAGCTATACGATAACAAACCCTGGTTTTGGATATTCCGGTAGTGCCCCTACGGTAACCGTTGATGAACCGGGCATTCTAAGTATCTCTCCCACTAATTTAGGCAGTGGATATTCCGTAGCCCCTACGGTGACCATATCTGGTGGTGGTGGCTCAGGTGCAACAGCCACTGGCAACCTCGGTACAGGCGCAAACGCAGGAAAAGTAACCAGTTATACCGTCACCAATTTAGGAACTAATTATACCTCAACTGGGGTTAAGAATGCCTATCTGCCAGATGCCACCTACGGCGGTACTGGTTATGTGCCAAACTCTTCTTTCCCCATCAGCTTAACTGGGCAGGGGGTTATTAATGTTGCAAGCGGAACGGCGTTTACAGATGCTTCTGGAAGCATCTCTAGAATTTCAATTTCCAGTTTGGGTTCCGGTTACAATACTACGCAAAGTTATGCTGTCAACGGTGGTAATGCCACCGCTGTGGCGATAATTGATACCGATTCTACTAATGCAACCTTTGGTCAGGTTATAGGATACGATATTACGGATCCTGGTAGTGGTTATACTGTGGCCCCCACAGTCATATTCACGGGTGGTGGTGGCTCCGGAGCCGCGGCTACTGCAACAATTAATGGTGGATTGGTCACTGGACTTACTATAACTAGTCCCGGAAGTGGTTATACCTCGAGTCCTACTATAACACTATCTCGTGCAGGTTCCTTTGCCTCGGCAGTTGCATCCATTGATGCAAATAACAAAGTAACAGCTATTACTCCCTCTGGTAGCGTCAACAGTGGTAGAGGTGCTGGTTATATCACCCCACCTAGGGTAATAATTACCGGTGGCGGCGGAACAGGCGCAACTGCCACCGCGGTTTTAGGTGCTGGCGCTACTGCTGGCCAAGTGGTAAGTTACACAATCACCAATCAGGGGCAGGGCTATACTTCCACCCCGACCGTGTATGTCGAAAGTAGTGGAACCGCTTCTGTTAAGGTGGAATTAGACCCGATTATTGTGAGTGTTTCCAACCCCGGTCTTCAATCGATTGATGTACCCGGCGGTTTGGCAAGTGGTTCAGGATACTCGGTGGCCCCATCTGTTACCGTGAATGGCGGTGGCGGTTCGGGTGCCTTGGCAACCGCAACCATTGGTACTGGTGCTACTGCAAACCAAGTTATCAGCTATAACTTGACAACTTCCGGTCAGAATTACAGTACTTCATTAATCAGTAATACCTATACCGGTGCCACCGGAAGTGCCGTATTGGGTACTGGGGCAAGCGCTGGCACAGTTGCATCGATAACACCAATTCTTTCCGGTAGCAGTTATTTTTCCGCACCTATTGTTACAATTTCGGCGCCTGGTGGCAGTGGAACACAAGCTACCGCAGTAGCCATTCTTGGTAATGGCGCATTTGCCGGTCAGGTAGTGGGTTACAAGATTACCAATGCAGGCTCGGGGTATGCTACGGCACCAACCGTTACTATAACTTCGCCCATCAGTACGATTACCAGTGGAACAACGGCCACTGCAAGTGCGGTGTTGGGGACGGGAGTTGATGCAGGTAAGATTATTTCTCTTACAACCGGTATTACAGGGAGTGGTTACAACACCCCGCCTGTTGTGACAATTAGCGGCGATGGAACTGGTGCTACTGCAATTGCCGTTTTGGGTTCTGGTTCACAGACTGGGCAGATTGTGAACTATGTGGTTACCAATACCGGTTCTGGTTATACCAATGCAACAATAAACGTTACCCCTCCTGGGGTGTATCCTGCCAGCCGAACCAATATGCCAATCACCATTACCGGCACGAATGGTATTGCGGCTGATGGCATTGCCAACACCGATATCAATGGAAATATCACCAGTGTTACCGTGACCGGATTAGGCGGCACTGGGTACATCAACGGCAATAGCTATAGCATTACTTACACCAATCCCTTAACTGGAGCGAAAACTTCCACTTCCAGCATTCTGGCATTGGTGGATACCGCAACGGTTGTTATCAGCAACCCCGGCGTGGCCAAGATTTCCACACCATCCAACCTTCCGACCGGTTCGGCCTACGTTAGTGCACCTACCGTAAATATTACCGGTGGAAGTGGTTTTTCCACCGCAGCAACCGCAACGGCAATTCTTGGTTCCGGTGTGGATGCCGGCAAGGTGGTTAGTTACAACGTAAATTCGGGTATTGGATACAGCACAGGTTTGCTGACTCAGACATATACAGTTCCCACCACGACAGCCACTGCAACCGCAACGGTGTCAACTGGGTTTGTAACGGCAATTTCGGTGCCAAACGGCGGCTCTGGTTATACCTCGATTCCAACAGTTACCATCAATGGCGATGGAACCGGGGCAACCGCCATAGCGAATATTTCGGGAGGAGTCGTTACCGGTATAACGATTACAAATCGTGGAACAGGTTATACAAACGCTACTGTTACTATTAATTCCCCAATTGTTGGTGGTACTGGGTATTTAGCCAACCAAACAGCACTTCCTGTCACCATTACCGGTGGTAATGGAGCGGTAGCAACCGCCTCCGCCACCACAGATGCGTTAGGGGCCATTACCAGTGTTACCGTACTGAATGGCGGGTCTGGTTATATTCAGGGGAATACTTACACCATCAGTTCGAATTTTGGTGGTTATAACGGCACCATCATAGCAAACCTGAATATTCCGAATATTACCATCAGCCAGCCTGGCTTGCTGAACGTAACGCCAGTGAACATTGGTTCTGGCTATCAAACGGCACCCACGGTGTTCTTTTCTGGTGGTGGTGGAACCGGAGCTGCAGCTACAGCGGTATTAACAGGTGACAAAGTTACCAGCTTTGTGCTTACCAACGCCGGAAGTGGTTATACCTCGGCGCCAGTGGTAAGTTTGTCTGCGCCCGGTATCGATACCATTACTCTTGGAAGTGGTGGTTCTGGCTACGCTTCGGCCCCAACGGTTACCATCTCCCCGCCGGATATTACTGGTGGAACTCAGGCAACTGCGGTCGCAACGCTGACTGGAGATACCGTCACGGGCATCACCATTACCAATAGGGGATCTGGTTATAGCACTTTACCCACAATAACTTTTTCGGCCCCTGGCTTAGCGGCGATTAATGTGGCAACGGGTGGTTCTGGTTATTCTTTGCCACCGGCGGTTACCATTGGTGCGCCCAATCAGCCGGGTGGAGTACAAGCAACTGCCACCGCCAATATATCCGGTGGGGTGGTTACCGGTTATACCATTACCAACCCTGGTTCTGGTTACACATCAAATCCTCTGGTTACGATCGCAAGTCCCGGAGCATTGAGCATTCTCACGCCTGGTGGCCTTCCAAGCGGTTCGGGTTATTCCACAGCACCCACTGTAACTTTGGTTGGTGGTACCTTTACCACCGCTGCAACAGCAACCGCAGTTTTGGGAACAGGTGCCGATGCAGGCAAGGTGATTGGTTTTATTGTTAATGGTGGCTCAGGTTACACGGTAGCACCTTCGGTGGTTATTGATCCACCGCCGTTGTTTAGCATTAATCCTGTGTCTACGGGTGCAGGGTATACCACCGCGCCTAATGTAACCCTTAGTGGAAGTGGTACTGGTGCCACTGCCGTGGCGAACCTGGGTACCGGCGTGGATGCTGGCAAGGTGGTTAGCTACACCGTAACGAGCTTTGGTTCAGGTTATACCGGGCCAATTAATGTAACTGTAGATCCTGCTCCCACCGGTGTTTTAAGTATTACAACACCCGGTGGTTTGCCAAGCGGAAGCAATTATTCTGTACCACCCCAAGTAACCATAACTGGTGGAGGTGGTTCAGGTGCCCAGTTTAACGCTGTTTTGGGAACCGGAGTTGATGCTGGCAAGGTTATTGGTTTCTCCCAGGTAAGTGCTGGCACTGGATACTCATTTGCGCCGACGATTACCCTTTCAGCCCCCGGCATAGCAACTATTCCCGTGGCCAACGGTGGAAGTGGATATTCAGTGGCTCCCCAGGTAACCCTATCTGGTGGCGATGGAACGGGAGCAACCGCCACCGCTACGGTGGTTGGCGGGGTGGTTACCGCAATTAACATCACCAATTTCGGAAATGGCTACACCATTGCCCCCACAGCAACTCTGGGGCTTCCCGGCATTCTAAGTGTAAGCCCAACAGCTACTGGAAGTAACTATGGTGCCCAACCTCCTGTAATTATTAATGGTGGTGGTGGATCCGGTGCAGTTGTTACGGCAAATGTCTCTGCTGGTGGTGTTACCAGTTACAATGTGATTAGCAGTGGTTCTGGGTTTATCTCGGTTCCTAATGTGATTGTTGGTGCTCCTGGTATTGCCACCATAGTTCCTGTTAATAACGGAACCGCATATTCCAGTGTACCCTCGGTGACCATAACTGGTGGTGGTGGAAGTGGCGCCACCGCGACCGCGGTTCTTGGAACCGGCCCCAACGCTGGACAAATTGTTAGCTACAACATCACGAACCCTGGTGTTGGCTACACAAGTGCGCCAAGTATTAATGTTTCATCACCAGGTCTGGCAGGCATTTCAGTTACTGAAATGGGCACGGGTTATTCATCCCTGGTAAATCCAGTGGTGACCATAACAGGTGGTGGTGGAACTGGCGCGACCGCGACCGCGGTTCTTGGAACCGGGGCAAATGCGGGTAAGATTGTCCAAATCAACCTTACCAATCAGGGATCTGGCTATACCAGCACGCCGACCATTAATATCAGCCAACCTGGAATTGCATCCATCACCGTTACCAATGGTGGAACTGGTTATACCTCGACGCCAACGGTAACTGTGGTTCCTTACAACTCCGTGGATACTACCAACAGTTCCTCCAACCCAATTGGAGCGAACATTACCTTTAATTCCACGATTAATGGTCTTAGCAACGGTGTTCAATCCCTGGAGCTAAATAGCGGAACTGCCGGTATTATCACTTTGAATAACAGCACAGGCGGGCTAAGCAAGCTGAACTCGCTTAAGATTAACAACAGTAATGGTGCCAATTTCATCGGGCCTATCAATGTCCAAAATAATGTCCAAGTGGTGAATTCCACCAATGGCTCGGATATCAAATTCAACGGCTTGGTAACCGCGGCAGGGATGGATATTTCATCAGACGTTGTTTCGGGACCAATTGGTTACAACTTATATTTGATTGGAGGAACCAATATCAGCGGGCCAGTTGTATTCAACAACACCGGTTCCCTGCAATTGGGTGATTCTTCAACCGATAGCATGAAATTCTCCGGTGGAATGGTTGCCACCGCCCCAAGCCAGGTGAACCTTGGTGGAAGTGTAACCACCGGCAGTGGCCAGATCCTAACCCAGGCCACAGGTTCTGCGACGCTATTGAGTGGTGGGGTAAGTGCGATTTCCGTAACCAACCCCGGTGCTGGCTACAAGTTGGCCCCGACGGTTACCATCACACCACCAGATATTGTTGGCGGCGTTCAAGCCACCGCCATAGCGATTATCAACTCTTCAGGAGTAGTTACAGGTTTTACGCCCATCAATCCAGGCTCCGGGTATTCCATTGTACCGGGGGTGGTGATAGCCCCACCGCCACCACCAACCCTTATATTTGGTGATTCAGATACCCAGGTAACGATGGTCGCGAATTCCTCGGTTGCATCTGGTTCTGGCCCGATTGTTTTTGGTGGCGCATTGACGGATGGAACTTCCTCTTACCAGTTGAGCCTGCAGTTTGGCGGCGGAACAGGAAAAGTTGATTTCAACGACAATGTGACCATAGATTCAGTGCTTGCAAGCTCTAATGCCTTTGATGTGAATTTCAATGGCACCAATAACCTTCTGACGGGGATTTCGGGTTTTGGAAACAACGGAACTGTGAGATTCGGAAACGGTTCTTCCTCCTCCAGCACCACTTTCGCCAACGGACTGACTGTAAGTGCTGCCAATATAGAAGTTGCCGGTGCCCTTAACACCATTCAGGGCGATATGAACCTTGGTTCGTCCACCAAGACCGTTACCCTGACAAACAATGCGCAAATTGGCTCTGGTTCTGGTGCGCTGAAGTTTTATGCTCCGGTGAATGGATCGGCATATGACCTTACATTGCAAGGCTTGAACGCATCCGGGCCTGTTTCCTTCGCGAAAAATGTAAACTTGGGATCGTTGATCACTTCCGTGGGCAGTTACAACATTAATTTTAACAGCACAGACACTGTCACCGGAAACCAGATTAACAATGCCGCGAACTTCTTGAACACGGGTATTGTCACATTCAATGGCAAAACGACCTTCAACAATGGAGTCACCGCAACGACTCCATCCATCAGCCTGGCAGGCTCCCTTTTAACCACAGGGGACACCATGCTCCTGGGCAATGTCAGCTTAAACCAGGTGACAGGATCCTCCACGATTTCCAGCGCTGGGCCTTCTGGTGGCGGCTTAATCGAGATTAACACGATTGTGGAAGGGCCAAGTTCAAGCTTGCAACCGCTGATCCTTATGGACAACACGCTGAACAGCAATAATGGCCAGGTAAATTTCCTGGGTAATGCAAGCCTTACCGGCCTTACGACTTACGCAAAATCCTATGGAATAGCGTTCATGGGTTCTGTAAACACCATCAAGGGGTTATCCAGCACCAAGTTCAACAACACAGGCACCACTACCTTTGGAAATGATGCCACCGACCAAATCACCTTTGTCTCGGGTGTTAGCACCAATGATGTGACCATTGCAGGCAAGGTCCTTACCACGGGCACCGCCGCAAGCTTTGGAAATGTCACGATTACCACCTCAAGTGAAATCGACACCGGTAATGGATCCCTGGGTGCTATTTCCACCAAGGATATCCTGATGAATGGATACACCCTTACGTTGGATTCCGGGACTATCGCTGGCTCTACGATTACCGTGGATTCCATCAATAACCTGCTTGGCGATCTTGTTGTTCGTGATGCAGGTGGATTGGTATCTTTTACAGGCCAGGTGGGAACGGCGACCACTCGTGGAAATATAACGATTGCCAATTCCAATGCGGGTGTGACATTTAATGGCAATGTTACTGCCAATCAGATCAACCTGAATGGAACGCAATCCAACAAAAATATCATTTTCAATGGCAACCTTGATCTGACAGGTAACCTGGTTACCGCTGCCCAGGGTTATAACCTGCAGTTGCTTGGTTTGAATAATTTGTTCGCAAACCCGAATTCGGTAAGCTTTAACAACCTTGGAAGCCTTAAAATCGGTGCCACGGGTAGCACCAATACTTTTGCAAATGGGTTTTCCGTGACTTCGCCATCAAGCCTTTCCTTGAATGGAACCTTTAATTCCCCCGGGGTGGTTAATGTTTCCAAGCCAACCAATATTGATGGAAATGTCATTTTGAATCTTTCGGGTTCCGGTAGCTCGGCGATGAGCGGTTCCTTGATTGGCAGTTCATCGTTAGAGCTTACGGGCAGCGGGAAATTGAGTTTGGGTAAAGATTCGCCCGCCTATACCGGTAATCTGATTGTTTCTGGCGGAACTTTGACTGTTAATTCAAATTTCAGCAAATCCAATGTCATCCAAAATGCTGGAAATCTGGCTGGCATTGGAGTTGTCGGAAACATTACCTCGAATGGAGGAACTCTGGCGCCCGGTAACAGCCCTGGAATTTTAACTTCCAACAACGCCTTGCTATCCAATGCCTCCACTTTTGCGGTTGAATTGTTTGGTAATAATATCGGCCAGTTTGACCAGTTGTCGGCAGCTTCCATAGCCTTGGGTAACGCAGCTTTGTCTATTACGACAAGCAGTGCATCCTTGAAGGTTGGCCAAGTTTACACAATTGTGAATAATACTGGATTGGCAAGTGTTTCTGGAACATTTGGAAACCTGCCCGAAGCTTCCACGGTTGTTGCCGGTGGTGTTACTTTTAGGATTTCTTATGTCGGTGGTACCGGTAGTAATGATGTGACCCTTACTGTAATGTCGGTTACCCCAACGCCCACGCCGACTCCCACACCAACCCCGACTCCCACACCAACCCCGACCCCCACACCAACCCCGACCCCCACACCCACTCCTTCACCGGCTAATCCAAGGTTGTTGTTTGCAGCGGGTGCTGATGCTGGCGGTGGGCCAATCGTAAGGGTTAATTTCTCGGACGGCACTGCCTACAGCTTCTTTGCCTACAGCATAAATTACAAGGGTGGTGTGCGTGTCACCATGGGTGACCTCAACGGTGATGGCACCAATGAAGTTATCTGCGGTGCGGGTTCTGGTGGTGGACCTAATATCAGGGTCTTTAACGTCACCAATACTGGTGTCACCATGGTTTCCAACTTCTTTGCTTTTGAACCTTGGTTTACCGGTGGTGTTTATGTTGCCGCTGGTAACCTGAACGGGGATGTTTCATCTTCAGGTAACGGTATCGACGACTTGATTGTTTCGGCTGGTCCAGGTGGTGGTCCACGCGTGATAGCCTTCTCCGGCAGCCAAACCAGCTATGTGAACCAAAATGCGCAATTAGCTGACTACTTTGTCTATGCGCCTACCTTTACCGGTGGTGTGACAGTTGCCTCCGGCAATGTATTTGGCCCAGCGGGCAGCGTTGACGAGATTATTACCGGGGCCGGTCCTGGTGGTGGCCCCCATGTCCGTGTGTTCACCCTTAGCAATACCAATCTGCCAACTCCTTTGATGGAATACATGGCATTTGATCCATCCATCCGAAGTGGTGTGTATGTTGGTGCGGGTGATATTAGCGGGGATGGTATTGATGATATCTTTACAGGAACCAATGCGGATCCGAATGTTCCGGCGATGGTAAATGTAACCCGATCGAATGGTCAGGCCTCTCTGCTATATCCTTTTGGTCAATTCAGGGGTGGTGCAAGGGTTGGTGTGGCAAGCGCACCGAATCCACAAAACCCACAACAGCCTTTTGAATACCTTGCGGTAGCTGCAGGTCCGGGTGGTGGCCCTCAGGTTTCCTTCTACAACAACAACTTGAATGTTATCGATAGTCTCTTTGTGTTTGACCTGAGCTTTACGGGTGGTGTTTTTGTAAACACTTCCATATCATAGGTTTATGTTATTATAGAACCTACGAAGCCGAGAAGGAATTCTCGGTCTCGTAGGTTAACTTAGGTAAATTCCGGTTAATATGCTAATGTTGGTTGTTTGGGTAATATGAATTAATAATGGGTGTTTAGGTAAAATAAAAAAAATATAAAGCGCTCTTTGCCTCCTGTGAAACATTTAGACATTAGATTTCAGGTGATAGCCGGAAAAATGTTTTTCCGGGCTTTTTTCTGAAAGCTTTGTTTCATAGAGGCTTTTGCCATGCTGTTTTTCAAATCCAAAAGCAAAAAAAACTCCCGCTCAAAATTGGCAGATGGATTTTTCAAACCTCAGTTGCTTCCTCTGGAAACAAGAATTAATCCAGTTTTAATTCAGGGGAATGTTTCCTGGGTTAATGGCGCGTTACAAATTCAATTGACATCTAATAACACGGGGCCTGATGCCAACCAAGTTGCCATTTCAAATGCATCTTCTGGATCTGTAGTTTTGGTGGATGCCTTGGGAACTGATTCGACAGGAACAGCAAATACCCTTAATTTGACAAACCTTAGTCCGGCTAATCTGACTGTCAGCCAGATTTCCTCTACCAGCTTTTCGATTGATTACGGTTCAAACCTTCTTTCCAACTTGAATTTGCTGGGTGGGTTGGGGCAAGATGAATTCACTATTGGAAATCTCAATAGCGGTTCAGCCCCGCTGAAGACCTCCGCGGATTTTGGAATTCTTGTGGATTCCGCAACCGTTGCCTCCGGCAGTATATTCGATTCCCTTACTATCAGTGGCGAGGTAACCACAAAAGGCCAGGGTACTTTCCTTACCAGTAATTCACAAACATCAAATTTAAATCTGGGAAGGATAACGATTGATCCACTGGGAGCCATCTATTCATCAAGCGGTAATATCTCATTGACTGCAAATGCTCAAAATACGAGTGATTTAAATATATTAAGCGGAGCATTAATTCAAACGGGAACCGGCGCTATAAACCTTACTTCAGGAAATAACTCATCCCTGTCGGGAAATATATATCTTTCCGGATCTGCATTAGTTACAAATGGTGGAGTTGTGAATTTCAATTCTGGTGTCGTGCTTTCTGCGGATACCACAATCAATACAGGTTCATTAAATACGGGGAGCATTAATTTTAATTCTTCCCTTGATGGAGCCTCGATCGCCCCAAGCCAAAACCTAACTTTGCAAACCGGTGGAACCATAGTTTTCAATGGAGCCATTGGCGCAATTACACCGATGGGAAACGTAATTATTGATTCCTTGAATCCATCGGCTCTTACCATTAACAATGGAATAAACGCCAATTCCCTGACCACTCTATCTGATGTGGATGGCAGCATTCAAATAAGCGGTAATCAAAATTATTTGAGTACATCCGGATTGCAACTAAAAACTATTGGAGGGTCCGGTGACGTCAAATTGCTTGGGAATATTACTTTTGCCTCCACAGGCACGAAAGTTGATGTAACCCACTCAGGAATACTTCTGATAGGCGGAAATATAGGCAATATTGATGACAGCAAAAGCATTTTTTTAGGCGCTCAATTTTCAGAAAATAATGTTTCAGGTTCCGGTGCTTTGACGGCAGTTTCATTCCCTTCCGGTGAGGCGGGTGTGGGGTATGCAATTAATGATACCGTTATCATAACAAGTGCTGGCAGTACTTTGGCTGCAACAGGAATTGTATCCCAATTGGGTTCAAATAATAGTATTTCCGGTATAACCATAACTTTCGGCGGAGCCGGTTTTATTCCTGGTGAAGCGGTTACTATTGTTCCGGGTCCCGGTTCTTCAGGAACTAACGCAGTTGGCTTGGCTGGAAATTCGAAAGTTATTTTTGGCAATTCAAGCCAAATACGATTCGTGGCAGACCAAGGGTCATCAAACCCCGTTGTGTTTAACACACCGGTTCAACTGGATCAAAATACCACCATTGTAACGGGTTCTGGACAAGGAATTGTTTTTAACAATACTGTTGATGGTTCTGCAAATCTAAGGCTGATTTCCACGGGTTCCATTGATTTTAATGCTAATGTTGGCTTCTATACTCCGGTATCCCTGATTTCCACTGAACCAGCCACGTTGGATCAGGCCCAGATTAATTCCAGAAACCCATCCGGTTTGAACATGGTTGTGCCCAATACAAGTTTCTCTGCCGGATCTTTAGTGGGAAAAATATCAGGTAATGTAAATATTCCTGCTGATCAGGTTTACACCGGCGCAGGAGGTATGAATTTGGTGACATATGCCGGAGCCACCGGTCCTGGAAACATTATTTTTGGAAATATTTCAAGTTTGTCAGGGTCCTCGGGTTCATTGAATATAAGCAATTCCGGAATCCTCCAGCTTAACGGCAATATTAATCTGGACGGATCTTTTACCCAAAGCGCATTGATTCAGGGGATTACTATTAATTATCCCGGAACAAATTATGTTACTAATCCTGCTATCAATATTACCGGTGGCGGTGGAACCGGAGCAATTGCCACTTCCACGCTTTCCATTTCTTCGGTAAACCTGATCAATGGGGGTACATATGTAAATGGATCTTTCCCCGTATTTTTTTCAGAGGGAACGAATATAAGCGCTTCTGGAACAGCAACCGCTATTTCAGGCACCATACAAAGCGTTTCTTTGACCGGTATAGGTAATGGCTACACAAACTTGAACAATCTGGCTGTTGTTGGGGGTAGTGGTGGCGGGGCAGTGGTGAATGGTACTGGTTTTGTGGATGCAATCAATCTTGTATCCCAGGGAAGTGGCTATACAAGTCAGCCAGTTGTCACATTTACGGGCGGAATTGTTGGTGCGGGTTCCACTGCGACAGCTACGGCAATTTTGAGCACTTCTTCTGGCAGGGTAGAAACCGGTTCAATTGAAATCAGGACCAATGGCCAGGATATTAGGTTTACCAGTGATCTGGTTTTGAAAAACAGCCTAGTGCTAAATACCGGAAATACAGTTCCGGGAAATATATTTTTGGGTAATGTTGATGGAGCAACCCCAGCATCAAATGATTTGCAAATATTATCCATAGGAGATTTAACATTTAATGGTTCCGTGGGATCAACGATTGCCTTGGGAGCAATTAATGCGTCAGGTTACACCCTGAATTCATTATCCACAGGCCCGGGATCAACGGTAATTAACGCAGCTTCTTTGAATGCATCGGTGACCAATCAAATTTCAATCAGTGCTGACCAAAATTATTCAGGAACCTTGGATTATTCGGTTTCCAAAACTAATCCGCAAATAATTGGGCTTAGTTTGAAAAACACTCAATCGGGTTCCAGCATTACTCTTGGCGGTTTAACCACCACGGAACTTTCCACCGGCAAACTGTCAGAAATTTCTATAACAGCAGGAGGTAATGGTTATACCATCAGCCCTAATGTAAGTATTTCTGGTGGAGGCGGCTCGAATGCTTCAGCAAAATCTTTTCTTAGTATAAAAAATATTCAAAACATTAATTATGGCGGGGTCGGATACTTTGTTGGTGATACCGTACGAATTACGGGTGGCACAACCACAGCTGTTGCCATCGTGGATGCTACCAACCTTGTAAATGGTTCCATTACTGCCCTGAGGATTGTGAACGGAGGCTCCGGGTTTACCAATTTGGCAGGTCTGCCCATATCTGGCGGAAGTGGTTTGGGTGCAATTGTTGATGCTTTTGGGGAGGTAAACTCTATAGTTTTGACAAATCAGGGAAATGGTTATTTAAGCACTCCCTCGGTGACAATTTCAAATGCGGCTGGGGATATTTTTGGAAGTGGGGCAAATGCGATAGCAGTTCTTCAGATGGATCCAACCCCTGTGAATATCAACAATGCCGGGCCGCTTTACCTTACAACGAATATCTCGGTTGGTGGATCATTTAATCAGATTGGGGCAGGTCAGGTATTTTTGGGTGTTAAGGCGACACCAATCATCCCATTTACTTTTGCTTCCCAAAGTGGTTACGACATGCTTTTTAGCGGAAAAGTCAACCTTTTAACAGACACGGTATTTAATTCCAATGGCGGAAATATCACTTTCAACCAATTGATTGATGGTGATTATGGCATGACAATCAATGCTTTGGGAGGTGAAATTCTTATTGCAAAGCAGATTGGGTTTAATCCAGTAGGTGACTTGATTTTTAACGGAGCTAGCAAAATATCCATAATTGGCGATATTTTAGCTTCATCTCTTTTGGTTGATAATTCCACTGGTCCGGTAATTCTGTCAGGCAAGATGACATTTAGTGGTACTTCTGCTAACAGCTTAAATATTACTACCACCAACCCAAATGGAGACATTGTAATTCAGAAAGAGGTCAATACTACTGGCAATATAATTCTGAATAACACCGGAAAGTTAATCCTAGGTAACTCTGCTGACTTTAATTTAACTAGCGGATCCTTTCAACAAACCGGGTCAGGAAATGTTGTGATGGGTGGGGACATTTTGGCCCAAGTGGGTGATATAACGTTTTCAGGACCTGTGAATTTGTCCGGTACATCGTCTTTAAAGGCATTAAGAAGTTCCCAATCGGCATCCTCAATAATCTTTGGAAATTCTGTCAATGGTCCGGGTGGTGTTGAGGTGGAGTCAACCGGAAGCATACTTTTTGCTGGTGATTCAGGTGTTACAAGTCCATTAAGTTTTGTCACCATTCTAAATTCCATTCAGAATCAAAACTTTTTTGCCACCCAATTTGGTGGCAGGTTAATATCTTCTGTGCTTAGCATCAGCAATTCCTCTGGAAACATCAATTTTATTGGTTCCGCAAATATCCAAAACCAGTTGAATATATCAAACAAGATATACAATTTAATATTTACAGGATTAGATAACTCGATTGGTGGCCTGGTTGGGTTTAACAACAGTGGTTTGGTGTCATTTTCAAATTCCACTATTTTTAGTGGTTCCGCGGTTTTCAGTCAGGCTGGATCCCTTGATATGGGAGGCAGAGTTACATTCTCGGGATCTTTTGAATCCAAAAGAAGCACTCGGGTGACATCACCCTTGTATTTAAATTTGGGTGCCACAACCAATAAAATAAGTGGTGCTTTGAGTGGTTCAGCCTTGTTTCAAGAGGGATCTGGCACATTGGTTTTAACGGGTGATTCACCATCTTATGCTAATACAATCACTGTTACTTCAGGTTCATTGCAAATAAGTGCTTACTATAACAAGGCAAAAATCAATATCGATGGTGGTACCCTTCTTGGCGGTGGACAGGTTTATCAAGTTATCGGAACTAATGGGAAAATTACGCCTGGTGCGCCATATGGTACCTTGGGTGTGTTGGGAGATTTGGCACTTGATTCAAAAATGAATTTTATTGCCAATATCGGTGCTACTTCTGTCGGACGGTATGGTCAAGTTAGGTCTTCGGGGCTTGTTAACCTTGGAAGTGCTGCTTTAAATATCGTACCTTCTGCAAATCTTGGGGTTGGCCAGCAAATCACATTGATTAACAAAACTGGTGTTGGGCCAGTCTCAGGAACATTTAATGGTTTACCGGAAGGCCAATCGTTTAAGGTGGGTACCTACACGTTTGCAATTTCATATGTGGGTGGTGATGGTAATGATGTGACTCTTACCATTGTAAGCAATAATCCTCCCGCCCCAGCGCCGGGGTTCAATAAGTTTTTTGCGGTGGGAACGGATTCTGGCGGAGCTCCGGTGGTACAGATTAATTATCAAAACGGGTCTAGTCGGCTTTTCTACGCCTATAGCCCTTCCTATACAGGAGGAGTCCGTGTAGCAATTGGTGATATTAATGGTGATGGATTTGACGACCTGATAACGGGAACAGGTATAGGAGGTGGTCCACATATCAAGGTTTTTGATTTGCGAGGAGGCCTGCCAGTATGTGTCGCGAGTTTCTTTGCTTTCGAGCCAACCTTTACTGGGGGAACTTATCTGGCCTCCGGCAATATTAATGGTGATGGTTACGCTGATATCATTATTGGTGCGGGTGTCGGTGGTGGCCCAAGGGTGAAGACTTATTATGGTACAAATGGATATCTGATCAATAATTTCCTTGCTCCTCCTAATTTGGATTTCTTTGCCTATGATCCTAATTTTAGAGGTGGGGTGGTTGTTGCCGCTGGTGACCGGGATGCGGACGGGGTGGATGATATTATTACCGGGGCTGGTATTGGAGGGGGACCGAATATAAGGTCTTTTAACGCAGCTTCCATCATGATTGACAATTTCTTCGCTTTCAACCCAGCGATAACTACGGGTATTTTCGTTGCAGCAGGCTATGTGAATGGGGATTCAATTGCAGATATCTTGGTGGGCACCGGTAGGGGAACACCAACACTCTTAACAGCTTTTTATTCTCCGGGAGCCACAGGAAATGCACCAACCACCGTGACAACCGCGCCTTTCACAACTGCATTTACAGGAGGTGCAAGGCCGGGGGTAATGATGAAAGCAGATGGAACTCAGGTGTTTGGGGTTGCTGCCGGCCCTACCGGTGCGCCGGAAGTCAGGGCATTGAATCTTAATTTACAAACAACAGATGCCATGTTTGCCATCAACCCACTTTTCAATGGTGGAGTCTTTTTAAACACCACACTTTAATTAATTTTGAAACTTTTTTCAAAAAGACCTCAAATAGCTTCAGCCTTTTGGGGTCTTTTCCTTTTTACGAAAGTTACGGATGAAATCTTGTTTGCCTTGAAGGGTGTTTTTCACGATTGAACAGGTGAAAAAAACATTTTTTAAGCAACTCTATTGAGGCTTCTTTTGCACCTTACCCTTGTGGGGTTTAGATACATAGTGAGGGCCTTTGTGCATCCATTTGTTTGCAGTCCGTTTGCAAAAGCGAATGATGCATCAGGACTCAATATGACCTTCCTGGGATGATGGAAGGAAAAGGGGTATAAAATGTTCAAAGCCTGGTTTAATGCCTTCAAGTCTAAGAAAAAACAATCAACGGTATTTCCAGGGAAAAATATAAATCCTAAATTATTGTGCTTGGAAGATAGAATAACTCCAGCACAAGTTGTTGATATTTCCTATGACTCAATAAACGGATTTCTAATACTTCAGTCTAAGGCTTTAGCCTCGGAAGCGAATACTTTTAGTATTTCTCAGGTTGACCCATCAAATACAACCATTCAATTTACGGGCTCGGTGGGAACAACTTTTAATTCGACGGTTCCGAATACCATTTTCCTAAATCCATCAACCGCTGAACTGGATGCCATCAATCTTGTTAATTTTAATTCCATCATTGTCAGAGGTTCTTTGGGGGATGACAGGATTACATTGGGAACATTGGATGGAAACGTTCTCTCTGCTAGCAATCAAAATGATTTTAATTTTAATATGGATGTGGTTTCTTTTTCCGGCGGTGGATCGAGTGGCGGAGATCTGTTGAATATCTCTGGGAAGGTTTCCACAAAAGGAAATGGTTTTTTTACAACAGATTTCACAAAAACAATTAATCCAAATCAAAATTTTGATTCTATTCAGGTTGGATCCTCAGGGGGGGTTTTTTCCACAGGTTCCGGGGAGGCACGGTTGGTAGCCGATGGCCTAAACACCAGCAATATCTTAATAAACTCAGGCGGAATGGTCACCATAGGCTCAGGTGAAGCTTATTTTAGGTCAGGAGCGGCTGGCAACATTCGAACCAATGGTAATGCCATCACTACCATAGGAGGACCGATTACACTGGCTTCAAATCTTTTGCTGGAAAGTTCAACAGTTTTAGATACTGGGATAGGTCTTGGGAGTATTTCGCTGAATGGAACAGTTTCAGGGTCTGTTTCTGGAATGGAAAATCTTGATTTAGTGACTACCGGGCCTGTTAACTTCAACCAGCAGGTGGGGTCTCTGGCGGTTCCCCTGGGTTCCATCAATCTTGGTAACGCGCTTATTAATTCCAATCCTTCCGTAGTTCAATTTGGTACCGATGTGATTGCAAAATCCATTTCAGGGACCATAGATGGTCCATTTACAAGTAAGGGAGTGCTTTCATTAAATGGCTCCAGCAATCTGAACAGTCTGGATATAACAACCACAGGCCCTAATGGAAATGTTACCATAGGTTCTTCGGGGGCAAGTAACCCTGTTTTGATATCGAATGGCCAGGGCGGGGTTAATATCAAAAATTCCTCAATATTAACAATTAACGGGGATGTAAATCTTGACGGTTCCTTTTCTCAGATAGGCTCCGGTTTGGTAAACCTTGGAACACCTGGAATTATCGGTCAAATAGATTTTAACACAAACGATGGTAAAATTGCGTTTTCTTCAGGTGTTACCCTCTATCAAGATATCTCCTTTAACTCCAATTTGCTTGGAGTGGTTGGATTAGGGAAAGACATCGTTTTTTCCTCAACCTTGGATGGCGTTGCCAATCTGCAAACTGCAGCGGGGATAGGTGACACGTTTTTTGGCGGGAATATCGGATCTTCAGTGGCACCTTTGGCGATTCTTGTTAATTCAACCAATAGGTTGACTGTGAATGGAAGTGTTACCGCCGATTCCTTTACAGTTTCATCGGCCAGCAATGCGGTTGAATTTAAAGGCAGTCAAACATATGGCCAACTTGCGGGTTTGAATGTAACAACCAGCACTTCCAACGGTTCTGTAACATTGAGTGGACCGGTAAATTGTATCAATGACGCCCTGATTAATATTAACAATTCAGGAATACTTATAATAAGCAATGGTTCTTATCTGAAAACAAATACAAGTGGAATTGTTTTGGGGAATGGCGGCGCCTCAAAAATTATTGTATCGGCAGATATCATTTCAGAAAGTGGTAACATTCTCATTAAAAACCCTGTAGAAATGCAAAGTGATATTTCGATTGTAAATAATGGCGGAAATGTGCAATTTCTACAAACATTAGACAGTAACAAATCAGGTAACAAATCCATATCCCTTATCGGAAATAACGCCTCCGTGTTTAGTTTTAATGGTGCTTTGGGATCCATTGTAAGTTTGAATGCTATTAATATTTTCTCTTCAGCCGGAGTCACTTTTAATTCCACGGTAAATGCCACAACCCTTACTATTTTTGACAGCGTAAATAATATTACTTTAAATGGTAATTTGACCTTGGCGGGGGACTTTATAACAACCCTCACGACGAACAATTACAATGCCTTTTTGTATGGGCTGAAAAATCAAATCAATGGAATAACAAACCTGGCTCATTCAGGATCAACTACTTTTGGAAAAATTAATACAGCCTCTTTTCTTTTCAGCAATGGCTTAACCGAAACCGGGGGTAGTGGGGTCACCGCTCAGGGTACTATCATCTCCGGAAAAAGTTTTAATCTTGCAAGTAATTTTATTGTGGGTGGTAATAATATTGGAATTGTCACCTTGGATATTGCCCAAGATAGTGTTTTAAGCGGAAGGGAAGATGTTCAGGCGAATGAAAAAATTATTAAAAATGGCATTGGCGGTTTGCGTTTGTTGAATAATACGGGAAGTTCTTTCAAGGGTTCCCTGGATATTAATAATGGGTTGGTAACGGTCTTGGATAATTTCTCCAGTATCTCAACCACATCGGTATATGGTGGTTCAGTCTCTGGTATTGGTTCCATCGGTTCTTTAGTGGGCTACTCTGGAATAGTTTCCCCTGGAGATCCCACTGGAGTTCTTTCTTCTGGAAGCACGGCTTTAAATTCTTTGGCCACTTTTAGCGCCATACTGGGTACAAACGCTTCAATTGCAAATAATAGCCTTGATGTGATTGGGTCTGTTACTTTAAATGCCGCAACTCTTTCCTTGACCACAGGCCCAAACCTTATTCAGGGAAATATCATAACTATCATTAACAATGATGGATCCGACCCAATAACCGGGTCTTTCAAAGGTTTGCCAGAAGGCACTACCTTTACTTCGGGAGTATATACATTCAAGATATCTTATGCTGGGGGTACTGGTAATGATGTTACCCTTACTGTTACCAGTACAGTGATACCACCCACTCCAGTGGTACCAGGAATTCCGCAGGTATTTGCCACTGCGGCCAACGCTGGTGGTGGCCCCATGGTCACATTAAATTACCCTAATGGAAACACGGTTTCATTTTTTGCCTATTCCCCATCTTTCACCGGTGGTGTTCGAATTGCGATGGGTGATGTGAATGGCGATGGCTATACCGACTTGGTAACGGGTGTGGGTATTGGTGGTGGCCCCCATATCAAAGTGTGGGACATATCATCTGGAGCCCCGATTCAAGTTGCAAGTTTCTTCGCCTTTGAATCTGCCTTCACGGGTGGTTTGTATTTGGGTGTTGGGAATTTGAATGGGGATGCCTATGGGGATATTATCGTGGGTGCTGGCCCAGGTGGTGGTCCCCGGGTGACAGCTTTTGCAGGTGCCCAGGCTTTTGCGATTAATCAAAATCAAGTCCTAACCAATTTCTTTGCCTATAGCGATGTTTTCCGTGGTGGTGTGACCGTTGCGGCGGCTGATAGAACTGGTGACGGAGTTGATGAAATTGTGACAGGTGCTGGATATGGTGGCGGGCCGAATGTAAGTGTATTCCAATTGGTTCAGACCACACCAAACCAATTCAACCCGCAATTAATCCAAAACTTCTTTGTGTTTGACACAACTTTCACCGGTGGAATTTTTGTTGCAGGTGGCAGGTTTTCGAACGGCACAAATTCCAGTGGCCAAATATTGGATGACATTTTCGTTGGCACCGGAACCGGAACCAAAGCCACTGTAGCCGTGGCGTTTGGTACGGGCGGTTTTTATTACCTGAACCCATTTGGAAACTTCCAAGGCGGAGTAACCGTGGGTATTTCATCCTCTAGCGCAACTTCGGGTGGAACCAATTACCTGATGGCTGCGGCAGGCCCAGGTGGTGGCCCTCAAGTGAATATTTACAATAATTCCTTTGGTTTGGTGGATTCATTCTTTGCTTTAAACCCTGAAATGACTTTAGGGGTTTTTGCGAATACCACTATACTTTAGGAAAAAATTTCAAATTCATAGCCATGCAGGTTAATCCTGCATGGCTTTTCTATTGATACCGATTATTCCTAAATTTCATATTTTTTACAAATCCCCTGAAAATCGTTTCTTCAAAATATTCCTGATTCATCATTCTATGGAGGATTTAGGTCGATCTAACTTCCAAGGCATGGTCTGTCAGGAGACAGGCTGGGTGGTGGAATACCCCACATACCCGGCAGCCTTAAGGGATCAGGAGTTTCCAAATGATACGTTCTTGGATTAAGAATTTATTTACAAAAAGTAATTTTAAGAAAAGTAAATCAAATTATTTATCCGTTGAATTATTGGAAACAAGAACCAATCCAACACTAATTGCCTATAACGGAGGATATATCGAAATATCAGATCAACTTGATCTTAATAATAACTATGCAAACAATGACTTAAAAATTGGGTTATTTAATAATATTTTGACTGTAACTGAAGCTAACGCTGTTGGTCTTACAGGGCAAGTTTTAAATTTTAAGGCTGCCAATGGCACTATTGCTATTGACCTAACTCAAAATTTAAATGCTTATAGAGGTTTAAAGGTATATTTACAAGATCCTTTTAATGCAGGTGGTAGAGATATTCTTAGTGCTACTGATTTAGATTTTAGCACCATGCCAGGAAATACTCCTTTTTTAATTGAATTTTATGGTAAAAATCAGAATGCTCAGGATTTAAACAACACATTAAATGTGGAAGGAATTATTTCTTCTAAAAACAATTATGTATTTATCGATGGATTTGATGTTATTAATAATACTAGCGTTACTGGTATTGGCGCAAAAATATCTGCTCATACATCAAACCTTGATATCAAAAATTCTTTAACAGATATTAATATTAAAAATAGTAATGGTGGTGGATTTACCTTTATGGCCTCAACTCGTCTTGATTTGGAAGCAAACTTGGATTTGGGGGCAAATTTAACGCTACAGGGTTTAACAACCACTACTCCAGTTAATATAAATTCTAATAACCCTAACGGTCCTAATTCTTTCACAGGTATAAATAATAACCTAACGATAGATACAGATTCTAGAGTGGATATTTTAGGAAATGTGGCTATTGGTGCAGGAAATTTAAGTGTTACTGATTATGATTTGTTTTCGATTTTCGGTGACACATCTTGTGGTAATGCTTTTTTTAATAGTAACATAAATAATTCTAATAGCCGCGCAAGCCTTTATGGAAATGTTAAAACTTTGCTTGATTTTACAATCAACGATCTAGGTTCAAGTATTTCCAATGGCGCTCAATTTTATATTAATAAAGATGCGTTGCCAATTTTTAATGGGGGAGCTGGGCAAAACAACTTGATATTTCAGGTCGGTAATTTAATTAACTTCGGAGATTTTAAAGCCCAAAGCGTTAATGGTGGTAAATATGATCTTTATCTATGTGGAAATCAAAATATCGTCTCCTTTGATGCTACTTTTCAAAATGCTGGTTCTCTCACAGTTGGAACACTTAATATACCTTCCACAGTATTTACCCCATCCAATAATTCTGTTTTAAGAACTGTAAATGGTTCTATTATTTCAACCACACCGGCTAGCCAGACTTATTTATTTGCGGATGTTATAGCCAATACCAAAATTGAATTTGACGGAATGGTAAATATTGTCGAAGCTACTTCTGGGACCAAAAATAGAACCTTTTTAATTCAAGCGCTTGGTAATGATTCCGCTAATACTGGAATTAAATTAAATGGCGGAGTAACCTTGCAAAACTCCAATGGTTTCTTTTCAAACCTGAGCCTTTTAGCGGGTTCAGGAATTGTGGACATTGGTGATATTGAAATCCAGGGTGGGGTTCAGGGTCAGAATAATTTGGGAATCCTAACCATTATTGATTGCAATAACTTTACATTGTTCGGCAATCTTTTAGTTGGCGAAATAAGACTTCAAAATAATTCTTCAGGCACACTGAATGATGCTAGCAATGGCACTGGAAAATATACATTTAATGGTAATATCGGAACACAGATTAAACCAGTGAATATTACGACAAATAATGGGCAATACGGAATACATTTTGTAAGCCAAACCAATTATTTTGGGCCAAATATTGCTGATTTTTTAAATTCTGGAAAAGTAATATTAGGGGATAACAAGTCAGACTTGGTTTCCTTTGCCGGCGGAGCCATTTTTAGGGAAGGAACTCAAGTTGCTGGAACTGGGACTGTAGATGGGCCAGTGCGTATTCAGGGAGAGTTGATTCCTGGAAACTTTACGCTTAAAAATCAAACAACACAACAAAATGTTTATTATGATGTTGGTTCACTGACTTTTCAAAAACCTGTGATTTTTGAAAAAATAAATCCTGCGAATAAAGCTGTTTATTACGTAGACTTGCTCGGAAATACTCAGGGAATTTCCTACGATAACGTTTATGCAAATTCCACATTCACTCTAGTAAACAATCCGCTACTTTACCCAATATATAGGGATACTTCTATTATCCCTGGAACAAGATTTACCATCATAGAACTTTTGGGTGGTGGTGCTTTTAGCGGATCTTTCAGTGGTTTTTTAACACCTACGGCAACTATACCTCAAGTTATCCCTGAAAATGGATTTTTTTATGCCGGCGGGGCAAAATATAAATTGGAAACTAAGGGTGGTGATGGTAACGATGTGGTAATTACCTACATTGAAAAATCAAGCGGAACGGTGGTCTTCGTAGATAATAATCATGTTTTAAATGTTCTGGGCGATGATAATATTAGTGATGTTACTGCTCAAATGAAGGCCGGTTCAAGTGTATTTGGCCTCTTTTTAACTAGTGCGGGTTCTAATCAATATCAGATAAACCCTTCAGTTACTTTTGGTGGTACTCCTGTTATTAGTGCTACTGCTTATACAACTTTAAGTATTAACAGTAATTTAAATATAATAAGCGGGGGAACAGGTTATCAGAATGGTCAACTGGTTTCCATTTCTGATGGAATCAATTCAAGCGCACTTGCCACTGTTTCTGTGGTTGGAGGATCTGTAAACGGAATTACTCTGGTTTCTGGTGGTGGAGGATATTTAGATCTTAGTAACTTATCTTTGCTAGGTACATCTGGAACCCTGGCAACCATCAGTGCCACAGGCAGAGTTGATGCAATTCACTTGACCAATGGTGGATTCGGCTATAGCTCAGTGCCAGTTGTAACAATTGCTAATCCTCCCGCCGGAAATGCTCCTACGGCTACTGCAACGCTTGAAAATGTTCTCAATATCAGTGACTTAAATTATGGACTATCAGGTTTTGCCTATGGCTCGAATGTCATCAATAATTCCATTGATATTAAAGTGGAAGATTCGAATTATGTTGGTTTAGGCCAGTTTACAGGTTTCAAGGTGCAGTTGAACGGTGGCAATGATAAATTTAATCTATCCAATGTTAACTTGATTAATGTAAACAAAATAAACAGTAATGTGAATAATGTGTATTTTTCGTTTAATGGTGGTCCAAGTCTTAATCCTAGTTTGGATACCGACATTTTTAATATAGTTGGTGTAAACCAAAATGTGGAAACAGGCACCACCGGTAACTCAACCGTTTTAATTCAAGGTTTTGATTTGGTGGAAAGTTTGGATCTGAATACAGGCTTGCCTGCAACTGGAGAGTTAAATTCAGCAAACCAGGGGTTGAATTCCTTAAAAGTTTTGGGTCCTGTCAATTTTGTTAGTGGAAACAAGATAACTTTGGGCAGCTTAATTAGAACCGACACTGTAAATAACCAAGTTCCTTTAACACCTGGAACAATAACTCTAGCCGCCAATTGTTACATTGGGGATGGTGTTACACTTCAACTTGGAACAGGCGATGCCTGTAATATTAATGTACAGTCTCTAGGGGGAATTTCGGGCGGTTTGGCAAGTAATATCATTTTTAATGCATCTAGGTTTTCCAATCCCGTTAATAATCTTGGAAATACTGTTTCGGGCGGTAATATCGTGGTATTTGGCTCAATTGGAACTGATATTGGACTACTGGAGTTAGCTAATTCCGGTATTACAATATTTAGTAATCCTGTGGATGCGGCAAAAATTAATATAAATAATAATGATGGGGGAGTTTCGTTCTTTGGACAAGTGGGAGTCCAAAATCCTGTAACCGGTTTTAGTTACCAGCCGGATATATTCTTCAATACGATTTCAGCGGGATCCCAAATAACTTTTTATGACAAACTTTATGCAAGTTCTATTTCTTGTAATGTTTCTTCGAGTTCCAATAATTATCGATTAGCTTTTTTGGCTGATACCTATGTTATAAACAATACTTCCCTCAATAATACGGGTGGAATTATCTTTGGTGACTCATTCGATTATATGGGCTTTTGGGGTGGCTTAACAGTTGAGCCATCTTCTCAAACGCAGATATATGCTTTACTTGAATCCAAGGGAACCGGAATTAATATTGGTTCTAAATCCATATCTACACCTAATGGAAATCTGGATATAGGCATTACCCTAAATGGGCCCAGCGTCATTCGAACCAATTATCAGTCCCAGGGGCAAACATCCAACTTCATCTCATTGGGCAGGATTTATTCGAATACTTTTAATTTGGAATTGGATGCTGGTGATGCACAAGGATCGTATATAAATATTTATCAGGCCAGGGGCGATTCAGGTCAGTTAGATATTATCAATTCTTATGAAACAACAATTGGCCAAGTTGGTTTGTTGGCATCAAACCTTCCTTTTAATAACGAAATTTTTGGATCCATAAGGGTTCGTGATACTGCCACTACGGTTACTTTTAATGGTGGCATGTTATTGCGAAATCTGATTACCGAAACAAATCCCTACAGCTTTATTTTCCGGAGCGACATAAATGCTTTGCCCCAAAATACGATATTAGGGCGATATATTCTTTTGAATGAAAGTCCCATTATATTTAAGAACAGGGGTGATTTAACTTTGGGGGTGAACGGTTTTCTAACCACAGATCCGGATCAGGGTAATTATATTTTGTTTAAAGGTGGATTGAATTCAGAAACTATTACTGGTTCTGTGAATTTGGGCGCAGAAGTTCACACGGTTAATTCTGATTTACTTTTAAATAAGGTTAATATTACCTCTAATGCATCCATAAATACTTATTTTTCTAGTGTTCCATCGACTTTCTTTTTCACTTCTAATGAAGATGTGAATATTGCTAACTTAGTTGGTTATCCTACCAGTACATTTCAATTGCCACAGCCAAAATATCCTTTAACCACGGGTAATATTGGCTTGGGGCAAATTTTTAACAACAACAATGTAGTGAGCATTAACGCGGGCGGCCCGAGTGTTTTTGGTGGGAATATTGGGGCTAACATTAACATTATTTCATACCAGGGCTCTAATTTTGAAACTTTTTCGGTTTTGGCAGCCAATGATGTGAATTTTTATGGAAATGTGGAGGGTGAAACTTTCTACTTTGGCAACATTGCTGCCGGGAATTCTTCCAGCAATCTTGAATTGCTGGGAACGGTTTCAATTCAGGGGAATTTTAATGTTAGTAAAGAAGTTCAGGTAACTGCCGACGTTAATAATTTTGCTGTGTTGGGCAACTTAAATACTTTCAAGGGTGTGAATTATTTTGGAAACAGTGGTTTTGTTCAATTAGGAAATAGCAAGACAGATCAATTTAATAGTTCAGCAGGTTTAAATTTGCGCGGTGCGGGGGAACGCAGAATAGGTGGCATATTTAGTATTACCAATAGCACAAATTTTGATCTTGGACCCGGGCCGACCACCTTGATCGCTGATACCGAAGCTACCACTGAAGGAATAGGCTATACCAGCTTGGGAGCATTAACGAACAATAAATTTGATTTAACAATTAATGGAAGAACTCAGATTCAAAGATACGCGAATGATAGCACCCTTGCACCTTATCAGCAGCCAACCGCTCCACCGAGTTATATTCCGGTAAATAATATTTTGGGTGCCGGAACAGGGGGTGGCGATGTATTTTTGAATGGTGAAGTGGTTGTTCAGTCATTAACTCAGGCAATTTTTTCAGGAATTGAATTGCTATCGGGTGGCAGTAATTATCAAAATCCAATCGTTTCTATCATTGGTGGTGGTGGTGCTGGTGCTCGTGCAACGGTTACCATGGGGCTGTCAAATAATTTCCAAACTATTTTGGGCGGCAGTAATTATCAAGTGGGAGATTCGGTTCAATTACAGCCAGTATTAGGTGGAAATGTACCTTCTTCTGGTAGGGCTACGGTTTCCAGTGTTGATCCTAACGGAGCTATAACAGGACTAAATCTTACAAATCCCGGTTTTGGTTATTCTGCTATTAATTTATTTTTGTTAAATGTGGTTGGCGGTTCTGGATCCGGAGCTGTTGTTTCCACCGGTGGAACAATTGTTTCAATTAATTTAACCAGTGCTGGTGCTGGGTATACAAGTCCACCCCAAATAGCAATTACCGATCTTTTTGGAACTGGAAGTGGTGCTAATGCAAGAGCCCTTGTATCTAATTATGTTGGTTTTCCTCAGGGGAATATCATCAATATTCCACCCCAGGTGAATTTGAAGAAACAGGGCACCGGCAATGTCACCATTAGCACGGATAGCTCCGCAAACACCGCTGGCTTGGTCACTACGATTGAAAATGGCGCGGTGCTCTACGAAGGTGGAAAGATCAACGCCGCCACTATAACTAATATTGCTAATAACGGCATGTTGGGTGGTTCTAATGGAACCTTGGGAACGGTAAATGTTTTGCCCGGTGGCAGCCTGGCACCTGGTAATTTAACCTCACCTGTTGGAACGCTAAATATGGTGGGCGATCTCACCATTCAGGGAAATTACAACGTAAGCATCAGATCCCAGGCATTTAACCTTTTCGACAGGGTCAATGTAACAGGAACAGTTACCCTTACCAAAAATGGGGTTTCTGGAGTTTTGAATCCGAACTTCACTAATGATGCCAACAGCATAGCTGTGGGTGATTTGTTTGGCATTATTTCCAACGATGGTACCGATGCGGTTGTTGGAACATTCACGAATTTACCTGAAGGTGGAACTAAGTCCATAACCATGCCTGATGGAAGAATTGCAACCGTTCAGGTCACCTACAAAGGTAATATCCTTCCAACCGGAACAAGTTTTACGGGCGGAAATGATGTTGTTCTTCAGGTAACCAAGATCACAGCGGCAAGTTCTTCACAGTCCCAGGTTTCCAACTTCCCCAGAAAGCTCTTTGCTGTCTCCACCGATGCGGGTGGTGGACCGGTTGTTAAAATCAACTTTGATGATGGAAGTGGTTTCTCGTTCTTCGCTTATGCGCCAACCTTCACAGGTGGTGTGAGAACCGCCATCGGGGATATCAATGGTGATGGCCAGCCAGACTTGGTAACCGCTGCAGGTCCGGGTGGTGGACCCCATGTGATTGTATGGTCGATTAATCCTGCCCTCAGCTATGCCACGGTTCAATCAGGATTCTTTGCCTTTGAGCCGAACTTCACGGGCGGGTTGACTTTGTCCACCGGCAACTTAAATGGTGATACTTTTGATGACATTATTGTCGGTGCCGGGGCTGGTGGTGGCCCTCGTGTGGCGGCTTTCGCTGGCAATTCAAACTACGCATCCAACCCAACGACAAGAATTGCGGACTTCTTTGCCTACGATCCAAGCTTTAACAAAGGCGTGAATGTTGCTGCAGGTGATGTTGCAACAGGCCAGTTTGATGAAATTATTACGGGTGCTGGCCAAGGTGGAGCGCCACATGTTGCTGTTTGGCAAAATAGTGTTGCTGAGCCTTTGGTTTGGAACAAGGTAAATGAATTCTTTGCCTTCAGCCCTTCTTTAACCTGCGGTGTGTTTGTAGGCGCAGGCGACTTGGATTCTGATGGTATTGCAGACATCTATACCGGAACTGGTTCTGGTACAATCGCAACAGCGGGCATCTTCTTTGGTAATGGCGCTGTTACCAAGTTTGAACCGTTTGGCCAGTTCTTCTATGGCGGTGTTCGCGTGGGTGCTGCTCTCGGACCTGTCAACCAGACAGGAAACACCTCAGTGGCTCAAAACTTCCTTATTGCAGCCGCTGGTCCTGGTGGTGGTCCGCAGGTTTCCATCTTCAATGGTAACCTCAATCTGGTCGATGCCTTCTTCGCCTTCCCGCAAAACTTTACGGGTGGCGTGCTGGCTTCCACCACTGTCAACCGCTAAAAGGATTTTACATTTGGAAAAGGGTCTGCCTTCGGGCGGGCTCTTTTCGTTTAATTAAGGTCAATCGGGCAAATTAGGCTATTTGATTCTTCAGCATTTCTTAAGGTTTGCCCTCCAAACCTGAATTCTTCTCAAGCATTCCCAAGCTTTGGTTGACCTGTTTTGACGTATTTCTTATCAGCCTAAATGTGGTGGTAACTGGGCCGGGGGGCTTGGTTATTACCCAAAAACAGTACGGCCAAAGGGGGTGGCGATGCTTCGTTGCATTCGAGGATTTGATGCGTTTGCTGCTCCAATCATTATGGAAAACATTTCTTGCCGCCATTTGCCTGGCGCTGGTGATTTCCCTTTCCGCAAATGCACAGGATGCGCCATCACTGCAGGACAGGCTTGAAAAACTTGAAAAGCAAAACGAGGAACTTCGAAACCTTCTCAAGGATCGACTGGGCATCGACCCGGGCAAATCGGAAGAAGAACTTCTAAAAACTACTTCTAACCCAAAACCTGTTAAGGAAACCCTTTACCTGCCTGTCTTTGGTGTGGAAGCAACTCCCGGCACGGCAAAAAACCCGCTGGCCATGAAGGCTTCTTTCAAGGATGGTTTTTGGGTCGAATCTGAAGACAAGTCATTCACCTTCAATTTTGGGCCAATGTTGCAATTCGATAACGGCTGGTATTCCCTATCCAATAACATTCAAAAAACCCTTGATAATCCACTTTTGGATGGTGCAGACCTGCGCAGATTGCGCCTGAATGCCTACGGCACGATGCTCAGCCAATTTGAATACCGCTTGGAAGTGGACTTCTCGGGCGGTACAGATTTCCGCACCCTGACTGCAGATCCTCAGGCACCACTCTTCATCACCGATGCCTGGCTTGCCATGAAGGACATTCCTTTATTGGGTACCTTGCGGATTGGTCATCAAAAAGAATTTCTGACTTTCTCAAACGGTACCAGTGATAGATATCACCCGTTCATGGAACGCCCATTGATCTTTGATGCCTTTGAAGATGGAAACCAGTTTGATGATGGCGTTACCCTCAGTAAATCCTACTTGGATAAGAAGTTGCATACTTGGTTCGGATTGTTTCGGCCTGGAACCCGAACAGGGGCGTTTGGTGTGGGTGGTGGAAGGATGGCCTTTGACCAGCGCATCAGTTATTTTCCCGTACTGGAACTGGACGATAAAAAATGGTGGATTCTCCAAGCACATGGCACCGTGCGTGATCTTCCAACCTCTTCTGTAACTGCCGCAGATGGAACAGCCTTTCGAGTTCCCAATGTGACTTTGTTTAATAGACCTCTGGTTAGGGCAGGTGGTGGTTTTCAGGTACCCAGAATTCTAAGTACACCTACGATTTTCAGTAACGAGGGAGAAGCGGCGTTTGGGCTTGGTACCCATGGCGCCATCGGGCCTTTTACGGTGGGTGCAGAGTATTTAGGAAACACCATAAGAGATGCATATATCAATACCCTGCCGGGTTATGTAAGCACCAATGGTAAACCTGCCCAATCAGTGGGTAACATGTATAACGATGGTTTTTATGTGGAATCGCTCTGCTTTCTTACGCCGGGTGATCATCGAAGCGTGTTGCCGGAGAACCCCGGCTTTTCAAGAATTCGTCCGGTGCGCCCTTTCCAATTTCGCAGAAGTGAAGATGGTGACATCACTCGTGGGCCGGGTGCCTGGGAAGTCAAGTTTCGCTATGATCATACGAATTTAGAAAACTCTATTTTTGCTCAGCCGTTCATCAAGCCATTTCGAACCGGGGGTAGCCTCGATGCTTTTACCTTTGGCCTGAATTGGTATTGGAATGCGAATATGTTGATGATGGCAGATTATGCGTACACAATTCGAACCTTGGGTGATCCCACTGGGAGTGGGAATTTCAGCAGCTTTGGCATCCGCACCCAGTTCGAGTTTTAGCCTTCTTTACCAAATTAACATAACTTCCCTAATTGAAACTTGAGTCAAAAAAATTAGACTCAAGTTTGAAATAATTACCGTTGTAGGAAGATTGATTCCTGTTAAATATCCCCGATCAAATTTAGCTGGATGGGGGTCCGGCAGAGGTTTGATGCTTTATAGCTCGGGGGGGCCATGGGAAAATTTATTTCCCTTGGAAGGGCTTTTGTTCTCATTTCAATGATTGGTTTTGTTTGTGCTTTTACATTTTCAAATGTTTTTGCACAGGATGAAGCAGAATCGCTAAAGCAGCGCTTGGATCGCCTTGAAAAGCAAAACGACGATCTTCGCAAACTGCTGGAGCAAAAGAACGGGTTGCCAAATATTACTCCGGCGGAAAAAGAACTTACTAAAACTACTTCGCTAACTAATACACCTGCAGATATTTTAGCTTTGCCAACCTTGGGTGCCGAGGCTGCCACAGGCGCTGATGCAAAGCCTGCCGATTCTAAATTATCCAACCTTTTCAAATGGACTTGGAAAGATGGTCTTAAGGCGGAAAGCGAAAACAAAGACTTTACCTTTCACCTCATGACCTCGGTTCAATTTGACAATGGTTGGTATTCCGTGGGAGATAATATTCAGGAAAGTATGGATATTCGATTGAATGATGGTTCCGACCTCCGCCGGGCCAGAATTCGTGCGGAAGGTTCTGCCTATAAACAATTTGAATATAGTCTGGATTTTGATGTTTCCGGTGGTACGGACTTCCGAACGGTTCAGGCAGACCCACAGGCTCCTTTATTCATTGCAGAAGCTTGGTTGGCAATAACTGAAATACCAATCCTTGGTCAGGTCAAGATTGGTCACCAGAAGGAATACATGACATTTTCCAATGCTACAAGTCATCGGTTTCAAACATTTATGGAGCGGCCACTGGTGTTTGATGCCTTTGAAGATGCGTTTCAATTTTCAAACGGTGTTTCTCTTACCAACACTTATTTTGACAAGCATGTGAATTTCTGGATGGGTTTCTTCCGTACGGGAACCAGAACCGGCGCGTTTGGTGTGGGTGATGGCCGGTATGCCTTCGATCAGCGCCTTTGTTATTTCCCAATTCTTGATCAGGAAAACCAGAGATGGTTTTTGGTAAGTGCAGCGGGTTCCATAAGAACCATTCCTTATACCACCCAGATTCTTCCAAATGGTGGCACAGCCTTAATGCCTAACACGCGTTTCTTTAACAGGCCCACTATTCGTGCAGGCGGTGGTTTTCAGGTACCAAGGATTATCAGTACCCCGACGCTTTATTGTGAAAATGGTGAGTCTGTGCTTGGTATAAGTGCTCAAGGCGCGTTTGGGCCGCTCACTTTTGGTGGAGAGTATTTGTCTGTGTTTCTTGGTGAAGCCTACTTGAATACACTTCCCGGCTATGTCACACCAACTGCGGGTGCCGGTCGGGTGGCTCAGAGCATCGGTAACAATACCTTTGATGGGTTTTACTTCCATGCGATGTGTTTTCTTACCCCTGGCGATCATCATGATGTAAATACTTCCAATCCGGGTTGGGCTCGTGTTAAGCCTTGTAGGCCATTTCAGTTTCGGCGTAGCGAGGATGGCGATATCACCCGTGGCCCGGGTGCCTGGGAAGTCAAGTTCCGCTACGACAATGTGGGATTTAATAACCCACTCTTTTTGCAAAGCTTTGTGCCTGTTGCCCAGTCTGGTGGCAACTATCAAGTTCTTACCTGGGGTCTGAACTGGTACTGGAACCCCAACATGAAGGTGATGACTGATTACACCTATAACCTGAGAACCACAGGGCAATCGAATGGCGATGGCAACTTCAGTGCCTTTGGTGTGCGAACCCAGATGGATTTTTGATAGCAAACCCACCTTGGGTATATGAAAAGGAGGAATGGCAAAATTAATTTATGATGAAAATCCGTGCCGGGCCCCGGGCCTGGTTGCTGGCTTCCACCCTGTTCATCAACATGGATCTGCTTTCAGATTCCATGGCGCAGGAAGGCAGGGATGCCCGCGACCCACCCGCTGTACCCTCCCAAAGGGAAACAGGGGAACTTAGCCTCGAGGAACGGATCAAGCGCCTTGAATTGCGCAACGAGGAATTGCGTGCCATCCTGCACGCGGATCTTCCCGCGAATGTCCCCCCAGACCCATCCATCACGGATGGCCGCGTGGAAAATCCACCCCTTGATCTTCGGGGAAGGCTTTTTCCCTACAAGGCGAAAGACCCCGAGGAGTACAGGCTTCAGGCGTACTGGAACAAAGGTTTCGAGGTCCGCTCCGATGACAACGCCTTTGTGATCAACATTGGTGGCAGGATCGACTTCGATAATTCGTGGTACCAGTTGCCCTCTGCCATGCAACCCACCCTGACCAATCCATTACTGGATGGTTCCGAGCTAAGGCGTGCCAGGTTGCGTGCGGGTGGTACTGTTTACACCCAGTTTGAATACCTGTTCGAGGTTGATCTTTCCTCGGGTTCGGATTTCTTCACCCTTACCCCCAACCCGGCGGAACCGCTGTACCTTACCGATGCATGGATTGCCATGAATCAGGTTCCGGTGCTTGGCTCCATCAAGGTCGGTCACCAGCGGGAACTTCTTACCTTTAGCAATTCGATGAGTGGTAACTTTTTGCCATTCATGGAGCGACCCTACATCTTTGATGCCTTTAATGACTTCTTCCAGTTCAGTACTGGCATCAGTGCTACCAGGAATTATTTTGAAGATCACCTTCAAACCTGGGTGGGATTCTTCCGCACGGGCACAAGAACCGGTGCCTTTGGCGTGGGCGATGGAGATGGCGCATTCAGTGCCCGCATGAACTGGCAACCTGTTCTCAGGCCGGAGGATCAAGCCTGGGCAACGCTAAGTGCCGCGGGCAGTGTTCGTACCATCCCCAAGGATCCCGGATACATGTATTACTTCGCCCGTCCACTGGTAAGGGCTGGGTCTGCTTATCAGGTTCCATTCCTGATCAATACTCCGGAGCTTTATTCACAGGATCTTGTCAACTACCTGAATTTCAATGCCCATGCCGCCTGGAAGCGCTTCACCTTTGGTGGCGAATATCTGGCATCCTGGGTGAACAATGTTTCCAATGGTGGTATGCCGGTGCCCGGCGCGACCCAACCAACCACGCTTACACCTCTGGGTAACATTTACCTGGATGGATATTATCTGGAAGCCCTATGCTTCCTCACCACGGGTGACCATCATCCGTTAGATACCAAAACGATGAGCTTGGATCGTGTAATTCCGAACAGCCCTTTCATATGCAGGGAGAAGCAGGATCCGAACCAGTCCAATGGCTGGGGTGCCTGGGAAATTGGCCTTCGGCTGGATTACTTGAACTTCAACAGTGGCGCGTTGCAGGCAGGTACTTTGAATTCCATCTCCACTGGTATCAACTGGTATTGGAACGCCAACATGCGCCTTATGGGCAACTACATTTACACATTCCGCGAGGTTGATGTGCCAAATGGCACTGGTAACATTCAGGCTTTTGGCATTCGGGCCCATGTGGATTTCTAGGCTTGTCTGAATGGTTCCGTTAATGTCTGATAGCCTTACAGTTGCTGGCAAAGATGTTGGTTCAGGAAATCCTGGCGTGGGAATCATAAACGCAATCACGGGAAAGTTGCGCTTGGCAGCGCGAGCGCTTCGGCGAGTATTTCGCAGGGCCTTTGCAACCATCCTAAATCAGGATGATATTCTTCATTGGCCCAGAGTGTATACCACAGACTGGCAGGCCTGGCTGAAACGATTGGGCGTGCGACAGGCACCCCAACTAAATTCCGTGCAAATCGAATCCGGCTTCCAAAAGATTGTCGCCCGTTATGAAAATGTCCCGGAAGACAGGACGCTTTACCCTTTGGGAATCACCAACGATGGCTGCCAGCCATACCTTGGCTTTCTGATTCTTCACGCAGTTGGGGATGGTTCCGTTACTTTGGAAGATGTTGTTGGTTTTCATGAAAGCATTCGGGCGAAGGACTTGCATGGTTTTCAGATGGGGATTAGCTACCTGAACCAACCTTCCTGGCAGCAGCACTTTCCCAAGGCCCTTCAGGACGACACCTCCTGGAATGGTCTGTTGGATTGGCTTGCCTTGGAATATTGCCTGCCGGGATATTCATCCAACAACTTGCCTCGCCCCGAATGGCCAGAGATAAATCAGGCTGCTAGAGTTCAAGTAGTGGGGCATTTTGGGTATCCCTCTGGTCTGGAAGTTGCAGCGAGAGCTGTCGTGAAATCGTTGGAGGCCTGTGGCATACCGGTTGGCCAACGGCAGATCAGTGCCAGCCCAAAAGACCCGCCTCGTGAGATGAAATATCGTTCTCTGGTGAAGTCGGATAAAAGCATCGTGGTGATGTCCCCTGAACCATATTTTGCAAACTGGGCGGATCGAGCAGGCGTGCATGTACCGATGGGTCATTCCACGAAGGCAGTTTGGTATTGGGAATTGGAAGAAGTTCCCCTGCATTGGCGTGAGCTGGCAAGCGTGGCCCATGAAATTTGGGCCCCCACCACTTTTATTCAGCATGCCCTGGCAAGGGTGGTTGCGGTGCCTGTTGTTTCCATGCTGCCTGCAGTCACGCTTTCAGAATTCACCCCCTTGGACCGAAATCATTTTGGCCTGGCCCGGGTGGGCTTTTTCTTCCTGTTTATCTTTGATCTGGCAAGCATCATGGAGCGCAAGAACCCTCTGGGTTTGATTCGCGCTTTCAAGATGGCTTTTCCCAATCAGGAAGATGCCTGGCTGGTTCTCAAGATCACTCGTGCGGAAAAATATCCAGCAGATATGAATCGCATTCGTGCCGAGGCTAACGATCCTCGCATCATCCTTATTCAGGAGGATATGCCCAGGGAAAAACTTCTGGCCTTGATGAACCTTTGTGATGTGTATGTGTCGCTTCACCGCAGCGAGGGCTTTGGCCTGACCATGGCAGAGGCGATGCTACTTGGCAAGCCCGTGATCGCCACCGCTTATTCCGGCAACATGGATTTCATGGATGAGAAGACAGCCCTTCTGGTGCCTTACAAAAGAGTGGAACTGGATCGGGATTACCCACCCTATCGAAGGGGAAATCACTGGGCTCAGCCGGATGAGGTTGCTGCCGCAACTTTTATGCGCCGCCTGTGGCAAAATCCTGACGAGGCCAGGGCACTGGGTGAAGCAGGAAGGCACAAGGCCAGTGTGTTATTGTCCCTGGAAGAAGCTGGGCGGCGCATGATGAATCGGCTGCAAACTTAATACATTCAGACTTCAGGCCGCTGACCGTTTGCTTCTGCCTTGGAACGATTCCAGTAATATCTTTAACTGGTTTCTTACCTGTTCCGGGCTGAAGTGCTTTTGGGCGAATTGAAGGCCGGCGTTTTGCCTTTCTCCCCATTCTTGCGGTTGGTTGTACAAGGACAATACCTGGCGGATAAACGCCTGGGAATCCTCGGCGATGGCGACCACGCTGCCATCTTCCAGCCCAAACCCCCGGGCAGCCACAGGGCTGGCAATGGCGGGCACGCCATGGGCCATCGCTTCCGCCAGCTTGAGGGGAACCCCGGCGCCGAATCGCATCGGGCAGATTACCACTCTTGCGCTTGCATATACTTCTTGTAAATCTTCCACCCGGCCGAGCAAACGAACCCCTTTGCCAGCAGCATCTCGAATTCGCTGGCATGGGTTGGCTCCCACCACTAGCATTTCACATTCGGGAAGTTGCTCGTGAATGCCTGGCCAGCTTTCCTTAAGGAAGATTTCCAGCGCATCCACATTCGGAATATGGGCCTCGGTCAGACCACCAACAAACAGCAGGTTAATTCGATGGAAAAATCCACGGGGGTTCTTCTGAATCTCCATGGGGAAACCATACACATGGACAGGCTTTCGGGTTCCCTGCCTGGCTGTGTTTCTATCCGCTTCGCTGACAGCGATCACGCTATCCGCCTGGTTCATGATGGCAAATTCGCGCCTTTTCAGGTCTGCAAAATGATCCTTATCCAGGGTTCTTCCCTCAATAAGCGCCCGGTCCATCTCCCTTTGGAAGATGATGGCCTCGGTGTCATAGATGAGGTGGGCCTTCGGAAAATGTTTGAGCATGCGCCAAAGCATGGGCTCGGCGTGGTGCGGCTTGCAGACGATGACAGTATCGTAAAATCCTGTGCGTTCTTCCAGCAGTGCTGCCAGATCAAAAGCCCCATGGAAGATTTCTATGCCCTGCTGTTGCAGTTCTTTTACCGTGGCCTCGTGGGTGCTTGCATCCGTAAGGGGGATGTATGTTACCTTGTGGCCCAGGCAGGCAAGGTCCAGAAGCATCTTTCTAGTGCGTGGCATTCCTGCACCCCGGGATGGATCAGGAACATAATCATCCATCACCAGGATGTTTCTTCCGGTTCTGCGGTCACGGGCATCCAAAATGCTTTCCTCTTCGCTCAGGGCATTCAGCTCGTTGGAAAATTTCTCGCGGAACTTCGGATAGTTTGCCTGGCAAAGCCTGTGGGCTCTGCCGGAAATGTGGCCGTTTTCACGATGCAGGATGGTGCTGTGGGGAACTACCAAGACCTTGTAGCCGAGTCGCTTGATACCCATGCAAAGGTCGGCATCCTCAAAGTAGGCCGGGTTGTATCTCTCATCAAAGCCGCCAAGCTTTTCAAAAAGTTCCCTGCGAACCATCAGGCCAGCGCCAGAAATAAAATCCACCTCGCGCACATACATAAATGCAGGGTCATTTGGGTTGGGGTTGCTTCTTCCATAACCCCAGGTGGATCCATCCCTGCGAACAAGGCATCCGGATTCCTGCAGTCTGCCATCCATGTGAATCAGTCGGGACCCTACCGCGCCAACATCCGGTCGGGTATCCAGAATCTGGGAAAGCTCTTCGCTCCATCCCGGAGTGACTGCTGTATCATGGTTCAAAAACAGTATGTATTCACCCTTGGCATGCTTACAGGCGGCATTGTTTCCACGAATGAAATCCAGGTTTTCCCTGTTGCGAAGGATGGTTACACCATCAATCCGATCCAACAGAAGGCCTGTACCATCGGTAGATGCATTGTCAGCAAGGATAACCTCGTATCGACCTTGCGTGTGATTGGCGACACTTTGCAGACATTCCAGCAGCAGGGCAGGTTTGTTGAATGTCAGGATGACAATGCTAACCTGGGGATTCTGGCATTGTGGAAAGCGGATGCGAGCGGAAGGTCGGGCAAGAAAACTCTCCAGTTTCCTTTCAAAGTACAAGTCTAAAGGCTCGGCCTGAAGAGGTTTGGAACCTTCCACGGGTGGTTTGGGCAATGGGGTGGTTCGGGCGATGATCCATCGGCGAAAGTTCCGCCAGGCTGGCTTCAAGGGTTCCAGCCATTTTTGCGATTTCAGTTTTCCATAGATCGTTTTCAGCAGACCCGCCATTAATTTCTCCCATCAGCGGCGTGTCAGGCCGCATCCTTCCTTTGCGTGCGAATGCTGGCTGCCCATGGGGTACTTTCCAACCGTGTCTGAACTTCCAGGGGACATTTGGCGCCCGGTCTGGGTAGGTGAGTAAACCCTTCATGATCCAGATAAGGCGAATAGTAGGGATCTCCCTGGTCTATCCATGCCTTGTACTTGCGAAGGAATTTTTCGGTATCCGCTGGGTGGGATCGATCCGCAAGTCGTGATTGAGATTCCAGATGAAACAGTATTGCGTGCGGTGTTTGCACAAGGCGATACCCTTTTTCACGCATGCGCAGGCAAAGGTCTGTATCGTTGAAGCCGATGGCCAGGGATTCGTCAAAGCCGCGAATCTCCTCAAAGGCCTTGGCGTCAACCAGCAAGCAAGCGGCGGTTACAGCCGAATAATCTCTGTCGCAATACAAGCTGCCATTCCAGCCCATGGAACCATGGGGATGAAACTTGTGGGAATGGTCGGCGGGCCCTGCAAGGCCGAAGATAACTCCAGAATGTTGCAGCGTATGATCTGGGTAAAGCAGATGCGCACCCACGCCACCAATGCCTTTTTTGCATGCCAGGCCAAGCATGGATTCCAGCCAACCGGAATGGGCCGCCACCGTGTCGTTGTTCAAGAATAAATAATGACTGTACTTGCCCGGAGCAAGGGACTTTACCCCCAAGTTCATCATGCGGGCAAAGTTGAACGGTCCTTCGTAGGGCATCAGGCCAAAATGATAGGTTTCGTCTTGGAATAAAGCCAGTGTATCGGGGTCATCGGAGTTATGGTCGATGATGAAAACATCCGCCAGTTCCGAGGGTACGGTTTTCCTCAGGCTCTCCAGGCAACCCCTGAGAAGGTCAGCCCGATTCTTCGTGGGAATGAGGATGGCCACTTTAGAACCTTTGGAAACCTGGTGATCCAATCTGAAGAAGTTATGGTGAGCTACTGAGGGATGCACCTGCGCCTGAATTCCAAGGCGTTTTAGGTGGGCTTCCAACGACTTCTGGGTGGATTGTGTGATCACATGCAGCTTTGCGGTATGCGAGGTACTTTGGGAATGCAGGCGCCATCGGTAAAGAACATCCGGAATATGGGCTACCGTGGATGCTTTCTCCAGCATGCGATAAACCATGTCCACATCATGGCTGACTTTCATGGAGGGATTCAAACCACCGGTGGATCGTGCCAGGCCGATTTTGGAACAGACCGGGTGAACAAAGTATGGGTGATTCAGATAGAAATCATGGGAGAACGCTGGGCAGGCTTTGATCTGATGAACATGATCAAGGTCTTCACTAGTCAGAGCTTCGTCGGCATAAAGCAAGTCAGCATCTGTGGAAAGGATGGCTATGGCAAAGCGGTGCAGGGCGTGTGATTGCAGAAAATCGTCATGATCCATGAAGAGAACATGCGTGCCGGATGCCAGCTTTAAACCGGTGTTGGTGGCAGCAGACACTCCTTCATTCTTCCCAGTAATGATGGCATGAACGCGGGAATCTTCGTGGGCAAGTTTTTGAAGCAGGAATGGAACCTGCGCATCGGTTGATCCATCATCCACGCACCAGAGTTCCCATTCCCCATAAGTTTGCGCCATGACCGAGCGGACGGCCTGCTCCAGCCATTCCGGCTTGGTGTTGAACACCGGCATGAGGATGGAAAACTTTGGCTTGTTGACGGGCCATTGTGCCATGCGAAAGGCTTCCAGCATGGTCTTGTCCGGTTGAAATTGCTGAAGCCATTTCGACCATGGGCCTGTGGGCCCAAACACAAGTTTCCCAAGCGTAGATTTCCGAAGCCTTCTTGCAACGGATTTCATAACAGAGAACGGTCCTCTTTGGCGAAATGCCCGCCAGGCTTTTCCCAGAATGCTGTTTTCCGTTGCCATGGCTTTATGTTCCCCCGCGATTACCAAGGCATCCAGGATGCAACCTTCCGGCGCCAGACTTGACCCTTGGTAGGCTCACCCTGCTTGGTCGCAATCACCAGATCATGCGAGGTTTCGCCCTTTTCCCGACCACACCACATGCCACGATGGATGGTCAGTGGTTCGGCAAAGCCACTCTCCCGGAACAATTTGTGAAGATATTTTTCCTCGTACCCAACCACTTGCTCCGGGCAATGCGGGTATTCAATTCTGCACGGCCCTCGACGATGTTGAAGTTTGAAGGCACCTTTCCCCTGAGAAATTAACCCTTCCACTTCCTGGTTCAGTACAAAGAAGGTGATAAAGGCCTTTCCGCCCGGGCGCAGCACCCGATGGATCTCGCCCAGATAGTTTTCCATGTCTCGGGGCAGCATGTGCGTGAATACCGAGGTAAGGAACGCAAAGTCAAAGCTGTTCTCCTCGTAAGGGAAGCTATACCTGCGGGAAACCTGTCTGCCGCCCTCGTTGTAGCATTTGTTGTAAATGTCGGAATGCTTGAACTGAAAATTGGGCCAGCGGTTGGTGATGTTGCGCTGGCACCATTCGATTCCATGTTTGACTATGTCGAAACCCTCGTACCTGCTGGTGGGTTCCAGGAAATTCACCATGGCAAGGGCCATCCTGCCTATGCCACAACCCACATCCAAGACATCGTCGGTTGGCTTCAAGTGTCCCAAGCGGGTGAAAAGTTTTAGAAAATCATCACCGATTTCCTTGAAGTTTCCCGCGCCCACATACTGCCTTTCCTCTTCGGAAGGCATGGGAAGATCCAGGTGTTTTGCCGCCCCCATGATAACCTCCATGTGTTGAGACTTGGCCCGCTCCTTGGGCCTCACAAATGCAACCTTCGCTAATTATCCGATTTCGCCAATCTGTGCAATACGAACCGGCGATCGTGAAAGAACAGGTAAATCAGGAAAAAAGCATTGACGAAATAGGATGGGATCACTTACCTATGCATTATCTTTGCTTACAATAATGATTCAAAGATTTAGGAATCCAAAATCAGCATCCAAGGCTGGCGACATACGGAGGCTTCCACTTAGATGGCAAACAGTACCGAACCGGATATTCTTGATCGTTGGAAACTTTCCGATGCCTGGGAAACCTATCGGGTTCATGAATGGGGCAAAGGTTACTTTGGCATCAACGAACAAGGCAATGTAACTGTTCTGCCCACCAAGGATCCAAACGCCACCATAGACCTTAAGGATCTGATTGATCAGCTGCAAGCCCGTGGCATTCAGCTTCCCATCTTGGTTCGTTTTACCGATATTCTTCGCCACCGCGTGGCCGAGATTCACTCCGCCTTCCAGAAGGCCATCGAAGAAAACGAATACTTGGGAAACTATGCCTGTGTTTATCCCATCAAGGTGAACCAGCAGAAGCAGGTTGTCGAGGAAATCCTTGATTTTGGCAAACCATACAACTTTGGCCTTGAGGCAGGTTCCAAGCCAGAGCTTCTGGCGGTGCTTGCCCTTACTAATGGTGGCGACACCCCGATCATTTGCAACGGATTCAAGGATGAGGAATTCATCCACATGACCATGCTTGCCCGAAAGCTGGGCAAGAACATCATTCCTGTGGTGGAAAAATTCACCGAGCTGGAACTGATCGTCAAGCAGGCGGAAATCACCGGGGTACGACCAGTTATTGGGGTACGCGCCAAGCTGGCCGCCCGGGGCGCAGGCCGCTGGAGATCCAGCGCGGGTTACCGTTCCAAGTTTGGGCTTACTCTTACCGAGGTGCTGGAGGCAGTCGAATACCTCAAGCAGCGGGGCATGGTGGACTGCCTGCAATTGGTGCACTTCCATCTGGGCAGCCAGATTACGAATATTCGCAGCATCAAGGGCGCGCTTACCGAGGTGGGCCGCGTCTACACCGAATTGCATCGTGTTGGCGCCAATGTCCGCTATATCGATGTCGGCGGTGGTTTGGGCATCGATTACGATGGATCCCAGACCGATTTTGAATCCAGCATCAACTATACCCTGCAGGAATATGCCAACGATGTGGTCTTCCGCATCAAGAGCGTTTGTGATGAAGCAGGGGTTCCGCATCCAACCATCATCAGTGAATCTGGTCGCGCGGTAGTGGCCTATCATTCACTTTTGGTATTCGATGTGGTGGGTGTGTCAAACCTTGACAGGTACTCGGTGCCTCCACAGTTACCCGAGGACGCTCCACAGCAGGTGGCGGATCTGTTTGCCATCTATCAGGATTTGAAGAAAAGAAACCTGCAGGAAAGCTATCACGATGCGCATCAGGCGGTTGACGATGCCGTGAATATGTTCAACCTGGGTTCCATCACCATTGAGCAAAGAGCGCTCATTGAAAGATTGTTCTGGTCGGTTTGCTCCAAGATTCTGCGCATGGTACGCGAACTGGATTACACCCCCGAGGAACTTCAGGGTTTGGAATCCCTTCTTTCCGACACATATTTCTGCAACTTCTCGGTTTTCCAGTCCATGCCGGATAGCTGGGCCATCAAGCAGTTGTTCCCTATCATGCCCATTCACAGGTTGAATGAGGCGCCGAACCGCAAGGGTGTTCTGGGTGACATTACCTGTGATTCGGATGGCAAGGTGGATCAGTTTATCGACTTGCGCGATGTAAGAAACACCCTGCAGCTCCATGAGTTCAACGGTCAGCCTTATTATCTGGGTGCGTTCTTGCTCGGGGCTTACCAGGAAATCCTAGGTGACCTTCACAACTTGTTTGGTGATACCAACGCCGTGCATGTCAGTGTGGATGCCAACGGCCAGCTTCATATCGATGAGTTCATCAAGGGTGATACCGTTCGCGAGGTTCTGGCTTATGTGCAATACAAGGCCGATGAGCTGACTGACCGCCTCCGTAAAGATCTGGAGAAGGCTGTTCGGTTGGGAACCATCACCATTGCGGAATCCCGTGAGATGCTGGATTTCTACCAGCATGGCCTCGAAGGATATACCTACCTCGAGGAACATTGATCTTCCATGGCGGATCTGTCGGTACATCTTGGCAGGCTGGCACTTGATAACCCAATCCTTGTTGCTTCGGGCACCTTTGGCTACGCCCGCGAGATGGAATCGTTGGTAGATTTCAAGAAACTGGGCGGCGTAGTTCCCAAGACAGTCACACAGAATCCCCGTGCCGGGAACCCACCTCCACGCACCTGCGAGACCACGGCCGGGCTTTTGAATGCCATTGGGTTGGATAACGATGGCTTGGAATATTTTCTGACCAACCACCTTCCCTACCTGCGGAACCTGCCCACCAAAATCATAGGGAATATAGCTGGCAAGACCGAGCCGGAATTTCTTGAGATGGCCAGCCGCATTGAAAGAGAGAAGGGGCTTGCTGCCCTGGAATTAAACCTTTCTTGCCCGAATGTTTCAGGGGGGGTGGATTTTGCCATTGACCCGGAAAAGACAGCCCGAGTTATTCGCGGGGTTCGAGAGGTTTGCTCTTTACCCATCATCGCAAAGCTTACCCCGAATGTGACGGATGTACCCTCCGTGGCCCAGGCGGCGGCAGAAGCGGGCGCTGATGCGGTTTCTTTGGTGAATACATTTCTGGGCATTGCCATTGATTGGAAGCGAAAGAGTTTCAGGCTTGGTAATGGAACTGGCGGGCTAAGCGGCCCTGCGATCAAGCCACTGGCATTGCGAGTGGTATGGCAGGTTGCGAAAAAAGTTCGCATTCCCATTATTGGCATTGGTGGCATCGCCAATATTGATGATGTGATGGAATTCCTGCTTGCTGGTGCCTCCGCGGTGCAGATGGGCACTGTAAATTTTTATGATCCCACCGCGGCCCAACGAGTGGTTGATGAGCTTCCTTCCGCGCTGGCAGCCATAGGCGCAAACAAAGTAACGGACATCGTTGGCCTGATGGCCAGATAATACACCCTCCACAGCATTCTTCTCTTAGAAATCATCCCTGTGGGGATGGTTTTTCTGCTGATTTTGTTTATGATCAAATATCCTACCAAGATGGTCTTTTAGGCTTTCAGGTTTGGTCATGCACAAATATCTGGGTTTGCTTTTGTTCGTTGGGTACTCCCAGCAGTTTCTATGGGCAGATGATTCTTTCTTTGAATCCAAAGTAAGGCCGCTCCTCGTTAAACATTGCTATGAATGTCATTCCGGGGAAAAGACCAAGGGCGGCTTGGCGCTTGATACCCGTGCAGGCTGGGAAAAAGGTGGCGATAACGGCCCGGCAATTATTCCCGGTAAGCCGGAACAATCGCTCCTGATCAAGGCGATTCGTCATGAAGACAAAAGTCTTGTCATGCCTCCGAAAAGCAGGGGTAGTAAGCTCAACGATGCGGATATTTCCATTTTGGTTCAATGGGTGAAGATGGGCGCGCCCGATCCTCGAAAGCTTGCAGGCAAAATCGGCGGCATGACCGAGGCTCAGGCTAAATCGTGGTGGTCGTTTCAGCCCCTTGGCCAAGCCAACTCCATTCCCAGCCAGCTAAAAAGTAATCAGCAGAACTTCAACCGGGCAGATAAACGAACCCTGATTCGCAGGGCAACATATGACCTGACAGGTCTGCCACCCACCCCTGCGGAAGTTCAGCAATACTTGGCGGACAACAGTCAGGGTGATTTTGACCGGTTGGTAGAGCGACTGCTGGCTTCACCCGGGTATGGGGAAAAGTGGGGCAGGCATTGGCTGGATGTGGTGCGTTACGCAGATTCCGCGGGAGAAAATTCCGATGTCCCACTGGCCCATGCCTGGCGGTACCGCAACTGGGTCATCAATGCCATTCAACAGGATATGCCCTACGATGAGTTTGTTCGCCAGCAGATCGCCGGCGATATTATGGCTGCGAAGGAACCTGCCAATACCGCAAACGACAAGATCATAGCCACGGGTTTCCTCGCAGTTGCCCGTAGGTTTGGCCACGAGATTCAAAAGGAAATGCACCTCACTTACGAGGATACCCTGGACACGATGGGGAAGACCTTCCTGGGACTTTCGCTGGGTTGTGCCCGTTGTCACGATCACAAGTATGATCCGATTTCCACGCGGGATTACTACGGGCTTTATGGCATTCTTCAAAGCACCCGTTTTCCTTTTACGGGTTGTGAGTCCAAACCCCAGCCACGCGATATGGTACCGATTGCCTCCGCGGAAACTCTGGCTCGCCATGCGGCCTGGGAAAAAGAGATGACGACTTTCGAGGCCGCCGTTAAGGCTGCTGAGGGGGCCTTGGCCAGCCATTCCAAGTTATTTGAAAAGTCCACTCCCACTTTGCTGGCTTCCGGTGATCTGAAGCCTGTGGATAGCCAGCCTTTTGTGGTTGGGCAAAAGGGTTCACCAGACTTGCTAAAAGTGGAGCAGGGCGAAATGCTTCAGTTGACGGTTCTTCCCAAAGCCAACATGGGAGGTGATTCCACACTGGTGGAATGGATCATCCAAGAAGAGGGTGGTGCCAAAAAGGAATGGAACCTCACGGCGGATTTTCTGGAAGACCCCTTTAACGGTGGAAATGGAATGCAGCATGGCGATCGCCATGGTAACAAGAGTGTCTGGCACCTATATGATGTGGTTCCCGGACCGAGATTGTTTACTGAATATGAGAAGGATGCTGAAAAGCAGTCGGGCCTTATGGTTTGGCGGGGTGGTTCCCTTTGGCCAGGGGTGATGTTCAATACCCGCAAAGAGGTTCTGAAATTTCAAACAGTAACCTTGCCCGCACGCAGCGTGGCGGTACATCCAGGCCCCAAGGGTGGTGTCGCCATAGCTTGGGAAAGCCCTGCAAATCTGACTATCAGGGTTCATGGCAAAATCACCAAGGCGGATGCCGGCGGAGATGGTGTGGCATGGAAGCTGGAACGCAGACCAGGAATCGGCCGTGGCCTGACAGAACAAAAGTCTTTGCTGAAAAATCTATCTGCCGCCACCAAGGAAAGAGATGCTGCCAAAGCAAGAATGCCCGTGGTAGAGGTTGCCTTGGCAACCTTGGAAGATAAGGCTGCTAATGCCCGCATTCAAAAAAAGGGGGAACCAAAAGATCTTGGTGATGAGGTTCCAAGAAAAATGCCCGATATTTTTGGCGGTGCTATGGTTCCGGTAAACCAGGGAAGTGGCAGAATGGAAATGGCGCAATGGCTTACTCAGGGCAGTGCCAGCCCTCTGCTGGCCCGAGTCATGGCCAATCGCATATGGGCGGGACATTTTATCACTGGAATTGTGCCCACTTTAAACGACTTTGGTTCGCGTGGTGACCAACCTTCCCAACCTGAATTGCTGGAATACCTTGCTGCACAGTTCGCAAATAATGGATGGTCCATGAAAACGCTTCACAGGCTGATCATGCGCAGTGACTCCTATCAGGCACGGGATTTTCCACGAAGAAGGCTCACTGCCGAGGAAATGCGCGATACCATGCTTGCAGTCAGTGAAAGCCTGGACCGCACCCCCGGTGGCCCGCATCCCTTTCCTTCGGAATCCAACTGGAAGTTTACACAACATAATCCTTTCAAGGCCGTTTACGACAACAACAAACGCAGCGTTTACCAGATGGTTCAAAGAACCCAAAGGCATCCGTTCCTTTCTTTGTTTGATGGCGCCGACCCCAATGCAAGCACGCCCCTAAGAACGCAATCCACGGTTCCCACTCAGGCACTGTATTTTCTGAACGACCCCTTTGTTCATGGACAGGCCAAAGCCATGGCGACGCGATTGCTTGCATCCGCAAACAACGATGAAGCCCGGCTTGATTTGGCAACAAACAGGCTATTCGCCAGGCCAGCCACCCAGGAAGAGATCTCACTGATGCGGGAATTTCTTGCGGCCACCATGCAGTCTTTGCAGGCCAAGCCAGCCGAGGCTAGAAACCTTGAAGCATGGACTGGGTGGGTCCGTGTTCTTTTTGGTTCCAATGAGCTGATGTATGTGGACTAACCGAAGACAGGCAATTCGTTCTTTCGTTACGGGCACTACGCTGTTTCCGGCGTTGGTTTCCCAATTGCTGGCGGAATCGGAAGGTGGTTCAACACGCAAGCCTCAGTTCCAAGCCAAGGCAAAAAAGGTCATCTTCCTATTCATGAGTGGTGGTGTTTCCCATGTGGACACCTGGGACCCCAAACCACTCCTGACAAGAGATCATGGCAAAGAGGTGAAGCTGAACCATCCGGAAATTCAAAACAGACCCGGATATGAGCGCATTTTCCTGAAACGACCCGATTGGGAATTTAAAAAGCATGGCCAATGCGGTACCGAGGTCAGTTCTTTATTCCCCCATATGGCTTCCTGTGTGGATGACCTGGCATTGATACGCTCCATGCATACCTCGCATTCCAATCACTACAACGCCACGCTTGCCATGCATACCGGTTCTTACACTTTTGCCCGGCCCAGCATTGGTTCGTGGATCAGTTATGGATTAGGGACGGAGAACAAAAACCTTCCCTCCTTTTTGGTGCTGGCACCTTTTACTCCTTATGCCGGTTCTCAGGTATGGGCATCTGATTTTCTTCCAGCTGAGCATCAGGGAACGCTGGTGGTGCCTGGCGCTCAGCCAGTTGCGAATGTTGCGCCACGCATTCCAATCAGCCAGCAGGAACGAGAACTTTCCGCCATGGCTGCCCTAAACCGGATGCATATGGCCGGCCGTGCCGGTGATAATACTCTTGCCGCCCGCCTGAAAACATTCGAGACAGCGTTTGGCATGCAGATGCAGGTTCCCGAGGCTTTCGATTTCAGCAGGGAAACTGATTCCACGCTGGCTCTTTATGGCTTGCAGCGTGGCCAGACGAAAGGCTTTGGCTGGCAGTGCCTGGCGGCACGCAGGCTGGTGGAGCGCGGCGTGCGCTTTGTCGAACTGATTGATGTTGGCTCTTCTGGCAACTGGGACTCCCATGGCGACATGAAATCCCATATTCCACTTGCGAAGAATGTGGATCAACCTATTGCCGGTTTGTTGAAAGACCTGAAACGGACGGGCCTCTTGGAGGATACCTTGGTGGTATGGACGACCGAATTTGGTCGCACTCCATTCAATAATACCGCGAATAACCCCGGGCGCGAGCATCACAACTGGGCATTCAGTTCCTGGCTGGCGGGGGCAGGTGTTAAAAAAGGCATGGTTCACGGTGAAACGGATGAACACGGAGTTCGCGTTGCCCGCGATGGTGTTCATGTGCATGATTTTCATGCCACCATCCTGCATTTGATGGGCTTTGACCACGAGAAACTCACCTATCGGCATAGTGGCAGGGATTACAGGCTGACTGATGTTTCAGGAAATGTGGTTCAGCCGCTTCTGGCCTGACAGCATTACCAGTAACCATGCATAGACGCACCTTGAAGTGATACTTTTATCAAGCGGCGCGAAGCGTCAGGTTTGGAACAAACTCGCTGGCTTGTGTTTCCTCTATCAGAACGGAATGAAGTTTTTCCAATTCCTGCTGCAGGGATTGAAGTTTCTTTTCCTGTTCCTGGCCGCGATTCTTCAACAGGCCGATGGTTTCATCCAGACTGATTTTTTGTCTGCCAAAATCCAAGCGGGCCTCATCCAACTGGTTTTGCATCTGGATGGAGTCCTCGGCACGCAAATGCAACTCCGCCTGGGTACTGTAGAATTCCTTCCAGCGTGTTTCAATCTGGCTGGCGTTGCGGGCCAGCTCTAGCCTGGCATCCAATATTTGCTGATGCTCTGATTTATAGCGATCCTCGATCGATTTTCGCAGCTTTTCCAGCTTGCGCTCGGTGCCTGGTGCATCGGAGGACTTGGCCATGATTTCCAGGGAGAGCCTGCCCAACGCAAGTTCCTGGATAGCCAGAGATTCACGCTGGGTTTCAAGCTCTTCGAGCTTGGTTTGGCATTGCTGCCACAACGATGCCGCACCCTGACGGACATTCTCGATCTGGCTTTGCTGCTTTTGCAAATAGTTTTGCTCGGAAAGCCTGCGCTTGGAGAGGGTTCTTCTGGATTGCTGCAGCAGTGAAAACATTTTTTCGAGGGATTCGCGCCGCTGCTTCCACTGCGAATTCAACAGTGATCTTTCCGATTCCAACAGCACCCGCTGTGATTCCATCTCGCTGGCCCGTGCCTCAAATGTGCTTCGCAAGGTGGAAACCTTTTGGGCCTTTTCCCGAAGCTGGTCGAATTTCAACTGCAGGGTGAATTCATTGGCTGACAATTGTTTTTCACGTTGGTCCAGTGTCTTGCCCGTGGCTTCCAGTTCATCAAGGATGCGGGTTTGTTCCGCATGAAATTCCTGCCGTTTGAGCTCGATATTTTCCCATGCTTCCAGAAGTCGCAGGCGCTGGTCGTAAAGGGTGCCTGCCACCTGTTCCAGCCTTTTCATGAACTGGGTGATGTCTTCAGGTGCGGGTGGCAATGCCGGGGGTTGTGGCGGTGCATGGGCTACCAGTGGAACGGGCAGCGTATCCATATTTTTGCGTAACAGACTGATTCGTTTTTCCAACCCTTCCGATTCCAAATGCAGCTTTTCCAGATTGTTGTTCCAGCGTTTCTGTTCGGCAAGCAGTTCTCTTTCTGCTGAATGAACCTGGCTTTCCCTGGAGGAAATATCTTTCTCACGGCGGGCCAGAGTGATTTCCGCATCCTGCTGCTTGCGGACCGCTTCCTGCCTTGCGGTTTCCAGTTTGTCCCACGCCGCCTTTAATTCCCGCTTTTCCAATTCCAAGTCTGCCCGTTGTTGGCCAAGCAGGTTGTTATGGGCCTCGATTTCCCGTTCGTGTTTTTCACGGTCCCGTTTCAACCTTAGCAGGCCGGCATCCAGCAGCTTTTCCTTCTGAGATTGTGTTTCAATCGCCCTGCGGGCCACCTTCTTCCAGCGTGATTTAAACCGCGCGCGAAATTGCTCGTATTGTGCTTTGGTGGATGAGGCTGCAAGGATTCCCTGATCCAGTTGCTTTTCTTTTTGCTGTAACTGGCCAAGGATTGCACTTTCCTGCTGTTGTAAATTGGAAGCCTTGGATTTCAAGCTGCGTTGAAGCTGCAATAACCTCAGGTGTTTTTCCTTCAGGCCTGCCGCTAGTTGCTTTTCTTTTTGGGTCAGCTCCAAGCCCTGATCCCGCAACTGTAATTCCTTTTCCATCAGCATGGTCTGCTGGGCTGCGACTGCCGCCGCCTGAATACGCAGAGCCTGACGCTCTTCCTCGATTTGAATTTCCGGGGTGACGGTCGACTGTTCCCTGAGGGCTGGCTTGGCGTAATCCACCAAAAATGAAAATGGCCCTATGGAAAGCTCGTCGCCGGTGTGCAGTGGTGAAACCTCCACTGGTTCGCCATTCACCACCACCTTCTGGCAGTCGTACAGATTGCGAACAAGATAACCCTGCGGAGTTTCCACGATCACGCATTGAAGTAGTTCCACATCGGCAGAACTCAGGCGGATATCACAGCCTTTTTCGGAACCCAGAAGCGTGACAGCATTCTTCAGGACCCTTCGGGCTCCCTGATTCTTTCCTGTCATCACCCGAAGAACGCAATGGCCCTCGGTGAAGCTTTCTTCAGAATTGTTGCCCGTCGGTTCCATCCGGGGCGTTCCTCTTAATGGAATAATGTCTTCCTGACGCTCATATCATCGACTTACTGGAAAGGAAAGGTTGAATGAGATGGTGACGGAAGTTTGGAAAAGATGGGTAACTGTTCCTTTAAGTCCGATTGGACAAAAAGTAAGCCCTTGAGTTTCCCCAAGGGCTCGAAAAGTTTCCGGATGTTAAAATAGGCAAAAGGAAGATTAATGACCCGGGTGGCCATCCTTGTTGCCCTGAAACGCAGGGTGCTTGGAATCACCCTTCGCAATCACATAGGCAAGCAGATCCAGAATTTCGTCACGGGTCAGTTTATCCAGTAAACCCTTGGGCATCAGGGAAACCGGTGACTTGTTCTTGGAATCGATATCGGACTTTTTCAATTCCACCGGTGCGGCCTTTGCCAGCGGGTTTTCGATGATCTTCACCGCCTGAGGGGTGTCCTCGACAATCATGCCGGTGATGGTTCTGCCCGCCTTGGTTTCGAAGATATAGACTTGGAACTTCTCATCGATTTTCAAGGAGGGTTCCAAAATATGCCTTAGAAGATCTTCCTTGGTCATCTTCGGGTCCAGCTTGGTCAGGTCCGGGCCAAATTCCTGGCCCTGGCCTTCCATCTTGTGGCAGGAAACGCAGGAGGCAATCTTGAACATTTGCCTGCCCGTGCCAAAAGATCTGCCATGACCAAGCTGGCTGATGGAAGATGAAAGATCAGCGAACTTCCACTCGGTGCGCGGCCTGCGATCCTTAAGAAGGTCGTCCTTTACTTCCAATGGGTTGGCTGCCAGGTACTGATCAGGGTTGGCCTGATAGGCTTCAAGATCTGCAACCACAAACAGTGCCCCGTACATCCTGCGCCAGTGCCCCGGGTAGGTGCAAACATAAGGGTATACGCCAGGTTTGGTGGGCGCGGTAAAGCTGATGCGTTCAACCTCTCTGGGTTGCAGCAACTTGCTTTTCACAAGAACTTTGCCCGACCTTGGCACATACTGCCGGGCTGCGGCATCAGGCTGGTTGGCCTCGTTTTCCGCCTGCATACCCACTTCCTCGAGGCTGCCGGGCTGCACAATCACCAGGTTGTGGGGCATCAGGTCCGAGTTCTCCAGGATGATCTCCACCTGTTTGCCCGCTTTTACCACCAGGGTTTCCTTGTCGTAGTTCATGCGTTCCAGAAGTGTGCCCAGACGGATCACACGCACACCCAGCTCGCCGAGTTCCGCGCGAACCTTTCGGGCCTGGTCATCATTCAGCAGCGCCGCAAGGGATTCAGTAAACTCGATGGAATCCAGCACGGTTTGCTGGGTGCGGTCGCTGGCGGGAACCTTTCGGATGGATTCGAGCAACGATTGCACAAGAGGCGCTGCCTCATCCTTTACCCAGGAAGACCTGGGTATTCTCTGCATGGCCAGGATGGCGGAGGAACGGTCGTTGCCTTCCTTCGCGAACTTTGCAAGCTGGGAAAAGGTCTGGTTCTCAAACCCGCGCATGGAAGCAAGCGCAAGCATGGCGGATCTACGAACCAAAGAGGCCGGGTCACTGCCGGTGAACTCGATGGTTGCCTTCACGGCGGGGCTTGGGTTGCGTTCCTTTAGGAAGACCTCGTTACGGTTTTTGTCGAGAATCCTGAGGGTAAAGTTGTTCAACCTGCTGCCGAGGTTTCCATCGGTGCGATTGTAGATGGTAATGCCCTCTAGGATGGTTTCCTCGCCGAGGTCCAGTTCCCACCAGGGGTTGTCGGTGCCTTCCTGAGTGTGTGTTTGTCCGTTATCTCCAAATGATCCGCTCTTTTTGCCATCGATGGCGCGAGATGCGGGTGCGTTGTTGGATGTGGAGGATTGAGTTGCCTTGCCCTGGGGCGCAATATTGGTGCCATCACGCATCACTTCCACTTCTGCCAGGGTCAGGGTGCGCTGTTTGCCAGGTAGTTCAATGCGCACGAACCTGCCCATGGTTCCCTTGCCTTTGGAAGAGCCCAGCGGTGCGGGCAGTTCCTTCAGGAGAGGTTCCACCAGCGGGTGAAACTGAGAGCGCAATCCTGCATCCGGAATCAATGGCACAGAGGCAAGCAGATCCCTTAGCGCGGGCAACGCCTTGGTGGCCAGTGCCCAGGCTTTCTCCGGGGACTGGTCTATGTTGGCTAGTGCCACGAATCCCATTTGTCTCAAGATGGGAGTTTTTGCGGTGGTGGCAAGTTTTTCAATGTCCGCCCGGACAGTTGCCAGCTCACTCTGGCTTCTTCCTCCCAGCATGCGCACCATGTCAAACAGGACACTTTCATCCACCTGATCCTTCCGTGAATCCAGGGTGGCAAACGATTCCAGAAGCACTTTGACTTCTGGTTTGCGATCGATGGAAGCCAGCGTTCGCAGTGCCTCGCGCCGGGCTTCATCACGCACACCGGTGCGGTAGATTAGTTCCAGGCACACAGGCCTGGTCTTCTCCCTGAGCAGAAGTTTCTCCAGAGGCAGGCTTCGCAACAGATATCGCTGGCCAGCTTCGCTTTCCACACGAACCTGCTCACCCTTCGTGATTGCATCCTTCCAAATCGGATCCAGCACTCGCAGGGTTTCGGTCTTCACATAATCCAGGTAAATGTCCGAAGGCTTGTCGGATGCGATGAAGATCACTTCCATGGCTTCGGGTTTGTCATAGAAGCTGGCAGCGCGAACAGCCTCCAGCCTGACTCGGGGATGCTCATCCCCAGCCTGGCGTTTTACCATCTCCAGAGAATCAGAAAAACGATCTCTCCAGTGATGAAGCACCCGGGTGGCGCAGGCCCGGGCATTATGTTCCGGCGAAGTAAGAACCCTTTGCAAAAGCTCTTTGTTGGGCACATTGTGCCTTTGGTGCAGCCAGAGCGCCTCTGTTAGATGGTGTTCATGGTTGGGATCCTTGGTATCCAGCGACTTGACCCATTTGCCAAGCTCGGCGATCACCTCAGAGGTTTTGCGGGTGTCCAGTTCCATGCGGGCACGGTAGCGCACCCTGTCTTCGGGGTGTTTCAACACATGAAGAAGATCGGCAATGGGCTGGTTATACACCTTGGGCGAATTGCTAAGGGGGCGGCCCTTGTGGGTGACCCGGTAGACACGGCCATGGGCACGGTCGCGGCTGGGGTCGCGCAGGTTGTGTTGCATATGGCCAATGATGGGGTTTTGCCAGTCTAAAAACCAGATAGCGCCATCCGGGCCTATCTCGATGTCGGAAGGGCGGAAGTTGATGTCGCTGGAGGAAAGGATTGGTTCCAGCTCGGTTCCCTTAATGCTGCCACCCTCTTCATCCAGTTTGTAGCGAAGGATGCCCTGAAAGCCGATCACATTCGGAACCAGGAAATTATTGCGGAATTCTTCCGGGAAGTGATTGCTGGTCATGATCTCGGTGCCGGGACAGGGGCGGGTGCGTTGCTGGTAGACTGTGGGTGGGCGACCATGCTTGGCGGGGAAATCCAGCCTGCTGGAAAACAGCGCGCCATCGTAGGGCACCGCACCGGTTCCATCGGTGATAATCTCGTGACCCCAGCGATCAATCGCGTGGCCGTGGGGATTGGCGAAACCATAAGTCACATACACATCAAATAGCTGTCTGCGCGGGTCATAGCGGAACACACCAGCGTTAGCGCAGCGGCGGGGCGGACCATAGGGACTTTCCACCTGCGTGTGGTGGAAGGTGCCTTCCTGGAAGTAAAGGCCGCCACCTGGTTCCACCGTGAAACTACTTAGCGCGTGATGCGTGTCCGCCGAATCAATACCATGGAGCACCCTTTCCCGGATATCAGCCACATCATCGCCATCGGTGTCTTTCAAAAAAAGCAGGTCCGGTTGATGGCCAACCAACAGCCCGCCGTTGTAAAATTCCAGGCCTGTGGGAACATGCAGACGATCCGCAAAAACCTTGCACTTGTCCGCCTTACCATCACCGTTGGTATCCTCAAGGATCAGAATCTTGTCATTCATTTCCTCCTTTGGCTTCCAGTGCGGATAGGATGGCATCACCGCCACCCACAATCTACCGCGGGAATCAAATGCCATTTGCACCGGCTTGGCCAGGTCGGGAAATTCCTTTTCAGATGCAAAAAGTGAAACCTCCAGGTCTTTTCCGACCGTCATCTTGGAAATGGCTTCCTGGCCGTCCAGAAAAAGGTGCTTGCCGCCTTCCAATGGCCCCGGCTTGTTGGTGACCACCTCAAGGAAAGGTGAGGTGTTGCCATCATTTACCTGGTATTCCTTGCCCTGGGCAGTGGCCCATATCTTCTTGTCGCGGTTTGCGGTCATCTGATCTAGGATTTCCATCTCGCGTTGCATCACCACGCGGTTGGTCTGTCCGGCGACGAACTTCAGGTCGGCACGACCTCCATAAATGGAGTAGCCATCCACTGTGCGATATCGGTTGAACCAGTAAAAGTTCTTCTCGAGTACCGCCGAGCGCAATTTCTCTAACTTCGAGGCATCTTTTTTTTCCTGCGTGTTTCCAAATAGAGCTTTTTCGATGATGCCCGCCAGCATTTTGTCGCCATATTCATTCAGATGGATGCCATTGATGGTAAGTGGCTTTTCGGATACCGAATAGATTTCACGGGTGGGGCTGAATAAATCCACAAAAACGGTGTTGTTATTCTTCGCGACCTTTGCCATGGCTTTGGTGTAAATCCCAAGCCGGGAATTGTTGGCGCTGCCATCCGGGAGATTGGGGTCTTTCAGATTTTCGTGGGCTAGGGGCGAGAAAAGCACCACGCGAGGGGCTGATTTGCCATTGTACTTCTGCGAAGCCAGTCCCTTCAGAAAACCATCCAGATCTTTTTCGAACTTTTCCAAACCTTGCTGGCCGGCAAAGCTTTCGTTGTAACCGAAGAACGCGAACACCACATCCGCCTTAGTGTGGTTCAGCCAGTCTTCGGGGGAACCAAATCCCTGGGAACGCAACCTTAACGTCAACTCATCACCGGAGAAACCAAGGTTGCGGATGGAAAGATCGTGTTCCGGCAACCGGTGGTGCAGCATGGTTTCCATGTGGCCATGGTGCTGCATGCGTTCAGCCAAGGTGTTTCCCAGCAGACTTATGCGGTCTCCTTTCTGCAGGGTAAACTGCTGACCCATGGCTTGGGAGAAACCGATGGCAAAAAATAGGAGTGCTAATGATCGAATCATGGAAATTACCTGTTCAAAAAGAATTCGAAAAGTTCACGGTGGGATGAATATAACAAGGCTTGATTCTAATCCTGAAACATCTGTTTTTGTAGGAAAAAATATGTTAAGGCGTCTGCATGGAAGCTGTGGGGAAAAGTTTCCGCCTGTCAAAAAATTCAAATAAAAAAAGCCCTGCCGGTTGGCAGGGCCCATGAAGAACTTGATGGCTTGGAAAAATTACTGACCAAGCTGGCGATTGATCATGCGAACAAATTCGGCTTCCGGACGAACGCCAACCGTGCGATCCACCGGTTCTTCGCCGCCATTGAAGATCAAAATGGCAGGGATGGAAGAAATTCCGTAGCGGATGGCGATTTCCTGGCTTTCATCGGTGTTAAGTTTACCAACTTTCACCTTGCCTACAAACTGGTCTGCCAGTTTGTCAATGGTCGGGGAAAGAGCGCGACATGGTCCGCACCACGAAGCCCAGAAATCCACAAATACCGGCACTTTGCTGTTTACCACTTCGGACTGCCAGTTATCGTTGTTCAGGGTGATTACATTTGCACTAGCCATGAAAAGTACCTCTTAACAAGTTGAATTCAGGTTTCAGGTTACCAATGGTTATTCAAAGTCTTCATCATCCACGGGGCGAAGGTCTTCCAGTTCATCCTCGACATCGGGGATATATTTTCCGGTCAGGGTGCCAGGGGCTCCAGCGGGTGCCGGGGCACCTGCATCGTTGCGCAGATTTTCAAATTTGTTGAATAGTGGGCGCAGGTCAATCACATGGTTGACAGATCCACGCAGATCCGAGGAAACATTTTGTTCGATGGCGCCCAGTTCCACCTGAATGCCTTTACGGCGCAGAGTGATGGCCATGTGGCCAAAATCCGGGTCGCTGGTGACAATCACAACAACTTGGGGCTTGTATTGATGGATCATTTCCATGCCGTCGACTGCCATTAAAAGATCAACATTTGCCTTGTAATAGCCTTCTCCGCTGGGTGAACCATCACGAGTTACCACCAGGAAGCCGTGAGTCTTCAGCCAGTGGCAAAAACGAAGCTTTTTGGTTCGCTGCTCTTGGAATTCCGCATGGCTGGCTGGGGGAAGACCAACATAAACCACCGCTTCTCCCTGCCGGCCCATATTTTCCTCAATGAGAAAATCACGAATTGCAAGCCAGTCCAGGCTGCGATTGCAGGCACGGGCCGCAGCTAGCAGGGCAGATTCATCGATGAGTGCTATGGTTGGAATGGATGCCTTGGGATAATCGTTCGAATGTTGTGACATGAGATAATTTCCTGTCCTATTTTGTTAATCTTGCCGGATGTAACCAAATCATCAAAATAACTACAGTCCTATGGTTATTTATTTCCCTGCCCAAGTCCACGGACCGGAAAAGGGAATTAGGTATCTGATATCTTATGACTTTCCCGATTTTGGAAAGTTCTGAAGATGCAAAATCTTTTGGGTTGATTACCCGCTGGATTTTGCTGGGGACTGGGAGGCCATTCGTGGAACTTGCCAGAAACCTGAAAGTCGAAAGCGTTGCTCGGTTGAAGCCAACCCGTGACCATCGTTTGCCCCCCACCAGCAAGGTGATGGACGCCATAGAGCTTATGCGCGGGTGCAATGTTGGCTGCGTTCTTATCTGCAAGGGCGACAATCTATTGGGAATTTTTTCCGAGCGTGACCTTACCCGAAGGGTTTTGTCGCGCAGGCTTTCCTTTGATACCCCGATAGACCAGGTGATGACCCATCATCCCGTGGTGGTTTCCCAGATGGATCCGATAAGCCTGGCCATCAAAAGGATGCTGGAGGGCGGATACCGTCATCTACCTGTGGTGGATGATGACAACCGTCCGGTGGGTATTCTTTCTGTGAAGCGCATAGTGCATTATCTTGCGGAGCATTTTCCCACGCTGGTACTTAATTTGCCACCAGATCCATCCCAGTACCCTCCATGTGCCGAGGGTGCCTGATCCATTTTCGGAGTCGGCAGATGGCATCAGAAATGAAAGCTGAAAACGCCGCTGGCCTTTCCCTTCGAATTCGCCTTTCTGGTGATGCCCGTGATGGCATTGCGATGCTTAGTCATTTGTTTTCGCTTTCCGCACTGGGCATGGGTTGTCAGGTGCATTGCCAGACCGAGCATCCCGCGGAAATCCGCTCCATGCCAAATACACTGGCGGGGGTTTTTTCCAGCACTATCCTCGTGGGCAGCGAAAACCATGTGGAGGATGATGAATACCACCTTGTGTTGGCCATGAACCCTGCGGCGTTGAAACTTTCCGCGGATCTGGCAAGCAGGAAAACCATCCTTGTCATCAACTCGGATTCCTTTGGACATGACGAACTGCAATGTGCCGGCTATTCCGAGAATCCGCTGCAGGGTAACCTGGGTAAAAATCCCAACCTCGTTTGTGTGCCCATCAGCCAGTTGACAAATCGCGCCATCAATACCAACCGCGCGGGAGAGCAGGGCGCGATACTTTCCTACCGCGAGGTGGACAGGCTTCGCAATCTTTTTACCCTGGGCCTGCTATTGCAAAAGCTGGGGCTTGGGCCGGAGCCGGCTTTTCAATGGCTCAAGAAGCGTTACAAGGCCAATGCCTCAATTCTGGACGCGGCAACCAAGGCTCTGAAGGCGGGAATACTGCATGCTGAAAACGCCCTGGAATTTCCTGCCAGCGCGGTTGCCAGCGGTCAGGTTTTTCCAAGGGGTACGCAGCGAAGAATGATTCTTGGCCTCGAGGCGATGGTGCTGGGCTTAAGACAGTTAACCCAAAGCTTGCAGCGGCCTGTGCTTTTAAGCTTGGCCAACAGACCCTCGCCCATTCAGGTTGGGCCAATAGCAACCAAGTATGCTGGTGGCGGATTTTCATGCCATCTGGCAGAGGATGATGCATCGGCTTGCGCGGCTGCCCTGGGTGTTTCCTACGGAGGTGGTTTGGGATGCGTCTCGGTGGCAGGGGTTGGTTTTGGACACACCTCGGAAATGGTCAGCATGGCCATAGCCGCTGAAATTCCGCTTTTGATATTCAACATGCAGCGTGCCGGAATTTCGCTGGGCCTGCCTCAGCGTATGGCGCAGGCAGATTTGGGAATGGTAATCTATGGCCGAAACGGGGAATCTCCGCTGGTATGTTTTTCTCCCAAATCACCTGCGGATGTTTTTGAAACTACGCTCCTGGCGGCCAGGCTGGCTCTGCGATTTTTAACCCCGGTGTGCGTGCTGCTGGATCAATGGTCGGCTTTTGGAAGCGCAAGCTGGGAGATTCCAAAGATTACACCAGAGATAGAGTTTTCCCGTTTTGCATCCGATGAGAAAGTATCGCCGTACGCCTGTGATGAAATGCTTGCGCGCCCCTGGATCACCCCCGGAACAACCGGACAGGAACACCGACTGGGTGGCAATGAGCGCAGGCCTGGTTCCGCGCAGGTAAGTTTCAATCCGCTGGATCATGCAGAAATGAACCGGCACCGCGAGGCACGGTTGGCAAGAATGGCTTCGTGGCTTGGACCTGCCAGGCTGGAAGGACCCAACCAGGGAGATTTGCTTGCCATCAGTTGGGGTGGAACCTTTCTGCCAGTTCATTCTGCGGTGGTGCTGGCGCAAAAGCAGGGCCTTCGGGTTTCGCACCTGCATCTGAATTGTCTCAACCCTCTGCCTGTGAACCTTGAGAACCTGCTTGCCGGGTTTGGAACCATCGTGGTGGCAGAGCTGAACCGTGGCAGGTTGTTTTCTTTGCTTCGCGAGCGGTTCCGGTTCCATGGTGAATCTATCACCCGGGAGGATGGTTGCAATTTTCAGGTGCAGCCCCTGTTTCGGCAGATATGCAAGCTGGTGATGGAGAACTCCCATGCAGAATAACCATCATCAGCACACGGGTTTCAATACCGATCAGGAAATTCGTTGGTGCCCTGGTTGTGGTGACTACGCTGTGCTTTCTCAGGTGAAGAAGGTGCTGGCGCAGATGGCGGTTCCACGGGAAAATCAGGTCTTTTTATCTGGGATAGGCTGCGCCGCCCGCATGCCGAACTACATTAATACCTATGGCTTTCGTGGACTTTTGGGGCAGGCCATCAATGTAGGATTGGGTCTGAAGGTTTGCAGGCCGGAGCTTACTGTCTGGGTTGTAATGGGCGATGGCGAGGGCTTTGGCAGCGCGACTTCCGCCTTGCTGCACGCCGCCCGAAGGAATGTGGATATCAAGGTTCTTTTTGTCAACAACGAGATTCAGGGCCTTTCGAGGGGCCAACCCAGCCCCACCACCCGCGAGGGAACCCTTACCCCGATCAATCCCGATGGTACCGAGGATCCATCCTGGAGTGCCTGTCACATGATGATTGCCTCTGGCGCGACATTTGTCGCCAGGTCGATCGATGTCGATGTCAACCATCTGGAACAGGTGCTGACCCGTGCCTCCGCGCATCGAGGTTTCGCATTCGTGGAGATCCTGCAGAACTGCAAGGTGTTTAACGATATGGTGTTTGATGATTTGGTGGATCACTCCAGCCGTACGGAACAGGTTTTATATTTGGAGCATGGCAAACCGTTGCTTTATGGCCCCCGGTTGAGGAAGGGCCTTTATTTTGAACAGGCCAATCTGAAAACGCTGAATGTTTCCAGCAGTGATCCCTTTCCATCGATTCATGATGAGTTGGATATTGATCCAAACCGTGCCGCGATACTTGCTTCCCGTTCCAATCCCGAGAATCCCGAATGCCTAGGTGTTTTTCGCGCGGTGGAGAATAATTGCCATCACCAGAATCACTGGATGGGTAACCCTGATACGCAAATTCTGGCGGACCTCGCCGGCGATGATTGCTTTGTTGTAGAATAATGGAATAAATATAGCTTCCGCTGTTTTGGAAAAGTACCTGCATGATTTGTCCACATTGCAACCATGAGAATTACCCGGGCGTGGACAGTTGCATTTGGTGCCTGCTGGATCTTTCCTCTTTTGATGTGCCCATTCCGCAGGATCGCATCGAAAAAAGTCTGGTTGAAGATCCGGTAAGTATCCTAAAGCCTTCTCCAGCGGTTTTGTTGCATGCCAGTACCACGGTGGCCCAGGCTATTCAGGTCATGCTGGATCAGAATGTCGGGGCAATCCTGGTGGTGAATGATGCCAGCGAGATTGCGGGCATCTTTAGTGAGCGAGACCTGCTTACCCGTGTTTCGGATGACCCCACTGGCTACCACGATCGTCCTGTTAGTGATTACATGACCGCCAATCCGGAAACCGTGAAGGTAGGTGACAAGCTTGCCTTTGTGCTGCACAAGATGGATGGTGGCAGTTACAGGCATATTCCGGTTCTAAAGGACGGAAAACCAGTTGGCATGATTTCGGTTCGTGATATGCTGCGCCATATCCTTGGTCTTTGCCGGAAGTGATTGGTCCCCCGCCTTAACAATTCCACATTATCCAGAGGCTAACCAACCATGAATCATCTTTTTGGATTATTCTGCCACGTGATAACCCTTACAGGGGTGCAAGATGCCGCCATTTTCAAGGCAACCACATGCGAGGGTGCGTACCCCATGCACCTCCAGGGCATTACCACCAACCAGAAGGATTCTATTTTCTGGAGCTGGACTGATGCCATTGCCAAAACGGATTTAAACGGGAAGCTTTTGAAGCGCGTCAAGGCAGACAACCATCAGGGGGATTTGTGCTTTCACGATGGTAAAATTTATGTCGCGATAAACCTTGGAAAATTCAACGATCCTGCAGGCAGGGCTGACAATTGGATTTATGTCTACGATGCCAACGACCTTGCGTTGCTGAAAAAACACCCGGTTCCAGAGGTCACTCATGGAGCGGGCGGCATTGCCTTTCATCAGGGTAGATTCATCGTGGTTGGTGGTTTGCCACCGGGGGTGCAGGAGAATTATCTTTATGAATACGACCCCTCTTTCAAATTCACCAAGAAACATATTTTGAAAAGTGGCTATACCCTGATGGGCATTCAAACGGCGGCTTACGCCCATGGTAGCTGGTGGTTTGGTTGCTATGGCAAGCCACAAGTTTTGATTCGCACAGACGATAATTTTCAGATTCTTGGCAAATGGGAATTTGATGCCTCGGTTGGGATCGAGGAACTACCCAATGGCAAATTGCTGATTGGCAAAAACTCCAACACTAAGGGGGTTGGTTACAACGGCAGGGTTATTCCGGCGACCATTGATCCCGCCAAAGGGCTTACGCTTGATTAGGTTCTATTTTCCATTTTCCCTGCCATGAAAAGGATGGGACTGGCTTTTGGCTATGGTTATGATGGCCATTCATAAACAATACTTGGAGCAATGCACATGAAGCGGATGATGCTGTTAGTTTGGGCGATGTTATTGGTTGGAATGGCAAACGCAGGTGAGGTTTCCACCTTTGCTGGCACAGGTGCAAAGGGATTTGCTGGCGATGGCGGTCCTGCCAACAAGGCACAGATCGACAATCCGTTCGGCGTGATTCGAGGGCCCGATGGCAATATCTGGTTTTGCGAATACACCGGCCAGCGGGTTCGCAAGGTTTCCAAGGATGGTACAATCACCAACATTGCAGGGAATGGCAAAAAAGGCTATTCAGGCGATGGCGGCCCCGCTGTGGATGCGACCTTTAATCTTCCCCATGAATTAAGGTTCGACAAAAAAGGCGACCTCTACATTGTGGACATGGTTAACAATGCTATCCGCAAGGTGGACATGAAGACTGGCATCATCTCCACGATTGCTGGCACAGGCAAGGCAGGCTACAGCGGTGATGGCGGCCAGGCCAATAAGGCCCAGTTAAAATCCCCCCATAGTATTCAGTTTGATCAGGCAGGGGATCTTTATATCTGCGATATCGGCAATCATGTCATTCGGAAAATCGACATGAAAACCGGTATCATCTCCACCTTTGCAGGTACTGGCAAACCGGGCGTAACGCCTGATGGAGCCCCCTTGGACGGAACTCCGATCAATGGGCCCCGTTCGCTTGATTTGGATCCGCAGGGTAATCTCTGGCTTGCCACACGCGAAGGGAACCAGGTTTTCCGTATTGATCCCAAGGCGAAGAAGATTTACCACATTGCCGGCACCGGCAAAGCGGGTTTCACCGGGCATGGTGGCCCTGCCAAACAGGCGAATCTTTCAGGGCCCAAGGGGATTGCTGTGGGGCCGGATGGTAATATTTATCTAGCCGATTGTGAATCCCATTCCATTCGAATGATCGACTTGAAAAAGGGCACCATTGAACTATTGGTTGGTGATGGCAAAAAAGGTGATGGCCCCGATGGCGATCCGTTAAAGTGCAAGCTGGCCAGACCCCATGGCATTTTTGTGGATAGCGATGGGACCATTTTCATCGGCGACAGCGAAAACCACCGGGTTCGGGTGCTAAAGAAATAGCTCTGAAGGTTTATTCTGGTGGCATTTCGCCATGCAGCTTTTGATAAAGCTTCACCTTGGCGTTGCGCCAGTAGCGCTTCAAGCTTCGGATGGGTATGTTTAAAATTTCGGAGGCCTCATCCTGGGTAAGGCCCTGGTAATACAGCAGATCAAACAGGGATTTATCCAGCTCCGAAAGTGATTGGATGGTTTTGTGAAAATGTTCCCATTCAAGGAGGCTGCCAGGGCTGGCGGAATCGTCCTTTGGCAGGTCGAATAAAAACTTGTCGCTGAACATGCGGAATTCGAAGGAATCGTTTTCGCGCAATTTTCCCATTTTCTGACCGAGGTCAAGAAGTACCCACCGTATTTGCTGGGATGCCAGGCCGAAGAATTCGGCAACAGTACCCGGATGGATGGTTTCCATGGCCTTATTTAGGCGTAAGAGTGCCTTTTGTAGAATGTCATCGGTTTCTTCCAACCGGCGGAGATCCTGCTGCTGCCAAAACTGCCTGCGCACCATGTGCCTTAGCCGGTTTTGACTGTGTTCCAGAAGAGCATTGCGCGATTCGGGAAGACCTGACTTTAACTTTTGCAACCAATCATGGATGTTTCCCGTGGTGGTTCCCATGTTGGGGTTGGATGAATCTGTGGATTGACTCATAAATTTGGGCAATTCATTGGGCTTGAATCAAGTCTAAATCAAATGACTAACTATCTTCCTAACACATGATCCCTGAGAACAGTATCGTTATTTTTTCAAATCAAAGTTGTGAGTCAATTTGCCGGAATTAATCTCGGCAGTAAGGGTGGTCTCCGAGTTGTATTTTGAAGGGATCACAGAAACCGTTTGGGCTGTTTCCTGACCGGGACCAGCGATGGCGCTTTTCTGCTTCTTTCCGGTGGACTTGTTCCAAGTGACCAGCACCTTGTAACTTCCCTCCACCAGGTTCACCTGATATTTGCCATCCTTTAGAAAGGATTCCCCGGTGTTGCCTTTGGCGGTTGTGGGTTCAAAACGAATAAGGGCGTCGTTGCCATCCCCAACCGGGGTGCCATCCAAGGTAACATTGCCCGTAATGGGCAGGGTCTTGTTGGGGTCAGCACAGGCAATTACAAACAAGCAAAGAAGGCATGGAATCCAAAGGATGCGCATGGGAAGGGCTCCGGAATTTAGATAAATGTTAGTAGTTGGGGTCGAATACTTCGCCACCGTTCATGGTGCTAAGTGCCTGCCAGGTTGCCAGTGGAATGCCATTGGAGATAAAGCGGATGGAACCATCACAAAGACCCACATTCACGCCGCCGGTGTGATTGCTGCGGGAAGTGATCTTGCCATTGGCAGAGGTGGTGCAGGGCATTCGGTTGGCCACATTGTTGACACACCATCCCCCAGTCATTTCATCAATTCCGTTGTTGGGGGTATCCAAGGTCATGAAACGCCCGCATTGGTTATCATCGTTGATAAAGTCGCCACGGAAATCAGCATCCTTGTCGTTGGCGGAAGACCTAACTTCAGCAAAGGCAAGTGTGTTGGAAGTGCCATCGGAAATGGCAGTAAGGGTGGAAATCCTGGGCTTGGATCGAGTCACAAAATCGGTGAAGCCCCATGGGGAAAATGCTGCAGGGTTTGAACCAGCCGGTGCAGGCATGCGAATGGGGCCCCAATTGATGGCATAATTGGCGCGAGCACGCCAATACTGGTCGCCTTCCCAACGCGCACCAACTCTGTCGGATGGACAATAATATACTTTGTTTGTGGTGGAGCAAATTCCGGTATGAGTATTCACAATGGTATTGTTTGGTTGCCAAAAGCCAGTGTTGAAGTTGTATTGCTTAGAAGCATTTTCCATTTCCACATAAGGCCATAGCATGATTGGCCATGCAATGCGATGTGGCAGGCCGGTGCCATCCGGTGCCTTGCCGGCCGGTGGAAACGATGCGAAGGTGGAATGATAGTTATGCAGGGCCAACGACCACTGCTTCATATTGTTGGCACAGGTGGACTTGGCTGCTGCTTCACGCACCTTTTGCACCGCTGGCAAAAGCAAGCCAATTAAAATTGCAATGATTGCAATCACTACTAGAAGCTCAATCAGGGTAAAGCCTTTTCGGCGATCCCATGGTTGAAATGAAAAAAGAGACATGGTTGAACCCCTGAAAATGAAGAATTGAAGAATTAGTAAAATCTTAACAATAAATCGGCTAATTGAACCAGTTAAATCAGGAAAAATGGGTGTTTTTAATGTCTGAACAAAAACTCACGGTGATTCACCAAGGCAAACATCAGATCTTCGATGGATTCTTTGCGTTTCTCGGTTGATTGGTTTTCCAGATACTTTAAGGATTGCTTGCTTTCCGCATCTGTCGGAAACCGTCCCAGGCATGCAAGGAACAGTTCCTCAATCACCTGTGGGTTGGAAGCCTTTGCTGCAATTAGGTTTTGTACCCTTCCATTGGGCGAAGAGATAAGATCCTGAAACAAATTGGCACTCATCAGGTGAATGGCCTGGGTCATGCTGACATCGGATGCCCGTTCGCATTCACATGCCATGGCGCGAGGCGGTCTGCCAAATGATTCCAGAAATGGTTGTTTGAATTCGCCATCGGGTAATAATGCCGCGCCCGTTCCCATGGGGTAGCCGGTAAACTTGACCGGAGATTGCGTGGCACTGGCCAGGGCATCCAACAAGGCTTCCGCGCCAAGCCGCTGCATCGGGTAGCGCGCCAGATATCGCTCTTCATCCAAATCTTGGTTTTGCGGATTACTTTCAAGTTGAAAAACCTTGCTGGTGGCAATGTATCGGATCATCTTTTTGCGATCGTAACCCATGCGGATGAACTGTTGCGCCAGATGTTCCAGAAGTTCCGGGTGAGAGGGTGGATTGGTAATCCGGAGATCATCCACCGGGTCCACAATACCCCTGCCAAACAGGTGATACCAGATTCGATTGACAGCGGCCCTGGCAAAAAATGGGTTATCCGGCGCAGTCACCCAGCGGGCAAATTCCTCGCGGGGATCAGCGTATGGCGCAATGGAAGGAGTGGCACCGCCCAAAAATTTTGGCGTGGCTGTGTTGGATGTGCGTGGGTTTTTCCACGAACCGGAACGATCCAAAAGTATGGTTTCTTCCTTGTCATAAAGCTGGATGAAAAAGGGGCCATCCTTGTAGGCCATCTTCGCGAAGAATGCGCTGAAGGCGTGGTAATCTTCCTGGGTCCAGCGTTCCTGGGGGTGGTTATGGCACTTGGCACAATTGATGCGCACACCCAAAAAAAGCTGCGAAGTCTCTTCAGCGCGCAGGGTCGGGTCGCGCAATCTGCGCCAGAAGCCTGCAGGCGGGTTCGAGTAATTACCACCCAGCGAAGTCAAAATATCCCGTGTGAACTCATCTTCCGGAACATTCGATGCCATTGCCGCGTGAATCCACTGATAGTATTTGTGCGCGCCAATCTTCCCGACAAATCGCTGGTTGCAACCTAGGCGATCGCTCCACTTTAGAGCCCACCAGTCTGCAAACTCGGACCTTTCCAGCAGATCTTCGACCAATACGGCTCGTTTTTGGGGATTCGTGTTTTTTAAAAAGCTGCGAACCTCGGTGGGCGTTGGGACTTTTCCAATAATCTGAAGAGTGGCGCGCCTTAAAAAGGTCGCATCGTCCGCCACGGGTGCATTGGCAAGCCCAAGCTCGCGCAGGCGCTTTTCCACCAATCGGTCGATGCCATGGTCGCTGGCGAGGCTGGGCTTTGCGTTGCCAGCAAAAAGGGTCTTTGCGATTGCCACCTGTGAACGATACTCGGCAATCACGATGGCCTCGCCTTTTTTCAGCAGGGTTAACTTTCCATCCCTGGTGATCCTGGCTTGCTCTTCATCGCTGACACTAAAACGGGCCAGATGGGTGACATCTTTTTTCACACCATTCTTTTCCAAAGTGAAGACCTTGAAATCCGGGTGCTGTGCAAAGCTGGTCATGGTCGCCGAATCCGGAGTGATCAAAATCGGAAGTGTGGATGGGTTTTGCGTCAGTGGGGCACCCTGCTTCAGCCAACGCAGCAATAGCTGATATTCGGGCGAACTTACTTCCATAAGTTTGCCACCCTCGTGCGGAACTGCGCCAATGCCCTTCAGCAAAAGAAGACTTTGTTCAGGTTCGTTGGTGTTGATTCTTCGGGAGGAATTTTCCCGGGTAAGGGAATCACGGTCTAGGGCGCTATCATAGCCACGCAGGCTAAGCTTGAAGCCATTTTTGCCAGAGGGTGTCCCATGACAGGCACCGCTATTGCAGCCAAGCCGGGTAAGGGTTGGTATTACCTCGGATTCAAAATCCACGCTTGGGGAAGATGGTTTCTCCCCGGCGCACAACAACAAAGGTACTAACAGCCATGAATACATAGGGAACGCTCAACTTGGCGGGTTTCAACCATCATAACTCCTTCAGGTGTTGTCCTGCAAGAAAAGGAATGCGATTTACTCTCACGAATCATTACAATCGGGGGCGGGCTATTCCGGTAATTGTTAAAGATGGAACAAGCAATGGTGCATCTTCATGGTTTTCTGTGTCTTGGCGCGATGGTGTTGTGTGGGCAGTCCGATGCGCTTCAGAAGCTGCCTTATAACCACCCTGGTCTGGTGGTGGATCTTGGGGTTGGCCTGTGGGCCTGGCCTGTGCCCTTGGATGCAGATGGCGATGGCGATTACGATCTGATTGTTTCGTGCCCGGACAAACCATCCAATGGTATCTGGTTTTTCGAAAACACCTCGGGGGATACTTCCAAAAACAAAATGCCCGTCTTCAAGCCCGCCAAACGGCTGAGTCACACGGTGCATTATGTCATGCCCAGTTATGTGGATGGCAGGGTGCGAGTGCTTTCACCGGGGTATGAATACAGCGACTTTTTGACCCAGGGTCTGGCGAACCGGACCGCTCTTCCGGTGCGCTCCAACTTTTATATGCCCGGCGGAAAACAACCCAAGGGGCCCAAGGTGCGTCACAATCAATGGCGCTATGTGGATTACGATGGCGATGGAAAACTGGACTTGGTTACAGGTATCGAGGATTGGAGCTATTACGGTTGGGATGATGCCTGGAACACCAGGGGCGAATGGACCAACGGGCCGTTGCATGGCTTTGTCATTCTGCATCGCAACCTTGGCAACCAAGAAAAACCAGAGTACGACAAGCCTGTCAAGATTGAGGCGGATGGCAAACCAATCGATGTGTTCGGATGTCCGTCGCCGAACTTCGCAGACTTCGATGGCGATGGTGATCTGGACCTTTTGTGTGGCGAATTTTTGGATGGCTTTACCTATTTCAAGAATGTTGGCACTCGCAATCAGCCAAGGTATGCGAAAGGTGAAAGGCTGAAGGCTGTCGATGGCAGGCCTTTGAAAATGGATCTTGAGATGATTGTTCCCATTGCCTTCGATTGGGATAAAGATGGCGACTTGGACCTGATTGTTGGCGATGAGGATGGACGGGTAGCATTTATTGAGAATGTTTCGGGAAAAACTCCCTCTGGTTCCATGCCCGAGTTTGCGACTCCGCGCTACTTCCAGCAAGAGGCGGACACTTTAAAGTGTGGCGCGCTGGCAACGCCCTTTGGTGTTGATTGGGATGGTGATGGAGATATGGACATTATCTCTGGAAACACATCTGGCTATATCGAGTTTTTTGAAAATCTGAGTGGCCCCAAGATTGCCAGCCCGAAATGGGCGGCACCCAAAAAGCTGAAAGCCGGGGATCAGACTTTCCGCATCATGGCAGGGCCCAACGGTAGTATTCAGGGCCCGGCAGAGGCCAAGTGGGGCTACACCACCCTGAATGTGGCGGATTGGGATGGCGATGGCTTGCCCGACATACTTGTCAATTCCATCTGGGGAAAGGTGGAGTGGCTAAAAAACACTGGCACACGCACTGAGCCAAAACTTGCAGTACCCCAACCCATCGAGGTGGAATGGACGGGTGAAACTCCCAAGCCGAAATGGACTTGGTGGAACCCGGTTGGAAAGCAGCTAGTGACCCAATGGCGAACCACCCCCGTGGTTCAAGACATGAATGGGGATGGCCTGCCTGACCTTTGCATGCTGGATACTGAGGGGTACTTCGTGTTTTTCGAACGCACTCGCAAGAATGGTAAACTGGTGCTATTACCACCCAGACGATGCCTTTGTGACAGAAGCGGCAAACCACTTCGATTCACGGATCGTACCGCGGGCGGTAGCGGTCGCAGGAAGCTGGCGCTGGTGGATTGGGATGGTGATGGAAAACTGGATATTCTTTTGAATTCATCGAACGCAGACTTGTACAAAGGTCTGGGCTTTCAGGACGGAGTTTGGAAGTTTGAGAAGGCTGGCACTCTTGCCCAGCAGAATATTGAGGGGCATGATGTCAGCCCCACTACTGTGGATTTTGATGTCGATGGCGTTCCTGATTTTCTTGGCGGCGCTGAAGATGGCCGCTTCTACTGGATGAAGAACCCCAATTCCAAAACCGGAAATAAGCCGTAGTAAGCCTCAGGCATCGGTGCCACGGCTGATGCGCGGCATGATGGGCAGCATGGCCAGTACGATGAATCCGCCAAACAGGAAGGGCAGCATCGGGCTGATCTTGTAGAGAGTAAGTCCAACCACCGGTCCAAGGATGCGGGCCAGGGATGAGCAGGACTGATTCACCCCAAGAATTTCACCCTGTCGTTCAGGGTCGGCTCTACGGGAAACCAGCGCCTGTGCCGAGGGTGTGAGAATCGCAAATCCAACCACGCATATAGTAAGGGTTGCAAGCATGATGGGCATAATGGACGAGGGGCTCCAGCCTTGTTCGGAAAGGTAGGTAACGCCAGCCAGGCTGGCCACGCCGGAACCCATCAGCAAGATGCCGATGGTCATGAACACCACTTCGGAAACCCGTTTGGCCAGTGGTCGATAGAACCCATTGGCGATGGCGAGCGTGAAACCGACATACGCAAAGATCAGGAAGTTCCAGTTCTTTTCAAACTTGAGTAGGTTCTGGTTCATCATGGCGAGTGTGGATTCGAAGCTGCCGAAGCCAAAGGTTGCCAGGAAGAACACCATGATAACCGGTCCAAGGTTTTTGGAGGACAACACCTCGCGGAAGGTTGCAAAGTCGAAAAGTTTTCGCGCCGCCTGGTGTCCCCCCGGAGTTCTGGTTTCAGGCATCTTGAAAATGCCTATCAGCAATGCGATCAGGGAAAGTCCCGCCGCAATGTAGCCTGTTGCCCCGGCGTTTTGAGGGAAGAAAGATAACGCCGCAAATCCAATCAGTGGTCCGAAGGTAAAACCAATTCCAAAGGCCGCGCCGATGAGTGCCATGCCACGCGAACGGCTTTCCTTCGGGGTGCAATCCGCAATCACCGCCTGCGCCGTGGAGATGGTGGCGCCCGCGATTCCGGCCCCCAGTCGGGAAACGAACAACAGTGCCAGCGCCAGGGGTGCCGCGGTTTCGTGAGACAAACCAGAGGCATAACCAAACAGCGCGTAGAACACCACAGACCCGAACAGGCCAAGAAGAAGAATCGGCTTGCGACCGATGCGATCGGACAGTTTTCCCCAGGCGGGCGCGAACAAAAACTGCATGACCGAGAAGGTGGACATCAACAGGCCAAGAATGATCCCCTGTAGCGCCTTGGAGGCATCCTTGGGAAGCACGCTGGCAACATAGGTGTCACCATAAATCGGAAGCAGTGGTAGAACGATGCCGAAACCCAGCAGGTCGATGAAGACAACAACAAAAACAAGGAATAACGCGGCTTTGGATAATGGCTTGGCAGGTTCTGTGCTCATGAAAAATCTTCCAATCGTTGGAACAGTTCAAACCATTGTTATACCCCAAGGAAGGATGCAAGAGGAGGGGCAAAGCGGGATTGTTGGCTTGGCGCTATTGCCGGAATAAAACCGGAGTCAGCGATTTCTTCAAATACAGCGGGTGTCCGGGGATGCCATCCTTGGTGATGGTAAGGCAGTGGATCGGCTGTTGGATCAGCTTCAAAACTTTTTCCTGCCTGTTTTGGTGCAGGCCGTGCAGACCCCAGGCGGCAATGATAATTCCGGCATCCCTGGCCATCTCTTTCAGCCAGTGATCATTCTTGCGACCCACCGGGGTAGGATGGGCCTTCATCACTGTGGGATCCGTGGCGCGAAAGGAAAAGGCGTTCATCATGCACATGGCCCCATACCCCCAGCGTTTTGCGTAGTCGATACAGCGCCTTACGGTGGGGTCGTTGTTGACCTCGTCCGCGGTAGAGGGATTCAGGCCGATGAACATCGCATAGTTTTTGTTGAAAAGGTCCCATTCCCGCCACAGGGTGTAGCGGTAGGTTCTACATCGCGAAAAGATCGCCGGTGGAAAGCGTGTGCTCATGTTGAAAGTGAAAGTCATCCCTCGGGGTTATCAAGTATGGCTTGCAGTCGATCACCCAAGCTCTTGGGTAATTTTGGAACCCAACTGGCATCCACCAGCCCCACGCTGATGAAATCTTGAATGTGGACCATATCCTTCAGGCGATAGGAAACCAGTTTCATGCGTACCAGGGCTTCCAGATTTAAAACCCGGATGGAACCAGTTGTTTTGCTGTCGGTAACATCCGGGCTGGGGAAATCATAATCCTGGCGAACCTTCTCATTTGCAAAGACGATGTAAACCGCATCGCGTGCCTTGGAATTGGGACCATCCAGAAACATGTCGATACTGGAAGAATGGCGGTACACAAAGCCCATGTTTTCGAGAGCGACCTTGGCCCGTTCCAGATCCTCGCGCCGCAGCAGGATATCCACATTCTGGGTGTTTCGAACCGCGGCTTCATCCACCTCGCTTACCAGAGCCGCCACGGCGTTGCCACCCACCACCGCATGGGGAATGCCCGCCAGCTCCAGCGCCAGGGTGGAACGAAGCAATCGATCGCGTACCTTTTGCACAGCGTTCTCCATACGTTCCAGAATGTCGATGGGTGGGGAAGCCTCGTGGTTCATACTTGTTAGTGTAGCATCTTTAGGGAAGGCCATGGGCCCGGGCTGAATTTCATGGACAGGTTCCAGCTTTGGAATTAGCCTTGGTTAGGTAAATCCTGCCCCGGGCGCCCGACAATTTCAGGCGCCTTTTGCCTGGCGGTAATTCATGTTCAAAGCCTTGTTGCGCCAACTGGTGTTTCTGCTGCCGTGGTTCCTGATGGTACCGGGCGGGTGGTTCCATGCCCGTGCGGATGAATACTTTGTTTCCCGCATTGAACCCATCCTGAAGAAACATTGTTATGAATGCCATTCCCATGGCAGTGGCAAAATGAAGGGCGGGCTGACGCTGGATTCCCGCAGCGGTTGGGAACAGGGCGGTGACCATGGGCCTGCCATCATTCCCGGCAAAACTGCGGAAAGTCTGCTCTTTCAGGCTGTCGACCAGAAGACCGGCAAGCTGAAAATGCCACCCTCCGGCAGGCTGCCTGAAGCAGATATCAGGCTGCTGGAAGAATGGATTTTAGGCGGGGCCAAAGACCCTCGCAAAGTTGCGGTACACAAAGGCCCCGTGGAAGCATGGTGGTCGCTGAAGAAGTTGGAAAAACCGCTGGTGCCCAAAGGCGCCAGCCATCCCATCGATGCCTTCATCCGTCACAAGCTTGCAGCCAAGGGTTTACAGCCTGCCCTACTCACGGACAGGCGCACGTTGGCAAGGCGCCTGTACCTGGATGTGACCGGAGTGCCCCCCACATGGGAAGAGGCAGAGGCGTTTGTGAATTCCCCCGATGACGATGGTTATGAAAAGTTGGTGGACAAGCTGCTGGCCTCGCCACGTTATGGCGAGAGATGGGCACGCCACTGGCTGGATACCATCCATTTTGCAGAGACCCATGGCTTCGAGCATGACCTGCCCCGTGCCGAGGCCTGGCGTTACCGCGATTATGTGATTGCTGCTTTCAACAACGACATACCTTGGGGCCGTTTCATTCAAGAGCAGTTGGCGGCGGATGCCTTTTACCCGGACGATACCAGCAAGCGAGTAGCGCTGGGTTTTCTGGGCGCCGGCACTTTCGATGCCAGCAGTTATTCCACCGCTCCAAAGACCTTTGAATACCTGGATCGTGATGACCTTGTTCACCAGACGATGGCAGCATTTACCAGCACCACGGCCAACTGTGCCCGCTGCCATGCCCACAAGTTTGATCCCATCTCGCAGGAAGACTACTACTCGCTACAGGCAGTGTTCGCTGGAATCGTTGAGGGAAACATCTCGTTTGATGAAGACCCAAAGATTGCGAAAGAGCGAAGCAGGTTGACCCTTCTGGCCGATGCCGCCGTGCGAAAGGATGCCGGGGTTCTTTTAGTGCCCGAGTATCAAGCGGTTGTTCAGAAGTGGGTTGAGCAACATCAAAACCCTGTTGTTTGGCAAACCCTTGAGTTTGATGGGAAGGTTAAGGCCGATGCAGGTACATTCAAACTTCAACAGGATGGATCTTTTCTGGTCGGTGACAGCACACCCGAGAAGGACACTTATGTGCTGACGACCAATCTGCCGGGAAAAAAGTGGACAGCCTTTCGGCTAGAAGTGCTGGCACACGATTCTCTGCCAAAGCGGGGGCCGGGCAGGCAAGATAATGGCAACCTGCATTTGAGTGAATTCGAAGCAATGGTTCTGAACCCGGGCCAGCCCTCGCCAAAGCCATTAAAGTTCAGCAAGGCCACCGCGGACTTCAACCAGGAAGGGTGGGGCATCGATCGCGCCATTGATGGCAAACCGGAAACCGCCTGGGGTATCTACCCCCAGGTGGGCAAAGACCATCAGGCGATTTTTGAATTTGAGCAACCCCTTCCGTGGAACCCGGAATCCAAACTGACCATTCACTTAAGGCAGCTACATGGTGGCAGGCACCTGATAGGCAGGTTCCGACTTTCGGTGACCGACGCACCAAACCCATCGCTGGCGGCCCTTCCAGCGGAAGTGGCTGCTGCGCTGCGCAAATATGCCTCGCAGCGAAGCCAGGCAGAGATTATCGAAATTGCCTCGCAAGCCTTGAAGGATTACTCAGGGGCCGAGTTAAAAAAGTTACCGGCTCAGGCAAAGGTTTATGCCGCTGGCGCCACCAGCGAAGTGCTTACCGGGTTGAATCAGGGTTCCACCCAGAACACACCCAAGCCAAGAAAGGTAGAGGTGCTTCGCAGGGGCGATTTCGACAAACCCTTGAAGGAGGCGCACCCCGGCGCCTTGTCTGCCATTCACTGGCTGAAAGCCCGCTTTGATTTGTCTGATTCGGAACCGGAGTCTGCTCGCAGGGTTGCCCTGGCGAACTGGATTGCTGATGCGAACAATCCCCTTACCTGGCGCAGCGTTGCCAACCGGGTCTGGCATTATCACTTCGGGCAGGGTATTTGTGATACCCCCAGTGACTTTGGAAAAATGGGCGGCAACCCCAGTCACCCTGAACTTCTCGACTGGCTTGCCTGTGAACTTCGGGACCATGGTGGTTCTCTTATACATTTGCACAGGCTGATCCTTACCAGCCATGCGTATAAACAATCCTCCGCGGGCAATGCCAAAGGCGTGGAACTGGATGCCCAAAACAGGCTTCTTTGGCGGCAGAACAACCAGCGGATGGATGCAGATACTTATCGCGATGGTTTGATTGCGATTGCCGGCAAAATGGATTGGAAGATGGGTGGCCCAAGCATCCGCTATTTCAGGGAGGGTAAGCCGGTCCAATCCACCCCCACGCTGGATTATCAGGTATTTGACTGGGGTTCCATGCCGCTACATCGACGCAGCATTTACCGTTTTGTCTGGCGGGGCATACCCGACCCTTTTATGGAAGCGTTGGATTTTCCTGATCTGGGCCTGCTGACTCCCCGTCGTGAAAGTTCTTCCTCTGCCCTGCAGGCACTGGCCTTGTACAACAACAAGTTTGTCCTGCATTTTAGTTCGGAGCTGGCCAGGGATGTGGAATCAAAAATGAGCGCCATCGAGGATCGTATTTCGGCAGTAACACAGCGGGTGCTTCTGAGAAAACCGACAATAAGTGAAATGCAGGCATTCCGCGAGTATGTGACCAAGCATGGATTGGCGGCGTTGTGCAGGGTGCTTTTCAACACCAACGAATTCCTGTTTGTGGGTTGATCATGAAACCAGGGTTTGTTCAAAGATGGCAAATGGACAGGCGCAACCTCCTTGGGGATATAGCAGGTGGGTTCGCAGGTTTGGCGTTGGCCCAACTTCTGGCCCGCGAGGCCTGTTCGGCTGAAAAGCCACGACACGACTTCAACGGTGGATTACATCACTTTGCCAGGGCCAGGCGGGTTATCCAATTGTTCATGAATGGTGGCGCAAGCCCCATGGATACTTTCGACTACAAGCCGCAGTTGGAAAAACTGCATGGCCAGAAGCTTGGCCCCAGTCAGAAGCCAGAGGGCTTTACCGCTATGCCCGGGGCATTGATGAAATCCCCTTTCGCATTTAAACAACATGGGCAATCCGGCAGATGGGTTAGCTCGGTGTTTCCCGAGCAGGCCAAACTTGTGGACCAGATGGCCTTCCTGATGGCCATGCAAAGCAAAACGAATGTGCATGGGCAGGGCGCCTACCTGATGACAAGTGGTTTTATCCTGCCCGGTTTTCCTTGCATGGGTTCATGGATTTCTTACGCGCTTGGCAATTTAAAAGATAATCTTCCAACCTTTGTGGTGCTGCCCGATGCGCGTGGCCTGCCTTACAACCAGCAGGGTTGCTTCAGCGCCGGTTTTCTTCCGGCCATCCATCAGGGTACGGTCATACAGGCGGGAGCCAGTCAGCCCATACCAGATCTTTTTCCACCAAAGGGCACCTTTACCAACGCCACTTTGGATTCCGATGGCCTGGGTCTGCTTGGCGCGTTGAACCAATCCCACGCCAACAGGCACCCGGGCGATTCACGGTTGGCCTCACGCATTTCCAGTTACGAGCTTGCCGGCAAAATGCAGCTTGCAGCGCCTGAGGCCTTTGATGTGATGCGCGAGAGTGCAACCATTCGCAAGGCGTTTGGGCTGGAGGATAAGACCACCGAGGATTTCGGCCGGCGTTGTCTGTTGGCCACGCGACTGGTGGAGCGGGGCGTGCGTTTTGTTCAGGTGTGGAGTGGCCCGCAGGGTGCCACCAATAATTGGGATAATCATGGCAGCATTCCCAACGAACTTCCTCCAATCGCCCAAAGTGTGGATCGACCGATTGCCGCACTATTACAGGAACTGAAGGCCAGAGGGTTAGATAAGGATACGCTAGTGGTCTGGACCACGGAGTTTGGGCGCACTCCATTCCAGCAGGGTTCCACCGGCCGGGATCATAACGGTGGTTCTTTTGTTTCCTGGCTTTGGGGTGCGGGGATCAAAGCCGGCACGGCTTATGGCCAGAGTGACGATTGGGGCTATCAGGCCCTGGCCGATAAAACTACCGGCCATGATATGCACGCCACCATTCTTCACCTCTTGGGCATTGATCATGAAAAGCTTACTGTCAGGCATAATGGCATCGACCGCCGACTGACCGATGTGCATGGCCAAGTGATCCGCGAGATTCTAGCCTAGCACCAAAATCACTCACCATTTCATGTAACAGCCATGCTTGACCCCCAGCGTATTGCAGGGGATGATGTTTCTTGGATCGCAATCATCATTAGAAAGCCATCATGGATGCATCGAGCGAAATAGCACGGGATATCAAATCCAAGAGAAACCATTCCAAGGAAGCTGACCAGACCGCCTATATCGTGTTTGATACCGAGACCATTCCGGATGGCAGCCTGGTGGCCCGTGTGAAATACCCCGATGATGATCTTACCCCCGAGGAAGCCATCGAACGTGCGCAGACCGAGGCGCGCACCAAAAGCCCATCGGGTTCCGACTTTCTTCCAGTTACCTTCCAGAAACCCGTGGCGATCTGCACGCTTCGCCTGGATGCGGATTACATGCCCATCAACCTTTCGTTTTTAGATTCTCCCAAATATCGTTCCGACGAAATGGTGAAGCTGTTCTGGAATGGCATGGAGAAATTTCATCGCGCCAAGCTGGTCACCTTCAACGGGCGGGGATTCGATCTTCCCATGCTGGAGATGGCTGCCTTCGAATTGGGAATTGCAGCCCCCGGTTATTTCAACTCGGACAAGCGTAATCGCTATCGTTCCAACAACATTGATCTCCAAGAATTTTTGGGCAACCAGGGTACCGTTCGTGTTGAGGGGGGCTTGAACCTGTTTGCTCGCAGGCTTGGCCTGCCCGGAAAAATGGGCACCACCGGCCATGATGTTTACCCCATGTTCAAGGCGGGCAAACTTCAGCAGATTAACGACTATTGCGCCTGCGATACCATCGACACATACTTTGTCTTTTTGCGCACCCGGGTTATGATTGGTGAAATTACCCTGGAACAGGAAAAATCCATCTTCGAGGAAGCAGTCGAATGGCTGCGTGGTAAAGCCAGCGAATTTCCCGCCTTGGATAAATACCTGGCGAACATCTCAAGAAAAGTCTGACAAAGATTGGATTCCATGGCTGATATCAAAGACTGGAGACTGTTATACCTGAAAGGGTGCCCTTTTTGTTGGACTAGGTTTACTAGCTGGTACCACCATTTTGCTTAAGTATCCAGACTGGCAATTAGCATGGTTGATGGTTATTACCATCTGGGCTTTTTGCCGGGCTTATTATTTCGCTTTTTATGTGATTGAGAAATATACCGATTCAAGTTTTAAGTTTGCAGGCCTGACCTCCGTGGTAGCCTACCTCTGGAAAAAACAACACAAAAAATTAATCAATAAATAAATTACATTTAGAGCGGGGGGGGGTAAACCCCCGGTAAGTAGTTAAAAAAAGCAGTCGCCATCACCCAACCCTCTTCCGCCGGAAGAGGGCCATGTGGTTACAGGTTTGAATACTGGTGATCGTCCAGCATCTTGTTTTGTTTTAAAAATATAAATTCAAAAAGCGTCTACCCGTAAAAGGGACCGTACGCACGGGCAAGGGATACCAATTTCCCTCTTCCCAGGGGGAAGAGGGCGGGGTGATGGGGGAAACAAATAAATACCCCACCCGGGGATTCACATCCCCGGCTCGAAATCTGTACGGCTTGTATAAGAGCGGGGGGTGTAAACCCCCGGTGCGAAGCCACCATTTAAATAAAATTGGATACGGGTGTGGTTAACGGTTTCTCAAGATGAATGGGTTTTTGATCCATATTGGCAGGTGTGCCAATGACAGTAGATTGCCAGCGGTTGACATCCAGGGCGGTGGCAAGCGGGCTACGACCGCAAATCCATCGGGCGATTTTCAGACGAAGTTTTTTCAACGGGCTTCGGGGTTGATGGGCGAACAATTGCATGGCTTGCTGGAAGGATTGGTGCATTTGCGGGGTGATGACGGGGGCAGGGTCCTTGAAGGCCACAGCCCAGACTTGCAACGGTTTGCTTTCGGGGCCTTGCAGGCCGATCAGCTTTTGGGGGTATTTTTCCAAAAGGAAAGAGAACGCGTCGGGAGTCATGCGCCAATAATCGTTCGGAAAGGCATGGCGATGCAGAAAGAAAGGGCACGAAACAAACAAAGCCCCGCCCGGACGCAGCACCCGGTAGATTTCATCGAAACCAACCCAGAAACGCTGCACATGTTCGAACAAATTCAGGGCGATAAAGGTTCCCACGGATTCATTTTCAAAGGGAAGGTCTTCGATGTTGCCAACCATGTCGACACCATCGCCAGGGCGCATGTCGATACCCACATATTCCTGGTGTGGAAAAAGTTTGCGCAAGTTCGAGTAATCTTCCTGGCCTGGGATCAGGAATGAGCCTGCTTCCACGATGGGTTCGGGTAATGGAAAGGTGGATTTCACGGCTTTGCATACGCCGAACAGGAACTGGTTCATGGGTTACTCCAGGTAGATATCCAATTGGTTGGGGCCGCCCGAACGAATTTCACGCGACAAGCCAGACTTGGCAGGGTCGCTGTATTTTCCCGGTAGAGTCTGGCTGGTAGTCATAAGGGTGACAATATACCAGCCGGATTGCATGGATGGTTTACCGGGCTGCGGCATGACAGAAAAAGTTCCATCGGAGTGAATTTCGCCAGCTCCCATATTACCTGTATAACCCCTGTTGTGGTCCGGGGTGAAAACGATGGTACCCCCGCCCAAAACAGGCTGTTTTCGATAATAAATTCTTCCCTGAATGGTGGTGGGTGCGGGTGGCTGGGAATTACACGCGGTTGCCAGCAGGCAAAAAAGCACCATTAGCACGCTTGGAATGCGTTGAAAAAGCCTTGGGAAAGTAAGCCGATAGTATTCCATGCTCAAGACTGTACCTAAAAGGTGTGAAAACAGGCAATACGGAGTGGCTGCGGCCTAAAGAGCCAATAGTTCGCCTTGACCCGATTTTTTCACTTCGTTAGAAGCCATGCATGGAATCAGATTCCTCGTGGAAATAAAGGCTATTTATCGCTGATTCGCATGGAAGCCGTTTCAGGAAAAATAGCATTCCGAGGGACCCAAGGAGGTTGAATCGTGAACAGGAAAGTAGCAGTTTTATTCGGTTTGTTGGCCTTAGGTTTGGCGGGATATGTCAGCACCAGCTACCTTAGCGCGCAAAATGCGGCCAAGGCAGTGGTTACCGCTGGCGATCACAAGAACAAGATCGCCCTTTTGAACCTGAACCATGTGGTCAAAAATTATCAGAAGGCTGTGGCGCTGAACAACGAAATGAAGGATTTGTTCACCCCCTTGCAGGCCAAGTCGAAGGCCAAGACTGCTCAATTGGAAGCCCTTACGAAGGAAGCACAGGCAAAGCCCGAACAGCGCGATGCCTTGGAAAAGCAAGCTCGTGCCCTGAAGAGGGAACTGGAAGACCTTTCCAACGAGGCACAGGCCATGGTTGGCAAGAAGCAGGATGAACAGGTTGTGTTGATCTACCGTGAAGTGCAGGATGCCTGCCAGCGTATTGCGGTGGCCCATGGCTACGACATGGTGCTGCATTACAATGATCCCACAACATCCGCCGAATACTGGAGCGCGATGAACATTGTGCGCAAGATGCAGGCTGGCGCTTGCATGCCCCTTTATTTTGCACCGGGTGTTGATATCAGCGCGGATGTGGTAAATGCCTTGAACCAGGCATACAGCCGTACTGCCCCGCAAACCAACTCGGGCATTACTCCCACCTCTGCCACCAGCACTGGCAAGTAATTTGGAAAAAGGTTTGGGCCGTCCGGCAGGATGCTGAACGGCCCTTCCTGAAAACCCTACCATGCGTTATCAGTCAAGGATGACAAGCCAGTGATTCCAATCTCCTCCCGATTTGAAAGAACCATTGCCAGGCCAGCGGAAGTAGAGGGTGTGGGCTTTCTTACAGGCGCCTTTGTAACCCTTCGTTTTTGCCCGGCTCCCTCAGGCACAGGCATTGTGTTTCTCAGGACCGATTTACCGGAAAAAAAACATATTCGGGCCCTGGCCTGTAATGTGACAGGCACTAACCGCAGAACCACCCTTGGGGATGCTCCCCATCAAGTGGGGCTTGTCGAGCATGTTCTGGCCGCACTTAGTGGAATGCGTATCGACAACTGTGTTGTGGAACTAAACGCCCCGGAGCCTCCTGGTTTGGATGGATCCGCGGGCGATTTTGTGGATGCCCTAAAGAAGGCTGGGCAGGTCACCCAGAATTCCCGAAAAACCATTTATGGCGTGGATAGCCCCGTGATAGTCCAGAACAACGGCAGCACTCTGGCGCTTCATCCATGCGATGGCACCGGATTGAAGCTGACTTATTTTCTGGATTATGGCAATAATTCACCGATCCAGAAGCAGGTGCACACCCAGATGCTGGAGCCTGCGCTGTTTATTCGCGAGATATCGCGCTGCCGGACTTTTGTCCTGCAAGAGGAAGTGGAGCAGCTTCGCAAGCAGGGATTGGGTTCCCGCACCACCGCGCAGGATCTTCTGGTGTTTGGCCCCCGTGGCCCGGTTGACAACCAATTGCGCTACGCCAACGAGCCATCTCGCCATAAGGTGCTGGACATGGTCGGCGACTTGGCGCTTTTGGGTGTGGAACTTTGCGGTCATGTGGTGGCATACCGAAGTGGTCACCCGTTGAATGTGGAGCTTGCACGCAAGCTCGCATCCAGGTTGGGTTCGAAGGAATCACTGACTGCCAATATTGCCGCCTGAAACAGGGCGGGATGAAGGGGAAAAGATGGCTGGATTAAAAGTTGCAGTGATAGGTGTTGGTCATCTCGGCAAGGAACACGCCCGTATTCTTTCCTCGTTGGAAGGCGTGGAACTTGTGGGCGTGGTGGATGCCTCACGCCAGCAGGCCGAGGCGGTTGCATTGCGCTGCTCCAGCCAGGCTTATTCCTCACATCGTGAAATCATAAATAAGTTTGATGCCGCCGTGGTTGCGGTTCCCACCAAGTATCATTTCGACATAGCCAAAGAGCTAATCACCCTGGGCAAGAGCATCATGGTGGAAAAACCATTATGCATCGAGACCGACAAGGCGCAGGAGTTGTGCCGTCTGTCCAATACCCATGGTACTATCCTTCAGGTTGGTCATATCGAAAGATTCAATCCTGCCTTTGAAGCTTTTTCCGACCTTCCCATGAAACCCAGGTACATTCGTGCGGAAAGGCTGGGAGGTTTCTCCGGGCGTTCCTCGGATACGGGTGTGGTATTGGATTTGATGGTTCATGACATTGATCTGGTTTGCTCGCTGGTAAATGCCGAGCTTACTTCCGTGAGCGCGTTCGGTGTGGCTCTTTTGGGTGGTCACGAAGATATTGCCCAAGCCAGGCTAACCTTTGCCAATGGAACGGTATGCGACCTTGCCGCTAGTAGGGCTCACCCCGAGGCAAAGCGCCGGATGGATGTTTGGGGCGTAGAAGGCTACGCGGGCGTGGACTTCATGACTAAGAAACTTACGCTGATGCAACCGGGCGAAAACCTGCGTTACCTGGCGGAGGCCGCTCCGTCAAAACTGGATGCCGCCACGCTGAACTCGTTCAAGGTCGAATTGTTTACCCGTCATGTCGAAACCAAGACTGTGGATTGCTCACGAGCAACCGGCGATCAGCTCACCTGGGAACTGCAGGATTTTGTCCGCGCAGTAAGAACTTCATCCAAGCCAAGGGTGGACGGCCAGGCGGGTGCCCGAGCCGTGGAAATTTCCAACATGGTGATGGATAGCATCTGTTCCCACCAATGGGATGGCAAGTCCAGCCATTGCACAGGCCCATGGGATCTTCCACAATCCGAGGGAAAGCTATTCCAATCCCTTGGAATCAGCAAGGAATCTGCCGCCTAGTTTCAGCAATTATTCCTTCGCAGAAACGACCTTCATTTGCAATTTGCCCATCACCCGGATCACGGGTAGCAATGGTGCCAGCGTTTGCTGATCCTGCCAGCTATGATCCGCGATTTTCAGGTGCCCCGGGCCTACCAGGCCCTGGCCCAGGGTTGCATCCATGGCAACCCAGCCACCCCTGACATAAACCTCGGTCCACATATGGAAGCCAAACTGTGGTTTACGGCTTTTGGGTTCCTCAACATACACTAAACCCAGCGCGGTGCGGGATGGAATGCCAGCGGCCCTGCACATGGCGGCCATCAGCATCGCATGCTGTCTGCAATCACCCTGAAGATCCTTGGCTATCTGACCGGCGGTGGCAAAACCCACCGAACTGGAACCTTTCATGTTCTCATGCACAAATCGCTCGATCTTTCGGGCCTTCTTCAGGGGATCTGTCTCGTCACCCACCGCTTTCTCGGCAAGTTTCTTCACCTCGGCGTTGTTGCTTTCCAAAAAGTAACTCGATTCCAAGAACTCCTTCGCTGGTTCATCCGCTTGAACCGCCACATTCCCAAGCACGGTCAGTTCATATCCGCCATCGTCCAGTTTTTTGACTTTCTGGCGGCCGCTGGTTTGGAATGCCTGCAAACCATCCTCCTTGTCGAGCTTGAAGTGGTAGGTTGCCTCTTCCAGATGATGGACATTAGGAATACGTTTGTCCAATTCGATCATGTTGTTCAGGCCAATGTCAGGAAGCACCGCGACATTGTCATCTTCCTTGGTGGCGATTTCCTTGGTGGTACGGTAAAGAATAATCGAACCGATACCCGGCATTTCCATGCGGGAGCGAACCGCAACCAGGTCATCCCCCACCCAGGCAACCATCTTGGGTAGTTGCAGTGCGCTGCCAAACAGGCTGATTTTGTCAGGTGTTACCTCGAGTTTCTTCAGTTTCTTTCTTCCTTGGGTAAACTTGGCAGGATCTTTGGGGTCCACCGCCAGCACCTCGATTTCCTCCTCGGGAAGTAATTCCGCCTTCATCTTGATGGCTTGCATCAGGCTTGCTTCAAAATTCAGGTATTCGAATTTGTCGGATGGTTTTGCCTTGAGAATTGAAGGAAGTCGTTCTTGTCTATAAACGCCGATGACCGAGTCGTTCCATGGCATTTGCCGGGGTTCATTCACGCCGGGAAGTTTCATCCATAGTTTTCCATCCTTCACTTCGCCTTCCTGCACGGCCTGGCCTTTGTCCAGAAACTGGATCACCTTGAAACTTTTAATCTTGCCCTGTTCATCCTCGGTCATCTCCGAGTCCATGCGCATGTTGACCACAGACATGTATCGTTTCAGGATCAGTCGCATTTCGAGTTTGGATTCGTAAAGTTTTCCGCCATCCTTGCCAGGAAGTTCCCGGATTTGGGAATGGAAGTACCCGCAGCGTCCGCCTTCCAGAAAGGCGGCATCCCAATGATCCTCGATTAGTTTTCCCTGCGGTGCCTGCGCCAGGGCAACGGGCACCACCACAATCAACCAAAGACAGGGAATAAGAAACTTTCTCATGATCGCTCCAGGCAAAATCCAACGAACGTACATATTTATCGTATCGCCAGCATAACTTTGGGCCAAAGGTTATCTGGCAAACATTGTTATGATACTTGCACCAAGGGGGAATTTCCGGGTCTTTGGTGCTTCCCAACTGGCTGGCAACCATAAGATAATGATCTGTTCAAGGATGTTTTCCTGAGATGCAAATTTCTTGAGAAGTTGACCCGATCATGCCGACCTACAATCCGTTAGTTGTTGAACCCAAATGGCAGTCCTACTGGCTGAAGAAAAAAACCTTCCGCACACCACCGCTGCCGACCAAGTCCAAATATTACATTTTGGACATGTTCCCCTACCCAAGCGGTGCGGGCTTGCATGTGGGACACCCCGAGGGATACACCGCAACGGATATTCTGGCGCGTTGGAAGCGCATGCGTGGCTTCGATGTGCTTCACCCCATGGGTTGGGATGCCTATGGCCTGCCTGCCGAGCAGTTTGCCATAGAAACTGGCACACATCCGCGCATCACCACCGAAAAGAACATCAACAATTTCCGCAGGCAGATTCAGGCGTTGGGTTTCAGTTACGATTGGGATCGTGAAGTGGATACCACCGATCCCAGCTATTATCGCTGGACTCAGTGGATTTTTCTTCTTCTGTTTGATACTTGGTACGATGAGAAAACCAAAAAAGGCAGGCCGATCGCGGAACTGCCCATTCCCGAGGAAGTCAAAAAGCAGGGCGACAAGGCCGTTCGTGTTTACCAGGACAGCCACCGTCTGGCATATCAAGCGGAGGTCCCAGTCAACTGGTGCGAGGCACTTGGCACCGTGCTTGCCAACGAGGAAGTAATCGACGGCCGCAGCGAGCGCGGCAATCATCCTGTGGTACGCATGCCGCTTAAACAATGGATGCTGCGTATCACCAGTTATGCGCAAAGGCTTATCGATGATCTTGAGCCCTTGGATTGGCCCGACAGCATCAAGGAAATGCAGCGCAACTGGATAGGCAAAAGCGAAGGCGCCGAGGTAGATTTCCAGGTTGAAGCAGGCAAAGGCACCATTCGGGTGTTCACCACCCGCCCTGATACTCTTTATGGCGCAACCTATTTGGTGGTTGCACCGGAGCATCCCATTCTTCAGGGTATCGTCAGTTCCGAGCAGGCGGATGCGGTAAAAAACTACCAGTCCGAGGCTTCCCGCAAGAGTGATTTTGAGCGCACTGAACTCGCCAAGAAGAAGACAGGCGTGTTCACGGGTGCCTACGCCATCAATCCGCTGAACCAGAGGCGCATACCGATCTGGACTGCTGATTATGTGCTGGCAGGTTACGGCACCGGGGCGATCATGGCGGTACCTGCCCATGATGAACGTGACTTCGAATTTGCCAAAGTGTTTGGTCTGCCCATCATCCCCGTTGTAACACCATCCAAGGAATGGCTTGAGAAGACAGGCAGTGCTCTGGATGCGCTTACCCGGGCTTTCACCGAGGAAGGTGTTGCTTGCAACAGCGCTTCATTCGATGGTATGGCCTCGGGCGAGTTCAAAAAACAAATCATTCGTCACCTGGAAGAAAAGGGCTTTGGAAAAGGCAAGATCAACTTCAAGCTGCGTGATTGGTTGTTCAGCCGGCAGCGCTATTGGGGTGAACCGTTCCCGCTGATGCACGAGGTGGATGCCCAGGGAAAATTGCTGGGCAACATAGAACCCCTGGGCGCCGAGGATTTGCCATTGAAGCTTCCGGAACTTTCCGATTTCCGGCCCTCCGGTAAGCCGGAACCTCCCCTGGGTAAAGCCCGGGAATGGCTGATGGTGGAAAAGAACGGCCGCAAGTTCATCCGCGAGACCAACACCATGCCCCAATGGGCGGGATCTTGCTGGTACTACCTGCGCTATATCGATCCGGTAAACCCACAGGCATTCTGCGAATCCGCAAAGGCCAACGCCTGGCTTCCCGTGGATCTCTACATTGGTGGCGCCGAGCATGCGGTGCTGCACCTGTTGTATTCCAGATTCTGGCACAAGGTGCTATTTGACCGCGGACTGCTGCCATGCCCGGAGCCTTTCCAGAAACTGATCAACCAGGGCATGATTCTTGGGGAGATGGAATATACAGCCTTCCGAAAGGATGGCGCGCTGGTTTCCGCCGCCCAGGTGGATTTTGATGGCAAAGTTGCCACCGAGAAGAAGACCGGCAGCCCGATTGAGATTTCCAAGCTGGATGAGGATCAGGTTGAGAAAAAGGGTGATAGCTTTGTCCTGAAGGAAAACCCAGCCATTCGTGTGGATGCCCGCGCCTTCAAGATGTCCAAAAGCCGTGGAAATGTCATCAACCCCGATGATGTGGTTAAGGAATACGGCGCAGACAGCCTGCGCCTTTACGAAATGTTCATGGGGCCATTGGAAGCCACCAAACCCTGGAGTATGCGTGGCGTGGAGGGAGTCTACCGATTCCTTGGCCGTGTATGGCGTTTGTTCATCGACGACCGCGTCGAGCATAATAATCTTCATGAGGCAGTTCAAAATGTCAGTGCCGATCGTGACACACTTGGCAGGCTTCACACCACCATCAAGCGCGTTACCGAGGGGTTGGAAGGCTACCGTTTCAATACCTGTATTGCTGCCATGATGGAATATACCAACCACCTTACCCCGATGGCAGTTCGCCCTCGCGAGGCACTGGAGCCATTAGTTTTGCTGCTGGCTCCGTTTGCACCGCACATGGCTGAGGAACTCTGGGAGGCACTTGGCCACAAGACCACCCTGGCTTACGAACCCTGGCCGCTGCATCTTGAGGAGTTTTTGAAGCAGGACTCGGTGGAGATTCCGGTGCAGGTGAATGGAAAGATTCGCCAGAGGCTGACTGTTCCCATCGGCATGACCGAGGAAGCCCTGAAGGAACTGGCTCTTGCGGATGCCAAGGTTCAGGAATCCATCGCTGGCAAGCAGATTAAAAAGGCTATCGTGGTGCCAGGCAAACTTGTCAACCTTGTGGTGGGCTAACTAAAGCGTTCGAGTCGGAGGATTTCGATGATCGTTCCACGCTTCTGGGCTGAAGCCAGCGTCAAGTTTTCCTTAGCCGGAAAAAGGGTGACCATCCGACGTTTTGGCTGGTCCGACTCAAGCCAACAGGAAGCGCAGGGAATGGCGAATAGCCGGGCCGACGAAGCTATGGCAGATTTTCAAGCCGGCAAAACAGTTGGTCGAAGAGAACCCAAGGTGGCTTACAACGGAGCCGAGGGTGTTCCCATTCGCGAAGAAATTGTAAACACTGTTGGTGATACGGTTATCACACGCAATCTTTATGGTGCCCGGTGCCTCAACACTCCCGATGTTCTTTTCGCGGACATCGATTACTACCTGCACCCAAGTATGCTACTGTGGATGGTAACCACCCTGATATTGTTTGCCCTCTTGATAGGTATCCTGCGGCTGACATCCATCAGCCTGGCGTTGGGAATTCCGTTGGGAATTCTGATTTCCATGCTGATGGGAAACTTTGTGGTGTATGGCTTGCAGGGATTAATATTAAAAATTCAGGGTGGTCCCGAAAAAGAAGCTTTGGGAAGAATCCGCGCATTTCTAGCCAGCCACATAGATTGGAATCTGCGAGTCTACCGAACACCTGCTGGATTGAGAATTCTTGCGCTGCATAATATTTTTGACACGCGGGATAAAATAGTTCAGGAATTCTTCGCTTATGTGGGCGCTGACCCAATTTATCAACAAATGTGTCTAAACCAGCGTTGTTTTCGGGCTCGTGTAAGTCCGAAACCCTGGAGAATTGGAATGGAAGGCCACATCATGCCACGCCCTGGTGTCTGGCCTGTCAAGGAAGACAAAATACCCCAGAGAAAAAAATGGGTAGACCGATACGAGCAACTTGCAACCAATTATTCAGCCTGTGAATTCCTTGAAGAAATTGGCTGTGGGGTAGTTCATCCCAAGTGCGGGTTAGTCCTCTCTTTACATGACCAGCTATGCGGCATTGGCAGTCATTTACCACTAGCCTAGTAATTAATCAACCCGCTACCGAAGGTTGATGCTGACCGGGATCAGAATTGGTTGGGCACCATCCCGGATTTTAACCTGCACCTCCGCAGTGGTTTGGCCGGCGGGCAGTTTCTTCTCATCCAGCAAAAGGCGAATAGTGGCGTCTTCCCCGGGGCCCTGGGCCCAGGTGCAACGCAAAGCCGAGTGGTTGGTTTCAATGTTTTCAATGCGCACATTTCCAGACCCCTGGCTGCTCAGGCGAATGATTCGTGATGGCAGCGGGGTACTGGTGCTGCCTTCCAGAAATAATTTTGCAGGTGCTGCCTGAACCAGGCCCTTTTCCCTTTTGACGATGGTCATGGGAATCTTCATATCGCTGTAAGCGGGGTCGTTCGATGTCAGTGAAATCCAAGCTTGATACCTCCCTGCCTTCAGGGATTCAGGAATCTGAACCACGATTTGTTGCAGGCTTGCCCCTGCTTCATCCTGCGAAAGTGAACCCACGGTGATGGCCAGTTCCTGGATGGAAGATTCCGCGGAGATGATTTTTAAAGGCGTGGTTCTGGAATCTCGAATGGTGAAGGTGTGCGTCTGGGCGCGGTCGGTGAAGATGGCGGCAGCGGCGGGTGTGACCTGCACCTCCACTTGGATTTGTGCCTGAACACTTAGCTTCAATTCTTCTACCTGCGATCCCATTAGGTACTTTACGGTCAGCGGAAAAGCATGTGGCCCCTCCGGCTGTGTCAGGGTGTGGATTTCCACGGGAAGTTGCATGCTTTGTTTTGGTTCTAACTTTGCATTGGCAATGGGAGGTTTCAGGCAGCCGCATCCCGGTCTGGCCTCCAAAACCTGAATGGTTTGCTCCCCCAGATTTTGAAGAACAAATGTATGCTTAAGAGGGGTGCCTGCCCGAACAATACCCCGATCATGAGTGGGCTCCTTGCAGGAAAGTTGTGCATTGGCATGGGGTGAGAGTGCCCAGATTACCCCAAGCGCCAGACACCATTTGTATTTTCCAGCCTTCATATTTTGCCCCAGTTTATGCAGTGGAAATCTGACTCCTAGAAAATCCTTGTACCGTTCCGTCTGATTCGGGCAACCGCACTTTTCGGAAAATTATTTTTCTTGGAATGCACGAAACCCAGTCTTTGAGCCCACTAATGATGGTAGATCGATAGGTACAGGAGAATTCAGGCCATGGAAGTGAATTACAAACTGCTTTTGGATTACGTGGATGACCAACTGGAAGGTCTGGAAGCCAGACAGGTGATGGCCAGGATCAGGGAGGAAGAATCCTGGCAGATTGCGTTAAGGCGCATTCGGTTGGTATTGGATCAACCTGAGTTGCAGTCCCTACCTGACGATGTTTCTTCCTGGCCGGACGAAAACCTGATTGCTGGTTTTTTGGATGGAACACTCCAAGACCAGGAAAGAGCCAGTATCGAACAGTTGATCGAACAGGATGACTATTTGCTGGCGCATTTGGCAACCTGCCATCGAGTTCTTACGGGTCTTACAGAATTGAAGATCGGGCAGGATGTTTACCAAAAAATGTATTCGATGGGAGGAGAATTAACAGAATCCGGGTGGAAGTCTCCGGTGGCCCGGCAGGCATCCAGTCGAAGAAAGGAACTGCTGCTCAAAACCATGGAAGCGGTAAGCCTGGGTAAGTATTTTTATGCCGCATGCGGAGTGCTGGTGTTTGTGGCGTGCCTTGGTTTGATCGTGGCAAGGTACCAAAATCCCAAACCAGAAGTAAAATTCATTGCCTACCAAGACCAGAAATCCCAGCCCGTGCCAGAGCCAACCTCTTTGGAATCAGTGCCTGTGGCCGTTCCAGAAAAAAGCAAAACAAACGATCCAGAGGTTGTGGAATCAAAGATGGAGAAGAAGGAAGAACAGGTTGCCAAAGTGGCACCACCCGTCATTCAGGAGGAAAAAAAACCATCCAAACCACAACGACCTTTACCATTGCCTGCAGACCTGACAACTAAAGTGGAGATGGGTTTTTTAAAACCCTTTGAAAATACTCCCGCGCACTTGTTTCTAAGGGAACAATCGGCCTGGAAATTCATTTCCCAGGGTAATGCACTGATTTCAAACATCGACCACACTTGTTTGCCTATGCAACAGGCAGTGGTGGAAATATCCCCGGACTTGTTGATAGGTCTGCAAGGTTGGGTGCACGGTTCCACAGGGGTGATGCGTCCCATGCCCGTGCGATTGGCAATACACCCCGCAGGGAAGGTGGACTTGGATATCACCTTTTCAAGTGGGCGCCTAAGGCTGGAAGCTGCCAGAAAAAGCGCAAGGATTGTAATTCGCAGACCATTGGTTACCCCCGCAACACCGTTGGAATTGGAAATGCAGCCTGGGACTGTCCTTGTGATGGAAACGATTGGGGATAAAAATCCCTGGTGCAGGCTGGTGGTGGACCAGGGGCGGTGTAAATGGATGATGGGTGAGGTGGAGTTGGAACTACTGGCCCGATCAGGGCAGATGTGGGACAAGGCTGGAAAAAGATCCCGGGTTTCAGAAAAAGAGGCCGATAGAGTGTTAAGCCGTGAGATCAAATGGAACCAGCAGGCCATGGATACACCCGGTGCATGGCAGGCAGCCATCTCGGAAATGTACCTTGCCCTGAAGCCGGGTATTGATCCTGCAAAGGGAATATTGGAATGGGTGAAATCCCCCAGATCGAATGATGCTAGGCGTTGGCTTGGATGTTTTAGTCTTGCGGCATTGGAACAGGCCACTGACCTCTTGGATATCCTTTTCGAAAATGAAGGTGGCTTGCCGTTCACCCGTTTTGCATCATTATCTGCCCTTAGAACTTGGAACTTGTGCAAACAGGGGCACGAAAACTCTTCGGAGGAAGATGTTGGGCTAAGCCAGTTGCTGGAACAGAAGGGGGTTCCGAAATCGCAGTTGAAACCGTGGATGGAAATGATTTTCCTTTGGGGCGATCCACCCACTCACGAAGATTATGAGTTCCTGCTTCAGCAATTACTGGGGGAGGACAGGCAGCTAAGGGAATCAGCCCATGCCACGCTTGCCTGGTGGTCCGAAGCTGGTTCAAACCCTGAATTTTTACGCAATGCCAACCGCGAGGGAAGAGGTATGGAGGTTAGCCGCTGGCGTGAGTTGATCGAGCAGGGAAAGCTTCCTGTGCGTTGAATTACCGCCGTTTTGGGCAGGGGTTATAGAATAATTATTGTTCATTCCCTCCCAAGGATTCGCATATGAAAGCAGCTTTCCTTCATCAGACAGGTTCCCCGGATGTGATTCAGTATGGTGACTTGCCCAAGCCCCATGCAGGAGCAGGTGAATATCTGGTCCGGATAAAGGCCGCTGCGCTGAACCCGATTGATCTGTACATAAGGGCAGGCACGGTGGCGATGAACCTACCCATGCCTTTTGTTTCGGGTTGTGACTTTGCCGGGGTGATCGAGTCGGTGGGAGAAGGCGCCTCGCGTTTCAAGGTGGGGGACAGGGTCTGGGGTTCCAATCAGGGCCTGCTGGGTCGCCAGGGGACCAGTGCCGAATTTCTTTCCGTGAAGGAAGACTGGTTGTATCCCTCGCCCGATGGTGTGGATGACCAGCAACTTGCCGCCACGGCACTCGTGGGCATCACTGCCCATCTGGGTTTGTTTCGCAATGCCAACCTAAAGGCAGGCGAGATTGTTTTTGTGAATGGTGGAACCGGTGGGGTTGGAAGCATGGTGGTACAGATGGCGAAAGCCATTGGAGCCAAGGTGGTTACCACGGTTAGTTCAGCCCAGAAGGCAGACCTTTGCAGAAGCTGGGGCGCGGATCTGGTTCTTAATTACAAGATGGATGACATTCCAAAGGCTGTAAAAGAATTCACAGGCAGCCAGGGTTTGCAGGTTTGGTATGAAACACAAAGGGAGCCCGATTTTTTCCGCATTGTGGACCTGATGGCACCCCGCGGAAGAATCGTGTTAATGGCGGGAAGAACTGCCCAGCCATTGTTCCCCGTGGGGCCCTTCTATGTGAAAGGCCTTTGCATGTCCGGATTTGCCATGTTCAACGCCACGCCCGAGGAACAAAGGCGTTGTGCCAATGATATCAGCACCTGGCTTTCCTCGGGGAAGATTCGATCCCATATTGGGGCAACCTTCGGCCTGAAGGAGGCTTCCCGGGCTCATATGCTGCTGGAAGAAAACACCCTTGGCAAGGCAGGCACCCTTTCTGGTAAAGTAATTTTGTTGCCTTGATATCGCCTAACTGGAATTTTCATGGTGGAACCAAAAATCACCCTGCGCGGCCTTGATGGTACTTTCAAGGGGAAAACCTGGCAGGTAAAGGGCAAGGGAAAAGTTGGCCGTGTGGATGGCTTGGAAGTAACCATTGATGATACTTCCGTCAGCCGAAACCATGCAGAGCTCGTCCATTCCAGCGATGGTTGGAAAGTTCAGGACATTGGCAGCACCAATGGCACCATCCTGAATGGTGTCAAGCTTGGCAAGGGTTCCTGGCCTATTCGCCACAGGGATGTGCTGCAGTTTGGTGAGATTCGCCTAAGCGTGGAGTCTTTCGACGAGCCTGCCAGCAAACAGGATTTTTTTCTGGGGCAGGGTGTCGAGAATTTCAGCGTTCATGCCACGCACGCCCTGGGCTGGGACGAGGCTTTAAAGAGCCTTCCCGAACTGGGTTCTCGTTCTCCCCATGCGGGGGAAAAGATGTTTGCCCTGATGCAGGCGGGGCATTATCTGGCCAGCACGGATAATGAACAGGAGTTGCTGCATCAAATTCTGCAAGATGCTGTGGCAGTGCTGGAAGCCCAGAGGGGAGCCATTGCGCTGCTCAACCCAAAGACAGAAGAGCTGGAAATCAAGGCGATTAATGATGGTGATATCGCTACCTCCAAAAGCTGGAAATCAGGTGGCAAAAGAACCGTTTACAGTCAGACTCTTGCGCAACAATGCCTTAAGAAAAAGAGTTCCATTCTATATAAGGATGATGCGCAAAAGGATGTAAATCTGATGGGTAGCATTGCCGAGGGTAAGATGTCCTCGGTTATGTGTGTGCTACTTAGAACTCCCCGCGGGGTTTTGGGAATTCTGCATCTGGATCGCGGGCCTTTGCAACAGCCATTTTCCAAGGATGATCTTAGGCTTGCAGATGCCCTTGGCGCTCAGGTTTCCTCGGGTATAGAGTGCTCGCTGTTACTGGCAAAACAGCGTGAGCTATTCTTCAACACCGTAACTGTGCTGGCCCAAGCGGTGGAGTTGCGCGATGTGTACACGGGTGGCCATACCCAGCGAGTTACCCTTTTGGCTTTATTGTTGGCTGAAAAGGCCGGGCTTTCCGAAAAGGAAATAGACCTAATTCGAACCGGCACCCCTTTGCATGATATCGGCAAGATTGGTATTGATGATGTCATCCTCAGGAAACCAGGCAGGCTAACCCCTGAGGAAACCGAGATCATGAAACAACATACCACCAAGGGGGCGGCAATCATTTCCCTGGTGCCTAACCTTCAGGAAGTAGTTCCTATTGTGCGATCCCACCATGAAAAATGGGATGGGAAAGGTTATCCAGATGGGCTCAAGGAAAAAAACATTCCCCTAATCGCCCGGGTTGTTGCTGTTGCAGATGCCTTTGACGCAATGACCTCGGACCGGCCTTACCGCAAAGGCCTGGGTATTAGCGAGGCCATTGAGGAAATCCATAGGGGAGCTGGTTCGCAGTTTGATCCCAAGCTGGCCGAAACATTTATTGGCTTAAGGCCGCAAATCGCCGAGCTTTCCCTGAACAACAGCCTCGAAGTGTAGGCTATTCAAATTTAGCCAGTAACTCCTTGGCCTTTGCTTGGACGTTTGTTCCTGGCTTTTGAATTTCAGCGAACCCTTTTTCCAGAATTTCCGCTTTGGCGGGATCCACTTTTTTCACAGTCGCCACATAATCTGGGAACGAAGTTACTTCGCTTCGCAGGGGTTGCCCGTTCGCATATCCCTTCAGCAGGGTTTTTACGCTGGCCAGGGGATCGACCTTAATCACAATATTTTCGTTTTGTTGCTGGCCGCATCCGCTGAAGAAAACCAATAAGCATGCCAGTAGAGCTAAAGTGAACTTTTTCATTTCGGTTGATCCTTGCTGTTAATAATCGCCAATGACCATGCCATCAGCCTTGTTACCCAAATACTGGAAAGTAATCAGGGTGATAGAATCCCTGATAAACCGCAGGCTTCCGTCACCAAAAAGCGCGTTCACGCCACCGGTGTGTCTGCTGCGTGGAGGAATCAAACCAAAGCCCCAATCGTGTGCACCACCCGGGCAGCAATCTCCCCCGGCACTTGGAAGCTTCCAATTGGGTGTGGTTGCTGTGTTCAGAGTGGTTTGGCCGGCAGAGTACCAAGCCCAGTTGCCACCCATGGAACCCCTGGCACCAGTTGGGGAACTCTTTGCCGAGTTTCCAATCGTGTCCAACTCTGCTTGCGTCGGGAAGTTCTTGTTTACTATGGCATTAAATAAACCATTATTGGTGTAGAAGATATCTCTTGGAAAAACACCAGTGCCATTGTTTGCCCCTAGTCCCGTGCCGGTTAGTAATTCCGCTGCAAGCAGAGTGTTTGATAGCCCATCGATTACATCACCCATCTTGGTGTCGGACTGGTAGGAAATCATCCCGTTAAACCTGCTGCCAGCCCAGGCGGTTTCCACGCTGCTACCTGTGGACCAGCCATAGTTGCAACCGGGACCACCCCAAACCCCACCCGCGGTTCTATCAGGTGCTGGTTCCGAAGATGGGCATAAAAAGACACTTAGCTTGGTGTTTGCGGCGGCCCAATCGGTATTCCAAGCTGCGGCATCTCCCACCGCCGGGTCGGCAGGGAGAGCCAGTTTTTGATACAGGGCAGACTGTTCAATGTAAGGCAACAAAAGAAAATTAACGCTAACGGCTTCCCAGGCATTCGTGCCAATACGGGTGTAATTTCTCGGAAAAATCCGGTGCACATCATGGTAGCTGTGCATGGCAAGGCCTAGCTGCTTGAGGTTATTGGTGCATTTGGCCTTGGCGGCTGCTTCGCGCACTTTTTGAACCGCGGGCAATAACAGCCCAATCAGGATGGCAATGATCGCGATCACCACCAATAGCTCAATGAGGGTGAACCCTCGTCTAGGTTTGAAAGTTTTCATGAAAAGACTCCAAAAAGAATGATTAAAAAGACTGTAATCATGATGATTCAGAGAAGAATAAAAAGCAATCCGGCCTTTATGAATTGTAAAGAAATAATGGAGAATATGCCCTTGCAAACAGACCGGCTTAGATTTGATACATCAGGGATTGGTCGGCGTTGGCTCTGCGAAGCAATTCCGCCAGGCTAAGTGCGTCCAGCATGCGGATTTCCTCGCGGAAAACATCTTGCCAGGCGCTTGTAAGGGCCAGTCCAAGCGGAGTCTTGGAAGCCTGAGTGTCCTCCGGCCCTGAAAGCGCACGGTCATCCACCGCACGGATCACATCTGCCAGGGAAATTCTGGAAGGATCCCTTGAAAGCCGGTAACCACCGGCTGCACCGCGCACACTCTTCACAAGCCCGGCAGTCTTTAATTGCAGCAATATTTGAACCAGGAACCGATCAGGAATGTGATGGTTGACAGATATTTCCTTGATACGAGTGGGCTGGGTCTTTTCTTGGCTTTGAGCAAGTTCCAGCATGGCAAGACAGGCATATTCCACTTTTGCACTTAAACGCATGTTGTAGATGCCTCCGGGAATTTAGATTCCGCTGCCTTCCTGATGTTCGATGACATGCAATCCGCATTCCTTTTTGGCCGAACCTGCCCACCTGCCTGCCCTTTCATCATCGCCATCCTTAACAGGTTGCGTGCATGGCCAGCAACCAATACTGGGATAACCCTGATCATGCAGAGGGTTATAAGGAACATCGTTTTTCAAGATGTAATCCCAGACATCTTTCTTGGTCCACTTCAGGAGAGGACTAATTTTTACCAGGTTGAATTTGGCATCCCATTGGACCACTGGTGTGGATGCGCGATGGCTGGTCTGGTCTGCGCGGATGGCGCTTAGCCAGGCCTCGTATCCGGCAACGGCCCTTCGCAATGGAAGGACTTTGCGATCGTAACAGCACTGATCGGGTCGATGGCGATACAACGGCCCGCCGTGCTCGGCTTCATATTCTTCGACAGTTTTTTCCGGCCGGACCATTTCCACTTCAATGCCATACTTTTCCCGAATGCGCTCGCGAAGTTCAAGAGTTTCCTTGAACTGGTAGCCGGTGTCGAGGTTGAAAACTCGCACGGAGGGTTCAATTTCGTAAAGCATATGCAGGATGCAGCAACCCTCTGCCCCGAAGGCTGTCGCCATGGTCAGCTTTGGATGAAAGTGTTTCACGGACCAACGAAGGATTTCCTGAGGCGTGGCATGGGCCAGCTCTGCACAAGCTGTCTGAATTCTTTCCTCGGTCCACGCTGCGGTGGTCATGAATCCAAATCCTTGAGTTCTCGAACCCGTCATTACAATGTTTATCAAAAAGGTGATGTTAAGGAAATACCTATATTTTGCTTCCCATAAAAAGGTGGGGGTTTCTTTTGACCCAATCAATTATTCATGCTCATATGCGATCACACTCCAGGTTTCTATCACAAAAGGTTGTCATGAAAACAAATATCATCCCGCTTGTTTTGGTAACTATTATTTTCGCAGGGCAAGCGTTGGCACAGGAACTTGTACCTGTTCCTTTACTTAAAGAATCCAGCCCGCGCTCTGGGTTGCCAAATTTTTTCAACAAGGCCAGCACCAAAGGTGCAGAATTGAAAGTCGCTTATCTGGGAGGTTCCATCACAGCCCAACCGGGTTGGCGCCCAAAGTCACTGGCTTTCTTCCAGAGGACATTTCCTTCGGCAAAGTTTTCGGAAATCAATGCCGCCATCGGGGGTACTGGTTCCGATTTGGGTGTGTTTCGATTGCAACAGGATGTGCTGGAGAAAAAGCCAGACCTGCTGTTTGTGGAATTTGCGGTGAATGATGGTGGAGCCGCACCGGAGCAAATCACCCGTTGCATGGAAGGCATCGTTCGCCAGACATGGAAAACACTGCCTGAGTGTGACATCTGTTTTGTCTACACCATTACCGAGGCGCTTTCCCCCGAAATGCTGGCTGGCAAGTATCAACGTTCTGCCAGCACCATGGAAAAGGTGGCGGACCATTACGGCATACCCACCATTCATTTTGGTCTGGAAGTTATCCGACTTGCGAAGGAAGGCAGACTTCTTTGGAAGGCTCCCCTTCCAAAAACCGAGGAAGAAAAAAAGAAGCTGGGCGACAAGGTTGCTTTTGCACCCGATTCAGTGCACCCGCATGTGGAAACCGGCCATGAGATGTATTTGCAGGCAATAGTCAGATCGTGGCCCGGTATACAAGGGGCATCAAAAAACCCCAAAGGCCATGTTTTGCCAAAACCCATGATGGAATCGAACTACGAAAACGCGAAGCTGATTCCTATTCAAAATGCGGAGCTGTCCAAGGGCTTTTTGGCGGTTGACACCAACCGAGACGATTTTGGAAAACGCTGGGCCAATCGCCTGCCCACCTTGCATAAGGCCGCCAAACCGGGTGAAGTGATTACCTTCAAATTCAAGGGTACCAGATGTTCCATCTATGACATCATTGGTCCTGATTGCGGCCAGGTGATTGTTACTCTGGATGACAAACCAGCCCGTGTTGTTCCAAGGTTTGATTCCTATTGCACCTATCATCGGCTTGCAACCCTGGTGATTGGAACCGATCTTCCAGATACGGTTCATTCAGTAAGAATTGAGATTCATCCCGACCAACCGGACAAGGCAAAGATTCTTTCCCAGCGTGACCAGAAAATGGACAAACCAGAACGCTTTGAAGGCAGGGCATTCTACCCCGGTGCAATTCTCCTGGTTGGGGAGTTGGTAAAGTAAAACCCCAACGATCGCCCTTTTTGAGGGACCTTCGTTTGAAAGAGAACTGAACCCAAACTGACCTAAGGTTGGCGGGTCTTGAAAGTTTTTACGGGGTTGTGACTGCCGGCCTGAACCGAATAGCTCTTGGCATCCGGGGCTACCTTCAGCACCACGGTTTCCGCGTTGCAGTTTTCCCCATCGTTGGCAATATGCTTGGGATCTGTATTTTCCGCGGCACTGGCGGTCACATTTCTGTGTGCTTGAAAGATGGCTTCCAAGCCATCAACGCGCCTTAGGGTGCTGGTCACGCTGGGGTGACCACCTTTTTTGGGGCCATTATTGAAGATCGCCACACGCGGTTGCACGGTGTTAATCACCACCGGGTTGTTGCTTATTTCCAGGCCGTGGTGCGTGGTCTGGTACACATCCACCTTTCCGAGTTTGTCGGTGGGGTGTACCAGTTTATATTCCACATTCCAGGTAAGATCGCCCAAGTCCAGGAATGTCCAATCGCCAAACTTCAATACAAAGCCCAGACTCTTGGCATTATCCGATGGGTCGTTGGGTTTTGGTTGGTGCTGGCTGGCGATGGGGTTTTCGGGGGCACCTGGCTTATCTTTCATCACTTCACCGCTGGCACAAACGCATTTCAGGGAAACTTTTGGAGCGCCTTCTTTTTGTTTCAATGGAACATCATCCCCTGCCTTCAGGGTTTTGGACTTGTCTCCCCCCGCGGCCTTGTAGGCTTGAATCAAAATGGGAAAGTTCTTTGCATCCTCCGGAAGGTTTTCCGGAATGCCACGATCCCAAAACTGTCCGATGGGCATCAGTTCGCGCAACCTTTGGGCGCCACCATAATGATCCAGATGCCAATGGGTGATAAACAGGTGGTCGATGGATTTAAGGCCGGCCTTTTCGGTGGCAACTTTGTGTATGCGTTCCGCATCACGCTTACCGGGGTTGCCACAATCAATCAGAAGGGATTCACCTGCGGGGGTCACTATCAAGGTGGCGGCGCCACCTTCCATGTCCACAAAGTAGATTCGCAAATCCGAGCCGAACGATGCCCCGGAAAAAAGAAACAGCGCGAAAACCCGCAAAAGATATTCCCTGAACATCGGCAACTCCTCTCCTGGCAATAATGATGGAACCTTATGTTGATCCAATAAAACCACTTTTGCCAGCAAATAGTGGCGTTGGTTGGCATTTGGTTGTTAGGGGAGCATTTCTTGGTTACGCTTAATGAATGCTTTTACCCCACCCGCTTTGAAACCCAAACATTGTAGGTTAGGCCATGCTGAATCGAAGAGATTATCTGGGCGCCCTGGCCTTTGGATTTACAGTGCCGCCATTCCTTGCCGCAAAGCAAAACGAACCCCGAAAAAAGCTCGCCATCATCACCACCGAATGGCGCTTTCGTTCCCATGCCTGGCACATGGGGGAAAGGTTCTTGGGCGGCTACCCCGTTCGTGGCAAATGGCACAAACCACCCATCGATGTTGTTTCCGCCTATGTGGATCAATTTCCGGAAAGTGATCTAAGCAGATCCCGGGCCAGGGAATCCAACTTCACTATTTATCCCTCCATCGCCGAGGCGCTTCGCTGTGGTACCAACAAGCTGGCCGTGGATGCAGTCCTAATCATCGGCGAGCATGGCAACTACCCGGATAATGAACTTGGCCAGAAGAAATATCCCCGTTACGAATTCTTTAAGCAAGTGGTCGATGTTTTCAACAAGGATAGCAAGACCGCACCCATCTTCAACGACAAGCATCTTTCCTGGAAGTGGGAATGGGCAAAGGAAATGGTCCAGATATCCCGCAGTATGAAGTTCCCATTTCTGGCGGGTTCATCTTTGCCAGTCACCTGGCGGATGCCATCCATCGAGATGCCCGATGGTGCCGAGATCGAGGAAATGATGTGCCTGGCCATGGGCGGGGTGGACAGCTATGATTTTCACGCCTTGGAAGTGATTCAATGCATGGCGGAGCGGCGCAAGGGTGGTGAAACCGGGGTTAAGGCGGTGCAGGCATTGCGGGGCGAAGCTGTTTGGAAAGCATTTGATTCTGGATCGTGGGAAAAAGGTGGTTGGAACCCGGCGTTATTTGAAGCCTGCATAAACCGCTCGCAGACCCTCGCGCAGGCGCCAACCTACAGCCATCGCTTGCCCTCAAGAAAGCAAGTGGTGGAATGGGTGAAAAATCCGGTCGCCTATAGGCTGGAGTACTCGGATGGCACTCGTGCCACCATGCTGTTGATGAACGGGTTGGTGGGTGATTTCACCTTTTCCGTCAGGGTCAAGTCCCAACAAGAACCCATGAGCACACTTTTCTACCTGCCGCCCAACCCCAATGTGAGTTATTCCGCCGCCCTTATGAGCAAGGCAGAGGAACTATTCCTGACTGGAAAAACACCATACCCGATAGAGCGAACCTTGCTGACCTCTGGTGTTTTGGCAGCATGCCTGGCTTCTTTGGGTGACAACCAAAAGAGGTTGGAAACACCCCATTTGAATGTACGCTACCAAACACCCGCCTCCACCTTCTGGCGGGAATAATGGTTGGGGTGAATTGATTATTTGGATTGCATGCTGATATCAAGAACTGCCAAACCACCCTTGTAATTCAGAGTGATACCGTTCCCATAGTTAAGATATTTATCAGGAATACTGGGGCCGTTGGGAATCTTCGCAACCGGCTTGGATGATTTGCTGCCGGGCATGGGTTCCAGACCGTTGAGTTTAAACTTTAACGAACCTTTAGGTGGATCTTTGATGGTGAAGTTTCCAATCGGGTTGATGACGGAGCTGAATTCCCTGCCCTCGGCCTCAATGATTACTGCGCCACCCGTTAAAGGCTTTTTGTCCAGGAAAACTTTGCCTGAAATGAGGTCTCTCTTGGGTATGGTAGGGTAGCCAGTTGGAACCATGCAGTAAATGGCCAGAAGAATAACGCATATCAATCCCGCAATTTTCAAATTCCTTTTTGAAAAAAGCTCTTTAGGATCGGAATCTTCTTCTATGGATGTTTTTTTTGAGGCTGGAATATTTTTTGAAAGCAAATGCTCAAGAAGCTTTTTGGAATTATCCTGAGTGGGGCTTGCAACAGGAGTGATGGGGTTTTCAAGGATCAGGTTTGATTGAATTGGCGGGCTTGGAATTTGCGGTTCCCGTACTTGAGGAGTTGCATGTTTAACCGAATCCACCAAAGCTGGTTGAATGGCAGATTTGGATAATGGCAATTCACCGGATTCAATGCGTTTTATCAGGCTCCGAAGACCTTTCACATCTCTGGCTGGGGTCCAGACTTTTAAGTTTTTTCTGTAAACAAGGTCATCCCCGGTTATTAGACCACGCCTTACTAATTTTTTAATTTCATCGGGGTTAACAAATACGACTTTCGAGCCAGCCTTGGCAACGATAAAAGCATCGATTTTTTTGGGTTTGTCGGACATGGAATTGATTCACATTGGATGTTCTAGAATGGCCCCGGGGTTTCCCCATCACGGGGTTGCATCAGGCAATTCCATGTTTTTTGGGAAATTTCCTGCCCTATAAGGTGCACGCTGCCATCTGCAAAGGCCACTGGCATATAAGAGTGACCAGTTTGTGCCACAATCATGTTGCAGCATTCGGTACCTTTTGGGCACTCACGGTAAGGCTTTGGTACCGGCTTAACCTGAAACTTGTAGGTGTTGGGCATTCCATCTTCAAGATAATTCTGGGGTACCTTTCCCCGGTCGGTAATAAAGCCTCCCGGGCCAATCCGGTAAGTAAGACCAAAGGTGTTTCCATACAAGGCCTCATAAGACCAGGAAAAGAAAGCGGTTCTACCCAATGTATCGCAATAGGCGTAACCTTCGCCAAATAAAATAGAGTTGGATAATCCATCTCTAATATTTAAGGACCTTTGGGGAGGGGCATTTTTGCCCGTGCCGCCATAATCTTCGAGCACTTTGGCATTGCCGCTGGCATCCCCCCAGACATTCCAGTTGGCTTGGTAATTGGTGACGGTGAAATAGTCGTTGTATTTGTAGCCCATGGGTGCCGATGGATCAGACTTGCAGCGAAGGATAGGCATATTCACCTGCGCTGCGGGAGAATCCCATTGCCCGGGGGGTTCAGGGCCGCTTCCAGGAGGATCCCAGTACCCCGGGGTTCCCGGAGTACCACCAATATAAGTGGCATTTGGTGGTTCTAAACGATAGGTGGGTGGCACATAACCAACCAGTTGCATTTGATATATGCCGTTGTAGTACACGGGTTCATATTTACCTGGGTTGCCGGGGTCAGTCATGACACTGGTGGTATTGGGCGGCTCCCAGCGGCCGGGCGTACCCCCGGTGCCAGGAACATAAGTTCCTGTGGCTGCTTTGCCTTTGGAGTTTAAAATCGGCACAAGGCCCTCTTTGTCGATATAGGGCAACAAGCCGATAGCCCAACTACAATTCTGAGGGTTACTGTCATGGTATTTAGGCATGTATTTATTAACGGTTTCATAGTTGCGAACCGCCAATGCCAACTGCTTAAGGTTGTTTTTGCATTGCAGAATATTGGCGGATTCCCTGACCTTTTGAATGGCAGGCATTAAAAGCGCAAGAAGAATGGCAATGATTGCGAGTACAACCAGCAATTCAACGAGGGTGAATCCAGCAGGCTTTCTTTTGAAGGGCATGTTCATTTCCTGGGCAAGTAATGAATTCAAGATTATTATATTCTCAATTAATAACCTGTTCAAACTCAAATTTGTGAGAAGTTTTCATCAAAGAAAAGGAATAATACCCAATTCATTACCTGGGTTATAGTTCCTTGCCACCTTTTTATGGGTGGGTTAATCTTAACAAGCTTTCCTTAATTTGCTTTGCGTTTGCTTTGATGGGCTCTTTCGGCAGATGGGCAGTGATAGATGATGATTGATGCGGTGATTCTTTCCTGTTTATACGCCATTTCCAGTAGTCCTGTGGAGAAGAATTTTCACGAGGAGGTGGCGCCGGTATTGGTAAGGAGTTGCATCGAGTGCCATAACGGATCGAATGCGAAAGGTGGTTTAAGCCTGGAGACATTGGCATCAGCGCTGAAGGGTGGAGAAGAAGGGCCTGCGATAGTAGCGGGCAAAGCAAAAGAGTCGCTGTTGTATCAAAAGATAGTGCCAGCCAAAGAGGGCCTCAAGCCCCAGATGCCTCGAAAGAAGGCAGCGTTAACACCTGAAGAGGTAAAAAAGATCCAGGAATGGATTGATAAAGGAGCAAGCTGGCCGAAGGAAGTGGTACTAAAAGAGAAGTCGAAGGCGGATGGAAATTTCTGGTCGTTGCGACCGGTAAGGAAGGAAGTGCCCCCCGTTGTGAAGGAAGCCCCAGTGGGTTGGGGAAAAAACCCGGTGGATGCCTTCATCCTGGCGAAGCTGCAAGAGAAGGGGCTCCGACCATCTCCCCCTGCGGATCGAAGAACGCTTCTTAGAAGAATGAGTTTGGATTTAACCGGTTTGCCACCCGGTTTGGAAGATGTGCAGGCCTTTGTGGAAGATCCCAGCGCCGATGCCAGCGAAAGATGGCTGGAAAAACTGCTGTCGTCTCCTTCCTATGGCGAGAGATGGGCTAGGCATTGGCTGGATGTCGCACGCTTTTCCGAAAGCGATGGCTTTGAGGAAGATATGCAGCGCCCGCAGGCCTACACCTTTCGTGATTATGTGATCGCCTCTCTTAACGCCGACAAGCCATACAACCAGTTTGTGCTCGAGCAGATTGCAGGTGATGCTCAGGAACAGGTGACTGGCGAAACGATTGCGGCCACTGGCTTTCTAGTCGCGGGTCCTTGGGATGCGGTTCAAAGGGTCACCCCCAGCAAATTCGGTCGACTGCAATCCCGTGAGGAACAACTGGAAGAAATCGTAGGCGGGGTCGGCATGGCGTTTCTGGGCCTTACCGTACAGTGCGCCCGTTGTCATGATCACAAGTTTGATCCAATTCCACAGCGTGACTACTACCAGATTAAAGCGGTCTTCGAAGGAGTCGATCATTCGCAGAAAGCCAAGGTGCATGGTGTCCGCAGGCTTCTTTCACCGGCCCAGGAACAGGAATGGCAGAAACAGACCGAGCCAATTCGGCGACAGATCAGCGCAATGGAGTCGAAGGACGCCGGCTTGCAAAAGCAAATGAAGGACAGTTCCGCCGATGCCAACCGTGTTGATCAGTTGAAGAGGGAAAGGGATGCCCTGCGGGAGCAACTCGAAAAGCAGCGTCAACATCTGGAGAAACAGTATCCGGTGGAGGTGGGATTTGTGGGAATCCGGGAACAACCCCAGCCCACTGTGATGTTCACCCGTGGAGACATCCGCCAACCGGGCGAGAAGGTAACCGCCAATGTATTGTCGGTGGCTCGAATTCCGCAGATTTCGTTTTCTCAAAAAGAGGATCAGCCCGAAGGGGAAAGAAGGCTTCAATTTGCAAAGTGGCTGGCGCACCCGGATAACCCGCTGACAGCCCGGGTGATGGTAAATCGCATCTGGCAGTATCACTTTGGCGTGGGTCTGGTGGATACCCCCAGTGACTTTGGCTTCAACGGTGGCAGGCCTTCGCATCCAGAGCTTCTCGACTGGCTCGCTGGCGAATTCAGGCGCAGCGGTTACAGTATCAAGCATATGCACCGGTTGATCATGGGAAGCGCCACCTATCAACAGGCGTGCATCCCACAGGTATCCACCATGCCGGATTATCAAAAGGCGTACCGGGTGGATGCAGACAACAGGCTACTTTGGCGTTTTCCATCGCTAAGGCTGGAAGGGGAAGTGGTCCGCGATGCGATGCTTTTGCTGGCGGGCAACCTGAACGGCGAAATGGGCGGCCCCAGTTTTAAACCCTACACGGTCACGCAGCTTAACACCTACTTTTATCATCTGTTTGACAGGGATGACCCGATCTACAACCGCAAAAGTATTTACCGCATGCAGGTGATCACAGGTCGCAGCCCGTTGCTAGATGCCTTGGATTGTCCCTCGCCATCGGTTACCATACCCAAAAGAACCCCCACCACCACGGCGCTGCAGGCGCTGGCCCTCATGAATGATTCGTTTGTGGTCAGGCAGGCGATGAAACTGGCGCAAAAACTTGAAGACCAGCAACCGGATGTGCAGTTGCAGGTTCAAAGGCTTTACGAGATGGCATATTCCAGAAGGCCCAATGAAAGTGAATCTGCCCGCGCGGTGGAGGTTGCCCGCCAGCATGGCCTGGCGACGGTTTGCTGGGTGGTCTTTAACTCCAGCGAATTTCTTTACAACCACTAGGATGCACATGCCTTTTCAAAACCCTGTTCAGTTTGGGAATCTTGAAAGGCGCTCCTTTCTGGGGTGTGCCAGCGGTGGCCTGACAGCCATGGCTTTTGCCTGGTTGATGCAAAGGGATGGTGCTCTGGGGGCCATGGCAACCAGGGGAATGCACTTTCCCGCAAGGGCCAAGCGGGTGATTCATGTGTTCTCGCCTGGTGGTGTCAGCCAGGTGGATACCTTTGATTACAAACCCCAGTTGGAAAAACTGGATGGCACCTCGCTGACGAACAAGGGCGAGCTGGATACTTTCTTTGCATCACCCGGGTTGTTGAAAAAAAGCGTGTTCCCATTCCGCCAGCGTGGAAATTCCGGGGCTTGGGTAAGTGATCTTTTCCCGCACCTTTCCAACTGTGTGGATGACATCTGTTTTATAAGGTCGATGGTTGCCAAAAGTCCGTCGCATTCGCCAGCCTGTTTTCAGATGAACACGGGTTTCACCCTGCAGGGCTTTCCCAGCCTGGGGGGATGGATTTCCTATGGGCTTGGCAGCCTGAGTGAAAACCTTCCCACCTTTGTGGTGCTGCCCGACCCCCGTGGCCTGGTCAATGGTGGAACCGCGAACTGGAGCAATGGTTTCCTTCCCGCGGAGCATCAGGGCACCATGATGCGTGGAAGCGATGAAAACCCCATTGCCAATCTCCATACTCCTAAAAATATCAGCGCTGATTCCAGGCGGGCGGGCCTCAGGCTGCTAGCAAACTGGAATCAGGCTTATGCCAATTCGGATCCCTTTGACAGTTCCCTGGGTGCCCGGCTGAAGGCGTACGAGCTTTCCGCCCGCATGCAGTCCAGCATTCCCGAGGTTATCGATTTTCGCGATGAACCCGCCCATGTTCGCAAGCTGTATGGCCTGGATGATCCGGTGATTGGCGCCTCGGCCCGCAACTTCCTGCTGGCCAGAAGGCTTTCCGAGCGTGGGGTGCGTTTCGTGCAAATTTACAATGGCGGAGCGCTGGGTTCTCCACGCATCAATTGGGATGGTCACGAAGATGTGCGCGACAATCACCTCAAGCAGGCCCTGCTGCTGGATCAACCCTGCGCGGCACTTTTGAAAGACTTAAAACAACGGGGCATGCTGGAAGACACTTTGGTGATCTGGTCCACAGAGTTCGGTAGAACCCCGTTCAGCCAGGGCAACCGGGGCCCGGCCTCGCTGGGTAGGGATCATCACCAGCATGCCTTTACCTGCTGGCTTGCGGGAGCCGGTGTCAAGGCTGGCAATGTTTGGGGTGAAACCGATGAAGTCGGTTACAAGGTTGTCAGTAACCCTGTCACCATCTACGACTTCCACGCTACGATTCTGAACCTGCTTGGCATCCATCACGAAAAGCTAACTTATTACCATAATGGCATCCATCGCCGTCTTACCGATGTGCATGGCCAGGTGATCCGGGGAATACTTGCATGATGGTACATCCGTAGTCAACAGAGCGGTGCGTGACCATTGCGGTAGCCCCAACGGGGTAAACTAGAACAGCCATAATGCGGTTTTATTTCGTAGCGCTGTTGGCGCTGGAAGACCTAACCACGAACCCTGCCGGGAACATATGGCAAAACAAAGTAGAATGACCCCTATGTGGTCCTCCGCTTACTCTTCTTCCTGCTCTTCTTCCTGCGATTGCCATTCGATATTAAAATCTTCCCAGTCCAGTTCAGATAAAATTCTCTCTTTATCCCATCGTCCTTCTGTGACCTTCCAAATGCAATTTTTATCCATTTTTAAAGAGGAACCATTGAATGCATCTCGGGCGGTTAAATAGTAATCTCCCCTAGATTTATCCGGTTCTTCTACATAGCAATATTGGTCATCATCAGAAACATGAATTGTATAAATAAAATCATTATCGGCACCAGCTTCATGAATTGTAAAACCAAGCACCCAGGTTGCATATAATTCAATTCCTTCCTGGTCAGCATTCCAACAAATATCGACTAATTCATTTTCAGATAAAAGGGTGGAACTTATCCAAGATTCCTTTTCCGCGTTTTCTTCATCCATTCGATAACAAAAACCATCCAAAGTGTAGGTTAGGTAAATATGATATTCACCTTGGATTAAAGCACCCTCAGGGCACATTCCTGAATAACTAAGCACATGTTCCTCCTCGCCTAGGCTAGTTGTTTCGTCCAAAGTGTTTAATATTTCCGATATACATTTAAGGGGTTGAATAGAAGCGCTTTTAATTTCAGGTGGAGGATTTTCAGCATCCAATAAATCTAAAATTTCATAGGGTTTTGAGCTACTATGCTTGGGTAAAAAATAATTGACTGTTGCGTTCCAAGCCTCCCAAACAGATGTGTCATTTTGATCCTTGATGGCTTCGGACCAGATTTTTGAAAGTTCAGGGATGTTGGCAACCGCTTCCATGATCTTTTGCGTGTTTGTTTTTTCTTCAGCCATGGGCACCTTTCAAGTTTAATGTTAAAATAAATAAAAAATGGTATTTTACCCGATTGCAAGACTATTCCTAGTTCAATCTAAGCCGTCTTGGTTGTCAAGAAAAACTAGTACAACTGCGGGACGATTCTTAGAATTTCCTACCAGCGCATTAGTATTGGAGACACCATATCCAACTTCTTCTCGAACAGGACCAAAATCATTAGCCACACCCCGTTGGGGATGAAACCCATGACGCCATGATGGGGCTTTGGTATTCGGTAGCGCCAACGGTGCGGCCCAACCACAGCCCGGGGTAGCGCCCCGGGAAGAAGACCGCACCCCATTTTCCTAGCCCTGTTTGGGCGGGCTACCGCAATATTTAATCCCACACATACCGTTCATCAAACGGAACACCATGGCGTCCCAAAAATGCACGGTATTCTTCCTGAAACGATTTGCATTGGTGATGTTCCCGCTGTTCGGCCACATATTCCCGGACAGACGGTACATTGGATTCGCTGACGGCAAACGCCCCGTAACCCGCCTGCCAGGCGAATCCGGCAAATTCATTTCCCTGCGTCTTGATCCATTTGGAAGAAGATTTCTTGACTTCCTCCACTGTCTGACTTACCGATACCGTGCGAGCCAGTTCCAAAAGAATATGAACATGGTCTTCAACGGAATTAATGAGTCCCGGAACGCACCCAAGGTTTTTCAACACGCTGGCCATGTAAGCATGAAGGTCATTTCGCACAGGGTCGTTGATTAGGGGTTCGCGGTATTTGGTGCTGAAAATAAGATGAATGTGGAGTCGTGAGAGGGATTGGGGCATAAGTTAGACCGCCCTTTCAGGGCTTGGTTTTTTGGGATGCGCGACGCATTCCCAGGGCGTTGCCCTGGGCTTTCATAGCACGCCCCGTTGGGGCTGGAACGTAACCTACCATGTTGGGGCATTGTTACGAAAACTGGATATGTCTCCATCTTAACTGTTTGTTCCACCTATACCAAAGCAATTGGAATCCTTGAATCGCCCCTTCAGGGCTTAGTTCATTTTTCCGACCCCTAATTACTCCAGGGCGTTGCTCTGGGCTTTCATAGCACGCCCCGTTGGGGCTGGAATGCAACCTACCATGTTGGGGTTTTGTTTCGGAGCGCCAACGGCGCGGCATAGCTTCAGCCCGCGGGCAACGCCCCGGGAAGATAGCAACCATCCCAATTATTCCAAGCCCTGTAAGGGCGGGATAAAAAACGATCGCCCCGTTGGGGCTGAACTTCTGAAACGCAAGACACTCGATTAGGGCAAAAGTGGTTGCCAGCAAGAAACCATTGCTGGCCAGGGTATGGCCGGTTAACATTTTAGAATCCCTCCTTAAGAATTTCCCGAGGTATGCATGCTGTTTTCTTGTTCAACTTTCCCTGAGTCCGTAAGCGGGTTACCACGATGAATTTGATACTTGGAATCCTGTTCGCCATGGGGCCCGTAGCGGATGGCGGAAAGGAGAAATTCTTTCACGAGGAGGTGGCTCCGATATTGGTAAGGAGTTGCATCGAGTGCCATAACGGATCGAATGCGAAGGGTGGGTTAAGCCTGGAGACATTAGCATCAGCGCTGAAGGGTGGGGAAGAAGGTCCTGCGATAGTAGTGGGCAAAGCAAAAGAGTCGCTGTTGTATCAGAAGATAGTGCCAGCCAAAGAGGGCGACAAGCCCCAGATGCCTCGAAAGAAGGCAGCGTTAACACCTGAAGAGGTAAAAAAGATTGAGGAATGGATTGATAAAGGGGCAAGGTGGCCGAAGGAAGTGGTGTTAAGGGAGAAGTCGAAGGCGGATGGAAATTTCTGGTCGTTGCGACCGGTAAGGAAGGAAGTGCCCCCCGTTGTGAAGGAAGCGCCAGTGGGTTGGGGAAAAAACCCGGTGGATGCCTTCATCCTGGCGAAGCTGCACGAGAAGGGGCTTCGACCCAACCCAATTTCCGCACCCAGGGATTTTATTCGCAGGGCGACTTACGACCTTACCGGGTTGCCCCCCACGCCCGAGGAAGTGACTGCGTTTGAACGCGATTGTGCAAAAGACAGGCAGGCTGCCACCGCAAATCTGGTGGATCGTCTGCTTGATAGCCCCCGTTATGGCGAGCATTGGGGCAGGCACTGGCTGGATGTGATTCGCTTTGGCGAAAGCCGGGGTTACGAACGCAACGAAATCATTACCAACCTCTGGCCGTTGCGCGACTATGTCATTCGTTCGGTGAATGAAAACAAACCCTTCGATCAGATCATTAGGGAACATCTCGCGGGGGATGTGCTTGGGCCGGGCAAGCCAGAACTTGAAATAGCCAGCGCGTTTCTGGTGGCGGGGCCCTACGACGATGTGGGCAACCAGGATGCCATGGCAGCGGCGCAAATTCGCGCCGACCAGATGGATGAGATGATCCGCGCCACCAGCGAGGGTTTTCTGGGGCTTACCATGGGTTGCGCCCGTTGCCATGATCACAAATTTGATCCGCTGCTGGCAAAGGATTATTACGCCCTGTTTTCGACCTTCTCCGGTGTGGTGCATGGCCCGCGCGAGGTTGCCACCCCGCAGGAACGCGCCGAACGCACTCAAAAAATCCAGTTGTTGGAGAAAGAAAAAAAAGACTTAGAGCAGCAATTGAAACAGGAACAGGACAGTCTTCTGAAGCTTGCGCAGGATAGGGAAGCGGAAATTTCCAAAGAGTGGAAAAGGCCATCCCTAAGCAGGTATGGCACCGAGGAAACCTTTGAACCGGTGGAAGCCAGTCACATTCGCCTGACCTTCGAAGGCACAGATTCCAAGGATCCAAACCAGAAGCAACCCAAGATTGATGAGTTTGAAGTCTACAACAGTGATGCAAATCCCAAAAATGTGGCGTTGAAGTCGAATGGTGGCGTGGCGGTTGGCAATTCGCGGGAAGCGAAGGATTTCAACGGCGCCTATGGGGCTTATCTGGTGAATGATGGCAAGTTTGGCGAACGCTGGCAGGCCTTTGGAAACCAGTTGACCATCTCCTTTGCCAAACCCGAGAAGATTCGCAGGGTGTATTTTTCCAGCGACCGCACCAAGGCGCTTGGCCCCGATTATCCGCTGACAACCTTTGTGGGGGATTACATTCTGGAGGTTTCCCAGGATGGGCAGGCTTGGAGGAAGGTGGCGGATTCCCATGACAGAATTCCCCCCACCGATGTCCGCAAAACTGCCAGGCTGCTGGCGAAGGTAACCACGAACGATCATCAGAAGAAAGTTGCAAGCCTGAATAAAGCACTGGCCGTGGTGAATGCAAAGATTGCGGCGGTGCCTGCGCTGAATGTATGGTGGGTGGGCAGCCGCAGGCCAGCGCCGGGCCCCTTCCAAGTGTATGTGGGGGGAAGCCCCCAGAAAAAGGGCGATGAAGTTGCCCCTGCAAGTCTGGAGATATTGCGCCAGAATGGTTCTTCGTACAGGCTGGAACCTTCCAAGAGCGAAGCAGACCGCAGGCTTGCGCTGGCAAACTGGATCACATCAAGGGATAACCCTCTTACTTCCCGGGTTCTGGCCAACCGGATTTGGCATTACCATTTTGGAACCGGTATTGTCGATACCCCCAGTGACTTTGGCTTCATGGGTGGCAGGCCCACTCACCCGGAACTTTTAGACTGGCTTGCCACCACGCTTCAGGACGAAGGCTGGAAGATCAAGGCCATACACCGTCTGATCATGACATCGCAAACCTATGCGCAAAGTTCCGACTGGCGCCAGGATGCCTCGCGCATGGATGGCGACAGCCGGTACCTTTGGAGATTCCCCCCAAGGAGGTTGCACGCCGAGGAAGTGCGCGACACCATGCTTGCCATTGCCGGCAAGTTGGACTTAAGGATGGGCGGCCCGGGTTTCAAGCTTTATGAGTACCAGCAGGATAATGTTGCCACCTATGTGCCATTGGATGTTCATGGCCCGGAAACCTATCGCAGGGCGGTCTATCACCATAACGCCCGGGCCTCTCGCGTGGATGTTCTGGGGGATTTCGATATTCCGGATCCGGCATTTGCAGAACCAAGGCGGGCCAGCACCACCACCCCGCTTCAGGCGCTTACCCTGTTGAATCATCGTTTTTCCGTCGACATGGCCACGGCACTGGCAGAGCGGGTGACAAGCGAGGCAGGCGCGGATCAGCCTTCCAGGCAGGTGGAAAGAATGTTTCAACTGGCCTTCGGCAGAATGCCAACAACCGATGAGCTGGCCCGGGCAGGCACGCTTGTGAAGGAACACGGATTGAAAGCCATGGCGCGGGTGATTCTTAATTCCAATGAACTCATCAATCTTCGCTAGGGAATAGTTTCATGTTGCATGATCATCCAATGATGGAAATGGCCCGCAGGGGCTTTCTGGGTAATGTGTTCAGCGGGCTGGCGGGGATTGGTCTTGGCACGCTGTTAACCGGTGATGCCCATGCATTTCAGGGAACCACCGACAAGACACACTTTGCACCCAAGGCCAAGCGGGTGTTGCAAATATTCTGTCCGGGTGCCGCCTCGCACATAGACCTATGGGATTACAAGCCCGAGCTGTTCAAACGCTCGGGCCAGCCATTGCCAGGCGGTGAAAACCTAGTGTCTTTCCAGGGAAAGAACGGCAACCTGATGGCTCCTCCGTGGGATTTTGTACCCGCAGGAAAAAGTGGCAAGCGTATTTCCTCGCTGCTGCCCAACATGGCCCGACATGTGGACAACATGGCTTTCATTCATTCCATGCAATCCAAAACAAACACCCATGGCCCGGGCTGTGTGTTCATGAATACCGGGCATGTGACCGAGGGTTTCCCCGCGGCGGGTGCCTGGGTTAGCTATGCCCTGGGCAGCGCCAATGACAATCTTCCGGGTTATGTGGCGCTGCCCGATGTGCGTGGCGAGCCGCCCAATGGCAAGGCGAATTGGAGCAATGGTTTTTTGCCGGCACGCCACCAAGCCATTATGATGGCCGCGCATTTGAACATCCGCAACTTGAACACCCCCCAAGGCATCTCGGAAAACGAGGAAAAGGCCACCCGGGATTTGCTTCGCTTTATGAATGAGAAGCATGCCGGCGCCAACGATGGTGATACGATCCTCAAGGCTAGAATTCAGGCCTATGAGCTTGCGGCACGCATGCAGCTTAGCGCACCGGAGGTTTCGCAGCTTTCCTCCGAGACTAAAACCACACTCACTGCCTACGGCGCGGAAAGTGAAAACAAGCTGAAGGCAGCTTATGCCCGCAATTGCATCCTGGCACGCAGGCTGCTTGAGCGCGGTGTTCGCTATGTGAACCTGTATTGTGCTTCCAGGGCCAGCGGCGTGGATGGCCTTCTGAACTGGGATGCCCACCGTACGCTGAAGTCGGACTATGAAAGGCATTGCCCGATCTTTGATCAGCCCACCGCCGCACTGTTGGATGATTTGAAACAGCGCGGCTTGCTGGAGGATACGCTGGTGCTCTGGACCACGGAGTTCGGCAGAATGCCAACCCACCAGCAGAACACCACCGGCCGCGACCATAACCCGGATGCCTTCACCGTGTGGATGATGGGTGCCGGCGTAAAGCCAGGAGTCAGCTATGGCGCCACGGATGAGTTTGGCAGAAAGTCGGTGGAGAAGGTGACGAATGTGTGGGAGTTTTATGCCACGGTGCTGCACATCCTTGGTCTGAACTATGATGAGTTGAAGTTTTATTACAATGGGTTGGATCGCAAGTTGACCGATGTGCACGGCCGGGTGATCAAGGAATTGCTGGTTTGAATTCCCTCAGCAGGCCATGTTCCCTGTGCCTTGGAAAAATTAATCCAACCTGAAAACGTGCTGCAACCTTTGCCGATATACTTGGGGTAGTTTTCACTTTCACCCTTGTTATGCAATTACAAATGCAGCTATTTCAAAACCATTACCTAATTGGGCTCAAAAATTTTTATTTTTTGAACACCTGATTATTTATTAACCCTACGATCTTTTTCCTGCCATTTACAACAAACTGGTAAACTACACCGGTTGTTGTATAAACCTTCATTCCATTCGGAATTATGAAAAAAGTATTAACAGCAACTGCATTAGCAACATCCGTAAAAGGTACCTCAAGTGGTATGGACTGAAGGTTAAAATTGTGTGGCGTAAATTTAATCCTCTTGTTTGTGATTAACAACCTGCCCCCCACAGCTTCTATGCCGCGCCATAAATTTGCTGCGACATCTGCCAAGATTGACTCGTTATTAATTTCAGTTGGGGCGGCGCCGGGCAGCATACTATTGCAATGCTTGCATTTAACTGCAACTGCCAAAATAGTTTCGCCACAAAAAATACAAGATTTAGTCTTGCTGGACTGACTCATTATCATTTCCTGTCTGGCATGCGACGATAGCACGGATGATTGCGTATTCACCAACGGTTGTTGTTTGTTACCAACTTATAGTCCTTTTTAGGAGGAAAAGATCTCTGCTCGTTGGAGATGCTTTGATAAATTATTCTTTACCAAACTATCTTGGCAGTCAAGTAACCTTTACCTGTAGTCATAAGCCAGGAGTCAGCTATGGCGCCACGGATGAGTTTGGCAGAAAGTCGGTGGAGAAGGTGACGAATGTGTGGGAGTTTTATGCCACGGTGCTGCACATCCTGGGTCTGAACTATGATGAGTTGAAGTTTTATTACAATGGGTTGGATCGCAAGTTGACCGATGTGCACGGCCGGGTGATCCGGGAAGTTCTGGCCTGAGTTCCCGTACTTTTATTTGGAGTGGATTCTCCATAAGGGTGTTTCCATGTTATTCATGAATCTGGGGATCGAGGAACTCGGCGTATTATTTCTTTTGGTGTTCCCCACCATTTTCTGGCTGTATATGCTCGTTCAATGCATTAAAAACCCCCGCTTGAAGGATTCCGAGAAGGCATTCTGGATCTTGATCATCCTTTTTCTGAATGTTGTGGGTGCGATACTATATTACTTTGTTGGCGACCGTAACTCTGCCTGATGGCAAAACTTAGTTGAGTTTTAAGTTCAATCGAGCGGGGGGTGTGAACCCCCCGGTATGCTACAAAAATAAATACATTCCCCATCACCCAACCCTCTTCCGCCGGAAGAGGGCCATGTGGGCCAATGTTTTTACGGGATTATCCATCGCCCGGGATATTGTTTTTAAAGTTATTCATTCAATAATCGTTTACCCATGAAGCGGACTGTGTGCAGCTTTCGAGACATTCAATTTCCCTCTTCCCGGCGGGAAGAGGGCGGGGTGATGGGCGAAACAAATAATTTCAACAATCCCCCTGGTCAATGCAATCAAATAAGCTCACCGGGGGGTTCACACCCCCCACTCACAAAATTATGAATTCAAAAATCGCTCACATATGAAGCGGACTGTGTGCAACTTTCGAGACATTCAATTTCCCTCTTCCCGGCGGGAAGAGGGCGGGGTGATGGGCGACAAATAATTTCAACAACCCCCCAGAGATTCACACCTCCCGCTTACAAGAAGCCAGCCATGGCAATCCACCGCAATTGGCGGTACAATCAGATTCCTGCCTGAAATAAGGGACAACCGGTTTTCGTGGATGGTCGCCAATGAAACGATATTTGTTGCTGTTGTGGTGTATGGGCCTGCCAACGGGGGTTTACGCTGGGGATGTCTCTTATAACCGGGATGTACGGCCGATTCTTTCCGACAAATGTTTTTCCTGCCATGGTTTTGACCCCAAGGCCCGCAAGGCTGGCAGAAGGCTTGATTCCTTCGAGGGTGCCAACGCCGAGCTAAAAGGCGTTCGGGCCATTGTTCCCGGTTCGGCAGAAAAAAGCGAAGCCTGGCTGCGAATCATCAGTGAAGATTCAGGCGAGGTCATGCCCCCTCCCAAAACCAACAAGACCCTTACCGCATTGGAAAAGCAGATCATAAAAAAATGGATCGAGCAGGGCGCAAAGTATGAACAGCATTGGTCCTTTGTAGCGCTAGCCCCGGTGAAGGTGCCCGAGGTTAAGAATTCCAACTGGACACGCAATCCGATCGATCGTTTCATTCTTGCAAGGCTTGAGAAAGAAAGAATTGCTCCATCACCGGAAGCCACCAGGGAAAGCCTTATCCGCAGGTTGTCGCTGGATCTGACAGGCTTGCCGCCAACGGTTGCCGAGGTGGATGCCTATGTTGCGGATACATCGGAAAAAGCCTATGAGAAGGTTGTGGACCGTCTCTTGAAGTCGCCACGGTATGGCGAGCGTATGGCGGTGGATTGGCTGGATGCCGCGCGTTTTGCGGATTCGAATGGCTACCAGGTTGACAGGGATCGCGAGCTTTGGCCCTGGCGGGATTGGGTGATCCGGGCTTTTAACGAGAACAAGCCTTTTGACCAGTTCACCATCGAACAGCTTGCGGGAGATCTGCTTCCCAATGCCAGCATGGATCAGAAAATAGCCACGGGTTTCAATCGCAATCACATGCTGAATGAGGAAGGTGGCGTGATAGCGGATGAGTTTCTTGCCGAGTACACGGCCGACCGCGTGGAGACGATGGCAGCCATCTGGCTGGGCCAGACTTTCAATTGCGCCCGCTGCCATGATCACAAGTACGACCCGTTTACCCAGAGGGATTTTTATTCCCTGAAGGCCTTCTTCAACAACATTCCAGAGCGGGGCATCGGCGCCTACGGCAACCCCATTCGCCAGAATGCGCCACCCTTTATCAAACTGCCCACACCCGAAATCCAAGCCAAAATCAACAGATTGAATGACCAGGTAAAGGAAGTAAACGATCAGCTTGCAGGCCTTACCAGCAAGGCAACCAGTGGCCTGAACGAATGGTCCGGGCGGATTGTCCAGAGCGGCGCCGAATGGAAACCGCTGCAGGTTACCTCGGCAAGCGGCGGCGATTCCCCGCCCAAGCTGGATGCGGATTCTTTTACGGTGGAGGTGGGGCCACAGGAAACCCGTGCCAACACCATCAAACTGGGTGTGCGTATTCCCGCAGGTAATTGGACCGCGTTGCAGTTTGAATGCGGCACCCGGGCTTCCTCTGCCAGCATGCAGTGGAGCGAAGTGAAGGTTGTGGTGCCCGGAGTTAAAGGCGGTAAAAAGTCCCCCGCGAAATTAAGAGCCATTGCCTCCGGCAACTCGATTGCTGCAACGGAATCCGCAAAGCTGGTGGACAACGATCGCAAAACCCGTGTGGCGGTTTCGGTGGTTGCTGATCGTGCTATGAATGCGGTATTGCAGATGGAAACACTTCTGGCGGTTTCGGGTACAGTGGATTTGGAAGTGGAGCTGGGTGTTGAAAACGCCAACGGGCCAACTCGCTGGCGGGTGCTTGCGACCGGAGTGAACGCTGATCTGCTGGTTCCTGTAGCGGTGGTTGCAGTGGCTAAAAAAGAAGAAACCAGCCGTAGCGCGGCGGAGAAAAAACAACTTTCGGACTTCAGGCTTTCGCAACTGCCGGAGTTTCGCAATCTCAATGACCGCCTGGCGGAATTAAAAAAGCAACTGACCGCTGCGGATAACGATACTCCCACCACGCTGGTGATGGAGGAAATGAAAGAGCCCAGACCCACCTTTGTTCTCATGCGTGGGGCCTATGACAAACCGGGCGAGAAGGTTTCTGCCGCAACCCCCGGGGTGCTACCGGCACTGGGTACGGATCAACCGCGCAACAGGCTTGGCCTTGCAAGGTGGCTGGTCAGCCCGGGCAACCCGCTTACGGCCCGTGTCACGGTGAATCGGCTTTGGCAGCAGGTTTTTGGCGTGGGTCTGGTGCGCACCAGCGAGGATTTTGGCGCGCAGGGTGAATCCCCTTTCCACCCTGAACTTTTGGACTGGCTGGCGGGTGAATTCATAAGCAGTGGCTGGAATGTGAAACAGTTGATGAAGCTGATGGTAACCAGCGCCACTTATCGCCAGCAATCACGCATCACCCCGATGCTGCAAGAGCGAGACCCTGAAAACAGATTGCTTGCCCGTGGCCCAAGGTTTCGTCTCCAGGCCGAGTTTGTGCGGGATCAGGCGCTTGCCGTCAGTGGTTTGCTGGTGGACAAGATTGGTGGTCCGTCGGTGAAGCCTTACCATCCACCGGGGCTTTACGAACAGGTGACTGCGGGCACGGGTTACAATGTTTATGTGCCGGGCAAGGGGGATGATTTGCACAGGCGCAGCCTTTATACCTACTGGAAGCGTTCGGTGCCCAACCCGGCCATGCTGGTTTTTGATGCGCCTTTCCGGGAATCCTGCACGCTTCGCAGACCGCGTACCAATACCCCCCTTCAGGCGCTGAACCTGATGAATGATCCAACCTATGTGGAAGCATCGCGAATGCTCGCCCAGCGCATGATGCGCGAGGGTGGCCAATCGGTGGATACGCGAATCATCTTCGGGTTCAGATCGTTGGTGGCTCGTTCCCCCAAGCCGGCAGAGTTGGCGATATTGCGATCGGCCTATGATCGATCCAGAATGGATTTTGAAAAAGATCCAGCCTCTGCGAAAGCGCTTCTCGCAGTGGGCGAGGCTAAAAATGATGCTGCCTTGAACCCTGCGGAGTTGGCTGCCTTTACCGGTCTGGCCAGCACAATGCTCAACCTGGATGAAGTAATTACCAAGGAGTGATACCGGTGAACGCACAAAACTTTTACAACCAGGTTTGCCGTCGTCAGTTTCTTGGCAATGCGGGTAGCTGCATCGGGGCTACCGCTTTTGCCTCGCTATTGAACCCCCGGCTGTTTGCTGCAAACCAGTCTCCCAACTTTTCTCCCAAGGCGCGCCGGGTGATCTGGTTAACCCAGGCTGGCGCTCCTTCGCAACTGGAATTGTTGGATCACAAACCCGGTTTGGAAGCGCACTTTGACAAGGATCTGCCAGCTTCCATCCGGGGAGAGCAGCGTCTTACCGGAATGACCGCGGGCCAGAAGCGGTTTCCAGTGGCTCCATCGGTATATAAGTTCCAGCAGCGGGGCAAATCCGGAATCTGGATGAGTGAGTTGCTGCCGCATATCTCGCAATTTGCGGATGATATCTGCATCGTGCGCACCCTGAATACCGAAGCCATCAACCATGACCCCGCCATGACCATGCTGCAGACCGGCCACCAGATAGGGGGCAGGCCATCCTTCGGCGCATGGGTTTCCTATGGTCTGGGTTCTGAGAATTCCGATCTACCCGCGTTTGTGGCCATGATCTCGCGGCCTAGCGGACCCACGAACGCCCAGCCCTTGCACGAGCGCATGTGGGGTTCCGGTTTTCTACCCTCGCGCTACCAGGGGGTTCGTTTCAGTTCCGGCAAGGATCCGGTTCTGTTTCTTTCCAATCCGCCGGGTATCAACACCGAGCGCAGGCGCGCCATGCTGGATGATGTTGCCGCGCTGAACCGCCTGAAGTTCGATGAGGTGCAGGATCCGGAAACCCAGTCACGCATTGACCAGTATGAGATGGCGTTTCGCATGCAGGCGGCAGTGCCTGAACTGGCAGACTTTTCCAAAGAGCCTGCAAAAATATTGGAACGCTACGGACCAGAGGCCAAAAAGCCCGGCACCTATGCCGCCAACTGCATTCTGGCCAGAAGGCTCGCTGAAAGGGGCGTGCGTTTTATCCAGCTTTATCATCGTGGGTGGGATCAGCACAATAATCTGCCCAGTGGTATAAAAAGCCAGTGCCATGATACCGATCAGCCTACAGCCGCACTTCTTTTCGACCTGAAGGAGCGTGGCATGCTGGATGATACCCTGGTTATTTGGGGTGGCGAATTTGGCCGCACCGTGTATTCCCAGGGCACCCTTACCAGAGATAATTACGGCCGCGATCACCACCCCCGTTGCTACAGCATCTGGATGGCGGGTGCCGGCATCAAGGGTGGCCATGTCCATGGAGAAACAGACGATTTCAGCTACAACATCGTCAAGGACCCGGTGCATATACATGATCTGAACGCCACGGCGCTTCATCTTTTGGGGATGGATCATACCAGGCTTACCTATCGGTTTCAGGGCAGGGATTATCGCCTTACCGATGTGCATGGCAAAGTGGTAAGGGATATATTAGCCTGATTCAATCCATGATTTTCATCACACTTCGGGGTTCAACATGGCTTATATGGCACGATGGCTGGCGTTTGTTTTTCTGTTTCATTGGGTTGTGCTGGAAGCCAGCCAAGATACGATGTGACGGCGGTGAAGTTGTTTGCAATCCTCTTCGACCAGGAGACTTACCCCGGCGAGCTTGAGAACCTCGCGGCGAAGTATCCCGAGAAAGTGAGCGACCTGAATTCGCTCATGGAAACCTGGATAAAATATATTGTCACGAAACCCCTCACGTCCAACCCCGCCTACGACGCGAGCAGGCCGCTGTTCATCCCATGTGATGAAGCGATCAAGAACGAACAGGCGCAGAAGAAGGTGAATAAATGAAACTCCAAGCGAGGGCCGTTAAACACACTTCCATCCGAACCATGAAACCCACACTCACCGTCCTCACCGCCCTGCTGCTCGCGCCGCTGGCCGCCCTGCAATCCGCCGAAACTCTTTCAGTTCCGACAAATAGCCACGTCATCGTGCCGCACTCGAAAGAGGCAGCCCGTAACGGCGAGGCGTCGTTGATCGAGCTGCGGGATGGCTCGCTGCTGCTGATGTATGGAGCCCATCAGAAAAGTGGCGACTGGGATCGCGGCGAGATACGCCAGATGCGCTCCCGCGACGGCGGCAAGACCTGGTCCCAGCCCGAGACCGTCTTCAGCGATGCGAAGCGTTCGCTCTTCCAAATCTCGTTCGCACGAATGGCGAATGGCGATCTCGGCCTGACACACACCTCGCTCGCCAATGGGCGGGATGCATTCAAGGTCTTCCGCCGCTCGACAGACGAGGGCCAGACTTGGTCAGGTCCGATGAAAATCAGCGATGAATCGCACGACTACACTACGGGGCCGTGGGACAAACTCTATGTGCTGACGAGCGGACGCGTCATTGCCCTGCTGCACTGCAACCTGAAACCGGATGCGAAGAAGCAGGGCGGCCCGCTGGGCGTTTACACGGTTTATTCTGACGACCACGGGAAGTCGTGGTCACGATCACCAAGCAACGACGTGCTGCATGTGCCTGACAATCCGTTCAAGAAGCCCGAATGGGGTTTCTGGGAACCGGCCCTGGTCGAGCACGCGCCGGCGAAGCTGCTCATGCTGGGCCGCACCACCACAGGTTGGCTGTGGGAGAGCCGTTCGGACGACAACGGCACGACATGGAGCGCGCCCGTGCAGTCCACCGTTCCGAATCCCGTCGCGCCGCCCGTGCTAACGCGTGTTCCCGGCACCGACACGCTCGTGCTCATCCACAATCCCGACGTGAAACTCAGCGACAGTTGGCACGGCGGCGAACGCGTTGCCCTCGCCTTCCGCACCAGCCAGGATGGTGGAAAAACCTGGTCCGCTTCGACGGATATCTACCGCTCCCCAGACACGAAGCTATGGGTGGACTATCCCGCCGTGCGATGGGTCAAAGGCCAGTTGCACCTCGTTTGGCGGCACATCAACCGAGCCAATCCAGCCATCGGATTAGGCGGCACCAGCCTCTACCACCACATCCTGCCTCGCGAGGCTTTCGAAGCACGCACCGCGCCAAAGCAGTCCGCTGAATCCAATGCTCGGCCCCTTCGCATCCTCCCGCTCGGTGACAGTATCACCCGCGGCTCTTACCTCGCGCAGAAAGACAGCAAAGCCACCGGCCTCCCGCATCCGCAAAGCGGTGGATGGCGCAAGCCGCTCCAAGACAAACTCCGCGCCACCGGCATCACGTTCAATTTCGTCGGTGAACTCAGCTACGCTGCGTACGGTCGCGATGGCACGGTCGATCCCCAATTTGATCCCCATCACCACGGCCTCGCCGGCTTCAGCAACACGGGCATCCTCAAAGGCGGCATCGTGCCAACACTCCCGGACGTGCTCGCGTCGCTCGGCGTCAAAGAAATCAAAGTTCCCGGCATCGTGGACGTGCTCAAGAAACACCAACCCGACATCATCCTGCTCATGTCCGGTACAAACGGCTTTGATGCCCCTGCGCGCGATCAACTCATCCGGACCATCGGTGAAACCAGTACCGCTCATCTTATCGTCGCTACCATCCTTCCGCAGAAAGTGCCTCGCGCAGGCTGCGAAAAAGTGGATGCCTACAACGCCTCGCTGCCCGCCATCGTCGCCGCGCAAAAGGCCGCTGGCAAACGCATCACGCTGGTTGACATGCACGCCGCCATTACGACGGATGATCTGCTGCCGGATGGCGTCCATCCCAATCAAACCGGCATGGACAAGATGGCCACGGCTTGGTTCGCAGCGCTCAAGGCATCACTTGAGGGAGTTAAATAGCCATGAACTTCATCGTAACACTTCTCGCCCTCCTTCTTTTCTTGCCGCCGACTGTCTTCGCCCAAGCCAAGCCCGAAGTCGCGAACGCCACCAAGGCTGCGAACCGCGCGTGGGAATCTGCGCCTGCGGAAAAGAAGGCGCTTTGGCAGCAACACCGCGAGGCGTTGAGGCACATCGATCTCTCCGGGGACACTCAGCGCCAGATCGTCATCGCACGCGGTTCCCCGAAACCGGGCGAGTATCACGCGCATCCGACGACGGCGATGCTGGCGGACAACAAGACGATGTTTTGCGTCTGGAACATCGGCCACGGCGGACATGCGGGACCAATCGCTCGCAGCGAGGACGCGGGGTTGACGTGGACGCGCATGGACGGCGCGCTGCCGCCGAACTACGTCAACTTCAAGAACTGCCCCAGCATCTATCGCATCACCGATCCGCAGGGCAAAGAGCGGCTGTGGGTCTTTGCCGCACGCACCTTGACCGCCAAGGAGAACCCCAAACCCATCGAAGGCCGTAAAGAAGGCTACATGCCGCGCATCGTGAGCGAGGACGACGGCAAGACATGGCATGAGCTGCCGCCTCTCGGCGGACGCATTACCAAGGACGATCCATTTCGCAATATCATGACCTTTTCGAGCATCGTGCGGCTGAAGGACGGCTCGTATCTCGGCATGTTCCATCGCGGTAGCGGCGAGGAAGGCATGCTGCAAGTGCTGCAATCCATCACCGTTGACGGCGGCTTCAACTGGTCGCCGCCCACAATCGCCTGCGACGGCACGAAGCTCGATGGGAAACATCCCTGCGAACCTTATGTCTTCCGTTCACCTGATGGCGACGAACTCTGCTGCCTCATGCGCGAAAATCGCCGCAGCGGCACGAGTCTCGTCATGTTCAGCCGCGACGAGGGTAAGACATGGAGTAAGGCCGTGGACGCGCCTTGGGGTCTCACCGGCGATCGCCATCACGGCATTCGTTTGCCCGATGGCCGTCTCGTAATCGTCTTCCGCAACGCCTCGCCGCAATCGAAGGACAAAGCCGGCTTCATCGCCTGGGTCGGCACCTACGACGACATCAAGCAAGGCATGCCCGGCCAGTACAGAATTAGTTTGCTCAAGACCTTCAAAGACGGCTTTTACCCCGGCCTTCACTTGCTGCCCGACGGCACCATCGTCGCCACTACGTATGCGAACTACCGCAAGGAAGACGTCGGCTGCTCCATCGTCAGCGTGCGCTTCAAGATCAGCGAGGTGGAAGCGATGGCCACCAAAGCCACCAACTGATTTCACTAAAATATGAATACGCGCACCCGCTGCCAAATGCTCCGGCGCTGCGGCTTCGGAGCGCTCGCCTTGCACGACATTTCCAGCGTGGTCTCAAATCCGCCTGCTGCGCGCATTCCCGCATGATGCCAAAGGGGAAGCGCGTCATCTTTCTCTTCATGCAAGGTAGACTGTCATGGATGGACCTCTTCGACCCGAAATCCTTTATCTAGCGCAAGCACTTTAAGAAGATTCATTCGTCGCTGCGAAAGCTCAAAGATTTTCTACCTCTCATGCAAGTTGCCGAACTAGGCTCTATAGAAGATAATGAGGGAACTAAAGTTTTGCCGAGGTCATAGCTTAATTAAAACCACCCCCGTTGCTACAGCATCTGGATGGCGGGTGCCGGCATCAAGGGTGGCCATGTCCATGGAGAAACAGACGATTTCAGCTACAACATCGTCAAGGACCCGGTGCATATTCATGACCTGAACGCCACGGCGCTTCATCTTTTGGGTATTGACCATACCAGGCTTACCTATCGCTTTCAGGGCAGGGATTATCGCCTGACCGATGTTCATGGCAAAGTGGTAAGGGATATATTAGCCTGATTCAATCCATGGTTTTCATCACACTTCGGGGTTCAACATGGCTTACATGGCACGATGGCTGGCATTTGTTTTTCTGTTTCAGTGGGTTGTGCTGGAAGCCAGCCAGGCATTTGCGGAAAATCCCAAACCCAACATCCTATTCATGCTTAGTGATGACCATAGCTATCCATTCCTAAGCACCTATGGTTCCCCAAATGTGAAAACTCCCACGCTGGATCGCCTGGCAGCGGAAGGCATGAAGTTTCATCGTTTCTTTACCGGGGCGCCTCAATGCGTTCCATCACGCGCCACGCTTATGACGGGTCGCTCGGCGGTGGCAACGCGCATGACCAGGTTCTCGGCACCCTTGCCCAAGGATGAGATAACCCTGCCGGAATTGTTACGCCAGCATGGCGGTTATCACACGGGTGTCTGCGGGCGCAGTTTTCATTTGGATGGTGCCACCAAAGGCGGCCCAGTGGCGGCAGAGGTTTTCCAAAAGCATCAATTGAAAACTTTTGCAGACCGGGT